>ERZ809074.20-NODE-20-length-217301-cov-9.086966_pt1 | contig 217301 bp, 188 predicted proteins | sample MGYA00520795_ERZ809074 | MGnify/ENA primary metagenome ERZ809074 (study PRJEB31570, sample SAMEA3212989) | Homo sapiens | biome: human-gut; feature: human gut; material: fecal | place: Sweden | collected 2011 ... | reverse complement strand
TCTCGTTGCAGACCCAGGGAGGGCGGGTGCAGAGGAAGTGGAGGATGAACAGGCGCCGGTGGCGCTCGATGGGGCCCAGCAGTTCGATTAGAAGACCTGGCAGGAGGCCAAGGGATGGAAGCATTCGAGACTGGAAAGCAAACAAAAGGGGCGTGAAGGGCGTTATTTGTGCAAAGCGGGGAAAGAATCTGCAGTTGTTTATACCTACGGATATATCTAAGGCAGAGATGCTGCGGACTCCAAGCCGCCAAAATGACACACGATCAATTAAAAACTGAAACTACTATGGAACTCAAGAACGCACACCGCCATCATCGCGTACATTTTATCGTGAAAGTCGCCCTGCAGGCAGCAACTCTTATCGCAGCCGGACTGGCTGTTCACGAACTCGATCGCATCAATCACCGTCTGAAAAAGATTGAGAAACGCGAACACCGCCATCTCCTCTAAAGTCAGGAGTTTAACTATTAAATGAGAAAGAAAGAGGGCGTGTCATAATAGCCCATCTGGGTCGTCGCCTGAGGGGTTCAGGTTCGGTCATTGACCTTAGTCGACTCCCTTCACCCTCACCCTCAGGCTCCTACCATCTGGACCATTCTTTGCATAGCAAAGCGACCAAAGGTCGATGACTGACAGCGCCCTCACCATCCGTGTAATAATAGGGCGGTGTGTCAATATTCAAAAAATTGACACACCGCCCTTCTAAATTTGTAGGCCTATATATCGGCTAATATTTATTTTACAATCACTTTTTCGACCGTTCTGCCCTGACGACGGATATACAGGCCGCTGACAGGGTTATCGACCTTTATACCCTGCAAATTGTAGAACTCTACCGGGGCATCGGCATCGTCGCCGAGCACCGACACCACACCCGATTCCGCTGCTTTGATACTTACATCGTCGATACGCGTATTGGCATAGGTTGTCTGAGTTTTATGATGGAAGCCAAGATAGTATACGCCATCGGCCGGAACAGTGAATTTTGCCTCCACATGTTTCCATCCTTTAGGTGTAGCAGACCCATCGTAAAGATAATCATTATCATGTGAATATATTACATTGTCGAAAGTATTCACGTCGGCCGGATCGGTACCGAGACAGGCATCGAGCGAAACCTTATCATAGGAAGCGCCGTTTCCATAGAAATCAAGAGTATAGCTTCCTTCTCTGAACTGGATGGGAGGCGAAATCAACCAGTCGTCACCAAGATAGGAACTGCCACCGGTTACGGCATACGCCGACTTACCGCTGAACTCATAACTCTTGATACCGAACTGCCAGCCATAATTAGCATTGCCGGTGTGATTGATAACAGTCCAAAGCGAGCCGTCCTGACTGTCCTCGAAGCTGGTAAAGTATGGAATTGAAGCCACAGATACTACCTTGACGGCATTGGATTCCGCCGACACGCCGACAACACCGCCACATATAGGTTCAACCACATAGGTATAGCTTCCGGGGGCATCGAGCACCTCTGAAAATTCGGTTTTGGAGATACCCTCAGCCACGCTCGTCCTGTCGGAGCCAAGTTTGCGGTAGACGTTGTATACAATGGCATCATAGTCGGCATAGCCGCCATTTACAGTCGCATCAGGCTTTTCCCACGTTACGGATACAACCTTATCGGCAATAGATGCGGAAAGATTCTGAACGGGCATCAGCTGATCCATTCCGGCAAATACCTCCGTAAATGCCGGAAAGCCGTTTCCCGCTTCATTGAAGGGAATTACTTCAAAAGTAAGATTGCCATTGGGAGCGTCAGGGTATGTGCACGCTGTGGCATCTGCAGGAAGGACAAGTGAACCACCGCCAACACCGAGGCAGTACACCCTCACACCGGTAATTTCAACAGGGTTGCCCTTATAATCCACCGTCGGGAGTGTCCACGAAAGGTCGACGGAATATGGGTTGGACTCCTGCGTTTTCGCTTTCAAATCAGTAACTGCGAGAGGTGATTTTCCGTTTACGGATTTATCTTTGAAATAAAGTGCCGTAACCTGAGCGTCATCGCCGAGCTTATTCAGCTTCTCATAGTCTGTGGTAAAATCCACGAAACCACCGGGAATACCCGTGGTCAGGTCTATCTGGCAGAAATGAGCATAGCTGGGATGCTGCTGCGCCCACCAGAGACGACCATCGGCGTCAAAAGCCATAGACTGGAACTGGTCGGCAGTTCCCAGGTTATGACGTGGAGCCGCCTGAGTGACCGCACCGGAAAATTTGTCGACTTTATATAGATAACGATAGGACGACATTGCGTAGAGCTGACCGGTCGCATCGCATGCAAGCGTGATAAGACCATCAATCGCCACCTTGTTATTTCCGTCGATGGCCGTGAGCTCGCCGGGAGAACCGATTATTCTATAGGTGCCGGTGTTCATATCAACCACGCAAAGCGATGTGGGCGCGATTTCCCCACTTGTGCTTTTATCCTCCACAAGAGCATACATCGTGTTGGTCGTGTAATCGTAGGTCATGTCGACTACGCGATTTCCCGACGTATAGTGGTAATCAAGCCTCTTGTTGGTCTCGGCATCGTATATCGCCCAGTCGTAGGGTGTAATCTGACCATACATTTCGTCGAGTTCCGCACGATAAACATAAACCTTACCGTCGACAAACTCTCCTGCAATGGGATGGACATCACCGAAGTCTCTCTGCGGAAGGTTGAGTGTCTGCGGAGCTGCCACATCAAACGAAACGAAACCACGTTTACCATCCTTAGAGTTAAAGAGATAGCCATAGGCAGTAGTGTCGGCTGCGGCGACTCCGACAACAAGACACGAGCACGCCGCCATAGCATAGCGTAAAAGTTTTTTCATAGATTGCGAATGAAAATTAATGATTTGATTGAAATGTTAATATTCATCGCAAATATACAACATAAAATTTAATGCGCAACCATTTTCTTCAATTAATATTTGAAATTCTCATTTAATTTTCAGCAAATATTAATCATCCATCCCTACATCAATCAAATCAAAAAAAGCCTATAACCTCCAGACAGCTATATTCTATACTTCCCGACAAAATATATCATATATCGACAAACCGACCTGAGGATTTATCATTGCAGGCCCAGAGGGAGGGGACGTCGAGGAGAGCGGTGGATGGGAAATGTCGGCTGAGGTAGCGGAGAATGAAGGAGCGGGTATCGTCGGCAATAAGGGGATCGTAGTCGAAGTGGGTGTTGTAGAGAACAAGAGGCATTTCTATGCCGCGAGCCTTTATGGCCTCAAACGAGAGTACCGCATGGTTGATGGATCCCAGCGAGCCGTTTACCACAAAAATGAGAGGAAGCCGACGCGTGGCCACGTAGTCGGCTGTAAAGAAATCATCGGTGAGGGGCACCATAAGGCCGCCAGCGCCCTCTACAAGGACGACCTCAAATCTCTCGAGCAGCCGCCGTGTGGCGCCATCGATTACTTCGAGCGGAATATCGCGACGGTCGAGGCGGGCGGCGAGCTGCGGCGAGCAGGGGTGGCTGAATATCAGCGGAGCGGTGGTATGGTCGAGGTCGACATCCATAGGCTCCACGCCCATAATGCGGCGGTGAAGCTCGATATCCTCGGAAAAATCCTTATTGCCGGTCTGGACAAACTTCTGCGTAACGACATTCTTCCCGACGGCCATCAATGCGGCGGCGAGCCAGCCGGTGCAGTAGCTTTTACCGGCATCGGTATGGATACCGCTGATGAAATATGATCCTTTCATGGATTTGAGGAAAGCAGCTGCATCGACATCGGATAATTCTATAGGATTCATTATATTGAGACTATTTTACACTGGTTTTCTGAAAATCAGATATAAAGGACAATAGGAGAGACGATACCGGCCATCGGGAGAGGCAGGATAATGGCGTGCGATGCGCAGAGCCAAAGCTGGCGAAGGCTCGGTGGCACCATTGACACCGGTTTCCCTGAGGTGGCGCAGAAGTTCTTTGGGCGAGGCAAAATCCATACTGATGGATTCAGTTTCGCCGACCTCGATTATCGCATCGGCCGGGAGAGCCGCCTTCAGCGTTGCCAGAGAGGGATAGCGGAGCGAAACACCGGTTAGCTCCCTTAGCTGCGAAAATGTACCCTCGCCATAGAGAGCGAAGGCCGCAATCCCACCCTTCCGCAACACGCGATAAGCTTCGGCCACAAAGCGTTCGGGCGAGTGGAACCATTGGAGGGTAGACGAGGACAAGAGCAGGTTGACACTTTCAGGCTCAACCGAACGTATGCAGGTCTCGGCATCGCAGGTAAGCCAGGAAGCATTTGAGGGAAGCATACCGAAATGTTCGGCAAGATCCCAAAGTTCAAGAGAAGAGCATCGGCAACCGCCGCAGGTCAAGGCCATCTCATACAGTTCGGTAAGGACGCCCGTCCCGGCTCCAACCTCGATAATCCGGCCGAAGTCGCGTTTACCCTCAATCAAAGGCTCCACCCTACTCCAAAGGGATTCAGCCACACGCCGCTGCACGGAGGCGCCGCGCCTGTAGGTTTCGCGGGCCGCAGAAAAACGCCGACCCACGAGCGATTTATCGACGGTAAAGCGGTCGAGTATCGACTGAAAGTCCGGAAAATGGCCCTGAGAGCCGAGCGTGACGGCCTTTTCCGACGGCCAGAAAGCGCGTTGAGCCGCCGAGGGGAAAATAAGATCGGCATCGTCGATGAGCGCGACATTCCATACTGCACCGGCGTCGAGAGGTTTCAGGCGCGCAAACACTTCAAGCTCGCTTTTCAGACTCTCGACCGAACGGTCCGGTTTATATTCCATAAAGTTGGCGAACGCTTCGGAGGAGGAAAACATCCGGCGGTAGAATTTCCTTATCGTGGGTTCGGCCAGACGTTGGAGTGTTCCATCGAAAATAGCGGGAGGAATGCCGTATTGCTCGTCGACGTGCATGGGAGTTCCATTGACAGCAAGCGTCAACGTAACAGGAAGCGAAGCATTCCAGGATTCCAGAAAGCCGGAGGCGATGCGGACACCGTACGACCATGCCACAATCACCACTTCGTCGTAACCACCACAAACCGAGGCAAATTCAGTCATATCACGCTCCCAGCTCCCGGGGCGGTCAAGGCCCGTATAATCCCATAGCGCCAGAATATCGAAGCCGCTGCGCGCCAAATGGCGGAATGGAGATGCATCCATCCCCCACCCCAGGAAAAGCACTATGAGGCGGCGCGACGAAGATTTGAAAATAAATTCCGACTGCATCAGAAAGGAAGGCAACGAAGTCATTTACTCTTTTTCTTACAATGGCTTCACATATCGTATTCTTCAAGAATTTGGCCTCTTTTTGGCTGATTTTGCCCTCATTTTCGGTCACGATGCCCGCATCGCGCCCTCAACTTCGGGGTAAATCCGCTCAAAAACAGTCTCAAATTCTTTTCGAAGAAAAAGTTTAAGTGACTTCAGGTTGTGATATAGGTTGGTTCGTAAAAAGAATTCAGAACAGATCGTGGAGAGCGCTGTCGAGAGCCTCGATGTCGCGAGGCATCATCGAGGCCGAAAGACTGAAGCGCAGCCGCTCGGTGCCCGGAGGAACGGTGGGACGCCGTATGGGGAGTGCTTTTATGCCATAGCGCGAGAGCAGCTGGCGCGAAAGCTCCACCGCCTTATGTGGGTCGCCGACAATCAGCGGCTGAATGTGAGAGGCCGTAATGGGATGGTCGCTGTATTTCAGCAAAACGTCGCGCAGCTGAACGCCGAGGCGCTGCAGATGCTCTCTACGGTTATCCTTCTGAATGAGATTGCCGAGCGTGAAACGCGTCCAGGCCACACTCATCGGCGGTAAAGCCGTGGAAAATATGAAACTGCGGGCTGTGTTGACCAGATAGTCGCGCATGTCGCGGCCTGTGATGGCAAAAGCGCCCATCGAGGCTGCCGCCTTGCCGAAGGTGCCGACAACGATGTCGATTTCCGCCGGAGCCTTCGATGCCGCAGAAAGCCCGAGCCCTTTCGGACCGAGCACGCCGAAAGCATGTGCCTCGTCGATATACAGAATTACATTAGGATATTTGCGCTTGAGCTCGATGAGTCGGTCGATGTCGGCCATATCGCCGTCCATGCTGTAGACGCTCTCGACTATTACAAGCACATGCTCATGAGCGGTTGCCTCCTGTTCCAGCATCTTTTCGAGATGATCGAAATCATTGTGGCGGAACCGCTTGAAAGGTGCTTTCGAAAGCATTATGCCGTCGATAATGCTTGCATGAACAAGCTTATCGGCCAGAATCAGCGTCTGCTTGCCGGCTATCGAACTGATAAGCCCGGTATTGGCATGGTAACCGCTGTTGAAAAGAAGAGCGGCCGTATCCTCGCCGCGATGGCGCTTATACAGCAGCGTGAGGAATACCTCAAGATTGGTGTATTCTATCTGGCGCGGCGCGAGGAGTCTGGCCGCCGACGAAGTGAGCGGCACATGCTGCGAGATGGGGTCGGCGAAAAACTTAGCCTGAAGCTCAGGCTGGGCTGCCAGGCCCATATAATCGTTTGTGGAATAATCGGTCAGCGTAAGGGGCATCACCGTGGGAATCTCGCGGTAGTTTCCCTCCTCATGGAGCTGCTGCAGGTAACTTCTTACATCCATTTTCCGGTCTCGATTATGTTCAACATTTCGGAGGTGAGGCGGTCGAGCTGACTGTCGGTAATAACGTAGGGAGGCATTACGTATATCATGCGTCCGAAGGGGCGGATCCAGACGCCGCGCGACACACACTCTTTTTGAAAACGCCCTACGTCGACAGGATGTTTAACCTCCACCACGCCGATTGAACCAAGCACACGAACATCCTCGACCACATCGGTCAGGCAGCGCGCGGGAGCAAGTCCGCACTCCAGTTTCTGCGAAATATGGTCGACAATCCCGGCCATCGGCTGAGATGCGAGGAGCTCGAGCGAAGCGTTGGCCACGGCGCATGCCAACGGATTGGCCATAAAGGTCGGGCCATGCATCATCACGCCGGCTTCGCCCGACGATATGGCATCGGCTACCTCGGCCGTGGCGAGCACGGCGGCAAGAGTCATATATCCTCCGGTCAGGCCCTTACCCACAAGCATGATGTCGGGCTCGACACCGGCATGCTCCCAGGCGAACAGACGCCCCGTACGCCAGAATCCGGTGGCAATTTCATCGAAAATAAGATATATGCCGAGACGCGAGCACTCCCGGCGCAATTCTCGGAGATACTGCGGATGGTAGAACCACATGCCGCCTGCGCCCTGCACTACAGGTTCAAGGATTACGGCCGCAAGCTCGTCGGTATGCTCCTCAAGCAGTCGGGCCATCGGCTCGAAATCAGCCGGATTCCACTCGCCGCCGAAACGACAGCGGGGCTGCGGGGCAAAAAAGCGCACAGGGAGGGCGGTGCCGAAGGCGCCATGCATCCCCGTGACCGGATCGCAGACGCTCATGGCGTTCCATGTATCGCCGTGGTAGCCGTTGCGGATTGTGGCGAAATTGGTCTTACGATGGGAGCCGCTACGGCTCACGGCGGCCTGAACCGCCATTTTCATGGCCACCTCGGTAGCCACCGAGCCTGAATCGGCGAAAAATACATGGTTCATCGACGGAGGCCCCATAGCCAGCAGTTTTTTCCCGAGATCGATTGCCGGCTGATGAGTGAAACCGCCGAACATCACGTGGCTCATGCGGCCAATCTGGTCGATTGCCGCACGGTTGAGAACGGGATGGTTGTAGCCGTGAATCTCGCACCACCACGACGACATTCCGTCGATCAGACAGCGCCCGTCGGCAAGCTCGATTTCGGCTCCTGCAGCCGAAACGACTTTATAGGTAGGGAGCGGATTGCGGGTAGAGGTATAGGGATGCCACAGGTGTTCGCGATCCCAGGAATCGTGAACAGCCATGTCGGAAGAAAAATCCTGTTGTTTATCCATTGCAAAGACTTTAGCGTATCTCAGAGCGGTATGAGAAGAGAAAAGCGCCCGGAAACAGATGCAAATTTACGATTTTTCGGAGAATCGCTCCTCACGCCGGAGAATAAAACAGACGACGGTTAACAAAAAAGCCGGCGTAATTGTTAAATTATAAACATCATCGATTATGCCTGCCAACGTTTCAACTCCAGCCCGACCGCTGAGCCCGGCGCCCCCAGACCGCACACGACGGATTGTCTACGACGTGATGAACGCCGTAGTTCTCGTTCTGTCGGTACTGCTGATAATAGTGATTTCGATTGATACGTTCAAAAAAGTACCGCTGCTTGAGAGTCACCGTTACATGACGTTTCAGTTCTGGGTATGTGTGGTATTCATTCTCGATTTTTTTGTCGGGCTTGTGCTGTCGCGGCGCAAGTGGAGATTCGTTCGCCGCAGAGCGCTGTTTCTGCTGTTGTCTATCCCATATCTGAACATCATTTCAGTGTTCGACATCCATCTGAGCACCGACGCACTATATTTTCTACGCTTCGTGCCCCTGGCGCGGGGGGCGCTGGCACTTGCGATTGTAATAGGGTATATATCGAAGAACGCGGTTGTAAGCATGTTCTACAGCTACCTGTCGATCTGCCTGCTGATTGTATATTTCTGCTCGCTGATACTCTTCCAGCGCGAGGCGCCGGTGAATCCATCGGTCGACACGTATATGACGGCCCTCTGGTGGTCGGCCATGGAGATGGTGACGGTAGGATGCAATATCTCGCCTATGACGGTGGCCGGGAAAATCGTTGTAATGATTCTGCCTATTGTCGGTATAGTGGTATTTCCGCTATTTACGGTCTATCTTACCGATTATGTAAAGCGTAACAACAACAGTCAGAGCTAATTGCAGATACAATAAACAACAGCCGGAGCCAAAACGGGAAATTCGGGGTTGGAAATATGGCAACGATTTGTTAGTTTTGTAGTATGATTCTGCACAGCACCAACGGGGTTTCTCCGAAAGTCAGTTTCTCCGAGGCCATAGCCAACGGAATAGCTCCGGACGGCGGTCTCTATATGCCCGACAGCCTGCCGAAGTTGCCGCAGGCCTTGTTCCGCAATATCCAGGAGATGTCGCTGCGGGAGGTGGGCTTTGTGGTTATGAGCACGCTTTTCGCCGACACTATCCCCTCGGCGAAGCTCAAGGCCATAGTTGACGACGCGCTCGATTTCGAGGTGCCTCTGAAGCGCCTCGACGACACGAGGTTCGTGCTGGAACTCTTCCATGGCCCGACGAATACCTTCAAAGATTTCGGAGCGCGCTTCATGGCGCGGCTCCTTCCGGTGCTCGCCCCTACAGGCGAGGGGAAGCAGCGCAACATCATAATGGCCACGAGCGGCGACAGCGGCGGCGCGGTAGCGAACGCCTTCAGCCGTTCGGCCGGAACGAGCGTAATCATACTTTTCCCCAAAGGTGGTCTCACGCAGGCCGAACTGATGCGCTTCGCCACGCTGCGCCATGTGCATGCCATCGAGGTCGACGGAACATTCGACCAATGTCAGGCCATGGTAAAAGAAGCCCTGCGCAACGACGCCGTGAAGGGCGAACAGCGCCTCACGGCCGGCAACTCGATTAACCCCGCGCGCGAACTGCCTTCGGTCATATACTTCTTCTACGCATATGCCAAAGCGGTTGAAGCCACCGAGCGGCGCGACGGGATTGTGATTTCGGTTCCATGCGGTAATCTGGGCAGCCTTGCGGCGGCACTGATGGCCAAACGGATGGGGCTGCCGGTAGCTAAATTCATAGCGGCCAACAATGCCAACGACACGTTCGTGGAATACCTCAAGACCGGCGGTTTCCGTCCGCGCACGGCACTGCTGACGCTCGCGCGTGCAATGGACGTCGGCAATCCGTCGAACATCGCCCGCATCATCGACCTTTACGGCGGCAACCCGGAGTTGCTCCGCGCCGATGTGGAAGGATACGCATATTCCGACGACGAGATAGCCGCCACGATGTCCGACGCCTACCGTAAATTCGGAGTCCATGTGGACCCTCAGGGCGCTACCGCTCTTCGCGCAATCGAGCGCCATCTAAAACCCGGCGAGACCGGAATTGCCATAGCGAGCGGTCACGCGGGCAATTACCCGTCGGCCGTAAGCGCGGCAACCGGCGTGGCCCCCAGAGCTCCGAGAGCACACCAGTGCGCCCCCCAGGCGCCCCGCATACTCCGAATTCCCGCAACCCAGGGAGCACTCACCCGGCTGCTGAGCCGATTCTGAACGCTTTAAAAAAGAATACATAACCCAATTAAAACATAACAACCATGGCTAACAAACGCGACCTCAAGAAACAAGTGAAATATATCTGCGGCGACCTCGCCACAGAATGCATGCTTGCTGCAGAATACGTAAAAGGCGTTGTGCCGGCAGAAATGCATAAAATCGTAGCTGAAATAGCCTCGCTGCAGACCTCCGCACTCGCAAGCGCTACTTTCGGCTTCGACAAGACTGAAGCGGAATTCGAATCGAAAGCCGCATACAACAAAGCCCGCACCGCATACAACAAGAAAGCCTTCGCCGCCCTGCGGGAGAAATTCAACAACAAGGTGCAGGATATTGTGAAGCAGATGAACGCCGCCCTCCCCCAGGCCGTTAAAGACGCCAACAAGGCCGCCAAATGAATCTCGCCGGCCGAATACTGAAACTTTTCGGGTGGTCGGTCACCGTGACAGTGCCCGACTACCCGAAATGCATTATCTGCGTGGCGCCACACACTTCCAACTGGGATTTCATACTCTGCGAGCTCGCCATCCACTCCGTAGGGCGCACTGCCGGTTTCATGATGAAATCGTCGTGGTTCTTCTTTCCGCTCGGCGCCATATTCCGCGCAATGGGCGGAGTGCCCGTAGAGCGGCGCAAACAGCATTCGTCGCTTGTCGACGCGATGGTCGAGAAATTCCGCACATCGCAGCGGCTCGTAATTGCCATAACGCCCGAGGGCACGCGCAAAGCCACCTCGAAATGGCACACGGGCTTTCTACGCATCGCCCGTCAGGCCGACGTGCCGCTCGCGCTTGCAACAATCGATGCGGCAACGCGCCATATCACGCTCACCGACGAATTCATTCCCACCGGTGATGTGGAAGCCGACATACGGCAGATCAAGCGGTTCTACAGCCGCTACACCGGCATTAAACCCGAGAAATTCACAACCGCCGACGAATAAACACCACTCTCCCGCTCTACAATGAACGAAACCGCACAACCCAAGTCGCTCGATGCACTGAATGTGGCCGCCTGGCCCATGCCTGTAGTATGGGCCGACATTCCGGCAAACCTGAAGGCTGTAGACGGTGCGCTGGAGCTGATTGTCCCCTCCACTGATTTGCTGGTGCTCCCAGAATTGTTCTCGACCGGTTTCATCCAGGACGAGATTCTGCTGAAAGAGATTGCATCGGAATCGGAACGGCTCACCCTCGAAGCCATGCACCGCTGGGCATCGGAACGGGATATGGCGGTTGCAGGAAGTTTCCTTGTGGAGCGTGCCGGCAAATATTATAACCGCGCGGCATTTGTAGAGCCCTCGGGGAAGACCACATTCTACGATAAGCGGCATCTCTTCTGCCTTAGTGCCGAAAGCACAGTATATTCTCAGGGGCAGTCGCTTCCACCCATTATCGTCTACCGCGGGTGGAATATATCTATGATTGTATGCTACGACCTGAGATTCCCGGTATGGTGTCGCAACGACGGTCAGAGCTACGACATCCTTCTCGTGCCGGCCAACTGGGCCTCGGCGCGCGGATATGCGTTTCACCAGCTGCTGATTGCCCGGGCTATCGAGAACCAGGCCTTTGTAGTTGGCTGCAACCGCGGGGGAGCCGACGACTACGGCACCTACGACAATGAGAGCTATATCCTCAACCCCTTCGGCTACGAAATGGCTCCTGTAGACACCACCGCCACAAAAGGAATTCGCCCCAAGCAATTATCGACTGAGGAAAAGACGACATCAACGACCCCTGCTGGACTACTGACTGCCACCTTCACGCGCTCCGCACTCGAGAAAGTGCGGAGTTACCTCCCTGTCGGCCGCGACGCCGACTCCTTCACCATTCATCTCTGATTCACGCAAAATACCACATCCGGTGGCGTCGCTCAGAAGGTGAGCGACGCCGGGGGGAGTGTGGGAGTGGAAACGCGGATGCCGGATTCGGTGTGAGCATCGGCCGGCAGCCGGAGGATGGCGAGGGCGCGGCCATGACGGGTGGTGCGCAGCGGTCGCGAATATGAGGTGGAATCCGTCATATCCGCAGATCCGGCGGCCAAAAAACGCGCGGCGCCTGTAGATTCAAACAGCAGCGGGAGGTCTGCGTCGGGAACTATACGGCCATCGGCATCAAGAATTGTGGCCGTAACATAAGCAAGGGAGCCGCTGCCGGGGCGTTCCACCTCAAGCCGGATTTCCGCAGGTGCGCCGGCCGTGGCTATCTCATTTGATTTATAAGCATTTCCTGTGGCATCGTATCCTATCGCAATAAGACGTCCGGGGAGGTATTCAATCGGGAAAACCGCCTTATATTCTGTATCACGACCGACCTTTTTGCGGCCGATTTCCTGCCCGTCGAGCTGAAGGATGACCTCGGGCAGTGTGCTGACTACCTCAACTTCAATCGGCCGCCCTTCCCAGCCGCGCCAGTTCCACGACTCAAACGTAGGCCATGTGCCCCACATCGTTTCCTGAACCTTGCCACGGTAGCCATCGGGCTCGCGAACTGCCATATATACCGCAGGGACTGAATCGGCAACGGCATTGTGGAGTATGTCGCGATAACGGGAGATGGGTTTGCGCTGCCCGATGATGTCTATGTCGCCACACTGCGAGCCGTGCCAGGGCCAGAGGTCGCGGTGGAAATGCTCGCCGGGCACCTGCCCTTCGTAGTAGTATCGTCCTATACCCGATTCGCCTATATAATCGATACCTGTCCATACGAAGTCGCCGACCACATATGGAAGGTCGTGGACTTTGGCCCAGTTGGAGAATGCGTCGCGCGGATAGGATTCGGTCTGCCACACCACGCGCTCGGGCACGCGCTGATGGTCTCCTTCCACCTTATGAATCATATAATTGTAGCCGATGATATCGTGGGCAGCCGCGAGCGGGTCGTATATCTCCCAGTCGGCGTCCCAGGCGGCGAGTGCCTGAGTGACAGGGCGTTTCTGCGGGTCGAGATTCCGGCAATAATCCGCGAACTTATTGGCAAGTTCTACAGCGCGCTTCGACTTACGTTCAAGAATTTCATTGCCTATGCTCCAGGCAATAACCGACGGATGGCATCGGTCGCGCCTTACGAGCGCGTCAAGATCCTTCTGCCACCACTCCCCTATCAGTTCAGAATAGTCGTGGGGAGTCTTGGCCTGCTCCCAACCGTCGAAAGCCTCGTCGATAACGAGCAGACCGATTGAGTCGCAGGCCGCAAGGAATGCCGGCGCGGGATGATTATGGCTGGTACGCACGGCATTGAATCCGGCGCGCTTTAGCAATTGAGCCTTATGGATTTCGGCATCGTCGAAGCTGGCGCTGCCGAGTATGCCGTTGTCGTGGTGGACACACGCCCCGTTGATAAGCATAGGCTCGCCATTGAGCAGGAATCCGCTTTCGGCCGACCATCCGATGGTCCGCAGTCCGATTTTTGCCGATTCGGAATCAAGAATCATCCCTTTATTATCGGTCAGATCGACAGTGAGGTGGTAGATAGCAGGCGAATCCGGCGACCACAAACGTGCATCCTTGACAACCAGGGGAATCGTCACATCTATTTTCGAATGCGCGTCTACCTTAATCTTTCGCTTCACCCGAGCGGAGCCGACCGAAACGACTGCCATACGGCTTACAGGTGAATCCGAGCTGTTCATCACCGTAAATTCAACATCGACTTTTACGGCGCCCTTCTTATCGGGGACTGACGATACCATCCGCAGACTCCACGGCTCTATCTCAACATCGAGCGGACCATCCGACAGCCACACATGGCGGTAAATGCCCGAACCGGTGAACCAGCGCGAATTCTTCTGATGGGAATTATCGACTGAAATGGCAATCATCGTGGCCGAATCCTGATTAACATATGGAGTTATATCCAGGAAATAAGATGCATATCCGTAAGGATGGCCTCCGACCGAATCCCCGTTGACCCAGACGGTGGAATTCATATAGGCGCCCTCAAGGTAGATGCGATGACGACGGCCGGGCGCGAACGTTCCGGGCGGCAAAACTTTGCGATAGGTTCCGCGACCGGTTGGCAGATAGCCGCCGTCGTTGCCCGAAGCCGCCTCGGGAGTGAAATCGAAAGCCTGACTCCAGTCGTGAGGAAGGTCTACAGCCTGCCAGGTGGAGTGGTCAAAAGCCGCTTCTGTGACATTTCCGTAAGGATTTAGCCGGAAGAACCAGCCATCGTCGATAAGTTTGCCGTCGAGAGAACCGGCATAGCCGACCGAGACAACACAGAAAGCAATCAAAGCGATTAGTATGCGGCGACAGTCAAATGGGATTTTCATGGATAGAAATATGGTAATGACAATTGCTAAGATATAAGCGCCATGTCCGTCGGGAAGACCAAGGCATGACGCTTATCAGAGGGATATCTGTCGTATCGCTTCCGGCATCGGATGTGCCGGGAGGGCAACGAATGAATTACATGGATTCAACGCGCTTAAGGTTCTCCTCGTCGTTGAGGTTGTAGTAGATGCTGCGGAGCACCTGACGGGCCTCGCTCATGTTTTCGTCGATCTTGAAAGCTTTTTCCAGATAGGTGGACGACTCGCGGAGCATGGGGTCTACCTTTTCAGCGCGGAACGTCTTGTAATCCTGCTGGCTCATTCCGGCAGTCTCGTTCTGGTCCATGTCGCAGGCCTTCTGATAAAGCTTGTAGCCGAGCTGGAAGAGTGCGGCGGCATTGTTTTCATCGAGGGCGATGGATTTCTGGAATGCAGCGAGCGATTCAGCAGGTTTCTGCTCGCTGTCGAGAAGAACACCCTTCACGAAATAAAGCTGGGCGTTGTTGGGGTCGGCGGCGATATATTTGTCAATCAGGGCGTCGGCCTCTGCAAACTGCTTCTTGTCGATAAGGTTGTTGACCATATAACCGATATAACGGCTGTCTTCCGCACCATAAAGGGGATAAGCCTGCTCGGCGATAGCGGCCATCACCTCGGGACGCTTGAGCTGGGATGCGCAGGAGATAGCGTAATCGAATACGTTCTTCTTATTATAGCCGCTTGCAATGGCTTCCTGGAAATAAGCGAGGGATGCCTCGGGATCCTGAGCGAGCGAAGCGCCTATTCCCATGTTGTACTTGATTTCAGCTACGAGAGTGTCGGCGGGAACATTGATACCTGCCTTTACAATCTGGGGATTATCCTTGAGCGTTACATATTTTTCCCAGCACTTTACGGCATCCTTATAATCCTGGGCCTCCCAGAGGAAACCGGCAGCCTGAAGGAAATCGTTATAGTGGGATGCGATGGTTTTGTAAATCTTGCCGGAGTTCTTGGCCTTGATCTTACCCTTTGCATCGGGCACGGAATCCAGGGGAAGTGCTTTCCAGAGATAGTCGAAGCCTTCGAGCACGGAATTGCCGAGCTGCTTTTTGTCGACATCCTTACCCATCTGGGCGAAAACGCTCTGCTTGTCGTAGAAAGCGTATGCGCCGTTGCCGGCAACGAGGTATGTCTGCACGTCCTGTGCAGTCTCGTCGTTGGTGAAGGCGGGAGTGAGTTTCTGGATGAGAGAGGGATAGTTTTCAGGAGTCGACTTGAGGTCGCGCTCCACCTCCTTCACGAGCGATTTCTGGGCGGAAGCGCTGACGCCTGCCACGAGGGCGAGGGCGAGAATTGAAATTGCTTTCATAATAAGTAACTGTTCAAAATTATTTTATACTTTACTGATCTGATTATTTCAATATTTCCACGGTAAAATTTTCGCATCTTTTCCTCTCTTCATCAGTCGTGTAGACATCTACACTCCTTCTTCATCGAGAAAAATCTCCTGAAAATTTTTCTCCCGGAAATATCAAAATAATTTCGACCAGTTACTTAGTATAAAGAGTTAGTTTTTTCAGATTAACAATCGCAAAGTTACATTTTTTATTGGGAAGTCGTTTAAACTTTTTCTTAAAATAGCTTCATATAACTTATTCTTCAAGAATTTGGCCTCTTTTTGGCTGATTTTATCCTCATTTTCGGTCACGATGCCCGCATCGCTCCCTCAATTTCGGATTAAATCCGCTCAAAAACAGTCTCAAATTCTTTTCGAAGAAAAAGTTTAAATGACTTCCTGTAATCGCGCAGGATTAGGCAAAAGATGCAAGAATTTACGAAATTTTAGCATAGATTACTCGTCGGCGGAAGCTTCCTCGCTATCATCGTCGTCGATCACATCATCGTCGTCGACATCGGTGTCAAGCGAATCGTCGGCAGGTTCTTCCGGAAGGATTTCAGGATTCTCAACCGCCTCTACGGCTTCCTCCTCGGGATCGGTGTCCACGCAGCATACGGAGGCTATTTCGTCGCCGCGTTTATCGAGGTTGATGATGCGGACGCCCTGCGTAGCGCGACCCATCACACGGAAATCAGCCACGCGGATGCGGAGAGTGATGCCCGACTTGTTGATAATCATGAGGTCGTTGTCGTCGTCGACACTCTTGATGGCTACGACGTGGCCGGTCTTTTCGGTAACGTTCATCGTCTTGACACCCTTGCCGCCGCGGTTTGTGATACGGTAGCCGTCGAGCAGCGAGCGCTTGCCGAAACCGTTTTCGGAGATAACCATCACGTTCTTGTTGTCGTCGGGATGCATGCAGATCATGCCTACAACCTCGTCGGAGCCGTCGTCGTCGAGACGCATGCCACGCACGCCGGTGCTTACGCGACCCATCTGACGCACGGTCGACTCATTGAAGCGGATGGCACGGCCGTTGCGGTTGGCCATGAGGATTTCGGCATTGCCGTCGGTAAGTTCTACGCCTATTACCTGATCGCCCTCACGGATTACAATGGCTTTCTTGCCCTTGATGTTCACGCGGGCATACTCGGAAAGTGATGTCTTCTTGATTATGCCCTGGCGGGTGGCGAACACAAGATTGTGGGTGGAGGTAAACTCGGCATCCTCAAGATTCTTGCATCGGATGAAAGCGTTGACCGAATCGCCCAGCTCGATGTTGAGCAGGTTCTGAATGGCGCGTCCCTTCGAGTTTTTGGCTCCCTCGGGGAGTTCGTAGACCTTCATCTTGTAGACCATGCCGCGCTGGGTGAAGAAGAGAAGATTTGCATGCATCGATGCCGGATAGATATATTCGATGAAATCCTCTTCGCGTGTATTGCTGCCGCGCGAGCCTACGCCGCCACGGTTCTGTGCGCGGAACTCCGACAGCGGTGTGCGCTTGATATAGCCCATGTGAGAGATGGTGATTATCATCTCGTCGTCGGTATAGAAATCCTCGGCATTGAAGTCCCCGGCGGTATAGTCGATGTCGGTCATACGCGGATTGCCATAGGCATCGCGGATCTCGATAAGCTCGCTCTTTATAAGCTCACGGCAAACGTGCTCGTCGCTGAGAATCTCCTCCAGATGGGCGATGAGGCGCTGCACCTCCTCGTAGTTGGCATGCAGCTTGTCCTGCTCAAGACCGGTGAGTTGATAGAGACGCATGTTGACAATAGCCTGAGCCTGCACCTCAGTGAGGCCGAAGCGCTCCATGAGCGTGAGGCGCGCGGCGTCGGGATTTGCCGCACCGCGGATTATGGCGATAACCTCGTCGATATTATCGGAGGCGATAATCAGGCCTTCGAGAATATGGGCACGCTCCTGCGCCTTGCGGAGTTCGAACTGCGTGCGGCGTATCACCACATCATGGCGGTGTTCGACGAATGCGGAGACAATTTCCTTGAGGTTGAGAAGCTTCGGACGCCCGTTGACGAGAGCGACGTTATTGACGCCGAACGAGCTCTGCATGGGTGTGAGCTTGTAAAGCTTGTTGAGAACCACGTTGGCGTTGGCATCGGCACGCAGACGTATCACGATGCGCATACCTTCCGAGCTGCTCTCGTCGTTGAGGTCGGCGATGCCGTCGATTTTCTTATCGTTGACAAGATCGGCGATATAGCGGATAAGTTCAGCCTTGTTGACGCCGTAAGGAATCTCGGTGACGATAATGTCCTCATGCTCCTTCTCCTGCTCGATAACGGCTTTCGCCCGGATTACGACACGGCCACGACCGGTCTCATAAGCCTCTTTCACGCCGCTGTAACCGTAGATGGTGCCTCCGGTGGGGAAGTCGGGCGCCGGAATATATTTCATGAGGTCGGCCACGGTGAGGTCGGGATTGTCGATGAGTGCCAGACAGGCGTTGATCGACTCCGTAAGGTTGTGGGTCGGCATGTTGGTGGCCATGCCCACGGCGATACCCGACGAACCGTTGACGAGAAGGTTGGGGATACGGGTGGGAAGCACTACCGGCTCCTTGGCGGAATTATCGTAGTTGGGCTGGAAGTCCACGGTATCGGAATCGATGTCGCGGAGCATCTCCTCGCCGATTTTCTGGAGGCGGACCTCGGTGTATCGCATGGCGGCAGGGCCGTCGCCGTCGATTGAGCCGAAGTTACCGTGGCCGTCGACCAGACATTCGCGCATAGCCCAAGGCTGGGCCATTCGGACGATTGTACCGTAGATCGACGAGTCGCCGTGCGGATGGTATTTACCCATGACCTCACCCACGGCCTTGGCGGCCTTCTTGTGGGGCTTGTCGTAGGTATTGCCCATTTCGTTCATACCGAAAAGCACGCGACGGTGTACGGGTTTGAGACCGTCGCGCACATCGGGGAGCGCACGCGACACAATCACCGACATCGAATAGTCGATGTAGGCCGATTTCATCTCATTCTCAATATTGATTTTGATAATGCGATCTTCTTCAAGCATGTGATGTTGATATTGTATCTTTGGTTTTTGAAATTTCATACAAATTTACGAATTTTCCGGGTAAAATCGCAGAGAATGCCCGTTTTTTGCCCACCAACGTCGTTTTAATATTTTTTAAGAGTAGCCGAAAGTCGCTGGCATACGTTTGGCACGGAATTTGCGTTGATATTTAAATGCGAATAGACGGCGCCGCCGCGCGCCGTGCACACGAGACTATCTGCAACCAGCTATAGAAAGGATAATACATTATCATGGACATCAATTTTTCAAACGAAGTCAAACAGGTTCTGGAGAACAGCCGCCGCGAGGCCGTTCGCCACAACAACAGCATAATCACTCCCGAGCACCTGCTTCTGGCTATGCTCGCCGACTCCGGTTCGAGGGTATTCGCCCTGCTTGAGCGCGTATCCAGAGGGTCGTCGATGGTCACCCTGCGCCAGCAGCTCGACGATTCGCTCTACGATACCTCCGCACCGCTCGGAGGCGAAATCGTAGCCAGCGACCTCAGCAACCGCCTGGTAAAGTTGTCGGTGCTGGAGGCACGCATGCTCAAGAGCGCTACTGTTGACACCGAGCATCTGCTTCTCGCGCTGCTCCACAACCCCGAGATACAGCATATGGAGTTCATCGTGCCTTTCCGGCAGGCCGGAGTGGACTATCAGAGCGTGTTGCGTCTTATCTCCAATGTGAAGGACTCCCCCACTTCGGGCTACGGCTCGACCGAGGAAGAGGAGGATGACGACGACGAAGCACCCTCGAGCAACGACCGCCAGCGTCAGGAACCCCGCCAGGAGCAGCGCCGTAGTGGCGGCCGCAACAGCGCCGACACTCCCACACTCGACAAATTCGGCAACGACATAACCCGCGCCGCCGAAGAAGGCCGTCTCGACCCTGTGGTGGGCCGAGAGAAAGAAATCGAGCGACTGGCCCAGGTGCTGAGCCGACGCAAGAAGAACAATCCGGTACTCATCGGCGAGCCGGGAGTCGGCAAATCGGCTATCGTCGAGGGGCTTGCGCTGCGCATCGTTCAGCGCAAGGTGAGCCGCATACTTTTCGACAAGCGTGTCGTAAGCCTCGACATGGCCTCGATTGTAGCCGGCACGAAATACCGCGGCCAGTTTGAGGAACGCATCAAAGCCATCCTGACCGAGCTGTCGAAGAGCCCCGACGTAATCCTCTTTATCGACGAACTCCACACCATAGTCGGCGCCGGCAACGCCGCCGGAAGCATGGATGCAGCCAACCTGCTCAAACCCGCTCTCGCGCGCGGCGAAATCCAGTGTATCGGCGCAACCACGCTCGACGAATACCGCAAGAACATCGAGAAAGACGGAGCTCTCGAACGCCGCTTCCAGAAAGTAATGGTAGAGCCCACTACTGCCGAAGAGACCCTCCAGATTCTCAACAACATCAAGGAGAAATATCAGGCCCACCACAACGTGACCTATACCGACGATGCCCTCCGCGCATGCGTAAGCCTTACGGAGCGCTACGTGAGCGACCGCAATTTCCCCGACAAGGCCATCGACGCCCTCGACGAGGCCGGTTCGCGCGCACATATCACCAACATCGTGGTGCCCGAGGAAATCGAGCAGCTCGAGCAGCAGATTGCCGAGGCCGACGCCCAGAAGCATGCCGCCGCCCAGAGCCAGGACTTCGAGAAAGCCGCCTCCTTCCGCGACCGCGAGCAGGAACTCAAGCAGCAGCTCGCCAAGGCCAATGAGCAATGGGAGAAGCAGCTGGAGGAGAACCGCGTGGAAGTCGATCAGGACAAAGTGGCGGAAGTAGTGGCCCTTATGACCGGCGTACCGGTGCAGCGCATCGCACAGGCCGAAGGGAGCCGCCTCCGCGCCATGGCTCCCCAGCTGAAATCAGAGATTATCGGCCAGGACAAGGCCATCGACAAAATCGTGAAGGCCATACAGCGCAACCGCGTAGGCCTCAAGGACCCCAACAAGCCCATCGGCACGTTTATGTTCCTCGGCCCGACCGGCGTCGGCAAGACACATCTGGCCAAAAAGCTCGCCGAATACATGTTCGACTCGTCCGACACGCTTATCCGCATCGACATGAGCGAATACATGGAGAAATTCACCGTAAGCCGTCTTGTCGGAGCGCCTCCGGGCTACGTAGGCTATGAGGAGGGCGGCCAGCTTACCGAAAAAGTGCGCCGTCGCCCCTACTCCGTTGTTCTGCTCGACGAAATCGAGAAGGCCCACCCCGATGTGTTCAACCTGCTTCTGCAGGTGCTTGACGAAGGCCGTCTTACCGACAGCCTCGGCCGTCGCGTAGACTTCAAGAACACACTTATTATAATGACCTCGAACATCGGTACACGCCAGCTGAAAGACTTCGGTGCCGGAATCGGATTCAATATCCGGTCCGACGAGAAGGAAAAGGACTATTCGCAGGGAGTGCTCCAAAAAGCGCTCAACAAGGCCTTCGCACCGGAGTTCCTCAACCGTATCGACGACATCATAATGTTCGATGCGCTCGATAAGGATGCCATCTTCAAGATTATCGGCATCGAACTCCGCGGCTTCCTCAGCCGCATGGAAAAGCTCGGCTATACCTTCGAGATTACCGAAGAGGCCAAGAATTACATCGCCTCGAAGGGCTACGACCAGCAGTTCGGCGCACGCCCTCTCAAGCGTGCCATCCAGCGCTACCTCGAAGACCCCCTCGCCGAACTTATCATAAACTCCGAGCTCAAGGCCGGCGACACCATAAAGGTCGACTATGACAAAGTGTCAGACAAAATCGTCACCTCTGTGGAGAGCCCGACGCCCGATGCAGCGGCTGCCGAAGGCCCTGCCGCCACGGAAGAGGCTGCCCCCGAGCAGAATGCATGACACACCGATTAAATTCATTTAACATAAAATGCCAGCCTTCGGGTTTGGCATTTTTTTTGTAGATTGTTATAACAGAGTAAAGGCATGCTCAAGTAAAGACACATAAGGCGCGCCCTTACGTAGTAATCAGCATAAACCAAACAAACTACAGAAATATGTCGAAAAAAGGCACAATCGGGGTAACAACCGAAAACATCTTCCCCGTTATCAAAAAATTTCTCTACAGCGACCACGAAATCTTTCTGCGCGAACTGGTATCCAATGCCGTCGACGCCACTCAGAAACTGAAGACACTCGCCGCTTTCGGCGACTTCAAAGGTGCGCTCGACGATATGCGCGTGGAGGTTACGGTCGACAAGGAGGCAGGCACACTCACCGTGTCCGACCATGGCATCGGCATGACCGCCGACGACATCGAGAAATACATCAACCAGATAGCATTCTCGGGTGCCGAGGAATTCCTGGAAAAATACAAGGACAACGCAAACGCCATCATCGGCCATTTCGGCCTCGGATTCTACTCGGCATTCATGGTGGCCAAGAAGGTTGAAATCAATACACTCAGCTATAAGGAAGGCGCCGAAGCCGTGCGCTGGCAGTGCGACGGCTCGCCGGAGTTCACTATAGAACCGAGCGACAAGAAGGAGCGCGGTACGGAAATCATCCTCCACATCGACGACGACAACCGCGAATTCCTCGAGCAGACGCGCGTCGACTCACTGCTCAAAAAATACTGCCGCTTCCTCCCCGTGCCTGTAGTTTCCGGCAAGGAGATGGAATGGAAGGACGGCAAGATGCAGCCCACCGACCGCGACAACATCGTCAACATCACCGAACCGGCATGGACGCGCAAGCCGGCCGACCTCACCGACAAGGATTATCTCGCATTCTACCACGAGCTTTATCCCGGTCAGGACGACCCGCTGTTCTGGATTCACCTCAACGTGGATTACCCGTTCACACTCACCGGCATTCTTTTCTTCCCGAAAATCAAGAACAACTTCGAAGTGACGAAAAACCGCATCCAGCTCTACTGCAACCAGGTTTTCGTCACCGACTCGGTAGAAGGCGTCGTGCCCGACTTCATGATGCTCCTTCAGGGTGTGATCGATTCGCCCGACATTCCCCTGAACGTGTCGCGTTCCTACCTCCAGAGCGACACCGCCGTGAAGAAAATCTCCGGCTACATCACCAAGAAAGTGGCTTCGCGCCTCGACGACCTGTTCAAGGCCGACCGCGCCGAGTTCGAGAAAAAGTGGGACGACATCCGCATCTTCATAGAATACGGCATGCTCACCGACGAGAAATTCTGCGACGCGGCAATGAAATTTTGCCTCCTGAAGACTACCGACGGCAAATACTTCACCATCGACGAATACAAGGACCTCATCGCTCCCGAGCAGACCGACAAGGACGGCAATATCGTGGCCCTCTATGCCACCGATCCCACCGCCCAGTTCAGCTACATCAAGGCTGCGACCGACCGCGGCTACTCCGTCCTGGTGATGGACGGCCAGCTCGACAGCCATTTCGTAGGGCTCCTGGAACAGAAAATCGAGAAATCGAGATTCGTGCGCGTCGACTCCGACGTGCTCGATAACCTCATCCCCAAATCAGACCGCCGCACGGTCGACCTCACGGAGGTGCAGCGCGACATTCTCACCACGCTCTTCAGCTCGCAGCTGCCTAAAGTGGAGGGCGCCCAGTTCTTTGTCAACTTCGAAGCCCTTGGCGCCACCGATGCCCCCATCGTAATTACCCAGAACGAATATATGCGTCGCATGAAGGAGATGGCTGCCCTACAGCCCGGCATGAGCTTCTACGGCGACATGCCCGACAGCTATTCGCTTGCCGTCAACACTGAAAACCCGCTCGTGAAAGCCATCGCCGACAACGCCGACAAAGCTCTCGCCGACAAGGTGAAACCGCTCATGGACGAAGTGAAGGCCAACAACGAACGCATCACCGAGCTTCGCGCCACTGCAAAGGACGGGCAGCCTCTGCCGGCCGAAGAAAGCAAGCAGATCGACGACCTTCAGGCCGCCAACAACACCCGCCGCGAGGAGCAGACAAAGATTGTGGCCGACTATGCCGCCGGTGTAGCCGAAGTAGGCCAGCTCATCGACCTCGCCCTGCTCGGCAACGGCATGCTCCGCGGTGCCGACCTCCAGCGCTTCATCAGCCGCTCGCTCAGCATTTTGGGCAAAAGTGAAAACGGCAAATAACCCGCACTCCCGACTCTTAGCAGGTTTTGCACATATTGGCGCAATTTGCTAACTTTGGCCTTGGATTTTCAAGACCCATAACCTGCCGAAAGTGAAGCTACAGCAAAATAAATATTTCTTCGGCAAGGCCATGGCATCCGCCATGGCCTTGCTTATGTTTTACCCCGCGCCATGCGTCGCCAAAGCCCCTGTGGACGCCGACGGCACGCGCAACGAAGTGATGGCCGACAGCGTCGCCCTTCCTGAAGTGATGGTTACGGCCCGGCGCCCCAAGGAGGAAATCATCCCGGCCCAACGCCTCTCCGGCTGCGAACTCGAACGCCTCAACAGCCACAGCGTGGCCGACGCCCTGCGGTATTTCTCCGGAGTGCAGGTAAAAGACTACGGTGGCGTCGGCGGCATCAAGACGGTGAACATCCGATCGATGGGCACAAATCATACCGGAGTGGTCTACGACGGAGTGGCCCTCGGCAACGCCCAGAACGGCCAGATTGACCTCGGCCAGTTCTCGCTCGACAATGTGGAGGCAATCTCGCTCTATAACGGCCAGAAAAGCGAGATTCTCCAGCCCGCACGCGATTTCGGCAATGCCGGGACAGTGTATCTGAAGACTCGCACACCTAAATTCTCCGTCGGACGCAGCTACAATGCTCGGGCCGCCATCCGCACCGGCTCGTTCGGACTGCTCAACCCCTCGGCACTGGTCGAGCTGCAGCTGAGCGAGAAAGTAAATGCATCGCTGAGCGCCGAATACCTCACCTCCTCCGGCAAATACAAATTCCGCTACCGCCGCGTCACGCCCGACGGTGCCGTGGCATACGACACCACGGCCACACGCCAGAACGGCGACGTCGAGGCTATCCGCGCCGAGCTCAATCTCAACGGAACAACCACCCACGGCCAATGGCACGTAAAAGGCTACCATTACAACTCCGAGCGTGGAATCCCGGGAGCAATTGTCAACAACGTGTGGCGCCGCGGCGAGCGCCAATGGGACAACAACAGCTTCGTGCAGGCATCCTATCAAGGTGTTTTCGGCAGATATTCCACTCTCTTCAACGCCAAATACGCCTTCTACCGCACCCACTACGTCAACAACGACGAGCGCCAGATGGCCGTCGACAACCTCTACCGTCAGCGGGAGCTTTACTTCTCCACGGCCAACCAGTACAGGATTCTGCGCTGGTGGCACGTCTCGGCCTCCTACGACCTGATGTGGAACAGCCTTGAGACCGACATACGCGAATTCCACCGCCCCGACCGCCTGACGCATCTCGCCGCTCTCGCTACCGCCGCCAGCCTCGACATCGTGAAAGTGCAGGCGTCGATTCTCGGCACATTTGTCGACGACAAGGTTGAAGGACGCCCCGACCATGCCAGAACCCACGCTTTTACTCCCGCGGTCTATCTCTCGGTGATGCCCGTTAAAGCCATGCGCTCGTTCGAACTCAGGGCTTTCTACAAGCGCTCGTTCCGCATGCCTACATTCAACGACCTCTATTACGCCGACATGGGCAATTCGCGGCTTGACCCCGAGAAAGTCACTCAATACAATGCCGGAGCACTGATTTTCAAAGATTACCGTCGCGGACTGCTCCGTGGATTCCGTTTCAGCGCCGACGCATACCTGAATTTCGTAACCGACAAGATTGTAGCCTACCCCAAGGGGCAGCAGTTCCGCTGGACGATGCTCAACCTCGGCCGCGTGCGCATCAAGGGCATCGACGTATCGGCCGCCACAACGCTCTGCCCGGTGGGCTCGCTCGAACTGACCCTCCGCGGGCAGTACTCCTTCCAGCAGGCCATTGACGTGACTAACCCCGCCGACAGCTACTACCGCGACCAGATTCCATACATCCCGCATCATTCGGGGGCATTCACCGCCAACGCCGCCTGGCGCGGATGGGGCCTGAACTACAGCTTCATCTATGTGGGCGAGCGCTACAACCAGCAGGAAAACATCCGCTACAACTACACCGAGCCCTGGTATACCTCCGACCTATCGCTGAGCAAAGATCTGAAAATAAACGCAGTGAAACTCCGCGCCATGCTTGAGGTCAACAACCTTCTCAGCCAGGACTACGACGTGATTGCCAACTACCCGATGCCCAAACGTAATTTCCGTTTCACTCTGAGTGTGGAGCTTTAACATGATGGATACCGGCAAGCTACATATCAATCCTTCCGCAGCGATCCGAAAAGCGGCCGTGATAGCAGCTGCTCTGTTAGCCTGCGCCGCCTCCTCATGCCGCCACGACGAGGTTGTTATCCCCACCGAGGAGGAAGCCGTAGGCGAACGCCTCCCCGACTCTCCCGTTGCCGGATTCTATCTGCTCAACGAAGGAAACATGGGCTCGAACAAATGCTCGCTCGATTACTACGATTACTCATCCGGAATGTATCTCCGCAATATCTACGCTGAGCGCAATCCCAATGTGGTGAAAGAACTCGGCGACGTAGGCAACGACCTCCAGCTGTATGCCGGGAGGCTCTGGGCGGTGGTAAACTGCTCGCACAAAGTCGAGGTATGCGATGCTGCGACGGCCATACGCATCGGCCAGGTCGATATTCCCAACTGCCGATACATCGCCTTCAACGGCGACAAAGCCTATGTAAGCTCCTACGTCGGACCCGTGCAGATTAATCCGCAGGCTCCGCGCGGCATGGTCTACGAAATCGACATCCCTACACTGCAGATTACACGCCGCGTCACCGTAGGCTATCAGCCTGAGGAAATCGTAATCGAGAGCGGACGCCTCTATGTGGCCAACTCGGGAGGATACCGAGCACCCGACTACGACAACACCATATCGGTGGTTGACCTTGAGACGTTCCGGCAGATTCGCCAGATACCCGTTGCAATCAACCTTCACCGCCTGCGCCTCGACAGCTACGGACGTCTGTGGGCCACCTCGCGCGGCAACCGTTCCACCGTACCGTCCCGGCTTTTCACTCTCGAAAAAGACGGCGAAGGTGAGTATCAGGTGACGCGCGAACTCCCCTACGCCTGTTCCAACATGGCCGTGACCTACGACTATATATATTATTTTGCCACCGAGTGGAGCGACCTCACGCAGTCGAACACCGTAAGCTACGGCAAGATTGATCTCGCCACCTGCCGGCGCACCACGGCCAACTTCATAACCGACGGCACGCAGAGCGAAATCGAGATTCCCTACGCCATCGGCGTGAATCCGGCATCAGGCGACATTTTCGTGAGCGACGCGAAAAACTACGTAAGTTCCGGAATGCTCAACTGCTATTCACCCGAAGGGAAACGCAAATGGCGAGTGCGCGCCGGCGACATCCCTTCGTCGATAGCATTCAGATGGAAGGAAGGAGGCGAAAGAGAATGACCCACATCATTTTGAAAATCAGAATACTCACCCGTATTGCAGCCTTATGTCTGGCGTTGACGGTATCGCAGGGATGCACTGAGTCAGACCCCGTGGTATCGACCGGCCTCGACTCCACATATACCATCGCACGCATGCAGCTTCTTAGGCTTTCCACTCCATATTCTTCGGGCACAATCCGCTGGACGGTCACTTCACCCGACGGAAAGCAAAAGCTGATTTCAACTTCGGCCGACTGCCTTTTTGTAGCGGCCGACGAAGGTGTATGGCAACTCACCCTCCGGATTACCGACGGCGACGAAACCATTCAGGAGACATCGACAATCAATGTGGTGCACGAAGTGGTGGAGTATTCTCCTTATCTTACCGAAGTATACGAATACCATCCCGCCCCGGGGCAGTTTGTGAACAAAATGCCGCGCTGGCGCAGCGGCGATACCGCCGCCGACATGGCCCGTAAAGTAGCCGACGCCATCTGCGGCCAGACCGAGGAACTAATATCGCTCGGAGCCTACGGCGGCTATGTGGTAATGGGATTCGACCATACGGTTGTCAACGCCGCCGGCAAAGATTTCATGATAAAAGGCAACTCTTTCTACGACGACCCCGAAAGCGGCGTGGAAGCCGGCTCGGCAGAACCGGGAATAGTAATGGTATCTATCGACGCCAACGGCAACGGCCTCCCCGACGACCCATGGTATGAACTTGCCGGAAGCGAATATACATCTGCAGCCACCGTTCATCATTATGCCATTGCCTATTCCCGACCCGACGAAGGAAAGACTCCAGTGCCCGACGGCCAGTATATCACCGACAGCCGATACATAGGCTGGTCTGATTCGCAAGGCCGCTCCGGATATGTGATGAAGAACACGGAGCATACACAGAGCTACTGGCCCGGATGGATTGACGAACCTGTATTGTCGTTCCGAGGGACTCTCCTTGCTCCCAATGCGGTAGACCTCTCGGGAACCGGTCTGTATTTCCGACTTTTCGCATATGCGTGGGGCTACGCCGACAACCATCCCAACTCGCAGAAAGACCTCTGCAGTTTCGACATTGACTGGGCCGTCGACGCCTACGGAATGCCCGTCTATCTCCCCGGCATTGATTTCATAAAGGTATATACCGCCGTAAACCAGTACTGCAACTGGATTGGAGAAACCTCCACAGAAATCTGCGGCGCCACCGACCTGAACCTGTCCCGATAACCGAAACATTAAAATATATGAAGAATTTTTACTTGCCGCTTGCCCTCGCAATTGCCACAGCCCCGATGTTTCACGTAGCCATGGCTGCGGCCGACTATGCCAAGGGCGTAATAATAATCAACGAAAACAACTACGGCGAAGCCGGCACGCTAAACCATCTGCAACCCGACCTGCGCACCGGATATTTCACTTACCGAATATTTCAGAAGGAAAATCCGGGACGTACGCTCGGCCAGACAAGTTGCTTCGGCGCATACGACAACCTGCTTTATGTAGTCTCCAAGCAGTCGAAAGCGCAGAACGCCACTACCGCCGGTGGCATTCTCACGGCCATCGAGCCGACGAGCATGAAATGGCAGTGGCAGCTTGATCAGCTCGACCCGAGCGGCAAGCGCGCCGAAGGCCGCGGATTCCTTGGCGTAACCACAGACAAGGCCTACGTGTCCAGCAGCAACGGCATCTGGGTCATAGACCTCGCCACGCACACCTCGAAAGGGATGATTGAAGGCACGCAGAATCCCAACGGCGTTGACGACAAACCCGCAAGCGACGGCACGAGCACAATATATCATGGCCAGTGCGGCACGATGGTTGCGGCCGCCGGACGCGTGTTTGCCGCCCATCAGATTTTCGGGCTGCTGGTTATCGATCCTACAACCGACACTCTCGAACGCACCATCAGCCTCGATTTCGTAGCCGACGGAGCCGCCATCGGTTCGATTGTGGCCGACAAGGAAGGCTTTCTCTGGCTCAGCGTGGCAAAAAGTTCAGAAACTTTCGCCCCTTCACTATCCGTGCTGGTGCGCGTAAATCCATCTACCCTCGAAACTTCGGTTTACAACCTGCCCGAAGGTGTCTATGGGCCGGCCACGACATGGGATTCCTGGAAGCCCGACAGCTTCTGCGCTTCAGCCATCGAACCATATCTTTTCTGGACCGGAGCCGAGCAGAGTTTCTACGCCGGTTCCGTAATATACAGGTTCGACACCACCACCGCTGAAGCCAAAGCGCTTATAGATTTCAGTGGGGAGACCGACGTGGAGATTCCATGGCAGGTCTACGGATGCTCAATGCGCGTCGACCCTGCCGACGGCACCCTCTACACAAGCGTATATCAGGATTTCAGCTCCACCACCTACGCCGTGCGTACCTTCAAATCCGACGGGGCTTCTCTGCGCACCTATCCTATGGAGAAAGCCTACTGGTTTCCCGGCATGATGCTCTTCCCGGAAAGCCAGCTCGCCGCAGTGGAGAATGTAGTTTTGGAGGCATCCGGGAGTCTTGGAGTTCTCATAGGCGGACGTTCAGTTGAGCTAACCGGCATACATGCCGGCGTAACCGCAGAGGTATTCTCCACATCCGGAGCAAAGATAGCATCCGCACGCGCCGACGCCGACGGACACGCAAAGTTCGACATGGATTTTGCCCCCGGAATCTATATCGCTGCTGCCGGCTCGCAGAAAGTCAAATTCGCCGTGCGCTGACCTATGGGACTTTGCGCTCAGACATAAAAAACTTTCCATCGCGAAAAAATGTTATAATTGTGAGGTCTGCGGAATGCGGACCTCACAATTTAACGTTTTAACTCCTACGATATGAAAAAGATTCTGAGCCTGATTGCCTTGCTGGGACTTATGTGCAGCTGCTCGCCATACTCTCTGGTCAACAGCGAGACTTACAACAATGCCGACCTCGCGCGCTATCACACGTTCCGCATCGTGACCCCCGATATGGGCAAACTACCTCCGGGCATGGAGATGGTGACATACTACAACATCGCGGCGGCAATACGCGAGGAGATGCTTATGCGCGGCTTCACCGAGTCGGCCGAATCGCCACTGCTGGTAAACATCGCCGTAACCACACAACGCGAAATCGCCACCGAGCCGCTGATGCCCCCCGGCGGATATTTCCCCTACAACGGCCCGTATTATCCCTACTACATGTGGCCGCGCTATAACTACGGTCCGTACTGGAATCCCGCATACTACAGCAATGCCCAGGTTATCACCGGCATATACAAGGAGGGCGTACTCACCATGGACCTTGTCGACATCGACACCAAGCTTCCGCTCTTCTCCGCATCCGTAGCAACCATTCTCAACGGAGGCGGCAACGGCTATCAGAATCTCAAGGGAATCGACGAAGCCGTCACCACGCTTTTCTCGAAATTCCCCGTTCCTCTGCTTCCGCAGTACCGCAAAAACTGACCTCTACATGGCGACATTAACGGCCGCACCGCCAGGAATCCAGCCCGGCAGTGCGGCCGCTCCATATTGGCGTTGGCGGTTTATGGGTTTTTACTTATCTTTGTAGCGGATTCGCAATGTAGCACATCCACCTCTACGATATGCAGACTACCGACCCGAAAATTACCCAGGCCACCGCAACGCAGGCCGACAAAACTACACGTCAGTTCGACGACGCCATCGCCCTCTGCCGCAACCTTTATGTAAGAAAACTTAACGACTACGGCTGCGCGTGGCGCCTGATGCGCCCGTCGTCGCTTACCGACCAGTTGCTTATCAAGGCCGACCGCATCCGCTCGCTTGAAACGAAAGGAAACCAGCAGGTAGCCGACGAATCGATTCTCGACGGTTTCATCGCCCTTGTGAACTATGGTATTATCGGGCTGATTCAGCTGCAGCTGGGCTTCGCATCGGGCAAAGATCTTTCCAACGACGAGGCAATCGCGCTCTACGACAAAAACATGGCCGAAACGCGTGGACTCATGCTGCGCAAAAACCACGACTACGACGAGGCGTGGCGGAAAATGCGTGTCAGCTCCTACACGGATCTCATACTTATGAAAATAATGCGCACCAAGGAGATTGAGGACAATCAGGGATGCGCCGCCGTCTCCGAAGGAATCGACGCCAACTATATGGACATCGTGAACTACGCCATGTTCGGCATCATAAAGCTGACGGAGGCTCAGACCGCATGACCACCGAAACGAAAGCGAAACTGCCGGGCGCCGACCATTCTGCTGTCCGGCTTCGTCTCTGCGTGTGGGGGCTCCGCCTCATCGTAGGTGGAACATTCGCCTTCTCCGGCCTTGTGAAGGCAATCGACCCATGGGGGTTCATCTTCAAAATTGAAGAATACCTGGCTGTATGGCATCTGACGGAGCCGCGTTCGGTGGTGCTGATGGTCGCCATGCTGCTTTCCGGCTATGAATTTGTGCTCGGTTCGCTGCTGCTCATGGGGTGCTATAAACGCACCGCCCCCTGGGGGCTGCTCCTCTCCATGGCGCTTATGCTCCCGCTGAGCCTGTGGCTCTGGGTAGCAGACCCGATTCCCGACTGCGGATGTTTCGGCGACTTCCTAACAATCTCCAATGCGGCGACATTCTGGAAAAACGTGGTCCTCACGGCCGGACTTATCCTGCTGATACGCTGGAGTCCACGGCTACGCGAGGCTCTGTTCAATCCTGCAATACAATGGATGGTGGCGGCTCTGGCGTCGCTCTATATCCTCATAGTGAGCCTCTACGGCTACAACGCCCAGCCGATGGCCGATTTCCGCTCATATCCTGTCGGCACTCAACTTGCCGTAGCATCCGACGATTCGGAAGCCTCCGACGAAACCGACTCATACACATTCATCTACGAAAAAGAGGGGGTGCAGCGCGAATTCTCCATCGACTCCCTTCCCGACGACTCCTGGACATTCGTCGACCGCATCGCGTCGGCATCCGCCGTCAACGAAGCGACAGGTCCGGAAAATCCGCTGACCGTGTTCGACGCCGACGGCGACGACGCCACCGCCGAGGCCTTCGCGCCCGAAGGCGACGAGATTGTAATCGTAATCCCCGAGCCGCGCCGCGCCGACGTAGCTTATACGTACACCCTCAACGAGCTGGCTGCCCACGCCGATTCGACGGGTATAGCGATATGCGCAATACTTGGCACGGATGCAAAAGGCGTGGCTCGCTGGCGCGACATGAGCATGGCCGCATATCCTTGCTATAGCGCCGACGAAATCCAGCTCAAAGAGCTGGCCCGCGGACAGATTGCCATCGTACTCCTCTCCGGCGGACACATCGCCTCCAAAACAACCCTTAGCTCGATGGATGCCGAAATTATTGAGAACCCTGCATCCACCCCAATGTTGCTCGACGAGCTCCAAGGCAACGGCTCCGCCTGGTTCAGATACGTCACCGGACTTTTTGGCGCAATAGTTCTTCTCATCTACCTTTTTCAGGGACTTATACTGACCCTGAGAGCCAAAATTCGGCGCGCATATCGCAAAAAAGCCGCAGAAAATTCTTAAATTTGCACTCACCAAAATTCAAACACCTAACCTTCTATAACAATGAGAAAAAACATCGTAGCCGGCAACTGGAAAATGAATACCACCCTTGCCGAAGGCGTAGGCCTGGCAAAGGACGTCAACGAGGCTCTTAAAGGCGCAACCCCCAAATGCGACGTAGTAATCTGCGTTCCCTTCACCCACCTCGCTTCCGTAGCCGCAGCAATCGACCAGACAAAGCTCGGCCTCGGCGCTGAAAACTGCGCTGACCACGTAAAAGGCGCATATACCGGCGAAGTTTCCGCTCCTATGGTAGCCTCCACCGGTGCAACCTACGTGATTCTCGGCCACTCGGAGCGCCGCCAGTACTACGGCGAGACTTCCGAAATTCTCAAGACCAAAGTAAACCTCGCTCTCGCCGAAGGCCTCACCCCCATCTTCTGCATCGGTGAAGTTCTCGAGCAGCGCGAAAACGGCACCTACAACGAGGTTGTAGCCGCCCAGATCCGCGAAGCACTCTTCGACCTCAGCGCCGAAGATTTCGGCAAGCTCATCCTCGCATACGAACCCGTATGGGCAATCGGCACCGGCAAGACCGCCACAGCCGACCAGGCCGAAGACATGCATGCCCACATCCGCGCCGTCATCGCTGAGAAATACGGCAAGGAAGTAGCCGACAACACCTCGATTCTCTACGGCGGAAGCTGCAAACCCTCGAACGCAGCCGAACTCTTCGCCAAGCCCGACGTTGACGGTGGGCTCATCGGTGGCGCCGCCCTCGACGCAGCATCGTTCATGGGCATCGTGAACGCCTTCTAATCATTCTCTTTCCCACTTACCAAGCACTTCACACATCCTTTTTAGCCATGACCCGCATTTTCCGACAGATAGCTATGGCTGTCAGCCTCGCCATAACGGCAATAGCCGCTCCGGTCCGGGCGCAGTCAGTTTCCGAACAGGCCGCCGACAGCATCGGCGCCTCCACCCCGTCGGGCATAGTGGAACGTCTGGCCGAAAAGGGTTCGTCGGTCACAGTCGCAGCCCCGGAGCAACTGCTCCGTAGGGCTGCGGCCTCCGCCGCCGACGCTCCCGGCGAAAACGCCGAAACCACCTCCGAAGGTGATAGCACTGAAAGCGAAGCCACCGAAAGCCGCCCCAAAGGGGGCAAGACCGTTGGCTACCGCGTTCAGGTCTACGCCGACAACAACGTCCGTTCCGCCAAATCCGAAGCGCGTCAGCGCGAACGCATGGTGGGCGGCACTTTCCCTCAGTGGGACACCTACGTAACCTACGCATCGCCCTACTGGCGACTGCGCATCGGCGATTTCCGCACGCAATATGAGGCTGAAAAAGCCGCCGCCGACATCCGCAAGCAGTTCCCGCGCTACGCCAAGGAAGTGCGCGTGGTGCGCGACCGCGTGAACGCCCGCTGACCCCTCCACCCGTTCCCGATTTCGGTTCGGGGCACAATTTTCAAAACACTTGTTATAAATGAGCTGCGAAAACTTCGACTTTGAAACCGATAAGGCACCGACACTCTCCGAGCAGGAGCGTATCGAGGCCATAGCAGATCATTACCGGGAAATAATACGCCTGATTGGCGACGATCCCACCCGCGAAGGGCTCGTGAAGACCCCCATGCGCGCTGCAAAAGCCATGTGGTTTGCTTCGCAGGGCTACCGCCAGAATCCCGACGACATCCTCCGCCAGGCCATATTCAGCAGTCAGGGCTCGCAGATGGTTGTAGTCCGCGACATCGAATTCTATTCGATGTGCGAACACCATATCCTCCCGTTTTTCGGCACCGTGAGCATCGGTTACATTCCCCGAGGCTCGATGGTAGGCCTGAGCAAACTCCCCCGACTCGTCAACGCCATAGCGCGCCGCCTGCAGGTGCAGGAACGCCTTACCGCCGAAATCTGCGCCCACGTGGCCGCCACGCTCGATACCGACGGCGTTATCGTGGCCTGCAACGCCCGGCACCTGTGCATGCAGATGCGCGGCGTGGAGAAACAGATGGCATCCACCGACACAATCGACTACTGCGGACGCTTCGCCTCCGACGCCTCCCTGCGTCAGGAGTTCTTCTCCCTTATCAACCGATAGGCTGTGTCCGCCATCCTACGGCATTTGCCCCTTTAACTTATCAAGACATCCCAACATGCCTGCAGCCACTGCCGCTTCCGACGACCGCCAAGCCCGACTCGAGCAACTACAGACAATGCCTGTAGGGAGGTTATTGTGGCAGTATTCGCTTCCGGCGGTTGTAGGAATGCTCGTAATGATGCTCTACAACGTGGTCGACCGCATTTTTATTGGTCAGGTGGTCGGCCCGGAGGCAATCGCCGGACTCGCCATCACTTTTCCGGTAATGAACATCACTACCGCGCTCGGCACTCTCGTCGGCGCCGGAGCCTCGGCACGCGTGAGCCTGCTGCTCGGTGCAGGCAAGGCGGAAACCGCGAGAAAAGTGCTCGGCAACTCGCTGACACTCACGCTAACAATCGGCATAATCTACATAGGGCTGTTTGCAGCATTCATGGATACCGTGCTCCGCTGGTTCGGTGCCAATGAGATAACGCTCCCCTATGCGCGCGACTTCATGACCTTTATCCTGCCCGGACTGCTGCTCACAAACCTCACATTCTCGTTCAACAATATAATGCGCGCGTCGGGCTTCCCCGTGCGGGCCATGGTGACGATGTTTATCGGCGCGGGGCTCAACGTAGTTCTCGCTCCTACATTCATCTACCTCCTCGACGCGGGAATAAAGGGCGCGGCAATCGCCACCGACATAGCCATGGCCATCTCGGCAATCTTCGTGATGCGGCATTTCACCGACCGGCGCAACGGCGATGTCACCTTCGCGCCAGGCATCTACCGCCTCGACCGAAAACTCGTATGGGCTATAATGGGTATCGGCGCGGCGCCGTTTGTTGTCAACACAGGCTCCTGCATCATAAACATTTTCATAAACCACGCCCTGCTTGACTACGGGGGCGTGGCGGCCATAGCCGCGTCGGGAATCTTCGTGACCTTCACGTCGTTGCTCTGCTGCGTGATCTTGGGTATATGCCAGGGGATGCAACCCATTGTAGGATTCAACTACGGCTGTAACCAGACCGAGCGCGTGGCGCGCGTCTACTGGCTTGCGGTAGCCGTCGCCACTGTCATAAGCCTCGGAGGATGGATAATCGGTCTGACGTGTCCGCAAGTAGTAGCCCGTGCGTTCGTTTCCGACCCGGGCCTGGTCGACTTTACCGCGAAAGCTCTTTCCACGGCAATGATATGCTTCTGGATGGTAGGCTTCCAGATAGTCTCCACCACCTATTTCCAGGCTATAGGGAAAATCGGCAAATCCGTATTTCTGAGCCTCATACGCCAGGTAATATTCTTTATCCCGCTTCTGCTGCTTCTGCCAAAATGGTTCGGGCTCAACGGCGTATGGTTTACTTTCTGGAGTTCTGACATACTGGCTACGCTTGTCACGGCCATCATGATGGCAGGAGCATTGCGGAGCTTAAGGCGCCACCGCGCTGGAAGCGTCATTCCCAGCGCATAGTGCGGGCCGGGCTGAGGCGTCGCACCAACGTGGCCGGCAACAGAGCCACACACATCGCCAGCAGAGCGAAACCCACGTTCACCGCCAGCCACTCCCCTATTCCGATAGCAACCGGTACATAGCTGAGATAGTAATTGGCCGGATCAAGCGGAATCAGCCGGAAAGATCCTTGAATCCATATGAACGCAAGAGCAATCGCGTTGCCGATAGCCATGCCGGAGAGAACCACCCTTCCGCCTAAAAGCGTAAACACGTGCTCAATACGGCTGTCGGTCGCGCCAAGAGCCTTGAGTATTCCGATAGTCCTGACGCGTCGCAATACAAGAATCAAGACACACGCAATCACCATCAGCGCACTCACACATCCCATCAGCACAAGTATCACTATTATATTGGTGTCAAGCATGTCGAGCCAGTTGAAATATCCCGCAGCTGCCGAAGTCACCGGAGTGGCAACAGTCAGATCCGATATGCGGCCCGAGGTAAAGGCCAGGTTCAATGCAGTCTGAAGGGCCAAAGTCGCGTCGTCAATGCGTGTGGGGTCGATTCCGCGGATTTCAATGGCATCGGCCTGCGTTTCTCCCAGGCCGCGCAGACGCCAGACTGATGTAGCCGAGCAATAGGCCGCCGAATTGTCGAACTCCCCGAAATCACTGCGAAATACGCCTACTACATCGAAACGCCTGGGGCGTATGCCCGCTCCCCCCGCAGCAATGAAATACGCGTTTACCTTATCGCCGACAGCCAGACCGAGTTCCCGCGCCGTGGTGGCTGAAACAGCGATTTCGCCCGTAGAATCCACACCCGGCATCCGGCCCTCCTCAAGCATCCCGCTCTCGAAATCAGTCATCGAACCGCCACGTGAGGCCCTGAACGCGAGTCCAGCGAAATCCGAGGGCGACTTCAGCATACCTGCCACTGCGGCCACCGGGGCTATATCCGGTTCCTTACCGGAAGCGAACGGCATCAACGCATCGGAAACAATGCCTGCAAAGGTGGACGACCACTCCACCGGCACCCCGGCATCCGCACCTCCGCGCAGCAATGTAATTCTGATCTGAGCTTCCAGCCCGCTTATTTTATCGGTTATCTCACGTTTGAACCCCGTAGTTATGGCCACGGCAAGCAACATCACGGCCAAAGAAAGAGCCAGCCCTCCGGAAGCGACGGCCACAGCAGGACCGGGACGGTTGTCCACCCCCCGCGAAGATGCCAGACGGCGCGCTATAAAAGTCGAAATCGATGACATACGTGCAGAACTCTGGTTGGCCATGAAGTCATTGAAAGTTTTTCTTCGAAAAGGATTTATGACTTCTATAAACAGGTTGCAACCGCAAATTTACCACAATATGTCGAAACGGCCAACAACGCGCGAAGGCGGATAAACATTTTGCGTGATACTTTATCTACCTTCGTTTGTTATTAAAATAGAATAAGCTCCACGGGAGCGATTGGCTATTTTGATTATGAGACTTACATGGGATATGAAGATTAATCACCGATTACACTACCGCATTATGTTCATCATGCTTCTGATGGCGTTCGTGCTCACACTGCTGGCGCTTCCCGCAGCCGCGCAGACTTCAGCCTCCGACTCAACGACCGTCACCACCGTCGTCGTCGACGAACTCGTGGTGAAGGCCCGACAGCCGGAAATGCCCGTCATACCTGAATCCGACGCCCGCATGCGTGCGGAATCCTATACACCGCCCGAGCCGCCGAAACTCGACGCCGAGGCATCGGCCGTAGACCGCGACACGCTCGCCATGATACCCTCGCGCCCGCGTTCGCTCTACTCAATGCCGGCATCCTGGACGCTCAACGAGCCATGGTGGCATGGCATGTGGATAAACACAGCCGTGCTTTCAGGCGCATTTGTGGGTACACTTTTCGTATTGGAGCTACTTCCGGAAGACGCTACCGCATGGAACCGCGCCGAAATGCACAATACGCATTTCTGGGACCGATGGTATAAGAACATCTTCAAGAAAGGCCCCGAGTGGGACCACGACAAGTTTATCTTCAACTATGTGCTCCACCCCTATGCCGGGGCGGCATACTTCATGTGTGCGCGCACATGCGGATTCAACTTCTGGCGCTCGATGCTCTATTCAGCCATAATCTCCACCGTAGGGTGGGAATTCGGAATCGAGGCCTGTATGGAACGGCCCTCGTATCAGGACCTGTTTATCACCCCGATTGTCGGCTCGCTCATCGGCGAAGGATTCTACCGGCTCAAACGCATTATCGTGGAAAACAACTACGAGATTCTCGGGTCGCCGGTACTGGGCCATATAGCGGCGTTTTTCCTCGATCCTGTCAACGAAGTGGTAGGCGCCCTGCGCCCGGGCACGTGCCGTTCCCTCGGTCCCGGCTGCCTGACATCGCAACCCCTGCTCATACCATCGCCGGCACCCGGCTCCGGCGCAGCCTTCGGATTCTCCCTCTCGGCCACTTTTTAAACAAAAAAATGGCCGCAGACTATTGCGGATTCAGAAATAAGTTGTAACTTTGCACCGCAAACGAGCCAAGGAGCATTGCTCCGAAGCATAAGCATGGTGAGATTAGCTCAGTTGGTTAGAGCGTCGGATTGTGGTTCCGAAGGTCGTGGGTTCGAGACCCACATTTCACCCAAACCTCATATTAACACTCTACATCGACCTCGGCAAGCGCAGCGTGTGGTACGTAGCGCTTGCTAAATTTTTATACCCCGCCATCATCCTTTTACCCCCGTTTATTGTTATAAAAAATGTTAGAGGAGGCCTGCAGAACGCTCTACAGCCCCTACGGATCTGACACACCTATATTATATTAAAATTAATTTTGTAAATTTGTAACGTCTACATGGCTCTCTCCATCCATATCATCACACTTACACATGACAACATCCATCAGCCCAGACAACACGACAATCAAAAATCTCGACGACAAGCAGCTCCGCGAAATGATTGTGGAAGCCGCCCAGAATAAGAAAGCGAAAGGGATAACGGTAATCAATCTTGAAAGCATAGAGTCGGCTCCGGCCCGCGAATTCATCGTGGCCGAGGGGCGCACGCCGCAACAGGTAGCTGCCATAGCCGACAATATCCGCGAGGAACTTCTCGACATCGCCCGGGTAAAACCCTATAACTACGATGGCTACCGCAACGCGCAGTGGATCGTAATCGACTACGGCTCCACCATGGTCCACGTTTTCACTCCCGACGCCCGGCAGCTCTATAACCTCGAGGAACTCTGGAACGACGCCACTATCACCGAGATTCCCGACCTTGACTAACCGTTTCCGCCAAATAATTCACTAAATCCATGGCAGCACCCTCCCCCAAGCCCAATCTGCGCAAGCCTCAGATAAAATTCAGCATCTACTGGATGTATGTGCTGATTATCCTGTTTCTGGCCGGAATGTATTTCATGAACGACCAGACCGTAACGGAAAGCATGGACTACACTCCTTTCGAGGAGCATCTCACAGACTCTACCACGGTTAGAAACGGCGATATCAAAAAGATAATCGTCGACAAGAAAAGCGGCACGGCCACGGCGCTTGTCAGCGATTCGCTCGCAAAGAAAATATTCCGAATGAAGGAGGTAATGCCCGGAAAGGAATATTACATACGCACCACGGTGCCGTCGGTCGACAACTTCGCCAAAAAAGTTGACGAATGGCATGATTCGGGCATCTACACAGGCCCCGTAGCCTATGAGGACAGCACCGACATATCGTCGTTCATCTGGACGTTCGGCCCCATACTTCTGCTCATCGGCTTCTGGTTCTTCCTTATGCGGCGTATGAACAATCGCGACGGCGGTCCCGGAGGAGTATTCTCCGTAGGGAAATCGAAGGCTCAGGTATTCGACAAGGACAACGCCATGAAAGTGACTTTCGCCGACGTGGCCGGCCTTTCCGAGGCTAAGACCGAAATCGAAGAGATTGTGGAATTCCTCAAGAATCCGCAGCGCTACACCAATCTCGGCGGCAAGATTCCCAAAGGAGCCCTTCTTGTAGGCCCTCCTGGAACCGGTAAGACCCTCCTGGCCAAGGCTGTGGCCGGCGAGGCCAACGTGCCGTTCTTCTCCATGTCGGGCTCCGACTTCGTAGAGATGTTTGTCGGTGTGGGCGCATCGCGCGTTCGCGACCTCTTCCAGAAAGCAAAGGAGAAAGCTCCCTGCATAGTGTTCATCGACGAAATCGACGCTGTAGGCCGTGCCCGCGGCAAGAACCCCAACATGGGAGCCAACGACGAGCGCGAAAACACCCTCAATCAGCTCCTTACCGAAATGGACGGTTTCGGCACAAACTCCGGCGTAATCATCCTTGCGGCCACCAACCGCGCCGACATCCTCGACAAAGCGCTCCTGCGTGCAGGACGCTTCGACCGCCAGATTTACGTGGAGCTACCCGAACTCCCCGACCGCGTGGCCATATTCAACGTACATCTCAAAGGCATCAAGACCGACGAAAGCGTCGACGTAGACCTTCTGGCCCGTCAGACACCCGGATTCTCCGGCGCCGATATCGCTAACGTGTGCAATGAGGCGGCCCTTATCGCCGCCCGTCACAACAAGACCCACGTTCAGCGTCAGGACTTCATCGATGCCGTAGACCGCATTATCGGCGGTCTTGAGAAACGCTCGAAGATCACAACCACCGAAGAGAAGAAATCCATCGCATGCCACGAGGCCGGCCATGCCACCGTATCGTGGAATCTCCGGTATGCCAATCCGCTGATCAAAGTAACGATAGTGCCGCGAGGCAAAGCCCTCGGCGCAGCCTGGTATCTGCCCGAAGAACGCCAGATTACGCCTACCCAGGCTCTGCTCGACGAGATGTGCGCCACCCTCGGAGGCCGTGCAGCCGAAGAGCTTTTCCTCGGCCACATTTCCACCGGTGCAGCCAACGACCTTGAGCGCGTCACGAAACAAGCATACGCCATGGTGCTGTACTACGGCATGAGCGACAAACTTCCGAATCTCTCCTACTACGATTCAACCGGTCAGGCCTACGGCTTCACCAAGCCATACAGCGAGGAGACCGCCCGCCTGATCGACCAGGAGGTGGCCCGTATTGTCGACGAGCAGTATCAGCGCGCCAAGCAGATTCTGCGCGAATATGCCGCAGGCCACAACAAGCTGGCCGAAGTGCTCTACACACGCGAGGTAATCTTCACCGAAGATGTGGAACAGATTTTCGGCAAACGCCGCTGGACCTCGCGCACCGACGAAATCCTCGCCGCACAGCAGACGGCCGAACAGCTCCGCGACGCAGAGAAAGCCAAGGCATCGGATGCACCCCACGACAGCGACACGCCGGAAATAGTGGATGTCGAAGCCGTTGATGCAACCGATTGTACCGCTGACAACGTCAAAGATTCAGCGGATGATAAGAATAGCAACGGCAATTCATCCACACCCCCTCCCATTCCGCGCAAAACCGACAATAAAAAGGAATAATGCCTACACCCGCACCATTCACCCCACAATCCACCATGCGGTCGCTGATATCGGCCGATCCCACCCTCCTGATGGTGCTCACTCGTTTCGGCATCTCGCTCGGATTCGGCGATAAACTCGTCGAAGAAGTCTGTGCCGACAACGGGCTCGACTGCCCTACGTTTCTCGCCGTGGCAAACTTTATGAGCGGCCGCCCGGCCGATCATACCCTCATAAAGTTGCCGACGCTGATGGCATATCTGAAAAATGCCCACACATATTTTCTCGATTTTGTTCTGCCGCTGATTCGCCGCAAACTGATCGACGCCATCGACACTTCGCGCACCGACGGGCTCGGATTCCTCATTCTCCGCTTTTACGACGACTATGTGACCGAAGTTTCGCGGCATATGGACGCGGAAGTCCGGCGCGTATTCCCCTATGTGGAAAATCTTCTGAAAAGCCGCCCCGCGCCCGACAGCTTCAATATCGGCAAATTCGCCTCTCACCATACCCATATCGACCCCAAGCTCAAGGAGCTCAAGGATATGGTGGTACGCTACTATCCCGAAAAGGGAAACGATATGCTCAATTCGGCCCTTTTCGATATCATCACCTGCGAACACGACCTGCACATGCACTGTCTGGTGGAAGACCGGCTGTTTGTGCCGGCCGTACGTAGGCTTGAGCGCGAAATCGAACAGAGCCCCGCACGCCTCCCGGCCGACACGAGCGCCCACGGCGCCGACGAGCCCCAGTCGGATGCCGAAAAAATCGCCACCCTCTCCGACCGCGAGAAAGAGATAATCGTGCAGATTGCAAAAGGGCTGTCCAACAAGCAGATTGCCGATGCCCTCTGTCTGTCGGTCCACACCGTGACGACACACCGCCGTAACATCAGTGCCAAACTCCAGATACATTCAATGGCCGGTCTGACGATTTTTGCCATCGTCAACCATCTGATAGCGCTTCAGGACATTCCGCGGCCTCGCTGACATACACATTCCATTTGCATATTACGAAATTAACATCTACTTTTGTAGTATGTAATCGATAAGTAACTGATTGAAATTATTTTAACATTCCCCTCCCCCTCCATTATCCACACATTAATCATTATCATCCCAATCGTATGAAACACTGCAACACATGCGGGAAAGCCAACGCCGACGAGGCCCAGTTCTGCTCATATTGCGGAGCACAGCTTACCCAGACACAGCAACAGAATTACACGCAAGCCCAGCAGCCATACACCCAGCCCCAGCAGCCCTATACTCCGGGGCAGCAATCCTACGGCTACTCGAACTTCAACGCCGAGGATTACTACGCACGCAACAATGCTTTCGATTCCGACGCGCTCGGCAAGAGCCGCGGAATATTCGCCTTGCTCGCCATCTTCATCGGAGGCCTCGGCGTTCAGTATTTCTACATCGGCAAGACCACTGCCGGCCTTCTCACCATTCTCCTGTCGGTAGTTACGTGCGGCTTCTGGAGCCTTCTCACCCTGATTCAGGGCATCATTCTGCTCTGCTCCGACAACTACTATTTCGACCGCAAATTCGTGTACTCGAACTCGGCCCTTCCGCTGTTCTGATGCAGAGGGCTCTCTCCGCGTTCTCTCTCTCCGCCGCCTCCTCTCCGAGCCTGCCAGTCAAATCAATACCTATGTAAACCTGTTATGTACGAAGACTACGAAGACATCACAGAGCTCTTCCTCGCTATTCTCCACGAGGCCGACAGCCTGGACGTTGCGGAATCTGAATTCAAAAAAATCATTGCCGACGACGACACTCTGCACGAGAAGTACCGCGACTGGTGTCACGAAGTCGGCAACAGCGAACGCAACGGCTTCATCGACTTTTGCGAAGAATATCTACAGGACCGCGATGAGGTCTGGGACAACCTTAACGATTTCGACGAAGACGAATAATTCCGCAGATGTTGCAAAACTATCCCTCTGTATTAATGAAGTCATTTAAACTTTTTCTTCAAATGGCTTCAATGATGAAACGGAGTTTTGCAATATCAGCCGACATGAACCTTACAGACTGAAGAAGAATGGCTGAAACACTTCCACTGCGTCTCCCGGCCGAATGGGAGGACTACGACACCGTAATGATAGCGTGGCCTCACGCCGCCACCGACTGGGCCGATATGCTCCCGGAGATTACCCGGTGTTATGTCGACCTGGCCGAAGCCGTGGTGGTGCGCAGCGGGCTGCGCCTGCTCGTGGTTACTCCCGAACCTGAGGCTGTGGCTGACAAACTAAGCCATCTGCCGAAGGAAAAGATTCTGATGTTCACCTGCCCGACCAACGACACCTGGACGCGCGACTACGGACCGATAACCGTGATAGCAGCCGGAGAGCCGTGCGCCGTCGACTTCCAGTTCAACGGCTGGGGGCTGAAATTCGCCTCCGACCTCGACAATATGGTCAACCTCCGCATGCTCCACGCATCGTTGCTGACCCCACGCTACCGCTCGCGCCTGAATTATACGCTCGAAGGAGGGGCAATCGAATCCGACGGCCGGGGCACCATGCTCGCAAACGCGCAGACCCTTATGGCCCTTAATCGCAACGGATTCACCGACGAACGCCATCTCCGGAGCTATTTCCGCGAGAACCTCGGCATCGAGACGCTGCATCTGCTGCACAATGGCGCTCTCGAAGGCGACGATACCGACAGCCATATCGACACGCTCGCGCGCCTGGCGCCCGACGATACGATTCTATACGTAAAATCCTATCGTCCCGACGACACACACACGCCCGACCTCGATGCCATGGAAGCCGAACTGAAAGAATTGCGTACGCCCGACGGCAATCCTTACAACCTCATTGCCCTGCCGCTTCCCGACCCGATTTACGATGCCGACGGCGAGCGGTTGCCGGCCACATATGCAAATTTTCTCATTACTCCACGCACGGTGCTGATGCCGACTTACGCCCAGCCGGACCTCGACCGGATGGCCTCGCAGATGCTGCATATAGCATTCCCCGACCGCAAAATCGTGGGGGTTGACTGCCGCGCGCTCATCCGTCAGCACGGATCACTCCACTGCGCCACGATGCAGCTCCCCGCCGGAGTGCTGAGAATCTGACAGTCTGACATTTTAACATTCATTCCACAAAACAGACCGCCATGCCCGGAAAACTGCCCGTAGGGATAATCCAACAGCACAATACCGCCGACGCGCACCTGAACCGCGCCAGAATCGCATACAAGACGGCCGAACTCGCCGCCAAAGGAGCAAAACTGATTGTCAACCAGGAACTGCACGATTCGCTCTACTTCTGCCAGAGCGAAAACGTAGACCTCTGCTCGCTGGCAGTGGCAATCCCTTCGGAAACAACTGAGTTTTATGCCGACCTTGCACGACGCCACGGCGTAGTTATTGTCACCTCGATTTTCGAACGCCGCGCGCCCGGACTATATCACAATACGGCGGTGGTATTCGACTCCGACGGCTCCATGGCCGGGAAATACCGCAAGATGCACATTCCCGACGATCCGGCCTACTACGAAAAGTTCTATTTCACCCCCGGCGACCTCGGTTTCGAGCCTATCGACACTTCGGCAGGACGTCTCGGTGTGCTCGTATGCTGGGATCAGTGGTATCCCGAAGCAGCACGCCTGATAGCGCTCCGCGGCGCGGAAATACTCATCTACCCCACGGCTATCGGCTTCGAATCGAGCGACACCCCCGAGGAACAGCAACGCCAGCGCGAGGCGTGGACCACCGTGCAGCGCGGTCACGCAATCGCCAACGGGCTCCCCGTGGTGGCAGTAAACCGCGTGGGCCACGAACCCGACCCGACAGCTCTTACCAACGGCATACAGTTCTGGGGCTCAAGCTTCGTTGCGGGCCCTCAGGGTGAACTGCTTCACCGCTCCCCCGCCTACGCCGAGGATACTGCTCTCGTAGAAATAGATCTCGACCGGTCGGAGGCCGTGCGCCGCTGGTGGCCATTCCTTCGCGACCGCCGTATCGACCAATATCAAGGACTTACAAGCCGCTATCTCGACCGATAACGGCTATAACCCTTCACCTTCACTCTCAATCCTATCCTTCCGCCATGCAACTTCCTCCCAGAGCAAACGACCGCCCGATTGACCTTCCCGACGATGTGCGTCAGATTACCGTAATCGGTGCCAACGGCAGCGGCAAAACCCGTTTCACCGAATACCTCGCCCTCCAGCTCGATTCCAAGGCGTTCCGGCTCTCGGCGCTGGAAGCAATAGGCGACGCAATAGCCGGCCGACCGCACGACGACACCTCTATCGACGCAATCTATAAAGAGGCAAATGCCACCGGCACATTCCTTCATGCCGGCGAGCAGACTACGTTCGAGCGTCTGATGGTTCTACTTCTCAACGAGGAGATTGCAAATCTGGTGGATTATAAAATGCGGCTCGCGAGATTTCGGAGCAATCCGGAAGGCGACGAGCCACGGCTGCCGCAATCGAAACTCGACACGGTAATAACCCGATGGCGTGAGATTTTTCCCGAGCATCACGTGATGCGCGAGGGCGGTTCATTGCTGTTCACACGCAAAGGCGACACGGAGATGTACCGTCCGAGCCGTCTCTCACACGGCGAGAAAGCTACACTCTTCTATATCGGAGCCGTTCTCTACGCCCCGGCCAACGGAGTGATTTTTGTGGACAATCCGGGTATGTTTCTCCACAATTCGATACTCGGACGCTTCTGGAACACAATTGAAGCGATGCGGCCCGACTGTCGGTTTGTATACACGACCCACGACGTGGATTTCGCCGCGTCGCGCGCTGAAAACGCTATTGTATGGGTGCGCTCATACAATCCCGACACACTGGAATGGGACTACGACCTGCTCCCCTCCGACAGCGGCCTGTCGGAAGACCTCTATATGGCCCTTGTGGGCTCCCGGCGCCCGGTGCTCTTCATCGAAGGCGATTCCACCCACTCGATCGACGCCAAACTGTATCCGCTGGTATTCAGAGATTTTTCGGTTAAATCGCTCGGGAGTTGCAATAAGGTAATCGAAGCGACACGCGCCTTCAACGACCTGCGTGCTTTCCACCATCTTGAAAGCTTCGGCATAGTGGACCGCGACCGCCGCGACGAGCAGGAAGTGGAATATCTGCGCGGAAAGCACATTTTTGTGCCGGAAGTAGCCGAAATCGAAAACATTCTCATGCTTGAGGATGTGGTGAAGGCCATGGCACGGGCCTATGGCCGCGACCCGGAGAAAGTTTTCTCCTCGGTAAAATCGGCGATACTTGCAATGTTCCGCCACGATCTCAGGCAGCAGGCGCTTCTGCATACGCGCCATCGCGTGAAGCGCACTCTCGAATATCGCGTGGACGGCCGTTTCAACAACATCAACGCCCTCGAGGAGCATATGAACACGCTTGTCAGCTCGCTCAACCCGCGCGGCCTTTACGAGCAGATGTGCCGCCAGTTCTCCCAGATTGCCGGAACGGGCGACTACGCCGGAGTCCTCAGATACTACAACCAGAAGTCGATGGTTCCCGGCTCCAATGTGGGTCAGATGCTTGGTCTCAAAGGCAGTAAGGATGCCTATGTGCAGGCTGTGCTCGGAGTGATGAAAAGCGAGTCGCCGCATGCCGAGGCCATAAGGAGGGCAATAATGAAGTGCTTCGGAATCGAAAGGACGCCTGAGCCATAAACGCCTTAAAAGCGTTATATCAATATATAACCCTGCAATCAATACAACAACCATATGCTACAATTCATTACAAGGCGGTCCGACAGGTGGACAACTGCCGAACAGGCCGCCAAAGCTATAGAAGGCGGCTGCCGCTGGATTCAGCTTTCCGCAGAATCGCTCCCGACGGAGACACCCCACCGCCGCGAGGCAGTCGAGGGCCTAATTCCCATCTGCAAGGAGAACGAGGCCTTCCTGATTATCGAGGATGATGTCGATCTGGTTGACCTTCTGAAGGTGCACGGCGTATGCCTGCGCGACAATTCCCGAAGTGCCGCCATGCAGGCGCGCGAACAGCTTGGCGCGGAAGCCGTGATAGGCGTCGAGGCCACCTCAGCCGCCGAGATAATCGCCCTGAAGGGCCTTGACATAGATTATATCATGGTAAAGGCTCCAGCCGACGTCACCACTATGGAAGCTATCACGGCCTTCTACTCAGGTATGCTGCAGACGCTTGAACAGCAGGGAATCGACTTTCACATCGTGGCCGAAGGCGATTATTCCGTCGATGTACTGACACAAATTCCCACAACCGGCTGCGCAGGCGTAGCCGTATCAGGCCTTATCGCCGACAGCGAAGATCCAGCCTCCGCGACAACCACCCTCATCGATGCCCTCGACAAAGCACGCAAAAAGGCGGAGGAGGAGGACTGACCGCAATTCCATACAAACCATCACATTTCAACAGATATCGACAATGAAATTTATCGGCATAATTCCCGCCCGATACGCATCCACGCGCTTCCCGGGCAAACCGCTGGCCATTCTTGGCGGAAAACCCATGATTCAGCGCGTCTACGAACGGGCTTCGCTCGCACTCGACGAGGTATGGGTCGCAACCGACGACACCCGGATAGCTGATGCAGTGAAAGCCTTCGGAGGTAACGTGGTAATGACCTCCGCCGCCCACCGCAGCGGCACCGACCGCTGCCTCGAAGCATACTGCAACATCGGCTCCGACGCCGACGTGGTAATAAACATTCAGGGCGACGAGCCGTTCATCGATCCGCTGCAGCTCAAGCAGATACAAAGTTGCTTCGACGACCCCGACACGCGAATCGCCACACTTGTCCGCCCTTATAATCCGGCAGGGGGCATCGAGGGGCTTGAGAATCCGAATTCGCCGAAAGTGGCTCTCGACGCTGAGGGATATGCCCTGCTGTTCAGCCGTTCGGTTATCCCCTATCTGCGCGGAGTGGAACGCCATGAGTGGCCGTCGCGCCATCAGTATTATACCCATATCGGGATGTATGCCTATCGCGCCGGCACACTTGCCGAAATCACGGCACTCCCCCAATCCAAACTCGAGCTCGCCGAAAGCCTCGAGCAGCTGCGCTGGCTTGAAAACGGCTTCCGCATCAAGACCGCCGTATCATCCTGCCCGACAATCGGCATCGACACTCCCGCCGACCTTGAGGCAGCCGAGCGCCTGCTCGCCTCCGCAGAATAATCTTTAAAGCAATTGCACACAATGACATCGCCAGACCGCACGACTGCTCCCGCTATCCATCCGCTTCCGGTAATGCCACTTCCCCAGGCCATACGCACGCCTCTTGCCGGAGGCATCGAGGCCGTAAGCATCGCCGACGACTCCCAGCCTGTAAGCCGCATTTCAATTGTCTGGCCCGTAGGTCAGGCCGATGTTCCGGACTGCAACGCGCTCGCGCTGATGATGCCGATGCTCTCGGAGGGTACATTGAGCATGTCGGGGGCCGACATCGCCGATATTCTGGAGTTCAACGGAGCATGGATGAAAACGGACATCGGCCGACACACCACCATCCTCACGCTGTTTCTGCTCAACAAAACAGCAGAGCGGATATTTCCACTGCTGGCCGACATTCTGCTGCACCCGGCATTTCCGGCCGACGCACTCGAACGCCTGCGCGAAAAACTCATAGCACAGACACGCCTGCGGCAGCACAAAGTTAAGGAACTGGCCCGTCAGCTGAGCAACAGGATGATTTTCGGAGTGGGAGCGCCCGCCGCGAGAATTACCTCCGCCGAAGGTTTCAAGGCCGTAAGTCGTGAAGAGCTGGTGGACCTGCACAGACGTCTGATACTATCCACGCGGCCTACGCTCTACCTTGCCGGAGCCGTAAACGGCAAGATTGAGCATATGGCCATGGCGATGATGGATGCATTCGGCTCTCCGGCCGACAAAGCGCTTGCAGCGAATGTCGTACCGGCTCCTGCGATGCAGACATCTTCACGATGTATGGAGGTTGTGGCCGATTCGCTTCAGACGGCCGTGCGGATTGCGATTCCGACTATAGGACCATCCCATCCCGACTACTACAGCCTGCAGACCGCGGTCTTCGCCCTCGGAGGCCACTTCGGAAGCCGCCTTATGAGTAACATCCGCGAGGATAAGGGATACACATACGGTATCTCGGCCATGATGCTTACCACAAGGGAAACGTCGGACATCATAATTCACTGCGAGACCGACAACCGCTTTGCCGACAGCGTACTGAATGAAACCGAAGTTGAAATTGCACGCCTTGCATCGCGCCCGATGGGCGACGACGAGCTTGAAATCGTGCGCCATACCGCCCACTCCGGACTGCTCGCGACGCTCGATTCCCCTTTCACGGTAATCGACAACTATATTGTGGAACAGGCCGTAGGCATTCCGGCCGCTTCGGGATTTATCCTGCGTCAGGAAAACGTGCTTGCAGCCAGTGCTGAAAAAATCCAGGAAATGGCCGAAAAGTATCTGCTCGGAACTCCTCGTGCGATTGCCCTTGCAGGGAATGCCGGGAGCGACCAGGCTGTCAGTCAGGAACAGTGATTGCCATACCGTCGCGCGCAAGCTCCACCCCCTCGGGAAGACGGGGCGATACCTCCGCTGCAAGTCCGGCATGATGGCTCAGATGGGTGATATAAGCCCTGCGCGGCGATACTTCGGCTATGATTTCGAGCGCCTCGGCAATAGTGAGGTGCGACATGTGCTCTTCCCATCGCAAGGCATTGATGACAAGTGTATCCACGCCACGGATGGCCTCGACGGTAGCGTCGGGCACTCGTTTGGCATCCGTGATATACGCCAGATTGCCGATTCGGAATCCGACGATTTCCAGTCTGAAATGATTTACCGGAAGCGGCATCACGCTGATTTCCCCCACCCTGAAGGGCTTCAGGGGGGTGATGATATGTATGTCGTAGCGCGGAACGCCGGGGTAAGGATGTTCCACAAAGCAATACGGCATCCGCATACGGAGGTCGTGGGCCACCTCCTCCTGACAATATACCGGGAAAGCGTCCTTCCCCTTGCAATATGGCCGCAGGTCGTCGGCGCCACCCACGTGGTCGTAATGCTGATGTGTGACAAGGAGGGCATCCAGATCGCCCTGACGATGGAACCGCAGCATCTGCTCGCGGAAATCCGGCCCGCAGTCAATAAGAATATTCTTACCGCCTACCTCCACAATGGCGGAAGCACGCATACGGCTGTCGGCCGGATCGGTCGAGCGGCACACCTCGCAATTGCAGTTCAGCTGTGGAACACCTGTAGAGGTGCCGGTGCCGAGAAAAATCAGTCTCATAGCGAAAAGAGCGTGATAAGTGAAACAAGAGCCGGAGCCCCGGCTAACGGCCGATTTTCAGAAGCAGGCCGTCCTCAAACACGAGGTAGCGGCCATCCGTGTAATTCCACCGCTCATAAGCCGAGGAATGGTTGTGGCCGCGGTCGATGCTTGCCGGTGAACCTATGGCGAGAATTGCCTCCGGCTTTGTCATGCCGACGGCGGGACGTGTGTTGACGATATTCCGCCACATTTCGTCGGATATAGCCGGATAGGATGCCCTGATGTCGCTCAGGGAAAACAATGCCTCGAAATCGCGTGGAGCGCTTCGGTCGGGATTTCCGGCGCTCATGAAAAGGGCGTGCGTCTGACCTCGGTCGTCGGAAAACAGTACCTTCACGGGGTATACCTCGTTGGCAGGAAGAACCTCCGTAACCTTGACCTGGACGAACTTCCGTCCGGCATATGCTTCGCCGTCGGGTGTGAACCAGAGCGGGGTGCGAACCCAAAGGGTGCGGCCCACAAGATGCGACGCGACGGAATCGACAAGGTCGAGGTCGACCGTGAACGGCACCTCCATCTGTCCGCGCCGGCGGAGTTCGGCCGCAGTAGCATTCGTGCGGTAACCGAACGCGGGGCCGAAACGAAGCTCCACAAGGTGATCGCCCGTAAGGCCGACGGATTCGGTGATGCCGGAATAACGGATGGTGTCGCCGCCCTGCGGCATAACCGCGTCGGAGCCGGGAGCGGCAGTGAGAGCAAGCGAGATACGTGGAGAGGTAACATAAAACCGCTTGCCGGAACTCCATTGCGCAAACGGCTGAGCCACAAACCGCGCAGCCAGTTCCTTTTCGGGGCTGACGGCGGCGGCGTTGTTGCTTCTTACATCCTTATAAGTGATTTTCGGCGTGGACTCCACTCCTGTAAAACAACCGGAAACAGCCGTAGCCATCGCCGAGACGATGGCTACAGAGAGCATATGGAACATATGTTTCCGGGGTCCGGGCATTTCGCTTTTACTTTTCTACGGGGGTGATGTCGAGGTTCTTGAAAATGAACGAATATATATCGGTATATTCGTCGATAACCTTTGCGATAGGCTTGCCGCCGCCGTGGCCGGCCTTACTGTCGATACGGATGAGTTTGGGGCGGTCGCCGGTGTCGGATGCCTGGAGAGTGGCGGCGTATTTGAAGGAGTGGGCCGGAACGACGCGGTCGTCGTGGTCGGCTGTCGTAACGAGGATTGCGGGATATTCCGTTCCGTCGTTCTTGATGTTGTGAATCGGCGAGTAGGCAGCGAGATATTCGGCCATCTCCTTGGAGTCGGCGCTGGTGCCATAGTCGGAGGCCCAGTTCCAGCCGATTGTGAAGAGATGGTAGCGCATCATGTCCATTACGCCGACGCGCGGAATGGCGACGCGGAACAGGTCGGGACGCATATTGGTAACGGCGCCTACGAGCAGACCGCCGTTGCTGCCGCCTTCAATCACGAGATGTTCGGGCGACGTCCATCCCTCGGAAATCATATACTCGGCTGCGGAGATAAAGTCGTTGAACACGTTGAGCTTGTTCATCTTCGTGCCGGCGGCATGCCACTGCTCGCCATATTCGGCGCCGCCGCGCAGGTTGGCCTGGGCGTAGATGCCACCGTTCTCAAGCCATACAAGGCGGTTGGGCGAAAACGAGGGAGGAAGCGAGATATTGAAACCGCCGTAGCCGTAGAGGTATACGGGGTTGCTGCCGTCGCGTTTCAAGCCTTTCTTATAGGTGAGGAACATGGGGACTTTGGTGCCGTCGGAGGAGGTGTAGAACACCTGTTCGGTTACATAATCGACGGGATTGAAATTCTTGATTTCCGGCTTGGTGAGCAGACGGCTTTCGCCTGTGGTCTTGTCGAACGCATAGATGCTCGACGGATAGAGGAACGATGCGAAATTGTAGAAAACTACGTCGGACTTGGCCGAAGAGGAGATGCCGACCGTACCGTAAGTGGGAAGTTTGATGTCGCGGATTTTGCTGCCGTCGAGCGAATATACAGCCGGATAGACGGATGCATCCTTCTCATACGTCAGGATAAGATCGTTGCCGCTGCGCGATGCGCCGGTAAGCACACCTTCCTGCTCGGGGACGACAGTCTGCCAGTTGGCTCGCACGGGATTGGATAGCGGAGCCTTGACGAGACGGTTGCGCTGGGCGTCGGCCGAAGTAAGGATATACACATGGTCGCCTATTACGTCGACCACCGAGTTGGAATAGTCCTGACTCGGCTCCATTACCACCCATTTGGCATCGGGGCGTGTCAGGTCCTTCACCATCATCCCCTCGCCGAAGCCCTGGCCGCCTACAAACACGAAGAGCGAGCGCTCGTTTTCGGGTACATAGGCCGTATGGAAGTGGAGCGGATGCTCCTTGTCCTCGAATGCGAGGACATCGCTGCTCTGGGGGGTGCCGAGCTTATGGTAATAGATGCGGTGGTTCTCGTTGGCGTTGGAGAATTCTTTTCCAGCCACAGGACGGTCGTAGGCACTGTAGAAGAAGCCATCCTTCCACCAGGCGGCGTCGGTGAATTTGGCCCATTCGATATGGTCGTCGAGGAGACGCCCGGTCTCTGTGTCGAGCACATATATTTCGGTCCAGTCGGAACCGCTGCGCGAGATGGTATATGCCATGTAGCGGCCGTCGTTGCTCATCGAGGTGCCGGTAAGGGCTACGGTGCCGTCGGCGCTCAGAGAGTTAGGATCGAGGAACACTTCCTCTTTGCCGCCGACGGGTTTGTCGGAGCGATAAAGTACGGACTGATTTTTCAGTCCGTCGTTGCGGAAGAAATAATAGCGGCCGTCGGCACCCAGGAATGGGGCACCCTGCTTCACATAGTTGTTGAAGTCGGAGATGCGCTGGCGGAGTGCGCCGCGGAAGGGGATTTTCGAGAGATAATCTTCTGTAAGCGCACGCTCCTGCTCTACCCAGGCGAGAGTTTCGGCCGCAGTATCGTTTTCGAGCGGACGATACGGGTCGGCGATTTTCTCACCGAAATAGAAGTCGACAGTATCGCTTGTGGGAGCCACAGGATACTTTTTTGCGCCGGCGCAGGAAGCCAACGCGACAGAAGTGATTGCCATAGCAGAAAGTGCCGGGATAAGTTTCATTTTCCAGATATTGAAATGTGATAATAATCGGATGGAGGAGGAGAGAACGCGCTCAAAAGTGGCAAAACGGGGATTCCGGCTTTCAACGACGTGCAGTCCGCGCAATCGAAGCCTGGCGGCGCGCTCTCGCTTTCAGATGGAAGTGAAGCGCCACGATACAGCCTACACACAGGGCCGTTCCGCCGAAATAAAGTATAGGAGATGTGGCGCCCAACAGATAGGAAGGCCAGCCAAGCACCACCATAACAACGAGATATATCAGCAGAACTGCCGGAATAAAGATTGCTCTCTTAGTCATCATACGAAAGGGTTCAAAATTAGTCAGGGAGCAGATGAATCGCCGGAAGGAGCCGCAGCTCCCTCTTCGGCCTCGGCTTCCGAAAGAATGTAGGGGCAATCTGCCGGATTGAATTTACCGGCTACCAGGTGGTTGTAAATCTGCTGACAGGCCCATGCGTCGATGGCTGCATAGCTCTGCTGACCTGGAGTCAGCGAGGGAGCCTCCCAGTTGGTAAGCCGCTGATGCTTGGATATGCGACGGCGGAAGATAATTCCGAAAATACGTTGCAGACTGTTGTCGGCGATTTCAAAATCCTTTACAAACGACTGGAGTTCCACGAATCCACCCGGAGTAAACGGTTGCAGCTTGGAGAGCTGATGGAAGTCGTCCTTGAGCGAAAGACCGATTTTCTGAACGCCGGCGTTTTCAAGAAATTTCATAAAAGGCTCGATGCTGCCGATTTGCTTCAGACGAAAGAGGAAACACTCTTCGCCACACGAAATCTGGGCAAGCGAGACGTTATAGTGCTGAAACTTGGTGAACGACGGACGTGTCTCGGTGTCGAATCCGACCTGATCAACGCGGTTGAGGTATGCCAGAGCACTTTTGCTCTTGGCGGCGCTGTCGACCAGAATCACTTTGCCGGGAAATTTCACTTCCGGGAATTCCAATAACTGCTGTTTACTGATGCTCAACATTCTCTTATCCGAATAACAAATAAATCCGAATATCGGTTGCGCCTCACGGCACTTTAAATACAAACAGGCCGGACGAGAGAGCTATACGGCTTCACACCGCAAAGTGAATACCACCTGCGGCGATGTTGCAAATTTAAGAAAAATAAGTCGACCCCAAAAGCCAAAAAGCCTTAACCCCGCAGCCGTCAGCTGCAAGAGTAAACACAACGCCCCTGCCGCAATCTGACCCGATCCAAAATCAGAATGCAGCAGGGGCGCGGATGGTCTATATATAGAGCTTGGGGCAAGCCCTCAGACCTTGGCGCGGCGAGGCCTACCTCGCATACCCATTGCGCCGAGCTAAGGCTCGGCCATCAGGAACAAAAGCTATTGCCTGGCCGGAACGGCGAGCTGAAGCTCGCTCACAGAACTACCTTCGGAGAGGCCTCGCTAAAGCTCGGAGCAAGGACAAAAAATACCTGCATTGAGGCACCAGCGGAGGCTCGGAGAGCCGGAGTTGTGGTAGCGACACACGGAGGGCTCCCCGGAGGGGAGGCCGGAGGAGCCAAAGGGGTTCCGGATGGGTTGCGCCATTGACCGATAGGAACCTGGCAACAGCCCCGGTCGGTCAATAGGGAGGATGGAAGAATGTAAATGTACGCTTGCCATGCGGTTTAGCTTTGGGCTGCGGGGCATGACTTGCCGCTATGTACATCGCTCATGGTCGACACCTCTGTGTACGGTAAGGATGAACGGTGTGAATTCAGGATCTATGGGGAGCAGGATCGAGCCGACCAGACGGCGGAAAAGGGCATCGAGGTCGGTATGGAGTAGGCGGTGCTCAAACCGATGGATGAGGCGCCGGATGTCGGCGAGGGAATAGATGCGGTGCTTCCGCATCTGGGGGAGCCGGGTGGTGCGGTAGATGGCACTCTGGATGTCGGGCGGGTGGAGATAGGGATTCTTCGGGCGGCGGGACATATAGGCGAGGATTAATAGTTCTGATGATATAAAACTCGGGCTGAAGCCCGAAGCGCAAACAAATTGAGAGGGAGGATTGGGGAGGGGATTTGGAATTGAGGAGGATTGGGGGGATGGGGGCTTTTCGGCGATACTCGCCGGAAGCGGTTAACCGCTCCGTGGATTCCCGGTTACTATGAGATGAAAAGAACGGAGAGGGAGGGAAGGAGGGGAATGGGAGGGAATTATTCGTGATACAAAGATAGCACGAGGTTGGGCCAAATTCTTTCACTCCTAAATTAAATAACTCTAAAAGCAATAAACAGTATGATGATACCAAAATATAATTCTAAAAGGATAAAAGAAATTTTGGGCACCTAAAAATAAAGCAGGGGCGCGGCAAAACTGCCTCGCCCCTGCTCTGATGGGGTAATATCCTGGAAATAAAAGAATATTTAGCTATGGGATTAGCCGACGAAGGTAAAGAGGGTTGTGGCTTCGCCGGCGGTGAGGATGGTGTCGTAGAAGAAGCTTACGATGCCGAGGCCGATGATGCCGGCTACGGTAATCCACAGACCAAGGCGCTCGCTGCATGCGCTGCGGAAGGGTGCTATCTGCGGTTCTTCGGGAGAGATATACATCGCCTTGACCACAAGCAGGTAGTAGTAGAGCGACACGATTGTGTTGATCAACGCGATAAGCACGAGGATGTAGATTGCAATCGAGCCCTGGTTGATGGCCGAGGTGAAGATGAAGAATTTGCTGAAGAATCCGGCAAACGGGGGGATACCTGCGAGCGAGAACATGGCGAGCATCATGGAGCATGCCAGCCAGGGGTTGGTCTTGGAAAGACCGTTGTAGTCGGAGATGTGTACCAGACCGGTTTTGTTTTCAATAGCTCCGATTACGCCGAAGGCGGCGAGGTTGGAGAAGATGTAGACGAGGATGTAGTACATCATGGCCGATAGACCCATGGCGTTGCAGCCGACGATGCCGAGCATGATGTAGCCGGCCTGGGAAATCGACGAGAAGGCAAGGAATCGCTTGATGTTCTTCTGACGGATGGCGAAGAGGTTGCCGACGGTGATGGTGAGGATAATCAGTGCATAGAGCATCCACTCCCAGACCATGGAGTAGAACTGGCCGAACACCTGCACAAGAATCACAAGGAAGGCAAAGGCTGCGGCACCCTTGGAAATAACCGAGAAATAGGCGGTGACAGGAGTCGGGGCGCCCTGATATACATCGGCCGTCCAGAGGTGGAAGGGTACGAGCGAAAGCTTGAAGCCGATACCGGAGATTACGAAAGCGAGGGCAACGATAAGGAGTGTGCCGGTCTCGCCGCCAATCTGGAGGGCAATCTGGTCGAAGTAGAGCGAGCCGCTCAGGCCGTAGACGAACGAGAGACCCATCATGAACACAGCCGAAGAGAATACGGCGGTGAGCATATATTTGATGGCGGCCTCATGGCTCTCATAGCGGTTCTTGTCGAAGGCCACCATGGCAGCCAGCGGGAGCGAGGCGCTTTCCAGACCGATGACAAACAGAAGGAAATGGCGTGCGGAAATCATGAGATACATGCCGAAGAGCGTGACGAGCAGGAGCTCGTAGAATTCGCCGCGGCGCATGATCATCAGTTCGCCGTCGACCCATTTGCAGCTCTGAATCAGCACGATGAGCACGCCGACGTTAAGGATGTTCTTAATCATGGCGCACACGGGCGACGTGGCGTACATCCCGGCGAAGGCGTCGACCTGACCGGAGTTGCCCCAGATGAACGAAGCGACCGTAAAAATCAGGAAGAGCACCGTAGAGAAGCCGGCTGTGGCATTGAGCGCCTTCTTAGGCATGAAAGTGTCGTAAAGGAATACCAACAGGAATACAATCAGCAGGCCGATTTCCTGTCGCATCGCAAGAAACTGTGAATAATCCATCGTAAAGCGTTGTTGTAAGGATTATATTATTGCACCACACCCCGATTACATGCCGATGGCATGGAAAATCTCGGGATTGAAGGTGAATTTGATTAACGATTCGAAGAAATTGGGGAAACAGCCGATGGCAGCCACGCTGACGATGAGCGTGATGGTCGAGAGGCGTTCCCACCATGTGGCGTCGGTGAGCTCGAGGTGGTGAGGATCCTGCACCGGACCGAACAGCAGTTTGCCGACAACGCGGAGGATGTAGACCGCGGTGATGACAATCGACGAGCAGGCGATGATGGTGAAGGTGCGGTGGAACATGTCGGCATGCTCGAACGAACCTACGAAAATCGTCATTTCAGCAACAAAGCCGCTGAGACCAGGCAGACCGAGCGAAGCCATACCGGCAATCACGTAGCCAACGCCGAGGAAAGGCATTATCTTCATCAGGCCGCCCATCAGACGGATGTCGCGGGTGTGGGTACGACCGTAAATCATACCGATGAGGGCGAAGAAGAGAGCCGTCATGAGGCCGTGGGAGAGCATCTGCATTATGGCGCCGGTCATTGCAGTGGTGTTGATCATGAGGATGGCGAAGAGCACCATGCCGCAGTGGGACACCGAAGAGTAGGCGTTGATGTATTTGAGGTCGGTCTGAACGCATGCCGAGAAGGCTCCGTAGACCACCGATATACCGGTGAGGATGAGGAAAATCCAGGCAAGGTCGTTGGCGCCCTGAGGCATCAGGTACATGGCAACACGGAAGCAGCCATAGCCGCCGAGCTTCATCAGCACGCCGGCGTGAAGCATCGATACCGCTGTGGGAGCGCAGGCATGGCCGTCGGGGCTCCATGTGTGGAAGGGGAACATGGCGCCGAGCACGCCGAAACCTACGAAGCACATCGGGAAGAGGAAATACTGCCAGCCCTTGGTGATTGCACCGTTCTGCGAAATTTCAAGGATGTTCCAGGTGAGCGGAGCGCCCTCGGGAGCCGAGTGGTAGTAGATGCCGATGAGGCTGAGCATCAGGAAGGCCGAGCCGCCCATAAGCATCAGGGTAAGCTTCATTGCGGAATACTCCTTGCGGCCTGTGCCCCATACGCCGATGAGAAGGTACATCGGGATAAGAGCGACCTCGTAGAACATGAACATCGTGAAGAGGTCGACCGAGATAAAGAAGCCGAATACGCCGGTGGAGAGCAGCAGGAGCCACATGAAGAAGTGGCGTGCGTCGTCGATAGCCCAGGAAGCGAAGGAGCCTGCGAAGACGATAATCGACGAAAGGATAAGCATCGCAATCGAGACACCGTCGACACCCACGGCAAGATTTATGTTAAGCGGAGCGAACCAGGTCCACGAGCCAGTATAGAGCATCTCGGCGGTGGCGCCAGCGGCGCGCTGGGCAAGATAATCGCATAACAGCCATACGGACAGCCCGATCAGAACAGTCGAGCCGGCCACTGCCACGGCGCGAATCTGCTTCACGTTGCGGCACAGGGCAAACCCACCCAGCATGAGCAGGGGGATTATCACGAAATATATCAGAATATTCGAAAACATGTCTGTTTTTATGATATTTGTACTGTGTTCAGAATCGGTTAATTATCAGATAAGGCAGATGGCTGTGACAGCGCCGAGAAGGAGGGCGCCGACGAGGTAGAACCATACATAGGTCTGCACATTGCCCGACTGAAGGCCCTTGATTGCTTCGGAAGCCTTCTGAGTGCAGTAGGCGAAACCGTCCATGGTGCCGTCGACAATGTGGCGGTCGAACCAGGCGATAGGCTTCGAGATGCAGCCGAAGATAATCTTATGGGTGATGAACATGTAGAGCTCGTCCCAGTAGAAGCGGTGGTAGCACCAGTCCCAAAGGCGAGGAAGAGCGCTCTTCATCTTTGCAGGAAGGTCGTTCTCGGTCTTGTACATCTTCGTGGCGATAAGAATTGCCACGATGGCGACTGCGAGGCTGATTCCGGCCACGCTCCAATCGAGAGCGCCGAGGTTGGTGAAGAAGTTGACGTGGTCGAACATCTCGTGGCCGTTCCAGGTGACGAGGTTGCCCATGGGCACGAAACCGGCAACGCAGCTGATGGCGGCGAGAATCACGAGCGGGAGCGTCATGGTCCAGGGCTGGTCGTGGGGAGCGTGATGACCTTCGGGCACTTTATGTTCCTTCCACCAGAAGATGAGGTAGTAGAGGCGGAACATATAGAAGGCGGTCAGACCGGCCACGAGCGACATCCAGAGATACCAGAAAGTGGAGTGGCCCATCGTGGCCGTCAGGATTTCATCCTTCGAGAAGAATCCGGCGAAGGGGATGATGCCCGCGATAGCCAGACAGCCGATGAGGAAGGTGATATGGGTAATTGGCATGTATTTGCGGAGACCGTGCATCTCGGTGTAGTTGTTTGAACCGATAGCATGGATCAGCGCGCCGGCGCAGAGGAAGAGGAGCGCCTTGAACATTGCGTGGGTGAACAGATGGAACATACCGGCCATGTAGCCGAGGCCATGGTGGAATTCCGGACGGGCAACGCCGAGCGAAACCATCATGAATGCAATCTGCGAGATGGTTGAGAAGGCGAGGACGCGCTTGATGTCGACCTGCGTGCAGGCCACCATGGCGGCATAGAAGGCCGTGAGAGCACCGACTACCACGATGATATCGAGGGCGGCCGTCTCCATAAGGTAGAGCGGGAACAGACGGGCAACGAGGTAAACACCAGCCACAACCATAGTAGCGGCATGGATGAGGGCCGAAACAGGAGTCGGGCCTTCCATGGCGTCGGGGAGCCAGATGTGGAGCGGCATCATAGCCGACTTACCCATACCGCCCATGAAGATGAGCACGAGCGCCCAGGTGAGCACCGAAGCACCCATGAAGGTGGGAGCGGCCGAAGTGGCGAAGATGTTGCGGATGCCTTCGGCGGTGCCTTCACTGATCTGATAGACGCCGTCGGTTACGGGCGTAGAGGTAAGGTCGGTGAAGTTGAAAGTACCGGTATAGAAGCTCAGCACGAGGATACCGAGCAGGAATCCAAGGTCGGCGAAGCGCGTTACGATAAACGCTTTCTTCGAAGCCGAGACGGCGGAAGGCTTGGTGTAGTAGAAACCGATGAGGAGGTAGGACGACGCACCCACGAGCTCCCAGAAGATATACATCTGGAAAATGTTGGTGGCGACTACCAGACCGAGCATCGAGAAGCTGAAAAGCGACAGGAAAGCGTAGAAACGCTGGAAGCCGGTCTCCCACACTCCATGATGGTCGCGCATATAGCCGTTGCTATAAAGATGGACCATGAAAGAGATGGTGGTGATAACCACCAGGAGAAGAGCGGAAATCGGGTCGAGGAGGAATCCGAGACGGATTACGAGGCTATCGGTGAACGAAAGCCAGGCCTGATTGAAAATCACAGCCTGCAGGCGCACGTGGTTTTCGGCGTCGACAAACTCGGGGCTTCCCGAGAAGAAATAGGTGAATGCCGTGATATAGGCAAGCACCATGGTGACACCCATACCTGCGGTGCCGAAGATACCGGCAAGGCGGTGGCTCATCTTATGGCCGCAGAGTCCCAGGAAGAGGAACATGGCAAGCGGCAAGGCGAGGATTATGATAGGAATTACTGGTTGCATGGCGCCTTAGAATTTCATTTTGTTGACGTCGCGCACATCGATATTCTTCGACACGCGGAACACGTTGATAATAATAGCGATGGCGAGAGCGGTCTCCGCAGCGGCGAGGCCGATTGCAAAGAGCGAGAAGAACATTCCCTCCATTTCGCCGGGGAACAGGAAGCGGTTGAACACCACAAAATTAATGTCGACCGAATTGAGCATCAGCTCAAGCGACACGAGCATGGCAATCATGTTGCGACGGGTAATAAAGCCGTAGACACCGCAGCAGAACATGAAAAGGCTCGGAATAAGATAATAGAGAATTGTCAGATCCATGATTCCTTAACTACAGCGGTTAATTTTTACGGGCGATTACAACGCCACCGATAATGCACGCAAGCAGCAGAACGCTTATGGCCTCGAACGGGAGGAGATACTGGCCGTGGCCGGTACCCATAAGCGCGGTGCCGATTTCCTCCATAAGGGGGTTATCGCCCGAGGCGGTTGCCGAAAGGAAAGAGCAACGGCTGATGAGCGAATAGCCCGTGACGAGGAACATCGCCACAGCCGCGATAAGCCCGAGGACGCGTTTCTGCGACACGAGAGCCGGAGTGTTGTCGCCGGGGTGGCTTGTCAGCAAAATTGAGAACACAAACAGCACCACTATACCGCCGGCATAGACGGCAATCTGCACGGCACCCAGAAACTCGTAGTCGAGCTGGAAATAGAGGGCGGCCGTCGCAAAAAGCGCGAACAGCAAGTAAGTGGCAGCACGCAGAATCTTGCGTGTCGTAACAGCAAGCACCGAGAAGACGATAATCGACAGAGCGATTATCATATAAACGATGATACTTCCTACTGATTCCATCTTATATAACTATGATTTATTATTATCTATACAGGGAGACGTCCGGCGGTCAGGCCTTGGGGGCGTCGGATGCGCCCTTGGCGGCTTCGCGCTCGGCCTTGAGACGGGCAGCCTTTTCGAGGGCCGCACGGATTTTGGCTTCCTTTTCGGGGTCCCCGCCCGCGGCGGCGAGGGCCTTCTTAATCTTTTCGTCGTCGACGGCAGGTTTGGCCGGGGCGGCAGCAACAGGTGCAGCAGCTTTATCGGCAGGAGCGGCTGCTTTATCAGCACCGGCGGCTTCAGCAGCCTTCTTGGCGGCCATAGCAGCCTTGGCAGCCTCTATCTTGGCTTTCTTTTCTGCCTCAAGCTTGGCAATCTGCTCGGGAGTAGGCTTGGGCTCGGGCTTTTCGGGCAAATAGTTAAGCTGCTTCACAAGCTTTTCGCGGGTAAATACAGCCTGCTCGAAATCATTGCTGAAGCGGATTGCATTGGTCGGGCAGGTAGTAACGCACAGCTGACAGAATGTGCAGCTGCCGAGGTCGTAGATATACCGGTCGAGCTTTTTCTTCTTCTTTCCATCCCAGGTATCGACCATCTTGGTCTCCACGGTGATGGTGCCGTTGGGGCAGTTGCGCTCGCAGGTGCCGCAGGCAATACATTTATGATTCCCCTCCTCGTCGTAGATGAATTCCAGAGTGGCGCGGAAACGCTGGGCCACATGCATCTCATCGCGGTTGTCGGGGTATTTTTCTGTTATCTTAGGCGTGACGAATTCCTTTCCGGTAACCTCAAGACCCTTCACGAGACTCGAGATTCCCTTGCCTAAAGACGAAAAATAATCTTTTACACTACCCATTGGTTAAATCTGATATGTGGTTTATTTTTCAGTTTTTTCAAAGTTATTTCACCTGACCGCCGAGGATGTCGAGCAGTTCGGTGGTGATGGCCTGCTGGCGCAGTTTGTTGAACTCCAGCTGGAGCTGGTCGTGAAGCTTCTTGGCGTTGTCGTTGGCGCTCTGCATGGCCATTACGCGGGCTGCCTGCTCCGAAGCGCGGTTTTCGGTGAAAACATCGGATACCACCGAGAGCAGATACAGCGGCAGAATGGCGGTAAAGATGCTTGCAACGTCGGGCTCGAAGATATAAGGCTTGACCGAACGTCCTTCGGCTCCGGCCGAAAAAGCGGAATACGATACGGGAAGGAGCTGCTGGAACTCCGGACGCTGACGGCTGACGCTCTTGAACGACATATAGAGCATATCGACCCGGTCGTAGCTGCCGGAAAGAAATGCGTCGCGGAGCGAGAAGGTAAAATCGCGCACGGCAGTGTCGGCAGATTTGGAGTCGACACCCTGCGCCGCAACACCTTTCACGCCGGGAAGGCGGAGTTTGCCAACGGCCTTGGCCATTTTGGAACCAACGGCCAAAACATCTATTTCGGCTGCATCGCCCAGCTGCGAGCGCAGCTCGGCAATCCGCTGAAGCAGAAGCTTGAAGATATTCACATTATAGGCACCGCAGAGACCATCGTCGGAGCCCCACACCACAAGAGCGACGCGGGCTACCGGCCGCTCCTCCATAAGCGGAGAAGAGAAAGAGGCATCGGAGCTGAGAAGATTTGCGATAACCGTCTCGACCTGATCGCGAAACGGACGCAACTGCTTCAACGCCAGCTCGGCCTTATGCATCTTGGCCGACGAAATCATCTTCATGGCGCCGGTGATTTTTTCCGACGACGCCACGGATCCGATGCGGCCTTTGAGTTCTCTGAGAGTTGCCATTCAGTGTCTGTTAGGAATTATTGTTACAATCAGTTTATGATGCTGCAATCAGTTATAGCGTGCGGCCACTTCGTTGGCGGCAGCGGTGAGTTTGGCGGTGCAGTCGTCGGTGAGCTGACCGGACTTGATCACATCAAGCACATCGGCCTGATGCTTGGCGTGGAGCAGCTGCAGCAGAGCCTCCTGGAAGTCGGCCACCTTGTCGACTGGCACATTGCCGAGCAGGCCGTTTACACCGCAATAGATAACGGCAACCTCATCTTCTACAGCCCAGGGCTTATACTGGGGCTGGATGAGAAGGCGTTCGTTCTTACGGCCACGGTCGATGACGCGGGCGGTAACGGGGTCGATGTCGCCACCGAATTTGGTGAACGATTCGAGCTCGCGGAACTGGGCCTGGTCGATTTTCAGCGTACCGGCCACTTTCTTCATCGACTTGATCTGGGCGTTACCGCCCACACGCGAAACGGAAATACCGACATTGATGGCCGGACGGATACCGCGGTTGAAGAGTGCGGTCTCCAGATAAATCTGACCATCGGTAATCGAAATTACGTTGGTAGGAATATAGGCGGATACGTCGCCGGCCTGGGTCTCGATGATAGGAAGCGCTGTAAGCGAGCCTCCGCCCTTCACACGGCCTTTGAGGACTTCGGGAAGGTCGTTCATACTCTCGGCCACCTGCTGGTTGTCGATGATTTTTGCGGCACGCTCGAGCAGACGCGAGTGGAGGTAGAAGATATCGCCGGGATAAGCCTCGCGGCCCGAGGGGCGCTTGAGGATAAGAGAAATCTCGCGGTAGGCGACGGCCTGCTTCGAGAGGTCGTCGTAGACGATAAGGGCGTCGCGGCCGGTATCGCGGATATATTCACCGATAGCAACGCCTGCGAAAGGCGAATAATAGCGCATGGCGGCAGAATCGGAAGCAGTGGCGGCAACCACACAAGTGTAGTCGAGCGCGCCATGCTGACGGAGCGTTTCTACTATTGCGGCAACCGAGGAGGCCTTCTGGCCGATAGCCACATAGATGCAGTATACGGGTTTGCCCTCTTCGTAGTTCTTGCGCTGGTTGATGATGGTGTCGATGGCAATCGCGGTCTTGCCTATCTGGCGGTCGCCGATGATAAGCTCACGCTGACCGCGGCCGATGGGCACCATGGAATCGACAGCCTTGATGCCGGTCTGGAGCGGCTGCTTAACCGGCTGACGGAATATTACGCCCGGGGCCTTGCGTTCGAGCGGCATGAGGATTCGCTCGCCCTGAATGGGGCCACGGCCGTCGATAGGCTCGCCGAGGATATTGATTACACGGCCGAAAACACCTTCGCCTACAGGAATGGAGGCGATTTCGCCGGTGCGCTTCACGGTCATGTTTTCGGTAACCTTGTTGACGTCGTTCAGAAGAATCACGCCCACATTGCTTTCCTCAAGGTTGAGGGCTACACCCTTAACGCCGTTTTCAAATTCCACAAGCTCGTTGGCGCAGACGTTGTCGAGGCCATACACGTGGGCCACGCCGTCGCCTACCTCAAGAACCGTACCTACTTCCTCGAAGGCAACCGTGCGGTTCACACTTTCAAGCTGTTGTTTTAAAACTTCTGAAATTTCGCTTGGATTAATCATTAGTGGGAATGTGTATATGTGAGAGTGATATTATTTCTGAATTCAAGACTTCTTTCGGACAGGCGTGGGACATCAGCCGAGAAGTTTCTGCCTTATTCGGTTGAGGTCGTTCTTAACCGAGGCATCGAGGCGTTCGGAGCCGACTTTCACAGCGAATCCGCCGATAAGCGAGGGGTCGAGCCGGAAGCTGTATTCCATCGTGCCGCCGTCGAGATGCCGGAGGATGAGCTTTTTAAGGCGTTCCTCGCTATTCTTGTCGAGCGGTGCGGCGGCCGAAACCTCCACCTGATATATATGGTTCATCTTCCGATAGGCGTCGGCGTATGCGATGGCGATAGCGCGGGCCATGGAAAGACGGTTGTTGTTTCTGAGCAATTTGAGGAAGTCGGAGTAGACCTCGTCGGTCGGTTGGGCTCCGGCTGCCGTAAGAAGCAGCTGTACTTTCTTAGCCGAGTCGATAAACGGGTTCGACATCGACGCGTCGAGGTCGGGGAACTGCCGGAAGGCATCCTGCAGCCTGTTCATAAGCGCGTACAGATGCTTGTCGGCACCCTTCTCGATGGCGAACTTCAGGAGAGCCTTCGCATATCTATGAGGAATAAGACCTTCGTTCATTATTTGTCGACTTGGAAAGTATTTTAAGCTATTGATATCTGTTATGGTCGTCGTGCAGTCTGTCGGGAAATATTCCGAAGCGACCGATGACTTCCGTTCAGTTTTTAGTTTCGAGTTCGTCGAGGAGATTGTCGACAAGCTGCTGCTGCGAGCGGTCGTTTTTCAGCTGGGTACGGGTTACCTGATCGGCGATTTCGAGCGCGTAGCGGCTAACCTGGTCGCGCAGACTCTTTTCGGCTTCCTTGCGGTTCTGCTCGATGGAGAGTTTGGCAGCGTCCATAACCTTCTGTGCTTCCTTTTTGGCTTCGTTGCGGGCCTCCTCGATGATCTGAGTCTTCATTTTATTGGCCTCGGCAAGCATGTCGGCCTGCTGATGACGTGCCTCAGCCATATATTTCTGAGCCTCAACCTGAGCATTGTCGAGTTGCTGTTTGGCGTTCTGGGCATACTCCACGCCCTTATCTATCAGGTCGGCACGGTTTTCCATACCTTTCAGAATAGCGGGCCACGCGAATTTCCAAAGGATGAAGAAAAGTATCGCGAAAGCCACGAACATCCATATAGTCAGGCCGAAATCAACTTTAAAAAGTTCCATTTGCTTGGGTTGAGATTGCAGATTTAAATAGTTTCAAAAGAAGAGAGACATGGGCCGTAAGCACAAAGAGTAAAATACGGCCTCAAGGACTTTCCGACCTTCGGCCGCCCCCGCGCCACGCAATGCGGGGCGCGGAGCCGACGTAAGGGGCCAGACCAGCTTCCTGCCTGAAGCCGGCGGAAACTGCCGATCAGACGAAGAGGGCGAGTACGCAGACGATGACGGCGAAAAGAGCCACACCTTCGACGAGGGCGGCAATCACAATCATGTTCGAACGGATATCGCCTGCTGCCTCGGGCTGACGGGCGATGGCTTCCATGGCCGACGAACCGATCTTACCGATACCGATACCGGCAGCGATTGCAGCGATACCTGCGCCAATGGATGCGCCCAGACCTACGAGAGCTTCAGCAGCTAAAATCAATCCTAACATAGTTTTAAGAATTTAGGGTGGTTATGTTTACTATTTTTATGTTTACGCGTTCCGAAAGTTCGGAGAGATTTATCAGATTCAGATAGTTGTCACTTTGCGGGTTCGGCATGATGCTCCTCATGCGGATTTTCCTGAGCAAGCGAGATAAATATGGTGGAGAGCATGGTGAACACATATGCCTGGATGAAGCTCACGAGCACATCGATAAGCAGCATGAACACCGAGAAGAGGACAGATATGACGGCCGTACCGGAAGCAACGGCATATCCCATGGCTCCGAAAATGAAAATAAGGAGCGTCAGCACCAGTACAATCATGTGGCCGCCCATCATATTGGCAAAGAGACGAACCGTAAGTGCGGCAGGCTTGGTGAATATACCGAAAATCTCGATAACCTGCATGATGGGAATCGGGAACTTGAGCCAGATAGGAACATCAGGCCAGAATATTTCCTTCCAGTAATGCTTGGTGCCGAAAAGATTGGTCATGAAGAACGTCATCAGCGCAAGCACAAGCGTAACGGCGATATTACCCGTAACGTTCGCACCACCAGGGAATACCACAATCAGCCCCAACAGGTTCATGAAGAAGATAAAGAAGAACACCGTGAGCAGATATGGAGCGAAACGGGCGGCTTTATCCTTCAAGGTGGCCTTTATGACACCTACGTAGATGAAATCGACAAGCGCCTCGAAAGCTCCAAGGCCTTTTCTGGGAGCCTTGTAGGGATTATGACGGTGCCAGCGCGCGAGCATCAGGCAGCAGGCAAGTACGATAATGCACGCGATGAAAATAGCGCACACATTTTTGGTTATTGATATATCCCAGGGCTTGAACTCCTTGCCGTCGACGATTTCGACGACTTTTCCCTTATAGTCGCCTTCGGAGGCGATGCGGAAGGTAGCGTTGCCGTCGGTATAGCTTGCGCCATGATCCAGACGTGCAGACGAGAAGATATGAAGTCCGTCTTTTCCGATAACAATTATCGGAAGGGGCATACGCTTATGGTGGTTGAAAGGCACCTCCCAACCGTAGGCATCGCCCAGATGCTCGAAAATGGTCTCCTTGAGGTCGGGCTTTTCCTCCTCGGCAGCCGCCACGGTCTCCTCGAGCTTCTCCGTGACAGCTTTTTCCACGGCAGGCTCAGCCATAATCGCCGGGGCAGACCCAACAATTGCGGCGAGAGCAACCAGGAGTATGTGAATGTATCTTTTCATATCTTCAAGATGGGAACGGTGGGTCGGTTGAGTTAAAGTGTCAGTAAACGCAAACGGAAATCACATTGTTGTCGACATCGGCAATGCCGCCGGCGACATCGACCGAATGAGCGCCCTCATCATCGCGGTAGACAATCTTTCCACGGTCGAGAGTAGAAATGAGCGAAGCGTGGTTCGGAAGAACCGTGAAACTGCCCATCGCGCCGGGGAGCGTTACGGAAAGTGCCGACCCTTCGAAAAGGATTTTCTCAGCCGAGATAATTTTAAGCGTCATCTGCGATTCGTTTAATGGTCTACTTTGCAATTTACAGGCAACCTTACTTCACTTCGGCAAGCATCTTCTTGCCTTTCTCGATTGCCTCGTCGATGGTTCCGACATTGAGGAATGCCTGTTCGGGATACTGGTCCATCTCGCCGGAAAGAATCATCTTGAAACCACGGATGGTCTCGCTCAGGGGCACCATCACGCCGGGAAGGCCGGTGAACTGCTCGGCAACGTGGAAGGGCTGCGACAGGAAACGCTGGGCGCGACGTGCGCGGGCAACCACAAGCTTATCCTCGTCGGAGAGTTCATCGACACCAAGTATGGCGATGATATCCTGAAGCTCATTGTATTTCTGCAGAAGCTGCTTCACTGCCTGAGCGGTATTGTAATGCTCCTCACCGATGATATTCGGGTCGAGGATGCGCGAAGTCGATTCGAGCGGGTCGACGGCGGGATAGATACCGAGCTCGGAAATCTTACGACTGAGCACGGTGGTAGCGTCGAGGAAGCTGAACGTGGTAGCCGGTGCGGGGTCGGTAAGGTCGTCGGCAGGCACGTAGATAGCCTGTACGGACGTAATCGAACCGTTTTTCGTAGAGGTAATACGTTCCTGAAGCATACCCATCTCGGAGGCGAGAGTGGGCTGGTAGCCCACGGCCGACGGCATACGGCCCAGAAGAGCCGAAACCTCGGAACCAGCCTGAGTAAAACGGAATATGTTGTCGATGAAGAGGAGAATATCCTTACCACCGCCATCCTGATCGCGGAACTGCTCGGCGACGGTAAGACCCGACAAAGCGACACGCAGACGTGCGCCGGGGGGCTCGTTCATCTGTCCGAACACGAGGGTTGCCTGCGACTGTGCGACTTCATTCATGTCGACGTCGTTGAGGTTCCATTCACCCTTTTCCATACCGGCACGGAATTTGTCGCCATATTTCATTACTCCGCTCTCGATCATCTCGCGGAGGAGGTCGTTGCCCTCGCGGGTACGCTCACCGACACCGGTGAACACCGAGAAGCCGTTGTGCCCCTTGGCGATGTTGTTGATGAGCTCCATGATGAGCACCGTCTTACCCACGCCGGCACCACCGAACAGACCGATCTTGCCGCCCTTGCTGTAGGGCTCGAGAAGGTCGATCACCTTGATACCGGTGAAGAGAATTTCGGTACCTATGGTAAGATCTTCGAACTCGGGCGCAGGCTGATGGATGGGTCGCAGATTCTCACGGTCGAGCTCCGGAAGGTGGTCGATAGCCTCACCTACTACGTTGAGCAGACGCCCCTTTACCTGACCGCCGGTCGGAACGGCGATAGGACGTTCAAGGCTGTCGACGCGCAGGCCGCGGCGCAAGCCGTCGGTACTTTCCATGGCCACGCAGCGCACGGTGTCCTCGCCGATATGCTGTTCCACTTCGAGAATCAACATCGAGCCGTCTTCACGGTCGACTTTGAGGGCGGTGTAGATGGGAGGCAACACATTGCCTTCGCCATCGAAAATCACATCGACTACAGGGCCGATCACCTGTGCTATTTTTCCGAAATTTTCGCTCATTTTTATGAGGGTGTTGGTATTGGGGAGTGAAAAGGATGATTAAAGTCGGGACGGAGACATCAATAGGAGCCGAAATACCAGCCCTGCCAGATGATTATCACCATCAGGGCGAGGTTAAAGAGGTTGATCGGCAGCAGATATTTCCATTCGAGAGAGAGAAGCTGGTCGATACGCAGACGAGGATAAGTCCACTTGAACCAGATGATTATAAAGGAGAGAACGAAAGCTTTGAGGAGGAACCATACGATAGAGGGGATATAGCCCATGATTTCGTTGAATCCGTCCCATCCGGCAACGCGGAAAGGCATCCAGCCGCCGAAGAACATCAGAGTGGCGACGCCAGACACAATGAAAAGGTTCAGATATTCGGCCAGATAGAAGAATCCGAAGTGAATACCGGAATACTCGGTGTGGTAACCGGCGGTAAGCTCGCTTTCTGCCTCGGGAAGGTCGAACGGCCCGCGGTTAGTCTCGGCTGTACCGGCAATCATGTAAATCACAAAAGCGATGATGGCGGGCACATGGGCCGAAAAGATAAACCAGTGATCAGCCTGAGCCTCAACGATTTTAGCGACATCCATTGTTCCTGCGAAGGCCACCATCGTAAGAATCGAGAGGCCGACGGAAAGTTCATAGCTCACCATCTGGGCGCCGGAACGGAGTGCACCGATAAGAGTAAACTTATTATTTGACGACCAACCGGCGAGCAGGATGCCGAGCACGCCGATCGACGAGCAGGCTACAAGGAAGAAAATGCCGATATTGAAGTCGATGATTTGCAATCCATTGCCCCAGGGAAGAACTGCGAAGCAGAGGAACGAGGCGATGATTACAAGATAAGGTGCAAGTGCAAAAAGAAACTTATCTATATGATTGAGAGATATGAGCTCCTTTATAAGCATCTTCACCGCATCGGCCATACTCTGGAAGAGGCCCCACGGACCAACACGGTCCGGGCCCAGACGGCACTGGAAATAGGCGCAGATCTTGCGCTCGTAAAGGATGTAGAAAAGCGCCAGAACGGTGTAAAGCAGCAGCAATCCGACGCCGACCAGCAGGCACTCGACGGTAGTTGCGAGCCAGGAAGGCATCGCGGAGTTGAGCATCTGGTCGAACCATGCCGAAAGCGAGTGGAAATTATCTATGGTGTAGTTGGCCATAACAATTTATGTAAATAGCAAAATTACGAGTTAATCTATTGTATTCGGCGGCTAAGGTCAGCGGTCCATATCGGGCACGATGTAGTCGAGCGAACCGCCGATAGTAATAAGGTCGGCTATTTTCTGGCCTTCGGTGATATGGTCGACGACCGAAGCGGCGTTGAGACTCGGGGTTGCCAGCTTCAGGCGATAGGGCTTCGTGCCTCCGTCGCTCTCGAGATACACGCCAAACACACCGCGGCAACCTTCCACAAGCTGGAACCAGTGGCCGGCAGGGATTTTCAGCACTTTAGGCACTTTTGCAAGATAATCGCCTTCGGGGATATTGTCGATAAGCTGCTCGATGATACCGGCGCTCTGCATCACCTCGTCAAGACGGTTGTTGAAACGAGCCATCGAGTCGCCCTCGGTGCGGACAACCTGCTCGAACTTCAGCTTCTCATAGCCGCTGTAGGGATGAGTCTTACGTACGTCGCAAGCCCAGCCGGAAGCGCGGCCGGATGGGCCGGTGATGCCGTAGGATATGGCGTCCTCGCGAGAAAGCACGCCGACGCCGACCATACGGTTCTTGGCGATGACGTTGCCGGTGAAGAGCTTGCGGTATTCGGCCACGTTGGCGGGAAGCACGGCAAGGAGTTCCTTCACGTCCTTCACGAAATCAGGATCGAGGTCGGCCATTACACCGCCGAGACAGTCGTAGTTGAAGGTCATGCGGGCTCCGCATGTCTTCTCCATGATGTCGAGAATCTGCTCGCGCACGCGAAGCGTATAGAACAGCATCGTGGTGGCGCCGAGGTCCATGCAGAACGTACCCATGAAGAGACAGTGGGAAGCGATACGCGAGAGCTCATCCATAAGGATGCGGATGACGCGCGCGCGCTCGGGCACTTCGATACCGGCGGCCTTCTCAATGCAGAGGCAGAGACCGTGATGGTAGTTGTGGGCCGAGAAGTAGTCCAGACGGTCCATGAAATGGAGGGTCTGCATATAGGTAAGGTCCTCGCAGAGTTTTTCCACACCTCGGTGGATATAGCCCATATAGACATCGATTTTCTTAATCGTCTCGCCGTCGACAGCCGTGCGGAAACGTAGCACGCCGTGGGTAGCGGGGTGCTGCGGGCCGATATTAACGACGAAATCCTCGGGAGCGAATACTGCCACCTCGCGTTTCTCCACCTTGCCGTCGGGGGTCTCCACCCAGGTGAAGGTGGAATCGCTCTGGCGTTCGTTTTCGGTGGTTACCGTGTTGTGGGGGTTGTTCATGTCGTAGTCCTTACGCAGGGGATAGCCCTCCCAGTCGATGCTGAGGAAAAGGCGGCGCATATCGGGATTGCCGATGAACACGATGCCGTAGAAATCGTAGACCTCGCGCTCGAGCATGCCGGCGATACGATAGAGGTCGGCGATGCTGTGGAGCATAGGATTGTCGCGGTCGGTGGTCTCCACGCGCACGCTTACGAGTTCCTTGGTTGCGGTCGACGTAAGATAGTAGACGCATCCGAGCGATGTTTTCCAGTCGTTACCAACAATGGTGACGAGGTAGTCGAAACCCATCTGGTCGCGAAGCGTGGCAATCAATTGGTGAAGGTTGCTGTCGTCGGTGTGGATCATCAGGATTTCGCCCTCTTCGAAAGTCGCGTCCGGGAAAAGGCGGGAAATCTTATCCTGCAATTCAGCCATATTGTAAAAAAGAGTCTTGTTGTCGGTTGTGGTTATTAAAAATCCCTTGTCGGCGAGGACAGGAAGAGTTTATGCCTGCGTTTCGTCGACAGGATGAGCCTTAAGGAATTCCTCGCGGCTCTCCTTGCGGTTGACGCCTCCGAAGAAACGCTCTACTTTCATTTTACGCGAAAGCTGCATGATACTGTAAATCATAGCCTCGGGACGGGGCGGGCAGCCGGGACAATATACGTCGACGGGCACAATATCCTCGATGCCGCGGGCAACATGATACGACTTACGGAAAGGACCGCCGGAAATAGCGCAGCTACCGCAGGCGATGACGTACTTGGGCTCGGCAAGCTGGTCGTAGAGACGACGCAGCACGGGCGCCATGCGGTTTACAATCGTACCGGCCACCATGATGAAGTCGGCCTGACGGGGCGACGAACGGGCGACTTCCCATCCGAAGCGGGCCATATCGAAGCGGGCGGCGCCAAGCGAAACGAATTCTATGCCGCAGCAGCTTGTAGCGAAGGTAAGGGGCCAGATGGAGTTGCTACGACCCCAGTTTATCAGTTTGTCGAGCGAGCCGACAAGAACGTTTGCACCGCTGTCGCGGAGTTCCTGCACGAGCTTTTCGATATACTCATTGTCTTTCCACGCCTCGTAGGGCATACCCTGCGCGGTTATCTCCTTCATTTCCATTCAAGTGCTCCTTTCCGCCAGGCGTAAACGAGGCCCAGCACTAAGATTGCGAAAAAAACAGCGACGGCTGCCACTCCGGCGCCACCGAGGGCGCGCAGGCAGACAGCCCACGGATAGAGGAAAACAGTTTCCACATCAAACATCAAAAAGAGGATGGCGAAGAGATAGTAACCGACATGGAAGCGGGTCATGCTGACGCCGCGAGTCGGAATACCGCACTCATATGCCTCCCCTTTCTGCGGGTTGAACGATCGAGGTGAAATCAGCCCTGCCAGCCACATGGCTAATGCAACAAGGGCCGCTCCGGTAAGCAGCGCCACAATTGCGAACACTGCGGGTTCAATTCCGAAAATACCTAATGATATCATATTAATTTGAGTTTTCATTGGGTTCGCCATTCCGACGGATACGGAATCAGCACAACTCCACGTGGAGGGGATTCTCACAAGGGAGAATCAGCCTTTCGCGGAGTGGAGAAAGAGGCGCCAACGGCATAAGGTAGTTTCCAACTGCGCGGTATCGCCGCTCTGCCCTATCGCGTAATTTCTGACGCGAATCCAGACGAATGGCGCTTTCCGCACAATTTCGTCGCAAAGATAAGATTTTTTTTTCATTTCTTAGTCCTTTTAACGATTAAATTGCCCTACGACTTTTCAACAGCAAACAAACAACGTGGGCATACAATGACGAAAGGTACAGCTTGCAAGATTCACCGCCCCCCTCCCGCCGATGCGTTTCAGGGGCCTCAGACAGCTTATCAGCATGTGCTGCGTCTACATATTCCCGGGTACTCAGAAACAAACAACAATCCGACGTTCCCGCCAAAGAATAGCGCCGGCATCATAGTAAAATGAATAAAGGACAAAGATAGCGGCAAACAGAGGAGACACTCCACTGCAGAATGATTTCGCTCCGCAGTGCTGCGACAACAATATTGACAACACTACGGAGCGGAATAAATTTTACTTATGGTGAGGAGCTGTGTGGAAGTCAACCTACCAACAGCGTATAAATCTCACATGTATCAGTCCTTGACGCCAAGTTTGGTTTTCACGAGGGCGGTGACGTCCTGAACGTCAGCTGCCACATAGGCGGGAACGCCCTCAGGGAAAATCATTGTGAAACCGTTCTCATTGCCTACGGTCTTGATAGCATTCATGACCTTTTCCTGAATCGGCTGCATAAGCTGCGCCTGCTGACGCTGAAGGTCCTGCTGGGCCGTCTGAGCAAACTGCTGAGCTTTCTTATCGAGGTCCTGCACCTCCTGCATGCGGCGCTCCTTGATGCTTTCCAGAGTTGTAGCATCCTTGTCGAGTTCCTGCAGTTCGGCGAACTTCTTCTGCATTTCTTCCTGAATTTTGGCATATTCGGCCTCGTAGGTCTTGGAGGCTTCGTTGATCTTGGTCTGTGCTTCCTGGAACTCGGCCATCTTCGGGATGATGCTTTCCACGTCGACGATACCGAACTTGGGGGCCTGGGCCCAGACGCATGCGGGGAGCGCTACGGCGAGCGCCAAAAGGAATTTTTTAATCATTGTGATTAGCTGTATGGATTTTGATTTTTATTGATTTCGGATTCTGGGACCTCGGCAATCTGCCTAAGCAAAAGAGAGCAATCAGTTGGCGTAGCCGAGTTTGGAGAGAACCTCGTTGCTGACGTCGATTCGAGGAGATGCGTAAATTATATTGGCCGACGACGCGCGGTCGAAAATCGTCTGGTAGCCGCGCTCCTCCGAGAGCTTCTTCACAGCGTTGTAGATTTCGTCCTGAATAGGTTTCATGAGGGTCTGTCGCTTCTGATAAAGCTGCCCCTCGGGGCCGAAATACTTATAGCGCAACTCTGCAGCGCTGTTTTCCTTGGCTACAATTTCCTCCTCGCGCTTTTTTATCTGCTCGGCTGTAAGGAAAACCTTGTCGGCCACATACTGCTTGTACATCTCGTCGGCCTCCTTGCTTACAGCCTCAACTTCTTTCTGCCAACGCTGCGAGAGCTGGTTGAGCTGTTCGTTGGCCATCTCATACTGCGGTACGTTCTTCAGAATGTACTCCATATCTATAAGAGCGAACTTCTGAGCGCTGGAAACGAAAGCGATTCCGGCAAAAAGCACCAAGGAGAGCAATATCTTTTTCATATTCGTTGATTTCCGGTATTAAAGGATTATACTAATTTGTCAAATCTCAGCCTGCGGCTATATAATTAAAGACGTTTGAACGGCGAAAAGGTTTAACAAAAGAGCTTTACGTGATGCAAACCGATCAGAACTCCTGACCGAGAATAAAGTGGAAATGAGAGCCGCCCTTGGTTCCGAACACTTTGTCGAAGCCGTAGGCCCAGTCGATACCCATCATTCCGACCATGGGGAGGAAGATACGGACGCCGGCACCGGCGCTTCGCTTGAGATCGAACGGCGAGAAGTCTTTCACGGCCGTCCAGGCGTTACCGCCTTCAGCAAACACGAGGCCATAGATTGTGGTCGACGGCTGGAGCATGAAGGGGAAGTGGAGTTCCAGACCGAAACGGGTGTAGGCATAGCCTTCACGTCCCCACGGAGTGAGCGAACCGTTTTCATAACCGCGCAGTGCGATGGTCTCGGTGGCGTATGTATAGGAACCGCTCATGCCGTCGCCGCCAACATAGAAGGTTTCGAACGGCGATTTCAGCCATTTGTTGTAGCTGCCGAGCAGACCGATGTCGGCGCGGGTCATGAGCACGAGAGTCCATTTACCGTCGGGATCGGTGAGCGGAGTATATGTGCGCGACTTGAATTTGAGTTTCCAGTATTCAATCCACTTATACAACTCCTTCTTCGATGCGGTGGTATTCTCGTTGTAGAGTTTCTCCCAGTCCTTCTTACCGCCGAAAAGCGAGGCGGGAGGCGTGAAAGAGAAGTTAAGTGAAATCTGCGAACCGCGGCGCGTGTAAAGCGGATTGTCGATGGAGTTGCGCGCAAGGGTAAGACCAAGCACGAGGGCGTTCGACGTACCGTTGTTCATATAATAGAGGTATTCCCAGTTCTTCAGATAATAGAAGTTGTAGGAAAGCTCGGTCGTGAGGGTGAACCAGTCGTCGGGCCAGTTGAGGCGCTTACCGAAACCGACGGTAACACCGGCCATCTGCAGTACCTTGTTGGGGTCGTAGGCGTTCTGGATGGAGTTGGTGTAGTAGTCGTTGTAGCTTGAGCCGTAGCCGTAGCCATAGCCGTAGCCGCCATAAAGGTAGGGGTTAGACCAGTTGGAGTTATAATATGATGAGTTCACACCCGTCTGACGGCTGTAGTAGGCTGATACCTGAAGCGAGTTGGGGCGCTTCCCTCCGAACCATGGGTCGAGGAACGATACGGAATACATCTGGTAATACCGGGCGTTGGTCTGGGCGCTGATGGTGAAGGTCTGGCCTTCGCCCTGAGGGATAAAGCCCTTGTATGAACTCGGATTGAAGAGATTCTTCATCGAGAAGTTTGTAAATTTGAGCGCCACCTTGCCGATGATGCCTGTCTGACCCCAGCCGAGCGAGAATTCAATCTGGTCGTTGGCCTTCGAGGTAAGGTTGAAGATTACATCGACCGTTCCGTTTTCTTCGTTGGGCTCCACGCGCGGGTCCATGTTCTCAGGGTCGAAATGGCCGGTCTGGGCGATTTCGCGCGCCGAACGGATAAGGTCGCTCTTGCTGAAAAGCTCACCAGGTTTTACACGAAGTTCACGGCGGACAACCTTTTCATACAGACGGTCGTTGCCGTTGATGACAACGCGGTTTACGCGAGCCTGCGGACCTTCGAACATGCGCAGTTCGAGGTCGATACTGTCGTTGTGCACATTTTTCTCAATCGGCACCAACTGATAGAAGAGGTATCCCTGGTCCATATATGCATTCGACACGGCGTCGTCGTCGGTGGTGAGACGCTTCTCCAGTTCCTTCTGATTGTAAACGTCGCCGGGCTTCATTCCCAGGAAATAATTGAGCTGGTCGGTATTATATATGGTGTTGCCGACCCAGGTAATATCACTAATGTAATATTTATGGCCCTCCTCAAGGTTGATGTAGACGTCGACCTTCTTGTCGTCGTATGGCACGACGCTGTCGCTGAGAATCTTGGCATCGCGATAGCCGAGTTCGTTGTATTTCTCCAGAATACGGTTGAGGTCATCCTGATAATCAGACTCGACAAACTTCTTCTGGCTGAACAGTTTGAGAAGGTTGCCGCTCTCATTGGTCTTTTTGATCACGCGCTTCAGCTTGCGGTCGGAGAGCACCTCATTTCCGGTGATATAGATTTTATGAACCTTGACTTTGGCATGCTTGTCGACGTCGATGTTCACAATCATCTCGTTTTTGTTCGAGAGGTCTTCCTGAAGGGAAATCTTGACGTCGGCCTTGCCGAAACCTTTTTCATCGAAATATTTCTTGACAATCATTTCGGCACGGTTCACGATATTCTGCGTAATCTGATTGCCCTTCATGAGGTTAAGGCGTTTCTGAAGGTCTTCGCGCTCACCTTTCTTCATTCCGGTGTAGACTACCTCGGAGATACGCGGCTGAGTGCGCAGATTGAGCAGAAGCCATACCTTGTTGCCGGCGATTTTCTCGACGACAAGCTGAGCCTGAGCAAACAGGCCCTGACGCATAAGGCGCTTTACGGCAGTTGTCACGTCGTTGCCGGGAATCTCGATCTTGTCGCCCTTCTTGAGGCCTGAATAGCCGATTACGATGTAGTCCTCGTAATTGTCGGCACCCTGCACCCGTATGTCGGCAATCTCGTATTCAGTAGGCAACCCGGAATATACGATGGGAGGATTGTATATTGTGTCTACCCTCTCCTGAGCGCGGGAGGCTCCGGAGATTCCGAGAAGCGCAATCAATGCAAGAATTAGATTATATCGCATAATGTAAGGAGCGGAGCGAGAGAATATCTTTTTTGAGTGGTTTTTGGATATATTCGTGAAACGTGGAGAGAAGATGGAAACCGACCGTCAACTGGACTCACCGGCTATCTGGGAGCTTGTCTTGCCGAAGCGTCGCTCACGCCTCTGAAACTCCGCGATATCGGCCAGGAACTGCTCGTCGCCATAATCGGGCCAGAATGTGGTTGAGAAAATCAACTCTGTATAGGCAATCTGCCACAGCAGGAAATTGCTTACGCGCACGTCGCCTCCGGTACGTATAAGCAGGTCGGGATCTGGAATCGAGGAAGTGGTGAGATAGGAGGAGAATACGCTCTCATCAATCTCCGTCGGGGCAATCCGGCCGGCGGCTGCTTCAGCAGCGATTTTGCGCGCGGCGGCTGCCAGCTCCCAACGGGCGGAATAACTGAGAGCAAGATTCAGCGTGAGCCCCCGGCACGCGGAAGTAGCTGCAACCGACTCCTGCAAGCGGTCAAGCGCCTCGTGGGGCATACGCTGGATGTCGCCGATAAGATTCAGCCGGACGTTGTTGCGGATAAGGTCTGGCGTCTCACGCTCAATGGCGATTCCAATCAGATGCATCAGAGCATCGACTTCAGCCGTAGGCCGATTCCAGTTTTCGGTCGAGAAAGCGTAGAGAGTGAGATATTTTATACCGAGGTTGGAGGCGAGTTCAGTGATTCGCCGCACGGTCTTCACACCTTCCACATGGCCTTGCGAACGGTCGAGGCCACGCTGCACAGCCCAACGGCCGTTGCCATCCATAATGATGGCCACATGGGCGGGTATACGTGCGGAATCTATGTGGGCGGTATAATCGGTCATCGTCGGAGGTCTAAATATTCGGGGATAGAGGAGTCAGTCCACGTAATGGCACGTAGCACATCGCTTGCCGAACTCATAGGTGATGGAGATTGCTATATTGGAATACCAATCGGTATTTTTAAGAAACGAGCTCTTTATGCCATACAGATCCGAAAGCGGTCCGTCGACATGATCGGAAAACACTTTCGTCATCGTGAATTCCAATCCGAGATTCCAGCGCTCGCGCATCTTATATTTAAGGCCGGCTCCCATAGGGATATTGAATCCGGCGTGGTTCTGTCCTTCACAAGTGGCCATTGTAAGGCCTATGCCGAGAGTGAGATAGGGGGTCCAGCGCCGCAGTCGTTTATACGTCTCCCCAATTCCATAGGGAAAGAAGTTGAACTCGATGCGGCCGCCAAGGTCGTAGACCGTCGACTTGAACGAATACTGGGACATCGACGGGAGCACATCGTCCATAGTCGAGGTATCACCACTGAGGTTCAACACATTGAGTTGAGCTCTTACAGCCCACCGCACATCGGGCAGATAGCGGAACGACGCGCCGAATGAAATCCCCGGCTTTGAGAAAATGCTCGACGACGCATCGCCGAGATAACCGGCCATGCCAATCTGGCCGCCGATGTCAAACCGGTAGGACTCCTCCTGAGCGGATATACGCCCGAACGAGGAGGCGAAAAGCAGAACAAGCAATGCCAGATACTTTTTCATTTCACTATCAACACGTTAGCTGGAGACACATCTGAGCATACCCACTATTGAAGCGGCTGGAACGTAAAGTGATTTACAACTCCACGCCATACAACGTTCTGAAGAGCGCCGTCGGCATCCGTACCGCCGAACATATAGAGGAACGGGCAATCCCACGTGGTGACGGGAGCGACAGCGCGCGAGAGTGGCGCGGCGCCCGGCAGATATATCGACGGAAGCTGAGCCACAGGCATTTCAATCCATCGGCGGCCGCCGGAACGTGCGGAGATCCCTTGGCTGAAGAAGCCGTTATAGGCCGTCGTGTAGAATACGAGAATGTCGGCGCCTGAGGTGGCAGGCATGTATTTGGGAAGCTGGAGATACGAATCACCCTTCTTCCATGTAATGCCCATATCGCGCGAAAGATATACATTGCCGTTGCACTCGCCGTCGGCAAGTGTGCCACCGAATGCCAGAAGAACATCATTCTCTTTCAGACGCCACGAAACGGTGTCGGTCTCGCATATTGTGCAGGCGGTCACCGCATATCCCGAAGCGGCTGGCAGACTCTCGGCAATGCGGGCCCACTGAGTTCCATCGTAGGCCCAGGTCGCGCCGGTAGGAGTGCCGTCGGACTTAAGGCCGCCGAATATCATAATCTGACCATCCTGAGCCCATTTTGTGGTAAACGATACAGGATCAGAGAATCCGCTGACAGGGAAATCCGCCGGAACAGAGCCGGAAACCGACGCCGGATAGCTTACAAACGTATCCGCAGAGCCGGAAGCGGCGATTCCGAGCAGCTTACTGCCGAATCCTCCGATAATATTTTTCCAGACAATTCCAGTGGATGTCCAGCTCAGACCGTCGGTGCTGGTGAGCAGCGAGCCGTCGGCTGCCAGAATATATAATGCGTCGTCGGTTGCAGAGAATGCATGAACATCAAGAGCGGAAGAGACAGAAAGCCGGGAGGTCTGCCATGCGTTGGCATAAGGATCGGAAGAAACGGCCATGGCATAGCCGGAACCGTCGGTAGTAAGGCAATAAGCCTTTTCATTCAGTTTTACCGACTTCTGCGCCGTGGGAGTAGAAAACACAGTGGGAAGAGATGTCCGTGCCATCTGACTCCAGAACAGGGAATCGGGCACGACCTTATGGACGTTTACCCCAACATGGTATTCACGCTGATGCTCACCATCGAGAGAAGTGATCAGCACGCGCACCGGCCCATGGCTGAAATTCAGCTTTGTCGACGGTTCTGCCGCAAGATCGATTTCGGCCGTCTCCGTGCCGTCGGCGTTTGGCGAAAAAGCCTTGACGCCACCGCCTGCGGTAGTAAGATTGACGGAAAGAGCGCTCACATCGGTGCCATAAGGCAACGAATCGGCGTTAAAAATAATGGCCGCATTGAGATCGATGGAGAAATATACGGAATCAAGATTATTTAGTACATCCTTATTGGTTTTCAGCGAAAATGCTGTGATGGCTGTACTGGAATTGTCGGTGGGATCGTTGATTACCGTCGTATCGTCGGAACTGTTGCAAGCCGACAGCATCAAAGACGCTGCGGCCACGACGGCAGACGACAGTTTAACAAGATTGCTCATATAGGCTTATCGGCCCTTTTAGTTAGAATATTATAGCACTAATTGAAGCGGAACACAGGTTCAAAACCATATGCGCCCGTCGGAGCGGCCGACGGGCCTGATACAGGCGAAACTGCTTGCTTTCAACTTACAAAGGTATAAAGAATTTGGTAACTTTCCGCCATAACCGATGGAAAAACGGCCACTTTCAGACGCGTTTTCACAGCAATGGCGTAATCCATAAAGGTTTACGCCACAGCCGCTGTTGCCATTTTAAATATTTTTTTTATACTTTTCACAGACCTTTTCAGTCGATTCCGAATCAGAAAGCAGTGTACAGGCGGGCCCGTCCGAACGATAATAACGCAGTATTGAATCACCCACGCTCTCTTCGCGGTGGATACATGCCGCAGGAAGAACGGGCGCACTGTGACGCCCTTCACCACGGAGGGCAAACGGGGCAATCTCCTCGCGGGCATCATCCCACAGTCGCATGTCGAGCAGGGTACTGAGCATGGTCGGACCCGCCTCCACAAGTACGGAAGATATGCCGTGACGCGTATATAGGTCATGAAAAATCTCCTGAAGTGCAGCGGGGTTCTCAAACTCATAGACCAGAGGTGCATCGGATGCTCCGTCCAACAGCTTTTTGGCGAGGAAAGAATCTTCCGGCAGTTGTTTTGAATTAGTGAGGACGACAGCAACAGGCTGCTTGCCGTTGAAATTTCTCAGCGTAAGGCGGGGATTGTCGGCCCGGACCGTCGCGGCTGTAGTAATTACGGCATCATGAAGCGCCCGCAGGCGCATTGTGGACAGGGTGGTAAGCGGAGTGGAGAACCGGCATGCCTCCGGATGCTCGTAGGAACGAATCCAGTCCATATATCCATCCTTGCTGCGGGCCCATTTAAGAGTGATGAACGGACGACGGAGTGTGACGGATTTCAGGAACCTGCGGTTCAATTCGTATGCCTCGCCGGCAAGCAGTCCCACCTCTACCTCCACGCCCGCGTCACGCAAAATGCCGATACCGCGACCGCTTACCTTCGGATTGGGGTCGGCCATTGCAACGACAACACGCGGGATGCCTCGCTCCACTATCATCCGCGCGCATGGGGGTGTCTTCCCATAATGGGAACAGGGCTCAAGAGTGACAAACATTGTCGACTTTCCGAGCAGAGGGATGTCGGCTTCGGCCACCGATGCAACGGCATTAACTTCGGCATGGCCCTCGCCGCAGCGGCGGTGCCACCCCTCCCCTATCACACGTCCGTCGGGGGCTACGATTACCGCTCCCACCATAGGATTAGGCGAGGCATACGCCGCTCCGTTGGCGGCAAGTTCCAATGCGCGCCGCATATACCGCACCTTACAGCCATAGTCCATATCATTGTATTTCAGCATCGTATCGAACTTTATGAACGAATGGGAAAGAACCAGAGATTCTTTCCAAATGCAAAAATACAAAATATATCAGTCTTTGGGCGGCATCGTCACCTTAAATAATTTGCTCGGGCGGTGCTCCCGATAGGCGATGTCGATCAATTCCGAGAGAATCTGAGGATGTGATGCCGCCACATCCGTATCCTCATGAATGTCAGAGGCCAAATTGTAGAGATGCGGAACGCCCTCTTTTACAACAAGTTTCCAATCGCCGCGTCTCACCGCCACATAATCGGTCTGGGCAAATTCCCAGTAGAGGAAATCGTGCGTCTGCTGACCTTCACGGCCGGTAAGAGTCGGTGCGAACGAAATTCCGTCGAAACAGTCGCTTCCATCGGCCGGATTCAGAAATCGGTCGGGATAGCCCTCTATACCGGCCAAATCGCAGAAGGTCGGAAGAACGTCGTAGAAAGCAAGCATATGGTCGTTGACCGCCGATGCATTAACTCTGCCAGGCCACCAGGCAATAAAAGGAATACGTATACCCCCTTCGTGACACGACCGCTTTATTCCTCTCAGCTTACCGTCGCGTCCGAAAAAATCCGGATCGGCGCCTCCCTCTTCATGCGGTCCGTTGTCGCTGGCAAATATTACCAGAGTATTTCGGTCGAGGCCGCTTTCGCGCAAATAGGCCAGTACCTCTCCGACATAAGCATCAAGACGGCTGATCATAGCAGCAAAATTAGCATGAGTATGAACCACCGGATTATAGCGGGCGGACTCCTTACCGCCCCAGGTTTTATCCTCATGGAATCTCTGCCTGTAGCGAATCAGCAGTGAGTCGTCAGGCTGCGATAATTCGGCATGCGGAAGCGTATAGGTCAGCATGCCGAAAAAAGGCCGGTCGGCCGTCTGCTTTTTCAGCCACCCCATAGCCGCCTGATGAATCATATCGGCGGAATATTGGGAGCGGTTACGATAGCCTTCGCCATAGATCGGGTATGGGATGTTCTCTTCCAGAGCAACCCGCACGGTGGCGGTGTCGCCCTCGGCCGGACTGTAGCGGTTGAGAAAATTCGGGAAGTAAAGATGTGCCTGAGCCTGACATATGTAGCCATAGAATTCGTCTATACCCCGACTTTCAGGCATGGAACGCGAACCTTCGTAGCCTCCGGCCCATTTCCCGAACATGGCTGTGGTATACCCGTCGGCCTTCAGTATCTCAGGCAGGATGATATGATCGGTGCTGTATGGATGCTGGCCCACGACGGACGGTTCGGGAGTGATTCCATACATTACTTTCGGAGATTTCTTTCCGTAGCTACGATTGCCTCTCACCTCGGTATGGCCCGTGTGCTGGCCTGTCATCAGCGTGGCGCGCGACGGCGCGCTGACCGGGCTGCCGGCATACGCCTGAGTAAACCGCATCCCTTCGGAAGCCATACGGTCGATGTTCGGCGTCTCGATATATCGCTGGCCATAGCATCCCAAATCACCGTAGCCCATATCGTCGCAAAGGATAAAAAGGATGTTAGGTTTATCGGCCGAAGCCGGTTTGTCGGCAACCGGTTTAACAGCCTTTGCAATCATTGAGACCGAGCCTACTGCACTGAGTGCAAAAAAGATTTTAGGATTGATTCGCATGGTATGGTTCAGTTAAGTTATTCATATGCAGCCACGTCGGCTATGATACGTGGGATATCCGTATTATCCATCACGCCATGGAACGCCTCAGCGCCAACTCCGACGGCATATATACCTACCGGGGCGCCGGAATGAGCACCTGTGGTCCAGCCGCACCGCGCAATCCGGTTCAGGATTTCCACAGCTGTAACGGCGATTAGATTATCGTCGGAATACTCATTGAATACGGTGGTATCCTTGCCGGATCCCGTCTTATCATATGCCTGTCTTAATGCAGCTTCATCAGCTTCGGAGATTTCGATGATATTCCAGAATCCGAGACTGTCTGCCAGAATGGCTCTGACGCCCTCCCACCCGGCATTATCAGCGCACGCACCGGCCATAAGAGCCGACAGCTGCCGCAGGGAACACCTCTGCGACTGGAGCTGATCGAAACGCAATATATAATCGCTGTTGCCAAGCGCCAGGCCTCCGGTCTCATGGTCGGCTGTAACAACCAGAAGAGTTTCGTCGGGGTGCGCTTTATAAAACTCATAGGCAATACCGACAGCTTTGTCGAAATCGTCAATTTCGGCAAATGCAGTGGCAGCGTCGTTGCTGTGACAGGCCCAGTCGATTGCGCCACCTTCAACCATCAGAAAGAATCCCCTGTCTGTGGCATCAAGATGCCCTATGGCCGCTTTTGTAATCTGAGGCAAAGTAAGGTCGTCGGATGCACGGTCGATAGCATTGGGAAGCGACGAACGGCTACGCCCTGGCTGTCGGGCTCCACGACCGTTTTCTTGCGTGAGAAAAACTTTTTTGCCCCATTGTTCGGGCGGAATTCCATTCATTCCCCTGATTATGGTATAACCGGAGTCGGCAAGCAATTTATGCAGATCATAACGGTCGTGTTTCTTGCCGTCGGGCTGAAGAAAATCGGCGCCCCCAAAAAAATCGTAGCCGGATGCCGCCATCTGAGTTCCGATGTCATAATAATGCTTACGACTGGGAACATGAGCATAGAAGGCTCCCGGGGTGGCATGGTCGATGCTTACCGAGGTAACAACTCCGACTGCCCTGCCGGCGTCGCGTGCTTTCTCGGCAACGGATTTAAGTGCGACGGTGCGCGTTGAGTCCATTCCCAGTATACCATTAGCGGTTTTACAACCGGTCGACAAGGCCGTCCCGGCAGCAGAGGAGTCGGTCACCCCATTGCTCAGCGAATATGTATGGCAGATTGCCGTATGCGGCAACTGAGTCATCACCAGCGGCACGCGACCGATAATACCGGAATCGACAGCCGCATGATAACGTTCCGTTGCAGCCACAGCATTGATGCCCATGCCATCACCAATCATAAAGAAAACGTATTTGGGAGCCCCGGCAAAAACAGAGAACCTGAGTGCGAGGGACAGAAGCAGAAACAGACTTATTTTTCGGAGGATATTCTTAGTAACCATCTACTCTCTATATTATTAATTACATACGTATTTCAAAAGGTTCGCAACCAGGTTTCAAGCTCATCGGTCCAGTTGCGCTTGAAAGCAAAACTCTCCTTATATCCCCAGCCATGGCCACCGGAGGGGTACATATGAAGCGTAACCGGAACGCGGCAACGCAACAACGCGTCCACATAGTCCATGGAATTAACGGGGTCTACCGTTTTGTCGTCGCAGCTCAGCGCCAAGAAAGCGCGCGGAGTTTCTGCAGTCACCCGATTTTGCAAAGTATACATCTCAACATCGCTTTCCGACGGATTTTCCCCAATAAGATTTTTCGCGGAATTCTTATGGGTAGTGCGGTTCATGGAAATGACGGGATAAAGGAGAATCTGGAAGTCAGGACGGGATTTCTTATCACCATACATTGTAGCGAGAGAGGCAGCAAGGTGACCACCGGCCGAGCACCCCATTATTCCGACCTGGTCGGGATTTACATTCCAGACGGAAGCACTGTCGCGTACGATTTCTATAGCGCGCCTCGCGTCCTCCAAAGGTACTTCCTTATGGCCATTGGGCATACGGTATTTGAGCACACAGAACGTAACGCCCTGTTTGTTCATCCATTTGACCATTTCCGTACCCTCGTTTTTCACAGCCAGACAATAGTAGCCTCCGCCCGGGCAACAGATTATCGCCTTCCCGTTTGGCTTTGCCGCAGGATAGACGTGAAGAGTTGGGTCGGACACATTGGCAATTCTGGCTCCGCCACGCTGAAGTTCCTCGGGTTGCCCTTCAAGGCCATTTTTGGTAGGCGCACCTTCAGGCCATAGTTTCAACTCAAAATCCTGCTGTTCGACTGCCATGGATGTGACGGCAAACAACAATGCTGTTAAAGCGGAGAAAATATATCGTTTCATTGCGTTAAGTTACTGTTCAAAATTGTTTTATACTGCCCTGATTTAATCGATTGATTCAACTACAAGACTCCTGTTGATCGGGAAGTGGAAATTCCCTGTTATCTTTCCGGTTTCATCCATTACATTTACATTTATCGCGGCCGCATTGGCCTCAATGTCGAGAATTGCCTTGTTGGAATTTATCAAAAGCGGGAAGTCCATATCCTGCTGACCGGCCTCCACAAACTTATGGCGGTGAATATGACCGCTTAGCATCAGATCAATTCCTGCCTTATTGAGCACGGGGATAAATTTCTCCCTGACCTCCTTCAATCCATGCCAGCCGTTGCCTATGGGGGGCACATGAATGAAAACAATACGCACGGGAGCCGAATTGAAATCCTTTGAAGCGACAACGCCGCGCAACCACTCGGCTTCCTCGCTGCGGTATTCATCGAACGCGGCCAGGCCACAATACTCTATATCAGAGTCCGGCTTATCCTCGCCGGCATCCAGCATAATCATAAAAACATCACCGCACTTTACAGCATAATAGGGATTACCGGTAGACGTAGGGAAAAGCCGGCTGTACTCCTGCGAACAGCTCCCGCGGGTCTCATGATTGCCCCTGACCATATAGAACTGCTTTGAAGTGGCGAACAGCCGGGAGGATTCGTTCAGGAATCCATCATAGGCCTGAGCGATGGAATCAAGGCTGTTGACCATATCGCCGTTAAGCACATAGAAGTCTATCTTCGAGGAATCAAGCGCCGCAACAAGGTTGGCATAGCGCCGGGCATGCTGATGAATATCGTTCACAACGGCAAAACGCACTCCACGCGTTTCAGGATCAGCAGTCGTGAATCTCAACGGCTGCCCTTTATAGACATTTGTAGCAGCAATCGCACCATAGCGGGTATCTTTGTTGACATTCCTCGTCACCTCCCGCGAAAAGACTCTATAGCGGTAGGTGGTGGCCGGAGTCAGCCCTTTAAGGGTTATCTTATGCAGTTTTCCGATATTTTTCTTACCAAGCGAAGTGCAATAGTATTGCGGACGCTCGGCGGCATAGAAATGCGTACCGTCGTCGGGGGCGAGTTCAACCCAAGCCACAGCATCGCAGTCGGTAGCCCATATCAGGGTTGCTTCCGTGGCTCCTACATTCTGCAGGTAAGGCTGACAGGTGAATTTCATTCCTTCCGCAGCTCCGATCCAGACAACCGCCGCAACTATAACGGAGATAATGATTATCAGCTTTTTCATGGCATATATTTTCATGGCAATTCAGATTAGCTTAAATAATTCGTATGTTAAAACCGATGAAACCGCCAGTATAATTCCAATGGCCGATTCATACGGTATAAGTTTCATTCGCTCACGGAAAGCGATATTCATCGCACCGCCTGTAGCATGGAAGAACGACCCATGCGGCAGATGGTCGGCCACGGTCGCACCGGCATTTGTCATCGCGGCGCCCCATATGCCGGAGATTCCGGCCGCCAGAATAGCCGGCGCAAACGAGGCGGAAGCGATAGTAGCACCGGCGGTAGTAGATGCTGTTGCCGCCGACATGATTATACCAGACAGGGGGGCAAGCAACGTTTCGCCCATCGCACTTCCGGAAAGTGCCTCGACAAGCAGCCCGTTTACCTCCGACGCCTTTATAATGCCGGCTATCGTTCCCGTTCCGATAAGCAAAACCGCTACCGGAATCATTTTGGACAGGCCATAGTCGCAACACTCCAGAAGGCTCCTCATCTTTTTCATGGCAATCACCCCGGCCAGTCCACCCACCGGAAGAGCGACCAGCGGATCTATGGCAATCCCCGCAAGAGGCCGCAATGCAAGCAGAAGGATGGCTATAACCGGTCCGAATACGGATGCTCCAAAGGATGGCATAGTGCCAGAGTCGAACTCATCGTCTACGAAATCGTTCCCTTCGCCGGTCAGTGTAGCAGCATTCTTTTCGGGGAACACACGCCGGACCACCACAACCGTGAACATCAATCCGATCAAGGCCGGTATGATTCCCGCAGCCATAACCGATGAAAGCGGCGCGTTGAAATTCTCGGCAGCGATGATGGTATTCGGATTAGGCGAAACAATATTGCCACATTTTCCACCGCCAATCATCATAAGCAGGAGTTTCACCGGCGCGATGCCGAAACGCCTGCTCACGGAAAGGGCGACAGGAGCCACCGTTATGACAGCCACATCGACAAACACTCCCACCGCTGTAAGCAGCATCACCGCAAGAGCGAGGGCAAGATACACGTTATCACGTCCCAACCTGCGAATGATTGTAAGCGAAATCGTTTCCGACGCACCGGTTTTTATCAGGACGCCCGACAATACGCCGGCCGAAAGAATGCGCAGGATGGCGGGGGTCACATCCCTGACACCATCTGTCATCGCCGCTACAGACCCGACAAGCCCCATGTCGCCCACCAGACCTCCGGCAAGTGCGCCGGCCATAAGGCTGTAGGCAGCCGGAACGCGCCGGATAATCAGCGCGATCGCCACTACAAGACCGACCAAGGCTCCAATTGCGGAAATCATATACAATCTTTAAAATATAATCTTGTAATCTGAGATAGAGTAACCGACACATTATTTGCCGCAATCTCGGGCTTCATGGCCTCAGAAAGCGGAAGAGCCTTCTGCTGAATCGACATCACTGCTGCAAAACCTGCCTCGGTAAGAGAAACGACATCCTCCACGGCGCCCCCGACGGCCACGACCGGCACGCCAGCCTTGCGCGCATAGCGGAGTACCCCCAAAGGTGCCTTCCCGCGAAGCGTCTGCCGATCGAGTTTCCCTTCGCCGGTGATTACCAGAGCGGCATCGGCAATCATCCCCGAAAAACCGATTAAATCCAAGGCCGTGGAGATGCCGGGTTGCATTCTGGAATTGAAAAAAGCGTAGAAGGAGGCTCCCATCCCTCCGGCAGCGCCAGCTCCCGGCTTCGAGGCGACATCCGTCATTGCAATATCCTGCAGACATTTACCATAGCGGGCAAGAGCCGCATCGAGCAGACTGACATCCTCGGCCGAGGCTCCTTTCTGCGGCCCGAATACAGCCGACGCGCCATTCGCTCCTACAAGAGGATTATCAACATCGCACATCACCGTGAACGGGCATTCCAGAATATCCGTTCTCGCTTCGGATGCATCGATATTATCCAGGAACCTGAGGGAGGAACCTCCCTCAGGCAAGTCATTACCGGCACGGTCGAGGAAACGAACTCCCAGAGCACGCAACATTCCGGCGCCTCCGTCGTTGGTGGCGCTCCCGCCGATACCGACTATAAAATGCCGACAACCGGCATCGAAGGCGTGGTTTATCAGTTCGCCGGTTCCGCTCGACGACGTAATGCGAGGATTGCGCTCGTCGGCAGTAAGCAATGTCAGACCACTCGCCTGTGCCATTTCAATGATTGCGGTCTGCACGCCGTCTACACGGACTATACCGTAGGTGGCCTTTACCGGCCGCCCCAGCGGGTCCGAAACCTCAGCGTCCACATATCTGCCGTGGAGAGCGTCGACGAGCATATGCACCGTGCCCTCCCCTCCATCAGCCACGGGGACACACATCACCTCCGCGTCCGGCAGAACACTCAGGATTCCAGCCTCAGCCGCCTTGGCAACATCGGCCGACGACAACGAACCCTTGAACGAGTCGCATGCAACTACAATCTTTTTCCGTATAATGATACTATTCATCGGATTACATAAGTAACTGTTCAAAATTAATATATACTTTCCTGCTATATATAATCGCAAAAACGAAATGAGCATCTCTCAAAAACGAAACGAGCAAATATTCTCTTTTTTCGCTTCCTTTTTTCTCTGGCTCTTTCGACTGCTTAAACATCAATTAAACGCTGATTAAAAGCCTTTGAAACTGGCTTAAAATCAGCGTTATTTTTATGCCTATTTATTTGGTTAAGTCAGCAGAATTTTGTAACTTTGAAGTGATTAAATTGGCTTCGTTTACACTTAATTTCAGCCGTTTTTCACACGTTCAGGTCAAACCTTACAGCTTCATTTCCGGCCAAAAGTTCGCGTGTTCTCTCTACGTTATTAGCGTAAATATGAACGTTTCCCAGATTCAGCGTGATAGATTTTAACGGCGCTTCTATTTGTCGCGCTATCAAATACAAATGATAAATGTCAGCTGGTAAACCTAAGTTTGCGTCGCTGCTTCGCTGATAAGCCGACAAAACCAATTCGCCGTCTTCGAGCTGGAACTGAATTAGGCTTAAACATGGTGCTTGGTTCGTTTCCGCTCCTGTTGAGCCTAAGAAGAGCACATAATTTTTGCTGTTCCGCTTTTCCCGGTTAATCTGCTCAATCAAAGCCGGCAATTTCTCAAAATAGGTCGGATAACTGTTGATGAGAATTTGCCCGCAATAATCCCACCAGTTTATCCCGGCTTCTCGGTACTTGGTCAGGTCTCTTTCGCCTGCCATAAACAGGCTAAGTTCGTTGCGCAGCTTTTTGCGTGCGATGTTGTGGCTCTCGAAAATCTCCAGCAGGTCATAAGGCGACAAACTCAGCTGCTCATTGAGCAAATAGATTATGTCGCCTTTTTTATTGCTCTGTCGTTTGCCGTGCTGCAATATCTTGCCGAGCATGGCGTAATACTTGTTTGGTGTCATTCGGCGCGAATTTAGCCCGTTTCTGTGAGTTTTGGGGCATTTCTCGGCTGCATCATAGTGAAGCAGCTTTGCAGTCGTTTCCCAGACGCTTCACAATGTCGTAGACACTGCGCTCGCTCATGTTGTACTGCTTGGCCAGACAAGCGACAACATAGCTTATTTTTTCGCCCCTCTGCTTGGCTCTGCCGAAGTCCTCGAACAGGGCAATATATTTATGATCCGACGGCTTTACGCCCGCTTTTTCCAGCTTTTCAATCACTCCACCACATAATTTTAATGCTTCGTACACTGTCATTCAGCATTTTTTCGTAATTTTGCAACTCCTACCTCATAAAGCAATTTGCACCGCGTCGCGCAGTCAAAGGCATTTAAGCCCCCGGCTGTTGCGCTTCGCGGTGCATTTGTTTGTATGAGGTAGGATTCTACAAACAGGCCGGGGGCTTTTTCTATGCCTCCGCCTGGTCGGTGTGAGGGGTCAGAGCTTGGTTATCATCATATCGTTAAATTTAGCCTGATAGTTCAGGGTGTTTGTCCTCATGCGGACCGTTGCGCCGTACATGGGCGCCGACTCGCCGTATTCCTCAGCCATGAATTGGCAGAGCTCCACGATCTAGGACTTGTCGGAAGTGAAATAAATGTATTTCGTGCCACGGAGCAGACGCAACACACTGAGGTAGTCGGTCAGCCTCCAATAATTCTCATACATTCCGCACTCGGTCGTAAGATATGGCGGATCCAGCACGAACAACGCCCGGCTGTTGCCACGCTCACGCTCGAATAGTTCCCGGTAGTCCATGTGAACTATTTCCAGCCCGTCCAGATAGCCGTCGCACTCATAGCCGCCCGGTCTTACGCGGTTATACATCGTGTGCTTGCGCAGTTCCTCCAGGCTCGTAACCCATTTGCCGGAGAACAGCACCGACCGACCGATAGTCAGAATGTCCACCCAGCCGAGCCGGTTCTGCGCTTCCTCGACAATAGCCAGCACCTCGGAGCGCAGCGCTTCGCTCAGTCGCTCGTTAGGCTCCAGCCCGGTTAAACGCTCTTTAATGGTCGCTAAAATGGCGTTTGTGTCCTCCACTGCGGCCAGTCGGCGGTCGTACCTGTCGAAGTCGTTATAAATCACCCTACACCCCGGCAGCACTCTTTTTGCCGTGTGCGACAGCAGCCCGGAGCCTCCGAAAAGGTCGACCACTGTGTCAATCTGTCCATCCACTCGCTCCAGCACCTCGGCTAAGTCCCGGAGAAAATAGCGCTTTTGTCCCATGAACGGGAGCGGCGCGCATTTGTAGGTCCTACTCATTCAGCATAATTTCAGTTTTTAAGTTTTGCTCGCAGGGGGCGGCAGCTTTTACCCCCCCCCTAAAAATTCGCGCGTAATTCACAAGTTTTCTGCTCATTATTTTGTGTTGTCGTTAATTATTGCTACCTTTGCAGCAAGTTAGAACATCTTCAAAAGTCCGTTTGCAGTCCCGATATACGCCGTTTTACTCCTTTCCCGTCATTGAAAAGTGTTTGTTAGCTGAGGCGACGTTCAAGTCCCTGGATCGGGGACTTTCGACAAATGAAGCGTTTACCCTGCCATTCTGGAGGGTATTTCAACCTTTGGGTCCCTTTGCTTGCTATTCTTCTCCGCGTGGCGAAGATGCCACCGAACGATGTTGAATAGCCCGACAGTATCAAAATTATTTTAATTCTGTCCTGATGTGCGTACAATGTGTTTCGACCGCAGGGACTTAAAAGTGGAGTTCATCACCCCACTTTTTTTTATGCCCTTATTCAAGCGAGAACGACCGCTCCCAGGTGTAGGCGTATATGCTGTTATGGCTGGGCTGCCCCTTATACATCGGACGCTGGCTTATGCGGTATTTCATGCGCACTATCTCGCCGCCGCTGTCCTTGCCACCCGTGGGCTTGAGTCTGGCTATCTGTACGCCGATAGGCGCATAAGCCTTGTGGCACGTTCCTTTGGTGTTCTTGGTCGTTTTCAGCACTATTTTTTTGCGGTTGCCCTGTATGCGGTAGAAGCCGCCTGTGCCCACATAGAAAAGCGACGCGCAGAGCGTCGGCAGTTCCTTGCCTATCAGGTTGGAGTCAGTCTTGGGGTCGGCCACGCCTATGCACTTGGGCACATACCATTTGCCCGGCTCGCCTTTGCTCAGGCGTATGCCCTTGAAATGCACATACTGGATTTTCGGCTGCCTTTTCTGGCGCTTCCCTTTGTTCTTGGTGTATGACTTTGCGCCGCCTGTCCGGCGGTATGAGCTGCGCTTTTTCTTGCGCAGCAACACGATGTCGCAGTCTGCCCCCAGCGCGCCGTGCCGCAGATACACGGTCGACCGAACGATTTTAACATCTAAGTGCATGGCTGTTTCAAGCTGCTGGCTCCACGCACCCCAGGCCGCTCCGTTCCACGTGCGCACGTAGTGGCAGTCGTCGCCCTGGATTATCTCCTGGCGTACTCTGGTGCTGCCCTGGGCTGTTACCACAACCGTATAATCGGCAGACCCGAAAAGCGACACGCTCCCGGTGCATGACAGCACACACGCCGTTTTAAGCCCGTCGAGCTGCTTCTGCGTAAGTCCTTGCACAGTCTTGGCGGTTAGCTTCTCGGCCAAAATATCTTTCAGGTAGGTTAAAACCGTCTGGGGCATGTTCTTTATCTGGCCTGCCAGCACAGCATTGGTCGGAAACGCTTTCAGCTGTCTGCTGTTCACGTTCACAAAACTGTTGATGTCGTAGCTCTCCGCGCCCTTGGCGGTAGTGAACTGTGCCACGCGCAGTGTCCGCGCTTCCTTGTAGGTTTCCGCGTCAGCCTTGATGTCCTCGGAGGTGGTCGTTATGGTCAGGTACTTGACCGAAGTGCCGAACACAGGGCGCGGCGCTATTTCCACGACCTCGGTCTGCTTGTCGGTGTTCTCTATGACAGCCACGCCGCCGACGGTGCCGTTGGGGGCTTTCAATATGTAGTTGACACCTCCGACACCGGCCAGCAACTCCAGCAGTTTTATTTGATCCTGGATAAAGTCGAGTGTTTCGGTCGAAAGGGGGTATTTGCCGACGCCGCCCGTGGCGGTTCTGGTGTCGGTGTAGCTTGCTGTTTTCATTTATTCCGCGTTATGGGGATTATCTCACTTGTAAACGGATTGCGACCTATGACAATAGGGTTGCCCGTCTTGACATAGTACGCCCGTTTGGTTATAAGTTTGTATTTATCCACCATCGCTTTAATCTCTGCGAGTTTTGCCCAGGCACGGGCAGGCACAAACACAATGAAGTCGTTTTGCGCCATATTCAGCATTTGCCCACTGTAAACGACAGGCACACCCGGTCCCGGCTCGCCAACAGTTACGGGAATTTGTTCCCCGCTCTCGGTAACGGCATAGAGCCACTCGCCCTCCTGCTTCATGCTCCCTATCTTGAAGCCGTTGCCGAAATAATGGTTAAGCACGCCGCGCAAATAACACACCTGCCCGTTGTGGGTAAGCCTGAATATATGCCCGGCGCGCGCGTTTGTAAACTCGCCATAGACACGCTCCACTCCCACCGCCCCGGCACGCAGCAGCCCGAAAATCAACGGACGCCGGAGCCAGGACGGCAGCAGCAGGACGATAAGACGCTTAAAATCTATTTCAAACATCATTCTATGGCATTATAAGGTTGATAGTCCACTGTGAGAGCGTCGATGCTGTAATAGCCGCTATATGGGCGGTCGTAGCCCTCCACAGTCTGCCACTCGGCACCGTTGCGCGGCTTCACTTTTACGCTCTTGATGTCCGCCACCTCCACGCACGGCAAAGCCTGTAACGCCGCCATGAGGTCGCTCTTGCGAAACATGCCGTTAAACGGCAGGTTCTCGATCACTCGCTTGGTAGTCTCGCGCACGGGATCCTTGCCGTTCTGGCTGCCGTTGCCGTTGGCGTCGATAGTCAGCAGCGTGGGGTCGTAGTATATCAGCAGCGCGATTTGCATCTGGTCGGCAGGCTCGTTGCGCAGCTGCACCGACACGCCGGCGTCCTTAATCTCGTTCATGTAAGATGTCAGACCCTCCAGCTGCCCGGCGGTAAGCGCCGCAGGGTTTCCGTCCACCTCTCGGGCGACCTTGATATAAACCACTGTGTTGCTCTCCGTCGCCACGGCATATTTTACGACCTTGGCGGCGGCGATGTCCTGTTCGGTCATGCCCTCCGTGTCGTAATAGTCGCAGTCCGTTACGAGCTTCCGACCCTGCATGTACGCCTTGGCCATGCTCACATACCACCGCAGCGTGTGGGGCTCCAGCTGCTCGATCCGCGCGTCAACATCGGCGCGGTGCAGGTCGAACAGCTTCTCAAGCGCCCACACTGCCACGGCGAAAACATAAAAAATTATGTTCTCCAGACTGGCCATGCTGAAACAGTCGGCAAAGCTCTTTGAGCCGTCAAGCCCATAACGGGACTTGACCGCCTCCATTTTCATGAACTCGGCGGTCATGTCCTTTTTGATTTCCTCAACAGTCCTGGCCATATCCGTGCGGTTTAGTTACGGGCAAGCAGTTCGTCCACCTGTGCCTTGCAGCTGCTCCGCACCTGTGCGAATTGCTCCAGCTCCGCGGCGTGTTCCGGCGTGTCCTTGCCGTTGGCAAGCACGGCGATCTGGGCGTCCATGTCGTAATGCTTGCCGATAAGCCCCGCCACAAACTTGTCGCGGCGGTTCTCGACCGTTACGCCTGTCGCCTCAATCATGGTGCCGCCGTCCGGCATGTCGCCCGTGTAGCTGAAGCCGGGCGTGCTCTCGCCCGTTTCCTCGTTGGTGATTTCAGCCGGCTGCTCGTTCAGGTAGAGCAGCACGTGGCCCTTGTCGAAGATTTCAAACTTTTTGCGCTCTGTGTAGCTTGCTGTCTGCTTCATTGTTCTTTTTTTGTTTTAGTCGTCGGGGTCGACTATCTTGTAAAAGCAGCGGCCCCGGTCGATCGGTTGTTTGATTATTTTAGCCCTGAGCGGTTCCGTTATCTCCACACCCTCCAGCTGGCGGATAAGCGCCTGGCTGCCCGTGAACGTTATGTGCTTCACCCAACCCGTTACCGCGTTGCCGTCGTCGTCGATTACCGGGCGGCTCTGTCCGTCCGCCCCCGTTTCCGTCAGCTGCTCCTCGATCTCGTATTGCAGCGTCAGGCTTTGGTCGTTGTTGAACTTCGACGGCGCCAGCTTGTAGCCCGTCAGGTGGATTTCCCTGTTCAGGATTGTGTCGATGTGGTACTTCGTACCCGTCAAGTTGCCCGTTGTCTTGGGCACAAGATCACTGAATTTTTTCATATTGAGAACTTTGAATAAGTGTTTACTGTCGCAGTGTAGCATGAAGCCCGCCCGGCTCGCCGTCAGCAGCATTATTTCAGCCTCCGGCACCCCGGCTTTCCTCAGCTTCGCCAGCTCCCTGCATAGCCCCTGCTTGTTTTTCTTGCGTGCCAGGCAGTGGGTGTGAAACGTAACGTAACCCACAAAGTCAATGCCCCGGCTTTCCACCGGGAAAACCTGGTAATTGCCTTTCAGGTCCACATGCCGCTCCACGTTCAGCCAGTCGTTGATAAGCACCAGCCAGCCGTGTAGCGTCGGTTTGTCCCCCGCAAGCAGCACCATGTCGTCGGCATAGCGGTAATAATACCGCACCCCGGCCACCTCCTTGAGCAGGTGGTCAAGTTCCGACAGGTAGAGATTAGCGAAATACTGGGAAATATAATTGCCGATTGGCACCCCCGGCGCGCTTTCGATTATGCCGTCAAGAAGCCACAGCACCTCCGGGTCCTTGATTTTGCGCCTTACCACGGCCTTCATCTTCTCGTGGTCTATGCTCGGGTAAAACTTGCGGATGTCCAGTTTCAGGCAGTAAGCCGTGCCCTCCGGGTCATTCCTCAGGTCCTCCCGCAGCTTGCGCAGCAGCGAGTGCATGCCGCGCCCCTTTATGCAGGCGTGCGTGTCCGCGGTAAACTGTGGCGTCCATATAGGCTCAAGCACCTGCATGATCGCCCAGTGTACCACGCGGTCACGAAATGGCAGTTTATAGATTTCGCGGCGCTTGCCCTCGAATTTTACAAAAACATCATAAGGGCTCGTCTTATATCGCTTTTCCGTCAGTTCCCGGTGCAGCTGCTCCAGGTTCTCCTCCAGTCTTGCGAAAAATGCCGTTACCTCGCTGCGCCTCCGCTTGCCGCTGGCTGCGTTCTGTGCCGCCAGCCGCAAATTATTAATGTCGCAGATCTGCGCATACAAATTGCCATATCTTTTCATTTCGGGTCATCGGGTCTGTCTTTTTGGGTCTGTGGGTCTGCAATGCTCGCTTCGGAAGCTGTCGATGCCGTCGCCATGAGCGGCGGCCCTACCGGCGTCCTCTGCATCGGTTGTTATCTTCTGCCATGTGGCACGGTCCGGCCCCTCTGTCGCGTTTGTTTATTTATTCGAGCCTGTATAGGGGCGACGAGTAGTTCGCATTCGCATTCGTAGCCGCGTTGTTCGCATTCGTGTAGAACGCGCCCGCATTCGTGCCATTGTTCGCGTTACCGCCAGCAGCACGCACGCGGAGGCTCCCTACTGCCGGGGTCGCAACCGGTCAAACCTTTGTTTGACGCTGCAAATTTAACAATTTTTTCGCAAACCGCCGCAGCTCCGCGCCGACACTCCCGGTTTTCCAAAAAAATTTCGCCCGCCTGCGGCGGGGTCTGGTTTGCTCCGCCTCGACCCCGCCTGCCTGCGTTTCTCCGTTCTCTCTATTTCAAAATTTCAATGAACTTTTGCGCGCTCCCCGGCTCTCCGGCTCCCGCGCCCTGCTGTCCTTTCACTCCGGCTCCCGGTCCGGTCGTTTTCGTTTTGCGCTTCGCGCCGTTCACGCTTCAACCGTGGGGTCGTCCACGAAAACGCAGAGGGGCGACGAGTAGTACGCATCCGCATACGTAGCCGCGTAGTGCTCATTCGTGTAGTGCGCGCCCGCAGTCGCGCCATGTTCGCGTTACCGCCAGCAGCACGCACGCGGAGGCCCGTCTGCGTCGCTCCGTTGGTATAAAAATAGTCCGGATAATAGGTGCTTGCGCTGCCGCCTACTGCCGTAGGCATCATGCACAGCCCGTTGGTGCTCACGCGCTTTATGTAGCCTTCGGCCTGGGGACACTCCGCCACTTTCAGCAGACCCTCCACACTGTTGGGGTTAAAGTCCGCATACATCGACGGCGCCACATACACCTCGGTCTTTACACCCGCCTCCTGACTCACGGTCAGGCCGCGTGTCCAGCGCCACAGGTGCCCGTACCCGGCATGTACCAGACCAAAGAACACCGGCACCTGGAATGTCTTGTACGGTGCCTCCTGGTCCTCGGCCGCCTCGCTTGCCGGCAGCCCGTATTCCACCAACCCCGTGCCGTCGCCCATTTCCAGACCTACGCTCGTAGGAATCACGGGATAATAGGCATTATAGCCGTCCCAGTCCGGCATGTCAGTTACACCGGTGCCGAAACCGCCCTGATACAGCCCGTCCGCGTCCTTTTCGGCGTTATACGGCGCCTGGCTGTTGCGTGTGCCCATGATTACGGCAAACAGGATTTGCACCGCTGCCTGCGCCACAAACCAGTTGGCCTCCCAGCCCTGACCGCGCTTCCGCGCGTTGGTGCCGAATGCCGTTGTGCTCAGGCTCGTGGCCGCCATGCCCAGCATCGTAACCTGGGGAGCGTCCGCGCCCGGGTGCTTGGCTTTGTTAGCCACATTCAGCACCGCCCCGGCACCGCCGCGATAGCGTTCATCCTGGCTGATTACCGAGCACAGCTTCTGTTCCGTGCGGTCCATTACAGCCGCACCCAGCCAGCTTGTGCCTCCGACGGGTATCTTTACGCTCTTGTACCCCTCCAGCGGTTTCAGCGTTATGGCCCAGTAGGTGCGCGACGCCGTTACTATCTCGGTGAAGTACCACGCACGGCTCCAGCACCACATGCACTGTCCCATGCTGCCGTCAAGTGCCGCCGGGCTCCCGTCCGCAAACCGCGTGCTGTCCTTGGGGTCCAGCTTGTGCAGCTCCCGGTCGTCTGTTACCAGGTAGCGTCCCAGTCCCAGCGTTTCCGGCAGGCGCTTCAAAAAGTCAAGCGACCCAAACCAGCCGCCCGCCGTCGGCGTCGCCTGGTCGTTGGCCCACCAGCGGCCCGCTATCGGGTTGCCTGCTTCCGCAACGGCGCGCTCAAGCTCCATGCTCCGCGTCTCGCCGCTGGCGTCCATTACCTCTATGCGCATCGCTCCCGGCTCACCCTCGGCGGGGTCAAGCTCGTTTATGCGCTTGCCGTTCTCATAGGCTGTCAGCAGTTCAAGCAGCTGCGCCTCCTGTTCTTGTGTAAATGCCATTTTAATGACTGTTTAAGGGTTGTTTATTTCAGTTTAATACTCGTTGCTGTATATCTCATAATCTTCATCGCTCACCGCGCTTATGCTCACGGACTGATAGTTCGCTTCGGTCATTTGCGTGGCCGCGTAGTTCTTTATCACGATTTTGGTAATGTCGAATATTGCCAGGAACTCACTGTGCACCTCGATCGCCGTTTTCGTGTCAAGCAGCTGCCGCAGTGTCCGCAGTTCGTCCCCGGGGTATTCGTCTGCGATCACACCGTCGCGCACCGCCTGGACGCCTACAACCAGGTTGACAGCCCAGTCCCCGGCGTTGATGTATTCCTTGACAGTGCCGTCGCGCCCCACAAGCGCCGTGCTCACTATCCGGTTCTCACGGCTCACCGCCGCAACCGCGTCCGGCAACTCCAACTCCAGCGTCCCGCTCTCGGTCTGTGCCCGCAGCTTCACCGGGCAGAGCACATAACGACCCTCCCACCACGCGCGGTCTGTTATCGGCACGCCACGGTCCTGCGCCTTGATTGCTTCGCCGCGACCCTCCCAGCTCGGTGCCTCGCCCTGGCGTCCCTCGCCGAAGCGCACAAGCCGCTTCGACATATAGTTCGCCCAGCTTATCGCTGCCAGATCTATACTGAACGGCATTTTTATGCCGCCTAAGCTCGGTTGTTGAATTATGCTCATGAGGTTGCCAGTTGGGTATCGTTGAGCGCACCCGTCAGGGTTTCAAGTATTACCGCTTTGACCTGCTCGGCACTTTCGCCGACGGTCGCGCTATGTATCTCGAAACGCTCAACCAATTTTTCAATGTTGATTGTGATATTTTTGATTTTGCCGCCGCTGTCGCTTCCACTGCCGGCACCTGTTCCGGACGCGCCGGAAAGGCTGCCGCCGGTAGGATCTACCGTCGGGACTGTAACCTCCGGCACTGCGGCGGCTGTTGTGTTGGCTGCCGGCTTTTTGCCTTTTGACTTGGCTTTGTCGGCTGCTTCTTTTTTCGCGGCTTCGCTCATTTCGGCCTCGTAGGCTTCATTAAACGCTTGCCCGATTTGCTTGCCGTAGTCGCTGAATCCTGCTTTCAGTTTTTGCAGGGCTGCCGATATGCCGCCGGCGTCCAGGCTGAACGCCGCTTTAATCAGGTCGCCCAATGCACCGAACACCTGCTTTGCCATGTCGCCTATGCCCGTAAAACAAGCCTTGAACGCCGCCCATGTGCCTTTAAGAACGGCACGGAATTTTGCCGAAGTGTTCCAGAAATATGCGCCTATGGCTATAAGGGCGGCAATGGCGGCAGCCACCCAGCCAATTATCGGGATATTCATGATCGCAACACCTACGGCCCGGCACGCGGCGGTCGCGGTGGTGGCGAACACGCCGAATGATGTTGAAGCAATGCCGGAGAACGTGGCGGAAGCGGTGCCACCGGTTATAAATGACAGTACCAGCGCACCCAGACCTTTTAGAGCATTAAAAATGCCGACGGTGGCAAACTTTACCAGGCCGATAGTCGCACGCCCTATATTGCCGATAAAGCCCAGCGATATCATGTTGCTTGTGGATAGGGTGCCGTTCATAAGCGCGACGCTTACAGCGGCAGACCTCACCCAGCCGACAATGCCCGCCCACATGCCGGACCAGTTAAGCCCCTTGATTAAGAGCATGCCTTTCCACACGGCCGTAATAAGTGGGGCGAGCTGTGCCAGCGGCACCAGTGCCGAAGTCAGTACGCCGCACCAAAGGGAAAAATCGCCGGTCGCCTGGAATATGGAAATTTTCAGATCCTCAAACTGCTGGTTCACCCGTGCCTGCCGCTCGACGTAACTGTCCATGACAATAGCGGCCTGTTCAGTCGCGCTGTTAGTGCCTGTAACGGCGTCCGTAAAGCCCTGCAATGCGTCGGTGCCCTGGATAAGCGCACGGGCGGCGTTGGCGTTTTCAACACCAAAGAATTTCGACAGCAGCGCGGAGTCGTTAAGCATCGGTTTCAGCATCTCGAGGCGCTCTTTTAGGCTTTTGGAGTTGTCGCCCAGCGCTACAACATCAATGCCGGCTTTTTCCAGTTCCTCGCGCGCCTGCTTCTCTATGAAGCGGCCTTTGCTGAGCTGACCCAGAACGTTGCGCAGAGCGACACCGCCCTCGCTGGCTTTTTTACCGGCTTTGTCAAGTACCTGGATTGCGGCGTTGGTTTCCTCGAAGCTGACATTTGCAGCCTTGGCGGCCATGCCGCACTGCTGGAGCGCGGCGCTGATTGCCGGAAGCTCCGCGGAGCCTGCCTGTCCGGCCGCCGCCATTACGTTCATCATTCGCGCCATTTCCCCGGCTGCTGCCGTCGGGTCCTCCATGCTCACCCCGTATTGGTTCATCGCCGTGGTAAGCACCTGAGCCGCCGCCACGCCGTCCCCGCCCATCAGCTTGCTGGTCGTCTGTATGCAGTCGCCCATCTCCCTGAGCGCGTCCGGATATTTACCCAGTTCCGGCGTGAGCTGTGAGAGCAGCAGCTTGTAACCCTCGACGGCCACGCTGGCGTCGGTGCCGAACGCTTTGGCGCTCTGCCGTGCGAATGTCTCGATCTGTTTCAGCCCGTCGCCCGTAACACCGGCCACCGCGCTGAGGTCGTGCATCTGGCTGTCCAGCTTTATGCCGGCACTGCTCAGCTGGCTAACCCCGTCGGCGACATTCTGAAAAACATCTTTCAGATATGAGAACGTGGCAAGCGCACTCGTCAGACTCATGGTCCGGCTCTGCGCGACCTCTGCCTGGGCGGAAAAGTTGCCCGCTGCGGCACTCATGCCGCTTATCTGGGCTGTGAAGTTGCCGCCTATGTTGAAAATGTAGTCGAATACGCTTGCCATGTCGTTTTTATTTGTTATATTTGTAGCGAGTTACACAAGTAACCGGTTTTAATATGTTCAGCTTCCTGTTGAAAGTCATTTGCTACGGTGCGCTCCTCGCTTATGTGGGGTGGGTTCTTTATGCGCTTTACCGGGCTGTTTTCAAAGCCGGCAAAAACGGGTCGCTCCCCTGGCTTTAATGCTTCTCTCCGAACAATGACGCTATAAGCTCCGCCCGGTTGCGGTTGCGCCAGCGCTCCAGCCATAAGGCCTGACCGTACAGTGCCGCCCAATCTTCCTCACTTTCGATTTCATCGGCATTTATATGCAGGTTCGCCCGGATAAGGGCGCACCCCTTGGCGAATGTGTCCTCGTGGTCGTTCTCCGCCAGGGTGTGCGCCTCTACAAGTTTTTTAGCGACCCCATGCAGCTGTTGAGCACCTGGCCGAGCTGCTTCTGCACTGCCATGAACAAAATCGCGTCCGTGCGAAGCTCCTCGCTGCCGCCCAGCCAGCATTTGTCAAACATGATTTTGCCGGCTTCCACCTCATCGACCTTTGACACCTTGGTCACGGCCTTGATTGTCTCGAAGTCCGGGCGCTTGAAATAGCCCACGTGCGTGTCCTCTCCGTCCACGATGTCTATCCTGAACGCCTTGCGGTGCTTCGCCTTGAACGCTGCCACCTGTTCCGGGGTGATGCCCCCGTCGAATGTCTGCGCCTCAGGCGCCTTGTTTTCCTGATTTTCCATACTGTTTTAATGCTGTTTAATCGGTTTTTAATCGGAGTGATTGTGTGCCCCCGGTTTTCTCCCGGCGGCACACTTGTTTTGTTGCTGTTTAGCCGCTTGCGGCGACTTACGCGGCTTTGCCCCATTCGATGTGTGAGGGTACGCCCGGAAGTTCCACCTCCTGGCCGGTGTCCCCCTCTTTCCATTTGCGGGCGTTTTCCGAAAAATTGATATTGCGGATTTTGTCTGTTACCAGCTGACCGCTGTCGGGGATATACTGCACTATGATATCCACCGGTGGCAGGTCTTGGAGCCGGCCCGTCGGACTCTGCGCCGAGAGTGCCTGCACCTCTTCCTGGTACAGTATCAGTTTGCAGCTCGGAGTGATTCTCCCTTTGGCACGACCAACAGGGTAACGACCGGCGCCCCACTTGTTCACTATCTCCTGGCTGTCGCCGTACTCCACGCCGGTAATGCCCGTTACAGGCACACCGCCGATAAGCACCACGATGTCGGCCCATGATACCAGCATACCGTTTACCATTGGGATGCCGTTGTTTATTACACTTGCCATTGCTTTGAGTGTTTGGGGTTATGGTTATACGGTCTTTGCAAAACCGATTTTAATTCTCACGTGGCGCATTACAGGCACAGCCACCTTCTTGAGCACGATGTCAACCGTGCTGCTGGCGGCTACGTCCTGGTCGGGGTCGATCTCGGCTTTGTAGCCGCTCAGTTCTCCGGCTTTTTCCATATCCTCCAGCGCGTGCCCTGCAACTGTTTCCAGATGCGCCACGGTATAGCTGGCGAGTTTGCCGGTGTCGGCGTCCACATACACGTTGCCGCCGAGTTCCGGTATCAGGTAGGCACGCACGCCGCGAGCCCCCTTGTCCATTGTGCGCACGCTCTCGATGCTGGCATAGTCGCTTATGGCGGAGTCCATTGTGTGGCTGTCGTTCATATAGCTGCCGCTCTGCCCCTGCTGGGTTACAAAGAACAGGTAACGCGCCGTGTCCAGCTGCTCCACCAGGGCTTTGTCCAGGTCGCGCAGCAGGGTACCGTCACCGAACGCCGGCAGGCTTATGCCGGTGGGAAATTCCTTGACCCACGCTATGCACTGGTGCACCTTGGCTTTGCTTATCAGTCCCAGCACCACGCCCAGACCGCTGACACTCGCTTTGGCGGCATTGGCTTTGTCCTTGTACAGCTCGGCGCCCACGCCGCTGCCTGCCTGGCCGATTACGACGCTGACACGGCATTTGCCACCGCCGGCCAGCTTGGTGGAGATTTGTTTCACGTTGGCCACTTTCGGGGCATACACCACCGACAGTTCCGCGCCCTGCGCCTCCAGCGTGTCGGCCTGTCCCTGGATTGCCACCAGGTCGTCCTCGCTCGGCACGCGGTCGCCGCACCATACGCCGATCTGGCGGATGCGCCCGTCGGCGAAGTTCTGCACGGTCTTGATTTCCGCAAAGGTCATGTTATCCCCCTGCGGCTTCTCGAAGATGCCGACATACAAGCTCACCGCCGGATTGATGCGGTAGAGCTCGCTCAGGTGGTAGTGAAGCACCCGCACGGCCCACGGGGCTGCCGTCTGCGTTCCGTCCGCTGCCGTGGTATAGTCCACGATGCCGGCGGCCTCGGCTGCGTCTATGGTCGAAAGTGCCTGCACCCTCTCAGTCTTAAAGCACGCCGGTATGTCGCCGGCGGCCATGTATATGACCAAACCCGTGATATGGTCCTCGCCCGGCAGCGATTTGGGTACATTGCCGTTCTGGCGGTTTATGCTCAGACTTGTGCTCATTTCGCGGTTACTTTTAGGATTTCTTTACTCGGCAGGTTCTTGGCGTGCTCCCTGGCGTCCCCCTCCTGGGGGAAAACCTGCCCGTCGCTCGTTACCCATGCCTGTGTGAGCTGGTGGCGCTTGCACGCTTCCACCCCCACAGCTCTGAGGGCGCTTGCGCCGCTCTCCGTCTCGCTCTTGGCTTTCGTTGCCTTGGACTCAGCGGCTTCGGGTTGCTGGCCGGTCTGCTGTTCCGCACCCTCATGGGCGGCAGCTGCTTCTTTATTTTCGTTGCTCATGTCGTTAGCGTTTTTTGAATTTGTAAATTATCCACCCGGCTGCTGCCAGGATCATTATTGCCGCCGCCCATGCCGCGCCCTGTTTCATGCGCTCCCACAGGCTCGGCGCCTTGGTGGCCGTTACCGTTACCTCGTCCAGCTCCTCGCCCTCATATTCCAGGGCGGTGTCGCTCTCGGCGGTCGCGGCGGCTGCCGTCTGCTCGACCGTCCGGCTGGTGCCGTTCTGGTCGTGCCGTTGCTTTACGCGCGCTTTTACCGGCGGCAGTCCCGTTTCCGGGTCTTTGGGCTGTGTGGTGTCGTAGATTTCAATCTCCGTTTCCGTTATACCCTCCGTCTTCTCCGTCCGGGTCGTCTCGCGCTTTTCCTCGTTCCGGCTTTCGGTGTGTCCGGTCGCTGTCAGTGCCTCCGTCGCTTCCGTCCGGCTCTGCTCCACTGCCTTTCGGCTGGAGCAGCAGCTCGTATTTGACAGGGCAGCGGTCAACATGAGGACAGCCCCAAATACGCTCCAAAGCCTTGTTGAGCCTCTGAACATCATTGCGTAAGTTGTTTATTTCGGCTTGGAGCGGCGGAACAATACTCTCCATGAGTATGTCCGATGCCTTGCGCACGTTCTCCAGCTCGTGGCTCTTGACCTCCGCGAGCTTGTCTTTCATCTCCGCCCGCAGCTGGTCCACCTCCGCCTGGTACTTGGCGCGCATTAGCCGGCTCCCTACCCATGCCCCTACCGGGGTAGCTATCGCCGCCACAAGCGCCGACACTATGATAGTTATTATTTCGCCGCTCATTCACGTTGTTACTGTTTTATGCCCTCCGCGGCGAGCCACTCTTTCACGTTGAAGCTCGGGCACGCCTTGGCGGCAAATTCATTATGTCCGTGCACTGTCGCGCCGGGGTACTGCTTGAGCAGCTTTTTGACCAATGAGGTCAGGGCGGCCCGCTGTGCCGGCGTGCGCGTGTCCTTGGGCGTCTTGCCGTCGGTAGCGCAGCCCCCTATGTAGCACACGCCGACAGATTGCGCGTTGTGTCCCGTGCAGTGTGCCCCGCTGCGCTCTACCGGGCGACCGGCGTGTACCGTGCCGTCCCGGTAGATCACATAGTGGTAGCCTATGCCGTTGAACTTGCGCGCGCGGTGCCAGCGGTCTATGTCCGCAACCGTGAAGTCTTTCCCCTCGGGCGTGGCAGCGCAGTGCAGTATTATTTCGGTTATCTTTCTCAATGCTCCGGCTCTTTTCGGTTACGCGGTTTTTGGGGCGCTCACTATCGCCGCGCGGCACTTCGTCGATGTCAGCGGCAGACAGATGCCCCACTGGCGGAAGTTAACGAGGTTGCGGTGATAGAGCGGGTCCTTGCTGGCTTCGCTGTGATAGAAGTTGGTGCTTCCGTAGGCTTTCATCATGCGGCCGGCATAGAACGCTACCGATGCGCGCGCGTCCGTGACTGCCGGTACCGCGCCCCACGCCAGCTTCTTGCCCGTGCTCATGGTGAAGTAGGGCGTCCCGTCGTATTCGTAAATGTCGAAGCTATACATGCGGCAGATCTTGCCGTCGGTCGGGTTCATGTTGTAGTGCTCCTTGAATTTCTGTTCGGTCTCGAGCAGGTCGTTCACATGGTCGCTGCACAGCACCAGAATGCGGTCCTTCGCGGGTACGCCCATTGCATCGAACTTGCGCTTCAGATTCAGCAGGTCGGAATAAGTCATTTTCAGGCGTGTGCCGTCGCTTGCGCCGGTGGTCTTGATTACGGGAATGTCCGTCGCGTTCTGGTCGGGCGCGATGCCGTGGATCGCTTTCTGGGCTATCTTCTCACGCAGAGCGTCGCGGTGGCGTTCCTGCACGCTCGCCATTTTGTCGTAGCTGGTTGCGTGCAGTTCGTCGTCTGTTACCGGCGTGGCCTCAGTGTCGAATTTGTCCAGACTGATAGGCTTGTCTGCGTCGGTCAGAGCCGTAATATTCAGCGGATAGGTCGTGTTGTTCACAAGCACTGCCGGGTCGCCGCCTATCTCCGTGAAGTGGATAACATCATTCTCCACATACTGGTTATAACTCCTGATACGCTGCAACCACCCCAGCGCCTCGGGCGCGGTGCGGAATGCCTTGATCATCTCGCCGGTCCATATCTCTTTGAGCACTCCGGCGCGAAGCGCTCCGGCAGGGGCGAGACTGCCGCCTACAAGCGCCAGCACATTGCCGGCTACTGCCCCGGCGCCGGGGGCGCAGCCTACGGCCACGGCAAGCGTCGCGCCGGCTGCGGCGTTGAATGTTACGGCCGTGAGCATCATGCACACAAGGCCGAAAATCTTTGCGAAAAATTTACTTTTCATTGTTCTGGTTGGTTTGGTGTTTAATCTTCAAGTTTGGGGCACTCCATGCCGTACTCCTCTTTGAACAGGCGCATATATTCGCCGGGGTTGTTCTTGCGGAGCTCCAGGCGCTCGGCCTCGGGCACCTCGCTGAGCTTGGTGTAGGTCTTGGGCGCTTCTCCGGCGCCGGGGGCTGACTGTTTGCCCAGGTTGATAACCTCGCCGGGCTTCTGCTGGGGGCGCATGGTGCTGAGCGTGTCGCGGAGCATCTGCACGCCGGCACTCTTGCCCAGCTTGATAAAGTGGTCGCGCTGCTCTGCCAGGATCCGGCGCTCTGCCACTGCCTGGTCCACCGCCTGCGTTACGGCTGCCAGCTGGATTTGCTCGGCGTTGTCGGCGCGCCCTTTCATCAGGTTAAGCGCGGCGGTCGCCTGTTCCTCGGTCGCCGTTTCGGGAAGCCCGAGGAGTGCTAACTGTTCTTTTGTCATTTTTGTTAAATTGATTTTTGGGTTATTGTTTTCCTCGCCCTCCCCGGTGATGGCCGGTTCGGGGTCGGCTTTTTTTCTCTCCTGGAGCAGCGGCAGTCCTGGGCTGTCCTCACCGGCGGCAAGTTTCAGCAGTTTGCCCTCCTGTCCGTAAAGTTGCAGGGCTTCGTCGTTGCCGCCTATGTCCACGATGCTGACCTCTACCAGCTTTGACCGCGTTACTGTCTCGCGTGTCTGTCCGGGTAACACCAGCGCGGGGTCGGGCGTGGTCTCTATCGGCTCCAGCCCGGCGCTCGCCATGCGCAAATAACCGTTTTCCCACTTGCTCTCTATCCGCTTGGCAAAGTCGTCGTTCTGGTCAAATACCGGCGTGCCTATCAACTTGCCGTCCTCTATGCGCAGATTTTCGACCTTGCCTATCGGCATGGCTCCCGGTTCCCAGCTCCTACGGTGCATCCATAGCAGCACGGGGTTGCGCTCGTACTGGCTCAGGTCTATGCCGGAAGTCAGTACGCGGCTGCCGTAACTGTTCACGGCTTCGGTGCTTATGATTACCTCTTTCATTGTCAATTTCAAAAAAGCCGGGGGCGCGGCGGTGCGATGGTGGGTGGAGGGGGTGTGTCCGCCGCGCCCGGGCTTCACTTATTCAATCTTTTTTACCTTGCTTTGATTGTTGTTGCGGCGGCAGGATTTGAACCTGCGACCTCCGGGGAATGAGCCCGGCGAGCTGACCTCTGCTCTACGCCGCGATATGTCTTTTAAGTCGTTCTGCGCTGCAAAGTTGAGGATAGTTCGCAACCCTAACAAAAAGAGTGTAAAACTTTTACACTCTTTTTTATTATAGTGTGATTTTCCCTCAACTTTGCACCGTGAAAGCGTGCCCGCAGTGGGCGCGCTGCATCTAATTCAGGTATTTTTATTATGAATGGCTACTAAAAAAGACCGTGAGCAGCAGCGCGAACACGCCCGCCTGCTCTACATGCAGGGGGAGCCGCAGAAGTCCATTGCCGAAAAGGTCGGCGTGTCCGCACAGACTGTTACTAAATGGGTCGCGGACGGCGGCTGGGAACAAGCCCGCGCCGCCGCTAACATCACACGCCCAGAACTGGTCAACAAGATACTTAACAGCATTAACGTGCTGCTTGAGGATTTGGCCGCAGACCCCTCCCCGGAGAAAACAGCGGCAAGTGCCGACAAGCTGGTCAAGTTCGCCGCCACCGTCGAACGCCTCGACAAAAAAACCTCCGTCGTTGATGTCATTGAGGTTTTTATGGCTTTCAGCAAATGGCTGCAATACCGCATGAGCTTCGACCCGAACGTTACCCCGGAACTACTCAAAACTATAAATCATTATCACGACCTTTTCATTTCCGAAAAGCTAAAAGAAAGTTTTTAACGCATGGCTACGAAAGCGGAGATATTAAAAGCACGCGAAAAGTGGAAACAGCACTGCGAAACGGTCCAGGCCGCCACTGTCGCAAACATCAACGAAACAGCCGAGCAGCGCCTTGCGCGTCTGCGCCGGCTGCTGCTTAATTACTCTGATTTCGTCGACTACTATTTCCCCCACTGGACCGAAAACCCCGAAACAGGGCAGTCCACCCCCTGCGCCCCGTTCCACATCGACGCCGCCAACAAAATCAAAAAAAACCGTAATCTCAAGGCCGGTTTTGTCTGGCACCGTGGCGCGGCAAAATCCACCAACATGGACGTGTTTATCCCCATGTGGCTTATGGCTTGGGATATTCTCGGCGCTGAGATTTTCGGCGCTGCCAAAGTCAAGGGGCGCGAAATTAACGTCATGGTGCTGGTCGGCAAGTCTGAGGATAACGCCAAAACTCTGCTCGGCGACATTCAGGCGGAATTACAGTACAACCAGCGTTATATTGCCGATTTCGGCGAACAGTACAACGCCGGTTCCTGGGAAGAGGGCGAGTTTGTAACCCGTTCCGAAGTCGCTTTTTTTGCCCGCGGTCGCGGTCAGTCCCCCCGTGGTCTCCGCTACCGCTCACACCGCCCCGATTATGTCGTGATCGACGACCTCGACGACGACGAGCTGGTTGAAAGTCCTGCCCGTGTCTCTAAACTGTTCGACTGGGTGCGCTCCGCTCTGTTCGGCACCCTCGACGGCGGCCGCGGCCGCTTTTTCATGGTCGGCAACCTCATTGCCAAAAATTCCGTTCTGGCGAAGTGGTGCGAAATTAAGACGGTCCACGTTACCCGCGTAAACATCTACGACCGCGCCGGCAAAATCTCCTGGGCTGCCAAATGGACCCCCGACGAAGTGCGCCAGCTCGAAGCCGTCGCCGGTTACAGGGCGTTTCAGAAGGAGTACATGAACAACCCCATCATCGAGGGCGCCGTGTTCAAAAATGAGTGGATCCGCTGGGGCAAGCGCCCGGCGTGGTCCAAATTCTCCGAAATTGTCCTCTATATCGACCCCAGCTTCAAGGGCTCCACAAAAAACGACTTTAAGGCCGCGAAGCTCTGGGGCAAGGTCGGCTCCCAGCTCTGGCACCTCCGCGCATTTGTCCGGCAGTGCTCCGTGGCTGAAATGGTCCGCTGGTGTTATGACCTCTACGAATGGGCGCGCGCCCAGGGCATTGCCGTGCGCTGGTACATGGAAGCCAATTTCATGCAGGACACCATCCTCGACGAGTTCCGCCGTGAGGGAGAACTGCGCGGCTACCAGCTCCCCATTACCGGCGACAAGCGCAAAAAGCCCGACAAGTTCCAGCGTGTCGAAGCGGTCAGCCCTCTGTGGGAACGCGGCTTTGTTACCTACGACGACTCCCAGCGCGACGACCCCGACATGCTCGCCGGCATTGACCAGACTCTTGCTTTTGAAAAAGGTATGCGCGGCCACGACGACGCCCCCGATGCCGACGAGGGCGCTATCTGGATTTTACAGCGTGATACCCGCGTCCAATCTTTCACCCCCTCTTTCGGCATGAGGAAAACAGCTAAAAATATATTATGGTAATTCTCGACTATCTCCGCGCCCTCCTGTTCGACTGGCGCAAAAAACGTGCTATCAGCGAAGCCCGCCGCTCCGCTGACCTCTACCGCAAAAAGTTCCTGGTGCTCGTCTATCAGGGCCGCCCCGTCTGCGTTTCCATGCAGGGCGTAAAGCAACTGATCCGGCAAAAGCGTTTCCCCGGTCTGACCGCAGAAAAAGCTCGCCAGATCGCCATTTATGAAGCTAACCCCAAACCCACGCGCACATGTTCCTGACTGTTGAAGATTACCGCTCGGTCTGCGACGATTACGAGTTTGAGCAGATAACCCACAGCCCGGAAACGCGCGAAGTCGCCGAAGCCGCCGCCCTGGAACAGATTTCCTCCTACCTCCGCAGCCGCTATGACATTGACCGCGCTTTCGCCGCTTCCGGCTCGTGCCGCAACGCCATGCTGGTGCAGGTCGCCGTTAATATCTCCCTGTGGCTTATGGTCCACCGTCTGCCCCAGAACATGGGCCATGAGCGCCGCGAGTGCCTCTATAACGACGCGGTTAAATGGCTCCGCGATGTCCAGAGTTCCAAAGCCTCCCCGGATCTCCCGCTTTACATTTCCCCGGACGGCGACACCGACACCCGCAACCCCGTCCGCTCCGGCTGTATGCCGCCAAACAGATACGACTATTAAACACCCGTTAAACACCGTTTAAGCAATGTTCAGACTGTGCGCCAAAGTTGAGATTAAGGGCGACCGCTCCTGGTCGCTCGACTTTGTTACTGCCGTGGAGATTACACGCGACACCGAAAAGCTCACCGCCGAAGCCAAAATAACCCTGCCTAAAAAAATGAAGTGGGACGGCTCCGCTGAAATTCCGGTGCGTCGCGGCGACAGTGTGCGCATATCCCTGGGCTACGACGACAGCCTCCAGCTGGCTTTTGTCGGCTGGGTGCGGGATGTCGGCTTCAAAACGCCGGTCGTCATTACCTGCGAGGACGACATGTTCAAGCTCAAACAGATGCCGGCGGTCAAAAAGGCTTACCGCTCCGTTACCCTCGAAACTTTGCTCAAGAATCAGGGAATTACCCACCGCCTCAACATCATGGGCGAACAGTCCCTCGGTGCTTACCGCGTTACCGCCGACACCGTGGCCTCTCTGCTCGGTAAACTGTCCGAACAGGGCGTCCGCTCGTTTTTCCGTTATGAGGACGGCGAGCCGGTGCTTTACTGCGGCGTACTCTTTGAGCGCGACAGCACCCCCGCGCAAGTGTTCAAAACCGGGCTTAACATCATCTCGGACCAGAGCCTCCAGCAGCAGAAAGCCGAAAACATGCGACTGCGCGTTAAGGCGGTCAGCCTCATGCCCAACAATAAGAAAATAAAGATTGAGGTCGGCGACAGCGACGGCGAACACCGCACCCTCCACACATACAACAAAACCGAAAGCGAGTTGAAAGCCTGGGCGGAACAGGAAATAAAACGACTTAAACGCGACGGGCTCACCGGCTCTTTTACCACTTTCGGTTATAAGCTCGTGGACCCCCTCGACGCTATCGGCTTAATTATCGACGGCACAAAAATGGGCGTGTACCAGGTTAAAAAAGTAGTGATCAAATACGGCGACGGCGGCTTCCGTCAGGAAATAACCCTCGGCCTCCGCGTCGCCTGATTATTGGACTTATTAGACTTATAAGACTTATGTCAGACTTACGAAACATTATCCGGCAGCTCGCACAGCCCGACGGCGAAACGGTCGCCCTGGTGTGCACCGTGGACGAAGTGGACAAAACAGCCCGCACCATTGACTGCACGCCCATAAATGAGGGCGCGCCTTTGCTCGGTGTCAATCTTCAGGCTAACCAGGAGGCTGATTACGGCTTTTGCCTGTTCCCGGAAAAAGGGTCGTTTGTGGTCGTCGGTTTTGTCGCCGACGGTGCCGCCGGCGTTGTGCTGCTCACTGAAAAAATTGAGTCCGCCGAAATTGTCATCGGCGACACCTCCGCCGTCATGGACGCCGACGGACTCCGCATCAAAACCGAAAAGATGTCCGCCGACATTAACCGCGATAACATCATTTTTAACGGCGGCGACCTCAACGGCCTGGTCGTTATCCAAAAGCTCACCGACAAGCTCAATGAGCTTAAAGATACGGTCAACGACCTTATAACGAAATATAACGCCCATATCCATACCACCACCGCCACCGTCGGCACCGGTCCCGTGGGCGTTCTCAGCCCCACCACAAGCACAGCCCAGCCGGCTAAGGCATTTAATAAGTCTGATTACGAAAACACCAAAATAAAGCAATGAACGGTTTGCAGATTGATATTAACACCGGCGACCTCCTCGTGGAGCGCTCCGCCGCTGTCGTCGCCGACGCCTCAGGCTTCATTGCCGAACTGGTGCTCCGCTCTTGCCGCGGCGAGTTCAAGGAACACCCTCTCCTCGGTGCTGAAGCTCCCCTTATGCTCGCCGGGGAGCCTGACCCGTTCTGGCCCGGCAACGCAAAAAAGATGCTCCGCGCCTGCGGCCTCGATGTCTCTAACCTCACACTGTCGCCCCAGGGCGTGGTGCAAATTTCATAAGCTATGCAGATAACAGTAAACGACCGCCAGACACTCCTCGACATTGCTGTCATCGCCCTGGGCTCCGCCGCCGGCGTGTTCGCCCTGGCGCAGCGCAACGGTCTGCCCGTTACCGCTACGCTCGCCGACGGTCAGACCCTCACCTATGAGCTCGAAGATGTTGTCAACCCCTCCGTCCGCTCGGCTTACGCCCTCCGGCGCATAAGCCCCGCCACCGACATTGACGCCGCCGAATATCGCGAACTCCTCTATCAGACCGGCACAAAACGCCCGACCCTGACGCGCCCCTGGATCGACCCTGCCGGCGATGCCCTCGTGGTCGACAAGCTCGACGAAGTGCTCGACCTGCTCGACCGCAAGCAGCCGGTCAAAGTGCAGAGCAAACAGCAGCTCACACGCATTTTCTCCGACCCTTTCAGCGAAGTTTTTTCATAATCTTAACCCCTCACAAATATGGCCAATCTCACAGAAAACGATTTGCAGCTGCTTGACACTGCCGACCTCATGGCGCGCGCCGAAGTTATCCGCGATGCTGTCCAGGCTAAGACCATATCGGCCCAGCAGGTGGGGCAGCTCTTTTGCGACCTTATCGACGCTTGCGGCGATATTAACAAGGCTGTGCGCCTGTTCTTATCTACCAACGTGCCGGAGATACAGGCAGACATTGACAGCCGCCTCGCCGGTGCCGACGACGCAGCCGCGAAAGCAGCCGCCGAAATTCAGCGGTCAGAGCAGACCCGCGCTCTCGTTGAGGCGCTCGTGGCTAAGCTCACATCCCAAAACCTCAACGCTCCGGAGCGCGTCGATATTAACGCCGCCCCCGCGGTCGTTACCCTCACCAACCCCGTGCCCCAGAAAATCAAGGCGGCGCTCTTTCCCCGCTTCGGGCTCGGCTCTGTCCTGTTCATCAGCGACCACAAGGCGGTCGAAGTTACGCCCGACGGCATGGTTCGCCCCGTCGCTCTCGGTCGTTCCACGGTCCACGCCGTCGCCACAGCTGACACATCGGTTTATAAATCGCTTTGCATCGAAGTGGTGCCCCCGCGCCTGCGCCTCACGGCTGCCGGCGCCCTACGCCTCGACGGCAAAGGCAACATAAGACTAACATAATGAACCCAATCAGACACATAAATTATCAAAGCGATTTCATTATCCGTGAACGCTTCCGCGATGCCTCCGGCGCTTTTGTCGCTATCCCTCAGGAGGTCGATTTCGAGCTCCGCTACTGGGTAAAGCCCGGGCGGCAGTTCGTTGCCTCCCGCATCGGCGGCGAGTACACTAATTGCACCCCCGACGGCGACGCCCTCCTGGTCATTTTCAAGGATCACGGCTTTTGCGAGGGTGTCCTGAAACACGAATTGCACCTGCGACTGGTCAACGGCTTCATGCCCAACGGCGTGCAGAATGTCTATTATCCCGAAGATATGGCCGTGCAGCTCTGGCGCCTCGGCGACGATGCTCTGGGCGTTATCGAGTCCGGCGTGGTGGCTGCCTACACACGCGGTTTGCCGTTCACTTTCGACGATTTCACGCCGGCGCAGATTGAAGTGCTCCAGCGCCCGGCGCTCGATGCCGCCCAAAAAGCGGACGCAGCGACAACCAGGGCCACCAATGCCGCCGCCGAAGCGGAGCGCCTGACCGGGGAACTGTCGCGCACAGGCGCTAAGGTTTTCAAGGATTGCACCGACGCAACCTCCGAAGCCCGGGCCGCCACGCAAAACGCCGACGCCGCAACAGCCGACGCTCAGGCGGCTACCACCGCCGCCCGCGATGCCACCGGCAAAATGCTGAAACAGGCCCGGGAACTTGACACCACCTCCGGCGCTGCCGTCAGGGATTGCAACACCGCCACGGCTGCCGCCGACAAGTCAAAGGCTGCCGCCGATATTGCCGCGAAGTCCGCCACCGACGCAGCCACCGAAACAAACGCACAGCGTGAGCTCACGGAGCAGTCCCGCCAGCGCCTCGAAGCGGTCGCCGACCGTGCGGAACTGGCAGCGGCTCCAGTCCCCGACGGCCTCCGCGTCGATTGTCCCGCAAAGATTACGATCGGCAACCCCGTGCCGCGCTTCATCAGCGCCCGCGTGCTGCCACCCTCTGCGCTCCAGAATGTCATTTATCAGGCTTTCGGCGGTGCTGCCGGGGTGGAGCCCGACGGTCGCATCCTCCCGTTCCGTCCCGGCTCCGCCCGCGTCCATGTCATACCCACAGGCGGCACGCGCTTCTATAAGACTGTGAGTGTGCAGGTTGTCGCCCCCTCCCTCCGCCTTGCCGCGCCCGGTGCCCTCCGTCTCGACGGTGCCGGCAATATCCGTTTAACTTAACATTTCCCCGAAAATGGCTAATATAATAACAAGCATCCGCGAATGGTTCGACCGCCCCACGCGCGCCGAAGTTATGACCCTGGCGCGCATGGCTTCCAGCAAGCAGGGGCTCAAGATTACCGCCCAGCTGCTCCAGCAGACCGATACCCTCACCAAAAAGGACATTAACGACTGGCGCAACGCCCACCAGGTCGCGCTCGACTACGAAAACCCAAACCGCCAGCGGCTTTATGACATTTACGCCGATTGTGAGCTCGACGCCCACCTCTCCGGCTGTATCGCCCAGCGCAAGGGCAAGGTCTTGCAAAAGGATTTCCGCCTCGTCGATAGCAACGGCAAGGAAGATGTCGCCGCCACGGAGCTGCTGCAACAGGAATGGTTCGCCGATTTCCTCGGCTACGTCCTTGACTCTGCCTACTGGGGGCACTCGCTCATTCAGCTGGGCGATGTCATTCGCGGCGACGGCACCATGCGCTACGACGGTGTGGAACTCGTGCCCCGCAAGCATGTGGTCCCCGAATATGGCCGCGTGGTCATTAACCCCGGCGACGACTGGCGCAGCGGCATTCCTTACCGTGAGGGCGATTTCGCCAACTGGTGCGTGGAAGTGGGTAAGCCCCGCGACCTCGGCCTCCTGCTAAAATGCGCCTGCTCCTACATCAGTAAAAAGAATATGCTCACGTTCTGGGATATGTTCGGCGAGATCTTCGGTCAGCCTATGCGCATAGCCACCACCAACAGTCCCGACGAAAGCGAGCGCGCCCGCGTGGAGCACGCCCTCGAAAACATGGGCGCGGCGTTCTGGGGTCTGTTCCCTGAGGGCACCAACATTGAGATCAAGGAAAGCAGCCGCGGCGACGCTTACAACGTGTTCGACCGCCGCATCGACCGCTGTAACTCGGAAATGTCAAAGGCTATTCTCAACCAGACCATGACCATTGATTCCGGGTCCTCGCTCTCTCAGTCCGAGGTGCATCTTGAAATATTTGAGCGCACCACCGAAGCCGACGCCACTATGGCAAGTTACACCATTAACGGCCGGCTGCTCCCCCTCATGGCTGCCCACGGCTTCCCGGTCAAGGACAAGCGCTTTGTCTGGAACAATGCCGCCAGCTACACCCCGGCGGAACAGCGCGAGATTGAACGCCTCCTCCTGGAGTATTACGAGATTCCTGCCGACTATTTCACCGACAAATACGGTGTCGCCATTGACAAGCCACGCGAAAGTAAGACACAGCCCGACCGTTTTTTCGACTGAGCCCCGCCCTGCGCTTGGCTGACACGGTGGGGCTGCGCCGCTCATATCTCGCGTTTAACGCCGCTTTGGGCTCGTTGTATGAAAACGACTTGCTCCAGCTCGCGGACGCGACAGACAAGCCCGGATTTGACGACACGGCCTTTTTTGACGCTGCCGGCATGGTTTACAACGTCGGCGGCTTCGATGCTTCACAGCTCAACACCCCCGAAGCTCGCCGCCTCATTGCCGAAACTTTGAAGCAGCTGCAAACCGCCATTGCCTCCGGCGTTCCCCATGAGGTCCCCGAAGTGGTGCGCTACGCCCTCGAAAACAACGCTTTTATTTTCTCCGGGTTCAAGGCTTACCACACACTGCGCGAGGTGGGGCTGTCCCTACTGACCGACAAAGGCGACATTAAGCCCTTTGAAACGTTCCGCCGCGATGTTGAAACGGTCAACAACCGTTATAACCACAATTACCTCTATGCGGAATATAACCACGCCGTCGGCGCTTCTCTCATGGCTTCCCGCTGGCAGCAGATTGAAAAGGACGGCGACCGTTACGACCTCCAGTATCGCACCGCCCAGGACGACCGCGTCCGTGAGGATCACGCAATTCTGCACGGCACAACCTTGCCCCCCTCCGACCCGTTCTGGTCCCTCTATCTGCCGCCCAACGGCTGGAACTGCCGCTGCACCGCCGTACAGGTCCGCAAGGGCAAATATCCCCTCAGCGACCCCGACCTCTCCATGCTCCGCGGTAACAACTGCACCGAAGCCGCCAAACAGCAGATTTTCCGCTTCAACCCCGGCAAGGAGCTGAAACTGTTCCCGCCCAAACACCCGTATTACAAGGCACCGGAAGCCGCCAAACAGGTAATTGAGCAGCTGAGTGAGGAACAGCAGCGCGAAAAGCGCATAGCGGAAATTATCGCGGAACTGCCGGCGACTCTGACCGACGACCAGAAAAAGGCTATTGCCGAGAACTGTCTGGAGATTGAGCAGAGCTTTGGAATTACCAAAGGCAAAGCCATGACCTACGACCAGGCGAACAAAGGCAAAGAAAACCCGGAATTTTCAAAGGGTGGCGGCTATCGCGTGAATTGCCAGACCTGCACCGTTACCCATTGGCTCCGACGCCTCGGTTTTGACATTAAGGCAAAACCCAATATCAAGGGCAGCGCGTTTGACGAAATGAAAGCCCAGGGCATTACATGGAAACAGCGTTTTGTCAACCTCGACGGCTCGGATGTCGATTACGATTTTACCTATCAGTGGCAACGGCGCAAAGGCTATAAGACTATGACCGCAAAACGCTTGCAGGAATATTTCGCCGAAAAGTTCAATCATGACGGCGTATATGAAATTTATTGCGGCTGGAAAGGCGGTAACGCCCATGTGTTCTGTGCTTCTGTTGAAGGTGGAAAAGTCCGCTATTTCGACCCGCAGAGCGGCAAGGACGATGTAAGCTCTTATATCAGTTCTATGCGTCCCGGCATGGTGGGCGTTATCAGAATTGATGACAAAAAAATTAACCCGAAATTAAACAATTTATTTCTCGAAGTCAAATGACCCCAGCAATTTCAATGCTTCATCCCCGGTTATCAGGGTGTATTTTTCCCCCTTGGAGATTACAAGGCGCGGTAAGCCCACAGGCATAGGCAAGCCCTCTGCATCTAAAAGACTGAGCCCGTAAACATCGCCGTCGGCGGTGGCCCCAATCTTTTCAGCGTGGTTTGCCATTTCGCCCTTACTCCGGGCGTATTCTAATATTTTGGCCTGTTTATCCATATTGCCGCAAATTTACAACTTTTTTCTGATATAATAACAATTAAAAGCCAATTTAATGCTCGACCCCAGCAAGTTAAAAGCCGACATTCTCGAAGATATGCGCGTGGAGCTCTCCGACGAGTTCGACGCAAACTTTGAGCGTAAGGGCTTTTTCTCCGACAAGTGGAAGCCCCGCGCCTATGACAACCCCCGCGGCTCTCTGCTCATGGTCAGCAGCGCCATGCGCCGCTCCGCCCAGGGGCAGGTGTCGGGCGACGGTGTGCGCTTCTCATCGGCGCTGCCTTACACAACCCTCCACAATGAGGGCGGCAAGATTACCGTTACCGCCAAAATGAAACGCTTCTTTTGGTACAAATACAAGCAGACCAAAGACGAAGCGTGGAAGCGCATGGCTCTAATGAAAACAGGCAAGGTCATAACCATTCCGCAGCGCCAGTTCATCGGCGACGGTCCCGACACCCGGCGCATTATCCGGGGCGTTATCGACGACAACCTCAAAAAGTTCAATTTATCTTTAACCGATTTCATCAGGCACAAATGAGAAAACAGATTTTTAAGGCTATTGCCGACGCTGTGGCTGCCGTCCCCGGCGTGGCTTTTGTGGACCTCTGGAACAACCAGGTCCAGACACTCAACGGCGGCGCGGCTTTCGCTTTCCCTGCCGTCTTTATTGAGTTTGAGGCGGTGGAGTGGAAGCAGCAGAACATGGGCGCGCGCCGGGGTGCCCTCGCCGTCCGGCTCCATGTCGTTACCCGTGCCGTGCCCACACACGGCCACAAGGACCCGCGCATAAATGAAGCCCTGTCAGTGTTCGACCTGCTCGATGCCATTAACGCCGCCATACAGGATCTCCGCGGCGAGAATTTCTCCGGCTTCATGCTCACTACCTCCGCCACCAACCACGATCACGCCGAAATTGTCGAAAATGTGGAGCGCTATGTCTGCGGTGTGCAGGACTTGACCGCCAGGCGCCCCGTCAGGGCTGTTTCTGGGCTCTCTCTCGCCGTTTCTAAGGCTGACTAATACAACACACCCCTGGCGGCTCTCGTGTCCGTCAGGGGCGTTTTTTACAGTTCATCAAATAATGAAGGTTGCGTGTCTTGGCGGCTTTCCGTGTCCGGGGGCAGACCCAGCATGTTAAGATAGGTGCGGTAGCAGATACCAAACTCCGGCTCTATCCAGTGCCGCCATACGGCTTTGTAACATTTGGCCTGGTTTCCGGCCTCATAGTGCAACGCCGTGAGCGCTTTTACTTTTTCAGCCCGCGTCAAAGTGCTTTTGTGCCTTTTTCTCTTTGCCATTCACCGATTTTTTTGTATCTTTGCACCGTCCTTTTACACAAGGCTCGGCGCTGGCGTTTGGCTGCTCAGGCAGCACGTCGGCGCGGTCTTTTTTTATTCGGGCGCCGCTGCCTCGGTTTCCTCTGCTTCCGCATCAGGTTCCGGGGCCGTTTCATTCTCGGGTAGCAGGTCCACATCGGTAATGCCCAGCGGTATGTTGACCCACGCCCCGGTCTTCGGGTTCCGGCGACGCGCCCGGATATATCGGCGTGTGATGCTCGGCTGGTAGCTTTCCTCGATTATCTTCACGCCCTCCAGGAATTGATCGTCGCCGCTTTCCTCCGCCATTTTGCGCAGCTGGAGCACGCGGCTTGCCTTGAGGTTCCCCTGACCGTCCCGGCTCAGCAGGCGCAGAACTGCCGACACAAGCGCCTTGCTCTTGTCATCGGTCGCCAGGCTCTCGATATAGGAGCGCACCATTGCGATGCCGTCCTCCACCGTGTCCCGGTAGCCGTCCACGGTGTTGACCCCCAATGTGAGTTGAAGTGTGCTGTCGCTGTTCGTGAACGTGTGGCTATACTGCCCGCCGTCCTTGGTGCCGAACAATTCGGCTTTCATGTCGATTATGGCCGCGAAGTTGCCGAATACTGTGTCCTTGGTCGTCTTTATGTCCCCGCTCAGGTTCAGCAGCTCGGGAATGGCCTGCTCCAGCTCGTCATTGACCATTTGCGCGTAAGTTTCGCGCTGCTGCCGGCGTTGTTCGGCAGCTTCCTTTTTCGCTTTTTCAGCCTTGAACGCTTCCCATTCGGCGCGTTCTGCGGCTGACATTGTTACTTGTTCACTCATTGTTAAATGGGTTTTAAGTGGTTATTAAATTGTGTTTAACTGTTTCGGTGGCGTCCTTTTACACCGGCCCAGCGTTATTCATAATCTTCTGCGTCCGGGCTCTCGAAATTGAGGCTTCCGGCTTCCTCGCTTGCCCACCATGCCAGGGCGTCCAGCAGCTCGATTTTGGAGTTCTCCGCCATGCACTCCGTCTGCTCCAGTATGTAGGCTTTAATTTTTTCCAGTTCGTGGGTCATAATTTCGTGGGTCTTGATTTATTGTGCTTAGTTCTATTCGTTTGGGTAATACCACGCCCCAGTTACATGACCGGCAGCACTCGCCGTCCTCTTTTACAGGGTATGGGTCGTTTCCATACTCTGTAAATTCTTTGCCGCAGATGCAGCACACTTTTTTGTTCTTTTTCATAGGCTCGTTAGTTTAGTGTTGGGTCAATTTCACCGCCTGCCGAATAGTGTTGCATCAGCATCGCGTCGGTCAGAGCGTTAACCGCCCGGGTGTCCTTGACTTTGTTGTTAAATGTCGCTATGAGGTTGCGCAGTCGCTCCCTCGGTATCTTGTTAAAATCGGCGTAACCGCTGGCGCGCATGGCTATGCCCTTAATGATAGATATGTTCGACTGCTGCCCGGTTTCCCGGAGCCAGCCGCCGATTGCCGCGATTACCTGCTTGCGCAGTTTGTCAAGTCGCGCCGTGCCCTGCTTCTGGTCAACCTGTGCGCTCAGCTTCCCGCAGATGTCTATGAGCTGGTGTTGCGTCAGGTCGCGGCTGCTCTCAACTCCCCAGCTTACCAGGATCGCCCGCTTCGCTTCATCATCAAGCCCCAGAACTGTGCAAAGGGTATGATATTTTTTCAGCAGTCCGCGGTGGATTTCGTCCATTGTCTTGTTTTCTTTTGCCATTATCCTAATTTTTAGATTTGCCCGGCCCAGTAGTCATTTGCACCCTGTTGCCAGATTATGAAGTCTGCGCCGCCCTCGCCCTTGGCGGAGTCCTCGTAGCGCGTTGTTACAAATGCCTTGAAGCCCTCGACCTTGATTTTTATGTCGGCGTCAAACCTTATGCGCACCGCCAGCTTGTCCGCAAGGTTGCCGGATTTGTCCACCTGACTGATAAAAATAAACAGCTTGTCGGGGTAGTCCTTTTTTAGTGCCTTGAAAAGCCGCCATGTGAACGAGTCCAGATATTGGAGGCTGTCTATCACAATAATTTCGGGACTTTTCCGCTTTGACAGCCGGGCGCGTAGTTCTGGCAGTTCCTCTTTGTTCAGCAGTATTATGTTGCTGCCTGCCTCCGCCATGTCCACGCGCTCCCATGCTCTTTGAAGCGACAGGCTCAGACCCTGCTCCAGCGAGTTGTAAGCCACCCGACGGAAGCCGGCAAGGTATTTGCAGAGCTGGAGCGTGAAAGTCGTTTTGCCGCTGCCGCTGTCGCCCCAGATAAGCCACACCCCCCGGAGCTCCGGGCGGCCGAAGCTCGCCAGAAACGGCCCGTCGAAGTCTGCGGTCTCGAATTGCGCCGCCAGCACGTTTTTGTTACTTATCGCTCTGCTCATTGCTCGTTATTTTGTCTTTATGCCGTAGCCTTTGGCCTCGATCATCGTGTTAAATGCTCTGCGCTTCGCCTCTACGTTCTCCGGGGTGCTCCCGGTTATTATCACGTTCAGCACTCGCGCCCCGTGCCATTTCCCGGCTTTGACTATAAGGTCGCATGTCCAGCCCTCCTCGAGCCAGTCTTTGAGGGTCTGAGGTGTCCACCCGGTTATCAGTTGTATTGTTGCACTGTATTTCATTTTTTCGCTCTTTTGGGGTTCACATAGGCCCAGCCGATAAGGCGGCCGAATGGCAGACCGATGCCGCCACGCGCTACAAGGCTGCCGCCGGCTGTGACGCAAAAGTCGCCGTCCTCGTCAACCTCCCCATCACTGTGCCCGGTATAAACCTGGAGATTGTTAAACACAAAATAAGCGGCTCTCCGGGCGTCTATGGTCGGGAGCGTGTCGGGTGCATTGAGCACCCGGCGTTTTCCACCCTCGAATGTTACCGTTATTTTCGTGCCGTTCATCGCGCACCCCCTTTCAGCATCGCCCACACGCTGCGCTTTACGCGCCGCAGGTCGCCGTCGCTCTCGTCAACGATCTTATTTATCGCCTTGGTATCGCGCACGCCATTAGCCACGCAAACGGCGGCCACGTCCTCACTGTCCGGCAGGGGCAGCTCCACGAATTTGCGACCTATGCGGCTGTAAATTTCCGCATACCCCTTGCGGTTCAGGCGCAGCCCCTTTTCAATCCGGGCTTTCAGGTTACTGGTCGCGGTCAGGATTATGCCGCACTGGTCCTCGAGCTGGTTGTATAGGCTTATGAAAAAATAAAGCACCTGATCGCTCAGCTTGTCGGCCTCGTCCAGAACTATCAGCGGCGACTCCTTGCGCTTCAACGTGTCCACGATATTGTCCATCATGTCGCTTACCGTGGTGCCCGCTACCGTCGCGCCCATGTTCTGCAACAGCTTCGCCATGAACGTGCGCCGGTTCCAATACTCGGAGCAGACAAGGTGGTACACATTGCGCCCGGCTGCTGTGTAGTTCTTTATGGCTTCCGTCTTGCCGCTCCCGGCTCCGCCGATTACGGCGGCGGTCAGCGAGTCGGTCTGCACATTGGCAAGCGTGAACGTCATAACCTCGTAGGCGCGGGTCTTGACCACCTGCCAGCCGTTGGCTTCGGCGGTGCCGGTCTGAGCCGCTATGCTCCGCCACATGTCGTCGGCTATGGTGTCCCACTGGCCCGAAAGCATTTTGCTGATTGTTGCGCTACTCACGCCGTTAAGGCTGTTGGCTGCTTTGTTCTGGCTGCCCTTTTGCGCGCAGTAGGCGCGGAGCTGGTCAGCGATCTGTTTTTTTTGTTCTGTTGTCATGTCCTTTTACGTCTTAAAAAATTGAATAATCATTTACTCTTACGCTCTCCACCGCATCGCCCTGGCGTGTTACAGGTATTTCCACGGTTTCCACCTCTAAGGCTTCGATGTCGGCGGCGGCAAGTCTTTTGCGGCTGCGGTTGTCTTTATGCTGCCCGCGGCTGTCTGTCAGCATGAGCCGGTCTTCCGGACACGCGCCCAGAGCCGGGGTGCCGTGTATTGGCAGCTCTGCGGCCCGCTCTATCACGCGCCGGGCGTCGGCGAAGTGGTCGCCCATGCGCCGCGCGGTTTCTGCCTCCAGCGCTTTGTTGAAGTCGCGCACCCTCTGAAGCTGCTCTGCGTCGCCGGGCTTACGGTCAGCAAGTGCCATTGGCTGCACATACTTTTCCTCAAGCATATAGCGGCGTGTGCCTGCCTCGTTCACGGCCAATACTTGCGTCAGGTCCTCGGGATCATATTTGACCGTCCAGCGCTCTGATGCGTGGTCCCTGAATGTCAGGTCGAAGCAGTCATAATCTCGCTTCACGCCTAAAATGGTCGGGCGTAGGCCGCAACCCTCCAGAACGTTCTTAAAGCCGGTTTCTGCCCCAAAGTTCAGCAGGTACATTTCGCGGCTCATGGGCAGCCGGTGTTCCGGTTTCAGCTTCGCCAGTTTCTCCATGAGCTTGCCGATTTTCTGCGCACGCTCCAGCCGCATCATTTCATCTATCTGCGCCCTCAGTCCGGCTTCATCGGGGAAGCTGTGCCGCCTTTTGTTCAGCGCCTCGCTGTTCGGCTGCCGCATCGGGTCGGTCGTTACGCCGAAGCCTGACCAGTTCGGGCACAGCTGGCAGTATGTCATGTTTAAGTGCTTGAAATACGGCTCTACGGGCTTCGTCTTGGCATTGTGAGCCTGTGCCGGGATCACCTTGTCGCCTAACACTGCGTACAGGTCCGTCATGGTCTTAATCGCGTAGCGGTCGCTCTGCACCTGGTTATATCTCAGCATTTCGCCGGTCAGCTCCCGGCTGTGGATCGCGGCGTTCCTTAATGCCGCTTTTATCAGTTCCGGGCACTCATGGTCGCCCACGGCGTAGCCCATTGGATAATCAACGCACGGATCAAGCACCACCACGATTGTAAGGCGGTTGGTGTAGGTCGTTACATTATGTCCGTTCTTGTCGGTCCTCGTTTTCTGGTAGAGCAGCTCCACCGTCCAGCCGTCCAGCGAACACATCAGGAACGGGGCGGTCGGTCGGCTGCGCTTCACCTGCATGGTCTTGCGGTTTCGGAAGTTGGTAACGCCTAAGCGTCCGGCGGCTGCCTCTAATTGCAGCTTTTCGCGCCATACTCCAACGGCTGCCGCCGTTATCTCTTTCCAGCCCAGTAACCGCGCTTTGGCGTTGTAGGCTTTTGCCACGACTGTGTCCTGCACGTTGTTGGGGTTGCTTATCAGGGTGGCAAGGTAGCCGGTTTGTTCATCGGTCAGCACCTTGCCGGCGTTGCCGTTCAGGAATTTGCCGGAAATAAAGCACACATAACCGTCGCGCACATACTCCGCGAATTTCATTTGCAGACGGCGCGGGCTGCCGGGCAGTGAGTGGTTGAAGCGGTCAGCCAGACGCGGCAGGGCTGCCGCTGCTCGGCTCCAGAACTCTTTTGCCAGGGTGGTGCGCTTGCCGCTTCTCTGCCGCTTGCTCACATGAGCGTCCCAGCAGCGCCGGAAAGCGTTCATGATCGCCGCGTTGCTCGCATACTCCAGCACTTTGGCCTCAGGCAAGTGTCGCCCGTCGGCAAGCATATAGCTCTGGTAATAGTCTAAGGCTGCGCCGTCAGGTTCCACCGTGTCCATAAACTCCCGGCTGTCCGCCTGCTCTTGCAGGTCCGGGTAACGCTTGTAAACCTCGGTCCGCCATTTCATCGGCAGGCTTTCAACGGCATACAGCGCAGTCCGCCCGTTGCCGCCCTTTTGGACCTGCTGCACTCTACCACGGCGCACCAGATTGTTAAGGTTGGCGGTCGTGATTATGCGCCCGGTCAGTTCGGCGTGGCTTATGCAGGTTGTTCCGTTTACTGTTTCCATAGTTACAGGCTTTTAGCAAATCGCTGAATTTCGAGCAACTTTGTGATCAGCACATGTTCCGCACGCATAGCGACATTGCCGCTGCGGTCGAAAACAGTTACTTGTCCAGTCTCTTTGCTGGCCTCCAGCATTGCCCCATTAGGGAAGTATTGACGCATATAACCGTCTGCATCGTGCATTGTTTCCATTTCAGGGCTTACAACCATGACTATACCGCCACGATTAAGGGCCATTTTGCGGATCCTGCGTTCTGTGTCGGTGCCCTTGTTCATGTCCTCGAAGTGAAGCGCGCGCCAAATTGTCTGACGCGAGATCCCGCGGAATGCCTTGGTTATCTGCTCGCGGGTCTCCTTTGTTGCTGTAATGAATTTTTCCATATCCTTTTACTTTACTGGTGTCATATAGTAGTCCTCAAACCATTTGGCTGCCTGCGCCTCTATCCATGCGAGGCCACATTCACCGACGGCGACGAGTAGGGCAGTGGTGTTGTCTATCTGGTAGGCCACCATTTCGCCCTCCTGGTTGATTGTTTCCACGAAGTCGGCCAGTTTCGACCACTCCCGGAACCCGATTGTTAGTTTTGTTGCTTTCATTGTCCTTTTACTTTTATTGGTTCTTTACTCGTGGAAAATCACGAATTTTTCGTAACTTTACCGCGGCGTTACAAGTAACACCGCTGCAAATTTCGTAATTTCCTACGACATATAAAAATTATTTCGCAACTTTTTACGATTATGGCCGAAATTTTAGACGACAGTAGCACCACAATACACCAGCGGATCGCTCTAATTGTTGAGCGGTTCGCTAACGACAATAACTCTTTAGCCGCTAAAAACCTGAGTGTTAGCGAGGGGACAATACGCTCATATCGCAACGGAACAACACCCAAAGCCGATGTTCTCGAAAAAATCGTAATAACCTACGAGGTGAACGCCATGTGGCTTTTAACTGGGGTAGGGGAAATGTCAGCGCCAAACGCATCACCCTTGCACGAACTGGGTCTTACCCCTGAAAGTTCCCTCGTGGAATTTTTCAAACAATTTGACCCAATGCTCCAGCAACGCGATGCGAAGCTCTTACAACAAGCGGAAGAGATAGGCAGACTTAAACAACGTATTGCAGAACTTGAGCAAAGATTGGAAAAAACTGCTGGCGATGTCAGCACCGGCAATATTGCAAGTGTAGGTTAGGCGGCTATGTTCCTGCGTTTACCCTTGTGCCTCCCCATACCCCCTATAAGGGGTCAAAATAGGGGAGTTTTCTGTTTTTCAGCGTGTTTTCAGAGCCATTAAACGCGTTTAACGCTAATAATCAGCGTATTAAACGAATTAAAACAGGGATTTTAACGGGACCAATTTTGGAATTAAAGGGGTGTTTATCGCTTCAAAATCGCCGTTTTTGGCGGTCATTTTGTCCCTATGGGGGTCTATACCTATACGCCTATGACCACCCAAATGACTATCCAACTGACCATCCAACCCCGTTTTTAGAACGAAACGGGCACGATTTTCACCGCTCCCCCACCCTCTGTCTGACCCTCCCGGAGCAGGGCGCAGCCACCGGCATTTAACAGGGCATTTAACGCCTGCGCCGTCCGCCTGATCACTCGTGCGCATGAACGCGCACCTCTCGCCGCTCCCCTACCCTGCCGACCCACCGGCACAATGCCCCACAAACGCCGTAAACGCCTGAATTTCGCGCCCTCTGCGCCTCCGTGAGCCACTGACCCACCCGCACAACGGAAGCGGCCACACAGCCGGCGAAAACCAGCTATGCAGCCGCACGTTATTAAAGCCAATTAAAGTCCGATTAAAGCTCGGTTAAACACCGATTAAACGGACAGGCTCAAAAATTCAACCCGGATTAAAGCAAATTCAAGTTTTTGCACGTTTCGTTTTTCCCGACCGACCACCTCCAAACCTCCAAAACGCGCTGAACATCAACACATTTCACTGCCGACCGACATTCACACCGTTGCTCGCTTCGTTTTCATGCCCATATATAGTTACTTAACTGATACACTTAAATATCAACTTTCTTGTAGGTTCCCCGGAAATTGTCGCTACGCATCGGTGTGACCACAAATCTGAATTCATAGTCGCCGGCTTCCAGCATATATTGCGGACGCGGCTCGGATTTCCAGGAATCGATGCACCCGAGCCCCTGCTGGGCGCCGTCGATATTAACCGCTGTAAGTTCGCGTGGACCGACAAGATTTCCGTGGCTCTGACGGATATATTTGTCGGCTCCGTCGTCGAGATCATCACACAGACGGTTTAAAGCCGAAGCGGCAAACTCGCGGTCGGAATGAAAACACAATCCCATCCCACCGTCGTTGACTACCTTCCACCACCGCAGGGCGGTCTTATTCCCCGTTTCCTGCGGACGAATATACGGATAATACTGGGAATTCACACTCTGGCGGTAAACGCCGATAGTCTGCGATGAATTTCGGTCGACATAACTCTCCTCCGGACCATTGCCATAATAGCATAGGGTTGAGAACTGCCCCGGCATTACCAGATTCATTCCAAAACGGAAGAAACCGGGGATTCTGCCGGACGCAGCCGACGCCTTCAGCGACTGGCTCACCCGCATTTCTCCCGATGGAGAAATATCATAAACCATGGTAAGCGCAACACCTTCAAGATTGTCCAAAGCATACTTTGCGGTAATGCGCCGGATCTGACCGACTTCTTCCGTGGAAAAGGATTCCAGCACATAATGCGGAGAGCGCCATGCGGCAAACCTCAACTGAAGGTTGACTCCGTAGTCGTTATCGGTCGGAGCGCGCCAGAAATTCGGCTTTAAAGGATAGCCGTCGGCCAGAACACTCATCCCGTCGATTTTCACGCCATCAATAAATCCGGTAAGCTTATTGAACGAATACTCGACACCGGAGGCGGAATACCGCAAGTTGCCAAGCGACGTCGATTCCTTCACCGTGCCGGCAGCCGGCTTAAGTTCAGTCGAAAATGCAGTATATTCCTTTAAGATGAGCTGCTGGTAAGCCACACAATGACCTGCCTCAAGGAGCGGCTGATCTTCCTTCAGACGGTATTCCACATTCAGAAGCACCTCCTGCGCGCCGGGGAAATCCATATCCGCAATTTCCGGCAATGCGATTCGGACGGTTTGCTGAGGCTTCACATCCAGCTCATTTACAAAGCCTTCACGGCAAACCATACCGTCGGTCAGCAGACTCCATTTCAGATAGCAATCGCTCAAATCCTTGAAGAAGTTTTCATTTTTCACGGAGATTACTCCCGGTGATTCAGAGGAGAGCGACGTCCAGATGTTCTGATGCTGAAACCGCACTTCCGCCAGATGAGGGTTCGGACGCCGGTCGGGCGACAGCAGTCCATTGCAATTAAAATTGGATTCACTCGACAAATCCGGCTCATAATCGCCTGCGAACGAGTAGAATATACGGCCCGAGCCATCAGTCTCACGAAAACCCTGGTCTGCGAAATCCCAGATAAATCCACCCTGAAGGGCCGGATATTTGCGTATCATATCCCAATAATCCCGGAATCCGCCAAGTGAATTGCCCATGGCATGAGCATATTCACACTGAATCAGCGGCTTTTGGGGGTTCAAGGCATAGGCTTCGGTCTCCTCATAATCGTAATACATGGGGCAGAAAATGTCGGTATGCGCATTATTGGCAGCCTGCTCGTATTGAACGGGACGCGTCGGGTCATAATTCTTAATCCAGTCGTAAATCCTTTCAAACACCGGACCGTCGCCGCTCTCGTTGCCCATCGACCAGATAATAACCGACGGATGGTTGCGGAATATCTTCACGTTAGCGATATTCCGCTCAATCTGACTTTGGAAGTAAGCCTCGTTGCGTGCCAGCGTAAGGTCTCCATAGCCCATACCATGAGACTCCACATTGGCCTCCGCCACTACATACAGCCCATATCTGTCGCAAAGATCATACCATACAGGGTCGTCGGGATAATGGCATGTGCGGACCGCATTGATATTGTTCTCCTTCATTATGCGTATGTCCTCTATCATTCTGTCGACATCCACGTGATAGCCTGTCTGCGGATCCATCTCATGGCGGTTGACACCCTTGATCAGGATAGGTTTGCCGTTTACATAGAGATTCGTTCCCTTGACCTCGACCCGGCGTATTCCGACGTTTTGCGAGACCGATTCGAGAAGTCGTCCGCCGGCATCGGAAAGAGTCAACGTAAGTCTGTAGAGCCGAGGCAGTTCGGCACTCCAAAGTTCCGGAGCTGTCACCCCGAACGACAAGGAGGTTGCACCGCCGGCAACAGGGGCAGTCTGAGTATCGATGAGGCTCCCGTCGGGAGCATGAAGTACAGCCTTCACACTGCAACGTTTTTTACCGGATACCGATAAATCCACTTTAACGTTTGCATTGGAAAAATCATCGGTCAGAACCGGCACGATTCCGACATCCGCGATATGAGTCTGCGGCCGGGCATAAAGGAATGTCTCACGGCTCAGACCCGACAGGCGCCAGAAATCCTGGTCCTCCAGATACGTGCCGTCGCACCACCGCATCAGCTGCATTGCAATGAGATTCTCTCCGGGCCGCACAAACGACGTAACATCGAATTCCGCCGCCATCTTGCTGTCCTCGCTGTATCCGACAAACCTGCCGTTGACCCAAACCTGCAGATTCGATGTGGCAGAACCCACATGCAGATAGATTCTGTCTCCCTTCCAGCCGGAGGGAAGCACAAACGTGCGGCGGTAGGATCCGACATAGTTGTTTACAGAAGGCACATGAGGCGGATCGGACTCAAACTGGCGGTACCATGCATATTTTTTCCGACGATACACGGGCACACCGAATCCATTCAGTTCCCACAATCCGGGCACGCTGAATTCCTTCCATTCCGAATCGTCGAAATCCATCCGGTAGAAATCCGTCGGCCTCTGATTCAGATGCTCGACAAATTTAAATTTCCATTTCCCGTCGAGCGAGAGGAATCTGTCAGACTTCGTTTTATCGGCGGCATACGCCTTTTCCTCATTCTCATATGCGAAAAACGAGGCTCGCGGCTCCAGCCGGTTTATGTGGTTTACCGCCGGCGTTTCCCAAGGCAATGCAGATGCGGGGGCGGCACCCGCAGGCAGTGCGGAGAAGCCCGCTGTCAGGATGCCTGACAGTAGTAATTTCAGATACATGAAGCAAGTGCTTTCTACTGAGTTATTGAAACTGTGAATTCAGAAGTCTGGACAACATTAGGGTTGGTCTGGCCGGCCATGCGGTAACGTAACGTATAAACTACCGGGCCACCTGAGAAATCCACGGCGGTGACACCCGAAGTCTGTACGGCATCGCCGACTTTAATCTCAAGATTCTTGCCGTCGAGGAGGTTCGGGTCGTTGTTCATCGCGATGAATTCAGGAACCAGAGAGCTCAGATCCGTGGACGCCGGCAAGGTCAAAGTCACATTATAACGATTGTAGAAAGCTATGTCGCGCGAAATGGATGCTTTTATACCGTTAATTTTAAATTCAGTGATGGCCGGAATCATAACGGGAGCGACATAATAGACTTTCTCGTTGCCCGACGATGTCACTACGGCGAATTTCCGGACAGCCAGTTTGCCGTCCTCCATGAAATTCACTATTCTGGATGTGGAGACTCCCGAGCGGAGTTGCCTGAAATCGCCTGTAGCCGGATCATACCAGCCGAACGTGGCCGTAGAGGAGGTCAGTTCAAATTCTATGAGCTGTAAAGCCTGAATCGAATTTACCTTGGCTGCCCTCCAGGCATCCCATAAAACAGGACACATTATGGAATCTGAAGAAATAGCCTCGCCCGTAGAATTATAATAGACCGTACCGGCATACTCGCGCATCCTGTAAAGATTGCTTATTACAAAACTCTCCAGGCCGTTGTTGCGGTCCACGACAACGATTTTCGCCTTGGCAATCGAAAAAACAGGCTCCTTGTCGGAATTGACCGATGACGCCACCCATACCGCCTCGTATTCGCCCGGTTCGTCGTAGGAAAAGGCAAATGTGCCGTCGCTGCCGGTAGCGAAACCTGTGTCGCCAGCCACACCATAGCGATGCCCGGCGTTTCCAGGCCACACCGTAAACAGAGTGCCTCCGCCCGTATTTGTGAAATGTACCGTTTCGAGCACGGAGTATTCCGTCTTATCGGTTGTAAACGAGGCCTGCGGTTCTTCGTAAAGATCCTCCAGATAGCTATTGGAGTCGCATGCGCCTAAGAGGAGCAATCCGGACAGCAATATGCTGATATTAAATAATTTCATAATTGTGAAGACATTGCGATTAATAACCGAAATTCTGTTTTATCACGCCATTGGAAGTGTACACTTCCTTGTACGGAATGGGATAAATCTCGTTTATACCCTTCTTGAAATGCTGCCCGCGCTGCCTTATTTTTCCGGAAGCCTCGGTAGGCAGGTTGCGGGACAGGAAGAGCTGACGTTCATAAGCCTGCCCCAGACGGCAGACTTCGAACCAACGGTCACATTCACCGGCCATCTCGATGCGCTTCTCCTTAAGAATCGCCTCGCGGGTAATATCGTAGGGAGCGTATGAAATATCCTTGAAATCGGCACTCTTCACGGGATTGTATCGGGCATTGGGGTTTGCGGAATCAATAAGTTTGCGTGCGCGCTGACGCACCTTGTTCACATAGTCCACAGCCCGACGGGGCTCCTGATTTTCAAGCAGGATTTCGGCATATATAAGCAACGCCTCGGCATAGCGCATCACACGGTAATTGCGACCTGCTTCCGAGCCCTCGCTGGGGAAAAGGAACGTTTTCATGAAGAGATATCCCTCGGCGGCGTCATGGCTCTTGAGCGAGATGGTGCCCTCCTGACAGAAATATTCGTTATAGATACGTCCGGTAATGGTATACATGCGTCGCGGATCGTTGTTCATGGCATTGTACAGGTCTTTCGTAGCCACAGGCGAAAGCGACACACCTGATGCATTCTGATGGATAAAGTTGTTGTAAAGCCCCCAGCCCTCATCAATATCAGAGCTTAGGCCGCTGAAATCAAAATGATTGATTTCTATAAGGGATTCAATCGAGAATTCTCCGGCAAGCCGGAAGATATTATCAAAATCATCCAGGCGATGCAGATTCACTATATCCGAACCTGCAAGAACCGACTCTTTCTCTACATTATCCTCAAGAAACATTGCGGCGGCGAAATCCTTCCATGCGATGCCGGAATAACGTTCGTCGAACTTCAGCAGATCGTTCACCGTGATATCCTCGCCTTCTATGAAATAACGTCCTATTTCATATGCCTCTTTCCATTTTGCGGCTTTAACGTCGGCTGGTATATCGGTACCGGGACTGGCCTCATAAAGAAGCACCTTCATCAACAGGCCCAGGCCTCCGCCCACTCCGATCTGGCCGGCCTCAGCCTGCTGATAGCGTCCCTTGCGAAGCAAAAGCACGGCTTCGCGCAGGTCCTTTTCAATATAGGCATAAACTTCCTGAACAGTGGAACGTGGCACAATCAAAGAGCCCAGTTCCTGATGTTCGGGCTGAATGGACACTCCGCCAAACGTCTTCACAAGATTGAAATAGAACATGGCGCGAAGCACCTTGGCCTGACCGTAGACCTCACGAATCTCCTTCTTGGTACTTCCGTTGTTCTTGAACGGCACGTTGCCGACGTTGCGGATTACCTGATTGGCCTTGTTGATGCCGAGGTACTGGGTACGATAGCGTGTGAGAATCTGCTCGTTCTGAGTATCAAACGTAAAATTGAGAATATCTGGTACGGTGCCCGACGACACATCCTGATGAGCCCAGGCATCGTCGCTCACACCAAGACCAAAGAGCAGTTCGCCGAACTCGTAGTTCTTGCTCTGTACAACATTATATACCGAATTCAGCCCCATACGCAAGGAATTGATATTGTCGTAAAACTTTTCCTCCGGTATCGAGCCGGTATAGTCGGGCTCAAAATAATCGTCGCACCCCGAAACGGCTAAAGTCAGAGTAGCAGCGGCGAATATGCGTATTTTGTTTATGATAGTCATTGTGAGTTACTTAAAAGTCCAACATAATTCCGAACATCCAGGTACGGGCCTGCGGGTATGTACCCTGGTCAATGCCTATGGCCGTATTGGCCTCATCGCCTGCCGTTTTGCCTACCTCCGGATCCATTCCGGAATAGGATGTGATTGTAAACGGATTGGTGACGGAAACATATGCCTTGACCGACTGCATCTTCATGCGTTTTGTCAGTCCGGCCGGCAAAGTATACGTAAGCTGAATCTGCTTGCATCGCAGATAGCTTCCATCTTCTATATACCAGTCGGAAGCGGCAAAATTGTCGGTGCTGCGGGAGCTGACCGTGGAGGGCACAGGAACGTCGCCGCCGGGATTCGGACCATAAAAAGCCCTGTAACCGCTGACGTTTTCCGGACGATATACGCGCTGGAAATAATCTGACGCTACGTTGGAGAAATCGTAGTCGGATGTCCAAGAGCCGTTGTACGTTACGTTGGAATAAAGGAAATATTTCGATGCATTGAATATCTCATTGCCGTGCACACCCTGAAAAGCCATTGCCAGATCGAAATTCTTATAGGACAGATTCAGATTGAAGGCATAGTAGAAATCAGGATGTGGATTTCCGATAGTGGTGCGGTCATTATCGTCGATCACACCGTCGCCGTTTATATCCACATATTTACGGTCGCCGGGATTATAGGCATATGCCGACGATTTCACCGGAACGACCGGATTGCCTGCCGCGTCGAAATCCGAAGGCTGCATGATACCCGCACAGATATATCCGTAGTAAGAACCGATAGGCGCGTCGAGCACCGTGCGGGTAACGTAACCGAGATTGTTGGGCGACTTGAGATTGCCGCCGAGAACGGGTTCACCGTATTGCCCGAGCGATGTCACCCTGTTGCTCACATGGCTGATATTGCCGGAAATTCCATATCCGAAATCGCCGATGCGGTCATTCCATCCCACCTGTATTTCGAATCCGCGGTTGCGCACACTGCCTGCATTCTGCCATGGAGTGCTGGCCCATCCGGCACTGTAGACGATGGGTACCTCAAGCAGCATGTCCTTGGTATCCTTCACAAAATATTCCACCGAAGAAGTCAAGCGATTGCCGAACATATTGAAATCGAGTCCGACCGAGGTGGATTCGGTACGCTCCCACTTGATGTCGGGATTGCCATAGTCGGTAAGAGCATAGCCGGGTTTAAGCGTCGGAGTGCCTACTCCGTAGATATAGTTTTCCTTGTTGTAGGACATCAGCGACATCCATGCAAGGTTGGGAATACGGTTGTTGCCGAGCGCCCCCAGCCGGCACGTAGTTTCAGCATCGACAGCCACGAATGGTCGCGCAGCCATGGTTCCTGGTCCAGGCGCCATCCTGCCGATACACTCGGGAAGTAGCCCCACCGGTTCTGCTTGGAGAAACGCGAGGATGCGTCGGCACGGAAGTTGACCTGGAGCAAATAGCGGTTCATGAAACTGTAGCTCACGCGGCTGAGCAGACCGAGCGACGTATAGCCGGACGATGAACTGCCGGTAGCCTGCTCAAATGCAGCGAAACCAAGCGAATTGAATTCGTCATCGTAGCCTCCGTAACCCGTGCCCGAAGAGCTGAGGGAATTAATCCGGTAGATTTCCATAGTCTGACCGACCATCACCGTCAGACTGTGATCGTTTTTAAAGTCGGGCATCCACGTTAGAATATTGTCCCAGCCGAAAGTATTGGTTCTGATCGGGTTTTTCCGCACTACAAACGAGTTGGTGCCTATAACTTCCTCACTGGCGCGGTTTCGCTCCATACGGTCGACATCAGAGCGCGTCATCATATAGCTCGCACGCGTGGAGAACTGAAGCGACTTGATAATATTCCAGTCGAGCTTCACCTGGCCGGTGAATTTGTCGATATTTTTCTCATAACTCAGACGGCGGAGATTTTCCACGGGAGTCAGATATGTGTAACCGCCGTCAAGATCATTGACCGGCATAAGGGGATTGTATGTAATGGCCGATTTGATGACTCCTCGGTTGCCTTCGCTTACTTCATCGCGGTTCTCGCGGGAATACGCGGCCTGTACACCGAGTTTCAGGCAGTCGGCAAGACGACTGTTGATTTTGGCATTAACCGAGATGCGTTCATATCCCGATTGTTTCACTATACCGTTTGATTTCAGATAGTTGCCGCTGACGTAATAGTTCAGATTCTTGTCGCCTCCGGAAAGAGCCACGCTGGCTTTTCCGTTGAAACCGGTTCGCGTAGCCTGTTTCCACCAGTCATTGCCGTCGGCCACTTCTGCCTGAGCGGCATCGGTAAGAACCATGGAACCGTCGGGGGCGATGGCTGTATATTCGTTGGCATTGTGCACATAATCGCTGAAGCGTGCGAAATCGGCCGGCGAAAGGATGTCGGGTGCATTGGCCACTTTCATGAAACCGCCGGCGATACTTGCCGAGATATTAAGGCGCTTACTGCTCTTCTCGCCGGATTTGGTCGTAAGAAGCACCACGCCATTGGCAGCTCTTGAACCATAGATGGCAGCGGAGGCGGCATCCTTCAGAACCTCGATCGATGCGATATCGTCAACAGCTATATGGTCGATATTATCCATCATGATTCCGTCGACAACATAAAGCGGGTCGCTGTCGTTGACCGTACCCATGCCTCGGATACGTATGGAATTGGAAGCGCCGGGTGCGCCTGAATTCTGTACTATCTCCACGCCGGAAACCTTTCCCTGCATGGCAGCGATAACATTTGTGGCCGGAAGAGACTTCAATCCGTCGGGGTTTACCGAGGAAACCGAACCGGTAAGGTCGCTCTTACGCTGCACGCCGTAGCCAATCGCCACGACCTCGTCGAGCATCTGCGTATCCTCGCGCAGACTTACCGTAAGCGTTTCGCCGGATTTGAAACCAACAGTTGCCGGCATATAGCCGATATACACCACATGAATCGAGCCGGATTCGCGTTCGGTCTTAATCGTAAATTTACCGTCGATATCAGTAGAGGTGGCTGCTGTCGAACCTTTTATCGTAACAGTGGCTCCCGGCAGAGGCTCTGATGTCGCCGCATCGAGAACAACACCGGAAACGGTTTGCGCTTTCATGCCGAAACAGGCTCCCATTGCAAGCAGCGCTACTGCAAGACGTAGAACTAAAGATTGCTTCATTAATAGAAATGCGAGCTATGTGTGTGAATTGGATTTATTAAAGAGAGAGGAGAATGAGCGGAAACAATTCAAGATTACCTTAACCTACCTATGATATTATCAGTAACTGTTCAACGTGCTGCGAACTTATGGTGAATCCTGGATCCGTCGGTCATTGTAGCGCAAAGCACATATACACCGGGGGCAAATCCAGCCGTCGAGATGCTGTTCTCTCCGGAACGACTGCTAACCACCGCGCCCGACATGGAAATAATCTCCAGCGATTTCACGCCTTGTGGAGCCACAACTGTCAGCGTATTGCCTTCGGTAACCACAACAGGGGCGGCCTCAGCAGCAATCTCCCCGATACCTGCAACAGAGGGGTTGTCGGTAGAGCCATCGGTATTATAGCGGTAAAGCTGCTTCTGGCCATTGCTTACGAAGAACAACGAGCCGCCCACACTGCGGGTTTTGTGAACCTGACCATTATCGGGGAAATCGACAACCTTTGTAGGAACGCCATTGGTTCCTTCAAGTTTCCAGAGCTCGATATTGTCGTCGGTATCCTGGCAGCTCCAGAACATGATATCGTTCACGGTCGTAAACTGGTGGCAGAATTCCTGTCCGTTTTCATTAGTGTTCGGATAAATTTCAAAACCACCCCAGGTGAGAGCACCTTCAAACTCGTTGAAGTCGTTTTCGTTGAATCGGGCAAGCGAGTGATAGCCACTGTTCCACAGCACTTTCTTGCCACCCTCCTCACGCTCGTAAGTAAAATTGGTAGCCACATATATATAGCCCTGATACTGATAGAAGCAGGAAGGATGGGCATTGTAGCTTACCTTGTTCTTATAATGGCTGACTTCTTTCACGAGGCAGGGATTCACACCCTCCGCTACCGGCTGGTCAATATCGTAGCACCAGGATTCAGCTCCGTTCACGCCATCGGCCGCACGGAAATACAGACGGTTGCCGACCGGATACGTCTGACGGAAATCCGAGGTACCGGGAGCACCGGATTTCTCCACCTTGTTGATGTCGACACCGATAAACTTTGTCCCGGCTGCCGTTCCGTCGGAAACCCACATCTCGACACCCATATCCTCGCCATAAAGTTCGGCGGCTACAACCGCGCGGAACACCACCAGACGGTCGTCGACGGCTACGAGGTGGTCGATGGTCGCAGGCATTGTCAGGAACGGATTCGCATCGCCAGGCTTGGGATTGATGTTAAGAAGCGGAGCGGTGCCGGCAGAAGTGCCGTCGGTGGCCCAGAGAGTCTCATTGTTTTCCTCGTCGTAGCCGGCAAAAAGACCTTTTCCGTTGCAGCAAACGATATATCCATGGGTACCGTCCATATTGTCCAGTCGAGTGGGTGTGTCGGCTATACGCATGGTTCCCTCGGGCGTCCCGTCGGTAATCCAGAGCCACTTTTCGGGGGTGGAGGCATCGCGCACGGGAAGTGCCTCGCTTTCCTCGTCCATCGCGAAGAAAAGCAGTTTTCCATAGAAAGCGGTAAGGCCCTGAGGTGCAGAGCCGACTCCGGGTTCTACATCATATATGTTCTTCACCAGGTGTGTGCCGGCATCCGTACCGTCGGATACCCACAGTTCCGGACCATACTCAGGCGTGTTCGCGCTGAAAAATACCTTATCGCCGAGTACTGTCAGCCACTTCGGGTCGCAGCCTTCACTGCCTGGCACAATATCCTTAACCATACGTGTTCCTGCCGGAGTGCCGTCTGATACCCAGAGTTCCTCGCCCGCGGCCGCCGACGATGCAGTAAAGAAAATCAGGTTACCGGCCGTCACTACAAGCGGTTTTTCATCTTTGGTGATGCTTACCACATTCTGCGCAAGATACGACGAAGTGATTTCAACACCCGACGGCAAAAGCGGTGTCATACCGGCCGGAAGTACGAGCTCATCGGCCAATGCAAACGACGCACAAAGCGAACCGGCCAATGCAAGGGTAAATAATTTTTTCATGGCTTGAAAATTTAAAAGTTATCGATTCAAAATTAAGAGAGAAACGACCGATCTACAGTCGGTATTTGCTGATATATATGGTGTGAAATTGTTTTTCTTCCGATTCAATCCGTGTGATTTCCATCGAATCATGTCGACGAATCGGGCACAAACCGATTCAGGGCCTATTTCAGTAAGATTTTCTGAGTGAGAATCCCGCCGTTTTCAGTGCGGATTTCAACCACATAAACGCCTGATGGCAAAGCGGTCAAATCCATTTCTGCGATATTTTCGACCATGTTGCATCCATGGCCGGCCACAGAAAAGACATTTATGGCGGCAACCGGAGAGACGGAAGCTACCGAGAGCATACGGCCGTCGAGACTTACGAAAATATCGCTGTCGGTCGTAACCGGGCTGATACCGGCGCCTTCTCCATATACGCGCGTATGGGTACGGCCGAACCGGTCGGTAGCGTTTACCTCAATCTTTTTGTAGTCGGCGGGAAGATAACCATAGAACATATGCTTAGTTTTTGCCGGACGACACCATGTCTTCTCATGCTCGGCATAAAGCTCGTTGGCATGCGGGTCGAACGCCTCGTAGTTATACATACGGCCCTTGTCGACGCCGTCAAGTTTCCACGTCACATTCCATTGGCTGTCGTAATCATAGATATTGACATCGACTTTCATGCGGCTGCCGAACGGGGCCGGCTCATGTATGGTGATCTGCCCGTAGCTGTCGTCGCCAAGCGGACGGAAAATCCAGGAAATGTCGGTGCCGTCCACATCGTATAAGTAATATCCCAGGGGTGTACCGTCCTTAGCCACATCGCCATACCAGTAAGCGCCGCAGAGTGCGGAATGAATTCGTTCTTCTATATCCGCATCGGCAGCCGCACTCAGCGAATATTTGCCGAGGTTTTTCCCGTAATGACGGTGGGCGGAAAGTATCAGCGTACGGTATTTACTCAGGTTCAGCAGGAAGTTCTTGTTGGCCTCGGCGGTGGAACCGGAATCAGTAACCGGGATATGCACACCTACCACAAGAATATTGTCGGTGGGAACGAACGAAAGATATTTCGTAAGCCAGCTGAGCGCATCCTCGGAAATTGCGGAATCATAGGCCCCGCGCGCAGTAATATTCACATTGTCGAACATCAGATAATGCACCTTCCCCTTATTGACGGCATAGTACAGCGGACCAAAGGCTGCCTTGTATTCGGCGACTGCCACACTTGCATCGGTTACAATATGCTTGTCGTGGTTGCCGGGCACATGATAGAACGGCGTGGTCAGACCTTTCAGCTCATCGAGATAGCGCGGAAATGTTTCCCAGGAATCAAAACAGATATCCCCGAGCACAAGCGACTGACATGGAATTCCCGACTCCTTTATCTCGCCAAGAACTTTCTGAATATCCGGCAAAGCAAGCCTCTCGAACATCTCATAATCGTGATCGCCACGCATCTGCGGGTCGGCGATGGCAAGGAAGCGGTGACGGCTGTCGTCGCCGGTAGCGGTAAGTTCGAAATCCGCCTGAAAAGTCTGCTCTTTCCGTTCTATTGGCTTGAAAAAAGCCGGCATGCCGTCGACGGTGAGAGGATCGTAGCCTGAAGGAGCGACAATCCAGACCATATCGGCCTTTTCGTTGCGTGGCAGATAGTAGGTTCCGAACACGTTGGTGGTGGTAAAATCGTAGCCATTGGTCACCACTACATTTTCAACCCCCTTTCCGTCGCAACGCACATAGCCTTTCACCTCGGTGTCTTCCCGGTCAGGCAAAATTTCAGGGTTGATCTCATACCGCGCTGAAACGCTCTGGCCGAAGCGGTCTGTCGCCGTAACTTCGAGCACACGCGAATCCCGGTCGATGGTCACCGGAAAGATATGTGGTGTCTCAACCGGACGACACCACGTCTTCACATGCTCGGAATATAGTCGGTAGGCATGAGGATCGTAGGCTGTAGTATTTTCAAGATTACCTTTAGCCTCGCCGTTGACACTGAAGCTGACGGTCCAGGATGGATCCCAGTCGAAAACATTCACCATGAATGTCATAGAGCCGTCGGCGGCAATAACCGGATCGTTGATACGCATAGAGGTGGCGGCCGACCGTTTCAGCGGTTTATAGGTCCAGTTGATTCTCGGACCCTCCATACCGTAGATGTAATATCCCAGATCGATGCCGTCCTTGGCACAATCGCCATACCAATATGCGCCGCAAAGCGCCGACTGAATACGTTCCTCTATATTGTCGTAATGCTTCTCGACATTCAGTCCGTAATGCTTGTGCGCCGTAAGCATAAGCGTTTTGAAGCTATTCAGCTTTTCGAGCAGGCGTGCATTCTCCCGGCGGGCGGTAGCAGTCCACGTCATGGGCTGATGGGCACATACCACGACTGTCGATCCGGGTGCCACATGGTCGAGATCTTTCATGATCCATTCCAACTGCGCGTTGTCGGGCCATGCACAATAGGCGCCGTCCTGCGGAATATAAATATTGTCGATCATCAGGTAATGAATATCGCCCTTGTCGAACGAATAATACAGCGGTCCGAACGTCGCCTTGTATTCCGGGGCCTGCTCACTCACGTCTGCAACAATATGCTTATCGTGGTTGCCGGGCACATGATACATAGGTGTATTCAACCCCAGCCAGTAATTGGCATAACGCGGAAATGTCTCGGGGTTATTGAAACACATATCGCCCAACACCAGTACCGATACCTCTTCGCCGGCATCTTTGGCAGCCTTGACTGTAGCCTTTATATCGGGCAGCGCATCGGTTTTGAAAATATCATGGTCGTGGTCGTCGCGCATCTGAGGGTCGCCGAGCACGATCATCTTATGTTTGGTGTCGTCGACCGGAGTAAGCTCAAAATCGCAGCGCATCGTACCCGATGTCAGGTTCAGTCTGCTCCAGAAGCGGCTCAGTCCGTTAGTGCACTCAGGATTATAGCCTTTTGGCGATATTACGTAGATAAATTCCGCCTGTGGATCTGTCGCCATATAATATGAGCCATCGGCGTCGGTGGAGACAAAAGAAAAGCCATCGGTTACATATACACCTCCGATAGGATTGGTTCCGTCGTGAACATAGCCTTTTACGGTCATCTGATCGCGGTCCGGCAGTTCAGGCAATGTGATTGCTCCTGATACGATAAACGTCATTGCCATCAGCACCGCGGCAAACGGGCGAGACTTGGTTTTCATGGATTACGAAAAAATAAGGTTGATTTGAATAGCTTGCGGTAACACCGGAGGGAAGCCCTTCCGGCTACTGGCAAATTTACTAATATTAACTACCGCACTACGTGCGTGAAGTTCTTCTAATTATGTGGAGGGTTTAGCCACACCCTCGCCGAGGTGTGTCGCTTCAGTCTTTTTAGTGTGTCATTTCCATCAATCGATATTTTATATCGTTCGAAGATATCTTAGAAATATTATAGAATCTGTAGATTTTGACGTATCTTTATGAACGAATTAAAAACATTGCACAATATTTCGCCCCATGAACCGCCGGCTGTCGACACTCTTTCTTCTTGCAACGGTATGTGCCGCCAACATGCTCGCCTATACCATCAAGCCGATTCACGCCATAACATCAGAAATTGTCACGGCAATCCATCAGGACCCCATGAAATTCATATGGTTCGGCGGGAGCGGCGGTCTGGCCCGCTTCGACGGGTATACTCTCGAAGAGTTTCAGGAACACGAAGCGGGAAACCATATGGGCTATATCAATTCCATACACCATTCCCCCGACAACAGCCACTTCCTACTGGCCACAAAAGACGGCCTGTATCTCTACGATTTCACCACCTCAGCCAGCTCGGTGGCCTGTAAGGAACTTCAGGGCATCGATGTCAAGACCGTAATAAACGCTCCCGACGGCACCCTCTATCTCGCCACTACCAACGGCATCTTCATCCTCTCGCCCCAACTGAAAGTCATTTCGGTAATCAACAAGATGAACGGCCTTGGAAGCGACCACGTCAACGCCCTCACAATCGACCGCGACGGCAACATCATCGTTGGCCACCGGCACGGTATCGACGTAATATCGCACGTAGGGACCGCCATCAAAAAAATAATCCATAAACAGACTACCGAAGGTGGTATACGGCTGCTGATAAACGACAGCAACGACAATCTCTGGTATGCCGTAAACAACAAAATATATTGCGCGCCGCGCACGGCATGGATGGAATCCCCCCAGTACGCCTCACGGCTGATCGACGAAGGAGCGGAATGTGTGACTTCGCTCGACCGCGGCGACCAGATCTGGATCGGCACCCGCGGCCAGGGAGTTCTTCGCTACAACATACGCCGCGGAGAGCCACCCTGCAAAGCCGGACCGCTCTATCCCAACAATTCCGACAAAAGCGAAATCAACAATTCAGTCGTCTCGCTTTTCAGCGATGCGGAAAACGACGTATGGATCGGCACAATGAACGGGGTTTATCTTTACTCCGATGTCGACAAATCATTTAATCTTCTCCCACACGATCCCAACAACAGCAATTCGCCTTCAATCGACATCATTTCCTCGATTCACATCGACAAGGACGACACGGTGTGGCTCGGAACATCCTACGGCATCAACAAACTTGTATGGAATCCGGACAAGACAAGCTACACTATAACCAAATACGTCGATTCATCCACCAGCTCGGATTTTGTGGGTAACAACCGCATTCTGATGATCGCGCCATGCGGGGATACACGCTTCCTGATCAGCACGAAACGCGTGCTGAAGATATTCGACTACTCCAGCGGCCGGTTCTACGAGACTCCGGCGCTCAAATCGGCCTACAACACCCACGGCCTGCGCTATGTGCGTTCCTATTGCCATGATTCGCAAGGGCGCCTGTTTATGGCATTCAATCAGGGAGGCATCGGCATGTGGAGCCCGCAGACCGATATTATCCCGATTGGATGGAAAGGCCACGCCCAGGATACCCACAGAGCTATTGCAACCGACCGCGCGGGCCATATATGGGTCGCCTCGGATTCCAGAGGCGTATGGTGCCTGACGCTTTCGCCGGATGGCCGCGAAGTGGAATCCGAACGGCACTTTCCTCCCGACGCTTTCGGCAATCAATGTGTAACGTCCCTTCATGTCGATTCATCACACAGAATATGGGCCGGAACCTTTTCCGGACTATATATGATGGACGACGGAAACCGGTTCTCGGAAGTCAACACTTTCGGTCCCCGCTTCTACGTAAGCTCCATCACAGAGGATCTCGCCCACAATATATGGGCATCCTCCACGCGCGGAGTTTATAAAATCATCTCGCGCGATGCGGTCAACTACTTTGAGGTCGACGCTCCGGGCAATATAGCCAAAGAGTGGTATATCATCGGCCACGGCATCGACTCCTCCGGCACAATATATCTCGGCGGCATACGCGGACTCATCTATTTCAATCCGAGCTCCGTCGGAGCTTCAGGCCACACCCCCGTAACGCATCTGAGCAGTGTAAAAGCCGACAACGTCGCAGACTTCAGCCTGACGCAGGCGCTCAATTCCGGAAAAGAAGTCACCTTTCCCCCTCATACCTCGGCATTGACATTCGAGCTTACCTCCCTGAACTTCATCGATCCCCACGCCACCCACTATGCATACAAACTCGAAGGATACGATAAGGACTTCACCCGGGCAGATGCCTCCCAACGAAAAATAACCTATACGAATCTCCCTCCCGGAGATTACACGCTGAAAGTAAAATCCTCGGCCTCGTCGAGCGAACGTTATGAAGCGGAGTCGGCCTATCATTTTACAATCCCACGACCGGCAGCCTCCAGCTGGTGGGCAATAGCGCTTTACATTATTGCCGGGCTAACTCTCGCCTGGGGCGTATGGAGCCTCTGTATCGGCCGGATCCGCCGGAATCGGGAAAGCAGGCTCTACCGGCTGAAAATACGCACCTTCGTCAGCATCAACAATAAGCTGCGGATTCCGCTGGCGTCCCTGCAGTCGCCCGTAGACCATCTGCTGGCACGATGCGAAGAGACCGGCGACACCGAAGCCCGCGAACTGCTTGATGTAATGAAAAAGAACATCCGCCGCATGTCGGACCAGATCGACGATTGCATTGATTTTACTTCCAACGACTCTACTATAAGCCGGCTCCATCTGCAGCACATCGAAATCCGCCAGCTTATAGCAGGCGTATTCGCCACCCAAAGCGAGCGTGCGGCAATCAGGTCGATAGACTATACTCTGACTCTCGACGATGCCGATGTAAAACTATTTGTCGACGTTCCGAAGCTGGAGGTAGCCCTTTTCAACCTCCTGAGCAACTCCATCGGGACATCGACCGAAGGCGGGAAGGTATCAGTGAAAGGGGGCATCGACACGCGTCATAACGCATATCTTATTGTCATTACTGACGGAACATCCGTGTACACGAAATCGCGCGAAATCTACACTCTACGCGAAATGTTTCATATCGCCGTGGCAAAGGATTTCGTAGAGATGAACCATTGCCGCTTCCGCATGCGCAGGGCAACCGATGGCGAAGGAACCGTTTACGAAATCCGGTTGCCTCTGGGCCTGTCGCATTACTCGGGAAAACAGCTGGAATCGCTCGAGGCCTCTACAAGCGCGTCGAAAGGTGCCGGATATATCAACAGGGAGCCAGCCGACACAGCCACCGACGATTTTGCCCAGCACAACGATGCCGAAGGTCGACCCGCAATCGTCGCCGTCAATATGGATGCCGACATGTTCAGGATGCTCGGGGTTAGCCTTGCAAGCGATTATACGCTCCGGGCTCTGACGTTCAATAAGGAGTCGCTGTCGAAAATAAAGCGCCTCGCGCCGGTCTGCGTAATAATGGAGGTGTCGGATATCGAGACTGTCAGGGATTTTATCGCCCAACTGCGCCACGACGCGACACTTTCCGGAGTCCCCGTAATCATTGTATCAGCCAACAGCGACATAGCTTTCGAGAAATCATGCTATGAGGCAGGTGCTACACTATGGCTGCGGCAGCCTCTGGATTTACACTATCTCCATACCCGCATAGACAATCTCATAGCGCAGAACCGGAATATCGAGGAAGTGATCACACGCAAACTCATTGTCAACCCGAAGGAAGTAAGCGTGCTGACATCAAATGAGATGTTTCTGGCCAACGTAATGGATGTCGTCGAGCGTAACATCGGCAACGAGCATTTCAGCGTGGATATGCTTGCTGCGAGTCTTAACATCTCCAACTCAGTGCTTTACCGCCGCCTGAAGCAGACAACCGACCTTTCGCCAATCAGCTTCATACGCTCTGTACGTATCAAACGGGCAGCCCAGCTGCTACGCACCAGAAGGTATCTCGTATCCGAAGTCTGCCAGATGGTTGGATTCTCCGACCAACGGTACTTCAGTTCCTGCTTCAAACGTCAGTTCGGCACCACTCCGAAAGCCTGGTCGATGCAACCTCCCGACACGCCGGACAAATGAGATTGACAAGTCAAGGCTTTGCGTCGACTTTCGTGCCGCGGAAATACACCACATAGGGAGTGCCGCGATAATTACATATAAACTGCAGGTCGAGCGTACGATCAGGAACCCATCTTGCCTGAAAATTCGAAATCGGGAAGCCGGAAAAAGGACGCTCGCCGATAAGAGGTATCAGAGCATCGCATGTAAGCTTTACGACATTGTCGGTTACTGTATACTTGATTCCGGGGAATGTCATATCTCCCAAAGCGGGCATTCCGGCCAGAAAATCGGCATCGGAAATTACCAATGTCGCCACCTTGGTTTCCGGGTCCACGGTTACGGTATAAGCCGACGGACGCTGTCCGACATATATATCGGCTGGCGAAGCCTCCGGCCACGTTCTGGTCTCACCCATGAAAGTCTGGCTCATTTTTTCGTTTTCCGGCACAACAGGACCGTCTTCACCATCGTCGCCACACGATGAAAGGCAAGGAACGCACAGAGCAATCGCACATGCAAGACCGATACGGCATACAGCCGACTTGATATTGAATTTCATTATAGAGTATTGTTGTTTTAATGTTTTATGGATGTTTCAGATTGAATTTTACCTCTCATTGCCCTACGAAAGAAAATGAATAACGCAGTGTGAGGCCGGCCGTCAGAGGATTTCCACGTTGCAGAAAGGCATTGCCGATACTTACGAAATAGAATGAGGAATAGCGTGTGGAAGTGAGATTGTCAACCCACACATCGGCCGAGAAAGGGCCATGTTCCGCACGTATGGAAGCATCAACTATGGCATAGAAGGGCTGCCTTACGGTATTCCCCTCATTCCAATATATGCGTCCTACTCCGCGTACACCGACATTGGCGGAAAGCCTGTCGACAAACCCTGATGAAAATCTATGCCCGTAAGTAAGGCCGGCATAGAAAGTATTCTCCGGGGCATACGGCACCCGACGGCCGGAGTAGTCGATACGACCGTTATAGAAACGGCAGAAGGTAGCATTTGTGAATCCATGCGAAATCCGCGCGGAGAAACCGGCGCCAAGCGATGCCGAAAGACTGATTTCCGTGCCCAGCGAACGCGACTGCCCGGCATTCGCCATAATACGGCCGGTTACGGCTCCTTCCGGAAACATCGTAAGCTGCTGGTCGCTGCATTCAATCCAGAAGGCGGCGACATCGAGCGCGAATCTTCTGTCAGGCGCCGCAAGATGTGCGCCAATCTCGTAATTCCACGTTTTCTCCGGGCGGTAGCTCACAATATCATCCACATCATAAAGCTCCTTGAGACCAAGGAAACCCATGATTCGCTGCTGAAGTACGTCGGAGAACATCTGGGTATTGTAGCCCCCGGCCTTATATCCTTTGGTAACCGACGCGAACAGATTGCCCCAGCCGCCCGGGAGCCTGTAGCTGACCGACAGTTTCGGAAGGAACTGGCTGAACGACTGCTGAAGATGGCCTCGGTCGTCGATATCCACCGGGATGCGCGGAGCGTAGATCTCTTCTCCCCCACCGGGCAGCAGATGATAAATTGTGTAAGTCGAGGCAGAACTGCTGCGGTAAATCAATGACGTACGTTCCCAGTCCCACCGCAGCCCGAGCGTAAAGTCGAACGAGCCAAGAGTGAGCTGACTCTCATGGTACACGGAAATCCCTCCGGATGGAGTGATGAAATCGCTGTCGAGCAGAAGGCTGCGTTCATCCCAGCGGATGGGATACTCCGGACTGAGTTTATTGGCATTATTTTCAATAAGCTGCGTCAGGCCATAATCATGAAACGTGACGGGGGCAGCCATATTGCAGCGCCGGCCGAAACCGAATACCCCCGCGAGCCAGCGGTATGCCGCTCCGGCACGTCCACGCGCTACGACATCGGCCGTTACAGCCCATTCATGCCGCTTCTGGGTCAACGTAAAATAGTCCACCGGCAGGAAATCCTGGTCGAGCGTCATATTGTCGTTGATATACTGAAAACTTCCAATGGCCGAGAGATCCACCGACCCGAAATGCATCTTTGCAACCAGTCCGTCGGTAATGGAAAGACGGCGGTAGAAACATGTATCGTTGTAGGCTATGCGGCCTGTAGCCACACTCTCGTATGGATATCCGTTCTGAGTTGTATGGGAAGCGGCAAAAGTATTCTCCACAATAGAATTCTGCGAAGTGCGCCATATGGTTTTCCAGCGTGCTGAATAAAGGCGCTCGCGTCCGGTACGCGAATTGTTGAACTCATTGCGAAAACAGCCGTCGGTGCCGGTGGCGTAGAGATTTAGAGAGGTGCCGTGTCGGGCGTTCATAAGTTTGTAGACTCCGACAGACGCCTTATATGTATTATATGAACCATACTCAGCCGTCAGCTTCACCCCCTCGAAATTAAATGGCGACAGAGTGAAGATGTTCACCAGACCGCCCATCGTATTCCTACCGTAAAGTATATTCTGCGGTCCGCGGAGAATCTCCACGCGTGCGATATCAGCCACATCGAAATCGAAATTATCCTTGTTAATTACGGGAACATTGTCGATATTGAGCCCAACTACAGGCTGGTCGATACGCGTTCCGAGACCGCGCACATAAACCGACGACGTCATTCTCGACCCATAGGCCGGCATATAGAAGTTCGGAGCGATTTCGCTGACTTGCTTAATGTTGACAACGTTGAGACGCTCGAGTTCGGAATGTCCGAGCGTAGTGACAGCCTCATCATGGTTGGCGAGAGCTCCACCTTTTATGGCGGTGACAGACACCTGCGGAAGAGATAATAGAGTGTCAACGCTTTCGGTGCCAGACGATTCAACTCCCTGCGACACATTCGAAGCCATAGCGCTACCGGCAGCCCCGAGCAGAGCGGCAGATGCCGTATAAAGAATCCTGAATTTCATAAATAAAAGCTTCAAATTCAAACCGATTGCAGAAATGGAGCCGGGAGTCTGGCTCCGGACGGTGCAAAGGTACATATTTTCCGACTATTTCTCCCCATGGACTCCCACCAAAAAGAGATTGGCAGTAGTTGAAGACACTCAAAAAGCAACGTAAGTTATACAATGTAGTTACAATTCGTTTACATTTAGCATTTATACGCTTTTTTCGCCAATTCCCATAATATTTTATAAAACATTTTATAGGTCCCTCTGTTATATTATCAGAACTCAGTAATAAATCCGCAAAAAACGCGTAAAACCTTCCTCAGACATGATTCAAAAGAAAGTAATAGACGCCATCTACCGCAAATTCAAGAATCGTCCCGCTTCGCCCGACGAATTAAATATACCATTATTATTCGAAAAACTGCCGGAACAGGCCGGAGTGGAAATCGACGATGACAATATTGTCCTTAACAATGTGAATACGGATTCCCCGTTCCATATGATTCCCGTCGGGCATATCCACGCCATTGTGGAGTTCGATGAAGCCATCGCAATAGTGCTCCACAGTTCAATAATCTTCATCTCTAAAACCGACGGCAAAGCCCATGTACACCTCCGGGAGATAAATTCGGGATTATTCGACAGACTTCGCCATTTCGTAGGGCGCCAGGCAGTGCTCTGACTTCCGACGAGCCATCCGCAAATTATTTCGCGGTTACAGTTTTTTTTCGTACCTTTGCAAATGTCGGACGACACACCGCTGCAAAAGGCGGAAAAAGCGCAAGTGGCGTAATTGGTAGCCGCGCCAGACTTAGGATCTGGTGACTTCGGTCGTGGGGGTTCGAGTCCCCCCCTGCGCACCACAAAAAGTTTTTCATATACTTTGGCTAATGGAATCCTTGCCTTGAACTCAACAAAGGCAGGGATTCTTTCCTTAAAAGCCTTATACCCACCACTAAACAAACTGGAAATGAGCGATAAAAGAATCGTAATACTCGACGCCGACACAATCAGCGAAGACCGCTCCATCTGGAGTCCGCTCGAGAGTCTCGGCAAAGTCGAAGCCTATGGCAATATACAGCCGGAAGATGTGGCCGCACGCATCAACGGCGCGTGGGCGGTACTTACCAATAAAGTACCGGTATCGCTCCATCCTATGGAGCAGACGCCTTCGCTGAAATACATAGGCGTGCTCGCCACAGGCTATAATATCGTCGATATCGACGCTGCCCATCGACTCGGAATAACCGTAACGAATATTCCCGGCTACAGCACCGATTCGGTGGCACAGCTTGTATTCGCTCTTCTTCTTGAACTGACCAACCATACAGGAAACTACTCCCAAGAAGTAAACGCCGGCCGCTGGGAGCGTTCGCCGCTCTTCTCGTTCCGGCTCTCCCCTATCGTGGAACTCGCCCGACTGACAATGGGTATCTACGGCTTCGGAACAATCGGGCGCCGCGTAGCCGAAATCGCCCGCGCTTTCGGCATGAATGTAATCACTCCATCGAACAAGACGCTCCCCGAAGGTGTTGAGCACGTGGAGCCGGAGGAGTTCTGGAGGTGTGCCGACGTAATTTCAATCAACGCCGCATTCACTCCCGAGCAGACCAGCCTCGTAAACGCCCGTACGCTCGCCATGATGAAACCGACTGCATACCTGATAAATACGGCGCGCGGAGGATTTGTCGACGAGCAGGCTCTCGCCGACGCTCTCAACAGCGGCCGGCTGGCAGGCGCCGGAATCGACGTTGTCAGTCAGGAGCCGCCGCGCAATGGCTCGCCTCTGATTGGCGCCCGCAACTGCGTGATTACTCCCCACGTGGCCTGGCAATCGACCGAAGCCCTGCGGCGCCTTGTCGATATCGCCGTAGCCAACCTCAAGGCTTTCGATTGCGGCAGCCCCTTAAACGTAATCTCCTAATTATCAAGCAATATTTTATTATGAACATTGGCAACAAACTGCCCGAAATTCTGGGCGTAAACACTAAAGGCGAAACCGTGCGCAGCTCGGATTTCGCCGGACGTCCCCTCATCGTCTATTTCTATCCGAAAGACAATACTCCCGGCTGCACGGCTGAGGCTTGCTCGTTTCGCGACGGGTATCAGCAACTTACCGATATGGGTTATACAGTAATCGGAATCAGCAAGGATTCTCCGGCGAGCCATCTGAAGTTCATAGCTAAATATGACCTCAATTTCATTCTGCTCTCCGATGAGTCGACCGAGGTCCTGCAGGAATTCGGCGTATGGCAGAAAAAGAAGATGGCCGGACGGGAATACATGGGTATCGTCCGCACAACCTTCATTACCGACGCCGACCACGTAGTAACTCACATCATCAGTAAAGTAGACACGAAACAAGCAGTTGCCCAGTTGCTCGGCGTTATCGGCAAATAACCGAGCATTTCAGCTACATAACATATAACGGCCACAAACTAATTATAATAGTTTGTGGCCGTTTTTAGGCGAATATTATCGTAATGAGTCTCAGATTGTAAGGGTCACTATCGATTTAGCGGGAAGTTTGACTATAAGTTTGTCCTTATAGATGCGCGCGTCGGAGAATTGCTTCAACGATACCTTTTCAGGCTGACCGATTTCGTTGTAGTCGTGGATATCGGAGGAGGTAAGTATCTGGCCTTCAATCTTCAGACCCTTGAGATTCTTCCATCCCATCTCCTTGGCAATGGTTTCGAGCGGAATTTCTACTTCCTGCTCCTTGGAAAGGCCGGTATTCACAAGCGAGAGCGTCAGCCTGCCATCGCGCTGCGAGGCAGTTACACTCACGGCGGGTATGAACCGGTTGTCGCGCACGCGCATATAATCGGTGTCAATGCTCAGGGGCACGAACTTGGCGTCCTGATGGGGCTGATACATCTTGAATACGTAATAGGTCGGGGTCAGAGCCATCCCGCCGAGGCTGTCGGTAAGAATCATCGACTGGAGCACGTTGACAATCTGTGCGATATTGGTCATCTTCACGCGGTCGGTGAGCGGGTGGAAGGTATTGAGGCTGAGGGCTGCCACCATGGCATCGCGCATAGTGTTCTGCTGATAGAGGTGACCGGAAATTGTGCCGGGCTCCTCGTCCCACCATGTGCCCCACTCGTCGACGAGCAGACCTACACGCTTTTTGGGATCGTGTTTGTCCATTATATCCATGTGACGCTTTACCACATCGCCGATTTCCAGACATTTTCCTATCGTCCAGTAATAATCATCGTCGGAGAACTTCGTGGCGGAGCCTTTGGAACCACTCCATCCGGCAACGGTATAGTAATGGAGCGAGATACCGTCCATCTGGTTCTTTGCCTTGCGCATCAGCACATCCGTCCAGTTGTAGTCGTAGTCGCTTGCTCCGGAGGCTATCTTATAGAGCTTGTTGCCATTGAAATTGCGGCAATAAGTCTGGTAGCGTCGGTATTCGTTGGCATAATGCTCCGGAGTGAAGCTGCCGCCGCATCCCCAGCTTTCATTGCCAACGCCGAGATACTTGAGGTGCCAGGGCTTTTCGCGGCCGTTCTGCTTGCGGATTTTGGCCTGAGGACCGTCTTCAGCAGTGATATACTCCACCCACTTGGCCAGCTCTTCTACGGTGCCGCTGCCAACGTTACCGCTCAGATAAGGTTCGCATTCAAGCAGTTCGCAGAGATTGAAGAACTCGTGGGTTCCGAAGCTGTTATCCTCCACAGTACCACCCCAGTTGTTGTTGACCATGCGCGGGCGCTCACTGCGCGGACCGATGCCGTCGGTCCAGTGGTATTCGTCAGCGAAACAGCCGCCGGGCCAGCGGAGCACGGGAACTTTCAGTTCCTTTAGCGCATTGAGCACGTCGGTACGGTAACCATTGGTGTTGGGAATCTTCGAGTCCTCGCCTACCCAGAGGCCTCCATAGATGCAGGTGCCGAGATGTTCGGCAAACTGGCCGTAAATTTCCTTGTTGATTACGGGAGCGTCCTCCTTGGGGTGGAGGTATACGGTGGTTTTCGCACCGAGCGGCGCCACGGCGAGAGCCGTGGCCGCCATCAGTGTAATTATCTGATTTTTCATTGATTGCTATTCTAATTCTAAATATTATTTCTCTACAAGGACCGCACCACCGCCGGTGGGAAGCACGAATTCATACATACCGTCGGCCGGAATGGTCTTTTCAGCCACTGAGCTAACCATATACTGGCCTTCCTTCTTGCGCGGCATACGCTCGGTATAGGCATCGACCATCTTTCCGGCGAGCATCGGGAGACTCAGTTTAATCTTTTTGGTCTCAGAATCGGCGTTGATTGCGGCCACATACCAGCGGTCGGCGCTGCGACGGGCGAGCACAACATAGCGGCCGGGGTAGCCGTCGATAAGCACGGTCTCATCCCAGGTTGTGGGCACAGCCTTCATGAAATCAATCTCAAATTGCGGAGCCTCGGTGAGACTGGCCGGTGTAAGCGCGAAATTCTGGATTGCACTCTGGAAGAGGATGGCCGTGGCAAGCTGGAAGATGTCGCCGGTGCGTCGCGTGTTGCCCTTCTCGGGATTGCGGTTGAGGCGGTGCTGGAGGAATGTGCCGCCGAACTCCATGGCGCCGAGAGAGTTGCGGATAAATGGATGGAGAGCGGCATTGAAAGCTTCGATGTCGCAGTCGCTCTGGTTGAATACGAGGTTTTCGCTCGCGCGCACAGCCTCCGACGAGATATAGTTAGGATACATGCGCTCCCAGCCGCGGGGCATAGTGCAGCCGTGGAAGATCACGGAGATGCCATAGTCGTTGGCATCGGAGAGAATCTGCTCGTAGAGCTTCATTGTCTCCTGCTTGTCGCCGGCGAAAAAGTCGACCTTGATGCCCTTCACGCCGTGGTCCTTTAGCCATTTCATCTCCTTCTTGCGGCTTACGGGGTTGTCCATGGCCATGCGGAGACCCTGGGGAGCATCGTTCCACGCTCCGTTGGAATTATACCAAACAAGCGGTTCGACACCCTTCTCCTTTGCGTAGGCGAAGAGTTCCTCCATCTTCTCGCGGCCAATCTGCTGCGACCAGAGGCCGTCGATGAGGCAGGATTCCCAGCCAAGTTCGGCGGCAAGATCGATGAAAGTTTTCTGGTCGTCGAACACGATTGAACCGTCCTGCCAAACAATCCACGACCATGTGGAGCGGCGCCCCTTGTACTCCTCAGAGGGTTCGTACTGTTGGTCGACCAGGTCGGTGTAGACAGTGGTCTCCACAATCGGATTGAGAGTCTCACCGACGGTGATGGTACGCCAGGGTGTTGCCATAGGAAGTCCGAGCTGCATTCCTGTTGACCCGAAACCATTGTTCTCGCGCGGGTCGGCATAGGCAACGGTGAAAAGATTTCCCTCGGCCGGATCGGCAAGGTGTGAGGCGTTGCTGCGGCCGGTCACTCCGGTTTCGCCGATGAGCACCCAGCCGTCGTCGCCACGATGGAAAAGAGCCGGATAGGTGTAGCCGAGTCCATATTTTGAGACGCGGTCGAGCGCGGCGTCAGCTTCATAATACTCCTCATAGCTTGGCTGCGTACGCATCCAGCCGGTCATAGGGGTATGGTAATCGGTAAGGAAAGTTGTCGTTCCCTCCGGGAAGCGGTAGCCCGAGAGCTCCTTTTCTATTACGATACAACGTGTATCCTTATGGATCGGCATCGTGTATCGGTAACCTACGTTGTTGTCCGAAACCTCGAATTCAACGGCGAATTTCTTGCCGTCGGCATTGCGGAGTTTCATATCCAGAGTGTTGGCTTTATAGGCGATGTCTTTCTTTTTACCCTGCCACACGGAGTAGGAGTCGCTGCGTGTCCCCTCCTTGGCCTCGCGCAGGGTGATTCCGCGGGAGAAATCCCCCTCATTGGCGATAAAGCCCAGGGGCGAAGGAGCCACCATAGTGGCTTTGGTTCCGTCGGCTTTCACGATACTGACGGAATAGGTCAGCGTTGAATCGGCAGGGTTAAGGTTTACGTCGACAATGGTCTTGCCGTCGGGCGATGTCACGGTGGCGCCGTTGGCAGCAATACATGCCGAGGCAGCCAGCGCAAAAAGGCTCTGTAATCTCATGGTTGTTTATATGGATGGTGTTAAAGATAGGTTGCGAAGAAAATATTCAAGGATATGCCACGCAGCTTACATAGCAAAAGCGTTGAAACCGCCGTCGACTATGGCGACCGTTCCGGTAACGAAGCGCGAGGCATCGCTCATAAGATAATGGATTGTACCGCAAAGCTCCTCGGGGGCGCCCATACGGCCGAAAGGCGTCTGACGAATCACGTCGTTGCCGCGGGCGGTATAGCTGCCATCGGGATTGGTGAGAAGAGTCCGGTTCTGCTCGGTAAGGAAGAATCCGGGGGCGATGGCGTTCACGCGTATACCTTCGCCAAACTTACGGGCGCACTCCGTAGCCATGAAGGCCGTGAAATTGGATATTCCGGCTTTGGCAGCGGCATATCCGCATACGCGTGTAAGCGGACGGAACGCCGCCATCGACGAGAAGTTGATAATGGCGCCCTTACCCTGCTCTACCATCGGCTTGAGGAATACCTGCGTGGGAAGAACCGTGCCGGTGAGGTTAAGCTGAAGCACGCGCTGGAACTGCTCGGGGTCGAGCGAGAAGAAATTGTCGTCGGGTCCGATGGTTGCGCCGGGCATGTTGCCCCCTGCAGCATTAAGAAGGGTATCGACGCGTCCGTAGCGCTTGAGTATCGTTTCAAGATTCCCTTCGAGAACCGAGCGGTTCATCACGTCGGTTGCAAGGAATTCGATGCTGCCCTCGGGGTTGAGGGCGTTCACATGGTCGACAATCTCGCGTCCTTTGGCCTCGTTACGGCCCATAATCACAACATGGGCGCCGTTCAATGCGAGATATTCGGCGATTGCGCGACCGAGAACGCCGGTGCCGCCGGTAATTACCGTAACGTTACCCCGGATATCAAATAGATTCATGGTTTTCAGATTTATATGTTGGCAAATTTAAGTTAAGACAAATTGATGAGGAAGCCGGAAGCTCACACCTTCTCGGTGGCTACAGTGGCCATGATGCCGGAAACCATTCCGAGCGCGAGCATACGGCCGTGGAAGGAGTAGCCGGCATTGTAGCCCATGCGCTCGTCGCCGAGCATGAGCGGCGCATGGTCCACGCGCATCGGCACGCCAGGACGCTCCTTTTCGAAAATGCGGACGATCTCCACAAGCCTCGGATCCAGATGCGAGCTTTCCTTGAAATCGCCGTTTGGCTGCACACGGCAGATGCGTGCGTGGACAAAATGAGTGCGCGAGGCGTATTTGCGGGCAAGCGCCACGACATCATTGTGTGCACCGGCACTCAGCGAGCCGGCGCAGAAAGTAAGGCCGTTGTGGGGATTGGGCACAGCGTCGAGAAATGCGCGGATGTCGGCGTCGCACGTTACGATGCGCGGCAGCCCGAGAATCGGCATGGGTGGATCGTCGGGATGCACGCACATATCGATGCCGTATTCGTCGCATACGGGCATGATGGCGTTGAGGAAATAAGCCATGTTGGCGCGCAGCTGCTCGGGTGTTATGCCTTTGTAGAGGTCGAGCAGGGCGCGGAATTTCTCCACGGGCTTAAGGTCGTTTTCGGTAATGTTGCCGTTGACGAATCCCTGGGTCTTGACGATAATGTTTTCCACCAGACGATGCTCTCCCTCGGGTGTCATCGTGGATTTCATCTGCTCCACCCGTTCAAGCACCTCCGGCGAATAGTCGGCCTCGGCCCCCTCACGAGCGAGGATATGAATGTCGAAGTAGGCAAACTCGGCGCGGTTGAAGTATAGGTTGCTCGTTCCGTCGGGGTTGGGATATGTGAGGTCGGTACGGGCCCAGTCGAGCACTGGCATGAAGTTGTAGCAGATGGTCTTCACACCGGCTTTCCCGAGGTTGGCAAGCGAAATCTTATAATTTTCGATGAGGGCATCGCGGTCGGGACCGGCGTATTTTATGCTCTCGCTTACAGGCAGGCTCTCTACAACGCTCCAGCGCAGGCCGCAGTCCTCGATGAATTTCTTCATTTTCAGCACTTCGTCGAGAGTCCATATCTCGCCGTTGGGTATGTGGTGAAGTGCTGTTACTATTCCTTCGACGCCAATCTGGCGCAACATTTCAAGGGTGATGGGGTCGTTGGGACCGAACCATCTCCAGGTTTTCTCCATGGCAGGCAGTTTGAGGTTAAGTACAAATCTTCGGCACATCGCCAGGATGTGCCGACACACAAAGTTAGTAAAATTTGACAAACAAAAACCAAAAAGCCACCAATATAGACTTAAAAAGTGTAAATTTTACACTTTCCATAAATCAAACCATCGGAATCCATGGAATCAGAGGCCGATTATCGCCGGTTCCCACTCGTTGCCGTAGCGGTCGTAAGGTGCGACGGCAAACCAGTGGTTCTTGATTTTGTCGGGAGCGAGGTCGAATGAATGGCCGTAGACAATACCCTGGATATAGCGCGGGGCGAAATTAGCGCCGTCGGACGAAACGGCATCAAGCATCCCCACTTCCGAGGGGATGGCATAGACCACATAGCGCATATCGGGCTGAGGATACCAGCTCAGTCTGTTTCCTTTTCGTACAAGCTGCTGCACTGCACCCGGATTCGGGGCTTCTTTCCATGGAGTGACGGGCATGAGGGCCGGATGCTCGAACACACCCGAACGCAACGCCTCGCCAAGTCCGTAGGCCTGTTTGCCGCTCAGATGGGCTGAAGAATAGAAAATCTCACCCGGGCCGATTCCGGAAGAGGCGTGTCGGTTGACCTCCACCTCGCGGCATTGCTCCCCCCACGCTTCCGCTCCGGCAGGAAGAGCAAGCACCTTCTGACTCGGATAACAATGGCGTCCGAAGTATATAGCCACGTCGGCCCACCAGCGTGCTATAGGCTCATAAGGATTGGTGGCATGGTCGCAGGCCCAGTAAATCTGCGGCGACACATAGTCGACACTGCCGTCGGCAAGCCACCGAACCGGGTCGCAGAAAATGCGGTCGTACATCCAGTCGTTGCCAACTTCCGGCGCCCGCAGCCCATAAGGCTCGGTAGCAGCGCCGTTGCCTCCGCCCACGCCGGCCGGAGCTACGCCAAAACGCACCCAAGGGCGTTCTTTCCTTACCATCTCCGAAACTTCGGCAATCGTGCGCGCCACATTGTCGCGACGCCAGTCTGCCTGACTCATAGAGGGTTCTCCCCCACCCTCGGGCGTGGTCTGTTCTATCCATTCGGAATAATCGTATCCGTCGCCGAGGGGCAGACGGTCGGGATAGAAATAGTCGTCGAAAACAAGTCCGTCGACATCGTAATCCGTGATGATTTCCCGACATACATCCACAATATGGCGCCGCGCCTCGGGATTGCCCGGATCAAGAATCGAAGTCCATTTCGTCTTAGTGGTATAGGCGTTCGTACGCTTGCCTTTCTTCCCTTTGCCACGCGCAGCCGTCTTTATTTTTTCTGTCTGTCCATAGGCGATTACCCATCCCTTACCTACGGGATCGAATACCGCCCGACCGGAGGCCGCCCTGACGGCTGCGGGAGCCGCGCCATTAGCAAGCCGGAAAGGATTAACCCAGGCATGCAACTCCATTCCGCGCGCATGAGCCTCGGCGACGGCAAACTCCAGCGGATTCCATCCTTTGGCGGGTGCCGCACCGCGCGCTCCTGTAAGCCACTGGCTCCATGGTTCGAACTTCGAGGGATATAGCGCGTCGGACATCGACCGCACCTGAAACATCACGGCGTTGATACCCGAAGCCTGAAGCACGTCGAGGATTTTGCGCAGCTCACGTCGCTGCTCTTCGGCCACTGCGGCGGTGGCCCCTTGCTTCGAGGGCCAGTCGATGCCATAGACTGTTGCAAGCCATGCACCGCGCATCTCATGCTTGGGAGCTTCGGAGCCCTCGGATGGGTTAAATGAAAAGTCGGCACCGTTGCCGTGGAAAACCACGGCAACGGTTGCCAGAACGTTTATCAGGAATCTGAGTGAAAGTCTCAATGTAATCTGTAGGGTTGTTATCTGTATAATTGACGGTTACACGGCGGAAGCAATGAAGGAACGATGGAACTGCACAGCTTATTGTGGAGCCACCTCCACAACAGCACCTCCGGAATGAGCCGCTATGGCCGGCCGATACTGACTCTGAGCCTGCGCCACACCCGAGGCGAACGTGCCCTCCTGGGTAGCGAACAATTCATAGGCGAGAACGTAGACGCCACGAGGCAGCCGGGAGATAAAGAGATTTGTGGCCGAATCGCGGTTCTCGCGGTAGAAGCAGAGGTTTTCGCTCCACACGGGTGTCGGCAGCTGATCTACCGGCTCGAACGTTGCCGCGCGCGCATCGGAAATCACCACATAGTCCATGTCGGCATCGGCACGGACTGTGAGCGTAACTCTCACGCGGTCTCCCCGGTTGAAGCGGTCGGAAGCAATCCAGAGCCCATCGCGCATCACGGCCAATTGCTTGGTTATACTGAGGTCGGTGCAACCGACGGCCATGATGGAATCCATGGGGAGACGACGCATCGAAACCACAGCACCTACCGAAGGATAATTGGCCTGGCGGTCGATTGTCAGTTCTGTTCCACGGGTCACAAGCGATGTTATAGGTTCAACAAACGACCCGGTGTAGGATTCGGAATTTTCCGATTCGACGAGCGTGTCGCCGATATGGATGGCCGTCTGGCGAGGAGCAATAGTCCATTCCGAGCCCGACGCAAGAATTGAAGCGATTACCTGCGAAGTAATTATATGGTTGCCCCAGTCGGTGTTCATCTTTTCAAGCACGAGCCACTGGCGGATTGCGTCGACATCGGCACAACCGGGCTCAATTGTGGCGAATGCATCGAGAAGAATACCGGTGCAACCCACCTTGTCGAGCGAGAGAAACCATTCGTTTTCAAGCTGCTGCCACCACATTCCGCGCTCAGGGGTGCGGGTGGCATACTGGCGGAGCGACTCAAGGATTCTACGGGCCGAGGCATGATACCCGTTGGCGTTGAGAATCAAAGCGTCAGCTCCTTTAAGCACCACCGAATGGTCGGACCATCCCGAGAGAATGCGGTTCACCTGCGCGCGGATTACCTTTGCGGCTGCCGACGACGGTTTCACATCCGTCCACAGCGAGCGCAGATAGGCATATTCCGTAAAATCCTGTTTGGGGCTCTCGGTGTAGGCTTTTACAGCCTGTCGGTCAGTCCACCGGATTGCCGATTCCGCCATCTGGGTGAGTTTATCGTCGGCCGGAAGCATCTGCAGACGGTTGAGCGACCCGAGCATATCGAGAATCATGTCTGTGGCCCATCGGGAGGCCTCCGGATAGCGGGGTGTCCAGCACCATGCGCCCTCGGAAGTAAAGCAGCGGCCAAGGCGGTCGATAGCGTCGGCGATAACGACCGAAGTATTCTTATTGTCGAGGAGAAGAACAAGGCGCTGCATTCTCTGCGTCTGCGAGAGCGCCTGACCTACCCAGGGCGTATCGTTGAGAAGGATGGCTTTCAACTGATCGTTTTTCTCAAGCTGGCTTACAAGTGCGGAATCGTTTGGATTGGTGCTCCAGCGGCGGAGTGCGCGGGCAATCTCCGGATAACGCTTCATCAGCCCGTCGGCCACAGCGGCCGAGAAGAGCGATGCGGCAGCTTCGATCGAGGAGTCTATATCGTTGGTGCGAAGTCCGGGGAGGGCGCTGACCACCGTCCAGACCGGATTCTCGGTAAAATCAAGATAGGCACGCCCTTGCGGTCCGACACCGGCAATCGTCATGGAGAAATGCTCCTGTCCGGGAGCGAGATAGAACATCTGCGACTCCACTACATCCTGATCGGAGGGAAGCACGGGCACGAGCGTCTGCTCGCCGTCGGAATAGAGCCCGGAAACAGAGCGCACGCGGCATACAAGGCCATTGACTCCGACGGGAACTTCAAAGGGCAATGCGACTACGCCGCGCGACCCGCCCTCAATTACCGTGGAAACAGAGGTTTCGGTAAGCACCGTATTGTCGGCCGCATTGAGAATCTGAATCTCGGAGTCGGCTGTGAGAGTGGAGTCGGAGGCGTTCATTACCGACGCAAGGAGCACAACGCGGTCGGCCGTGCGCAGGAAGCGCGGAGCGTTGAGCGACACCATCAGCGGACGAGATGCCACTACCTCTGCGTCGGCAGTTGCCGAGAGGAGCGACGCGTTGTAGGCAAGAGCGCGGATTATCCACGTGGTATTGGCGTCGGGAACAGTATATTCCACTTTCAGAGAACCGTCGGCGTCGGTGGCGAGCATCGGACGGAAAAATGCAAGCGGTATCTCCGAAGGGCGGTAGCTGACTTCGGGCGTCTTTTCCTCCGTCGTAGTGCCTGAACCTGTTTCAGTGGAGGCTCCGGCATCGGCCGAAATGGCCTCTTTATGCTCCTGAACCGACTCAAGTTCAACCGCGTCGGCTGTTTCTTCAACTGCGTCCATTTTATAAGCCATATTAGCCATCGGAACAGCCGCTCTTGCTCCGCGAATCATGAGGTTTTTAAACCGACGGCTCATAAATGAACGGCCATACAGATTGAACGAGGGCGACTGCATGTCGGCAGTCTCCAGATATGTATAAGCCTGAGTGGTACCTGAGGACTCGCGTCCGAACGAAAGCCCGTCGACGTTCATTCCACGGAAATAGGCTGAGGGTGCAGTGAAACCCAATGCGTTAGGGGCAAGCACATCAATGGCACGGTTCGACATATCGAGAATTACCGCACTGCACGGGTCGGCTCCGTCGACACCCTTCACACGCAGTGTGATTGTCTCATTGCCAAGAGGGAGCACTTTATTGCGGAAGGTCTCGAACGTAATCTGCAGTTTCTCCTTCGATTTACAAGGATATACCGTAAGCGATACGGAAGCTGATTCGCCGTTCCTGACCGAACGAAGATATATACGATAGGTTTTCTCGGAATCGGGCATGCGGAAGCTGAATGTCTGCTGACCTGCCACATTCCGGAGCCAACGTTTCTCTATAAGTCCGCCGTCGGAATCGCTTATGGCGGCCAGAACGTTGGCATTACCGCCTCCTATAGCAAAGCGGAAAGAGACATTTCCATCGGCATCGGCGGTAACGTTCTCAGTCGGAAGCCAAAGCAGTTCGGCTACAGGCGATTCCGACTCTGTAGATTTATAGACTACAAATGGAGAACTACATGCCATGTCGGCAACGGAGGAATCGTCGGGAGCGACCGTAATTACATAACGTCCCTGAGGAAGCGTTCCGATAACATCAGTCAGCGATCCGTCGGACACAACAGCACCGGCGGCGACCTCTTTACCCTCGCTTGCATCTTCATCTTCAAGACGATATACCTTATAATGCGAGGGCTTCCGGTCGGGGCGGCCGTTAAAGTCGAGCATTGTTACCTCGGCTTTCGATATTCCGACGGTGAACACCTCGGGAACAGAAATCTGAATCACATCGGGTTTCCCCATATTAAAGCCGGTAGAAGCCTGACGCGTCTCTCCGTCGGGAGAGCTGACAGTGACGTCGGCAAGGAAATATCCCGAAGGTGCGGGACTCGAAGCTATCGCATCGGCCGGAATTTCAAGACAGAACCGCCCGGTGGCGTCCGTCTTCCCTTTCGCCTCATAGAATACCGGCGACGTGGCACTCCAGAACCAGAATCCGGTGCGCACCTTCACGGTTGCAGAAACCTTGGAATCGCCTACAGGGAATCCGGCGAAGGTGGTGGCAGTGCCATAAACGCGTGCCGCGTCGGTTGGCGTGGCAGGGCGAATCACGGAGTCGATTGAAACAGTGAAAGTAGGCAGTTTATAGTCGCTGACCATTACTCCGCGCCATCCTATATGAGTGTCGCCGATACGTGCGCGGAGGCCGAAATTACCGGTCACACCCGTAGATGGGAGCTTGAATGAACCGGCCGCACGCCCCCAGGCATCGGTGGTCAGTGTCTGTGTGTCTGCTTTCTGCCCGTTGGCATCGTAAAGTTCGACGGTAAGACTTCTGTCGGATGCGAGTCGACCTTTGCCATTACCTTTTTTCATAGTGAGTATAGCTGAGAAATCGACCATATCACCGGGGCGATAAAGAGCGAGAGCTGTCTGGAATTCAGCCTGATATGTTGTGGATGTATCGCGCATTCCGAAAGGATAGACGCTGAACCTGGTGCCGAACCGGTCGCCGCCTTTTGAGGCGCCAATATTGCCGTGGAGGTCGGAGGCAAACGAGAGGAAACCATCAGCGTCGGTCGTGCCTTTCATGACTGTCGGCGCGGAATTGCGTCGCCAGGGATAGAGTGTTAGCGTCGCCCCCTCGAGAGAAGCACCCGAAAGGAAATCGACCACGGTAGCAGTGCAGCCATCCGTATGTCCGAATGCTCCGGCGGCGATATCCGAGCAGACAACGGTAGCGTAAGTGCGTCCCCGAGGCGATTCCATCCCCTTGAATTCGGGCACAATAATATATCGGCCGAATTCCGGAAGCGTAATCTCCGCAGTCTGAGTCGAGGCGAAAGGTATATTGCCCTCGGCTTCAACCGTATATGTCGTCACTGGATTTCCTGCGGGAATGCGTTGCCATTGGTCGGCAGAAGCAGTATCAGGAAGCCGGTAGAGCTCGATAGTGGCGGAATTTACGTTGCGCATCCTGACGCTTACCTTTGTCGGATGCCCTTTAGCCATCTGGGAGGGGTAATCCACTTCGACATTTCCCCGCGAAAGGTCGACGATACGGTTTTTAACCGCATTGATATTGAAATATTCGGGTGCAGACGCAAGAAAGGAGGTGAAAATGTCGTAGAGCTCCTTGCGGGAGTCGTTTCCGGCTACGTCGGCGGCTGGGAAGAGCAGTTCGATTGCATAATCTGACTGCGAACAACTGCGGAACGCCGTCATCCAGGCATCGTAATCGAGTGTGTCGGGCTGGTGCAGGAAAGCGGGCAACATACTATTCTGACTATCTGCGCGAAACACATGCGGCAGAATGAACGAAAGCATCTCGCGGCGCTCATGGATTCCCGGGGCGGCAAGTTCGCGTCCCCGAATCATACTGCGGTATAAACCGAGAATACGTCCGGTGGGATTGAACTCCGAAACGGGATAAAGCGATTGGTCGAGCGGATCGGATGCCAGCGACGCAGATAGCGTACGGCCATAATCTACAAACGGCTGAAGGCAGTCGATGGCCCGCGTAGCCACGAAATCGTAAAGTGTGGGATAGAACGTGGTAGAAGCGCGATCGTAGTCGATGCAGACCGCATATTCGCCGATAGGGGTGGAAATGAGCGCATCGCGGTCGGCAACAGCTTCAGCGATAAGTTGCGAGATACGGTCGAGAAATATCTGTCGGTTCCAGAGCGTGTAGTCTTCAGACTGATAATCAGTTTCGGCTACCGCGCGCTGGCGATAGCGATAACTGTCGGCCTGATATATTTCTGTGTATATACGGGCCTCAAGCAGCCGAAGCATGGCGCGCGCATCGACGGGGATTCCCGGCTTTTCCGCCGTAGTGCGCACAATAGCGAGCACTTCCGGCAGAGAGTCGGAGGAGACGGCTCCCTTTGCCAGCCCCATGCGTATCAATGAATTGACAATCATGGGGCCATCGGATGTTTCGACGGCATGTTTCAAATCCTTCTTAGCCGATGCCTCAACTTTAAGCGGAAACGCAAAATCCGGCGCAGTCCCCCTACGGGCAGCCTGCATTGAATGGGAAAACAATGCGGCGATAAGAACCGCAAGAACCAGACGGATAGCTGACATACCGAATTTCATATGCTGCATATATTATATTAGATGTATATGTCCGGAAGAACCCCTTAGCAAAACGGCAAGGAGTGGAACCGAGTCCTTCCTTGCCGTTTCGGATTCTCAAACATAAGGTGTTCGAAGCCGGAATTTAAATTACTAATGTTCTATTATTCTATAGGATAACGAGTCTGGGGCGAAGCTGCTGCTACGATGCTCACCTCCAATGCGAAAATCATTTGCCGTCGACACGCGAACGGCGAAGCCGGTTGTGCTGGCGCATCATCTCACGGGAGAACTTCCGCTCTACGCCCTTGAGTTTAAACAGCTGTTTGCGTGTAAGTATATCCTTGAATTTAAGCATATACGCTTTTTCCACTTCCGCCTGCTGCACCTTGGCGTCGAACATTGCCTCGGTAGCCTTCTCGTATTCGAGATCGGTTACATCAGATGCGTCGGTGAGCCTCTGCTCCATAGCGCGGGCCTCCCGGTCAATCCGGTCGGTCTGGTCGGTCATCTCGTCGTAAAGTTGAAAGAATCTGGTCTGTTGCTGGGCATTGAGGTCAAGTTCTTTCGTGAAATATGTACGTTTGTACTGATTGATCTGATCCATCCATTGCTCGCGGGCCTGCTTCTGGGCCATTGCGCACTGAACGGCCATGGAGGCCATAGCGGCAAAAATGAGCAATATACGGCGGAGTTTCATAGTCGGTTATGTTGTTTGTTGGGTTGGCTTAAAGTGAGGGGACAGACTGCCTGGACTACTCGCCGGAAAGCTCTTCCTCGAGGAAAAGCGAATCTACCGGAGTCATGTCGTCGACGGAGATACTGTCGGAATACATCTGATCGAGAAGCTCGCGCTGGCTGACGTCGTCGATTATGTAGTCGTAAACAAAATTTTCATCGCTGAGAGCATCCGTAAGTATATGGTTGCGGTCGATTGAAAGATCCACGCCTCCGGATGTCATCATGGTAAACATCTTGAGCATACACCATATTCCGGCAAACATGGCGGCCATATATACATACGCGCGCACTCGTTGCCAAGTAGTTTTCGTCGGCTCAAGGCGCCGCGCCTCCTCGGCTTCGGGCCGATACGGCAGCTTCTGCTCCATGTCGGCAACGAAACGCTCGAAAAAGCCGTCGGGCACTGTCATGCCGTCCTTATGGTCCAAGCGGGTGAATATGTCGGATTTCTTTTCGTTCATTTCTTTCTGGAAGCGGTTTTCATTTACTATGACTACGGGCGCCGTAGAAGGTTTAAGACTGTGGAAATATTTTTCACTATTTATTCGGTCCTATGTTTCCCGGTCTTTGAAATACGATTCTATCTTTTTGACCGCCAAATGATAGGAGGCCTTGAGCGCGCCGACCGAAGTACCGAGTATCTCGCTCATCCTCTCATATTTCATTTCGTCGAAATATTTCATGTTGAATACCATCCGCTGCTTTTCAGGGAGCGTGGCAATAGCTTTGCGGAGCTCTTTGGCAAGTTCCTCACCATCTACCCATTGGTCGGCCTCGATAAGGTTGGCAAGATGGGATTCCTCATCGTCGATGCTGATATTGAGCCGCTTGCGTTCTTTGGCAAGGAAAGTAATGCTTTCGTTAATGGCGATTTTATAGAGCCATGTGGAAAGTTTGGCATCCCCACGAAAATTTTCAATCGACTGCCATGCCTTCATAAAGGTATTCTGAAGAATGTCGGCTGCATCGTCGTGGTTTTCCACCATTCTACGAATCTGCCAGTAAAGCGGTTCGGAATATGTGCGCATCACCTCGTTGAAGGCCGCACGGCAGGAGTCGGGCGTCCGCAGGCGCTCAATTAATGCCGGATCTTCGTGTGGTATCTCTTTTCCCATGTGAGGCGATGCTTTGATGTTGAAGGAATCGTTTCAGCAAATTTACGCAAAACATCGGAATTAATCAAATCGCACACCCCTTCCGCGCCAAGCGGCTATCGAGCTGAAGCAAGCAGCCCGTTCACATCCCTATACATCAAGGCATTAGAGATTGTGTGTAATTTTAACACTCAACCATGCTAAAAAACATACTTAATTTTTTGCACATAAATCAAAAGGGTGCTAACTTTACACCCTAAACAAATATACAGCCTCGTCCGGACCTACCGGAGTGAAGCTCGCGCTCCGTCGACCGGGCGCTACAGCCATCTTATTCACGACACATTAGCTTGTAAACCAACCATGAAAAATCTGTCGATGCTGCCGATGGCAGCTTTCCTGACAATCGCAGCAGCCTCGTGCGGCTCCAAAAGCCAGGACACGGAACTCACCGCCTCCGGACTCAATCCGGAAAACTTCAAAGCCGTTGTCAACGGCGATTCCACCGACCTCTACATTCTCAAAAATGCCGCCGGCATGGAAGCCTGCATCACCAACTACGGCGGCCGCGTAGTCTCACTCGCCGTTCCCGACCGCGAAGGGACGCTTCGCGACGTTGTGCTCGGATTCGACAGCGTTCAGGCTTACTTCCCCGAAAACAACCTCAGCGACTTCGGCGCAACAATCGGCCGTTACGCCAACCGCATCAAGAACGGCCAGATAGTTATTGACGCCGACACATTCCAGCTTCCCCAAAACAACTTCGGCCACTGCCTGCACGGCGGAACCGACATGGGTACGCTCGGATGGCAATACCGGGTCTACAAGGCTTCACAGCCCAACGACTCCACGCTCGTGCTCACCATCAAGGACGCTGACGGCAACAACGGCTTCCCCGGCGAGGTCGATGCCACCGTGACATACACGCTCACGGCCGACAACGCCCTCGACATCGCCTACTCGGCAACCACCTCGAAACCGACCGTAATCAATCTGACCAACCACTCCTATTTCAACCTCGGCGGTAACCCCTCGGCCGACGTCCTCTTCGACGTTATGACCGTCAACGCCGACGCCTTCACACCTGTTGACTCCACATTCATGACAACCGGCGAAATCGCGACAGTCGAGGGCACTCCATTCGACTTCCGTACCGCCAAGCCAATCGGCCAGGACATCGCCGCCGACAACGAGCAGATCCACAACGCCAACGGCTACGACCACAACTGGGTGCTCAACACCGCAGGTGACGACTCGCAGGTGGCCGTATCGCTCGTCTCTCCGGCATCTGGCATCAAACTTGAGGTGCTCACCGACGAACCCGGCATCCAGATTTACACCGGCAACTTCCTCGACGGCACCGTAACAGGCAAAAACGCAACAGTCTACAATCAGCGCACCGGTATCTGTCTGGAAACCCAGCATTACCCCGACAGCCCCAACAAGCCCCAGTGGCCTTCGGTTGTTCTCCGTCCGGGCGAGACCTATACCTCCCACTGCGTCTACCGTTTTTCGGTCGACAAATAACCCCGGGCATACAAAGCTCCGCATCTATACTACAGACAACCTATCTTATCACACCCCCCTTTAACCTAAAACTAACCCATGCAATTACTCGACTGGATTGTAATCGCCCTATTCTTTGTTGCCCTGGTCGGCATCATATGGTGGGTGGTTCGTCAAAAGCAGAACAACGCCGCCGACTATTTCCTAGGCGGTAAGGACGCCACATGGATTGCCATCGGCGCATCCATCTTCGCATCGAACATCGGCTCGGAGCACCTAATCGGCCTGGCCGGCTCCGGCGCGGCTTCGGGCATGGCAATGGCACACTGGGAAATCCAAGGCTGGATGATTCTCATTCTCGGCTGGGTGTTCGTCCCCTTCTACTCACGCTCGATGGTCTACACGATGCCTGAATTCCTCGAACGCCGCTACAACTCGGCTTCGCGCACCATTCTGTCGCTTATTTCGCTGATTAGCTATGTGCTCACAAAAGTTGCCGTTACGGTTTATGCCGGCGGCCTCGTATTCCAGCAGGTGTTCGGCATCGACACCATCTGGGGAATCGACTTCTTCTGGATCGCTGCCATCGGCCTGGTGCTCATCACCGCTCTCTATACCATATTCGGCGGCATGAAATCAGTACTTTACACATCTGTACTCCAAACCCCCATCCTTCTGCTGGGCTCGCTCATCATCCTGGTGCTCGGCCTTAAGGAACTTGGCGGATGGGACCAGATGATGTCCATCTGCTCGCAGGTGAAAGTTAACGAATACGGCGACACAATGACCAACCTTATCCGCGACAACCGCGACGCGCAGTTCCCCTGGCTCGGCGCCCTTATCGGCTCGGCCGTAATCGGCTTCTGGTACTGGTGTACCGACCAGTTTATCGTACAGCGTGTGCTTTCTGGCAAAAACGAACGTGAGTCGCGCCGCGGCACCATATTCGGCGCCTACCTGAAGCTACTCCCCGTATTCCTCTTCCTCATCCCCGGCATGATTGCCTTCGCCCTCCACCAGCAGAGCGGCAGCTTCCTGCCCCTTCTGGCAAACGGCAACCTCAACACCGACGCCGCATTCCCCACACTTGTGGCAAAACTGCTCCCCGCCGGTGTGAAAGGCCTCATCGTCTGCGGTATCCTGGCCGCCCTGATGAGTTCGCTCGCATCGCTCTTCAACTCGTCGGCAGCTCTCTTCACCATCGACTTCTACCAGCGTTACCGTCCCAACACAGATCCCAAGAAACTGGTTCGCATCGGTCAGGCGGCCACCGTCGTAATCGTGGCACTCGGTATCCTCTGGATTCCCATCATGCGCTCAATCGGCGACGTGCTTTACCTCTATCTCCAGGATGTGCAGTCGGTGCTTGCTCCGGGTATCGCCGCAGCCTTCCTGATGGGTATTTGCTGGAAACGCACTTCGGCCCAGGGCGGTATGTGGGCCCTTATTTCCGGCCTCGTAATCGGCCTGTGCCGTCTTGGCGCCAAAATCTACTACAGCAACGCAGGCGTGGTGCCCGGCGGAGACACATCCAACTGGTTCCAGTATCTGTTCTACGACTGCAACTGGCTCTTCTTCTGCGGCTGGATGCTCGTGTTCTGCCTCGTGGTAGCCATCGTGGTATCGCTCTTCACCCAGAAACCCGACGAAGCCAAAATCCAGGGTCTGGTATTCGGCACCTCCACAGCCGAGCAGCGTGCCGCAACCCGCGCCAGCTGGAATCACTGGGATATCATCCACACAGTGATTATCCTCGGCATAACAGTGGCCTTCTATATCTATTTCTGGTAAAAAAACGAACGCAAGCCGCCGGCGGAGTCTATCGCCGGCAGCTTGCATACATAATATAGATAAGGAGTCAAAATTACACAACGCAATCTACAGTAATATGACGCAGTGCTATTCGCAATACGACCGACATTATGTAGCAGTCGATTGCATTATTTTCGGAATAACCAACGGACGCCTTTCGCTGCTGCTTACAAAGCGTAAATTCGAGCCCGAAATGGGCAAGTGGTCGCTTATGGGAGGTTTCGTCGGACACGACGAAAGCATCGACGACGCCGCGCAGCGCGTGCTCACCGAACTGACCGGACTTTCCAACGTCTACATGGAGCAAGTGGGTGCTTTCGGCGAAGTAGAGCGAGACCCGGGCGAACGAGTTGTATCGATAGCCTACAGCGCACTGATAAATATCACTGAAGATGTCCTTGCCTCGACTCAATACCACAGCGGATGCTGGGTGCCGGTCAACGAGCTTCCTCCGCTCGGCTTCGACCACCCGAAGATGATAGCCAAAGCGCGCCGTATGATGAAGCTTAACTTCACCACAGCGCCGGTGGCCTTCAATCTGCTTCCGGAATATTTCACCCTCTCTCAGCTGCAGGGTCTCTACGAGACAGTTCTCGACGAGGAAATCGACAAACGAAATTTCCGCAAACGTGTCAGCGAGCTGCCCTGTATCGTACCGACCGAGAAAATCGACAAGACCTGCTCCCGACGCGGAGCACGTCTGCACCGCTACGATGCCGAAGCCTACAGCGATAATCCCAAGTTCAAAATCTGACGGTACCTGAACCGTCAGCCATCAATCATAAACACATCAACTCTCATCCTGCCTATCTGCATATGTTAGAAGAACTCAAGAAAAAAGTATATGAGGCCAACATGGATCTCGTGCGCCATGGTCTCGTGATATTCACCTGGGGCAACGTCAGCGGCATCGACCGCGAGCGCGGCCTTGTGGTAATAAAACCCTCGGGGGTAGACTACGATACGATGGCTCCCGACGACATGGTGGTAGTTGACCTCCACACCGGCGAGGTAGTGGAAGGCTCGCTGCGCCCCTCGTCCGACACGCCCACCCACCTCGTGCTCTACCGCGCATGGCCCGAAATCGGGGGCGTGGTCCACACCCACTCCACCTACGCCACCGCATGGGCTCAGGCCGGCATCGACCTTCCCAACATCGGCACCACCCACGCCGACTACTTCCACAACGCAATCCCCTGCACGGCCGACATGACCGAAGCCGAGGTTAAAGGCCAGTATGAGCTCGAGACGGGCAACGTGATTGTAAACCGCTTCCGTCTCGGCGCAATCAACCCGGTCCACACCCCCGGCGTCCTCGTCAAGAACCACGGCCCCTTTTCCTGGGGCAAAGATCCGCACGAGGCCGTTCACAACGCCGTGGTTATGGAGCAGGTGGCAAAAATGGCATTCGTGGCCTACAGCGTCAACCCGCGCCTTACGATGAATCCGCTTCTGGTCGAGAAGCACTTCTCGCGCAAGCATGGTCCCAATGCCTACTACGGCCAGAAGAAATAATCATTCCCTCATCTCCTCAAAATCACTGATAATCAAAAAAACAAAACAAAAACATACCTATCATGAACGCATACGAAAACATGGAAATCTGGTGGATTACCGGTGCCCAACTCCTTTACGGCGGCGACGCCGTGGTTCAAGTCGACTCCCACTCGAAGCAGATGGTCGACGGTCTCAACAACTCCGGCAATCTCCCTGTAAAAGTAGTATATAAAGGTACCGCCAACTCCTCGCGCGAAGTGCTCGACCTGATGAAGGCTGCCAATAACTCCGACAAATGCGTCGGCGTAATCACATGGATGCACACCTTCTCTCCCGCCAAGATGTGGATTCACGGCCTCCAGCAACTCCACAAGCCCATCCTCCACTTCCATACCCAGTTCAACGCCGAAATTCCCTGGGACGAAATCGATATGGACTTCATGAACCTCAACCAGAGCGCCCACGGCGACCGTGAGTTCGGCCACATCATGAGCCGCATGCGTCTGCGCCGCAAGGTGGTTGTGGGCCACTGGACAGACCCCGATACCCAGAAGAAAATCGCCGTATGGGAACGCGTCTGCGCAGCCTGGGCTGATTCGCAGGACATGCTCATCCTCCGCTTCGGCGACCAGATGAACAACGTAGCCGTTACCGACGGCGATAAAGTGGAAGCAGAGCAGCGTCTGGGCTACCACGTTGACTACTGCCCCGTGAGCGAGCTTATGGAGTACTTCAAAAAGGTTGCCGATGCCGATGTCGACGCCCTCGTAGCCGAATACTTCCGCCTCTATGCCCACGACGCAAAACTTGAGGACAAGGCTACCGAAGAATACCGCAAGGTATGGAACGCCGCCAAAGCCGAACTCGCCATCCGCGCAATCCTCAAGGCCTACGGTGCCAAAGGCTTCACCACCAACTTCTGCGACCTCGGCACCGACAATATCGACGACCCCAAATTCGTAGGTTTCGACCAGATTCCCGGCCTCGCTTCGCAGCGCCTCATGGCCGAAGGCTATGGCTTCGGCGCCGAAGGCGACTGGAAGTCGGCCGCCCTCTACCGCACCGTATGGTTCATGAGCCAGGGGCTTCCCAAAGGGTGCTCTTTCCTCGAGGACTACACCCTCAACTTCAACGGCAAGGACAGCTCCATCCTCCAGGCCCACATGCTTGAGGTCTGCCCGCTCATCGCAGCCGAGCGTCCGCGCCTCGAAGTTCACTTCCTCGGAATCGGTATCCGCAAGAGCCTCACGGCACGCCTCGTGTTCACCGCCAAGCCCGACAACGGCGTTACAGCCACTATTGTAGACCTCGGCAACCGCTTCCGCCTTATCGTCAACGACGTGAAGTGCATCGAGCCCAAACCGATGCCCAAACTCCCTGTGGCATCGGCACTCTGGATTCCCCAGCCCGATTTCGCCACCGGCGCCGGCGCCTGGATTCTCGCCGGAGGAACACACCACTCCTGCTTCAGCTACGATCTCACAGAGGAATATTGGGAGGACTACGCCGAAATCGCCGGTATCGAGATGCTCCACATCAACGCCAACACCACAATCGCCGACTTCAAGAACACGATGCGCTGGAACGAGGTGTACTACATGCTCAACAAGGCCCTCAACTAATTCCAGCCTACAGCTATGGACGCAAAACAGACCATAACCGAAGGGCGTGCCATCCTCGGCATCGAGTTCGGCTCGACCCGAATCAAGGCTGTGCTGATTGATGCCGACAACAAGCCCATCGCCCAGGGAAGCCACGAGTGGGAAAACCAGCTCGTCGACGGGCTCTGGACCTACAGCATCGAAGCTATATGGTACGGCCTGCAGGACTGCTACGCCAACCTCCGTGCCAACGTGCGCGAGCTCTACGACGTAGAAATCGAGCAGCTTGCCGCCATCGGTGTGAGCGCCATGATGCACGGCTATATGCCCTTCAACGCCAAAGGCGAGATTCTCGTGCCGTTCCGCACATGGCGCAACACCAACACCGGCAAAGCGGCCGCAGAACTCAGCGAGCTGTTCGTCTACAACATCCCCCTGCGCTGGAGCATCAGCCATCTCTATCAGGCTATCCTCAACGGCGAGAAGCATGTGGGCGAAATCGACTTCCTCACCACGCTTGCCGGCTACATCCACTGGCAGCTCACCGGCGAGAAAGTGCTCGGCGTAGGCGACGCCTCGGGGATGATTCCCGTAGATCCGGCCACGAAGCAGTACGACGCCACGATGGTAGCCAAGTTCGACGAACTCGTCGCCCCGCGCGGCTTCGGCTGGAAGCTTGAGGATATCCTCCCGAAAATACTCCTGGCCGGTCAGAATGCCGGATGCCTCACCGAAGAGGGCGCACGTCGTCTCGACGTAAGCGGCCATCTCCGCGCCGGTGCCCCGCTCTGCCCGCCCGAGGGCGACGCCGGGACTGGCATGGTAGCCACCAACGCAGTGCTGCAGCGCACAGGCAACGTATCCGCAGGAACCTCCTCGTTCTCCATGATCGTACTCGAAAAGCCGCTCTCGAAGCCCTACGAGGTAATCGATATGGTTACCACCCCCGACGGCTCGCTCGTGGCCATGGTTCACTGCAACAACTGCACTTCCGACCTCAACGCGTGGGTCAACCTTTTCCGCGAGTTCCAGGAGCTGCTCGGCCTCCCCGTCGATATGGGCAAAGTGTTCGGCACGCTCTATAACAACGCTCTCAAAGGCGAACCCGACTGCGGCGGTCTGCTGAGCTACAACTACATCTCGGGCGAACCCGTCACCGGCCTTGCCGAAGGACGTCCGCTCTTCGTACGCTCGGCCGGCGACAAGTTCAACCTCGCCAATTTCATGCGCGCCAATCTCTATGCGGCCGTAGGAGTGCTCAAAATCGGCAACGACATCCTCTTCAAGGAGGAAAAGGTCGAAGTCGACCGCATCACCGGTCACGGCGGACTTTTCAAGACTCCCGGCGTAGGCCAGCGTATCCTCGCTGCCGCCCTCAACTCCCCCATCTCCGTAATGGAGACTGCCGGCGAAGGCGGCGCATGGGGCATCGCCCTGCTCGGCTCCTACCTGATTAACAACGCCAAGGGCCAGAGCCTCGCAGCATTCCTCAACGAAAGCGTATTCCAAGGCAACGAAGGTGTGGAAATCGCCCCCGACCCCGCAGATGTAGCAGGGTTCGACGAATATATCAAATCCTACACCCGCGGTCTCGCCATCGAGCACGCCGCCGTCGAAGCCAAATCCTGACATTGAAGTAACTAACAAACAATTCCGGGCGACGGGTTCCTAATCAACCTGCCGCCCGGTTTCTTTTTTATATCTGACCTGGTATACTCCAGTGTGCTACTCGGTGCTTTCTGCAAGCGCAGCCGATTGCTCCTGACGGCGAACGAGATGACGTATGGCGCGCCGGATGGTTTTCCATTTGGGGAAAATCGCCCATGGACGCACGGGGCTGTAGCTTACAAGTATCACCATGAGCGATACCTGCGCCACAATCAGCAGCCAGCCAAATATCTCCTTCATCGAGACAACAAGCGCCTGCTTCTGAACCATACCGTAGAGTTCTCCGACACGGGTCATAGCCACGGAAACGGAGGTATCAGTGATTCCCGCACTCAGTAGGGCGGAATTCTTCGCCATTACGTGGCGCAGCAGTTCTCCGATCAGCGCGGGCCCGAACGTAGCGCCCATTACGGCGCCTGTGAATCCGTTTACCGTCAACGCCTGCGGAAACACCAGAAACGGCAAGCCGCTCTGAACAATCGACGTAAGGAAAACTATGGATATAACCACTGCAGCCGCACCTCTGAAAAATAGCGGAATGAAAAGCATCTCTTTCTCAACTCCGTAGTCAATCAGGAAATAGAAGTATGCCAGATATACAGCAGCGAGCGCAAAGCCTATTGCCGTCATGGTCTTATACCTCCACTTGCGCCGTGCGAACGTAAAATATGTGAAAGCACATCCTGCCACTATTCCGGCAAAAACATACCAGTTGAGGTCTATCAGGTTGGTCTCGTCGAAGCCCAATATCTCGGCCGCATACGAATGCTCAAACACATGTTCTGTAGCAAGCAGCGTGAAAAACACGAGATATACCGCCGTGGCCCGCACTACATTTCTGTTGGTCAGTGCCCGGAAGGATACATATGGATGATGGAGGAACGTAGCACGCCAGAAGTTGATGGCAAGCAGGGCCAGACCAAGGAGCGCAGCCATGCGGATCTCAGCAGCCTCCCACCAGTCGAAATAATTGCCGTAGACACATACAAAGGTGAAGCACATCATGAAGCCGCCCCACAACAGCCCTCCTATCCAGTCGATGCCGAGCAGGGGGATGAACATGGGAGCACGAACGGGGCGCACAAGAAGCGTCACCGCAAGCATCATCAGCCCAAGCAGACCGATGATAAGCCAGTGCATATATTCCCACTGCGAGAAAAACGCGACATACACGGTTGTCAGTCCGCTCAGCTGGATGGCGCCGTCGACGAGAAGATATACATAGCAGAAAAATACAGACATATCGCGCACCGGGGTAAGCCAGAGCTGAATCGTCGAGTTGCAGGCGAATGTGGCCTGCATCCTGAACCATCCCGCTACGAAGCAGGTTAGCACAAGAACCGGAACTGACGTGGTATATGCGCACACCAGATTGGCAACGATAAGCACAGCACCCGAAGCGAGCAGCTGCGTGCGGTTGCTGAACCGGAATTTTATGCGGAACATCACAGCGAAGTTCACAGCCAATCCAATCAACGAGGCATATCCCGCCATAAGAATGTCTTCCTGCATCAGCGCAGTCGTCCCGACCATATCGGACGCGGCAGCGAGATATACACCCCCTGAAAACTGGATTATTACCACGAAGGCGATAAAAAGCCACGGCTTCAGCCTGCGCGGTATGAAACTGGGGACGTCCGGAATGTCGAACGGCCCCTGTGGAGCATGCCAGTCTGCCATATCAGTACTTTACCTCACACTCCACGTTCATTCCCGCACGTAGCCGACCGAGAGCCTTGGCGTCGTTGCGGCCGGTGAATTCTATCCTTACAGGCACCCGCTGACGCACTTTCACGAAGTTTCCGGCGGAATTATCCTGCGGCAATATCGAAAGAGAGGCACCCGTGGCGTTTGAGATAGAGCGGACCACGCCGTGGAACACCACGTCGGGCACTGCATCCACCTTGATGTCGACCTCGCTTCCGGGTTCGATATGCTTCAGCTGGGTCTCCTTGTAGTTGGCCGTCACCCAGGTATCAGCCGTGTCGACTACGTCGAGCAGGGTCTGCCCGGGCTGCACCAACTGACCTACCTGAATCTCCTTGCGCGAAGCAAAACCGTCGCACGGCGCAAGAATCACACAATACGAAAGATTGAGTTCGGCCGTCTCGACCAGGGCGCGTGCCAGGTCGATTCCTGCGTCGCTCTGGGCAACGCGCTGGCGAGTCTCCGCCACCACGCTGGAAGTGGCGTTGCGTTGGCGCGCGAGCATCTCGTAGCGTGCGCGTTTGGCATCGTAATCGGTACGGGCGGCATCGTACTGCTGGCGCGTCACGGCATCCTGTTCGAGAAGTTTCTTGTAGCGCTCGAAGTCGGTTGCGGCGAGTTCCATAACCACTTTCGCCTCGGCAATCGAGGCATCGCTTACGGCCACGTTGGCCGAGGCGACTCCCACACTCCGGTCGGCCACTCCGCGGCCGGCACACGCGTTTGCGTAGTCGGCACGCGCCTGGGCCACTCGCAGACGCATATCGGCATCGTCGATCACTACCAGTGTGTCGCCCCTCTTCACCGGTTCGTACTCCTTGAAACGGATTTCTTTTATATAGCCCTGCACACGGCTGTTTACTGGCACGATCTGCTGCCTGACCTGGGCATTGTCGGTATACTCCACGCGTCCGAGATGAATGAACCGCGAGCCCACCCACACGGCGGCAAAAGCAATCACCGCAATCGTGACGGCATATGATATAAGTTTCTTTGTATGGTGTTTCATATTGTTCCTGAAGTGAATAGAAGTTTATAATAGCAATAGATTATGTTGATGCGGGCATTCACAAGCCGTTGCTGTGCGTCCAGGCGCGAATTGGCGGCATCAATCATGTCGGTAATCAGCGCCATATCGGCTGAATATCGTGTAAAAACGGTGCGGTAGTTGCGCTCGGCAAGTTCCACGCTCTTCTGTTGGGTCTTTAGTTCCTCGTAGGCCTCCAGATAGCATACATAGTCGGCGTGCACCTGCAGACTTACGTTTTCGCCGGCAGCCTCGACGCGCTCGGTGGCCGTGCGTACGGCCGCACGGCTCTTGCTCAGCGATTTGTTGCTCTTGAAAAGCGAGGAAAGATTGTAACTTACCCCTACTCCCACATACCAGTAGCTGAGATTGCGGTTTATTGGAGGAACCTCCACAAGTATCGGACCGTCGATTGTCCAAGCGGCCTTTATGCCGATTTTAGGCAGATATTCGCTTTTCACCAGTTTCTCCGCGCTCCGGCTGATGTCGGCGCCGATACGCGCGAGTTTGAGCGAGGGAGAATTCGCCAGGGCTTCCTGCTTCCACCATCCTTCGCCGGCTGAGGGTAGCGCCCGCGCCAGTATCGTAGTGTCGGGGGCGATTTCGGTATCGTCGGGGAGGCCCGCGGTCACCACAAGATTGCGGTTGAGGATTTTCAGGGTATTGTCGATTTTCACGAGCTGAAGCTCGAGATTGCTCACCAGAAGTTCATAGCGCGTTATGTCGTTGTAAAGCGCAACACCCTGCTCATGCCTGGCATGCATCTCGTCGAGCACTTTTCGGGCGTGAGCGATATTCTGCTCCACAACGCCCCGGAGGTTAGTATACTTGTATAAGTCGAAATAAAACCCAGCCAGCCGGAACCGGATGTTGTCGCGCTGCTGTTCGGTTGTGAAGCGGGCTGCCGAAGACTTCAGTTTAGCCATCTCGATGCCGGCCGTTATTGCGCCGCCGGTGTATAACGGCTGTTCCACCCCGAGCCCTACGCCGTTGCCGAGGTGCGGGATAGGAGCTTTCTGATAATCCGAAAAATTGCGATCGGTAGTGAATCCATCGCCGATATAACTCAGCGAAAGGTTGGCGGAAATATCGGGAAGCCATTTGCTGCGTGCCACGTCCACGCCTCGGTCTGCCACCTCCTCGGCCGTGAACCATGGCCGGAGCTGAGCGCTGTTGGTTTCTGCCGTCTGAAATAGCTCCTCCAGAGTCATTGTCTGTACAGCCTCGGCATACGCACATGCTCCACCGCTCAACAAGGTTACGGCAAGCACCCTTGTGAGCAATCGGAAATTGTTCATCAAAGCTTAAATATGAAAATGGTTTGGAAATTATATCGTCCTCTTTAAATATCCGGCTCATGCCGGAAAGGGGATTCAATGCCCTCGCGGGTCATCAGCTGAGTGCATCCCCCTTCTACGAAGTCAGGAAGCTGTGCTTTTCCAATGTTCTTTATGGCTCCAGACAAAAATTATAGGAGCAAACGTCTGTGTTACAAATGGTTTACTTTGCATTAAAACTGCAACTCTTTGTGAATTGCACTGCAAATTTAAGCATAATTTTCAATTCTCCACGTCGAAATTTCTTAATCCATCCCCACGATATAAGTTCTTTGATTGAGTAAAACCATGAGTCAAAGCGTATTTCCCAATAGTGATTTTTTTGAAAAAATTATGTTCGGTATGCGTGTCATTCATCTCATATTTCTTCTGTATCTCTCCACCTCTGTCGTCGCCTACTCGGCCACTGATGCTGAATCCAAATCAAACTATCCGGTCTTCGACTGCGCAATCGGAGAGCAGGGGAAACGGGCATTCCTGCGTCTGCCGAAGGGAAATAGTGAGGTAAAAGCAATCCTTTATTGCCATCAGAACATGACGGAGGAAGTGCTGTTCCGGTCCAAGCTTTTTACCGACCGGATGGACAGTCTCGACGTCGCGATGGCGTTCGTGCAGCAGGGCTCGCAGAATTGGGACACCGCCTCAGGCTGCCAGGAGCGCTTCGACAGCATCATATCCGGTTTTGCCTCCGCTACAGGGCATCAGGAAATCAACACAGCACCCATAATACCTTTCGGACATTCGGCTCAGGCCACATTTCCATGGAATTTCGCGGCCTGGAACCCGCAGCGCACACTCTGTATCATATCATACCACGGCGACGCCCCGCGCACGAATCTATGCGGCTACGGACGCGCGAATATCGAGTGGGGACGTACGCGCAACATCGACTCGATTCCCGGCCTGATGATTGAGGGAGAATATGAATGGTGGGAGGCACGCGTGCGTCCGGCGCTGGCATTCCGCATGATGTATCCCGACAGCCGCATCTCTTTCCTATGCGATGCAGGGCGCGGCCATTTCGATCTCGGCGAGGATACACAGCTCTACATTGCGCGCTTCATCGAGAAATCCCTCGCCGATCCGCGCCCTGCAGGCGGCGAGCTCTATTCGCGCTGGCGTGCCGACGGAAGCGAGTCTATCGATCCGCACGACTGCTTCTGGTATCACGACAACGAAATGGTAGAATGGACGCGCCGACGCTATAGCGCCGCGCATGGTGATGTACCACGATATGTTTCAGCCAAAATCAGCGGTCAGACAGTCGATTACGATTCTACTCGCCATGTCAGGATGTTGTTCCCGCTTCGTAAAGTTCTCCCCACCTCTGCCGAAAGGATTCCCGATGACTTTGAATTCACCGTAGAGCCGTTTTTCTCAAATGCCGACCGCATCTCTCCCGTAGCCGGTTCAGATACATCCGACATCAAGGTGGTGCTCATTTCCGGCCCGGCAATCCAGACCGGCCCATACACCTTCCGCTACGACCCCGATTATTTCGGTCTCGACCCCAAGCGTCTATGGAGCGGAATTACCCTGACACTCGAAGCACCGGGCGATTCAACCTATATGCCTGCCATCCAGGAGCTCAACATATCCCTCCCCCACTGATACTCCGATGTGTTTGCATGTATTGTAATCCACTATTTGGTTAAAATAAGTTAAATGACAACTTGATATTTGGTTTAAATTATAAACCGAATTACATTTGCAATCGAATCAAAGGCGGTAATCGCGAGTGCCGCCTTTTTTTCAGAAACCCATGGTTTATTCTATAAACCGATTTGCAATTTTTAAATTCTTTTACTGAAATGGACGACAGAAAACTCACCGAGCAAGAAAGTCTCGATCTTATCGCAACTATGATTTCGCGCACCAAAAGCCGCTACTTCGGCAACGGAAGCATCTTTCTCGTATGGGGATACACCACGATTGCCGTCACACTGGCAGTCTGGACTATACTGTATCTCACCCACAATCCCGCGTGGAACTGGTTGTGGTTCCTCATCTGGATAATCGGAGGCATATTCACCCCGATTATCGACCGCAAGGAGCGCCGTGAACGAGGCGTCAAGACCGTAACCGACAGAATGATATCCCGCCTCTGGAGCATCGTCGGATTCTCCGCTATTCTCGCAACGGCATTCTGCCTCGGCTTTACTTTGATGGCAGGCATCGACTGCTGGAGCATGATGTTTATTTTCGCACTGATAATTATATCTGTTACCGAAATAGCCCAAGGCATATTCGTGAGTGAGTCGTCGCTCATCTGGGGCGGAGGCATCGGCCTGACGGCAGGGATTTTCACTGCATGCTGCATCGCCGGGCACGTACCCCTCGAGGTAGAATGGTACATGCCGCTATTCGGACTCTCTTTTGGAGCTATGATGCTTCTTCCGGGATATGCAATCAACTATAAAGCACGAAAGAATGAAAGAGCTTGATCCGCTGCTCCACTCCCAGCTGCGGTTAGCCGTAATGTCGATTCTCATGAATGTCGAAGAAGCCGACTTCGTATACCTTCGGCAGACCACCGAATCGACCGCCGGCAACCTCAGCGTACAGCTCGACAAACTTGCCGACGCCGGATACATCGACATTGAGAAAGGCTTCGCCGGCAAAAAGACTCGCACAGTATGCCGCGTCACCCCCCTCGGCCGCCACGCCTTCGAAACCTACGTCGACGCCCTCAAATCCTACCTCCACCTCCCCTGAAATTACCTGCTTCCCTCTTGAAATGCCGCCTTTTACCCTGGAAGAGCGACCGAGTGGTCGCTCTTCCTCCGCTTTTCCACCCTCTGCCTCATACTTCACTATGGTTTCTCATGTAAATTTTAAAAAAAATCTCACTCATAAATCCCTAATTCCCAACCATATTGCGCGTTAATAAATGTTAAGCGGATTTTTTTGGACTCGCAACCGCCGCAATCGGTTGTAACCTTGCATATCCCTCAGAGCAGGTAAAATTTATGTTCCTGCTCCGAGCTTTAGCGAGGCTTTCCCTAAGTGAGTTCTTGGGGGAGCCGTGCGTCCCTACATTTCGGTGGTTCTGTGAGCGAGCTTCAGCTCGCCGTTCCCATCCGGATGGTGATGGCTATTATAGCAGTGCTGTTTAGATGGCGAATGCAACCCCGTAGGGGTTGTATAGCTGTAGCCATGGGTGCAAACCCATGGGTTCTGCGCCCCTATAAAGAGCCGCCAGTGAGGTAGGCCTCGCCGCGCCTGGCTCCACCAGCCGCCCTCGCGCCGACTGCAATCACATATGGATCGAATGTGATTGTAGTTGGGGCGTCGTGTTTTCTGCCTACAGAGAAAACTTAAAGTCTATTCGGGGGCGGCGGGGAGGGCGCGGGAGGCGTTGGCGCGCTTACGCTCGGTGCGGAGCTCGTCCCAGCGCCGGTTGATGTTCTTGTGGAATTTATAGCGGGTGACGCCCGTAAGCGTTTTCAGCAACGAGAGGGCGCGACGCCCGATACGGAAGTTCTTCGGCTCGCGGTGGCCACCGAGGAGTTTCCGGTCGGGTGCAAATCCGAGCCTGATTTCGTCGGAGTCCTGATTTATCACCCGATCCACCAGACTGCGTATCTCAGATTCAAGCGGCGGCGCGTCGACCGGCTCATAAATGTTACTGCCAATATCAAGCTTTCCGCTTTCCCACTTCTTCGCCTCCTTTACGGGGATATATTCACGGTCGACAATATAGACTTCAGCCCGCGTGCTCACAAAGCAAGGCTCGTTTACCCGGTTGAAGAAGAACATATCATGGCCGCGGCCGTTGGAATCTATCTGGAATTCATACGCGGCAAGATTGCGCGGGCGGAGCGAATCGCCGGGCACTACTTCATAGGTATAGCTCGCCTTGAACTTTTCGAAATCAAGACGCTGGCGGAAAAAGCCCGAAAGATTCGGCACCCATTTCCTGCTCGTAGTATCGGCGAGAACATCGACCTCTACCTTCGTACGGGCTTCTCCGAGTGTCCATATTTCCGTAGGACTGTACTTGCCGAATATCGTGTCGCAGCCCACGGTATCGGCCCTCAGCCCCAACGGCCATGCGCTCGCGGGCGGAATGCCCATCCAGTCCGACCATGTAAAATGGTTGTTGAATCGGTCGCTTACGCTGTCGAGCCCCTCGCCATCAGTAAAGCGGTAGTACGACCGCGAAGTGAGTAGTCGCGGCGACGTCCAGCCGCGGAACTTCATCTTCCGGTCTGGAACAATCATGAAATCAACCATTTTCTCCCGAAAGAGCGTGACGGTATCAGAATAGGTGGAAAGCGTAGAATATTCCCTGACATAGGCAAGCATATGGAGTACCTTGCGCGCCCGCGTTTCCACAAGAACTTCGGGAAGTTCAGGAATACTTTCGGTCAGAAAAACCGTATCCGCCGGCGCAGTCTCCAGGATTTTATCCTCGAAGCCAATGTAGCTCACCAGAACCGGATAATCGCCTTCAGGAATAAAAGGCAGGCATCCCCGACTGTCGGTTTTTCCGATAGCGAGGCCGGAACTGCCGAATACCGATGCACTCGGCAACGGAACGCGCGTAGCCGAGTCGGCGACTACGATACCTTTCCGGTCAAAGCCTGAAGCAAATAACCAACATATGGCGAAAGCGGCCACAAACAAATAGCGAAACATATCAGTCGATTTGCCGCAAATATATAACCGCAAGTCCGTCCGCCAGCTATTTCAACCCTTATATAATCTTAAATGCATCAACTTTTAACGGCACTTAACCTATTGAACGACTGATTAACAGACCGTGACGGGAGTTCAAACGTCCGTGTGACGACTATAGCGTCACGCCGGATTTGAAGATGGCAATCTCCTTAGCGCCGGCAAGTTCGTGTTTCAGACGCGAGCCATTGGCGGTCTCCACTATTTTGGCCATCAGGCTGTCGGCAACACCTTCCATATCGCCATTTTCAAGAAGGATTCCGGCGTCGAAATCCACCCAGTTCCTTTTTCGGGAGGCCAGCTGGCTATTGGTTGAGATTTTCATCGTGGGCACGCAAGTGCCGAACGGAGTGCCACGCCCGGTTGTGAACAGCACCATATGGCATCCCGACAAAGCGAGCGCCGTAGCGGCCACGAGGTCGTTGCCGGGAGCTGTAAGCAGATTAAGTCCGGGTTTCGTGGCATTGCAGGCATAGTCGAGCACATCGACAACAGCCGACGCCCCACCCTTCTGCACGCACCCGAGCGATTTTTCCTCCAACGTGGTGATTCCTCCGGCTTTGTTGCCGGGCGAAGGATTCTCGTAGACGGGCATTCCGAACGAGCGGAAATAATCCTTGAAATCCGTTATCATTCCGACAATCCGGTCGAAAACATCCCGCGACTCCGCGCGGTCCATGAGGATTGTCTCGGCGCCGAACATCTCCGGCACCTCCGTAAGCACGGTCGTGCCACCCATTGAAACGAGCCGGTCGGAAATGCGGCCTACAAGCGGATTGGCCGTAATGCCGGAAAAGCCGTCGGAGCCTCCGCATTTCAGTCCTACCTTCAGTCTGGAAATCGGCAGCGGCTCCCTGCGGTCGGCACGCATTTGTTCTATAATATCGCGGCACAGCCCGAATCCGGTCTCCACCTCATCCTCCACATCCTGGGCCACAAGGAATTTCACCCTGTCGGCATCCACAGCGCCGATCTCTTCGCGGAAGCGGTTCATCTGATTGTTCTCGCACCCCAGGCCGAGCACGAGCACCCCTCCCGCGTTAGGATGCCGCACGAGGGCTGCAAGCGCCGCCCGCGTGTTGGCGTGGTCCTGACCGAGCTGCGAGCAACCGTAATTGTGGGTGAATGCTCTTACATCGTCTATTCCCGTAAGGTCTACCTCCTGCCGTAGCCGCTCTACAATGGCGTTCGCCTGGCCGTTGACACATCCTACGGTCGGAACAATCCACAGCTCATTGCGTATACCAATCTCGCCGTTTGAGCGCCGATAAGCGTTGACTGTCAGCGGCGCGACTTTTGCACCGGCCAGAGGTTCCGACTTATGGTAGGTATACTCTTCGTTGGCGCCCAAGGCTGTCGCAAGGTTGTGGGAATGAACCCACTCCCCCTCGGCAATATCCTGCGTGGCGCGCCCTATCGGGAAGCCGTATTTCACGACGGGCTCACCTTTAGCAATACTGCGCAGGGCAATTTTATGTCCGCGGGGAGCTACAGAGTTATTATCAGTGAGGATTACGGCCACATTGTCGGCCGGATGTATCTGAAGTATCTGTTTCATAAAAGTTTTTGCAATGCTTTCTCCATCCCGTCCTCGCGGATGTCGCGCAGACGGGCGGCAACCTTCGCCGCGAATCCCGGCGCAGACGCCTCGAAATCCTCGTTGAAGATTCCGGCGGCGAGAATTTCGCACACAGTGATTTCATAATCATCTTCGCGCCAAACCTTTCTAATGGCCGCGATATATTCGGGATTGTCCTCCGGCTCGAAACCGGAACCGGGCCCATAAAGGCTAAGCAGGGCTGCGAAGGTAAACACCTCGCGCTCGGGGAGCGCTTTCCGGCAGGCGAAGTAGTCCCTGACGGTCGGCCAGTTGCGCGTCTCCCACTTGGAGAGCGAATTGAGGGCGATGCTCTTGAGATAGTGCTTGATATACGGATTGTAAAAACGCTCAAGAATTCCGGCGGCGAACGCGCTGAGCTCCTCGCGGTCACCCGCTATCATCGGGAGCACCTCCTGGGCCACCATATCGTGTAGGAAACGGCTGATGGCCTCATTGCCGACAGCGTCGCCGACGCTCTGGCATCCCATCTGAAGCGCCACAGGCACCATTCCGGTATGCGAGCCATTGAGAATCCGTACCTTCTTGTCGCGGAAGGTCTTGATTTCCGGCATAAATAGCACATTGAGACCGGCCTTGTCGAGGGGGAACTCCTCGCGAATCCGCTCCCATTGCGCGCCCCCTATTGCCCAGAGGTGATACAGCTCCCCCTTCACAACGCAATTGTCGTCAAACTGCAGTTCTGCCTTCACCTCGTCGATATTGTCGGCCGGGAATCCCGGCACTATTCGGTCTACAAGCGTATCGGCAAACATACAGGAACCGTTCACCCAGTCGATGAACTCCTGAGGAAGCCCTGCCACGACAGCATGGCGGTTGATGAACTCGCGCAGCGTCGTGGAATTGTCCTCAATCAGTTCGCAGCAGAGGAATACGAGGCCCTTCTCGGGGTCGCCGTTATAATGCTTCCATCTGCGCCAGAGCAGTCCGGTTATCTTCCCCGGGAAAGTAGCCGGAATCTCCGACAGAACATCGTCATTCTCATACCGGATTCCGGCTTCCGTGGTGTTGGAAATGATGAACCGGAGGTCGGGCGAGGTAATGATGGCTTCGTATCTTTCAGGCTGAGTCTCGGGTACCATAACCTCGGAAATACACTCAATCAGTCGCGAGGCGCGTTCAGGGCGCCCATTTCTGATACCCTCGAGAACCACATGATATAGGCCGCCCTGCGCACGAAGACGCCCGATTGAGGCGTTCTCCCTGAAGCGCGGGGGCACCACTGCCACCGACGTATTCATCACGCCGCGCTCGTTGGCGATGTCGACCATCCAGTCGACGAATGCGCGAAGGAAATTTCCCTCGCCGAACTGGAGGATGCGCACCGGGCGCGAAGCCCGCTCTACTGTCGTGTCATTCAATACTTTCATACTTCCTGTTTTTCAGCCTTCAAATTTAACGATTTTTCGGTGAATACGCCCTCTGCCGGCGGTCAATCATAAAGATTGAACATACGCTCCATCATTGTCCACTTCTGGTTAGAAGTCTCCTCGGGCGAACATCCCTGGAACTGCGATACAAATTCCTCCCATTCGGCCTGACGGGGCAGACCGGCCAGATGCTCCATGGCGGTGTCCCAGTCGAAGTCGAGCGGTGTCTCCACTATCATAACAACCCGGTTGTCGACAATATACAGCTCCATCTCGAGGATGCCTACCTCGCGGATGCCGTCGCGAATCTCCTTCCAGTGTTTCGCCTCGCTGTGGCATTCACGATAAAGGCGGATGAGTTCGGGATTGTTCTCTATCTCAAGTATCTGGCAGTAACGTTTCACCGGACCGTTATAGCGGCGCACGGCGTAGCCTTCAGTCATCATTTCTTTTTCGATTTAAAATTTTACGAGTATACGGAATACCTTTCCGGGATTCTCCGACCATTCGCGCAGGGCTTCGCCGCCCTCGGAGGGAACCACAATCCGGCTGATGAGATCGTCGACCGGACAGCCCCCACGGCGTAGGTAACGTATCACGGCGCTGAAATCGGCAGGCATAGCGTTGCGCGAGCCGCGTATGTCGAGTTCCTTCTGCACGAACAGGCGCGTATGGAACGACACATCAGCTTTCGAATAACCGATGCAGACCACACGTCCGGCGAAGGCCACCTCGTCGACAGCCATTACGTATGTAGCCGGAGAGCCCACGGCTTCCACGACTACATCCGGGCCACATCCGCCGGTGATCTCAGCAAGACGCTCGTGAACATTCTCCGTGCGCGAATTGATGGTATGAGATGCCCCGAGTCGGCGTGCAAGCCGAAGTTTGTCGTCGTCGAGATCTACGGCTACGACCGTTGCGCCGCGAAGCGATGCACGCACTACAGCTCCGAGTCCTATCATTCCGCAGCCAATCACCATCACTGTATCGATGTCGGTCACGGCGCCGCGGTCTACAGCGTGGAAGCCGACGCTCATCGGCTCGATCAGCGCACAATCGCGCGGCGAAATGCCTTGCGCGGGAATTACCTTCTGCCAGGGCACGGCGATGTAGTCGCACATTGCGCCGTGGCGCTGTACGCCGAAGGTCTCGTTATGCTCGCAGGCATTAGGACGCCCTTTGCGACACGAGGAGCACTTGCCGCACGAGGTATAGGGATTAACCGTCACACTCATCCCCTCGGAGAAGAGTCCTTCGGGAACGGCGGCGCCCACGGCGGCGACGGTGCCCCCGATTTCATGGCCCGGTATCACCGGTGAAATAGCCATGAGGTTACGCCCAAGATAGGTATTAAGGTCGGAGCCGCAGAATCCTACATATCCTATCTTTACCAGAACCTGGTCGGGGGTGAGTTCAGGCGCGGGAAGGCTCACCAGTTCCACCTTCCCCGGCGCTGTTATCTGTATTGCTTTCATATATCCAATGTAAATTTGTTTATCTGTTTGTCAATTGTCTTTTTGCATCTTTATCACAAAACCTCCGCGTGGCTGCACCTTCAGAGACTCCGGCAGATGGTCGAGAGTCGATATTTCCCATTGGTGTCCGTTGCCAGTTTCTGCATCGGCAAATACAATGGCGTGTCCGGCATTTCCGTCCGTCAGAGTGTGAATCTGTCTTATTTCTATCTCGCGTGTGGCGTCCGCACCGTTTATACCGGCGATGTACAGCCATCCGTCTTTTTCACGAGCCAATACTACATATTCCCCCGGATACCCATCCAGCAGCCATGTATTGTCCCATGCCGCCGGGAGGGCTGACAGAAACTCCCTCACTTCAGCAGGCTGCGACATAATGCTTTCCGGGCGGTCGGCGATATGTTGTATGCCCGACTCGAAAAGCACCGTAAGTGCCAGTTCGTGCGCATGAGTGGTAATGTGCGGATGCTGCGAATCGGAAAATGCGCAGGGCGTATAATCCATCGATCCTACCACATTGCGCGTAAAAGGCAAAATCGCATTGTGCGAGGCTGCCTTGGCCGTGAATGTGGGCACATTGTTATACCACTCCGCTCCATACACCGCTTCGGTCGTAATCAGATTGGGATAAGTGCGCTGCCAGCCGCGCGGCAATGTTGCCCCGTGGAAATTGACCAATAGTTTATGTCGGGCCGCGCATTCAAGGAGCTCGGCCATATAGGCGATGTTCTTCTGGGTGTCGCCTGAAAAGAAATCAATCTTTACTCCGCTTACTCCCAGACTCTCGCACCAAGCAAACTCGCGTTCACGCTTTTCAGGGTCGTTAAGCCGGAATTTCGGACCGGGTGCCCCGTCAATCCATCCAACTGACGAGTTATACCATATCATCGGTCTTATCCCCCGCGAGCAGGCATAGCCTATGGCATCCTCCACAGTTTTGCCCTCGCCCATCTCGTCCCATTCCGCATCAATCATCACATACGGCAATCCCAACTCAGCGGCGAAATCGATGTAGCGCTTCACTATCGCGTAATCACTTGAACCATGATTGTAGGCCCAGTAAACCCAGGAAGCCACACCCGGATGTATCCACGAGGTGTCAGTGAGCACCGACGGTGAAGAATTGTCGGTGACAAGAGTAGATTCCACCACATTGCCGAGACTCCCTGCGATAAGGGTTTGCCATCCGGATTCACCCTCGCCATCAGGCTTTATCAGGAATTCACCTCGGCTGTCGGTGGCATGCAGGCTCGCAGCCGCCGATTCCGGTGCGATTCCGGATTCAGTAAGCAGGCCGAAAACGCCGTGCTCATATTCAAACAAAGCCGGATAGCCCCAACGTGAACCTGCTGCCGTAGCAACATCTTTTTCAAAGTATCCTTCATAGCAATCCACCCATTTCTGCAGCCACCAGTGTTCGGGGTGCACTCTAATCGTCGATTCCCCACAGTATTTCCATGCCACGCCGTCATTATACAGACGCATGGAAAGCACTTTGCCCTCGGCACAACGGAAATCGGCCTGGTTGTACCGGTTATCACAATGGCGGCGTTTACCCGTAACCATAGTGTAATCCACCGTAAAAGGTCCGGAAGTGTCGACCGACGCCACCGAATCGGCAAGCAGTGTCAGCAGTCTGATATAACGTCCGTCTGCTTTGTATTTTATAACAATCCCGGTTCCGGCCTCGACATCGGCACTGATTTTCCCGTCGGGCGAAGTATACGCCGACATATCGGTGGTAGCCAGTCCTATAAATATAGCTGTCAGGATTCTGCAAAAAGTATTTTGTAACATGTTGTTATATGGCAAGTAGGATTATGTTACTAAGTCGCACGTTTCTTACCGGCATCAATCCCGCACACGGTAGCCGCGCCAGCCGTAGTAAGCACAGACGGCGAAGCAGAACAAAGGTATAATATATGCTCCGTAATACCACGCGGGGTTGTGAGTCATCATGAAGGCCGTGAGCTGCGGCAGGCAGGCGTTGCCCACGATTGCCATCACCAGGAATGCCGAACCGCTCTTTGTGTCCTGGCCGAGGTCGCGGATGGCAAGCGAGAACTGTGTGGGATACATTATCGACATAAAGAACGATATGCCCAACATGGCGTAGAGTCCTGTCATGCCGCCGAAGCAGACTACAACCACGCAAAGTACGATATTGGCCACAGCATAGAACGTCAGCATATTCTGCGGACGGAAATGCCCCATCAGCAGTGTGCCAATCCAGCGCCCCAAAAGGAATGCGAGCATGTAGAGGCCGAAGAATGTAGTGGCAGTAGATTCGCTGATTCCCACATATGTGCAACAGTATACAAGAAAAAGGCTGTTGATGGCCGTCTGGCCTCCGTTGTAAAAGAACTGGGCCACAACGCCCATACGCAGATGCCTCCTGCGGAGCACGCCGAAGTTAATCAGTTTCCCGGCCGACGATTCCTCGTCGGCGATGCGCGGCAGACGCGAGAAGATAAACACCACCGCTATTACAATCAGCAATATGGCCAGCGCCGCATAAGGTGCTTTCATCAGCTCAGTCTCGGCATTGACGTATGCCTGCCATCCCCCGGCATAGTCGGCGGGAAGCGTCTCGCGGGTATAGGTCTGTCCGCTGAGTATCAGCTTGCTGAGAAACATCGCTGCCACGAATGCGCCCAGTCCGTTGAACGATTGCGCGAGGTTCAGTCGGCGCGAGGCCGTCGCAGGGTCGCCGAGCGCCGTAACATAAGGGTTGGCGGCCGTCTCGAGGAAGCACATCCCCGTGGCTATCACGAAGAACACACAGAGATAGAACCAGTACTGCTGAATCACTGCCGCAGGAAAAAAGAGCAGTGCACCCGCAGCCGCCGTCAGCAGCCCGAACACGATGCCACCCTTGTAGGTATAGCGCTTCATGAACATAGCTATCGGAATCGGGCAGATAAAGTAGGCAAGCCAGTAGGCCGATTCGGTAAAAGATGCCTCGAAGGGGGTAAGCTCGCACGTCTTCATCAGCTGCCGTATCATCGTGGGCAGAAGGTTGGCGCTTATCGCCCATAGGAAAAACAGGCAGAACACGAGCGCCAGCGGCATTAAATATCGGTTATGATTTTTCATGGCAGTTTATTCCGACATATTTTTGATATAAGGTAACTTTTTCAGTTCGCCGAAGCCATAGAAATTCTTCGCGTTCATACCAAGGAAAGCGGCCTTGAACTCATGCGTCAGCTCGTCGGATTTCGACACGAAGTCGTACGACATCCGGTAGGTTATGGCCGTGATGGTGCGCGGATAGTCCGATCCCCACATCAGTTTGTCGGCGCCGACTGTGTCGGCAGCAGTGCGGATAGCCTCCACGGCGCCCCTGAAGGGGTAAAATTCCGAGTTGAACAGCCACGTTATACCGCCCGACTCTATCATCACGTTGGGATTTCGCGCGAGTTTTATCTGCTCCAGCCAGCCGTCGGTGGTCACCATCCCGAAATGTGCGATGGCAATCTTCAGACGCGGACATTCGGCAATCACCTCTTTCATCTCGGCCACCTGGGTGTCCCCGTCGGCCAGAGCCATTGAAAGTATCATACCCTCACGCTCCATGAAGCGAAAAAGCTCCATCATCTCGTCGGAAGTAAGCCATACTCGCCCCTCGGGGAGGAAAAGCCGATGGCCGGGCACGGCGATTGCCCTGAAGCCGCGCTCTCGCAGGCCGCGCGCCTGAGCAAGGAATCCGGGACGACGCACATCGCAGAATCCACATACGAAAAATCTGTCGGGATACCGCCGCGCCACCACCTCAAGGTATTCATTCTGGTCGCCGTCGATAAACTCCTGCGTTATCACCGCGGCCGACACCTGCGCGTAGTCCATGTTGGAGAGGAACACCTCGGCGGTGTTCTTTCCGTCGATCATAAACGGCGGAAGCATCTGCCGCTCCTCGTCCATGAACCACGACCGGCCATTGGGAAGCGTGCGGATGGGTTTGCCGTTGACCATCGTATCCTGCCGCAGCCAGAGATGGGCATGGGCGTCGATAATCGTGTAATCTCCCATGACGTCAGGAATTTGCCCAGCTTACGCGCTGCTGGTCGCCGATTATACGTTTCACCTCGCCGATGAGTTCCCAATCGGGCTGTTCGCTCACGAAAGCAATATTTTTCGCCACATTCTCAGGGTTCGCCGAACTGAAGAGTGTGGTGGCGATGCGTGGCTCGGATAAGGAATACTGCATAGCGAGTTTCTCGATCGGATAGCCCTTTGCGTCGCAATATTCCACGGCGCGACGGCAAGCATCGACGAGGCTCTTTGGGGCCGGATGCCATGCCGGCACTCCGCGCCGAGAAAGAAGACCCATCGACAGCGGGGAAGCGTTGATTACTCCGATGCCGCGCTGCTCGAAGTAGTCGAGGTAGTCAAGCAGTTTGTCGTCGTTGAGGGTGAAGTGGCAGAAGTTCAGGATGCTCTCAACGGTGCCGGGGGCCACGTGGTCGATTACCCACTGAAGGTTTTCGAGCTGAAGGTCCGTGATGCCCACATGGCCCACCACTCCCTTGTCGCGCAGCGCCACGAGCGCCGGGAGCGTTTCGTCAACCACCTGATGCAGGTCGGCGAACTCAATATCGTGAACGTTGATAAGGTCGATGTGGTCCACGCCGAGGCGCTCCATGCTCTCGTAGACGCTCTCGGTGGCGCGGCGCGCGGAATAATCCCAGGTGTTCACTCCATCCTTGCCGTAGCGTCCCACCTTGGTGGAGAGATAATACTTGTCGCGCTTAATCTCGCGGAGCGCTTTGCCGAGCACGGTCTCCGCCTTGTAATGTCCATAGTAGGGCGATACGTCGATAAAGTTCATGCCGCTGTCGACGGCGGTATGCACCGCGGCGACTGCCTCGCCCTCTTTCGTTTCGCGGAAAACGCTGCCGAGCGACGACGCTCCGAAACTCAATGCCGACACTTTCATGCCCGTTCGGCCTATTTCTCTATACTCCATAATTGTGTCTCTGGTTTTTCAGGTATTTCTAAATTGCTGCAAATATCGGGGTTATCTTCTGAAATCATTGTCAGAATTTCGTGTTTCAATAGGACAATATCGACATCGGCCATCTCAAACACTTGTTTATTTCGCCGGTTTGCGCTAACTTGCACGATACAACAACCCGACCCATGCACCATTTCACACGACTTCCGCAACTGCTTACGCTCAATGTGGGCCACGCCTCGCACAATGCCGACTGGAATTTCCGGAATGTCAGCAGCCCGTTCACACGTCTATACTTCGTCACAGCCGGTTCGGCCATGGTTCAGCTCCCCTCGGGCTCCCATACGCTGACTCCGGGCCATATGTATTTAATTCCAGCCTTCATGCAGCATACCGACTGTTGCACCGGTCGTTTCAATCATTATTATATACATATTTATGAGGATTCGGATGGGCCGGGCGTCCTCGCCGACCTTGATTTTCCCGTGGAACTCGACGGAACCGACCACGACCTGCACCTTTTCCGCACAATATGCGAACACAACGAAACCATGCGGCTGCATACGCCCGACCCGCGAATTTACGACAACCGCCACTCGCTGATTGAGTGCGTACGTCTGAACCGCGAACGCCCGATTCATGAGCGCATGGAATCGCTCGGCATCGTCTACCAGCTGCTGTCGAGGTTCGTCCGACTGGCTCACCCGCGCTATGAATCCTCCGACGCGCGGATCCGCAACGCCTTGCGTTTCATCGACAGGAATCCTGGAGAAGCCATCGCGCTCAGCCAGCTGGCAGACGCGGCGCATATGTCGCGCGACCATTTCATCCGCATGTTTTACCATGAAGTCGGCGTAACCCCCATACGCTACATTACGGAACGTAAAATGCTAAGAGCGCGCCTCCAGCTTGCCTCCACCTCCCTTCCGGTGAAAGACATCGCAGCTTCGCTCGGCTACAGCGACTTCTCCTACTTCTCGCGCATCTTCCGGAAAGAAACCCACCTAACCCCTCTCCAGTACCGCGCCACCTTCAACCGCGTCCCCACTCCCGACAAACCCCTATCGAACTCCTGACTGAGACCTTGCCATAGAAACAGACATTGACAAAAATACGGTTACCGCATCCGGCTGAAAGGATATTACCTTCCGACGAAACACAAGCGCTCAAGAATATTATTTGCCTGTACCAAAACGCGAGGTGTCAATATCAGTGTCTTTGGGCTTGAAGCCATTGAATCGCCAGATAAATGTCAGCTTGAGATTTCGGGTCATATCGCGGACTTGCATCCGATAGTCCTGACCGGCATGGTTAATAGTCATCGTCGGCGACCATTTGTTGAATATATCATCGGCTTTCAAATCCAGCTCACAGCAGCGTTTCTTTCCGAACAGCCACTTGATTCCGGCATCGACTTTCCATATATCCGTAAGGTCGGCAATCCCTTGCAGTGACGGTGATATGTAACTGAAATCAATTGATAATGATAGAGGACAATTCTGACTGAACTTAAAAGAATTGCTGAGAGAACCATAGAAAACCCATTTGCAGTTGTCAAAACTTATGTCATGGAAATGATTAGCCTTTGCCCGCCTGTTCATCACGTTTGCAGTGGCTGTGGCATTCCAAATGTAACTGACTGAGAAAGGAGCATAGAGATTAAGTCCGACTACACGTTCATAGTTCATGTTGATGGTCTGATAAATGAGGTTAAGAGCATCAGGCGACTGGTATGCCAACTGCACTGTTGATTTGTCTCCATATTGAAAATAGAGTGTCGCCACATATTTCTGCCTTAAAATATAGTTGAACTGGGCATCGTACTGGATATATGGTTGCAGTGCCGGATTGCCTATAACGGTTGAATAATCGTTGATGTGGCTTGTTCCGCCATGGAGTTCCCAATATGACGGATAGATACGCCGAGTGCTGAGATTGAGCTGGAATATACTTTTCGGTGTCTTATAGTAGGTTGCTCCGAGTTGAGGAATGAAATTCCAGGTGTGCTGATACTTATTGTGATAATACTCACCCTTTGCCGAGACATTGAACGACAGACCCCAGTCAAACGACCGCTGTGTGCCGACATAGGAACTCGCTACATCCTCGTTCAGTATATCATCGAAATCAGGGTTGTCAAATAATTCGTAATATTGCGAGCTATGGTCTTTCGAGTGCTGATACTCCGCGCCATAGTTCAGTTGCCATTTGCCGATCTGATGCTGTTGGTCGATATATACATGCCATCGGTCTATCGCCTGACAGTTTTCAGAACCAAGAAGATAATCTGCATCCTTAAACAATGACTGTGATCGATTCTCGGAGTAGCGGGTATAGTCACCGCCGACGGTCATACCGAATGGGGCTGTATAACGTAGAGCCACATTATGATAACCCACAGGCGACAGCATCCTGTAGGCATTCGTATAGTTGCCCAACGTACCCGATGATAGTGCCCGGCTCTTTGAATCCGAGATTATCTGACCGTTGTAAATGAGTTTGAGCTTTTTCCATGATGCGGAGGCATATATGGCATTGCTCCAGTTCTGGCCAATGCGGCGCATATCGTCCTCAATCATAGTTCGCTTACCATCATGAAGATGATTCGACCATGTTTCCTCGCGGCTCCACGATTTACTGCGCGTTAATCCATAATTTAAGTCAAAAGACCAGTCCTTTAATGCGTATGTCGCTGCGAGTACACCACCATACGAACCATAGTGAGCCTGATTGTAACCGGCTCTAACCTGTCCCTGCAAACCATCAAGAGGCGTCGGAGTTTTCAGAACCACGTTGATTACCGCACCGTTGACATGATACTTCGCCGGAGCTGAATACATAATCTCCACGTTTTTAAGCCTGTCAACCGGAGTGTTGTAGAGAAGTTGATAAAGATTCTGGAGCGGCATATTGGTAAGTTCACCATTGAGAATAATGGTGACATTTGAGGCTCCGGAAAGCCCTATCATTCCATTGTTATCCGTGACGCCGGGCATATAGCCAAGGGCTTCAAGAACATTATTAACCGGTTTGTCCTTGACTATTCCGGGGAGGTCAACTACCATAATTCCGTCCTCGCCCCTGACCTGTGGTTTCTCTCCTTTTACAACAACTTCATCAAGCTGTTGAGCAGAGATTGTATCGGGCACCGCTGTCTGAGCATAAGATGCTATGCAATGCAGGATTGTTATGAAAAGGAATGCTTTTTTCATTGCGTTATATTTTTCTGATGCAAAATTACCTACCCATCCATTCAATTTCATCATGACAGACCTTATATAGTCTTAAACGCTTCCTTATTTAGTCTTAAATCGAAGGTATACTAATGGATTGTATGAAGGATTATTAGTAATTTTACTACCATGAAAAGTTTTAAGACAATATCGACTTATTTTATTATGATTATTGCAGTAATTTTCGGCTGCAATGTCTATTATCTCATATCCCTTTATAATTCGATAAAAGCCAATGTTGAACGAGATGTAATGACGGCTTTGGCTGATGCAGACATTGATGACCTTATGTATCGCGCCGGCAGAGCGCAAGGACTGGCATCAAACGTAAAGGTACAAGAGGATATGGAAGAATACAATTCGCCAGGAAATGCAGAGGCATCCACATATAGGGATGAAAACGGTCAACTCATTTCTGTGAGGACTGAGGCAGACGGAACAGTTATTGAAGAGCGGGCTATGTTGTCAGAAAACAGTTCATATTCCAATCAGATGGTTGACGCAATGAGCAGACAATTCCATGCGATAATGGGAAAGTATATCCCTTATGACATGGCGGTAATGGATAGCGTTTTACGCAATCAGCTTTCTTACCGATTTATTTATCCGGATTTTTTATGTGTGAGAGTTGTTGACAGCAGGGATTCTGTAATCTGCGACAATCCAACATTTAAGGGTGAATCCGGATTTGATTCATTCCGATTTAATATCAATCCGGACGAAGGCATTTATTATAAGGCATATATGACACCTCTGACCCGCCATATCGTTTCGGAGATGTCAGGTGTTATTGTAACTGTTTTTCTTCTTTTGGTTGCGTTTACTCTGGCTTTTTGGTATCTGTTTCACACAGTGTCAAAAATGAGAACAATAGAGGAGATGAAAGATGATTTTGTAAGCAATATGACACATGAGCTGAAAACGCCGATTGCTATAGCATATTCGGCCAACGACGCTCTGCTCAATTACGATACTGCTAACGACCCGCAGAAAAAGGTGACATATCTGAATATTGCCAACAAACAGCTAAAACGGCTTGGAGAGCTGGTGGAGAACATTCTTGCCATGAGTATGGAGCGACGCAAGACAATGAAGCTTAAACCGGAGGCTATTCTATTGCGACAGTTCATAGAGGAAATTGCCGACGTTCAGCACATAAGAGGCGAAAAAAATATCAGCATTGATGTGGATATTGATAAGAGCATCATGATAGAGGCAGACAGGACGCATCTCGCAAATGTATTGAACAACCTGATTGACAATGCCATAAAATACTCCGGCGATAGCGTTGAGATAACCATTATGGGCGATAGCAAATACCTTTCGGTCAGAGACAACGGCATTGGCATCCCCTCCAAATCGATTCCCTATCTGTTCAATAAGTTTTACCGTGTACCACATGGCAACCGTCAGGATGTTCGTGGCTATGGCATCGGGCTATATTATGTGAAGAGTATTCTCGATAAAATGGGCTGGGATATTGAGGTCAAAAGTACAGAAAGCGAAGGATCGGTGTTCACTCTCAAATTCAGCAAAGATGAGCAATAAGATACTGTTTGTAGAAGATGAGAAAGACCTGACGCTGATTGTCGCCGACACTCTGCGCGAGCAGGGCTATGACATTATCACGGCAGCCGACGGCATAGAAGGGCTTGAGAAATTCAAGGCCGAAGCCGCCGATATAATCGTTGCCGATGTCATGATGCCTAAAATGGATGGCTTTACTATGGCGAAAAAGATAAGAAAACTGTCGCCGACAGTTCCATTGCTATTCCTTACTGCCAAAAGCACGATTGATGATGTTGAGGAGGGTTTTGAAATAGGGGCTAACGACTATCTCAAAAAGTATCTCAAAAAGCCTTTTGAACTGCGCGAACTGATAGTGAGGATAAAGGCTCTTCTCCGCCGATACACCCCCAACCGAGCCGAGGGTATAAAATACCCACTCGGGAGTTATTTGTTCAATGTCAGTACACAGACGCTTTCGCTGGGTGGGCAAAGTGTTGAGTTGTCGCATTTCGAAGCCCGGATACTTGAACTGTTAGCTGCTAATATCGGGAAAACGGTTGATGCTTCGGAATTGATGATTGCCGTGTGGCAACGTGATGAACCGAGCAATCGCAACTCGCTTCACGGTTATATCCACAAGCTGCGCCGGGCTCTGTGTCAGGATTCCTCAATCTGCATTATCAACCAACGGGGTTTCGGGTATATGCTGACAATCAAGAATTGAGTTCAGTTTTGAGGAGTGAAATTTATATATACTTCCTATATATATGACACCATACTTCTATATATATGACACCATACATCACACGATTTGGAGGTAAAATTGAGTGCAGATACACCAAAAGCTTAAAAATCAAACTTTATTGCAAAGAGATTGAGTGTCTTTGCTGAGGCAAGGCGCTAAGGCGATGGCGAACTCTGCTCGCTCAAAATCTGCTGCCCCCTTCAAATCTGGTTCTCTCCAGTATGCAAAATAGCCCTGCAAACTGGAAGCTTGCAGGGCTATTTTGCGGAGAGGACGAGATTCGAACTCGTGGTAGGATTGCTCCTACGTCAGTTTAGCAAACTGGTGGTTTCAGCCACTCACCCACCTCTCCATTGCTATGCGTGGGTTGCCTGATTCTTGCGGCTTAAAGCCGCTGGCGTTCCCAAAAGCGATGCAAAGGTAGGCGTTTGGTTTCAATTATGCAATAGCCGACGCAGTTTTTTCAGTTTTATTTTTATGACTGTTCATGAAATTTCCTGCCGTCGTAGAGCTATGACCTCAACATCGCCTCTCCGAGGCTCAGACGCAGATGGCTATTTCTCAACCCCAGGCTTGACCCGCGGTCATCGCCTGGGGTTGGACACAATCTCAGCCCTCCAGGCCTGTGTGGGCTATATGAATTATTCAGGATGGGAGTGTACTCTTCAAAATAATTTCGACACGTCGCTTACCATCACTTCCTATGCGGGCTTCGCAGCAGACGTCGTGCCGTCGGTTGCCGGCGCCTTGTCGATAAGATCCATGAACTGGTTGAGGTTCGGAGTAATTATAATCTGGGTGCGACGGTTGAGCTGACGCCCCTCGGGCGTGGCGTTTGTGGCGATTGTATTGTACTCGCCGCGGCCGGCGGCGGTGAGACGTCTGGGATTCACGCCGAATTTATTCTGAAGCACCTGGACTACGGAGGAGGCGCGCAGGGTGCTCAAATCCCAGTTGTTGCGGATGTTGGGACGCGAGATGGGTACGTTGTCGGTATTACCCTCCACAAGCACGTCGTATGTGCTGTAGTCTTTTATTATCTTGGCGATTTTGCTCAGTATATCCATGGCGCGGGAGCTGATTTCATAGCTTCCCGACTTGAAGAGCATATTGTCGGCCAGCGAAATGTAGACAACACCCTTGAGCACCTTGACATCTACATCCTGCATCTCCGCACGGCTGAGCGAGCGCGTAAGGTTGTTGGTGAGCACCATGTTGAGCGAGTCGGATTTAGACTTGGCATCGACAAGCTGCTTAATGTAGCGGTTGGAGGCGTTGATTTCGTCGACGAGTTTTGAAATATTGACACTTCCCTGGGTGCTTTGCCGCAGGCTCTGGTCGAGCGACGCCTGCAGGGAAGCATAGTCGTCGCGAAGTTCCTGGTTACGGCGGCGCTCGTCGGCGAGCATCTGGTCGAGGTTTCCGCCGTTGGTCTTGCATTGGGCGAGCTCGAGCTGGCGATCGTTGTAGTCGGCCGAGAGGCGTGTGTATTCGCTCTGTAGCCGCTGGTATTTCTTCGAGCTGACACATCCGGTCAGGGTAAGAGCAGCGAGCGCGAGGGCTCCTAAAATCAGTCTGGTTTTCATAGTTGTAGCGTTTTAAAGTTCCGGCCCGGAGCTCCTACGGGGCTGAGCCGGAGGGTTTATGAATAGAACAACCGCCTGCGCGGCAAAGTTTTCGCCGCTGTGCAGCCTCACGGCAGCGAAATGACCTACACTCCACTTCCTGCGACATCCGGGCGACATTCCGACGAAATTTTCAGGCGATTTCTGTTGGTTTAGTGGCGGATTGTGGGTAAATTTGTAACCATAATGGAATCAATAAGACAAATCTATAAAATCGGTTTCGGACCCTCGTCGTCGCATACGATGGGACCGCGCAAGGCCGCAAGGATATTTCTCGGGAAGACCCCTACGGCGGCCTCCCGCCGCGTGACGCTCTACGGCTCGCTTGCCGCCACCGGCCGCGGCCACCTTACCGACCGCGCCATACTCGAGGAACTCGAGAGTTCGGCGCCCTGCGAGATTGTGTGGAAACCGGAAACGTTTCTGCCGTTTCACCCCAACGGAATGACGTTTGAGGCTTTCGACATCAACGGCAACGCTACGGAATCCATCACCTGGTACAGTATCGGCGGTGGCGACATCGTGCGCGAAGGGGAAGACCGCGCACCGTCGGAGAGCATCTACGACATGACTACCATAAAGGATATACTGGCATGGTGCGAGCGTACGGGGCTCTCCTATTGGGAATACGTACAGAATTGCGAGGGTCCGGCCATATGGGATTACCTTGCGGAGGTATGGAAGGTGATGCGCGAGGCTGTGGAGCGCGGCATAGAGGAGGAAGGAGTGCTCCCGGGTGGCCTCGGCGTGCGCCGCAAGGCGGTAGCCTACTACATGAACGCTTCGGGCCACAGCCAGAGTCTGAAAAGCCGCGGCCTTGTCTATGCCTATGCGCTTGCCGTAAGCGAGGAAAATGCTGCCGGCGGTAAGATCGTGACCGCCCCGACCTGCGGGAGCTGCGGCATCGTTCCGGCGGTGCTCTACCATCTCTATACGTCGAAAAACTTTTCGGAACAGCGCATACTGCGCGCGCTGGCCACGGCCGGACTTTTCGGCAATGTAGTGAAACACAACGCATCCGTCTCCGGAGCGGAAGTGGGCTGCCAGGGAGAAGTGGGCGTTGCCTGCGCCATGGCCGCGGCAGCTGCCTCGCAGCTTTTCGGAGGCACACCGGCACAGATTGAATATTCTGCGGAGATGGGGCTCGAACACCATCTGGGGCTGACTTGCGACCCCGTGTGCGGACTCGTACAGATTCCCTGCATAGAGCGTAACGCCTATGCAGCAGCCCGCGCACTCGACGCCAATCTCTATGCCGCCTTCTCCGACGGGCGTCATTCCGTAAGCTTCGACCGTATCGTCTCGGTGATGAAGCAGACGGGCCACGACATCCCGTCGCTATATAAGGAAACCGCACTCGGCGGCCTCGCGGCGATAAAATAGTCTGCATTCCATATCCGGTCGGGGCATATCGCCGCCCCGGCGCGGAGCTTTTTCGCAAAACGCCGAAGTTTGAGGGCAAAACATTCGGTTGTTTTAATAAAAATCGCTACTTTTGTTGCGTAAAATGCCATCTCCGCTCCCGACGCGCCAACAGCGCAATATCCGGGAATGCCCGACGCCCTCACAACTGAATTCTTAACTTTCATCAATACCTACACAGACATGGAAATTTCCCATATCGAACACATCGGCATCGCCGTTCCATCGCTCGACGAGGCCATCCCTTTCTACGAAAACATGCTCGGCCTTAAATGCTTCGCCATCGAAGAAGTGTCCGACCAGAAAGTACGTACAGCCTTCTTCCAGGTTGGACAGACCAAAATAGAGCTTCTTGAAGGCACCGCCGACGACAGCGCCATCTCCAAATTCATTGCCAACAACGGCGGCCGCGGCGGTATTCAGCACGTGGCATTCGCCATAGCCGACGGCGTTGCCAATGCTCTTGCAGAAGTAGAGCAGAAGGGCGGCCGCCTTATCGACAAGGCTCCCCGCCGCGGTGCCGAAGGCCTCAACATCGCTTTCCTACACCCCAAATCGACGATGGGCACCCTCGTTGAACTTTGTGAGGATCCAAAAAAGAAATAAACAAATTCCGAATGCCTGGCGGCATCCTTCCGGCCAACGGCCCAGAGGAGCCGCCTCAGCAGTTTAATAACAAATACAATTACTTATGAGCAATCAGATTGAAAAAATACAGGAGCTTATCGCCCTGCGCGAGAAAGCACGCATCGGCGGTGGCGAAAAGACAATCGAGAAACAGCACGAGCGCGGCAAGTACACCGCCCGCGAACGCATCGCCCAGCTGCTCGACGAGGGCTCGTTTGAAGAGCTCGACATGTTCGTGACCCACCGCTGCCACAACTTCGGCCAGGAAAAGAAAACCTTCCTCGGCGACGGCGTAGTGACCGGCTACGGCACAATCGACGGCCGTCTGGTCTACGTATTCGCCCAGGACTTCACCGAGTTCGGCGGTTCGCTCTCCGAGACCATGGCCCTCAAAATCTGCAAGATTATGGATATGGCCATGAAGATGGGTGCCCCGGTAATCGGCCTCAACGACTCGGGAGGCGCACGTATCCAGGAAGGCATCAACGCGCTGGCCGGCTATGCCGAAATCTTCCAGCGCAACATTCTCGCATCGGGCGTCATACCCCAGATTTCGGCCATCCTCGGCCCCTGTGCCGGCGGAGCCGTATACTCCCCGGCCCTGACCGACTTCACCATCATGGCCAAGGGTATCAGCTACATGTTCCTCACCGGTCCGAAAGTTGTTAAGACCGTTACAGGCGAGGACGTCACCCAGGAGCAGCTCGGCGGCGCTACAGTTCACTCGCAGAAGAGCGGCGTATGCCATTTCGCTGCCGAAGACGGCGAGGAAGCCATCAAGATTGTCCGCAAACTCCTCGGCTACATTCCTCAGAACAACCTTGAGGACGCACCGACAGTGGAGTGCAACGACCCCATCGACCGCATGGAGGATTCGCTCAACGAAATCGTCCCCGACAGCCCCAACCGCCCCTACGACATGTATGAGGTAATCGGAGCAATCGTTGACAACGGCGAATTCCTTGAAATCCAGCGCGACTATGCCCGCAACATCATCATAGGCTTCGCCCGCTTCAACGGCCAGAGCGTCGGCATCGTGGCCAACCAGCCCAAATTCCTCGCCGGCGTGCTCGACAGCAACGCATCGCGCAAAGCCGCACGCTTCGTGCGCTTCTGCGACGCCTTCAACATTCCTCTGGTATCGCTCGTCGATGTTCCCGGATTCCTTCCCGGCACCGGTCAGGAGTACAACGGCGTAATCCTGCATGGCGCCAAACTGCTTTACGCCTATGGCGAAGCCACCGTGCCCAAGGTAACCGTAACCCTCCGCAAGAGCTACGGCGGCTCGCACATCGTGATGAGCTGCAAACAGCTGCGCGGCGACATGAACTACGCTTGGCCTACGGCGGAAATCGCCGTGATGGGCGGTGCAGGCGCCGTAGAAGTACTCTATGCCAAGGAAGCCAAGGCTTCTGACGACCCCAAGAAGGTGCTTGCCGAGAAGGAAGCCGAATACAACAAGCTTTTCTGCAACCCCTACAATGCAGCGAAATACGGCTATATCGACGACGTAATCGAACCCCGAAATACCCGTTTCCGCATTATCCGCGCACTGCAGCAGCTTGCTACCAAGCGTGTGACCAATCCCGCGAAGAAACACGGCAACATACCCCTCTGATAATCCATTCATCTTCATCAAGCACGGCTCCGGCGGCCTGATGCGCCGCCGGAAGCCATGCAAATCCTTTCAAGTTAACCGAAAAATCACCAAACTCCATGAAGAAGAAACTGCTTCTTTTACTGGTAGCTATCGCCGGTTGTTGCGCCCCCTCGACCGCACAGGGCAGAAAAGCCCTGCGTATCAACGAGGTGATGGTTGACAACGAGACGAACGTCGTCGACGACTACAGCGAGCACGGAGCCTGGATCGAGCTGTTCAACTCCAGCTATGCCCCGCTTGAGATCTCGAGCGTCTACCTCACGAACGACCCGAGCCGCCCCACGCTCTACCCCGTGCCCCTGGGCGACGTCAACACCCGCATCCCCAAGCGCCAGCATATAATTTTCTGGGCCGACAACAAGCCCACCCGCGGCACATTCCACACCAATTTCACCCTGGCTCCCGAGCGCGCCAACTGGATTGGCATCTACGACGCCGACGGCCGCACGCTCATCGACTCGATAACCGTTCCGCCGCTGCAGCCCGACCAGTCGTTCGCCCGCAAAGCCGACGGAATCGGCACATCGGCCGCCGACTGGGAAATCCGCACTGACTCTGACGGCAGCATCGTCACCCCGTCGAGCAACAACATAATCCGCGATACTAACGATAAGGTCCAGAAATTCCACGACCTTGATTCCAACGGCGTAGGCCTTACAATTTCTGCTATGGCAATCGTATTCTCCGCACTCCTTCTGCTCTGCATCTGTTTCTATGTAATCAACCGCATCGGCGCCGCCCGCTCGCAACGCAAGAAGATGGCCGCCCACGGCATCGACCACAAGGAAGTAGCCCGCGCAGACCGCCCCGAAGGCGACTCCGGCGAGGTTATCGCTGCTATCGCAGCCGCCCTCAACGAGCACCTCAACGCCCACGACCTCGAAAGCACCATCCTTACTTTCAGCAAGGCGAAGAAAAACTATTCGCCCTGGAGCTCGCACATCTACACCCTGCGTCAGATGCCGCGCCGCTGATCCAGCGGCTCCATAATTAGAATCCACATCATTTAATCCTCATCACCCTCATAACAGCAATGAAAGAGTATAAATATAAAATCAACGGCAACCTCTACAAGGTAGCCATCGGCGACATCGACAACGGCGTAGCCGAAGTTGAAGTAAACGGCACCCCCTACAAGGTTGAACTCGAGCAGAAGGCTGCCACCACCATCAAGGTAGCCACTCCCAAACCGGCAGCCGCACCCCGCACCGCCACCGGCGAAAAAGTAATCGCGAAGGCCGCCCCCGCTGCCGCAGCAGGAGGCACCGCCGTAAAAGCTCCGCTGCCCGGCACCGTGCTCGACATCAACGTAACCGTAGGCCAGGAAGTCAAGGCAGCCGACACAGTCGTAACCCTCGAGGCCATGAAAATGGAAAACGCCATCAAGGCCGGTGTCGACGGCAAGGTGGCATCCATCTCCGTAGCCAAGGGCGACGCCGTGCTCGAAGGAGCCGTACTCGTCACCATCGCCTGAACCGCAACTCATTCACCTTTTTATCTTCAAGCTGTCAACACTGTAAAATACCTGAAAAATGAATGAGTTCAGCACTTTTCTTGTAGAAAACCTGACCCAGTTCTGGCACCTCACCGGATTCTACAACGCCACATGGGAGCACCTCGTGATGCTCCTTGTAGGCCTATTCTTCATATGGCTCGCAATCACAAAGAATTTCGAGCCTATGCTTCTGGTGCCGATCGGCTTCGGCATACTCATCGGCAACGTACCATTCAACGCTACCGCCGGCCTTGAAATCGGCATCTACGAGGAGGGCTCCGTGCTCAATATCCTTTATAATGGCGTGAGCGCAGGGTGGTATCCTCCGCTGATATTCCTTGGCATCGGTGCCATGACTGACTTCACCGCCTTGATAGCCAATCCGAAACTGATGCTTGTAGGCGCAGCCGCGCAGTTCGGCATCTTCGGCGCCTATATGGTGGCCCTCGCCCTCGGCTTCATGCCCGACCAGGCCGGCGCTATCGCCATCATCGGCGGCGCCGACGGCCCCACGGCCATCTTCCTCTCGTCGAAGCTCGCACCGAACCTCATGGGAGCAATCGCCGTATCGGCATACTCCTATATGGCACTCGTGCCTGTGATTCAGCCGCCTATCATGCGCCTGCTCACCACCCGCCACGAACGCCTCATCAAGATGAAGCCCGCGCGCGCCGTGGCCCAGAGCGAGAAAATTATCTTCCCTATCGTGGGTTTGCTCCTCACATGCTTCGTGGTTCCCTCCGGCCTGCCCCTGCTCGGCATGCTATTCTTCGGCAACCTGCTGCGTGAGTGCGGCGTAACCAACCGCCTGGCCAAAACGGCATCCAACGCCCTGACCGACATCGTCACCATCCTTCTGGGCATGACCGTCGGCGCCTCCACCCAGGCATCGTCGTTCCTCACCAAGGAGACAATTTTCATCTTCGCCCTCGGCTTCATGGCCTTCATCATCGCATCGGCCTCCGGCGTGCTGTTCGTGAAACTGTTCAACCTCGTGCTCCCCGCCTCGAAGAAAATCAACCCGCTCATCGGCAATGCCGGCGTATCTGCCGTGCCGATGTCAGCACGAATCTCCAACAACCTCGGCCTCGAATACGATCCCTCCAACTACCTGCTCATGCATGCCATGGGCCCGAACGTAGCCGGAGTAATCGGCTCGGCCGTAGCTGCAGGCGTTCTCCTCGGCTTCCTCGCCGCCTGATCGCCCTCATTGTCTACCCACATCAACGGTGCGTCAGAATCTCCCCGATTCTGGCGCACCGCCTTCTTTACGCACGAATGTCGGAACCCGTACGAACAAACCGAACAAATGCCTATTAACTACCAGAGAAAATCAAATTTTAATTGCAAGCGAAAAGTCAGATTTCAACTCCCGTGGTATTATCAAATGCCAAAGGCTGCGAAGTTAATAACTGCTGATTTAATAACTGCTGAGTAAATGAAAGTACCGTGGAATCATCAACCGGGTGCTCCCTTTATCTGAGTAAGTCCAAAACCGCAAAATCAAAAATAATTCGCCTACAACGAAAAATTTCCACCGGAAAACTTGCGCAATTCAGAAACTCGTCGTAAATTTGCACCCGTTAAAGGGAAACAACAACGCCCGTGAGCAGCAGAGGTTGCTTCTCCCCAGAGAGGAAGGCGTTAAAATAGACACTCTTTAATTGGACACTTTGCCTTGTGGTGTAATGGTAGCACGTCGGATTCTGGTTCCGCCTGTGAGGGTTCGAATCCTTCCAAGGCAACTTCTTGAAATTGCAGTTGGCTGATAATCAGTTAACTGCAATTTTTTCTTTTATGTATCTGCACAAAATCGGCAAAACGAATCTCGGCATTCCGGTTGAACAGAATCCATACAGCAATTTCAGGACCTTCCGGCAGAACGGGGTCCTGTTCCGTTCCGCACAGGTAGAACGCATTTTTTAAGGGGTGGACGACTCTATGCTGATTCAATCATAGTAACTGCTATTGGGGTTTCACAATATATAAATACATTTACAAAGCACACAAACGGATTTCCTCCACCGATTTTGCATTATTTAGTTTTGAAGTGCCAGAATTTGGCACTGGTGCCGCTTAACTTTGCAGACGGGAAGCGATAGTGCGTCCCCTTGTCACTCTAATTCCGCATTGACCATGGCTCTTCTTATTATGCTAATCGTATTGCCCGGATGGTTGTTTCAGGCTCTTAAAGATGGCGCCAACATAAAGTGATCCGGCAAATCCGTCGGCACTTCCGAATGCCACCCTCCGCAAACCACAAAATTCTCTGGACCTGACACGCAAAATCATATCTTTCGGAGAAACTCCAACAATATTCTGTATAACGACCAAATCATAACAACATGTCTTTCTGGAATTTACTATGCGAGGCCGCCCTACTTGATTTAATCTGCAAATTTTTTTCACCTAAACGGAGCCCGATTGAATCGCGTCGCGACAACACGTCCTTCAGTAGCGGCAATGCATTCCATGACACCGATTATTCAGGAGATTACTCGTCGGACAACAATAGTACGTCAGGCAATTATTTTGGCGGACATTCTGGCTCATGGAACGACTGCATCGACGACGACATTATCAACGATGCATTTTTCGACGACTTCTAAAACGCTCAGCGATATCATATTTCGGTTTGTTGTACCCTTTTGTCGGTTCTTCGACTTAAAAGGGGAACCTCGGCATGGTTCTTGTTGTTTGAAATTTCTGAAAACGTATTTACAACGCATATGAAATTCACAAAATTCCTGATGGCCTCCGCAGCCGGCGCTACCATGCTGTTCGCAAACGGCAGCGAACCGGCCGTAGACCAGCTGACCAAAACAACCGATTCTATGAACTCAGTAATCATCTACTTCACCCACTCCGGGAATACGGAGCTTGCGGCAAAGGAGCTCTCGAAGACAACGGGCGCCAAAGCCATCCGCCTCATGCCGGAGCAACCCTATTCGTCGGCCGATGTCGACTGGACCAATGAGACCTCCCGATGCACACGCGAGCATCTCGACCAATCACTACGTCCGGCGATTAAGCCTATCGACATTGATTTCACCAAAGTCGATACGTTATTTCTGGGTTTCCCGATCTGGTGGCACGAGGAGCCGGCCATAATCCGCACATTTCTCGACACCTATGGCCCCCAACTTGTCGGAAATCCGATTTACCCCTTCTGCACCTCCTATGAAAGCCCGATGTCGGAAGCCGACGCGACTCTGCGCAAAGGCTATCCCGGACTTGACTGGAAAAATGGCCTCCGCCTACCCGCATCAACCGAAATCATAAAACAATGGATCGAACAACAATGACAACGATTAAACTCAACAACGGCGTCGAAATGCCGCGCATCGGCTACGGCGTATATCAGGTTAACCCCGAGGAATGCAAACGCTGCGTGGCCGATGCGCTGAGCGTAAGCTACCGCATGATTGATACAGCCCAGGCATACCACAACGAGGAAGGCGTCGGTGCGGCGGTAAAGGAGAGCGGCATCGCCCGCTCCGAGCTTTTCATAGTATCAAAAATATGGATTTCCAACTATGGCTATGAAAAAGCCAAAGCATCGATCGACGAGAGCCTGCGCCGCCTCCAGACCGACTATATCGACCTGATGCTACTACACCAGCCTTTCTGCGACCGCTACGGCGCATACCGCGCTCTCGAAGCAGCCTACAAGGAAGGGAAAATCCGCGCAATCGGCGTAAGCAATTTCTATCCCGACCATTTCGTGGACCTTGCCAGCAACGTTGAGATTCCACCGGCCGTAAATCAGATTGAGACACACGTATTCGACCAGCAGACCGAAGCCATCAAATACCTCAATGAATTCGGCACACGCGCAATGGCATGGGCACCGCTCGCCGAAGGCCGCAATAACTTCTTCACAAACCCGGTGCTTGAGGCAATCGGCCGCAAATATGGCAAGAGCGTAGCACAGGTGGCTCTGCGCTGGCTATATCAGCGTGACGTAATCATCATCCCGAAGTCGACCCATATAGAGCGCATGCGCCAGAATCTCGACATCCTCGACTTCTCGCTCTCCGACGAGGATATGGAGGAAATCCGGCGCCTCGACACGGGCAAAAGCCTGTTTTTCGACCACCACGACCCCGAAGTCGTAAAGATGTTCATGGGCTGGCGCTGACCCCCTCCCCTACCGCAGGATGCCGCAGACATCCAGTCGCGGCGTCCTGTCGTATTTTCCTTACATATGACGACTATCCGCCACCGCAATTCCGCCGGAAATTCGTAGCTTTGCAGAGCAGAACCCCTCACCCCCGTATGTCATGAAAATCGAAAAATGGGAAACAATAGATAGCCGGTATGTAATCCGGCGCCCATGGCTCACGGCACGCTGCGACACCGTGCGCCTCCCCAACGGCACCATCCATCCGGAATACTACGTTCTGGAATATCCCACCTGGATCAACGTTATCGCCATTACATCCGACGGGGATTTCGTCATGGTGGAACAATACCGCCACGGCCTCGGGGATGTATTCACCGAACTCGTTGCCGGAGTGGCCGAAGAGGGAGAAGCGCCCATGGATACCGCACGCCGCGAACTTCTGGAAGAAACTGGCTACGGCAACGGCACCTGGCAGCAATTCATGGTTCTTTCGCAGAATCCCAGTTCGACCAACAACCTTACATACACATTTCTGGCCACCGACGTCGAGAAAATCGGCACCCAGCATCTCGACGCTACCGAAGACATCGCCGTGCGCCTGCTTACTCCCACCGAGGTAAAGCAGCTCTTGCTCGACGATAGAATCAAGCAATCGCTCATGGCCGCCCCACTCTGGAAATACTTCGCCCTGAAGGCCATGTAACCCCTCTTTCCAGTCCTCGCATAAACCCCGAAACACGCTCAACGAAACCAATTAACCCATCGCCGCTAATCCTCCGCCCCCGCCTACCCCTCTTCAGGGTGCTCCTCAGAGGATGCTGAAATAGACAACGTCCGAACGAAGTATGTAACGATGATACAACCTTTCTGCAGAACAGTAAAGGGAGCCCGGCTAAATTTCCCTCTTTACATATTAGACATATATACGGCTACCCGTCGTGATTAATAGATGAACCCGCTCTGCTTACATTCTCAATATAGCGCACTTTCATCCAGCGCACTTTTCAACGGCAATCGGTTGTGTTTTACAGCATAACCGATTGCCATCTCAAAAAATCTTTTTAACTTTGCGTTTAACATCAAAGTATTGTATTCAGTAAGCAAGTGAATAATGGAATCACAGAAGATAAACAGGATTAAAATTGCATTAGTTGAGAATGGCAAAACCGGGAAATGGCTTGCCGAGCAAGTAGGCAAAAATGAAGCCACCGTTTCCAGATGGTGTTCCAACAAAATGCAACCTTCTCTTGATACGCTCGTAAGGATTTCAGAATTACTTGATATTGATGTGAAGGATTTAATCGTAAGCAATAAAGAATAAGGATATAGCCATAATATGGATTACATAAGGAAATATTGGTGGTATTTTGTTATTGGATTTATAATAGTTCCAATAATACTTAACGTCATTCTTCTCATACCTGCATTTACTCCTATTGTAGGAGATAATACAGTGTGGCTCTCATTCTTTGGGTCTTTAATCGGTGCTCTTGCTTCTTTTGTAATGATATTCTTTACAGCAAAAACACTGGAACAGAATAAACAACAACTCGAAGAACTAAGAAGACAATGGAACGAGGAGCACCTTCCCTATCTTTCTTGTCAATTAATATCATCTGGCAACTATTTTAAGCTACGCATCCTTAATTCAGCTAATGTTGTAGCCAAAGATGTTTCAATTGACATTGAGAATTGTTTAGAAAATGAAGATGTATACCATTTAGGAGATCTTCAAGAATTCTTACAGAATCAATCGTTCATAATTCCACCTCTTGAGAGTATATATTTTGATATTTTAATTACAGCCTACAAAGATATTGAAAACTTACCAAAAGGATTCATCAAAGTTTCGCTAAAATCTGGAAACAAAGACTTTGGCATTTTTCAGCTATATCCAAGTAATCATGCCTATATGTCTTTCGAAAAAGCCAATATTGGCCGGGAAATTGTCAACTCAATTTCAAAAGTAAGTCAGTCTATCACTGATAAAAAGTTTTTATTCAAATAACGAGTATTAAAATTGAATTTTCAAGCGGACATACAGGAAAATGACATCTTCGAACTTTCGCCCGAACTGCTCAATACACTGCTTAAAGACCATACTTTAAGCGCCGACTCTGAGCAGGTCAACATTTTCTGGGCCACCGACAATTACGCTGAGCGCGGAGACGGCTATCAGTATGCCGACCAAATCAAGATTGAAGCTATCACCGGGGCCAATGGCAACATAATCGTGCCGCGAGCTGTCAAATCCCGCGAGCAACAGCGCAGCCGCGAAATGGCGGAGGTGTTCACTCCCTCATGGATATGCAACAAACAGAATAATCTTATCGATAATGCATGGTTTGGTCGCGAGGGTGTTTTCAATACCGAGGTTGACAATTCCAATGGTACACACTCTTGGGTTGTCAAAAGTATTCACAGTTTTAATAATCACCATTGAAGCATAATATAAAGAGTTGAATTATGGTCTTAGATAAGATTGTTTTTATAAATCGTGCACCCTTTGAGCATATGGAAATAGATTTCTTAGAAGGTGGAATCAATGTGCTGTCAGCTATCAATGGAAAAGGCAAAACAACAATCCTTTCCCATATCGTTGATGCATTCCACGAATTGGCAAAAAAAGCGTTTCCTAACTCATATAAAGGTAATCTTGATGGGGCATATTATCGAGTGTTAACATCAAGGTATTCGTTAGACTCAACAAAACCGGCAATTGTATATATAAGATTTAAAAAAGATGACAACATCTACGATTTCGTAGAAATTGTCGGCTCTATTGATAACGTATTATATGACAGCATAAATATTGAGAACAAGATACCATATTTTGAAATAACTAAAAAATTATCACATTCTGCCCAGGCTAAAATTCTTTCGACCAATTGTACTGAGAGAAACATCAAATCTATTTTTAATAAATCATTAGCAACATATTTTCCGGCGTATCGTTTTGAAACTCCAGGGTATCTAAATAATTCATATTCAGATAGTCTTCTTTACGATTTATCTCGTAAATATAACGGTTATATTCGAAATCCAATTGAAGTGGTATCAGGTTTACCTCAACTCGCTAATTGGTTGATGGATCTTGTCCTTGATTGGTCCATATATAAAGATTCCGAAACAATGCAATTGCGTACTGCCGTGAATAAAGTGCTATCATTGACACTGTCCTCAAAAACCAAGATGGATGTGCGATTGGGAATTGGGCCTAGAACTAATACTAGTTCAAGAATATCAATTGTACATGATGAAGGAGATAAAATACAAACCGTATATCCATCAATATTTGAAATTTCATCAGGAGAAGCGGCTCTGCTATGTATGTTTGGCGAAATTTTGCGACAGTCCGACGCAATTGGTGAAACTCTAAATTGTGAAGGTATTGTTATAATCGATGAAATAGACAAACATCTTCATATTACAATCCAACACGATATTTTGCCTCAATTATTCAAATTATTTCCTCGTGTACAGTTTATCGTAAGTTCCCATTCTCCGTTTTTAACGATGGGACTTGCAGAAATGCAGCAAAACAGAACTAGACTGATTGATCTAGATAATGATGGAATGACTACCATTCCCCAGAATACTGAAATATTCCAGTCTATTTACGAAATGTTTGTTAACGAAAATAACAACTTTGCGAAGGAGCTTAAATCATTGAAAGAAAGGATTGACCAACAATGCAAGCCAATTATAATAACAGAGGGCAAAACGGACATCAAGCATATAATGAAAGCTAAAGAAGTCCTGAAAATAACAGATGTAGATTTCGCTTGTATCGAAGTTGATCAACAACCTGATGGAGATACAAATTTGCTGTCCTTATTAGATCAATTAAGTAAGGTATCGCGCTCAAATATTGTTATCGGAATCTTTGATAGAGATAATGATAAAATACTGAAAGACCTACAGGCAGAAACAACAGAATATTTATCTTTTGGTAATAATGTATATGGTTTCTGTATTCCAGTGCCCAAATCTCGATTAGAAAGGAAACAACGTCGTATTTCTATAGAATACCTATATTCAGATAATGAAATCACCCAAGTTCTGAGCAATGGTTGCAGATTATTCTTTGGAACAGAATTTTCTAAACAATCAATGTTTCATAACGCCGAATCCTTGACCCTTAAAGTTCCTAAAGGCAAAGGAGAAGACAAGATTATTGAAAATAATGGGGGACAAGCGGTATACGACAACGACGACAAGAATCATTTAGCAAAGAAAAATGATTTTGCCAATGCAGTTGTGAATGAAGAAATTGCAATCGCTATGGAAAGTTGGAATAATTTTAAACCAATTTTCGACATTTTACATAAGATATTGCAGTTAGGTTGTGTTATTTCCGATGTTAAAAATCGTGATTTTTGATTCGATTATTTCAATTAAGCGGTCTTATATGGCGTAATTTGATTTTAGATTTGGAGAAAAATGTCCTAAAACGAGAATTAAAACCGTTAAAAATTCGATTTTGATTTTGTGATGCGACGGATTTTCGCTATATTTGCACCATTAAACGCATCGGATATGATACAAGAGCTGAAAATACGTAATTTCAAGTCGTTTCGCGATGAAGTGGAATTGAGTTTTGAGCCGTCGGCAGACGACCGTTACAACAGTGTGGTCACGATGCCCGACGGAGTTAAGCTGTTGCGCTTTGCAGTGGTGCTCGGCGCAAACGCCAGCGGCAAATCAAATCTGCTTGAAGCGATTGAGTTCCTGCGCGGTTTCTGGAACACACTTCCATCCACCAACGATGACGGTACGGATGTGCAGCCATTCCTGTTACGCGACGATGCGCTGTCTTTCGACACGGAATTTGAACTTAAATTCTATGCTGACGGACTTCGCTATTGGTACAAACTCAAGGTAAATCCTGAAAAGGTCTGCCATGAGTTGCTCTTTGTCTATCTCACCAACCGCCCGACAAAGGTGTTCTGTCGCGAGGATGTCGGTGGTATATCCAGGTTGAATTTCAATCCGGCTGTCGTCAGACTCTCTCAGGCGGAGGTGGACGTCATGACGATGAACTGTCTTCGCAATATGTCGCTGCTGGCTACCATGAAGAAGGTGAATGTCTCGGTCGCATATCTTGACAATATGCGCCGGTGGATTGACAGCCATATTCTTCCGTTGCAAAGCGGTTCGCTTTCCTCTCTTTCAAATGATGCGAAAAAGCACATAGCGGACAGTGAGGATTTCCGCGAGTATCTTCTGCAATTCGCAAAGGAGGCAGACTTTAATATATCAGACATAAAGATTCAGAAGATGGCGGCTCTGTTCGGACATAAGGTTGAGAATGCCGACGGTTCGCATGATTATATTCTCCCTGAGGCTTGCCAGAGCACGGGCACAAAGCGAATGGTTGAGCTGGAGTCTCTGATCTACGAACAGCTCAACCGTCAGGCTTTCCTTTGCATTGACGAGATTGAAGCCTCGATGCACCCCAACCTGATGGAGTATATCCTCTCGAAATTTGTCAATACACCGGATAACCAGTCTCAGCTTCTTGTCTCTACACATTACGACCCGATTCTTAAAGACATCGACGACATTTTCGGCAAGGACTCCGTATGGTTTACCGAGAAGGGGAAGGACGGCAACTCGCAGTTGTTCTCGCTCGTTGATTTCAATGGCCTAAACAAACTCTCATCTATCCACCGCGCTTATATGAACGGTCGTTTCGGCGCACTTCCCAACGTATTGTAATCATGGCAAGAAGAATCAAAGAGCGTAAACTCAAAAATCCGGCGATTACAATCATCGGCGAGGGTGCTACCGAGCGCTACTACTTCACACACCTGAAACTCCTCAACGGTTATAACTACGTCTGCAAGCCCCGCAACTTTGCCGAGCAGAACATTGATGACATTCAACGGCAGGTGGAAAGGGTACTCGCTGATGACGGGATTGCCGTATGTGTATTCGATGTGGATGTAACCCGCATACATCAGGCGGACAAGGTCAAATTCGACGCCATGCGTCGGCGTTATGCCGGTAATCCGTCTGTAATCATCTGTGAGAGTATGCCGTCGATTGAGTTCTGGTTTCTTCTCCACTATCTCAATACCAACCGCTATTTCGCTTCATCTGATGATGTGATTGCCCTGCTCCACAGATTCATGCCTAATTTCAGCAAACAGCAGTCATTCCTGTCCCGCGACAATTGGGTAGCCACACTATTGGCCGACAACAAACTTTCAACAGCCATCTCCAATGCCATTGCGATTGGAGACGAAGGAGAATCATATTCCAACCTTCATAAGTTATTCGCGCTTCTTAATCCATAAGGCGACTTACATAATACCATAACGTAATTTTCGGTTATTCCTATACAAAATATTGCGATTAAGCACCGTTGGAGGTACAAATTTTTGCGATTATAACCGTAATTTTTACAAAAAACTGAGTTTGGAACATAGGTAAAGCGATGGGACGAGTGGCGGCGGTGCATTTGTCATGTCGGCATGGCCGTCAATAATGTCGGGGCCAGCCCTGACATCCTTGACCGCCATTCCGACAGTGGCGGAGGGCGACACCGCAAGATCCAACACGAAACCTATGCCACCATACCCTTACGGGTGGTGACTCGGTCACGCTTATGTCTCATGCCGTGCCTTGATGCCTCCGCAAGTTATTTTCACCGCCGTCACTCCACCCATCGCTTGATTTCGCGCCATTGTCCCGAAGACGTAAGCATTAACTCAACTACAGGTTAGAGGTCCAAAATAAGAATACATCGGTTA
>ERZ809074.16-NODE-16-length-229979-cov-30.758659_pt1 | contig 229979 bp, 249 predicted proteins | sample MGYA00520795_ERZ809074 | MGnify/ENA primary metagenome ERZ809074 (study PRJEB31570, sample SAMEA3212989) | Homo sapiens | biome: human-gut; feature: human gut; material: fecal | place: Sweden | collected 2011 ... | reverse complement strand
TTTTGCAGACAAAACCAGCCGGAGCAACGGCTGGTTTTGCTTAGCAATTCTCCGCTCTCATTTTGGGAGCGGTTTTGTTTTTAACAAAACCTTTTATGGAGGAAGTTATGGAAAACAAAATCAGAAAACAGAATTTACGGCGGCTGCGTTCGGAATACGGCGAAAGTTTCCGCCGGGCCTTGGCGGAGCAGGGGCTGACGCCGGAAGAGTTCAGCGCGCAAAGCGAGATACCGCTGAATGTCGTTGAAGAGCACTTAAACGGCCAACGGCGCTTTCTTGGTGAAATAAACAATATTTGCTTTTGCCTGAACAAACGCATGAAAATAGAACTGGTCGAGTGAACACAAAAAACCTCCGAGGTTATCGGAGGTTTTTTTACATGTCGTTTTCTTCGCCAAATCGCTATTTTTTATACAGCCCGCGCGGAACATAATGCGTATGCAGCAGCTCATGTGCCTTTTCCGAACCGGCCTTGCCGAGATACTCGGCATACAGCGTCTTAATGGATTCGTTATGATGCGAAAGCCGGTTTTTGGCATTCAAATCCTCATCAAACAAACCTTTAGCGCGCTTTTTGCGAATATCGTCGGTAATGCCGCGCGGTTTCGGCTGATCCGGCATCATGACCCGGGGTTGTCCGCCGCCGGCAATGCAGCCGCCGCGGCAGGCCATAACCTCAATAAAGTGATAAGGCACTTCCTCGCCGTTTTCCCTGGCGGCGCGAACCTTGTCCAAAACCTGTTCAACGTTGCCGATGCCGTGTGCCACCGCAATTCGAACCTTGGTTCCTTTGATGTCGACTTCGCACGCTTTAATGCCTTCCAGACCGTCGATTTCCTTAAAGTCCAGATTTCCGAGCTCTTCGCCGGTAATATAGAAATAAGCCGTGCGCAGCGCCGCAGTCATAACGCCGCCGGTGGCGCCGAAAATCGTTGCCGCACCGGAATATTCGCCCAACGGACTGTCCGCTTCTTCGTCATGCAGCTTGCGAAAATCAATGCCGGCCTGTTTAATCATTCTGGCCAGTTCGCGGGTCGTAATCGATACGTCGACATCCTGAAAACCGGAACTGCGCATATCTTCGCTGCGGACGATTTCCCACTTTTTGGCCGTGCAGGGCATAACCGAAACCACGCGGATTTTGGCCGGATCAATACCCATCTTCTCTGCATAATAGGTTTTGGCCATCGCGCCAACCATTGACTGAGGCGATTTACAGGTTGAAAAATGCGGAATCATGTCATGATGATATTTTTCCAGCAAATCAACCCAGGCCGGACAACAGGACGTAAACATCGGCAGACTTTCCGGACGCTTTGTAAAGCGTTCGACAAACTCGGAAGCCTCTTCAATAATCGTCAGATCGGCGCCGAAATTGGTATCAAAAACCTTTTTGAAACCCATACGGCGCAGAGCGGCATAGGTTTTGCCGGTCAGATTCTCGCCGAAATCGTAACCGAACTCTTCGCCGATGGCCACGCGAACCGCAGGCGCAATCTGCACAACGGTATACAGGTCTTTGTCATTGAGCATGTTCCATACTTTTTCGGTTTCGTCATATTCGACAATCGCGCCGGTCGGACAATGCGCCGAACACTGGCCGCATTTGATGCAGGGGCTGTCCGCCAGATTAATGCCGCCTGCGGCGGTAATCCGGGTGGCCAAACCGCGGTTCAGATAGCTCAGCGCCCAAACATTCTGCTGATTCTGGCAGACCTCGACGCAACGGCCGCAGACAATGCACTTGGACGCGTCCAGCACAATCGCCTTGGTTGAGTCGTCAATGTCATACTTTTTGTTCAGGCTCGGCAGCTTGCTGTCGCGAATACCGAACGTATTGGCCATATCCTGCAACTCGCAGTGACCGGAACGGATACAGGTCAGACATTCGTTCGGATGATTGCTCAAAATCAGTTTCAAAACCGTCTTGCGAACGTCAACCAGTTCCGGATCGGAAGTTATGACCTCCATACCTTCGCCGACCGGCGTGCAGCAGGAACGCATAACCCTGCCGTTGACCCGCACGATACACATGCCGCAGCCGGCGCTCGGATCAACGTCGGGATGTTTGCACAAAGTCGGAATTTCAATCTGCACCGTCCGCGCCGCGTCCAAAATAGAGGTACCGGCAGGAACTTCGACGTCATAATTGTCAATTTTCAATTTTACCATTGTCAGTCTCCTCTATTTCTTCTCATTCGGCTCAACTTTGGCCAGATATTCGTTCTCATAGAACTTCAGGGTAGACAGAACCGGGTTCGGCGCCGTCTGACCCAAACCGCAGAGCGAAGCTTTCTGCATTGCGTGGGCAATTTTGCGCAGTTCCTCAATATCGGCTCTGGTTCCCTTGCCTTTGTTTATTTTCTCCAACAGCAAAAGCATCTGCTTGCCGCCGATACGACAAGGCGCGCATTTGCCGCAGGATTCGTCAACCGTAAAATCCAGATAGAAATTGGCCAGACTTACCATATCCTGCGTGTCGTCAATAACAATCATGCCGCCGGATCCCATAATCGAACCGACTTTTTTGAGTTCTTCGTAACATACCGGCAAATCCAGATATTCAAGCGGAATAACGCCGCCGGACGGACCGCCGGTCTGTACCGCTTTCAGTTTTTTGCCGTTTGACACGCCGCCGCCGATTTCGTTGACGATTTCATTAATTGTCGTTCCCATCGGCACTTCAATCAGTCCGGAATGCTCGACCTGTCCGGTCAGGGCAAAAACTTTCGTCCCTTTCGAGGTTTCGGTTCCGAAAGAAGCAAACCAGTCGGCGCCCTTCAGAATAATCGACGCCACATTGCCCAGCGTTTCCACGTTGTTGACGCAGCTCGGCTTGCCCCACAGACCCTTGTCGGTCGGATACGGCGGCCGCGGACGCGGCGTGCCGCGCTTGCCTTCAATTGAATGAATCAGTGCCGTTTCCTCGCCGCAGACAAAAGCGCCGGCACCAAGACGAATGTCAATGTTAAAACAGAAATCCGTACCCATGATGTTATTGCCGAGCAAGCGGTTTTTCTTGCAGGCCTTGATGGCTTTTTCCAACCGTTCGACCGCCAGCGGATATTCGGCGCGGATATAAAACCAGCCTTCCGTCGCCCCGATGGCATAGGCGGCAATCATCATACCCTCGATAACCGCGTGCGGATTCGCTTCCAGAATACTGCGGTCCATATAGGCTCCCGGATCCCCCTCGTCACCGTTGCAGATAATAAACTTTTCGTCGACCGTCGGCACTTTTGCCGCCAGTTCCCATTTCATGCCGGTTGAAAAACCGCCGCCGCCGCGACCCCGCAGGCCGGATTTTTTAATCTCGTCCACAACCTGCGCCGGCGTCATGGTTTTCAGCACTTTTTCCAGCGCCAGATAACCGCCGTGGGCAATATATTCGTGAATGTCTTCCGGATCCATGTGTCCGGCCAGTTTCAACACAACTTTTTCCTGCTTCGTAAAGAAAGGCAAATCCAGCGACAGAACATGCTGCTGCAAAAATTCCGGTATCTCGAAAGTTTCGCCGTCTTCCAGTTTCAGCGCCGGCACCACGTGCTCCGCAACGACCAGACGGGCAATCAGCGGTTCCAGACGTTTGTAAAGAACGTCTTTCTGACCTTTGATTTCCACGCGCATCAGCGGCCCTTGGGCGCATAATCCCATACAGCCGGCCGCCACGATGCGAACCTTGTCCTTCAGGTCATACTCTTCAATAGCGTCCTGCAACAGGGAAATGATGTCGTCGCTGCCCGAAGACTTGCAGCCGGTGGAATGACAACAGTAAATCGTACAGCGAAAACGATCCAAATCGGCGTTTTTGTTCTTGGCAATCTCATGGATGTCAAATCTTTTGTCAATATCGATATCGGCCATCGTCCTTACTCCTTATCATCGGCTAATTTGGTGCGCCATTCGTCAAGAATGTTTCTGACGTCGTTGGGAGAAACGCGGCCGTAGGTTTTGCCGTTGACCACGCAGACCGGAGCCAGGCCGCAGCAGCCCACGCAGCGAACCACCTGCAGATGGAACATCCGGTCGGCAGTGCTTTCGCCCTCGTTGATTCCGAGTTCCTTTTTAAACTCTTCCAACACTTTATCGTTGCCTTTTAAATAACAAGCGGTTCCAGTACAAACTGAGATAACCGCTTTGCCGGGGGCATCTAACTTGAAAAAGTTGTAGAAGGTCAGAACTTCATAAATCCGCGCCAGGGGAATTCCCATTCCGTTGGCAATGTCAACGGCGTCTTCCCAAGGCACATAACCCTTCACACTCTGAATTTCGTGCAGGGCCATAATCAGAGACCCTCTTTTCTTGCGCCATTTGGCGGCAACCTGCGAGGCAGCTGAAGCGTCGGTCATAATTTTACCTTTCGAAAGATTGAGTTCAGTCCGCAAACGCCGTTTGTCAGCTTTTCCGGACAATAACGTTATGCTATCAGACTATTCGTAAACAAAACCTTATTCAAGCACAAAAAAGACTTATCGGAAAAAAACGTATGTAAATTGAAAGATTTAATAAAAAAGGAGAGCCTTCCGCCCTCCTGATGCGCCTTTTGACATAAATCAGCCGGCCTGCCGGCCTCCCTGCAGCTCTTTGGTCAGACGATACTGCTGCATATTGATTTCCTTGCCGCTTTTCTCCGCGGACGCCGCCCGGCTTTTTTCCGGATCGATTCGCAGTTCCGGTCTTTCGCCCTGACGATCTTCCGTCGCCGTTTTTTCTTCGTTCCGAAAGGCCTCGCCCGTTCCCGGCCGGCCGCTCAGAGCCAGCAGTTTCTGCCGGTCGGTTTTCTTTTCCTCCCTGCTTTTTCCTTTGTTCGGATCAATCCCCTGCTCGGCAGCTTTTCGTTTAAATTCCGGCGTGGCATAATCCGGAACCAGCGTCGCCGTTTTAAGGCTTTCTTCGGCCTTTGCCGCCGTATGCTCCATTTTTGTCAGGCTTGCCTCGTTAACCGCGCCGCCTTTTTCCGCCGCCGGAAGTTCTTTGGCCTTATAAGCCTCCTCCATTGCCCGGCCGGCTTTCACGCTTGGCAATGCCTTTGCTTCTTCGGCGCTGAATCTGACTTCGTTGGCGCTGCCGTCCGCAACCTTTCCGGCCTGCCGTATTCTTCGGCGTTGCAAGGTTTCAAGTTTCTCGCGCAGTTTTTCGATTTTCCGCTCCAGTTCGGCACGGCGCAGTTCGTCGGACTTCTTCTTGTCTTCGCCTGCAGTTTTCGGTGGCATACTTTTATTTTTATCGGCTTTTTCGCCGTCTTTGGTCACAAACCGGCTTTCCGTACGGACAGCCGTAACGCCTTTCTCGTTTTCTTTCTGAAGTTTTTTAAACGCACGTTCCTGTCGGCGCTCTTCTTTTATCAGCCTCTTTTCCGCCGCCCGGCTCAAACCGGCTCCGGCCAACCGCAAACCTTTGCCGCGCCCGTTAATCTGCGCTCGGCTGCTCCTTTCCGCCTGAATGGCCGAAACCGCGCTGACCCCGCGCGCCACTTCTTTCAATTTGGTGTTCTCGCTGCGTTTGAGGGCCGAAGCCACGCCGGCCGCCGTCATTGCCGCTGCCGCGGCTTCCGGAGACGGGCGCAGCCGGCCTTTTTCTTCCGGCGTTTTTTCTTCCTTTTTGCCTTTGTCTTCTTTTTTTCCGTCGTTGCCGCCCTTTCCGTCCTTATCGGCATAAACCCTTTGTTTCGGGCTGAAACCGATTAAGTCGGGCAGTTCTTCGCGGCTGTCGGAACTGATGATTCTTTCCAGACGTTCCTTTTTTCGTCCGGCAATCTCTTCCAGCAGGCGGCAGTCGGCCAGCTCCTCTTCCGCCCATTGAATGTCGATAACCTTACCTTCCCTGGCTTCTTTGGCTTTCTCGATTTCCTTTTTCAGAGCCTCGATTTCTTCCCTGATCCGCTTTTCGTCAGCCTTGGCCAGCTCCAGACGATGCGCGGCTTCCGCCTTGTACGTCTCGTCCTCGGTCTTTTTTTCTTCTTTGTCCTGAGCCATCGGCTGTCTCCGCCCGGTTGTTTTTTGTCTATTATAACACCGATTCTGCGCACGGCAAAATAAAATCTGCAAATTTTTAAAAATATTAGTTTTTTTATAAGATATTTTGGTTATAATCCATAACGATTTGTACAAATAAAACTCTGATGATATGAAAAAATTAAACGTCTACATCGCCAAACAGATTTTTGTCGGCTTCCTGCTGGTAACTTTTTCGCTGCTGTCCATCCTTTGGCTTACCCAGTCGCTGCGCTTTGTCGAACTGATTACCAACAAAGGGCTGCCGCTCAGCCTGTTTATCGAAATGACGTCGCTTCTGATGCCGAGGCTGTATATCATTCTGTCGCCGATAGCCTTGTTTGTCGCCGTCCTTTTCGTTTACAACCGCATGCTTTCCGACCGCGAACTGGTTGTAATGAAATCCGCCGGCATCAGCCCCTGGCAAAACGCCAAACCCGCGCTGTTCATGGGTATCGCCCTTTCCGTCTTCGGACTGTATGTCAACAATATCGGCATCCCGCAGGCTGAAAAGGCTTTTAACGAATTGGAGTGGAAAGTCAAAAACGATGTTTCGCACCTGATGTTCCGGGAAGGCGAATTTACCACTTTGCAGTTTAATCTGACCGTTTTTGTTACCACGCACGAAAAAGACGGCTCTCTGACCGGCATTCTTGTCAACGACGAGCGCAACCCGAAAACCAAAACGACGCTGTCTGCCGAGCGCGGACGCATTGTTTATACAGACAAAGGCCCGCGGATTATCCTCGTCAACGGCGTGCGACAGGAAATTAACCGGAACAATTCGCAGTTCTCGTCATTGGCCTTCGACCGTTATTCGGTCGATTTCGGCACGACCGGCCCCAAAAAGGAAAAGGAAGAAGGCGTTCGCGAAAAAACGCTGATGGAACTTTTCAACGCCCGCAGCGACCCAAGCCTGACTCCTGCCGAGGCAAACCGTTACATTACCGAAGGCAACAAACGCCTGTTGACGCCTTTGTACAATCTGGCCTTTGCACTGCTGGCCTGCACCGGGTTGCTGGTCGGCAACTTTAACCGCCGCGGCCAAACCAAAATCATTTCCGTATCTATCTTTATTATGGTTCTTATCCAGGCGGGAGATCTGGCCTTTACCAACCTTTCGGCCAAAAACCTTTATTTTCTGCCGCTTTTATACGCAAATTTTCTGGTCCCGCTGATGACTTGCATTTATCTCTTATTGTTCTATAATCCGGCTTTCTTTACGCGGAAGAAAAAACTCAGGGAAAGTACGGATGAATAAACTTTTCGGCAAAAAAATCCTTTGGACGGCAACGGCTCTTTGGGCCGCTTCGGCTGTTTCCGCCGCCGCGTTTGAACCGGATCCTTTCGGCAGGGAGCCGGATAAGGCCAAACCTTATGCCGAACTGGAACCGAGCTACAACATTACCTCTTTCATGGACGCCAAACCGCAGCCGGCCGCCGGAGTTGAAAAAGAAACCGACGATATTTATTTCAGTGCCGACGAAATGATCGACAACAAAGACATGCAGACCATTACCGCTGTCGGCGACGTCAATATTATCCGTAAGGACCAGACGCTGAAGGCCGACAAGGTCATTTACAACCAGAAAGACGATATTGTCACGGCCGTCGGCAACGTCAGCATCGTTCAGGCCGACGGAACCGTCGTTTTTTCCGACTATGTCGAACTTGACGACAAAATGACCAAAGGCCACATGACCGACGTCCGCATCATCATGAAAGACGAAACCCGCATCGCGGCCAGCAAATTCCGCAAAATGGCCAACGACAACAAGGTTATGGAAAACGTCGTCTACTCGCCCTGCGACGTCTGCCGCAGCAAAGACCCGCTTTGGCAGATTAAGGCGCGAAAGGTAAAACACGACGCAAAAAATCAGGATGTTTACTACAACGACGCATTCATTGAAGTCAAGGGCGTGCCGGTTTTCTACACGCCGTTTCTCTCGCACCCCGATCCTTCCGTCAAACGCCGTTCCGGTTTTATCGCCCCGACAATCGGAAGCTCCTCTTATCTGGGCGGCTACTTTCAGCCTCGTTATTTTTGGAACATTTCGGATCATGAAGATTTGCTGTTTGCACCGATGTTAAGCTCGGACAAAGGCATCGTCTGGAACGGCGAATACCGCAAATATTTCTATAAAGGCGACATTGATGCGCAGGGTTCTTTTCTCACGGACGAAGACAAAGACAAGAACCGCGGCAACCTGTTTTTAAAGGCCCGTTATGAAATCAACGACTTCTGGCTGGCCGACACAGATATTAATTACGCTTCTGACAGCCTGTATCTGAAAGACCTCTCCCTCCCGTATAAGGACAATGCCTGGCTGACCTCGCGGATCCGCTTGCAGGGATTTGACAACCGCAATTACGCTTCGGCCGAAGCCTACTATTACAAACTGGTCAGTTACAATCTTCGCGAAGCGGACAAAAACGAGTTTAACCGCCGCAATCTCAATAAACCTTTCGTCGCCCCGCTGATTTCTTACGAAAACATCAGCGATGTCGGCACTTACGGCGCCTACACCAAAACCAATCTCGACTTTGCTTCCGTTTACCGCGAAGACGACGTTTCCACCCAGCGCGCTTCAATGATAAATTCATGGGTGCTGCCATACACCAGCCCCTACGGCGAAAAATACCGCATGGTCGCTTCGGTAAAGTCCGACCTTTACTACGTCGACAATTATACCAACGAAGATGACCAAAACTTTACCGGCGGCGTTGCCCGCGTCTTCCCGCAGGTCGGTTTGGAATGGCGCCTGCCCTTTGTCCGCGCGACCGAAAACTCCCGTCAGATTCTGGAACCGGTCATTGTCGCCGTCGCCGCGCCGAACGGCGGCAACAAAGCCGATAAAATTCCAAACGAAGACAGTCAGGATATTGAACTTTCCGATTCTAACGTCCTCGACCTCGACCGTTATCCCGGTTACGACCGCAATGACACGGGCAGCCGTATCAGCTACGGCATCAACTGGAGTTCTTATGGCAACATCCTCGGCCGCACTTCAGCCTTCATCGCCCAAAGTTACAAATTCAACAAAGACGAAAGCTTTACGCAGGGCATCGACGAAGACAGCAACTTTACCGACTATGTCGGCCGTATCTATGCCGCACCGGCCGATTATCTGGACTTAACTTATCGTTTCCGTCTGGACAAAGACACTTTCGACATTAACTACAGTGAACTGGGCACGTCTTTCGGCCCCAGCATGCTGCGCGGCTATATCTCTTATATCTATCTGCAGAGAAACGATTCGGCAGCTTACGCCTATGATGCCCGCGAACGTAAAGAACTCTATACGTCACTGACCGCCAAACTGACGCGCGACTGGAGCCTGACCATTTACAACCGCCAGGATTTGGCGCCCAAAGGCGGTTCTATCGAACACGGTGCCGAAATAATTTATGAAGACGAATGTCTGAAACTGATAACCGACATCCACCGCTACCATTCCAACGATCCGGAATATGAAGGAAATTACGAATTCAGCGTTTCCTTCCTGCTGAAAACGCTTGGCGGCTTCGGTTCCAAATAAGTTTTTTAAGATAAGGAGAAAGTTAATGAGAAAATTTTTTGCGATGGCTTTCCTGCTTGGTATAACCTCAGTTTTTCCGGCTCAGGCGCTCGACCTTTCCTCCATCGGCCAAAGCGCCAAACCGGCCGGCAGCTCGGTCATGTTTCAAAATGACGGCGAAAACAAAAAAAACGAAACCTCCGTTGTCCGTCAGCAGCCTGCTGAGCCGGCCGCCCCGGCAACAGCGCCTGCCGCGCCGAAACCTCAGAAGCTTTTTCCCGGTGCCGTTAAAATCGTCGCCGTCGTCAACGGCGAAATTTTGACGACCGAAGATTTGGAAAACAGGGTCAATGCCTTCGTCATGAACACCCGCATCCCCGTCAACGACCAGACCCGCAACATGATCGTCCAGCGCACGCTGCAGGCAGCCATTGACGAAAAGCTTAAACTCCAGGACGCCGAAAAAAACGGCATTGTCATAACCGACAAGGACATTGACCAATCCGTTCGTTTTTTTGAAACCAGCAACAAAATCCCTCAGGGCAAACTCCGGCAGATTCTCAAAGACAGCGGCGTCAGCTATCAGGTGTTTCTGCAACAGATGAAATCCGATTTGGCCTGGATACGCGTTATCCGCAAACTGTCAATGGCCGAAGGAGAACTGACCCAGAAAGAAATTGAAGAAGCCCAGGCAGAAGCCGACCGCGACCTCAGCACCGCAAAATATATGGTTTCCGAAATTCTCATCAAACGCAAAAACGCCAAAAATCTGGAGGGTCTGGTCGCCAACCTGCGGCAGGATCCCCGTTTTGAACTCTATGCCATGCAGTTTTCGGAAGCTCCGAGTTCTTCCAAGGGCGGCAGCCTTGGCTGGATTAACCGGGAACGTCTTATAACCCCGCTTAAAAACGCTCTCGGCAAACTGAAACCCGGCGAAGTTTCTGATCCGGTCAAAGTCGGACAGGATTACTATATCCTCAAGCTTGACAAGATATTCGACCCCAAACGCGATAAAGCCGAAACCCCCACTCAGGAAAACATCAAAAAATTCCTTGAAGAGCGCCGCATGGAAGAAATCGCCGCCCGCCATCTGCAGGAACTGCGTCAGGCGGCGGTTATAGAGGTCAGAATGTAAAATGAGTCTCAGTCTTGAAGAAAAAATAAATATGCTTCCCTCGCTTCGCGCTACGGTCGAAGCGCACGGATTGCTGGCTAAAAAGGCTCTCGGGCAGAATTTTCTTCTCGACCGCAACATTACCGGCAAAATCATCAGGCTTTCGCTGAATGCGCAAAACCTCTCCGATTATCGCGGCGCCGCCGTGTACGAAGTCGGCCCCGGCCCGGGCGGCCTGACCCGTGAAATTCTCCGCGCCGAACCGGACAAGCTGACCGTGGTTGAAATGGACGAACGCTGCATTGCCATTATGGAAGAAATCAAAACCAAAGTCGGAGAACGCCTGCAAATCGTCAACGGCGACGCCCTGAAGCAGAACTTTGCCGAACTTAATAAAACTCCGTGCCATATTGTCAGCAACCTTCCCTACAACATTTCCGTCCCGCTGCTGGTCGGCTGGCTGAAAGAAATAGAAAATTTTGCCAGCCTGACCCTTATGTTCCAAAAAGAAGTCGCCGACCGCATTTTGGCGCCCGTCGGCAGCAAAGACTATGGCCGCATATCTATTTTGTCTCAGCTGCTCTGCAAAATCGAAAAACTCTTTGATCTTAATCCCGAATGTTTCGTGCCTGCACCGAAAATCTGGTCTTCGGTTCTCCTCTTTACGCCGCTCCGCAGCGGACTTTCCGCCAAAGACATCGCCGGCATCGAAAAGCTGAGCGCTTTGGCATTCGGACAGCGCCGCAAAATGATTCGTCAAAGCCTTAAATCGATTCCCGGTCTGGAAAAAATATGCTGCGAACTGCAAATTCCGCTGACTTCCCGAGCAGAACAAATTACGCCAAATCAGTTTCTTGCCCTTGCCCGTCACCTTTAATAAAATTTTGTCGATTTTTGTTGATTTACGTTTAAAGCTGTAGTATAAGGAGGGTTCAAAAACTCTGAATTATGATGCAGCATTAACTATTATATATAGAAGTTAAACCTCAAAAACAGAAAAATTATGGCAACAGCAACATTAAGACGGAAAGAAGCAGTAAACATTATCCGTCGCAAAACAGCCTTCTCCAAAGAACAGGTTGAAGGTCTTATGATTTCCTTAAACAACGGAAAGGTGTCTTATCCTTATTTTAAGGAAATAGTCGAACTGATGCGCTGTCGTGCCGGCCGTTCCTCATTCGCTCTTAACAATCAGGCCGAATGGAAATATGTCGAGCGCCGTTTGCGTGATTCTGATCTCCCGGCAGTCAAATTTGCCGAATATTTTTGCTCAGACCCACAGACTTCGGCCGAAATTCGCGCCGAACTGATGAAACCGAAAACCACGGCCGCGCAGGTAAAACAGTTTTTGGCCGATTGCCTGAACGTCAAAGCCGACCAGTTGGATGAAAACACCCGGATAGATCTAATGCTTCCGGCTGATTTCAAAGATTACAATTTTTATCTGACCGTCCTGAACTGGTGTCGGCAGAGGTTTGGAAAATTCCCGGACAAAGACCTTGTTTCCAAAGGTACCGTCAGGGATTTAATCGCATTTTTTTCCGATGAATAGAAAAATTTAACTTCTTTTCCAGAGAGCCCTCAAACGGCTCTCTTTTTTTATGCAAACATATTTTTGTCCATTTCGCCTAAATAAAGCTTGATTTTTTTGTCCGATGATGCTACTTTGTCTTCATTAAAACCTTATAAATTTATATAGATTATGAACAAAAAAGAAGTTTCTGCTTTATTGGCCCAGGAGCTGGTAAACAGATCACCGAAATTGAAACCTCTTTATGCAAATGCAAACGGAGAGGTTGTATTTAACGCCAAAGACGAGGTACAGGTAGCCGAAGTTTTGATGAAAGCCCCGGCTTTTTTCAGACCCGCAGTCTTTTGCAGCGCCGTAAAAGCCGTTGCAAAACAGACCAATCAGAAGTTCTGCAGACTCGCATTGGAATATTTCCAAAAGAAACTGAGTTTTGAAGCAATCGTAAATTTTTATTGCGGAGAAACTCTCAGCCTGTTGAACTTTCAGGATTCTTACGACATCAAAACCTTCTTTATCAAAAAGTCGGGATGTTTTGTCCGGGATCTTGAGCGTCCGGTTTCCAGCCCCGTCATTCCGCGCACTCTTCTGATCGACCTGGTTGAAGCGCTCGAATTTTTGACCGGCCGCCCGCTGAGTTCGGAAGACAATCAGCCTTTGGCCTACTTGGATTCGGAAGCCACTTTTGCCGACATTGCCGAATATTTCAGCGCCGGCAGCAACAAGGTCAACGATATCCGTGCCCGGATTCTGAAAGCCTTGCCGCCGACCAAAGAACAGCTGATTGAGCGGTTCCGCACAAAGACCGCGGTTATCTTTTCTCAGCAGGTCGGCGAAAAACTGGATGAGGACTTTCTGAAGAAGAAAGTAAAACAACTGCATCCGGTCGGCTTTGGCCCTCAGGAATGGGATTTGGCCGTAGCTTGGACCGAAGACGAACTTGATGTTCAGGTATTCCACCGTCTGTCAACCGAAATTTCCGACGACAGCACGGTCAGAGATCTGCTCGATCTCTTTTGCAAGACTTTCGAGCAGAAATTAAAATAAAAATTATGTTTAACTTTCGGGAGGAGTTGCTTAACCGCACCCTCCCTTAATTTTTAAACAGCTTTTACCACAGAAGTTTTTACAAAGACAGAGAATCAGAAAAATAATAGATTTATCTTACTCAGTTCCCCGTTATACAAACTTTTTAGCCAGGGGATGCTTGCTCTGCACCTTCTTAATTAACGCTTCTGAAATGATATGCGTATAAATTTCGGTCGTGCCGATATCTTCATGTCCGAGCATTTTTTGTACCGAACGCAAATCGACGTCATGATTAAGCAAATGGGTCGCAAAAGAATGGCGCAAAACATGCGGGGTAACCTTTTCGCGCGGCAGTCCCGCCTCAATCGCCGCCGCCTGAATATTCTTAAAAAAAGCGTCACGGGTAACATGTCCGGAGGAAGAAACTTTTGACGGAAAAAGCCAGACGGATTTCCGCCCTGCCTTCAAAAAGAAGTCCCGATACCCCATATATTCGGAAACGGCATTCAGAGCCGCCGGCGCAACCGGCACGATTCGCTCCTTGCTGCCCTTGCCTTTTACCATAATCTGCCTTTTGTCATAATTCAGACAGTTTTCCGGCAGGCTGACCAGTTCAGATACGCGCAAACCGCAGGCATACATCAGTTCCAGCATTACCGCTGTACGACGGTGTCGGCAGTCGTCATGCGCTTTGGCCGCGGCAATCAACCGCCTGATTTCTTCTTCAGTCAGAAATTTCGGCAACGGCTTTTTCTGCTTCGGTAACAAAATATTGGCGGCCGGATTGTCTTTGATTTCCCTTTCGGAATAAAGAAACTTGAAATATTCGCGCAACGCCGAAATTTTCCGTGCAATCGTTTTCGGCGCCAGCTTGTCCTTACTCAGTTTCTGTACAAATGCGGAAATGTGGCTCTGACGAAAAGCCGACACATCGGAAACCTTTGCAAATGCGGCAAACTGTTCAACATCGCGCCGATAGGCCGCCAACGTATTTTGCGCCGCGCCTTTTTCCGCCGCCATCATTTCCAGAAAATCGTCAATGCCGAAATTTTCCATAAAAAGCCTTAGTTATTCAAAAACGTATTTTCCAAAGGCTGTTCGACATGTTCCGTCTTTACGCTGACTTCGCGCGAAACCACAAACAGGATTCCGGCCAGCGCAACAGCGCCCAAAACGTAAAATATAGCGTTTGATTTTTTCTGTCTCATGTTATATAACCTTATAAAAAATATTGATAATTGCTTAATTCACTATATTATTTATCAAAAGAGATTGAAAGAAAAATTAAGAAAAAATGCAACAGTTTGATAAAATAATTTTGCTGGTCGGCCTGATGGGCAGCGGTAAAACCAGCGTTGGCAAAAGACTGGCAAAGAAACTTGATCTTCCGTTTGTCGACGGAGACCAGGAAATTGAAAAAGCCGCCGGGTTGTCTTTGGTAGACGTATTAAAATGTTTTGGCGAAGAAGAATACCGCGCCGGCGAACAGCGGGTTATGAAACGCCTTCTGCAGGGAACGCCCTGCGTTCTGGCATCGGGCGGCGGTTCTTTTGTTGCCGAACAGACCCGGGCATTAGCTAAGGATCATGCCATTACCGTCTGGCTCAAAGCCGATGTCGACGTCCTCTACCACCGTACGGCCGGACGCAAACATCGCCCGTTTCTAAAAGGCAACGACGAACATCTGAAAAATAAGCTGGAAAAATACATCAGTGAAGAATACCCCTATTATTCGCAGGCCGACATTGTCGTCGAAACCCGCGAAGAACAGGTTGACAACACCGTCCAGCGTGTTGTTGAAGCCATAACCGACTTTCTTCAGGATAAAAAATGATAGTTTCAATCGCCGCGGTCATCGCCTTTCTCCTCCTCTCAGCTTTCTTTTCCGGATCGGAAACTGCCTTGACCGGAGCGTCGCAGGCTTTTATGCTTGATCAGGAAAAAAACGAGCATAATCCAAAAGCCAAAACCATCAATCGCCTGTTCAAACACCGGGACAAGCTGATTATCACGACTCTGCTGGGTTCCAATCTGTTCAACACCATGGCCACCTCGCTGGCTACCAGCGTCCTCATCAGCCTGTTTGGCAGCGAAGGCGTCGCCTACGCTACGGTTATTATGACGGTTTTGATTCTTATTTATACCGACATGCTGCCCAAAAGCTATTCGGTAAAACACGCCAACGCCGTTGCTCTGGTCGTCGCGCCGATGGTCAATTTCTGGGTTGCCGTCTTTTCGCCGCTGACTTACGTACTCCAGAAAATCGTCAATCTTACTTTCCGCCTGTTCAAACTTCACTCCTCGGGCGAAAACAGCGAAGACGCCGCCATTTCCGAAATCCGTGGCGCAATAGACATGTATAAGGGTGAAGAAATCAAGGAAGAAAGCGAAATGCTTAAAAGCATTCTTGATTTGGACGACGTCGAAGTTTACGACGTTATGAACCATCGCCGCAACCTGTTTGCGCTCAACGTCGACATGCCGGTAAAAAAAATGGTCGACAAAGTCAAAAATTCGCCGTTCTCGCGTATTCCGCTTTATCAGGACAAACCGGAAAACATCGTGGGCGTCATCAGAGTCAAACATCTGTTGAAAGAATGCGTCGATAAGAAAAACGATTTTTCCAAAATCGACGTTCGCAAACTGATGTCGGCGCCATGGTTCATTCCCGAAAACACAACCCTGCTGCAACAGCTGCAAATGTTCCGCAAACGCCGGGAACATTTTGCCATTGTTGTCGACGAATACGGTACCCTGCAAGGCGTTGTCACGCTGGAAGACATTCTTGAGGAAATCGTCGGTGACATCAACGACGAAACCGACATTCAGAATCTTGATACCATGGGCATTCGCAAAAACGGCGAAAACAGCTGGCTGGTCGACGGACAGGTTCCCATCCGCGACATCAACCGCAAATTCGGTTGGAACATCGACGACGAATGCGCCGTTACCGTTGCCGGCTACCTGCTGGAGATGACACAGTCGATTCCCGAACCGGGACAAAAATTCGTCTTCGGCGGCCTGTTGTTTGAAATTGTCAAACGCAACAAGAACCAGCTCAGCCTGATAAAAATTACACCGCAGACGGATGAAAGCGCCGCAGCCGAAAAGAAATCCGATTAAAGGCAGTTTTCCAGCGTTTCAGACAGTTCCGCCAAAAACGGCAGCGTTTTGGCCGTTACGTTTTCCGGTCTTTCATAAAAATCCCTGTACGCGCGGCCGATTTCCAGCTGCAATACCTGCGGTTTACCGGTCTGCATCTGCATTCGCGCCGTAAAAGCTTTCATTCCGGCGATTCCGCTATAATGCGGATGATTAAGCACCATTCGCAGCCCATAGCTTTTTCCCAGTTTTTCAACGGCTTTGAGTGCCTTGGCATAGGCATCGGCTTCCAACAGCCCGGTACCTGCTGCCAATTCAAATTTTTCATGATCGACCATACCGTGCAAATCCAGAAAAAAATAACCAGATAAACCTCTCTCTTTCACAAATTCGTCGGCCAGATATTCCCGCTCCAGATAAACCGTGCGGATAAGCGTAGAGATACCGCGGTCTTCGCCAACCAGCTCAGCCAGCGCGCCGGTAAACAAATCAGCGGCCTTGACCCGTCCGTTAAGCTGCGTTTTGACGGCATGCGGCGCCGACAGCACCAGCTTCGAACCACGATTAGTAAAGACAAAAGCTTCCTTGCCAGCGCCAAAGCCGTTATTCTGAATATATTTCCGGTTTAATTCCGACAGTTTTGCCAGCATGCCTTGCTCCTGACGGCTCTATCTGGCCGCCAAAAGCGACAGTGAAGAAATCGTATCGCCCATGCCGACCAGCGTCAGCGGCTTTTCGATGATTATCGTCGGCAGGGCAATGACGTCAAAACCGTCATAAGAACCGATACCGGTTTCAACCAGCTTCTCATTGCCGATAAAATCTGCCAAATCAGTCAGCTCGTGCAAACCAACGTCGGAAACTTCGCGTCCGCAGGCCCAAAGCAGATTTTCAGCTTTGTTGATATTGCCGGTACCGGCTTTGCCCGCAGCGACGGTTGCCGCCAGCATCATGCCGCGCAGATTGGCTTCCGGCGAAATTCTGAACCCTTTGTCAGCCAGCGTTATATACAGCCCGAACATATGCAGTTGGATTCGCGGTGCCCCGATATGATGTTTGATTTTCAGCAGCGCCTTGAACATATTGACGCTCGTCGTATGAACATTGCATTCTTCCGCCAGTTTCTCCTCGCCGATAACTTCCAGAATGTCTATCGCTTCCCTCTCGTTAATGCCGATGGAATCCGCCAGCGGCGCAATCTTCCTAATCAGCGCCCGGCGAACCGCAATGTCCTGCGTCGAGGCTATTTCCAGATGAACCAGGCTCCCCTGGGCTTTCCAGGCTTTGATAATCGGCAGAATATCGTCTTGCAGCTTAACGCCGTTATTTTGCTCCGTAAGGGCATGAAAACCGGAAAGAACGATATATTCCGCCTTATCCCTGCTCAACGCGCGGATAAAGTTCTCGTCAACCACCAAATGCAGATTCAACGGATCATAAGTTGCAATAAAACGATTTGACTTCGGACACACAAACTTTTCGCCGTCAACGCTTACGCTGTCGTCCTTGTCAAATTCGATAATCCAGTGAATCAGCGGAATATCGGTCTGACGATCAATCTTGCAGGCCGGTTTTTCAACGCCTTTTTCGTCATAGGAAACCAGATTATCCAGTTTCAAAAACTGGTCGGCCTGCAGCTTCGGCAGCGAATTGGTATGGGCAATGACTTTGCCGACGCCGGCCACCGCCAGCGCATTGGCGACAATGCCGCCCTGACCGCCCATTTGCAAACGGTCATACCCCAGATTTTTAACCATCCAGTCATAAACGGTCTTATCTTCGGTCAGCCATTCCTCGGCAATGCCGCTTTTAAAACACTTGAAAATGCCCTTAACGACGTCTGACGGCGCCAGCAGCTTGGTTCTTTCAATATTCGTCAGATCCCGGAGCGAAAGCTTTTCCGCGGCAATCAGTTTTTCCAAATCGGCGCCCTTCAGTTTCAGCACCGCATCAACATTGGTATTAAAAGCCGTTGCCGCTGACTTTACCTGCCTGACGTTTTCCAGAATGCCGGGAACCTGTTTAAACTTTTCGGCCCAGATTTCTTTCAGTTCTTCGTTTTTCATTGTTAACCCCGTAAAAAAAACAGCCGGCGGAAAACATCTGCCGGCTGTGACCAGATAAAGCTATTCGTCGTCGTCGTCCGCAGCCTGAACCTCGACAACCGGCTCATTTTCGGCTTTTTCGACATAGAGCCGCCAATGGCTCTGGCCAAAAGCGTTACAGTGCGGACAAACGGCTTCCCATTCCGCGGAAGCATGACCGCATTCGTCGCAAACCCACATCGCGTCATCGGCACAGCTGGCTTCTTTTTCTTTCCATTTGGCCGCTTCCTTCTTGTCATTGTTGCTGAATTTCTCATATTTCGAAATCATTCCCGCCAGCTTCTTGGTTGCCGGATTGTTAATCAGGAACATTTCTATTTCGGCTTTGGCCTTGCCCCACAATCCCGCTTCGGTCGCCAGCTCGGCCAGAATAATGTTGTTCAGCGACGGACGCAGAACGTTAGTCTGCGACAAAGTTTCCATCCGCTGGATTTTGGCGGTAATGTCATCTTTCGGATACAGCTTCAGATATTCGTAAGCCACGTCGGCAGTCGGATTTTTTGCCCAGGCATTCAACAGAACCTTTGCCGCCTTGCGGAACTGATTGTCGTTCGCCACATAATAGCGGGCCATGGCCACCGCGGCCGGAACCAGCGTTTCGTCACATTCAATCGCCTGCGAACAAAGCCTGAAGAAATTGACGTCGTCGCCTTTTTTCTGAGCTTCCAGCGCCATTTCAAACAGCACGATGGCTTTCAGGCGTTTAAACTTGTCCTGCGGAATAATTTTTTTCTTAATCCCCGAAGAGAGCACCTGCAAAGCGCCGTCCCAATCTCCGGCTTTGGCGCGAAGTTCAAAAGCGCTTTCAATGACCCAGTACAAATCCTGGCGAAGTTCGAAAGCCTTGTTTGCCGTTGCCAGCGCCTCGGCAAACTCTTTTTTCTGCATCTGCGCTTCAACCGCGGCTTTCATGCCGACCAGCCGGATATCTTCGTTTTTCATGATTTTGGCGGAGAGTTTTTCCATCTTGTCAAAATCTTTTTCGCCCTTGTAAATCTTCATCTTCAGCAAATCGATTATCGGGTCGTTGCCGATAAGTTTTTTCAGCGCGCGCAAATTCATGCGGGCTTCTTTCATATCGCCGGCGGTAATGCTTGTCATCGTCCGCAGCACCAACAGCAGCGAATTGTCAAAATCATGGCGGTTGATGACGATTTTTTCGCTGATTTTGTCCGCCAGAACGTTAATCGCCTCGCCTTCGTTGACCGTATTGCCCAAATTATAGCGGTAGGTTTCCTTTACCTGAGCCATGACCAGCTTGCGCAAAATCCGGTTCAGGAAATCAACTACTGCCACAAAAACCAATACCAGCAGCATCGCTTCCGGAATGGAAAAGCGGTTGACATAACCGCGCCAGTCCACGGTAATCACGCTGTTTTTATCCGACATCCACACGGCTAATGTAAAAATCAGACCAATAAAAATAAAAGACGAAATTTTTCTAGTCATGGTTGGTCTCTCCTTTAAGATAGTTCACTTTCATCAAAGCCAGCGAATGAGTGGAAATCCGGCTCACCGCTCTGTCAAATTCAATTCTTGCCCGTGCTTCGGACATCCAGCCGCTCAAGGCGGCGTCGGCCGCGGCATCTTTGTGCTGCGCTTCGTCAAGCAGGCTGACGGCCTTGGCGATTTTGCCTGCATCAACCAGTTTTTTGGCCTTTTCGAGAACCTTGTCTTCTTCAAATTCCGGAGCCTCTTCCTTAACCCGTTTGACCTTGATAATCTCGTTCAGCTTGCTGTTCAGACGGTCTTTCCAGGTTTTGGCAAACTCTTCTTTCTGTTGTTCGAGCAGTTCGGCGTAAATTTTGTTAAAACCGTCAGTCAGCGTCTTTTTTGATTTGATTCCCTGCGGCGAGTATTTGACGATTTCCGCCACCGGCTGGCTGATTTTCTCATCGCCTCTGGCCAAAAGGTCAAGAACCTCAGCCTCATATGCAAAAGGCTCGCCCTTGGCAGCCGCTTCCTTAATCATCATGGTTGCGCTCAAAATCAGCGCTCCGTCGTCGGAAATTTTCGCCAACTTGCCCATCTGCGCTTCGGCTTTGTCCATTCTGGTCAGAAGCCCGAGCACAAGTGCCACGTCGGCCTTGGAATCAATCACGTTCAGATTTTGCTTTTCAATAGCGTTCAGCCTGTCCTTCATTTCGGCCAGCGATTCGTCGTCAATCATGACGTTTGCGGTCGTCGGCGCCTGATTCTCCAGCCTGTACTGCATATCCGCCAGCTGTCGCTGCAAAGAACCGACTTCCTGCCGCAGCGTTTCCAGCGGGTCAGGCTCCTGCACGGCATTCCGACGGTGCAGTTCTTCCAGATAGACATAGGCCTTTTTAACCGCCTGCGGATAAGCCGCCGCTCCGATAACGGCCAAAATAACGACCAGCCAGACAAACAGTTTCAGTTTGGAAACCCCGGCCTTCGGCATTTTTTCCGCGGCAGGTTTCTCTTTCGTCCCGGAATCCTCGGTTTTGACCATTTCTCAATCCTTTTGCTGATAATTCTTGGCAATTTTTCATTTATAGTTTATTACTATGCCTATAATGTATTAAGAATTTGCAAAAACTGCAACAGATTTTAGGATATTCGGATGATAGTTTTAGGAATAGAAAGCAGCTGTGACGAAACCGCCGCCGCCATTGTCAGCGACAAGCGCGAAATTCTGGGCGAAAGTCTGCTTTCTCAGGAAGAACATAAGGCTTTCGGAGGCGTGGTTCCCGAAATTGCCGCCCGTTCGCATCTTGAACATATTGACGAGATAATCGAACTCTGCGTCAAACGCGCCGGCATAAAGCTGGAGGACGTCGACGCAATTGCCGCTTCTTCCGGTCCCGGCCTCATCGGGGGGGTCGTCGTCGGCGTCATGGCGGCCAAAGCTCTGGCCCTGGCTCTGAACAAACCGTTTGTCGCCGTCAATCATCTGGAAGGCCACGCGCTGGCCGCCCGCCTGACCAGCGACGTATGCTATCCCTACCTGCTGCTTCTGGTTTCCGGCGGCCACTGTCAGATTCTGGTCGTTAAGGATGTCGGCGAATACGAACGTCTCGGCACCACCATTGACGACGCGGCAGGCGAAGCTTTCGACAAAGTAGCCAAAATGCTCGGGCTCGGCTATCCGGGCGGCCCGATGATTGAAAAAATGGCCGCCGTCGGCAATCCCGACCGTTTTGTTCTGCCCCGTCCACTGATTGGTTCCGGCGACTGCAACCTTTCTTTTTCCGGTTTGAAAACCGCCGTGCGCAAAATCATTGAATCCTATTCCGAAGACGGCAGCATCGAACACGCCATCATGCGCAAACGCGAAGCCGCCGACATCTGCGCCGCCTTTCAGGTTGCCGCCACCGACTGCCTGACCCGCAAACTTGCCAAGGCAATCGCCTATTTCAAACAAAACTATCCCCAGGGCAAAGATCTGGTCGTTTCCGGCGGCGTGGCGGCCAACACGTTTCTGCGCGGCAAACTCAAAGAACTGGCCGACAAAAACGGTCTGGAATTTTCCGCCCCGCCGATACGTTTCTGTACTGACAACGGCGTAATGATTGCCTGGGCCGGATTGGAAAGATTCGCCAAAGGCTACGTCAACGACCTTGATTTCAAGCCGCGTCCCCGTTGGCCGCTGGACGATAAAGCGCCCAAAGCCGCCGGAGCCGGAGGAGTAAAAGCATAATGCGCAGCAAAAAAGAAATTATGGAGATTATGGACATATTCAATCAGCGCGATCCCAATCCGCGCTGCGAACTCGACTACCAAAACGCCTACACGCTGCTGGTAGCGGTCGTTCTGTCCGCACAGGCCACCGACAAAGGCGTCAACAAAGCGACCAAAGCCCTGTTTGCCGTTGCCGACACCCCGCAGAAAATGCTTGCTCTCGGCATCGACAAACTCAAAGAATACATTAAAACAATCGGCCTGTTCAACAACAAGGCCAAAAGCATCATGGCTCTGAGTAAAGATCTAGTCGACAAATACGGCGGCGAAGTTCCGCATAACCGCGAAGCTTTAGAAAGCCTCGCCGGTGTCGGACGCAAAACAGCCAACGTCGTCTTAAACGTCTGGTTCGGCGAACCAACGCTGGCCGTCGACACACATGTCATGCGCATTTCGCACCGGCTTGACTTCAGCCGCGGCAAAACCCCGCTGGAGATAGAAAAAGACCTGTTGAAAGTCCTGCCCGCCAACTATGCCAAAAACGCCAATCACTGGCTGGTGCTGTTCGGACGCTATATCTGCAAGGCCCAGCGGCCGGATTGCGCCGAATGCCCGATTACCGCTTACTGCCATTGTCCGGATAAACGGATTTAGCAAAACGCCGCAATATAAATTGCGGCGTTTTTTTAATCGACCAGTTCTATTTTCATGCGCTTGTTCAGGCAAAAGCAAATATTGTTTATTTCGCCAAGAAAGCGCCGTTGGCCGTTTAAGTGCTCTTCAACGACATTCAGCGGTATCTCGCTTTGCGCGCTGAACTCTTCCGGCGTCAGCCCCTGCTCCGCCAAAGCCCGGCGAAAACTTTCGCCGTATTCCGAGCGCAGCCGCCGCAAATTCTGTTTTCTGATTTTGTTTTCCATAACTTCCTCCATAAAAGGTTTTGCTAAAAACAAAACCGCTCCCAAAATGAGAGCGGAGGAGTTCGAAACTGTATAGAGACAGTACGCTTATTCGTCCGCAAAAGCGGCTTATTTCGCGTCATCCTCCACGAATGGAGGTTATAATTGGTTCTCTATAAGGAGTTTCGACACTCCGCCATCGGACTAACCATTTCCTTTGGCAGAAACGATTATAAAAGCTAAATCCTAATTTTCAATGAAGATTTTTATCTCTTGCGGCGCAGCAGAATATACAGCGCGCCGCTGCCGCCCAGTTTGACGTCCGGATGCCGAAAAGCCAGAATCAACGGCCGCAGCTCCCGGGTATTCAGCCATTGCGGCACTTTTTCCTTCAACAATCCCTTAAAGGCCAGAACATCGTCATTATCATCATGCACCAAACCCTTGCCGGTAATAATCAGCACGCAGCGCTTTTGCGCCAGATAGGCTTTTTTGATAAAATCGCCAACCGCCGTATAAGCTCTGTCTTCCGTATAACCGTGCAAATCAAGCGTCGCCTCGACCGCGAAATCGCCGCGCTTGAACCGCCGCGCCGTGGCACCGTCAATATCGGCCAGCCGGCCTTCCCGCAGTTCGCCCAGCGCATTGCCCCGATATACTTCGTTCAGGCGCACCGTCGGCACCACTTCTTTGATAATCACGCTTTTGGCCGGTTGCTCGGGCGGCTGTTCGGTCTTTTCCACCCCGCCGGCAAATTCCGCCCAGAAATCCTTATCTTCCGGACTTGGCTCGCGGTTTTGGTTTAGCTTTTCCATCTTCATCGGGCATTTCTTCTTTTTTCTCTTCTTCTTTGTGCTCGGTCATAAATTCCGAAAAATTCAAGACAACAAAATCTTTCCAGTCGCCCTCCGGGGAAACACAGCCGAGTTTCTTGTTTTCGGCGTTTACAAACACCAGACCGCCGAAATTCCACAAACCGTCGCAGTTCTCGTAGCCGGAAGTGATATAGCGTTTGGTCCGTTCAATCAGCCGGCGGTAGATTTTTTTCTTAAAATAGGTGCTGTAAACCGAAATCATCGCGACGATAAACAGCAGACCGAACAAAACGCCGACCGAAAAAATCAGCAACAGGCCGACCAGCACCGGCACCAGTATCGGCAACAGACATTCCCAAGGGTCATAAACCGGCGATCCTAGCCGGTTTATTTTGCCATAATCCAGATAGATGCGCAGCCGGTCGTTCTCAATTGCCCGGTTCAGGGCTTTGTAAATCAACATATCCGCCTTGCTCGGTTTTTTCGTTTCTGTCATTAGTTCCTCGTCTCCGTCTTTTTCGGCAGCATAATGAAATATCTTCCTGCCGAATTCATTCGTCCGGCATAGTCCAAAACGTCATCCTTGCCGGAACCCCAGAAATAATCCCCGCGCACGGCGCCTTTAATCGCGCCGCCGATGTCCTGCGCCACAACCAGCTTTTCGATTTTTTCCCTGTCAGGTCCCGTCGTTTCCAGCCACAGCAGCGAACCAAGCGGAATATACCTGCGGTCTACCGCCAGCGAACGCCCGGCGCGCAGCGGTACGCCCTGCGCTCCGACAGGCCCTTCAGCATCAACCAGACGATGAAAAACAAAACGCTTGTTCTCGGCCATGTTGTCCAAAGCCAGCTGCCCGTTTTTTTTCAGCCATTGTTTGATTTTGCCCATCGACGCCTCGCCGGGTTTGATAAGCCCCTTGCTCAGCAAAATGCTGCCTATGCCCTTAAACGCATGGCCGTTGTTGTCCGCATAGCCGATACGCACTTTGCGGCCGTTATCAAGGTCGGCCACCGCCGAGCCCTGAATCTGCATAACGTAAATGTCAACTGGATCGTCACCCCACAGCAGCACCGGAGCATCGCCCGCACCGGCTTCGATTTCCGCCCGGGTGTAATAAGGTACCAGCTTTTGTCCCGCAATCCGTCCGACGTACCTTTTCGGAGCCTGGTTTTCGTCAAAATCACGCAGGTTAAATTCTATCAGATCATTCGGACGGCCATAAATCGGATATTTGTAACGGTCGTTTTTATGATAGGACGCATTCAGTGAAGATTCATAATATGATGTGAATTTTCCGATTTCATTTCCATTTTCTACAACCAGATTAGGAATAAAATTATTTTCGACAAAGCGCCGAAAATCGGCTGAAGTATGAATGTCGCGCGCCGCAAAATCACGGCAGACGGCCTGATAATCCGCCGTCGGAATTTTTATTGCGGCATTGGAAAGATATTGGTTTTTTTCGCCGCTGATTTTGGCGCATGAATCGGCAAAGGCGCGCACTGCCTGGCTCAGATTGTCATGCTTCCAGTTGCCGAGCGCGCCGAAAGTTGTCGGCAGCAGTTCGATTTTCGGAGCGGTTTCCGCTGCCGCCGGCTTTTCCGCAACCGGCTCTTTTTTCGGTTCTTCATCCCTGCCGCAGGAAAACAGCAACAGCGAGAAAAAAGCTATATAGAAAATGCGGTTCATTACTTTTTCGTCGATACTAGAAGCCAGTTGGGATTGGTAGAGGTAAGAGCGCGCTCGAAAGTCCAGCTGTCGGTAATGTTCTGAATAAAGTTCTCGTCGCCTTCGATAACTTCTCCGTCCTTGTTCTTAAGAATATTGACCTGTTCGCTGACAAACCTGACCGTGATTTTGGCTACTTCGCTTTTGCTGATTTTGGCATTGGTAATTTCCACGTCGTCAAAACCGATAAAGTCGGTTTCCGAAGTAATGCCTTCGGCCTTGCGTTTTTCGATAATCTCCTGAAACTTTTTCAACAGCGATTTGCTGACCAGCATTTCCAGCGTTTCAACGTCGCCCTTGCTGAAAGCCGAAATAATGATTTCAAAAGCCCTTTCGGCGCCGGTCAGAAACTTCTCGCGGTTAAAACCGGGAATTTTGGCCAGAACCTTGTCGATTTCGCTAAGCTCCTCTTCGGGAACCTGAACCTCTTCTTTTTCCATGTTCCGGGCCTCGGCCGCCGCATTCTTCTCCGCTTCCTTGACAATCATGTCAAAAATCTTTGCGGCGTTTTCATCCGAAATCTTGCGTTGTTCAAAATTATCGGGACGGGTCCCGAGCAGGCTTTTCAGCTTGCTGAAAACCAGCACCACAACTACCAGAAGAATTATAATATCCAAATAAGCAGCCATTTTCCCCTCATTGAAATTCTAATCATTGTCCACCATTTAATATATAGCCTAATTCCGGTTATTATCAACTATAATTATTTGACGACTGACATTATTTATTGTATTGCTAAGATAATTAATATCAGCCTGTTAGGAGACATTTTAATGAGCGAAGAAAACAAAACCAGCAACGACAACGAACAGCCCGCCGGACGCGAGGGGCAAAACCAGCCGGCAATTTTGATTAACACCCAGTACATCAAAGATTTGTCTTTGGAAATTCCGCATGCGCCGGAAATTTTCAAGGAAATCAAATCGGCGCCGGAAGTTCAGATTAATGTCGAAGTCGGTTATCAGACATTGGAAAACAATTTTTACAACGTTGAGCTGAAATTAAATATGGACGGCGACGTTAACCATCAGAAGCTTTTTATTCTGGAACTGACTTACTCGGCCGTGGTCGCACTGAACGTTCCGGCAGAACATCTGGAACCGGTGTTGATGATTGAAATTCCGCGTCTGATTTTCCCCTTCGCACGCAATGTGGTAACCAATTGTCTGGTTGAAGGCGGCCTCCCGCCGTTTATGATTAACCCGATTGATTTTGTAACCATGTACAATAACCGCAAAGCCGGAAAATAAATCAATAATCCCCGCCAAAAGCGGGGATTATTTTTGGCCAATGTTTCTGTACTAGTTGACCACTATACGAGAGTTAAAAAAGTTTGGAGAATGAGGTGTATAGTAAGATTTAAGAGTGAAAAAAGCGGAGCATACATAAACGTATGTGAGCATTTTTTCAACTCGCAAAATCTGTACTAGACGCCCATTATACAAACTTTTTATATTTCGTCCCAACCGTCCACGGCAGTACTTTGGTTGTAGGAAGATACGTTGGCCTCAAAGAAATTGCCTTTGACGCTGCCTTCGCCGTTTGTATCCGAAATCTTGTCCAGATGCGCATACGGATTCTCGTCAAACCCGTCATACATCGGTTTCATGCCAATATCTTTCAAACGTTTGTTGGCAATAAACTTGGTGTATTTTTCAATACTCTCCGGCGTAATTCCCAAAACCTGATCGCCGATAATGTGATTGCTCCAGTTAATTTCCTGCTCCACGGCCTTGGCAAACATTTCATAAATCTCGTCTTCGGAGAAAAACGTCGTGTTTTCGGCTCTGATTTCCTTGATGATATTGGCAAAAATTACACAGTGCGTCAACTCGTCGCGGTTAATATATTTGATTTCATCGGCGGTGCCGACCATCAGCGAACGCGCCGACAGATTATAAAAGAAATTAAATCCGTTGTAAAAATAGACGCCTTCCAGCAGATAGTTGGCCATCAACACCCGGGCAAAGTTTTTGTCATTGCGCTCGTCAATAAAATCCTGATAAATTTCGGCAATATATTTGTTACGCTCCAGCAAAACTTTGTCATCCCGCCAGCGGTCATAAATATAGGCGCGCTTTTCGGCCGGAATAATGCTTTCAATAATATAAGCATAGCTCTGCGAATGCACGGCTTCCTGATAAGTCTGAATAGCCAGAATCAGATTAACTTCCGGCGCCGTGATATAATCGCTGATGTTTGGCAGATTGTTGGTCTGGATTGAATCCAGAAAAACCAGAAACGACAGTATACCGTCATAAGCGTTCTGTTCCGCCGGCGTCAGTTCGTTATAGGCGCGCTTGTCGTCAAAAAGCGAAACTTTTTCCGGAATCCAGAAATTTTCCATCATCAGGCGGTACAATTTGTTTGCCCACTGATATTTCACGTTGTTGAGGTTAAATAAGTTGGTAACGTTTCCCTTAATCATTCTGCGGTTTATCAGGGTATCGTCACCGTCGACGTTAAACAGTTTTTTGCGCTGCATTCTTCAATTCTCCCAATTTATCCCGCACAGCTGACGCATTCTTCTTTTTCGGCAGACGAACCGTCTTTCTGAATGGTACGGGTATAATACAAAGTTTTAATGCCCTTTTTCCAGGCGTCCATAATCGTATCGTAAATGTCGCGGGCTTTGATGTTACGGTTCAGGTTATACATCAGCTCAATCGAAATGCCGGTGTCAATCCACTTGTTAATTCGCGACATTACCTCAATAATCAGCTGCTGGCTGAGATTGCGGTTTTCCTGATAGAACCAGAATTTGTCCTTGATAAACGGCGGACAGTTCGGCACGCTGCCCTTGCTGTGGTTCTCAACGAAAAATTTGCTGTAAATCGGCAGCACCGAAGCCGTGCAACCCTGAATCAGCGACGAACTCGTGTTTGGCGCAATTGCCGTAATCTGCGAATTGCGAATGCCGTATTTGGCAAGGTCGGCAAAAACCTGATTCCAGCGGCGCGCATATTTTGAGTTGGCATACATCAGCTGTCGGCGCCCCAAAATCAGCCCTTTTGACCAGTCGGAACCCTCATAAGCGCCAAACGTTCCTTTTTCCTTTGCCAGATTGATGCTGGCCTGAATATTGTAAAGAGCAAACTTTTCAAACAAATCGTCCACATAGTCGGCCGAAGCGTTATAAGGAATATTCCGCTTGGCCAGATGATCGGCCAGTCCCATCGCGCCGACACCGATGGTCCGATAACGGCGATTATGCAGTGACCCCTCCAAAATCGGCACTTCGGTAAAATCAATCGCGTTATCCAAAATCCGCACCGACGTATTGCAGATGCTTTCCAGTTCTTCGTCGCTGTCAACATTCGCCAGATTAATCGATACCAGATTGCACACATGCACCAGACCGTCATGCGCTTCCGAAACAATCCGGCCCCCTTCCAGGCGCTTTTTCTCAAACTGCGTCGGACGAACGTTGCTGTGCGATTCCGTACATAGATTGGTTCCGACAATCACGCCGTCATGCTTGTTCGGATTCATCCGGTTCAGCGTATCCTTAAAGGCAATATACGGCATACCGGTTTCAACCTGCGATTTCATAACTCTTTTCAGCAACTCTTTAGCGGATACAAATTTGAACATTTCCAGCTTGCCAAACTGGGCGTCCAGATACAGCTGATTATACAGCTTTTCAAATTCATCTCCCCACAGGTCGGCTATTTCCTTGCCGTAAACGCGGCGCACTTCCGACGGATCGACCAGCAGCCAGTTTTCGTTGCTCTCAACCTTTTTCATAAACAAATCGGGAATAACCACCTGCGGAAAAATGTCATAGGCCTTCATCCGCTGATCGCCGTTCTCGGTACGCAGCTCCAGAAAATCTTCAATATCCAGATGCCACATGTCCAAAGACACCGTTACCGCGCCTTTGCGCTTGCCCTGCTGATTGACGGCGACTGCCGTATCGTTGATAATGCGTATCCACGGAATAACGCCGCCGGAGGAATTTTTGATGCCCTTAATCCGCGCTCCCTTGCAGCGAACCCGTGACAAATTGCAGCCGACCCCGCCGCCAAACTTTGAAATCGCCGAAATCTGGTCAATCACGTAAAAGATGGAATCCCGGCTGTCGTCCATGACCGTAATAAAACAGGAACTGAGATTGCCGTTCGGACGCCGCAGATTCATCAACAACGGCGTTGCCAGAGAAATCTTGCGATTCGCCAGCTTTTCGTAGGTGTCTTTGACCAGCCCCAGACGAATGTCCTTGTCGGCGTTCTGCTCAATCAGCAGGGCAATCGACAGAAACATGTCCTGAGGCAGTTCGACAATCCGGTCGCCGTATTCACACAAATAACGCTTAATCAGCAGATTAATTCCGGCATAGTCATACACCAGATCAAATTTCGGCTCGATAAAGCCTGCTGCCAGCTTGATTTCCTCTTCGCTGTAAACTTCGCTGATTCGTTTTGAATAAATGCCGTTCTCCTCGGCAAATTTCAGAAATTGCGGATAATCGTACAAGTTATTGTAATTTTTCCCGGTTTGGCGGGTTTCCGACATCTGTTTATAAAGTTCAAACAGCTTCAGCCGTCCGGCTGCATTTTTCCAGTCCGGATCGGTAACCGTCGTCAGGCTCAGCGCACTCAGGGTCAGATATTTGGCAATCTCCGCAGTCGAAACGCCGTCCTTGGCAAAATCGGCCATCTTTTCTTCCAGCGGCTGCAAATCCAGCTCAAAGCCGGCGGCTGCCCGCTCAATTGTTTTCCTTATTTTGGCCGGACTGAAGTCCTCTCTGTTTCCACCGCGCTTAACTACCTGTTTTTTCTCCATTATCTGCCTTGACCTCCCTACTATATATTGTGCTGACAAAATAATAAATAACAATATATGGTAGATTTAGAGCAAGTAAATAAAAATTTGGTTAATACGAAACGCTTTTTTTCAGTGGTCTGATTTTCCTTAAAAATCATTGTGCATATTATAAAAAAGTTAACTTATTTGCCTTATGCTTGCAACATCATCAGGCGGGAATAATCAATGTTGAAAAAATGGTGGAAAGCGGCACAAATTTACATGGATAAGCGAATGCTTACCATGATTGCCCTCGGTTTTTCCAGCGGCTTTCCGCTGCTGCTGGTTTTCGGCACGCTGAACCTCTGGCTTAAGGACGCGGGAATATCCTACGCGGCCATCGGCCTGTTTTCTCTGGTCAAAACGCCTTACAGCTTCAAATGGGCCTGGTCGCCGATAATCGACCGCATTCGGCTGCCGTTGTTCTGTCGTTTGGGACGCCGCCGCGGCTGGGCATTTTTTATCCAGATAATCCTGCTGTTTTCCATTCTCGGCATGTCTACCGTTGAACCTGCGGCAACACCGTTTACTATGGCTTTTTTCGCGGTTCTGGTTACGGTGGCTTCCGCTTCGCAGGACATCGTCCTCGATGCCTACCGCATTGAAAGCTTCAACAGCAAGGAACAGGGCGCCGGCGTCGCCGTCTTTGTTTTGGGCTATCGTTTCGGATTGGTTTTTTCCGGTGCAGGTGCCATTTGGATGGCTTCCGCCATGGACTGGAACGACGTATATAAAATAATGGCGCTTGGCACGATTGTCGGCATGCTTGCCGTTCTCTGCTCCCGTGAACCGGCCAAAAACGAAAAAAAAGCCGAAATATGCTATACCGGCACCTTTCGCAAACGCGTCAAAAAATTTCTGCTTACCGCCGTTTACGATCCGTTCAGGGATTTTACCCGCCGGGCAGACTGGGCGCTGATTCTGTTGTTTATCTTCCTTTATCGGATGAGCGACGCCTATATGGGACCGATGGCTTATCCCTTTTACGACGACATGGGATTCAGCAAGGTTGAAATTGCCTATGTCAGCAAAATTTACGGCATGATTGCCACCATTGCCGGCGGCATTGCCGGCGGTCTGATAATCAACCGTTTCGGCATTATGCGTTCCCTTTTATGGTTTGGCATACTGCAGGGTGTTACCAATCTTATGTTTGTTGCCCAGTCTTATGCTGGCCACAACATCTGGCTGCTTACCGTTTCCATTTCTCTGGACAACGTTTCGGCCGGCATGGGCGCCACGGCTTTGGTCGCTTACCTTTCTTCTCTGTGCAACGTTGCCTATACGGCAACGCAATATGCCCTGCTGTCATCTCTGATGAGTTTTGCCCGCGATGTTTTTGCCGCCACCAGCGGTTTTCTGGCTGACCGCGTTTCCTGGGACGTTTTCTTTTTCATTACCGCCCTGATGGTTATTCCCGGTTTGGTTCTTCTGATTTATCTGATGAGAAAATACCCCCGCCAAATCTGAACGCGGGATTAAACTCTGTCATTCAAATTCTTCAGCGACAAATTGCGTTTAAGAAGAACGTTTGCTTTGTCCTTTGTCTTGTCCGGAAACTTTTTGACGTCTTTTTTTCGCCGGCGTTTAACGTCCTGACCTGATTTTTCAAGAATTTTTTTAGCCAGTGCATTATTTTCTCGGGCTGCAATTTTAGCCAGTTCTTCATCACTGATATCTTTCTCACCGGCTTTCAGCAGCGCGTCAAGCGATAACCCCTGCAAAGCTTTGTTGCCTCCGGCATCTTTAACCCTTTTTACGCCGCGCAGCGTCTGAATAACCTTTCCTTCCGGAACTTTTCTGCCGCTGATTTTTTCCCGGTCGTTCAAAATGTCGCGTACGGCAAGTTCGGTAATCTCTTCCAGCGGCGCATTGGTTTGCTGGTTTTTGACAACCGCTTTTTTTTCGGTGCCTGTCAGTCCCGCCTGTCGCGCCATATTGGCCGCCACGGCCAATGCTTCCATCTTGCCTGCCGTCTGTTGCATTTTCATGTTTTGCAGACTTTCCTGTTGCTGCAACAGGCGTTTTTCCTCGTCATTCAGGGCATTCATCAGCGAATTGGCCTGATTCAGCTGTTCCAGACTGTCGGGAATATACTGGAAATCCTCGTCGTCTTCGTCCTCATAATCGGAACGGACGTCAATCTTACGAATTTTTTTGCGAATTTTCTTCAAACCTTTGGGAAGATTTTCGGCAACCGGCATTGCCGGCGCATTAAAAGAATTTTTCTTCGTCGCCGAATAAGCGGCGGCTTCTTTGTGGTTAATCCGCAGAGTTAACCTTTCGCTGGGGTCGGAATTGTTCTTTTTCCATTCGATATTCGGATTTGAAAAGTCTTCTTTCATCCAAAGCTCCACAATCATAAGCCCTTCTGGACCTCACACGCCTGAAACACATATTAAAATGACACAAACAAAGAGTTTTGTCAAATATTAACCGCAAAACGGCAGAAAATAAGCTTTTTGCGGCAACACAATCTGGCTTTTGTCCATTTTTTGAAATCGGAAGTTGAAGAAAGGTCAAATTTGTTTGTAGGTAATCATAATCGACCCGTCGGAAAGCGCAGTTGTCAAAACCTCAATCGAAACGCCGTCACTGCGTTTAAGGCTGAAACTCCTGGTCGTCAGGCTGGTAAGATGCTGAATAATGTCTTTTTTTAACAACGGCCAGTCGTCAACGTTACCGAAAAACTTCGCCTGCGATTCGATAATTTCGTCAATGCCGGGATCGTTCTGCAGCTTAATTTCATCAACTTTCCACATATCAAGATATGCCCTGTTGAAAAAATTTAAACGGCCGTTAGAACCAAAGATGAGAACCGGATCAAACAGATTGTCCAGAATCTCCTGCTGCACCGACAACAGGGAATTATATGCCCGCCGCGTCGCCAGACGGTCGGATACGTCTTCAAAGGCAAACACCAGACCGCCCATCGGATGCGGCGCCCGTACCCGCCGGAAAGTTCTGCCGTCCGGCAGATGCAGCATATCTTCCTTCGGTTCGATAATCGCCGAAAAGTCCTTTTGCTCATCGTTTTTATACAGACGAAAATCAGGAACTTCCGGCAGCATCCTTTTTTCACGGATAACGTCCAGAAACGAAGCATATGTCGGATTGCTTTCCAGCCAGACGTCTTCCAATCCCCAAAAAGCGGCAAAGGCCTTATTGTAAAAGGAAAGCCTGAAACCGTTGTCAAAAACCGCAAAAGCCGTTCCCAAAGCGCCGAGAATTTCCAGATGCGCATTCTGATGCAGCTTTAGGTTCCTCTTTAGTTCGTCAAGCTCCGTTACTTCAATCAACGCCCCGGCCGTACATATTTTATCCAGACTTTGTCCGGCATGAAAAGGCGTTTCGATAACCTCAAAGGAATGTCTTTCGCCGTTTTTGACCAGTGAAACCGTTTCTTTTTTTACCCGATTCGCCGTATGAGCCACCAAAGCCAGATTTGTCGAAATGCTTTCGCCGTTGATTCCCTGAATTTCAAGCCCCCGCGCGACAATTTCCTCCGGTCCGGCTTCGGGTACAAACTCGGCATACTTCCTGTTTACCAGCACCGGTTTCAAATTTTCGTCACGCAGCCAGACCGGATAGGGAATATTGTCAATCAGGTCGCGCAGCTGCCGGACTTTTTCCTGCGAAGCTTCCTTTTCCTGCTCCAGATCGCTGATTCGGTTGGATTCAAAACTCACGTCGCGAAACCATATCATGTCACAGTAAATATTGCCGTCAATTCCGTTAATCCGCGAACCGGCCAGATTAATATGCTTGCCGTTGCTTTTCAGCACAAACTCTTCTTCAAAGGAAACGCCGTCGTCCATCAGCAGACTGACATACTTGACCAGTTTTTTGGCATCGTCTTTATAAAGGGTTTTCAAAACATCTTCAAAAGAAGAGTTCGTCCCTTTTTCCAGATTAAGGATTACCGCAAGACGGCGCGAACATCTTTCCTTGATGGTTTTGCGCGGATCATTGACTTTTTCGTCGGGATAAATAAAGGCGAAATAACCGTCTTTGGAAGCGTAAAGCGTTTCTGCATAACGCTCCCGGTCACGGTTCAGAAAATAGTTTTTTTGGCGAAGTTTCAAAATCTTAACGCCGTTATACATCAGAAAAGCCAATAATGCGGCAAACGCCGCGCCCAAGATGTACCACAGCTCCGGCGCGGCGTAAAACATGTCTTGTAACAGCTCGTAACTCATAATTTTTCTGATTTTTTATTAAAATTATTGTCTGTTTTTATAATCTATAATATAAAAACAATTAGTAAAACTTAAAAATGCAGGACAAGTGAATAAAATGTATACTCTGGCTTTTGATACTACCGCCAACGGCGTTTCCGTGCTTTTAAGCAAAGACAGCCGAACCATAGACCTGTTTCAGGAAGAGATGGACTTCGGACAGGCGGAAGTTCTCATTCCCGAAATCCGCAACACGTTGGAAGCCGAAAACCTGCAGTTCAAAGATTTGGGGCTGGCGGTCGTCTGCACCGGACCCGGCTCTTTTACCGGCGTCCGTTCTTCCATTTCCGCCGCCCGGGCTTTCGGATTGGCTTGTCCGAAAACCAAAATCATCGGCGTTTCGGCTTTCGAAGCCTACGCGCACAGTCTTGACGCGCAAGAAACAGCCAGAATTAACGCCGTCATTATCGAAACTAAACGCGAAGACTTTTATTATCAGCTCTTTGACGAAAAACTGAAAAAAACGACCGAACCCGCCGCCGGAACTTATGAAGAAATCATTGACAGGCTTCGCGGTTCCAAAGTTACGCTGGTCGGCGACGGCGTCGAACGTTTTTTAAACAAACCCAGCGGCTTGAGCCTGCATGCGATTAAGATGCTGAACTGCCCGCCGATAGAAGACCTCGCCGCCTGCGGCCTGCAAAAATATCAAAACAAAATCTTCGATTTCCCGAAACCGCTCTATTTGCGCGCGCCCGACGTCTGCATAAAATAAAATCAAAACAACCGGCGGTAAACGGCAACAATCAACAGACACATGACCAGCGCCGAAAATGCAACGTCGGAAAAGAAATGTGCACCTTGACCTATACGGAAAACCGCCGTTGTCACGCCAAAAAGCAACGCAGCCGCAACCGCAAAAAAGCGAAACTTTTTTGGAGCCAGCAGCGCCGGTGCCAGCAGCCAGAAAGCCACCGCCGTATGGCCGGACATAAAGGAACAGTCCCACGCGCACTGATTTGATATTTCCAACGGCAGACTAAACGCCTTGCTGCCGCCGAAAAGGTCAATATCCCGCGGCCGCGCCCGTCCCCAAAACGTTTTGAAAATGCCGTTCACAATCAAAAAAGGTCCAACCAGCATAGTTCCCGAAGTCAGCAGAACAACCCTGTTGTCTATCCCGCCGCAAACCCGGCAGCTTATTTTTCCATACAGCCAGACTGCAAAAATTACCGCTGCGGACAGAACAATCAGCTCCGGAATTCCCCGGCGGATGAGATTGCCTAAAAAATTATCTTCCAGCAAAAAATGTCCGCCGTCATAAAACAGCGAACTTACATAAATGTCCCAGGAACCGACGGCAGCGGAAAGCGACATCTAACCATCTTCCAAATGCAGCAGAATGGAAACGCTGATCAAAGCGGCAATCAGCGCCGGTGTCCAGGCGGCAAAGAAACTCGGAATATAACCGTTGATGCCGAAAGCATAAATTACCTGCGACATAAAATAGACCATAAAACCCGTAGCAATGCCGCCGACAATCAAAAACATTACGCCGCCGCGCCTGTTGTTCGGACGCAGCGCAAACACCGCCGCGACCAGAACCATCGCGCAGAGCATAAAAGGCGAAGCCAGCAGCGTAAGATAGCGCATATGGTGCCGCAGCGCCGAAAAACCCGACATTTCGTAAAATTTTATGGTTCCCGGCAAATCCCAGAAAGAAATAGCCTCCGGATCCACAAAGTTTTCTTTGATTCTTTCAGCCGTCAGCGTCGTCTGATATTTGACGTTGTTCAGATTCAACGTCGGCTTGCCGGCCTCGAAAACTTTAACGTCCTTAAGTTCAAATTCCTTGTTTTCCAAAACGGCGGCAAAAGCCTCGACCCTTTTTAAAATCTGTGAATTACGATCCATTTCCAATATGTCGACATCACGCAGCAGCAGGTTTTTCCCTTCCTGCCGCAGCGATTTTGCCTGCAAAACCAGAAACCGGTTCTCGTCAATGGCTTCCCTTATCCACAATCCCTTGTCCGAAAACAGCACGGCTTTCGGATTCTTGGTCTTAAAACGGTAATCCAGCGTTTCATAAGCCTCGTACATCTGCGCCGAAATCGGATTGATGACCGTAATGTTCAAAACGCCGACCGTAAAAACGGCAAACAGCACCGGTGTCAGAAAGCCCCAGATGGAAACGCCGGCGGCTCGGATAATCACAAATTCGTTGCTTTTGCTCAACCGCCAGAAGGTAATCATTGCCGCAATCATCATCACAAAGGGAAACACCATTTCCAGCGTCCGCGGCAGCTTGGTTACCGCCATCTGCATAATAAACCAGGCATCGACGTCGGTTCGGTCGGAAGTGCGGCGCAGCAGCTCAATCACTTCAAACATCAGTACAATTCCCATAACCATCAGCAAAACGGCCAGAAAATTGATAACGATCTGTTTGATTAAATATTTTCCTAGAATAGCATTCGGGTTCATCGGTTATACTTCTGTTGTCTGAATTTCTGTCAGAATATATAAATTCGGATTATTTATCAAGCTTATTGATTTCAGCCAACAGGCGTTTTTCGTGTTCAGGCTGTTCCTGCCGTGCCTCAATAACCTCCCTGCGTATTTTCTGCGTGCGGGAAAACAGTTCAAACAGCTTGTCACCCTCATTCCAGCGGATATTTCTCTCCAGAGCGATTAAATCTTCGACAAACCGCTGAATCAGTTCCAAAATGGTTTCCTTGTTGTTCAGAAACACGTCGCGCCACATCGTCGGATCCGAACCGGCAATACGCGTAAAGTCGCGGAAACCCGAAGCCGAATATTTTATAATCTCCTGTTTTTCATAACCTTCCAAATCCGAAACCGTGCCGACGATGGAAAAAGCAATCAAATGCGGCAGATGCGAAACCGCCGCCATAACCTTGTCATGGTGTTCCGGCGTCATCTTGTCCACTTTCATTCTGGCCGCCGCCCAAAGTTCGGAAACTTTCGCCACCGCTTCTTCCGTCGAACGGGAAGACGGCGTTACAATATACCAGCGTCCTTCGAAAAGTGTATCAAAGCCGTTGGCCGGACCAGATTTTTCAGTACCGGCCACCGGATGCCCGGGCACAACGACAACATCGGCGTTTTCCGGCAGGTTTTCTTCTATTTCGCGAATGGAATACTTCTTAATCGAACCGACATCGGTAAGAATAACGCCTTTTTTCAAATGCGGAACGATCTGTCGGGTAATCTCGCCGTATGCACCGACCGGCGTTGCATAAACAACCAAATCGGCATTTTCGACGGCCTTCCCCAGATCTTCGCTGATTTCGTCAACAATGCCCAGCTCCCGGGCTTCGGCCAGATATTCCTTATTTTTGTCACAGGCGCAAAGCTTTCCCGCCAGTCCTTTTTTCATGATTACCCGGGCCAGTGAAGAACCTATTAGCCCGATACCGATAATGGTTATTTTGTCAAAAAGCATCTGTTAACGTCCCAAATTCAATCAAGCAGGCCGGTTGAAAGATACCTTTCCGCCGCATCAGGCAGAATGACGACAATATTCTTGCCTTTCATTTCCTGCCGCTGGCCGATTTTGACTGCCGCCGCCAAAGCCGCTCCGGCCGAAACGCCGACGGCCAGCCCTTCGCAGCGGGCTGTCGCCTTGGCCATATCGGCAGCTTCTTCATCTTTAATGTCGATAACTTCGTCAATCAGTTTCGGGTCATAAAATTTCGGCACAAAACCGGCGCCGATGCCCGGAATTTTATGAGGGCCGGCTTTGCCGCCGTTTAAAACCGGACTTGCCGCCGGTTCCACCGCCGCCACATACAATTCGGGATTATAGGTCCTGAGAGCCGAAGCAATGCCGCTGACCGTTCCGGCCGTACCGACAGCGCTGACCAGACAATCGACATCGCCGCCGGTATCTTCCAGAATTTCAATGCTGGTGCCGAATTTGTGCGCATCCGGATTGGCCTCGTTTTCAAATTGTCTGAGCAAAAGCACGGCCGGATTTTTCTCTGCCAGAATTTCCGCTTTGTTTATTGAACCCGTCATGCCGTCTTCCGCCGGCGTCAAAATAACCTCGGCACCAAAATGGCGCATCAGTTTAATTCGTTCCTGCGACATGTTTTCCGGCATGATAATCACCAGTTTATATCCTCTGGCCGCGCAGACGGCCGCCAGTCCGATACCCGTATTTCCCGAAGTCGCTTCGACAAAAACCGTGTCTTCCCTGACCAAACCGGCCTCTTCGGCCTTTTCAATCATTTTCAGGGCAACTCTGTCCTTTACCGAAAAAACCGGATTGTAAAATTCACACTTGGCCAGAATATTGGCCTTGACCTTAAATTTTTTCGCCAGCCGCGACAAATTAACCAGCGGCGTCCGGCCGACCATTTCCGTAACCGAATTATATATCTTTTGCATTTTGCCCTCTAATTTGTTCATAAACCCCAAAATATCCTTTTCTTAGCATCGGGTCTCAAGTAGTATAAGAATAATGACAATTTGTTAAAAATAAAGAAATGAAACTAAAAAAAACGCGGTTTTTTATCATTTTCAGCCTGCTTTTTTTATCCCTGCCCGCCCACGCGACCAGTTTGGATGAAATTTATCGTGACCTGGTGCGTTCAGACAATAGCGGCTATCTGCCGATGTTTGTCAAAAACCGCAATGCGCCCGACTTTCTTCTCGACGACGAAGCCGCCAAACAGATTATGCCGCCCAAGGAAACCAAAACGATTGACATGAAAGCCGTCAACCTTGAAAGCGAACGCCTGAAACGCGAAGCGGCGCTCAAGGCTGCGCGTCTGAAATGGCAGGATACTTTGCTTGCCGTCAAAAACAATCATGTCACGCCGGTAGAGTTGGAAGAAATCCAAAAACATGTCAACGATAACGAACCGCAGGCTGTTGAGTTGTTCGCATGGATGTTTGCCCGCGGCATCGGGGTTCAGACAGACTTAGTCAGGGCTTTTCATCTGTACCGGAAAGCTGCCTCCCTGAATGTTCCCAATGCCAATAACAATGCGGCGCAGGTATACAAAGCCATGACCCGCGAACAGCGCGAAAGTCTCAACGCCCTGAAAAACTAAACCTTGCACTTATCGGCAAAAAGCTTTTGAAAAGCAAGCCAGTGCGCATAGTTTATTTTGGTTTTGCCCTCGAAAATATCATTGATGTCAAGCCACGCGGCCAAACCGTTTTCCGGCGTTTTCCAGTGTTCTTTTCCCGTGTCAAATCCATAAGACGACGCGTCATAAACGATAAAAGTCATGTCATATTTGCAAAATTCGCCGAACGGACGTGCATCGTCGGCAAAATAATTGACATTTTGCTCGTATTTCCGGAGGCCGCCGTCAAGCATAAATTCTATACCGGTTTCCTCAAAAAGCTTGCGAAACAGGCAGCCGCGAAAATCTTCCCTCCGGCCGGCCGAACCGCCGGGAAATTCGGGAACTGAAACCTGTGGCGGATAGGTTACCAAAACCCTGTCGTCTTTTACCAAAATCGCAAAGTATCCTTTCTGCTCAAACGGAATGACGTCGTCGGCATATTTTTCCTTTCCTCTGCGGTCATAAAAGACTTCAACCATTCTCGGCTTCCCTGATAAGCTCGTTGACAAATCCTTTCAGTCCGACCTGACGCACCCTTTTCATTCTTTCGCCGGAAATAATTTTTTGCACTTTGGCAATCGTTTCCTCAAGATCGACATTGACAATCACATAGTCGAATTCGTCCCAATGACTTATCTTGTCCATAATGATGCCCATACGTTTGTTGATGACTTCCTGAGAATCCGTACCGCGCTTTTCCAGCCGGCGGCGCAGTTCTTTGATGGACGGCGGCAGCAAATAAATCGAAACGACGTCCGAACCGGCTTTTTCGCGCATCTGACGGGCGCCGGCCCAGTCCATGTCAAACATCACATCCTGGCCTATGTTGATAAAGCTGTCCACTTCCGACCGCAAAGTGCCGTAACGGTCGCCGTACTGCGATTCGACATGCTCATAAAAAGCGTCCTGTGCCAGAAACTCGTCGTATTGCTCATTGGTAACGTAATAATAGTCAACGCCGTCTACTTCATTTTCACGCGGCTTACGGGTCGTTACCGAAACTGAAAACTTAATATTGCTGTCACGTTTCAGTATTTCCTTGACAACGGCGCTTTTTCCGGTTCCGGAAGGCGCTTCGATAATAAACATCGCGCCGCGGCGGACTTTCTTCAAACGGTTGATAATTTCATCCATCGGTTTTACTCCATATTTTGTACCTGTTCACGAAACTGCTCAATAAGCGTCTTCAGCTCCATGCCCAGATTGGTTATTTCAATGTCACAGGATTTTGAACAGGTCGTATTGGCCTCGCGGTTCAGTTCCTGACACAAAAAGTCAAGCCGCCGACCCACCGCCTCGCCTGAAGACAACAGCTGCCGCGCGGTTTTCACATGCGCTTTCAAACGGTCTATTTCCTCGCGTATATCTGCCCGGGCCACATACAGGCAAACTTCCTGAACCAGCCTGTCTTCGGAAATTTGGCAATCGGCATCCAACAGTTCCTTTATCTGTCCTTTCAGGCGCTCTTTAAGCTTTTGCGGCAGAATTTCAGCCACAATTTCAATTTTTTCGACCCTGATGGCAATCTTATCCAAAATATCGGTCAGCGCTCTGGCTATTTTTTCGCCTTCGGCTCGTCTGTCCTGCAAAAGTCGGTTGCAGGCATTGACAAAACCTTTCTTCAAGTCTTCAAGCAGCCTGCTTTCTTCGTCTTCGCTCAATTCGTCGTCGACCGTTTCCACAACGCCTTTTACCGCCAGAATTTCGCCCGGCGACGGCTTTTTCATTTGTTCGGGATATTTTTCATAAACGGCAACGGCCCTTTCGGCCAGTTTGCTGAGCAGTTCTTCATTGATTTTCACGCCGGTTTCGCCGTCAAAGCCGGTTTCCAGATAAACGCTGAGACTGCCGCGGGAAAAATATTCGGCCACTTTGTTTTTAACGAACATAGACAAGCTTTCCAATCGGAAAGGCATTTTGGTTTTAACGTCCAAAGACTTGCCGTTGACGCTTTTCAGCTCAAAAAACCAATCGCAGCGCTTTTTTTCAAAAACGGTTGCACCGTCGGTTCTGGCAAAACCGGTCATACTCGAAACAGACAAAAGGTTCTCCTTTTTACCTAAAGTTAATAACCGCAGTATATATAATAAATACTTAATAATATTTTACCAATCGGGGGCAAAATGACAAAAAAGAAACCAAACGTTCTCATTACCGGCGCATCTTCGGGCATCGGCGAAGCTCTGGCCAGACACTACGCCATAACCGGCGCCGGAACCCTGTTTATTTCCGGCCGCAACCGTGAACGGCTCGAAACGGTTAAAACCGCCTGTGAAAGATACAACGTCAAGGTATATGCCGAAGTCATGGACGTAACCGACCGGCAAAATACGGCCGCATGGATAAAGAAATGTGAAGAAATCGCACCGCTGAACATCGTTTACGCCAACGCCGGGGTTGCTACGCTGGAAGAAACGCCCGAAAATATATACAACACGTTCAATACCAATGTTATCGGTGTCTTAAACACGCTAATTCCGGCTGTCGAAATATTCAAAAACCGCCGTGATAAACACAAAACCCTTGTTATTACTTCTTCCATCGCCGGTTATCACGGCCTGCCCTCCTGTCCGTCCTACAGCGCCTCCAAAGCCTGTGTCAAAGCCTACGGCGAAGCGCTGCGTTCTGAACTACGACAGTTCAGCATTCAGGTCAGCGTCATCTGCCCGGGCTTTGTCAAATCCCGCATTACCGATCAAAATACCTGCCCAATGCCTTTTTTCATGTCGGCCGAAAAAGCGGCCAAAATCATTGCCGAAAAAGTGGAAGAAAACGTCGGACTGATAGCTTTTCCCTGGCCGATGCGTTTTGCAGCCTGGTTCATGTCGATACTGCCCAACTGTGTCAGCGATTTCGTTTATGCCCGTTTGCCGCACAAGGTCTGACTATGGCATACGACACGGCTGCAATTTGCTTTGTAATATTGGAAATTATTGCGGTTTCCGTACTGTTTTACCTGCGAAACAAATAAAAGTCAGGAAAGCCAGACGGCATTTTTAATCTTACTTTCCAAAAAAGCCTTGTGAGCTTCCAGCTCTTCTGCTGTTGCGGCAAAAGGTCTCGGTTCGCGGTAAATCTTGTTTTCATGATTTTCAAAACTGACCGCCGCCTTGGTTTCCTTTTTGTCTTCCAAACCCATGGTCGGTTCCTCGCCGCCCATCAGCTCCAGATAAACCTTGGCCAGCAGTTCCGCATCGAGCAGAGCGCCGTGGTTGGTACGGCTGCTGTTGTCAACGCCAAATCTTTTACATAAAGCATCCAGATTGTTTCTGGCTCCCGGAAACATGCTGCGGGCAATTTCCAGCGTATCAACCACCCTGTCCCAGGCCAGCATCGGTTTACCGAGCTGCTTCAGTTCATAGTTTACAAAGTTAATATCGAACTGAGCGTTATGCGCAACCAAAACGCTGTCTTCGCCGATAAACTCCAGCCAGTCGTCAGCCACTTTGTCAAAAGTCGGAAAATCTTTCAGAAAGTCATACGACAGGCCGTGAACCTTATATGCCTCCTCGGGAACTTCTTTCTCCGGGTTAATGTACTGATGATACGTCTTGCCGGTCGGAATATGGTTTATCAGTTCTACCGCACCGATTTCAACCAGACGTTCGCCTTCTTCGGCATTAAAACCCGTCGTTTCCGTATCAAAAACAATTTCCCTTACCATATTAACATTCCAGTCCGTCTATAATGCTGATTAAATCCGTAAAAACCTGATTCTGCGGCCTTCCGGTATCAATAACCACATCAGCCAAAGCAATCTTGTCACGGTTGCTCATCTGAATATCGTTGATTTTGTCAAAGTCCTCACCGGTAATGCCGTCACGTTTCATTACCCGCATCTTCTGAGTTTCATAATCGACATTGGCAACGATAATACAGTCACAGTAAATATCCCAGCCCATTTCAAACAGCAGGGCAACGTCCAGAAAAAAAAGACCGTCGCCGCGGGCTTGCCGATGAATAACCTTTTTGAGATATTGGCGTAAAAAGGGATGAATCAGGCCTTCAAGTTCTTTCAGACACGCATTGTCGTTAAAAACAATATTGCGCAGCGCCCTTTTGTTAACTTTTTCATCTTCGATGACTTGGGGGAAATGTTTTCCGATAACCCGGATAAAATCCTTTTTGAAATAAAGCCGGCGAACCCAGCCGTCTACGTCGTAAACGCAGTAACCCAGGCGTCTGACCATGGAAGCCAGCGTCGTTTTCCCGCAGCCTATGGAACCGGTAATAGCCACAAGTTTCATAAAAAAATCCTCAGATTCAAAACCTTGACCAACTTATGCACAAAACCGCGTCCGGCTGTGCATAAATAAGCCTTCTGAGATATTTATACAGATTAATCACCGCAAAGTAAAATCTAATATACAACTTTACTAACAGGTGGATAACTTTAGACACAGGCGTTGATAAAAACACTTATCAACAAAAACTGATTTTTGCTGTTTACAGAATCAGCCAAAATAAAATTAACGATTCGTTAACCAAGCTTAATTTTCGTTAACAAGTTTATTAACATTCCTTTAACTTTTGGATAATCGTGTGCACAAAAAATAATCCACACAAGCAGCAGGGATATACAGATAACAACTAAACTTTTTAAAATATATTATGGGAAGATTTGACTGTGCATAAAAATCCTGTAACATTCAATTGACTTTCGTGCATTTAAAGCTTATAAACAAACCAAGCATTAATTCTTAAGATAACGATGCAGAGGGGTTCTTCCCTCACTCTCATTACATATTCACGTCAAAAATATATTCAAGGTCACAATGCATTTAAAAGATTTAAAGCAAAAATCTCCCAAAGAGTTGCTAACTCAGGCGGAGGAACTGGGAATTGAAGACGCTTCTTCCATGCGTGTTCAGGATTTGATTTTCGCCATTATGAAAAAAGTCGCTTCCGACGATCAGACAATTTACGGCGAAGGAACCATAGAAGTTCTGCAGGACGGTTTCGGTTTTCTGCGCTCTGCCGAATCCAACTATCTGGCCAGTCCCGATGACATTTACGTTTCGCCTTCGCAGGTCAAAAAATTCGGCCTGCGCACCGGCGATACCGTAGAAGGCGAAATCCGCGGTCCAAAAGACAACGAACGTTATTTTGCCTTGACCAAAATTAATACGATTAATTTTGAAGATCCTGAAAAATCCAAGCTGCGTGTCAATTTTGACAACCTTACGCCGCTTTATCCGACCAAAAAACTCGATTTTGACATCATTTGCGGCGAAAAGGACTATACCACCCGCATTATTGATTTGATTGCGCCTCAGGGCAAGGGACAGCGCGGCCTTATTGTCGCGCCGCCGCGCACCGGTAAAACGGTCATGCTGCAAAACATTGCCCACGCCATAGCCACCAATCATCCCGAAGTTTATCTGATGGTGCTGCTGATTGACGAACGTCCGGAAGAAGTTACCGATATGAGTCGCTCGGTCAAGGGCGAAGTCATTTCCTCAACTTTTGACGAACCGGCCGCTCGTCACGTCCAAGTTGCCGAAATGGTTATCGAAAAAGCCAAACGTCTGGTTGAAACAAAAAAAGACGTTGTCATTCTGCTTGATTCCATAACCCGTCTCGGCCGCGCTTATAACACGGTTATTCCTTCTTCCGGAAAAGTTCTTACCGGCGGTGTCGACGCCAATGCGCTGCAACGTCCGAAACGTCTGCTCGGTGCCGCGCGCAACGTTGAGGAAGGCGGTTCGCTGACCATCATTGCCACGGCACTTATTGATACGGGTTCGCGCATGGACGAGGTTATTTTTGAAGAGTTCAAGGGTACCGGCAACTCCGAAATCATTTTGGACCGCAAACTGACAGACAAGCGTTTGTTCCCGACCATCGACATTACCCGTTCCGGAACGCGTAAGGAAGAGCTGCTGGTTGATAAGGCTACGCTTTCTAAAATGTGGGTTCTGCGCCGTGTTCTGATGCAGATGGGAATGACCGACGGCATGGAATTCCTGCTTGACAAGCTGCGTTTGTCCAAAGACAATCAGGACTTCTTCAATACCATGAACTCCTGACGGCTCAACATTTTCAAATCCCTCCGGCAAGGAGGGATTTTTTTTTGTCTTAAAAAAACACACAAAGTATATTGACAAAATTTCCGCTACGTTTGTATAATGACCGCGGTTTTAATGAAAAACATATGGCGAAAAATGTCGTTTTTTGGCAAGACATACAGTTTTTATTCGCTTTCCGGCGCCTTCCGCCCGGAAGCTTTCGCCGTTATTTCCGCAAAATCCCTGCTAATCAGCATTTTGCTTTTGTTGATTATGAACCTCTGAGCACTTTCGTCAGTTGAATAAAGCTTGGGTGCTTGGAGGATGAAAATCAACAGGCTTTAACCGGTTATGGATTAATTTTTACAGGATTTTGCAAACATGAACACAAACAGCCGATTCAAAAATAAAAGTTCTCCCTTTTCGAAGGTTCTGCTGCTTAGGAACCTCTGATTGCTTTTGGTAATTCGGCAGTCAGAGGATAAGCGCAAAATTACAGCAGGTTAACCTTTAATTCAGAAGAAAGAGAACAAAATGAGCAAATACAGTCAGGCGGTCATCGCCAAAAAACCCGAATTTTCCTATCTTGATACCGACGCCCCTTTACGGGAAACCTACGGCGACGGCACCGTTAATGCTTATAATCCGAAGGTGTTTCCTTATGCCGAAAGTTTCATGCGCACTGTTTTAAAACGCGTTAACGACACCTATGCCGCCGTTGTCGAAGACGAACATCGTCAAACGCTCTGCCGCGAACTCTATCGGCAGCTGAAACATGATTTCCGCTTTGATTTTTCCGACCACCTCGGACCGATGCGTCAGCGCGACAAACGTGGTGCCGGAGCTGCCGTTGAAGAAAACGACTATAATATGTTTCATTCCTGCTACAAGTTTGTCAATCAGGTTGCGCGGGCACGCAGTTTCGGCGAAAAGTTTAATTTGTCGCTGATGTCCGGCCGTGTGAATACCGACAACCAGACGGGTCCCGAAATATGCGATCCTTTTGTTTTTGGCCCCCCGCTTTATCTCTACAGCAAAATTTATCCGAAAGTTGTTGCCATGACCCTGCCCGGTTTTGATACGCCGGAAAAAATTGCAGCATTAAAAGCGCATGAAAAAGAGATGAAGAAAGATATGTTTGAGAAAAAAGCCTTGGCTGCAAAATCTTTGAAAGCTCGTTGGCATCATCTGATAAATAAGGAGTTTATGCCGCAGGGTATGGAATTTAAAGATTTGAGCATGAATACCGTCAAGGCTCTTTCCGAACTTCACAAAGACGTTTTGACAGAATTCTCTGCACAGGTTGAACAACAGTTTCAAAACGATGTGCGAATGCTGAAAAAAGTAATGAAACTGTTAGACAGACAAATGACTTATCACAAAGCCAAAGGAACGCCGGAGAATGATTTGGCCGCGTTGCAGCTGGCTTCGGTTCATGCCATGCAGGCTAATGATTTGCTCAAAGACAGTTCGGTTGTCCAGGTCAGCATTGAAGCCGAAAAACCGATATTTTCCTTTATGGCTGATGTTCTGGACAATCCGCGGTCGCTTACGGCGCAGATTTTTGACAATCCGCAGACGCGGGAGGTTTTTGAAACTGAAATGAAAAAAATCCATACCACCAAATCCGGCGGCGAATATACGCATTTGCTTGACCGTATGGTGCCTGCCGGTTCCGGAAAAATGCCGGCTTATGCCCGTATGCTCGGCGACGAATATGACAAGGATATGAGCCGCGGCCAGATTGCCGAAGCTCTTCGCAGCGGTGAAGCCATGCCTAAGGTTTCTTTTATGCTGGCCGTCGTTTTGCTGGAAACCGGTGCCAAAATTGAAGGCGGCAGTTCGCAGATTGTTTATGCCCGCCGGATTAAGGAAGCTTTGGGGAAAGTCTTTAATGAAGCCGGGCGTCAGCCGGGTTTTGACCGGGAAGATATTGCCGCCCGCCGCGCCGTCGTCGAAAAATTCGATTATCGCACGGCGCAGGCGCAAATTTGGGGAGTCAAGGAAAATGGTAGCGTGTTGGGCTATCGCGACTTAGTCGACGGCAGCGTCAAGATCAATGACAAAATGCTTGATTCTGTAGCTTCGATTTCTTCGCGTGCCGCTTTTGACGCCGCTTCTGTCCATCGTTTTTATTCCTTTGTTACCGGCGAACCGATGAGCGAAACAGAAACCGCCGCGCAGAAGGAAAGAGTTAAGGGAAACCTGCTTCGTTTTGCCGACAATGGCGACTTCAACCGCATTTTGGCACCTGGGAGCGCTTTTTACAAAAGACTTGCCAACATCATCCGTAATGATGAAAATGTTACTGGCAGACAAGTTCAACATACTTATATGTCAAACAAAATGCAAACAGCCGCAGGATTCTGACAATGCAACGCAAAATCGGAGTAATTTCCCCTTCTCTGCCCTTAAAGTCGGAGGAAGAGGTAGAAACAGCCGTCAAACGCTTGGAAAATTATGGAGTCAGCGTGGAGTTTTTTACGACAAATGACAAATTACAAGACTTTATGCAGGCTCAAGTGAATGAGGCAGAAATCGTGATAGCCTCTCGCGGCGGCTTTAATGCTGTAGAACTTTTGCCAAAGCTTGACTTTTCTAAAATAACCAAGCCTCTCTGCGGCTATTCGGACATTACTGTTTTGTTGAACGCTTTGCTGGCTCAAACAGGAAAAATTCAATATCTGGGGCCGAATCTTAAAGCTCTAAATGGTGATGTAGATAATTATAGCCTCAAAAATTTTCTCTCCGTTGCAATAGAGCAAGAAAAAGCCAAATATTATCCGGCAAAAGCATATATGGATACCCATGTTTCCAAAACGCAAACTTTTGCCAATCAAGGAATAACAGTCATCAATGAAGGAAAAGCCAGAGGACATTTGGTCGGAGGAAATTTGTGCAGTCAGATAATGCTTGCCGGAACAAAATATTATCCGGTTTTTGATGATATGATAGTCATTGCCGAAGAAGATGATTTATGCGGCGCAGAAACTTTTAATATGTTTATGCGTAATCTCTGGGCATTGTTTAATTATGATTTTGCCAAAAATATCAGAGGTTTAATTATCGGCAGATTTATGCAAAACAGCTTTGTGGATATGGAAGCTTTAAAGCAAAAACTACAATCTTTTGAAACTTTACGTCATATTCCTGTCATTGCGGGTTTCGATACAGGACATACTCTGCCGCAAATGACTCTGCCTTTGGGTAAAGAAGCAATCTTAGACACATTGTCAGATTCTGTTTTAAGTTTTTAAAAAAAAGCAAGTGCCGAATTATAAAAAATTCGGCACTTTTAGTTAATAATTCTTAATTTTAAGCCTTTTTATTTCGGGAAAAGAATTATATGTCGTAACACCCGTCAAAACCTTAATTTGCGTTTTGTCGTTAATATCGCGTATTTGCGGATATTCCCTCGGGTTTATGGCAATTGTCTTATCCGGCAGTTTTACAATATAATATGTATTGCCCCGGATAATTTCCCTGTCCCAGTTGATAACGCGGACATATTCGGCTCTTTCGAAAAGTTCGTCGTCTCTGCGGTTTTCTTCTCTTATTGCATAAGCGAACAGACAGGCACAGTTAATAAACAATGACAAAAACGTACCGTTGAGTTTTGTCATTCTGTCCGTAGATATATCATAACTTTTTTCAGTGTCTGTCAGTCCCATTAAGTAGGAAAGATAAGAAATCCAGCTGTAAAGAATTATATTGACAATCAAAGCTGCGGTAAAGCCTATTATCTGACAAGGAATAAAATGCAGAATCAGGGCATACAATCCGAAATTCAGCGCTGACCAGCCGTATCGGATCCAGCCGCTTTCGATTTCAACAGTTGCAAAGCGTAGCCTGATAAACATCAGAGTCGATATTATCATGCCGGCCGAAACGAGGAAATTGTCCAATGGACGGACCAGCCAAACAATGCCGATGCAAAGCAGTGTAGTCAGGCCGCAAAAGATGTATTGTCCGCCTTTTTTCCATAAGGCCGCCGTTTTTACCGCCGCCTTTTTTACAGTTTTCAAGACTTTCATAATAATAAATTTATGGGTTATACTTTTTAATTATTGCAACATTCAGATTGTCGGCCTCGTCGCATTTGCCTGTTTCATAGCATTTTATCAGTATCGTATCTCCTTTTTTTGTCAGCAGCATTTCCTCATCGTATGTCCGAATATGGACGATATGATTGTCTTTGCTGACGAAAAGAAAAAACGTGTTACCGTTTCTGACATAAGGAATAATCGTGTCAACGACGAAAGTATGTACGCCTTTTTCAAAAAAACGGTATGTTCCTTTCGGTCCGGCATTTTCCGCCGCTTTTTGCGTTTCTGCTTCTTTTAAGACTTTTTGTTCTTCATTGAATTCGCTGACACAGTTTATAAACAGCATCAAAGCTGAAGTTATAAGTACGAGCAGAGGAACCCTTGCGGAGCGGTCCAATATTTTTTTGCCTTCGGCTTTTTTGTTTTTTACCCATCTCCAACCGTTTTTACTCCACATAATCTCGCCGAGCGGAAAACGAAAAAGCGAAAACAGAACGCCGGCGGCAACAATAACCGCATATGTAATCCAGGAGTCAGATGAATTGAAAGTGAAGATAACCAGACAGAAAACCGCAAAACAAAGCGCGTTTCCGATATAGGTATCGCTTCTGAAACTTAAACAGCAGTATTCCGTATAGAAACTGCCGATTAAAAAGACGATGCCGAGAATAATGCTTTGCCACAGATAAGAGCTGTCGACATTCAGCGTAAATACAACAGCCGCTGTTATCAGTGCAACATTGGCAATAATTTTCAATGCGTAGCCAAAATCTGATTTTGACCAGTCGCGGAATAAGTTTTTGCGCATAAACTAAACATTTTAATTTGTTGATATAATAAATATTTCTTATGCGTAACTTTCCATAATTTTGGCTATTTGTCAATGTTTGATAGATATTCGCGCAATTGTTTCATGGTCGAAAAAATTAATTTGACGCCGAGTTTTTCAACTTTGGAACGGTATTCGCCGGTATTGTTCATTTCGCTGCCGATAAAGGCAATCGGTGTCATGCCGGCGGCAATGGCGGCTTTGAGTCCGGGCAGAGAATCTTCAATTACCAGACATTCGGCGGGAGCAGCATTCATTTGTCCGGCTGCAAACAGAAACAGATCCGGCTCGGGTTTGCCGCGCTCGACCTGCTCAGCCGTAAAAATGCGGCTGTCCGGAAAATATTTTTTAAAATTCATGGCTTTCAGTTTGGCTTCGGTTTTGGACAGCAGTCCGCCGGTTGCCAGACAATAGGGAATTTGGGTTTCCTTCAGGATTTCTTCTACGTCCGGCGTTGCGGTCAGGTTATGTTCAATTTCGATTTTTTCGCGTCTTTTGACTTCTTCCCAAAAATCATTGTCAAGTTCAATGCCGATTTCTTTCAGATTGGCAATTTTGGTTTTTACCGCCAGTCCGCCGATAATTTTGTCGGCTGTTTCGAAGTCCCAGCCGAGACCGAATTTTTCGTTTATTAAATCCTGCCAGATTTTAATCCAGAGTTTTTCGCTGTCAGATAAAACGCCGTCGTAATCCCAGATAATAAGTTTTGGTTTTGTTTTTGTCATATTTCGCTCTTAAGTTTAAAAATTTTGAGTCTTTTTAAGGCTCGTACAGAAGATTCTCAATCACTTTACAATAGATTTGTTAAGAGCGGGTAAAAAACCTCTCCAGAGTCAGAAAAAGCGGCTTTTTTTTAATCTTGCTAAAATTTGCGTTTCGGATAATACTAAGCGCAAAGACTTTAAGGAGTATTCATGGATAATCAGACAATCTATGCGCTTTCGACCGTCTATGGAAAATCAGGCGTTGCCGTCATTCGTATTTCCGGAAAGGATGCGCTTGCCGCCGTTTCCAGGTTGACGCCGCTTGATGTATCAGGTTTGAAACCGCGCTATGCCTATTTTACGAACATTTATGACAGTGTTTCCCGTGAAACATTGGATAAGTGTCTGTTGCTTTATTTTAAGGCGCCGGCTTCATTTACCGGCGAAGATATCGTCGAATTTCAGATTCACGGCTCCCGGGCAGTCATTGCCTCGCTTATGGAAAATCTCGGTCGTCTGAAAAATTTTCGTCTTGCCGAACCGGGTGAATTTTCCCGCCGTGCCTTTTACAACGGCAAAATGGATTTGACAGAGGCCGAAGGACTGGCCGACTTGATTGATTCAGAAACTTCCGAACAGCAGAAATATGCCATGCGGCAAATGGAAGGTGGGCTGAAAAATCTGTATGACGGCTGGCGTGAAGAACTGATAAAAATTTTGGCATATCTGGAAGCCTATATTGATTTTCCTGATGAAGACATTCCTCAAGAACTTGTCGATAAGCTTTTGAACGATGTATTTAAACTTCAAACTGCCATTGATTTGCATTTGAAAGGAGATGCTGTCGGCGAGAGGTTGCGCGAAGGTTTTCGGGTCGTCATCGTCGGGCCGCCAAATGCCGGTAAGTCCAGTCTGTTAAACGCCGTGGTCAATCGTGATGCTGCGATTGTTTCTGCTGTTGCTGGCACGACGCGTGATGCTGTTGACGTTCATCTGGACATTAAAGGCTATCCGGTCATGTTTACCGATACCGCCGGCATTCGCGAAGTGGAAGAGGAAATTGAAAAACAGGGCATTGAAATCGCTTTTCGTAAAATTGCCGACGCCGATTTGGTATTGTGTTTGTTTGATGCCTCAAAAGACTCTGTTCAAATCTTTGATAATATTAAAAATTCTTTTAAAAACAAAGCGATATTTGTCGCCAATAAATCTGACAATTTAACTTTTGAACAATGTTCAGAGCTTAAAAAACAGGGTTGTGTCGTTATTTCAGCCAAACAAAAAGAAGGTATTGCCGCATTGATGGATGTAATTTGTCAGCAAATTCGCGGCCGTTTCACTTCTAATTCGGGTTTGCTTATTTCCCGGCGCCGTTATCGTGAAGCTTTGGAAGAAACTTCTGAAAATTTGCGTCGTTTCGGTTTCGACAAGGAAATCGAATTGGCTGCCGAAGATATCCGTCTGGCCGCCAGAGCGTTGGGGCGGATAACCGGCCGCATTGAGGTTGATGATATTCTGAATAAAATATTTGGCAGTTTTTGTATCGGAAAATAATTTTGTCCCGATTATCCTTGAATTTTAGCGTTTGTTTCGCTATTATGTGCATTGAAAAAAACATATAATTAATATTAGCGATTATGAACAAACGTGAAAAAATGCCTTTTTACGAGGCTGTTAAATTAAATTGCCCGAATGAACTGAGTTGTCGGATTGAAAAGCTGCTGGGAGACTGTCTTCCGGAAAATTTTTCGCCCGAAAGCGGAAAAATTGCCGAAGCTGTTTCGTCAATTGTCCGTTATGCTTCCAGCAACACCGAAACGGAATTAAAATCCCGTGTCCTTTTTACTGAAGCCAGAAATTTGGTTTCTCAGTATGTTAATGAATATTCCGGTCTGATTAAAAGTAAAAGGCTTCGCATTGTCGAACGTTTGGCTGTTATTCAGCTGGTTCAGTCAATCTGGGCGTTTCCGCCGCTGGCGGAAAATTGCGATTTGGATGCTTTTCTTTCCTTATGCGAAAAGCATCGTAACAAAATTTTTTAACTAAAAATATATCTTATGGAAAATTATTCGGATGGCTTGGAATTTTTAATCAAAAGCCATGTCTGCATTGCAGATGAGTTTGAGCTTAAAAACGTCAACAGCGATTTGCGCCGGGCTTTTAAAAAACTGGTTGATGCTGCTGAAGAAAAACGGATTGGCTATTACCGCCGGTCCGACGAACTTAAAAGTGAAATCGATGAACTGACCGATTTGCTTAATCTGAGGATTGACAATCTGGAAAGAAGACGTATAGCGCCTTATTCTCTTTATCTCGCTTATCGGGATATTTTGTCGATTTGCATTCTCTGTCCTTATGTTCTGTCCCGTGAAAAAATTTACAACGTTTTCCGACGTGGACTGAAAGAACAGCTTTATTAAATTTAAATCCGGTTTAACCTTTGGGTTAAGCCGGATATTGCTTTAAATGAGGGCGTTTATTAACGCCTTACTAACATTTTGATGATAAAGTAAAACAAATAAGTTTAATAAGGTAATTTTGATGAGTGACGGTTCTTTTTTTGATGTAATAGTCGTCGGCGGCGGTCATGCCGGTTGCGAAGCCTGTGCGGCTGCGGCGCGTATGGGAGCGTCGACTGCTCTGATTACACACCGTTTAAATACGATTGGTGCCATGTCCTGCAATCCGGCCATCGGCGGTTTGGGCAAAGGACATTTGGTTCGTGAAATTGACGCGCTTGACGGACTGATGGGGCGAGTCATCGACAAATCCGGCATACAGTTTCGGATGTTGAATGCCTCAAAAGGTCCGGCGGTTCGGGGGCCTCGAGCTCAGGCCGACCGCGATTTATATAAAAAATATATGCTCGACGCATTGCAAAATCAGGATAATCTGACACTCATTGAAGCGGCTGTTGAAGGATTGCTGACGGATAGCGGCAGAGTAAACGGCGTGACGCTTGCGGACGGAACCGAATTGCGAGCCGCAGCCGTCGTTCTTACGACCGGAACTTTTCTGAACGGCGTAATGTTTGTCGGCCATGAAGCTACGTCGGGCGGCCGTGTCGGAGACGCGGCCTGTAATGGAATAACACCGTATTTAAAGTCTCTCGGGCTTAAGGTTGGTCGTTTAAAAACAGGTACCCCTGCCCGACTGAACGGCAAAACCATTGATTGGGACGTTCTTGAAACACAGGACGGCGATGAAAATCCGGAACCTTTTTCTTATCTGACTGATAAAATTACCAATCCGCAGATACAATGTCATATAACTCACACCAACGAAGAAACGCATAAGATTATTCGCGACAATTTTTCAAAATGCGCTTTGTTTTCGGGCCTGATTACCGGTGTTGGGCCACGTTATTGCCCGAGCATTGAAGACAAGCTTGTCAAATTTGCCGACCGTACCAGCCACCAGATTTTTCTTGAGCCTGAAGGATTAAATACCGATGTTGTTTATCCGAACGGCATTTCGACGTCCCTGCCTGCGGATGTGCAGGATAAGTTTATCCATACCATGAAAGGTTTGGAACATGTCGAAATACTGCGTTTTGCCTATGCCATTGAATACGACTATGTTGACCCTCAGGAATTGAATCATTCTTTGGCCGTTAAAAAGGTGCCGGGATTGTTTCTGGCCGGACAAATTAACGGCACGACCGGCTATGAAGAAGCGGCGGCACAGGGTTTGCTTGCCGGCGTCAATGCCGCTTTGCTGGCGGAAGGCAAAGGACGCGAATTTGTTATCGACCGCAGCATGGCATATCTCGGCGTAATGGTTGACGATTTGATAACCAAAGGCGTGGACGAGCCCTATCGGATGTTTACCTCCCGATCCGAATACCGTTTGTTTCTGCGTGCGGACAATGCGGATGCCCGCTTAACGGAACTTGGCCGTCAGATAGGATGTGTCGGCGAAAAAAGATACAGTGTATTTAAAGCCAAATTTACACAAATAAATCATTATCGCGAGCTTGCCGAACAATTGGACATTACGCCGAACGAACTTGAAAAATTTGGTGTTCATACCAAAAAAGACGGCACTCGGAGAACGGCGTTCAATGTTATGTCTTATGACGGTGTTTCACGTGAAACAATTATGAAAATTTTTCCCGAATTGAATGACATTCCGGCCGACGTATATGAACAGATTGAAATTGAAGCGCGTTACGCCGGTTATATTAAACGTCAGCTGGCGGATATTGAAGTTTTTAAAAAAGACGAAAAACTTCGACTTCGCGATGATATTGATTATTCTAAAATCGGGGGCTTGTCACGCGAAATGGTGGCCAAACTGAGCAAAGTCAAACCGGCGACAGTCGGAGAGGCTTCGCGAATTCCCGGTGTTACGCCCGCAGCCATAACGGCCGTTTTAGGTTATGTTAAGAGGTGACCGATGACTTGTCCGAGCATAAAACAGGCTTTAGACTTATTTGATGAGGGTTTGGCGGCAATGCGCAAAGAACAGCAGCGTTTTGCCTTCTATTATGAAAAGTCTTTTCGCAGCCATTGTTGTCTGGTTGCCTGCTGTGCCGAAATGATAGCTTCGCGTATAGACAGCATTGACGGGCAGAAGGCTTACATCCTTGGCCTTCTTCATGATTACGGCAAGATGGTGCGTGATGCGGACAATAAGGAATATTTTCACGGTTTGACCGGATATTACGAGATGAACCGGCTTGGTTTTGACGATGTCGCCAGAGTCTGTCTTACGCATACTTTTCCCGATAAAGACTTCAAATACACGGAATACAGCTATCCGGAAATGCGCAAAACCAAAAAGCTTTTGGCTCAGATTGACTATGATGATTATGACCGTCTCATTCAGCTTTGCGACCTTTTGGTCGTCGGTATGGGATTTTCCAAAATAAAAGATCGGATGATTTTCGTCAAAGACAAATACCGTGTGCCGACGATGGTTATCAAGCGTCGCTATCGTCAGGCTTTGCGTCTTAAAAACTATTTTGATCGCCGCTGCGGCTGTGACATTTATCGTCTGCTTGGAGTCAATTAATGTTTCTGCCTTCTTGTCCGGGATTTGAAACTGCAAATTTTCAAGGAATTAACCGCAATGAATAATAATGTTCCTTCCATGAAACAAGCCGTCAATCTTTGGCTGGACGGTATCAAATATCGTCAGGAACATTTTGGTTTTCCGATAAAGGACGAATATATTTTTCATACCCAGGGAATCGCTTTTGCGTCAAGACAGATAGCTTCACGCATGTCCGGCATGAATCCGGAGACAGCTTATATTTGCGGTTTGCTTCATGATTACGGCAAAAAATATAATGAACGCGAAATCGGCCGTTTCCATGGTTTGGTCGGTTTTCAGGAACTGAATGCCATGGGATTTGGTTTGCCTGCCCGTATTTGTCTTACGCATACTTTTGCCGATAAAAACATAAATTTTTGTGATTTTCCCTCTTATCCGAAAAAAGATTTAGACACATGTCAATCTTTGTTGTCTGCTCTGGAATATGACGATTACGATCGACTTATTCAATTTACGGACAGGCTTTTTGAGGGGTTTACGATGATACCTTTTGCCGAGCGCGCTCAGGCTATCGGTCAGCGATATCATTTGACGGATGCGATTGTCGACAAATTGATAAAGGATGGTCAGGTTCTGAAAAATTATCTGGATCGCCGCTGCGGCGAAGATGTTTATAAAATCATAGGTCTAGCATAATGCAGAAGTTTTCTTATCATACTCATACAAACAGTTTCGGCGTTTATGACGGTCACAATTCTGCGACAGAAATGATTGCTGCTGCAGAAGCTGCCGGCTATACGGAACTTGGAATTTCCAATCATTTAATTTGTAAAAAGGGCATCAGTCGATTTTCACCACAATTCTTTGATGACTTTAAACAAGCCGAAACGGTGTATTTAAAAACTATAGATGAGATAAGGACAGCAGCCCATCATTTAATTTGTAAAAAGGGCATCAGTCGATTTTCACCACAATTCTTTGATGACTTTAAACAAGCCGAAACGGTGTATTTAAAAACTATAGATGAGATAAGGACAGCAGCCCAAAAATATAAAATTAAAGTTTATGTCGGTTTTGAAGTTGATTATTTTAAATCTGCCGATTGGCGCCGCGGTTTTGAAAAGCTTCGCAAGCGTTTGGATGTTGATTATCTTATAGGTTCAACGCATTGCTTATTAAATGATGATGCCGAATGGGTTCAAAATATTTATGAAATGGCTCGCAAACCTGTTTATGTTGATGATGAAAGCAAACGAGAAGGTATCAGAAACTATTGGCTTAATGTCGTCGAATCGATAAAAAGCGGCTATTTTGATTTTATTGCCCATCTTGATGTAATTAAAATTTTTGGCATGGGGTTGGAACCCGAATGGGACGAATATAAGTGGCGGGTAATTGAAACCTTATCAGAAACCAAACAGCCCTATGAACTCAATACCAGCGGTTGGAATAAGGCCGGCGAACAACACCCGCATACCTGGATGCTTGCAGAATTGTCAAAACGTAATGTTCCGGTCGTTATCAGTGACGACGCTCATTCGACGGCAATGCTTGCGCAGCATTTTGACCGGGCTGAAAAACTTTTGACTGAACTTAACTATACGAATCGTTGGCGCTTGAATAAATAAGTTTTACACAAAACCATAAAATTAAGATTCAAGAAACGCTGTCTAACTCTTTGTTTTAAGAGTCGTTTTCAAATATATATTTTTTATGTTTATAACTGCCGAAATGGGGTTTTAAATTTATTTAAAAAATTATATAAATAATTTATGAAAAATTTTATGGACAAATATAGTGTTTCACGTGAAACATTCGAGCGTTTAAAAGCTTACGAAAAATCTCTTCATGAGTGGCAAAAGAGATTTAATCTGGTTAGCAATGCTTCGCTTGAACATGCCTGGGAACGTCATTTTCTTGATTCTGCTCAGTTGTTTAAACTTATTCCCGATGGTGCCCGGACACTGGTTGATTTTGGCTCTGGTGCTGGGTTCCCGGGAATGGTGCTGGCTATAATGGCTGCTGAAAAAACACCGTATTTAAATTTTCGTCTTGTTGAAAGCACTGGCAAGAAAACACTGTATTTAAATGAGGTGAGAAAAATTGCCGGCCTGAATAATGTTGAGATAGTTAATGATCGTATCGAAAACATTGAGACAATGGCGGCCGATGTTATCACGTCGCGTGCTATGTGTTCTTTGAAAGAACTTTTAAAATATGCCTGCAGGTTTGCCGGTCCGCAAACCGTTGGTATTTTTCCCAAAGGTAAAAAATATTCCGAAGAAATTTCCGAAGCCCGTAAAGAATGGTCGTTTGACTGTCGGATTGTTCCGAGCGAAGTCAGCGAAGAAGGGGTTGTCTTAGTCATTACCAAAATCAAAAAGCTTAAAGGAGTCAGATAAATGCCGAGAATTATCGCTATTGCCAATCGTAAAGGCGGCGTGGGCAAAACCACGACCACGGTTAATGTCGCAACTGCCATGGCTGCTGCCGGCAAAAAAGTATTGGTCGTCGACCTCGATCCTCAGGGCAATGCCACAACTTCTATGGGTGTCAACAAGAGCGGACGCATGCCCTCTTCTTATGAGGTGCTGCTCGGCGAAAAAAGAATTAATGAAGCTGTTGTCTGGACGGAGATACCAAATTTTTCGCTTGTGCCTTCGTCGCCGGATCTTGCCGGTGCAGAAGTTGAGCTGGTTGATATGGAACATCGCGAGTTTGCGTTGCGCAATGCTCTGGGGCGTGATGTTGTCAATTATGATTATATTTTGATAGACTGTCCGCCATCGTTAAGTCTGGTTACGATTAACGCGCTCGTTGCCGCCGATGCCGTTATTGTGCCGCTGCAATGTGAATTTTTGGCTTTGGAAGGTATTACCGACCTTATCCGCAACATCAATCAGATAAAGAGGAAATTTAATCCGAAACTGGAATTGCAGGGCGTGGTCCTTACCATGTATGACAAACGTAATAATCTGTCGCAAATGGTTGAAGACGATGTCCGCAATTTCTTCGGTAAAAAAGTATATCAGACAGTCATACCGCGGAACGTACGCGTATCGGAAGCGCCTTCGCACGGTAAACCGGTTTTGATTTACGATTTCAGATGTCCGGGTTCGCAGGCTTATATCAGTCTTACCGGCGAAGTATTGAAGAGAGAAAAGGAATTATTGGCATGTTAGAAAACGAGAAGCTTGACGATTTGGATATATTGGGCGACGCCGGCAAACCGGAAGAACACACTCATGGCGGCAAACGAAAAAGTCTTGGCCGGGGGTTGGGAGCGTTGCTTGGCGACGCCGAGTTCAATATAGACGAAGCTCTGAACGATACGTCGACACAGCCTGCGCAGACCCCGGACGACAGGGTAGATGTAAATCTGCTTTTTCCGAGCCCGTTTCAGCCGCGTAAGGATTTTGACGAAGAGGCTCTGAATGCGTTGGTTGAATCCGTTAAGGAAAAAGGCGTATTGCAACCGCTTTTGGTTCGCAAGAAAAACGGCCGGTTTGAAATCATTGCCGGCGAGCGCCGCTGGCGCGCGTCCAAACTTGCCGGATTGCAAACGGTGCCGGTTATCGTCAAAGACATGGATGATAAGGAAGTTCTTGAAGTTGCTCTGGTTGAAAACCTGCTGCGTGAGAACCTCTCTGCAATTGAGGAGGCGGAAGGTTTTCAGCGTCTGATAGATGAGTTTTCGCATACGCAGGAAGCTTTGGCACAAATTGTCGGCAAATCGCGCAGTCATGTGGCCAATACGCTGCGCCTTCTGAATCTTCCCGATCCCGTTAAAGATCTGGTACGTGAAGGAACATTGTCGGCCGGTCATGCCCGCGCTTTGGTCGGCTTGGACAACGCCGAAACTCTGGCCAAACAGATTGTTGCCAAAGATTTGAATGTTCGGCAGGTTGAAGAACTGGTCGCCAAACAGAAAAATCCGGAAGTCAAAGAACCCAAAAAAGCCAAAGACGAGGATATTGTCGAAATTGAAAAAGATTTGAACAAAAACCTCGGCCTGCGGATTAAAATATCGCCAAGCAAGCAGGGGGGCGGCAAGGTTGTTTTGCAATATGCCTCGGCTGCCGAATTGGATATGATTATTGACATTCTTGAACAAAAGCGTAAAACTTCCGTTGTTTCGGCTGCGGCTCCTGTAGAAGCAGCCCCGGTCGGAAATGAAAAGTTTACGATGAAAATAATTGACTGAACGGATAAAAGAAAATGACTATCTTGGAAAAAATGCTCGAAAACTGCAAAAAGGCAGGATACTGTACAACTGAAAATGTTGAAAAAGTCGCCCGGGCCAAAACCCGGATGTTTGGCGAGGCTGAATGGCAGAGATGCCCCTGTGACGGCAACAACAGCGCCCGCTATTGTATCTCTGAACTATGCCGCTCGGATATTGAGCGTGACGGCATATGCCACTGCCATTGTTATACCAAAGCAAACATTGCTGCAGAATAATTTCCAAGCCCCTCAAAAAAGGGGCTTTGTTTTTGTAATCTTTACTCCTTTTTAAGGGCTTTTTTATAGACTGTTCAAAAATTGCGTATAAAGCGTATTTAAAACGGGCACAGTAAAAAAATCTTGGAAAAAGTTTAATCCTGTGCTCTAATGATACAAAACGAACATAAAGGAAAGATACGTCATGGTTTTTCTGAAAAAAGCACTTTTGGGGCTGGGCGCCTTAATCCTGATTTTTATCGGCGGCAGCGGAACGCAGAGCAGCAGCCTGTTGTTGCAGGGCGGCGGTTTCATCGGGCTGATTATCGGTTTGGTGGTGCTGTACATTTTCGGAAAAATGGCTTGGCGTGCCATGGGCTGTCTGCCGTCTTTTCTGGTCGTTATTTCGATTATCGCTTTTATTCTTTATGCCATCGGCGGCTTTAACAACGGCATTGGCGGCGTCGGACAGTCGCTGCGCAGCTTTTTGGGCATGCAGGCCAATTCGCAGCAGCAAATGCCGCAAAACGGCCAGATAATGATTGTCGAGGAAGAATATGCCCCGGCCATCGACGAAAACTTTTCTTCCGACATCGGTTCTCAGGCCGAGGTTCAGCCTCAGGCGGAACAGAGGCCCAATGCTTTTCAGCAGCTGATAAGCTCGTTCGGCGGTCAGCGCGAACAGCCTGCACCGGCATTTAATCCGAACAATTTTCCGGCCATATACGGCGCAGCCCGCGTTATCAACGGTGACACGCTTGAGATTCGGGGCAGTTATTTCAAACTGTATGGCATTGACGCGCCGGAAGCCAATCAAACCTGTGCCGACCGGCAGGGGCGGTCTTACAATTGCGGCCGGGAAGCCGCATTGTGGCTGAAAAACTGGATTACCACCAATGAACTTGAATGTCATGTCATGCAGCGGGATGCCAAGGGAAACATGGTCGGTACCTGTTCTCTCGGCCAGTATGACCTTGGCGCGGCTCTGGTCAATGCCGGCTGGGCGGTTGCTTATCAGAAATATACGGACATTTATGTTCCTTACGAACGTCAGGCGCAGATGAACAAACGCGGTCTCTGGCAGGGAACCTTCTATATGCCCTGGGATTGGCGCGCCATGCAAGGCAAAAAGCCCAAAATCAAAGTCATCAAACCGAAAAGCCGCAAAAAGGGCATACTTGACTTATAGGAGTCTCCATGGAAGAAATCTCGGTCATTTGCCGCAATGAGGATGAAACCGTCGCTTTTGCGCAAAAGCTGTCGCAGATTGCCAAAGTCGGCGATACCTTTGCCTTGTTCGGAACTTTGGGAATGGGTAAAAGCGTTTTTGCCCGCGGTTTCGTTCAGAGCCTGACGGCCGCTGAAGAAGTGCCCAGTCCGACGTTTACATTGGTACAGAGTTACGAGGCGCCTGATTTTGAAATTTACCATTTCGACCTGTATAGGCTCAAGGCTCCGGAAGAAATCTTTGAACTTGGTATGGAAGAAGCGCTTTACGGAGGCGTCTGTCTGATTGAATGGCCGGAGAAAATGGCCGGCTGGCTGCCTGAAAACTGTTTTAAACTGACCATAACCCCGGATGCTTCCGGCCGCAGAATAACCATATCTTCCGCGTCGGCCGAAAAGCTTTCCCGTCTGCGGAAACTGGAACTCCGATAATGCCGAACATTTACGCCACAGCCGTCAATTATAAAGGCCGCGCGGTTTTGTTAACCGGTCCTTCCTCTTCGGGAAAATCCGATTTGGCGCTTCGGCTGATTGTCCGCCACGGCGCCCGGCTCATTGCCGATGACCGTACGGATATTCGGGCAGAAGACGGTTTTCTGAGGGTTTCCGCTCCCGATAACATCGCCGGATTGCTTGAGGTAAGGGGAATAGGCATTCAGAAAGTTCCTTTTGACCGGGAAGGAACGGCGGTTCTGCTGGTCGAACTGGTCGATTCGCCGCAGGCTGTCGAACGTCTGCCTGCCGCGGTCTTTGCGGAACTTGAAGGTGTTTCACTGCCGAAAGTTCGGCTCTGGGCTTTTGAAAGTTCGGCCGCGGACAAGATTGTTATAAAAATGGATAGTCTTCTTGATTAATTGGCGCTCTTGCCCTAAAATACGCGCAGATTAAAGGTTTAATTCAGCGAAAGAAACAGCCATGTCGGGAAATTATATCGAAAACTTTTTCAGAAAACTGGGCAAGCCGCTGGTGCGGTTTGTTTCCGGTCTGGGCGAATTGTCGCTCTTTATTGCCAAATCGGTCTACAACAGCGTAACGCCGCCGTTTTATCTTAAGCTGCTTGGCAAACAAATGATAGACATCGGTTTTTATTCGCTGCCGGTCGTTGCTTTAACGACGATTTTTGCCGGTATGGTCATTGCGTTGCAGACCTATTCCGGTTTTTCCAGTTACGGTGCGGAAAGTGCTGTTGCTTCTGTCGTGCTGATTTCCGTTACCCGCGAACTGGCGCCGGTCTTTTCCGGCCTGATGGTCGCCGGACGCATCGGTGCAGCCATGGCGGCCGAAATCGGAACCATGCGCGTCACCGAACAGATTGACGCGCTGGTAACGCTTTCAACCAATCCGTTCAAATATCTGGTTGCGCCGCGCGTGCTTGCCGGAATAATGGTCTTGCCGCTGCTGGTGCTTATCGGCGATGTCATCGGCATTTTCGGCGGTTTTATCATTGCCGTCTATAAACTTGGTTTTAACCCGGCCAACTACATCAATTCAACGATTAACGGACTGGAAAGCCTGGACATTGTAACCGGTGTCGTCAAAGCCTGCGTTTTCGGTTTTATCATTGCAATTATGGGCTGCTACAACGGCTATAAGTCGCGCGGCGGCGCGCAGGGAGTCGGCGAAGCCACGACCAACGCCGTGGTTTCCGCCTCGATTTTGATTCTGATTTTCAACTACATCATTACCGAACTCTTTTTTGCAAAATAGCTTGAATGGAGAAAAAAGAAATGAGCGAATATAAAATTCAGGTAAAAAATCTGCATAAGGCTTTTGGCAAAAAAGTTGTTCTCGACGGCGTGGATATCGAAATCAAAAAAGGCGAATCTCTGGTTGTCATCGGCGGTTCCGGAACCGGCAAATCGGTTTTGATTAAATGTATTCAGGGGCTGCTTAATCCGGATGAAGGATCCATTAAAGTCGACGGCGTTGAAATTAACGGCGCCGACGAAACCGTCCGTGATGCCATGCATGCCAAAATGGGCATGCTGTTTCAGGGCGGTGCGCTGTTTGACAGTCTGAGCGTCTGGGAAAATGTGGCCTTTGGCCTGATTGAAAATCAGAAATGGAACCGTAAAGACGCCAAAAACGAAGCTGTCCGTGTCTTGCGGCAGGTCGGTCTGGCTCCCGACGTGGCCGATTTGTCGCCGAGCGAACTTTCCGGCGGTATGCAGAAACGCGTCAGTCTGGCCCGGGCGATTGCCACCAAACCGGAAATCATCTTTTTTGACGAACCGACCACGGGACTTGACCCGATTATGGCGGATGTCATCAACGATCTGATTATTGAATCTGCACGCGGCTTGGGTGCTACGGCGCTAACCATTACCCACGACATGGCCTCGGCGCGCAAAATCGCCGACAAAATTGCCATGCTGTACAAAGGTAAAATCATCTGGTGCGGCACGGTTAAGGAAATGGAAAAAACCGATAACCCGTATGTTTGCCAGTTTATCAACGGCTGTTCACAAGGGCCGATAAAAGTGGAGGTCTGATTATGGCCAAAAAAGGCGGAAGCGAATTTGTCTGCCAGAACTGCGGCAGCGTCTATCCCAAATGGCAGGGAAAATGCGATGCCTGCGGCGAATGGAATACCATTGTCGAAGAAAAGGTCGGCGGAGAAGGATTTTCCAATCTGACGCCGAAGAAAAAAGGCAGGATACTTGAATTTGTGCCTTTGAGCGGCGCTGAAACCGCCTTAAGCCGCATTCCGACCGGCATTAAGGAACTTGACCGTGTTTCGGGCGGCGGTCTGGTGCCGGGGTCTGCCATTTTGGTCGGCGGTGACCCGGGCATCGGCAAATCGACGTTGTTGCTGCAGGTTTGCGCCAGCATTGCCAATGCGCCTTCAAAACCTGAATGTTATTACATATCCGGCGAGGAAGCCATAGATCAGGTGCGGATTCGCGCCAAACGTCTGGGGCTGGAACAGTCGCCGGTCAATCTTGCCTCAACCACTGACGTTAAGGATATTATCGAAACGCTGGACAAATCGGACGCTGCGGTGGTTATTATCGATTCGATACAAACCATGTATCTGGAAGAAGTGGAATCCACGCCGGGCAGTGTTGCCCAGGTGCGCGCCTGCGCTTATGAACTGATTAAGCTGGCCAAGAAAAAGGGTTTCGTTCTTTTTCTGGTCGGTCATGTAACCAAACAGGGAGCCATTGCCGGCCCGCGCGTTTTGGAACATATGGTCGACACCGTCTTGTATTTTGAAGGCGAACGCGGCCACCATTTCCGCATTTTGCGCGCGGTCAAAAACCGTTACGGTGCCACGGATGAAATCGGCGTTTTTGAAATGCAGGACAAAGGTCTTGTCGAAGTCGAAAATCCGTCGGCATTGTTTTTGGCCGAAAGGCAGGGAAATATTTCCGGTTCTTGCGTTTTTGCCGGAATTGAAGGTTCGCGGCCGGTACTTGTTGAAATTCAGGCTCTGGTCAGTCCGACCAGTTATGCCAGTCCGAAACGAGCGGTTGTCGGTTGGGATTCCAACCGTCTGGCCATGGTTCTGGCCGTTTTGGAAGCACGCTGCGGCATGAATCTGAGTTCGCAGGACATTTACCTGAATATTGCCGGCGGCTTAAAAATTTCCGAACCGGCGGCCGATTTGGCGGTTGCGATGGCGGTCATTTCCTCGATGACCAACAAACCGCTGCCCTCTGATACGGTAATTTTCGGCGAAATCGGTCTTTCCGGCGAAATTCGTGCCGTCAGCCAGCCAAATTCGCGTCTGAAAGAGGCTCACAAACTGGGCTTTGCCAGCGCCATTATGCCGGCGACTTATCAAAAAGACAAAAAACTCAACAATCATGAAATGTCGGTTCACGAAATCGGCAACGTCCAGCGCCTGATAAACTGGTTTAACTGAAGGAAAAACAAATGCAGCAGCTCAACAACATGGATATCGCCATCTTGGTTATAGTCGGAATTTCGGCGCTTATTGCTCTGGGGAGAGGGCTGGTTAAGGAAGTTCTCTCGATTGTCGGCTGGGTGCTCGCCGGAGCTGCCGTCATTTATCTGCTGCCGGTTTTGAATCCTTTCACGCTTAAATACATTGAAAGCGGCTGGATGGCCGGGATTGCCACTGCGGCGTTTATTTTAATCGTATTCATGATTGTCTGGATATACGCAACGGCCGGCGTTGTCGGCAAAATCCGCACCAGCAAGCTCAGCGGTCTTGACCGGCTGCTCGGTTTGTTTTTTGGCATAGTTCGGGCTTTTCTGCTTATCGTTCTTATGTATATTCTCATCAGCTGGATGATGCCGGTCAAATCACAGCCCGATTTGCTTAAGAAATCGAAATATTTTCAGATTGCCGGCAATTTTGCCGAACCGATTGAAAAGCTTATTCCTAAAGATACCCTCGACGCCATAAAGGAAAAAACCTCCGAAGTCGGTTTGACCGGAGATGACGATGATGAACCGGCGGCGGAACAAAAGCCTGCCGAAACTAAAAAAGACAAGGACAAAAGCGATGTTGACGCATTGTTTGAGAAACTGGCGCAGCCGCAAATCGAAAAAATGCGTGAGGACAGAAAAAAACTTCAGAAAATCAAAGAAGATTTTGAAGGATACAATACCTACGAACGCGACAATCTGAACCGTCTGATTGAAAATACGGTCGAATAAACCGGCATTTGCGGTCAGTTGTCATAAACGCCGCTCAAGACGGCTTCGTCCAGAACATGACCTTCCATGCTTTCTTTAAGTTCCGTTTGTGTAAAACCGTTTTTCAACGGCAGAAAACGGTCCAGAGCATAAATATGCAGATCGTAACGGTGCGGCGCATTCGGCGGTGTCATTCCACCGTAAAAAGGCATGTTCCAGCTGTTGACGCCCTGAATAAAATCCGGTTTGCGGCGGCTGGCGTTTTCGGCCAGCTGCGGTTCCCTTATGTTGGCTGCAAGCCAGTGAATCCAAGGATATCCGACAACCGGCGCGGCATCTTCATCTCTTAATATCAGGGCAAAGCTTTTGGTTCCGGGCGGCGCATTGTGAATTATCAGCGGCAGCGAAAGGGATGGCACGTTGTTAATAAAGTTGTCGCCGCGTTTGCCGTATTTGTCTTCAATTCTGCCGTTTTCAATTCCCGAACTGGTTATTTCCATCTCTTTTTCTCCCGCAGACAATGTTTTTGCATCAAAACAAGACAAGCTTAAAACTGCTGTTAATATAATCGGAAGATGTTTCATTTCCATATGTCCGCATAATTTTTTACCAGGCGTTTTCCAGATGTCGGAAAGAGCAGGGAAACTTTACCAAAACGGCATCGAAACGAATGTCGCAGCCATTGAACTGCGGATGTTTTTTTAAAAAAGATTCGGCACCGGAGCGGATTCGCCGTTTCTGTATATCGCTGACGGCATAAGCGGCTTTATCCAGCGTTGTTCGTTTTTTGACTTCAACGAACACCAGCACGTTTCCGCGTTTGGCAACAAAATCGACTTCACCCGCATGCGTTCCGCGTCCGCTGACGTAATTGGCCGCCAAAATCCGGTAGCCTTTCAGGCGAAACAGCAGTCGGGCCAGAAATTCTGCCCGATGTCCGGAATGATAGTTATTCATTTTTGATTTTCAGTGCCAGTTCATATATTTCATTTTTGTTCAGTCCGTAAGCCGAAACCATTTCCTTAACGGCGCTTTTCAAAGGCATTTCAGCCATTTTCTGCCGCAGCAGGCTTGCAATGTCCAAATCCGAGAAGTCTTTTTCCGCTGCCGGCGCTATCATCAGTACCATTTCTCCTTTCGGGTCTTTGGCGCTGAAATGTTCAATCAGTTCGGCGGCGGTTCCGTTAACGCATTCTTCATAAACTTTGCTGATTTCACGGGCAACGGCCATTTCCCTGTTGCCGAAAATTTCCGCGGCGACCGTCAGGGTTTTGACAATCCGCTGTGCCGTTTCATAAAAAACGATCGTCGCTTTTGTGTCGCGCACTTCTTTCAGAGTGTCGGCGCGGGCTTTGTCCTTGTTGGGAATGAAACCGGAAAACAGAAAGCGGTTAGTCGGCAGACCGGATAGCTGCAGAGCACAGACAAGAGCACAGCAGCCGGGCAGAACCGTTACGAAAACGTTTTGCTCGCGAGCCTTGCGCACCAGCCTGTATCCGGGGTCTGAAATCAGCGGCGAACCGGCGTCGCTGACCAGCGCAATGCTTTTGCCGTCGTTGACGGCCAGATTGATAATGTTCTGGGCTTCGTCCTCTTCGTTGTAATTTTGATAGACGATGAATTTTTTGCCGGCCGTGCTTATATTCAAAAGCGCAAAGAGCTTTTTGGCAATGCGGGTATCTTCGCAGGCGATAACGTCGGCGTTTGCAAGTGTTTCCGCGGCGCGGGGCGAAAGGTCGCCGAGATTTCCGATTGGTGTGGCAACGATGTATAATCCGTTCTGCATATCTTTTCTTTACATTAAGGGTTTTTTATTCTAAATCTGTTTAATATGTTTTCATAATGCTTTATAATTTCGGATTGTTTTCTATTTTAGGGTAAAATGCAAGTGTTAAAAAAATATTTAGTGCTTTTCCTGCTTACGGTTGTTGCCGGCTGTCGTTCAGCCGAAGTTGCCACCCAAAGCGGTTTTGACAGTGTTGCCACTGATTACGGCGAAGTCAGTCTCGGCGGCCGGAGTGATTTTCGTGTCGGCGTTCTGCTGCCATTGAGCGGTGAGGCGGCCAAACAGGGACAGGGTCTGAAAAATGCCACCATGATGGCTTTGGACGATGTGCGCAATCCGAACCTGATTCTGCAGTATTACGATACCAAAAGCACGCCCGAAGGAGCCCGCGTCGCGATTGAAAATGCGCTGAATCAACAATCTGATCTCATTCTCGGCCCGCTGACAAGCTCTGAAGTCCGCGCCGTGTCAAATTCGGCGATTGACCGCGGCGTTCCGGTAATTGCCTTTTCGACCAATACCGATGTTTTGCAAAGCAATATTTATACGCTTGGTCTGTTGATTGACGAGCAGGTTGACCGTGTCATGAGTTTTGCCGCAGAGAAGGGACGTTCCAGATTCGCGCTGTTGGTGCCTGATAATTCGACAGGCATAGCCGTTGCCAGAGCAGCAGTCAGTTCGGCGCAGAAAAACAATGTCAGTGTTGCCCGCATAGCTTTTTATCCGCCCAACACCACCGATTTTTCCGACATCTTGAAAAAAATGACCGATTATCCGGCCCGTGTTGCCCGTTTGCAGAAAATCCGCACCAATCTGGCCGCCAAATCTGCCCGCGGCGACGTTAACGCGGCTAAGGTTCTCAAACGCCTTGAACCGCTGGATACGCTGGGCGATGTCGATTTTGACGCGGTCATCATTCCCGAATATGGTCCGCGCCTGAAATCTGCTGCTTCAATGTTCGGCTATTACGATGTTTTTTCGCCGAAAGTCAAATTTCTCGGTACCTCAATTTGGGAAAACACCAGTCTCAACAGGGAAACAACCCTGTTCGGCAGTTGGTATCCGGCCATGTCGCGTTCTCACAGCGCTTATTTCTCAAACAAATATAACGAATATTTCGGCGACCGCCCGAGTACGCTGTATTCTTTTGCCTATGACGGCGTTGCGCTGGCTTCGGCATTATCCAGACAGGACAGCGGCAGCCTGACTGAAGCAATTACCGAACCGGACGGCTATATCGGCATCAACGGCGTATTCCGCTTGTTTGCCGACGGACGCAACGAGCACAGCCTGGATATCGTCGAAGTCCGCAGCAGCGGCGACATTGTTGTCGACGCAGCGCCCCGTCGTTTTGAAACCCTGTCCCGCGACAGCGGCGCCGAACCTCTGGTTATCGATTCGAATTACCGTGCGCCGCTGATTTTCGGCAAGGACCGCACCACCGCGCAGACCCTCATTTACGGTCGTCCTCTCAGCCCGGAAAACCAGCCGGAAGCTTATAATTCGTTTGAACGCGAACAGGAAGTAACCCGCGACGCGCTGGCCAAACTCAATATTCGGGTTCCGAATTAGCCCGAAAATGTTGATTTGTTTATTTTTCCCTTGAAAAAAGGGATAAAAACAACGATATTAAAATAAGTTTTTTATTGGAGGGCGGCGGGTTAATTTTCCGCCAACCCGGTCAGGTCCGGAAGGAAGCAGCCGTAACGGAAGCGATTAAGGTCGCCCGCTCTCCGCCTCATTTTTAGAAGATTGCAATGGCCGAAGAAAATACAAGCACCGAAAACAGCAGCGATGACCAGTACGTTGTCCTTGCCCGCAAGTATCGTCCGCAAAACTTTGACGATCTGGTCGGTCAGGATGCGCTGGTACAGACGCTTACCAATGCGATTAAGAACAACCGTTTGCATCATGCCTATATACTTACCGGCATCCGCGGCGTCGGCAAAACGACCACGGCCCGTATTATCGCCAAAGCCCTGAACTGTACCGGACTTGACGGCAAAAGCGGTCCGACGGTTCACCCCTGCGGCGTCTGCGAAAACTGCAGGGCGATAACCGAAGGGCGGCATATTGATGTTATGGAGCTCGATGCGGCTTCGCATACCGGTGTTGACGATATCCGCGAAATTCTTGACGGCGTCCGCTACAAACCGACCAATGCCCGTTATAAAATCTATATCATCGACGAAGTCCACATGCTTTCCAAAAGCGCTTTCAACGCACTGCTGAAGACTTTGGAAGAGCCGCCGTCCCATGTCAAATTCATTTTTGCCACCACCGAAATCCGCAAGGTTCCTGTAACCATCCTTTCCCGCTGTCAGCGTTTCGATTTGCAACGTATCAGCATTGAGGACCTGACCGGCCTGTTTAAGAAAATTCTCGGTAACGAAAACATTGCTTTTGACGAAGAGGCGCTGCATATCATTGCCAAAGCGGCTGACGGTTCGGCGCGTGACGGCGAATCTCTGTTGGATCAGGCGATTTCGCTTGGCGGAGGCAAAGTTCGCACTGACGTTGTCAAAAACATGATTGGTCTGGCTGACCGAAATCAGGTTTTCGAATTGTTCGAAAATCTGGCGGTCGGCAAAGTAGACAAGGTCATTTCCAATCTTCAGGAGCAGTACAAAAACGGTGCCAATCCGACGACCCTGCTGCAGGATTTGATTAACATTACGCATATGCTGGCCAAAGCCCGCATTATTCCCGCTTCGGTCAATGACGTCAGCCTGACGGAAAATGAACGCGGTTTCTGCACAAAAATGACGCCGGTCGTTTCGATAGCCGTTCTCTCCAAAATCTGGCAGATGCTGATTAAGGGTATTGGCGAGCTTCAGGTTGCGCCGGTTCAGATAGACGCGTTGGAAATGATTCTGATACGTGTGGCTTATTCCGCCAGTCTGCCCACGCCGTACGAACTTCTCAACGACGTAAAAAAAAACTCTAGCTTAGGCAGCTCGCGCCCTTTTGAAGCAGCGGCAGGTGCGCCGCAAAATGCACCTGTATCCGTACCGGCTATGTCGGCACGGGTTGAAGCGCCGCACCCGGACACGGCCACGACGCCGGCTTCTTTCGGAATGTTCAAAAATGCCGAAGAACTGGTTGCCTATTTGGAAACCAATCGTAAAATGCTGGTTTCTTATGCGCTGAAAAACGACGTTACCATTCACGAATTCAGCGACGGTTTTATGAAGATGACGGTTTCGGACAAAATTCATCCCGATTTTATTATGAATCTGCATAAAATTTTGACCGAAGCCACTGGCAAGGAGTGGAAAATTGATATTCTGCGCGGCCATCTCGGCGAAACCATTGCCGACCGGGAGCGGGCCAAAACCGAGGAAGACAAGCGCAGCATTATGGAATATCCCCTGGTCAAGGCGATTATGGCCGAGTTTAAGGGAGCCAAGATTGAAACCCTGACCCGTAGGGTGGATTTGGAAGAGACGGCGGACGGGGAAGCCGACAGCGAACTGTTTTTTGAAGAGGAAATTTAATCATGATGAATATTCAGGGGCTGATGAAACAAGCCCAGATGATGCAGAAAAAAATGGAAGAAGCCCAGGCGAAGCTTGCCGAACAGGAACTGACCGGAACTTCCGGCGGCGGCATGGTCAAAATTACGCTGAACGGCAAATTTGAGATGAAAAAGGTCGAAATTGACAAGTCCATGCTCGAGGAAGAAGACGTCAGCATTCTTGAAGACATGATTGCCGCTGCTTATAACGATGCCCATGCTAAGGTTGACGCTTCAATGGCCGAGGGTATGAAAGACGTTACCGGCGGCCTCAATCTCGGCGGCCTGAAACTTCCTTTCTGAGGAAACTGCCGTGGCCGGAAAGGAAATTGAAAAACTTACCAAGCTGATTGCCAAACTGCCGTCGCTGGGAACTCGTTCGTCCCGGCGCATCGTGTTACAGCTGCTCAAAAAGCGCGAAAGTCTGTTTCTGCCGTTGATTGAAGCTCTGCAGGAAGTGGCCGCCAACGTCAAAACCTGTGAAATCTGCGGCAATTATGATACTGTTTCGCCCTGTTCGATTTGCGCTTCCGAAAAACGCGAAGACGCCACCCTCTGCGTGGTGCAGGACGTTGCAGACTTATGGGCAATGGAAAGGGTTTCTTTCTTTAAGGGAAAATATCATGTTTTAGGCGGCGTTTTGTCGGCCTTGGACGGTATTGCTCCTGAAGACCTTAATATTGAATCTCTGCTCTGCCGCATCAAAAAAGACGGCATTAAAGAGGTTATTCTTGCGCTTCCGGCCACCGTTGACGGACAGATAACCTCTCATTATCTGGTTTCGCGGCTGAAAGATACCGAAGCCAAGGTAACCACGCTTGCGCAGGGAATTCCGATGGGCGCTGAACTTGATTATATGGACGAAGGCACGCTCCAGTTGGCTCTCAATTCACGCAAACTGCTGTAAAAACTATGCGGTAGCTTTCTGATTTATCTCGCTTATTTTGCTTAAAAGTTCTTCTCTGGTCAGACGGAAATTGCTGTCCAGCCAGAGTTGTTCAAGATTGTCCAGCGTTGCGCCGATTTTCCGGTTGTCACTGATGCCTGCGGCAATAACGTCTTTGCCGCGAATGGGAAAAATCGGCACGACTGCGTCTTCAATCTCCTGCAGTCTGGCATGCAGGTTAGAAACGTTTTTCATTTCCAAAGCAGATTGCAGCAGCATTTTGTCGCGACAGAACTCTTTGCCGTATTTGTAAATCAGTTTCAATCGGCTGCCGGCGTCAAGAAACGCTTCGCTTGGTACTTTGACTGCCGCCCAGCGAACGAAGGATTCGCGTTGTTTTCTGGTCAGATGCAGCCGCGCTGCCAGATTTTCGGCCAGTTCCTCGTCCGGCTGGTAGAGGACAAACAGCCGCCGCATGGCTGCATGCGGAATATTTTCGTCATCAACCAGCTTAATCAGAAAATCAAGCTGCTGAAAATTTTCTGACGGTGCCAGCAGAAAGCCCAGAATTTCATTGTCGAACATGATTTTCAGAGTTTTGCCGACATTCGGCGTCAGCAGAATTTTTGAAAACTCGTCGCGGATACGCTCAATCGACAGGGTTTTGAGCCCGTCGCGGTTTTCGACGCAGGCTTTGAGCGCCTTATCGTCAATAGGTCCTTTGCCGAACAGCGAATAAAAGCGGAAAAAGCGCAGGATTCGCAGATAATCTTCCTTAATGCGGTGATTGGGATTGCCGATGAAACGGACATTGCCCTGCTCCAGATCTTCAATACCGTTATAATAGTCAAAAACATTGCCTTTCTCGTCGGCGTAAACGGCGTTGATGGTCAGGTCGCGGCGCGAAGCGTCGGCTTCCCAGTCGGTCGTAAATTCAACGACGGCATGTCGTCCGTCAGTTTTGACGTCGCGGCGCAAAGACGTCACTTCAAGTACTTTGTCATTGATAATGACTCCGACAGTACCGAATTTTATGCCGATGGGAACGGTGCGCAGACCGTTTTCTGAACAGGCTTCAACCAGTTCGTCCGGCGAAAGGTCGGTGGCCAGGTCCAGATCAAAGCCTTGCAGTCCGGCCAGCGCGTCGCGCACGGCGCCGCCCACAAACCGCAGCGCCCCGCCGTGGCTTTCGACCACGCGAAACAGTTTCAGCACCTTTTTGTCCTGAATGATTTTGTTCATGTCCAGATAATTGTCTCTGATCATCTTGTTTTTCCCGCTGTTTTTGAAATCTGCCCTATTGTTAACAGTTTTTATATATTTTTCAAATACAATAATTGGCAAATAACCGAAATTTGTGGGTACAAAGGTATGTTAAAAAAGATTTTTTTCGTTTCCGTTTTCAACGTCTTCGCTTTTTCCGCGGCTCCTGTCTCGGCCGCCGCGCCGCAGCTTATCGGCGAATATGATGACTGGGCAGCTTATTATCATAAGGATTCGAGCGGAATAGTCTGCTATATGGCTTCCACGCCAAAAAAGGACGAGGGAAAATACACCAAACGCGGCGATATTTATGCCGTTGTTACGCACCGTCCGGCTGAAAAAAGTTTTGACGTTGTCAACTTTGTTGCCGGTTATACCTATAAGCCGGATTCTCCGGTCGTTGTCAAAATCGGTACCAAAAGCTTCAAGAAACTGTTTACCAGCGGCGACAAGGCCTGGGCCGTCAGCGACCGCGTTGACCGCGAGCTGGTCGAAGGTATGAAACGCGGTGAAAGAATGATTGTTACCGGCACGTCGGCTAAAGGCACCGATACCAAAGACACCTATTCGTTGGCCGGTTTCAGCAGTGCTTACAAGGCCATCAGCGCCAAATGCGGCAAGAAATAGCCATGACGGAAAAGATTGAACTCCTCGGCCTGAGCAAAACCGAACTTGCGGGACAGGTTGCCGCCCTCGGCGAAAAGCCGTTTCGTGCCAAACAACTTTGGCAATGGCTGTACTATCACGGCGTGACTGATTTTGCTCAAATGAGCAGCTTTTCAAAAGAATTGCGCGCCAAGCTGGCTGAAAACTTCACGATAACCCGTCCGAAAATTGTTGCCGAGCAGGTTTCTGTCGACAAAACCCACAAATGGCTGCTTGAATTTGCCGACGGTCAGCGGGTAGAGATGGTCTATATTCCCGAGGAAGACCGCGGCGCCGTCTGTATTTCAACGCAGGTCGGCTGCGCGATGGGCTGTCGCTTCTGCCATACCGGCAGTCAGAAGCTGACCCGGAACCTGACCGCCGGCGAAATCGTCGGACAGTTTATGGTTGCCCGCGACGTCTATGGCGAGTGGCCGACCCGCACGGACGAAAACCGTATGTTGTCGAACATTGTCGTTATGGGCATGGGCGAGCCGCTGCAGAATGTTGAAAACGTCATCAAAGCAATGAACATTATTACCGACGGCGAAGGAATTGCCGTTTCCCGCCGCCGCATTACGCTGTCAACTTCCGGCATTGCGCCGCGCATTGTTGAAGTTGCCGAAGCAACAGGCGTCCGTCTGGCGGTCAGTCTGCATGCGCCGACCGATGAAATCCGTTCGCGGATTATGCCGATTAACAAAAAGTATCCGCTGGCCGAGGTTATGAAAGCATGCCGCGACTATCAGAGCCGCGACGGCAGCCGCTACGTGACTTTTGAATATCTGATGCTTAACGGCATCAACGATTCGATAGAAAACGCCAATCAGCTCATTAACCTGATGAAGAAATATCAGATTAACGCCAAATTCAACCTGATAGCGTTTAATCCCTGGCCGGGCTGTGGCTTTGAGCCAAGCTCCAACAATCGGATTCACGCTTTTGCCAAGGTGCTGAATCATGCCGGTTATGCAGCGCCGATTCGCACCCCGCGGGGACAGGATATCCTGGCCGCCTGCGGTCAGCTCAAATCTAAAAAAGACCAGTTGTAAGCCCTCGTTAACCTTTGGGCTAATGTGCTTCGGCCCAGTTTTGTCCGGAACCCGTTTCGGCTATAAACGGAATGTCGAAATGCACGACGTTTTCCATTGTTTCCTTAACCAGCTGTTTAATTGCTTCAACTTCGTTGTCCGGCGCTTCAAAGACCAGTTCGTCATGAACCTGCAACAGCATTTTGGTTTTGAAGCCACCTTTTTGCAGCCGCCACAAACATTGATTCATGGCCATTTTAATGATGTCGGCGGCTCCGCCCTGCAAAGGAGCGTTAATGGCCGCCCGTTCGGCGTTTGACGAAATGCGCTTGTTCTTGTCATTGATGCCGAAAACAAAACATTTGCGGCCGTAAGGCGTCAGCACGAAACCGTTTTTATGCGCAAAAGCGATGGTTTTTTCCATATAGGCCTTGATTTCCGGCATTTGGCGAAAATAGTTGTCGATGTAAATTTTGGCTTCGTCGGCGGATATGCCCAGCTGTTTGGCCAGTCCATACTGCGAAATGCCGTAAATAACGCCGAAATTGATTGTTTTGGCATGACGGCGCAGATTATGGTCGACTTGATCGGCCGGCACGCCGAAAACCTTGGCAGCCGTTGCCGCATGAATGTCAATGCCGTGGTTAAACGCCTCTTTCAATGCCTTGACGCCGGCAACGACGGCCATCAGCCGCAACTCAACCTGCGAATAGTCGGAAGAAATTATTTTATGACCCGGCTTGGCGATGAAACATTCGCGGATTTTTAATCCCATGTCGGTGCGAATGGGAATGTTCTGCAAGTTCGGATTCGTTGACGACAGTCGGCCGGTCGTCGTGTTTATCTGGTTATAGGTCGTGTGAATTCGGCTGTTTGCGTCAAGCAGGTTTAACAAAGCTTCCGTATAGGTCGACTTAAGTTTCGCAAAACCGCGCCATTCCAGAATTTTAGCCGGAAGTTCGTGTTCTTCGGCCATTTTTTCCAGCACGTCAGCGCCGGTCTGAAAACTGCCGCTGGCTGTCTTTTTGCCCTTCAGGCCGAGTTTTGTATACAATATTTCGCCGATTTGTTTGGGCGAACCGAGGTTAAATTCTTCGCCGGCCAGTTCGTAAACCTGGCTTTCAATCTGTCGCAGCTGTTCCTCAAAGCACGAACTCAGCTTGCGCAGGGCCCCCGCGTCAACCATAATGCCGTTTTGTTCCATCTCTTTGAGCGTACCGATTAGCGGCCGGTCGAAATTTTCATAAACGGCCGCCTTGCGTTCGGGAACCAGCCGCGGTTTCAGCACATTGTACAGGCGCAGTATCAGGTCGGCCTGTTCAGCGGCAAAGTCGAGCAGTTGCTTGCTGTCCAGATTTTCAACGCTGATTTTGTTTTTGCCGCTGCCGAGCAGGTCTTCAAGCTTCTGCGCCTTGTAGTCCAGAAACAGTTCGGCCAGTTCATCGATTCCGTGACCGTGCTCGGTGCTGTCCAAATCGTAAGAAATGACCGCAATGTCGTCAATCGGCTCAATAGCGGTTTCAGTCCCGAAAATCTGACTCATAAAATGCAGATCAAGTTTCATTGCATGGCCGATTTTTAAAATCGAACGGTCGGTAAAAACGGATTTCAGCCATTTGGCGGCTTGTTCGCGCGAAAGACGCTGTTCGCTTTTCTGCGGCGCGGCAAACAGATCGAAATTGCTGCCGGTCTGCACTTCGGCCGAACCGAGCGGCACATAGCAGGCTTCTCCCGGATTAATTGCCATTGCAAGGCCTGAAATCCGGTCAAAAGCCGGTTCGCTGCCGCTTGAAACCGTCCGGAATGAAAACAGACCGGCCTTGCTGATTTTTTCAACCCAGCGTTTAAGACCGGCTTCATCGGTAATCAGTTCATATTTTTTCTGAACTTCTTTTTTCAGGACGTTTTTTGCCTGTGGATTCAACGGATCGGCGCATTGTTCGCTGACCCATTTTTCCAGCCGCGGCTTCAGGCTTTTGAAACCGTGCTCGTCTACAAAATGCAGCAGGGTTGTCAGTTCCGGATTGCGGCAGCCGTACTCTTCCAGGTCATGTTCGACCGGCACGTCGTTTTTGAGCTGAACCAGCTGCTTGGAAATCCTTGCGTTGTCCAGATTGGCCAGCAGCGTTTCGCGGCGTTTGTTTTGTTTGATTTCGCCGGCATGTTCCAGAACTCCCTCCAGCGAACCGAACTGATTGACCAGTTCGGCTGCGGTCTTCGGACCGATTCCGGGAACGCCCGGCACATTGTCGATGCTGTCGCCGGAAAGAGCCTGAACGTCTGCGACTTGTTCCGGATAGACGCCGAACTTTTCCTTGACGTCTTCAGGCGTGAAAAATTTGTCTTTCATCGGATCGTAAAATTCGACGCCGGGACGAATCAGCTGCATCAGATCTTTGTCTCCGGAAACGATAACGACTTCATAGCCTTTTTTTAAGGCTTCGGCCGCATAAGTGGCAATCAGGTCGTCGGCTTCAAAGCCGTCCATTTCCAGATAATTGAGGTTCAGCGCCGAAACGGCGTTATGAATCAGCTCAAACTGCGGAATAAGGTCTTCGGGAATTTCTTTGCGCGTGCCCTTATAATCCGGAAAAATTTCGTTGCGGAAGTTTTTGCGCTTGGCGTCAAACAAAACCAGCGAGTAATCGCATTTAATCTGACTGGTCAGTTTCAGAAACATGTTGGTAAAGCCGTAAACCGCATTAACCGGCAGTCCGGCCGGATTTGTCATCGGGGGCAGGGCGTAAAAGGCACGGAAAATATAACCCGAACCGTCAACTAAGCAGACTTTTTTGGGCATGGCATCGTCTCTCTTGCAGGTTTTAAATCTGCGTCAAATATAATTTATAAAAATCTATTCGCCAATAGATAAAAAGAAAGAACGTTCAAGAGAATTGACCGAATTGAGGTCGGTTTTGTAAACGTCTTCATAGTTGTCAACATATTCGCCGACGGCAAGTTCAAGGCATTCATCAACCGAACGGCCGCTTTTTTCTGCCATCAGGGTCAGTTTGGCGTATAATTTCTGATTCAGGGCAACGGAAACGGTTTTCATAAAATTTTCCTTAACTTATTTATGGCAGAATGTTGATAGTAAATTAATAACGGATTCCGAGACTCGACGCAAGGACAGATTAAATGGTAAAAAAGACAAAGACCGGCAGAAAAACGGCAAACCGCAAAAAAAGAGAGTCAAAACAAAGGCTTGCGACTCGGCGTATCATCTTGATTTTTTTAAGTTTTCTGGTGATAACTTTTGCCGGCTGGCTGCTCTATTGCGTCTTGACCCTGCCGGATATTGATCAGGCGGTCGCGCGTACGCGGCAGCCGTCCACCACCATTACCGCCGAAAACGGCAACGAGGTCAAAACCTTTGGCAGCGTTTATTCGGAAGTCATTCGCTTAAATGAACTTCCCTCTTATGTTCCCGACGCGATAATTTCGACCGAAGACCGTCGTTTTTACGCGCATTTCGGTTTTGACATCGTCGCCTTTACCCGCGCCATGCTGACCAATATTTTTATGGGCCGCTATGCTCAGGGCGGCAGCACCATTACCCAGCAGGTGGCCAAAAACCTGTTCCTGACGTCTCAGAAAAACATCAAGCGCAAAACGCAGGAGCTGTTGCTGGCCTTTTGGCTGGAACATAAATTCAGCAAGGAGCAGATTCTGACGCTGTATTTAAATCGGGTTTACCTCGGCGCCGGAACCTACGGTATTGAAGCCGCCAGCCAGAAATATTTTCAAAAATCTTCACGCGACATGAATCTGCTTGAGGCGGCGATTATTGCCGGCATGCTTAAAGCGCCGTCGCGGTACAATCCGATTGCAAGTGCCGAGAGGGCTAAGGCGAGGGCCAAGGTGGTTCTGCAGAACATGGTCAACAATGACGCCCTTACCGAAAGACAGATGAAATATGCCCTGACTTTGCCCGTCGGCGAGGATAAGTCGTATAAGGTTCAGGGAGCCGATTATTTTGCCGATTGGGTTTACAGAGAAGTCAACGATTATATCGGCGAGCGCGACAATGATATTTATGTTTATACGACTTTGGATCAGAAAATTCAGGAAAATGCCGAAAAAATTCTCCGTGAGGCGGTACTTGCCGCCAAAAACCGCAATGTCAGCGAAGGTGCGGTGGTTGTTCTGAACAAAAGCGGCGAGGTCAAAGCCATGGTCGGCGGCATCGATTACCGCAAAAGCCAGTTCAACCGGGCGGTAACCGCGCTGCGGCAGCCGGGTTCGGCCTTCAAGCCTTTCGTTTATCTGACGGCGCTGCAAAACGGCTGGAAACGCGAAGACCGCATTGATGATGTTCCGCTCTCCATCGGCAAATGGAAACCGGAAAATTACGATAAAAAATATTATGGCAGCGTCACGCTGGACGAGGCGCTGATGAAGTCGCTGAATCTGGCGACGGTTAACCTTTCGGAATCTCTGTCCCGCAAAGACATAATCCGCACGGCAAAAAAAATGGGCATTTCCACGCCGGTTGAAAATACGCCCTCTCTGGCGCTGGGAACTTTCGAAGTCAAGGTTATCGACATGGCTACGGCCTATTCGGCAATAGCCAATGGCGGCTATGCCACCTGGCCGCATGCGATTAAGGAGATTTATACCCGCGACGGCTATCAGCTTTATCAGCGGGAAGCTGATACCGAAAACCGCATTCTGGATGCCGGCGCGGTTAAGGATTTGACCAAAATGCTCGAAAAAGTCATCAGTCAGGGAACCGGCCGCCGCGCCAAAATTCCAGGCTTTGCCGCCGGAAAAACCGGCACTACGCAGGATTACCGCGATGCCTGGTTCGTCGGCTTTACCGATGAATACGTCATTGCCGTCTGGGTCGGCAACGATGACAATTCGCCGATGAAGGGCGTTACCGGCGGCACGCTTCCGGCTGAAATCTGGCGGAAAATCGCCTTGAGCGTCAGGGAGTAAAAAACCGTAAAATAATCGCAAAATAGTGCTTTTTTATTACGATTTATTATATATAATACCAGAAGTTTGTTTTGCTTAAAGGCACGGCAGATTCATCCGGCCGTGCGGTTTTTTAATTGAAAGAGAGAAAATAATGACACAGAAACCCGTAATGCTTCTGATTTTGGACGGTTGGGGTTACAGAAGACCGGTTACCCCGGACAATGCCATCGAAAACGGCAAGACGCCGAATTGGCACAGGTTTGTTGAAGAATGTCCGCATAGCCTGATTGAAACTTCCGGACTTGCCGTCGGCCTGCCGGACGGTCAAATGGGCAACTCCGAAGTCGGCCACATGAATTTGGGTGCCGGACGCGTCGTTATGCAGGACCTGCCCCGTATTGACATGGCAATCAAAGACGGCAGCATTGAAAAAAACCCGGTTTTGACCGATTTGATTAAAGAGCTGAAAGCGGGCGGCAAAGCCTGCCATTTGATGGGACTGATGTCGCCGGGCGGCGTACACTCCAGCCAGCACCATATCGTTGCTTTGGCCGGCATTCTTGATAAAAACGGCATCAGAACCGAAGTTCACGCTTTTCTGGACGGCCGCGACACGCCGCCGTCTTCGGCCGAAGGTTTTCTGGCCGATTTTGAAAATGCGGTCAAAGAGATGAAAAATGTTCGTATTGCCACTTTGTCCGGCCGTTTTTATGCCATGGACCGCGACAAACGCTGGGACCGTGTCGAAGCCGCTTACAACAACATTGTTTCGGCTTCCGGCAAACGTTACGCCACGGTTAAGGAAGCGATTGAGGCTTCTTATCGGGCCGGTGTTACCGACGAATTTGTCGTCCCCTGCGTGATTGGCGATTATCAGGGTTGCGCCGACGGCGACGCGGTGCTGATGGCAAACTTCCGCGCCGACCGCGCCCGTGAAATTCTTTATGCTCTGGCCGATAAGGAATTCGGCGGTTTCGAGCGTAAGAAGCAGGTAGCTTTCTCGATGGCGGTCGGCATGACCGAATACTCGGTTGACCATAACCGTTTCATGAGAACCATGTTCGGCCCCGAAGCGCTGCATAACATCTTCGGACAGGTGGTTTCCGAGCATGGCCTGACCCAGCTGCGCATTGCCGAAACCGAAAAATACGCGCATGTCACGTTCTTTTTCAACGGCGGCGAGGAAAGGGAGTTTGATGGCGAAAGCCGGATTCTGATTCCCAGCCCGAAGGTTGCCACTTATGACCTCAAACCGGAAATGAGCGTTTACGAAGTGACGGATAAGTTGGTCGACGCCATTGAGAACAAACGTTTTGACGTCATCATCTGCAACTTTGCCAACGGCGACATGGTCGGGCATACCGGCATAATGGAAGCCGCGCTCAAGGCGGTTGCCGCGGTTGACGAGTGTCTGGGCCGCGTTGCCAAGGCCATTGAGAATGTTGGCGGTGTTCTGCTGGTAACGGCGGATCATGGTAATGCCGAAAAGATGGTTGATGAAAAAACCGGCGCGCCCTATACGGCTCACACCGTCGGTAAGGTCATGGATGTTCTGGTCAATGCGCCGCAGGAGGTTAAAGGCCTGCGTGACGGCAAACTGGCTGACATTGCGCCGACCCTGCTTGACCTGCTGGGCATTGACAAGCCGGCCGAAATGAACGGGCAGTCGCTGCTGATTAAATAGCATGGAACGTCGGCCGCAACACATATCTCTGGTCCTGGGCATGGGGGTTCTGGCTCTCATGCTTAGGCCGGTTATGGCGGCCGATGTGTCCAAGGCCGATTTGGCCAAAATGGAAAGGGAAGTTCAGGCGCAGAACCTTGAACATAAAAAGCTGCAGGCGCAGGCGACGCAGATAAGCCTGGAACTGACCCGTATCAGCAAAGACATGATAGCTTCCGCCAAACAGATACAAAACAGCGAAGAAAAAATCTCCCGAATGGAAAGCGAGCTGGAAACTCTGCGTGCCGACCTCAAAAAAGCCGAAGAAAACTTTGTTGTTGAAGACGACAACCTGATTAAAACGCTCTCCGCGTTGCAAAATTTGGCGCTGAAGCCGACCGAGGCACTGTTTGTGCAGCCGCTGACGCCGGTGGAAATAATCCGCAGCGCCATGCTTCTGCGCGAAGCCGTGCCTTATCTGCAGGAAAATGCCGCCCGCATCCGCGAAGATCTGGAAAAAATCGAGGCTCAGAAAAATCTGGTCGAAAAACAGGTTGCGCGCATTATCCGCCAGAAAAAGATTTTGGAAAAAGAACATGAGCAGATGAAGGCTCTGGTTCAACGCAAGTCCAAAATTCGTAACGCCGTCGAAATCAAAAGCGTCAAGGCCAAGAAAAAAGTTGAACAGCTGGCCTCGCAGGCCAACGATCTCCGCGACCTTCTCAACAAACTGGAAAAACAGCGTCAGGAGAAGCTGCGCCGGCAGGAAGAGGAGCGCCGCCGTCTGGCCGAGCTTAAAGCCGCCGAAGCCCGCCGTGCTGCCGAGGAAACGAAAAAACTTGAAGAGAAACAAAGAGCTGACTTGATTAAATTCAAACCCGAGGTTATAAATGAAGTGGGTGAGAACTTTGTTAAGGCCAAGGGGCATCTGCTGCGTCCGGCGCGCGGGCCGGTTGTTACCGCATATGGCGAGCAGATGTCGAAAGGCGTTACCTCCAAGGGTATTATTATCAAAACCCGCAGCCAGGCGCAGGTCATTTCGCCTTATGACGGCACGGTTATTTTTGCCGGACCTTTCCGCGGTTACGGCAATCTGATTATTATCGAACACGGACAGGGCTACCTGTCGCTGCTGGCCGGACTGGAAGAAGTTGACTGCGAACTCGGACAAATGCTGCTGGCCGGCGAACCCGTCGGACAAATGCCCGAAAGCGGCGACGCCAGACTTTATGTCGAACTCCGCAAGGACAATCATCCGGTCAACCCGCTGACCTGGATTGAAAAATAAGTTTTTTAGGAATGGAAAAACAATGAATACCAAATTATCATTTTTAAGTGCCGTTATGTTTAGTGTAATGCTGGCTTCGCCGCTTCAGGCGGCCGCGCCGAAAAATCAGGATAAGGAAGACGCCGACACCTATGAGCTGCTCAACCTGTTCGGCGAAGTTATGGAAAGAGCCAAAATCTCATATGTTGAAGAAGTTTCGGACCGGAAACTGATTGAGTCGGCAATTAACGGCATGCTGGTTTCGTTGGATCCTCATTCCAGCTATCTCGACGAACAGAGCTTTAAATACATGAGCGAACAGACTTCCGGAAAATTCGGCGGTTTGGGCATAGAAGTTACCATGGAAAACAGCGTCGTCAAGGTTGTTTCGCCGATTGACGACACGCCGGCCGCCAAGGCGGGATTGAAACCGGGCGATTACATTACCAGCATTGACGGCGAACAGGTTATGGGACTTACCCTGAACGAAGCCGTCGACAAAATGCGCGGCAAGGTCGGCACCAAAGTCAAACTGACCATTCGCCGTGCCAGCGAAAAGCCTTTTGACGTTACCCTCAAACGCGAGGAAATCAAAATCCAGTCCGTCAAGAGCGAAGTCAAGAGCGGCGACGTTGCTTATATCCGCGTTTCCTCTTTTTCGGAAAATATTGATAAAATGATTGAAAAAGCGGTCAAAGATGCCCGCAAGAAAACCGACGGCAAACTGGCCGGCGTTGTTCTCGACGTCCGCAACAACCCAGGAGGGCTGCTTGATCAGGCGGTCAGCGTTTCCGATCTGTTTTTGGACAAGGGCGAAATCGTTTCCACCCGCTCCCGCAACGAAAGCGATACGATTAAATACACCGCCGAAAAAGGCGACATTGTCAAAGGCCTGCCGATTGTCGTTCTGATTAACGAAGGTTCCGCTTCGGCCTCCGAAATTGTCGCCGGCGCACTTCAGGATCATCACCGCGCCATTGTCATGGGTGAAAAGTCTTTCGGCAAAGGTTCGGTTCAGACGGTTATCCCGCTTGGCAAATACGGTGCCATGCGCTTGACCACGGCCCGTTACTATACGCCGTCGGGCCGTTCGATTCAGGCCAAGGGCATAGAACCGGACATTGAAGTCAAACAGGCCAAGCTTGAAGTTGTCGAAAGCGGCGGTTTCGGTATGACTGAAGCCGAATTGAAAGGCGCTCTCAAGAATGAAACGGCGGAAGAAAAGAAAGCCGAAAAGGACAGGCGGCTCAGCCCGGAAGATTTAAGCGACTACCAGCTGCTTCGTGCGATAGATATGGTCAAAGCGCTTAAACTGTATTCTGAGAACGACAGCGGAAAATAAGAAAGGACTTTGTTTTGCTCAAGACCTTAAAACAACAGCAGGGGATTATTCTGGCGGCGGTTGCCGCGCTGGCGGTTGTTGTCGCCGCCGGTTATTTCTCGGCGGTTAAGCGCAGCGAGCCGAAATATCGCAACAAGGTCGAGGAAATGATGTTTGAAGAAGGCAACAAATCGCCGAAATACGTGATTACGCTGCCGGACAAAAAAAGCCCGCAGGAATTGAAGGAAGAAAGACAGCGCCGGGAAGCTTCGGCACCGGGAAAGCAGTCGGCCGATGACGATATGACGCCCCAGCAGCGGGTTCTGAGCAATATGCCGCTGCTGATTAAGCTGAAACCGGTTGAAGATGCCGAACCTCTGAAAAATATTGAATCCGAGGCGGCGCTGGTTGAGAAGGAAGGCGATTTTCAGCTGCCCAAAACCGACGGCCTGCGCAAACCCTGGAGCGAATACGGCCGCAAGGTGCGCGTTCAACCGAATTTCTTCCGGGTTGCCGTCGTTTTCAAAAATTTCGGCATTGACAAAACTGGCGCCCAAGCCATTATGCACGGTTTGCCGCCGGAAGTTTCCTTTTCTTTTTCGCCTTATGCGCCGGACACCGGCAATCAGATAAAGGAAGCCCGTTCCGCCGGACATGAAACTTATATGGATTTGCTGTTGCCGTCCAAAGATTATCTCAGTGCCGATACCGGTCCTTTGTCAATGGACATTACCTCCAGTCCCGAAGAGCTTATCCGCCGCGTCAAGGAGTCTTTGTCGGTCGGTGCGCCGCTGGGCGGCATGCTGGTTGCCGGAGGCGATGCCGGCGTCGACAGCATGGGACATCTGGAAAAGGTCTTGCAGGAAGTCGGACGCCGTGGACTCCTGCTGGTTAACGCTTCCGGCGAGGAAACCGTCGATTTGATAAAGGTTGACGGCTTGGCGCGCGGAACGGCCGACATTGTTATCGACGGTTCCTTCCGCCCGGACGACATTCGCGACAAACTGGCCGCCGCCGAGCGTTTTGCCCGCAACAACGGTCAGGTCGTCGTGGTTGCCGAGCCCAAACCGGTCGTCGTTCTGGAAATCCGCCGCTGGCTGGACAGCTTTTCGCCGCAGCTCAGTTACGACGAGATGCGCGCGCAGAACATTGCCATGCCGGAGCGTCCGTTTGCGCCGGTGCCGCTGTCAAATACGGTTATTGAATAACCGCCGTCCGGCGCTTATATATTGTACGGAGAGGTAAACAATGGAATATCCCTATCGCAAATGTGCCGCAGCCGTTTTGTTTAACGATTCCGGCCGGGTGCTGGTCTGTGCCCGCAACGATTTGCAACATGACGACTGGCAGTTTCCGCAGGGCGGCGTCGAGGCCGGCGAAACAGCTGTTGATGCCGCGCGTCGCGAGCTTTATGAAGAAACGTCGGTCAGGTCGGTTCAGTTTGTTACGGCCATGGAAGAAGGCATGCGTTATACTTTTCCCGACTTCATTCTGGAGAAAAGAAAAAAACGCGGAATTTACAATCCGGGTCAGGATTTGTATTGGAGCCTGTTCCGTTTTGTCGGCGAAGAATCTGAAATCAACCTTGATACGGCTGAGCCGGAATTCCGCAAATACGAATGGGTAACGCTGGACGAAGCGGTCAAAAGGGCCGTCGATTTCAAAAAAGACGCCTATAAGAAAATGGCAGCCGCTTTTAAACCCTTTATCGGCTGAATTTTCTGTGGCGCAAAACCGCAAAACGTGCTATACTCCCGCATAACGATTGAATATTCGGAGCCGGTTTGATGGACGCCAACCAGAAATTTCAGAAAATAATCCGCAGCCTTATCCGCCGTGCCGCGGAAGCCGAAATAGTTTCGGAAATCCCGCTGGAACAGGAGCAGCTTGCCGCGCTGCAAAACCTGAACCGCTATTGCGTCAATCAGGTCCTGAACGATACTGAAGTCGTATATGACCCGCGCAAAATAAACTACAAAAGCAATCAGGAGCTGAAAGCCGCGCTGGTTGCCCTGCTGCTCAGCCGGGCGCTGACCGACCCGTCCCGCCGTCGCATTGAAAACAAAGAGTATTTTGCCGAAAACGTTACCGTTTACATGCAGGGAGAACAAACCAAGGTTCTGGGTTTCGGCGAACTTCCGCCTTATCAGGTTCAGGAAAGTCTTTATCCCGAAATAATCAACGACTGGATGATATATCGTGACAATGCCGGTTTGGGCATAAAGGCGCTGATTGACAACAAAACCAATCTGGTTGGGTTGGATTCTTATCGCGCCGGCGGCGATCCGATTTACGAGTTTGCCCGCTTTCATCGCAAATATACCGAAAAAGAACACGAAAAAGAAGAAAAACGCCGCGAAAATGCGCAGGAAGCCCTGCGTAATGCGCTGGTGCAGTCGCTGGCCGCCGAAGTGTCCAAACGGCAGCTGTTGGCCGGACAAGATCCGCTGGCCTTGATAGACCGGCTGATTTCGTCAACCGGGCAGTATCGGCCGCAGCCGCAAAACCGGCAGATTGACCGCCAGGTTGAAAACGACATCGCCCGCCTGCTGGAATACGACGACCGCGACAACGGCCGCGAAAGATAAAATCTTCATTGAAAATTAGGATTTAACTTTTATAATCGTTTCTGCCAAAGGAAATGGTTAGTCCGACGGCGGAGTGTGGAAACTCCTCAAAGGGAACCGATTATAACCTCCATCTGTGGAGGATGACGCGAAATAAGCCGCATTTGCGGGCGAATAAGCGTACTGTCTCTTTGCAGTTTCCAACTCCTCCGCTCTCATTTTGGGAGCGGTTTTGTTTTTAGCAAAACCTTTTATGGAGGAAGTTATGGAAAACAAAATCAGAAAACAGAATTTGCGGCGGCTGCGCTCGGAATACGGCGAAAGTTTTCGCCGGGCTTTGGCGGAGCAGGGGCTGACGCCGGAAGAGTTCAGCGCGCAAAGCGAGATACCGCTGAATGTCGTTGAAGAGCACTTAAACGGCCAACGGCGCTTTCTTGGCGAAATAAACAATATTTGTTTCTGTCTGAACAAACGTCTGAAAATAGAACTGGTCGACTGAAAGGTTCAAAAAAAGCTCCCCGGCGGGAGCTTTTCGTTTTTACGAACGACCGTTGTTGCGGCTGATGACATAAGGCTTGCTGCCGGCGGAAGCGTTGCTTGACGGATTATTGTTGTTTTGCGCTTTGCTCAGGGTTTCGATTTTCTGCCTTGTGTCCGCGGCAACACCGCGGAAAAAGCCTTCGTTCAGTTCCGGCATATTGACGATTTTCATTGGCGGGTTGGCGTTCAGGCAGGCCAGAACCATTCTGGCGCGAAATTCCGGCGTTTTGATGTCAGCCAGCCGGATGGCGGACATATTGTTTTTGTGGGCAAATTTGACCAGGTCGTCAAAATGTTCCTGATTGGGAACCCGGCTGTTGCCGTCCTTGTCGACGGACGAAAGCGAAAGGTTGTTGATTGCCGGGGCTTCGATATTGGTAACCGAACCGTCGCCGGCTTTAAGCTGAGCCTGAAAGTTTTTTGCCGCGATGTTTTCGGTATAGTAAAGTCCTTTGTCGGCGGCGGCTCGCGTATAGAATGCGCGCAGCGGCTTTTTCCATGCTGAATCGATATGGTTGCTTTCTTCGGCGCTATTGTTGCTGATGTTCAGCGAATTTTCGTTTTCCAGCAACTGCTGGAGGTTTTCACGCATGGCTTCCATGCATTCGTCGCAAAAAGGCTTGTCGAGCGGATGGTTAATATTAATCGGCGCCGCGTCCATCAGGCAGTCGGCGTTTGTGCAGTGTTGTCCGTTCTGTTCGACAATGTGGTCTCTGCCGTTGTAAGTGGCGCGGAAAACGTGCCCCAATTCATGTTTGACAATGTTTTTAAACAGGTCTTTTTGGCTTTCGTCAAAGTCTTTTACCGAAATTCCGAGACCCAGATTCTGCACGCCGTAACCGGTGCAGGCCGGCGCAAAGGCGTCAACGGTCAGTATAATGCTCAGCGGATTTTCGCCGTCGTTGGCGTCGGCCCGAAGCTTGACCAGTTTTTCCGAATCAAAGCCGTTGTTGCCGGAAAGCTGTTTGGCGCGCTCAATGTACCAGTCGGTTGAAGCGTAGGGAACCAGATATTTTCCGGAAGAGAGACGGACATAAAGGTCCTTTTCGTCATCAGGGATGTTTTCAAACGCATCCCGGTCAATTTCGCTGCCCTGCGGCCTGTAGTTGCCGCGGGCTTCAACGGCAAATTTGTCTTTAAATTCCGGAAACAGTTCGAGCATTTCCTCAACCGCTTCCATCGTCCACAGGTTAAATTCGGGAGCAACGCCGCGCTGATTTTCAATAACGATTTTTTTGGCCATTTTTTTGCTTTCTTCAGGCTGATTTTCACAACATTTCCAAACTATATCACGGATTCGCTTTTTTGTCTATGTTGTTTTGTCTAATTTATCTGAAAATCATCTTTTTTCTGTTCAAAACATAGGATAAAACCGAATATTCTCTTGGTTCGAAACCGAATTTGCTGTATAGTTCACACAGCTGAAATATTACAATTTAGAGGGTTTTAACACTATGGAAGAAATGACAGCCGAAGAACAGAAAAAAGAAGAAAGCGAGTACAATGCGGACTCTATCAAGGTTCTGAAAGGTCTTGACGCCGTACGGAAACGTCCGGGCATGTATATTGGCGACACCGATGACGGTTCCGGCCTCCACCACATGATTTACGAAGTGCTGGACAACGCCATTGACGAAGCTTTGGCCGGTTATTGCGACAAAACCGAGGTTATCCTCAATCCCGACGGTTCTGCCACCATTCGCGACAACGGCCGCGGCATTCCGGTCGGCATGCACAAGGAAGAGGGCATTTCCGCCGCCGAGGTCATCATGACCGAACTTCACTCCGGCGGCAAGTTCGATAACAATTCCTATAAGGTTTCCGGCGGTTTGCACGGTGTCGGCGTTTCGGTCGTCAACGCTCTGTCCGTCTGGCTTAATCTGCGCATTTGGCGCGAGGGCAAGGAACATCTGGCGCGCTTTTCGCACGGAAACGTCGTTGAACATCTGAAAGTCGTCGGCGATGCCGAAGGCCGCCACGGTACCGAAGTAACTTTTCTGCCCAGCCCCGAAACCTTTACCATGACCGAATTCAACTTCGATACGCTTGAACGCGCCATTCGCGAAAAGGCTTTTCTGAACTCCGGCGTTTATCTGCGGCTGATTGACAACCGCGGTGCCGAACCGCGCGAGGTTGACTTCCATTATGAAGGCGGTCTGACGGCTTTCGTTAACCATATTAACAAATCCAAGTCGCCGTTGCACGAAAATGTCATTGCTTTCAGCGGTGAAAAGGACGACATTCAGGTTGATGTTGCCTTGCAGTGGACCAATGCCTACAATGAAAGCATGCTCTGCTTTACCAACAACATTCCGCAGAAAGACGGCGGTACGCATCTGGCCGGTTTCCGCGGCGCTCTGACCCGCACCGTCAATAACTACATTACCGAAAACAACCTCCTCAAAAAAGACAAAAACGCCATTACCGGCGAAGACATGCGCGAGGGTCTGACCTGCGTTCTGTCGGTTAAGGCGCCGGATCCGAAGTTTTCGTCGCAAACCAAAGACAAGCTGGTTTCTTCCGAGGTTCGTCCGGTGGTCGAAAACGTTGTCGGCGACAAACTTAAGGAATGGCTGGACGAGCATCCGGTTGAAGCCAAAATCATCGTCGGCAAAATCGTCGAGGCGGCAACCGCCCGTGAAGCGGCGCGCAAAGCCCGCGAACTGACCCGCCGCAAGGGTGTTCTGGATGTGGCTTCTCTGCCCGGCAAACTGGCCGATTGTCAGGAAAAAGACCCGGCCTTGTCTGAAGTCTTTATCGTTGAGGGTGATTCCGCCGGCGGTTCCGCAAAACAGGGGCGTCATCGCAAAAATCAGGCGATTATGCCGTTGCGCGGTAAAATTCTGAATGTTGAACGCGCCCGTTTTGACAAAATGCTCAATTCTGCCGAAATCGGTACGATTATTACCGCTCTGGGTACCGGTATCGGCCGCGATGACTTCAACGCCGACAAATGTCGTTATCACAAAATCATTCTCATGGCCGATGCGGATGTCGACGGTTCGCACATCAGAACCCTGCTCCTGACATTCTTCTACCGCCAAATGCCCGAGCTGATTGAACGCGGCTATGTTTATATTGCCCAGCCGCCGCTGTATAAGGCCAAACGCGGAAACTCGGTTCTGTATCTGAAAGATGACAATGAGATGGAAGATTACCTGATTCGCGGCGGTTGCGAGGACGCGGTTCTTACCAAGCGCGATGGTGAACAGATTATCGGCGCCGACCTTATTTCATTGGTCGAAAAAACCCGCCGGGCCCGCGGTCTGATTGCTGCGCTCGGTCGCAAAGCGCCGGAAAAAATCGTTGAACAAATGGCCATTCACGGCCTGTTTGATGCCGAAACCCTGAACAACAGAGCCTGCCTGAAGGGCGAGCTTGAAAAACTGGCGGTTCGTCTTGACAGCTTTGAAGCCGAATATGACAAAGGCTGGAAAGCCGAGTTGAACGAGCATGACGAAATCGTCTTCCATCGCACGCTGCGCGGCGTTAAGGAGCAGCACGTCATCGGCGGCGGCATTCTTGACAGCGCCGAAGCCAAGGCTTTGAATGATATGCGTTCTTTCCTGTGCGAAAACTTTGGCGAAATGTCCGTTCTTACCTCAAAAATCGGTGTGGAAAAGAAAATATCCGGCCCGTCCGTACTGGTTGACGCCGTTATGGGAGCCGGCAAAAAAGGCATTGCCATCCAGCGCTATAAAGGTTTGGGCGAAATGAACCCCGAACAGCTCTGGGAAACGACCTTAGACCCTGAGGCCCGTTCGCTGCTCCAGGTTAAAATCGAGCACTTCGACGAAGCCGACGAGACTTTTGCGACCCTGATGGGTGACGTGGTCGAGCCCCGCAAGGAGTTCATCCAGGACAATGCGCTGAATGTCGTCAACCTCGATATTTAATCTTCCGCACTCTAAAACGAAACCCCGCCTTGCCGACGGGGTTTCGTTACATTTAAATCGCAATTTCCGGCGCCAGCTGTTTGCGCTTAAAGGCCTGGGCATGATAGCGTTTTACCACCCATCGGACTGTTTCTGCCTCGTATCCGGCCGCAACGATTTCTGCTTCTGATTTTTGTTTGTCCAGATACAAAGCCAGAATACCGTCCAGAATACCATAATGTGGCAGGCTGTCCTGATCTTTCTGGTTGGGTGAAAGTTCGGCTGTCGGCACGCGTACGATGACCTCGGTCGGCATCGCCAGAGACAGGCTGTTCCGCCATTTGGCCAGTTCATAAATCTGTGTTTTGTAAAGTCCTGCAATCGGCGCCAACCCCCCGCAGGTGTCGCCGTACAGCGTGCAGTAACCCATGGCCGTTTCCGATCTGTTTCCGCAGGCCAGCAGAAGATAGTTACGCTGATTGGAAACCGCCATCAGGATTTTGCCTCGTTCGCGGGCTTGCAGATTTTCCAGCACGATGTTTTTCGGTTTCTCGTCAAAGAGGCTGCATAGAAAATCTTTCTGCGCGTCGATAATTGGCTGAATGTCGACGTTTCTGTAGTCAAACCCGTTCAGACGGGCAATTTCGGCGGCAATCTGGGTGCTCAGCGAAGAGGTGTTCTTGGTTCGCATCATCAGCGCATGCACATGTTCCGCACCCAGTGCGTCGGCGGCGATAACAGCCGTCAGAGCCGAGTCAATACCGCCGGACAAGCCAAGAAGAACGTCCGAAAAACCGTTTTCGCAACAATAGTCTTTCAGTCCGGTTGTCAGTTTTTGCCAGAGTTCCCGCATTTAAATCATTCCTTTGTCTTGGTTGTTGATATAAGCTTCGACCGCGGCATGGTTGCACGGATTGACAAAGTCTTTCCAACGCCGGTCGCCGATGGTAATCATGTCCCGCACCATGGAACCGGAAACATACGGAAAACTGTAATCGGTGCGGTCAATAATTTCAAAATGTGCAAAAATATTTTTAAACCATTGCGCATCATAAGCGCTGCCGGCAAAATAAACGTCTGGTTTTTCCAAGTCGGGAAAGGCTTCTTTCAGAAAATCAAGCACGAATTTTCCCCATTCTGTCGGATTGTTTATGTCAAACAGACCGATAACCCGCAGCCTTTTGCTTTCGGTTTCGGCATCGAACACGTTTTTTATCATCTGCTTGCGTTCCGTATAGCTGAACGGATTGCGTGCCGTTCCCTGTTCCTGAATCGAACCGAGAATAATCGTGACCTTGCCGCATTTTGCCAGCATGTCGCGGATAACTTTTTCGTGGCCGATATGCAGCGGCTGCGCCCGCATGACCGCCAGTCCGTGCCTGTATTGATGATTTTCCGGCATTTTTCTCTCCTTAAAACTGCCTTAAAGTATGGCCGCAAAGTTGCAAAATTGCAAATACAAAATATATTGACTCATGCCTTGTGCCCTCCTAAACTCAAAAAGAATTTTTTAGTAAGGTAAAACTGATGAAAACAAAATATCTGTTCGGCTTTCTCAGCCTGTTTGCCGCTTTTCCGGCCGCGGCCGGCGAATGGAATTTCGACGCTTCGGGCAGCGCTTCCGCGCTGTATGGCTACAGTGATGTTGACAGGCGTTATGAGAAGCTGAACGACAACAACCATACGCCTTCGGAAGCCGAAATCAGCCTTTCGGCCGAATATACGTTTGACGACAGCGCCTATCGCGCCGGTTTTTATCTTGATGCCATGGCAGGTGCCGACAAGGAATTGGAAGACTATACGCAGGGAAAATGGGGCGAAGAGGCTTATGCAATTTTAGATACGCCTTACGGCCGCGTGATGGGCGGACAAACCTGGAACGTCGCCTATCAGTTTGGTGTCGGCGCGCCTTCGGTCGGGCCGCTTGGCGTCAATAACAGCGATATCGTCGACTTCATTGCCAATCCGAACTGGCGGCGCAACAAAACGGGAACCGCTTTCCGCACCCTCAATTCAACTGACATTAATACTGACGGTACCGCGCCGAAAATCAGTTATATCACGCCCGAATTTTACCAGACCGTTGTCGGCCTGACCTATGTGCCGGACATTTATTCCCGCGCCGGTCTGGTCAGCCGTTATGCCGATTACAAAAACGAAGACGGCTATGTTGCCGCCCTGTATAATCATGCCGAATTCGGCAGCTTAAGTTTGGAAACTTCGCTGGGTTTTGCCGTTTTTGCCGATGATGACCGCGAGTTTTCGGCCGGTATGAGCTTGTCCCGCGGCAACTGGACATTTGGCGGTTCCTACCGCCGCACCTGTGTTGACGGCAGTGATTATCCGCAGAATGTCCGGCGTAAACCGCAGCGTATGCCGGACGGCTTTGACGGCTATCGCGAGGGATATGCCTGGAACGTCGGCGTCAGCTATGCTTTCGGCCCGTATCAGGCCGGTCTGAGTTATTTTAATTCCAAGGCCGACCATGCCGGCAATGAGGACCGCATTGTGCAGTTTTCCAATCAATACCGGCTGAACAAATACACGGACCTGTATCTGATTGCCGCCCATGTTGATTACCGCGGCGCAGATGATGATGTCCGCGGCAATGCAAAAGGTTACGCTTTCATTGCCGGTGTCGGTTTTAACTTTTAGAGGACCCGTCTGATGCCCAATCTGCTCTTTATTTCCGATAACGCTTCTTTTGCCGAGGACCTGTGCGGCCAGATTAAGTATTATGCGCCGGAGTTCAGTCTTGTCGAAGAAAAGGATGCCGGTATTCTTGATATTGTCGTTTTGGACGACAAGCCCGCGCTTTTAAAAGACATTCGCGCCAGCCATCCCAAAACGCCGGTTTTTCTGCTGCTTTCGGAAACCGATGAAGTTTTTGGAAACTCCAATCTCAACATAACCGTGGCTAAGCCGCTGCAGCTTGACGCTTTTCTGAACCAGCTTCGCGCCGGCAGCAATCTTCTCGATAACTCGGCTGACGGCTATCTGCATTTCAACCGCTATGAACTGCGTCCGGTCGCCCGTGAGATTCTGAATCTCCGTAACCATGAAACCGTCAAACTGACCGAAAAAGAAGTGGCAATAATCAAATATCTGTATAAGGCAAAAGATAAAATCGTTTCCAAAAACGAACTTTTGCAGGAAGTCTGGGGCTATAGTCCCGACGTCAGCACCCATACGATAGAAACGCATATCTACCGCCTGCGCCAGAAAGTCGAACACGAAAATCCAGACGCTCAGCTGATTATGACCGAAGACGGCGGCTATAAATTAAAAATGTAACCGTCAGCATTTGATTTCCGCAATGACCGGCACATGGTCGGAGGGACGTTCCCAATTGCGCGCTTCCTTGAGTATTTTAACCGCAACCAGCCGGTCTTCCAGATTCGGCGTCGTCCAGATGTGATCCAGGCGGCGGCCTTTGTTGTTAGTCTGCCAGTTCGGATTGCGGTAGCTCCACCAGGAATAGGCTTTTTCCGGTTCTGGATGAAATTTGCGCAGTACGTCGACGAAGTTCAGCGAATTTTTCAACCTTGTCAGCCTTTCGATTTCTACCGGCGTATGCGAAACGATTTTCAGCATTTGTCTGTGATTCCAAACGTCGTTTTCCAGCGGCGCGACGTTGAAATCGCCGCAGACAATCATTTTTCTGCCGGCATACGTCTTCTGATGCTGTTCCCACCATTCCGCCACGTCGTCCATAAACGTCAGCTTATGGGCAAAGGAAAGGTTGGCTATCGGGTCGGGAATATCGCCGCCGGCCGGAATATAGATATTGTTGATTTCAATATCGTCGAAAACTCTGGCGCAAATATGCCGGGCATCGGTTTTGCCGACCCAGTTTTTCTGTTCGACGTCTTCCAGCGGCGTTTTGGAAAGAATGCACACGCCGTTGTAGCCGGCCATGCCGTACAGCGCAATATGCGGATAACCGAGTGCCCGCACGTCTTCAAACGGAAAGTCTTCTTCCTTGGCCTTGACTTCCTGAATGCAGACAACGTCCGGATTTTCCTGTGCCGTAAATTTTTTCAGAAGCTCCATGCGGATTCGAATGGAGTTGACATTCCATGTCGCCAGTTTAAAAGTCGTCCCGTCCATTTATTTTTTTCTGCCTTTGTAGTTCAACGGCGAAGAACCGCCTTTTTTGAATTTAAACAGGTTTTCGTCCAGCGGCAGGTCGCGGGCGGCGTCATACAGCGAAACCGTGACTTCTACGCTTTGCTGGTCGACGATTTTCCATTGCTTCAGCTCAAAGGGGTCGTTGCCGAAAGTCAGCGTAATCGGCCCGATGTCGCCTTTTTCCCTATAGTCGAGGGTAACCGTGGTAATGCCCGCGTCTTTGTAAAAGTCGGTAATTTTAACCTTTTTGCCGTCAATTTTGATGTCGTTTGCCAAAATCAGGCTGGCCGGAATGTCGTCATAGTCTATATGCGTAACCTGGTCGAGTTCGGTGTCGTTGTAGACGATGAAATTGCCGTCGCCGACAATCAGTACCGAAGTGGGCGCATCATAAGTCATACGGATTTTGTTGGGTTTTTCGATATAGAATTTTCCTTCTGCGGTATTGCCGTTGCTGGCCGTTTGCACAAAGCGCGCTTCCATGGTTTTAATTCCGTTCAGATAATTCTCAATCTTTTTGATGTCGTCGGCGGTCTGTGCCGCGGCGTTGCCTGAGCAAAACAAAGCCAGTCCGAAGAAAGCAGCTGCAAATTTTTTCATTCTCGAAATCCTGTAAAATTTTTTCACTTTTCACAATATAATCGCAGGATTGTCATTTGACAACGAAAAACCTCCGCCCGGTTTAAAATCCGAAGCGGAGGCGGAGTTTATCGGATAGGCTTATTCGCCGCAGCCGCAGCGTCTGTCGCTGCTGGATTTTTTCGAACCCGAGCTGGAACCTGAAGAGCTGGCGGATTTAGAAGATTTTGAACTTTCGGCACTGGCAGATTTCATTGAACTTTTCTCGTTTTTCATAATCTTACTCCTTGTTAAAAATTATTTTAAACTGTCAACGTAACGACATGATAGAAAATAATTCCGAAACTTCCGGAAACAAGGCTATAGCTTACAGATATTTAGTTATAAGGAGGTTTTCAGGCAAAATTTCTCGCTTTGAAGACGCCGTTTTCAAAGCCCTGAATGCTACGGTTTGCATTGGCGTCTTCCAGCCGTTTTTCGGCAATGGCGGCATATTCTTTTTCGCGTTCGATGCCGATGTAGTGCCGCCCGAGTTTCTTGGCCGTAACGGAAGTTGTTCCCGAACCGAGAAACGGGTCGAGAACGACGTCGCCGGCATTGCTGGACGCCAAAATGAGTTTGGCAATCAGTTTTTCCGGTTTTTGAGTCGGATGCGGCGTATTTTCAGGCATTGACCAGAACGGGATGGAAATGTCGGTCCAGACGTTTGACGGCGCGGTCAGTCGGTAGCGGCCTTTGCCGTCGTCTACCCAGTCCTTGGGGCGGCCTGCTTCGTCGCGGTAAGGTGCGATTACCGGACGCTGAACCTTAACTGCGTCCAGATTGAATTTGTAATTGCGGCTTTTGGTAAAGAACCAGATGTCTTCCAGACAGTTTTTCCAGTTGTTCAATGCGCCGCGGCCCTTTTCGCGCTCCCACGAAATCCGGTTTTGCAGAATAAAGTATTTACCGGCAATTTCGGGAATGGCAATAGACGTTTTCCAGTCTGCGCAGATATAGATTGAAGCGTCGTCTTTCAGCAGCCGCACCGTTTTGGCCAGCCATTTGTCCAGCCAAAGCTTGTAAGCGTCAAAGTCCATTTCCTTAAAGGTGCTTTTGCCGAAAATTTTGGTAAGGTTATACGGCGGGTCGGCAATCAGCAGGTCGGCACAGGCATCGGGAAGCAAATCAAGCGCCTTGAGCGCGTCCTGACAAATGGTCTTGTCCAAAACCTCGGAAAGCGCCGCCGTCTTGGTTAGTCGCACGGTTCTCGCCGCATAGGCGGCGGTTTCTTTTCCGGTCAGGCTGATAGTTTTGTTGCGGGGCGCTTTCTTCTTCATGTTTTGCGAACTTATTCTTCGCCGAACTTGCTGTCAATCAGCAGGGTCAGAGCGTCAAGGGCTTCCTTGGCCTGATTGCCGGCACAGGTTACCGAAATCGTTGTGCCTTTGGCTGCGGCCAGCATCATCAGTCCCATAATTGAACAGCCGTTGACTTTCTGGCCGATTCGCTCGACGGTTACCTCGGCGTCCAGATCTTCGATGGCCTTGACGAAAGCGGCGGCGGCTCTGGCATGCAGGCCTTTTTTGTTTTTGATTTCCAAAACGGCGGAAACAGTCTTGTCAGTCATTTTACATTCCCAAAAGTTGCGAGGCGATATTGATATATTTTTTGCCGGCTTCCTGCGCGCCTTCGACGGTTTCTTTCAGCGATTTGTCTTTGCGCAGCGAGGCCAGTTTTATCAGCATCGGCAGGTTAATGCCGGCGATGATTTCCACTTTTGCGCGGTCCATGATTGAAATGGCCAAGTTGGACGGGGTGCCGCCGAACATGTCGGTCAGCACGATGGCGCCGTGACCTTTGTCGACTTCTCCGACTTTTTTCAGAATTTCGGCGCGGCGCATTTCCATGTCGTCTTCCGGGCCGATGCAGACGGCTTCAACCTGCTCCTGTCTGCCGACCACATGCTGCATGGCGGAGATAAACTCTTTGGCCAGATTGCCGTGTGTAACCAGAACTAATCCTATCATTGTCTGCCACCACAACTCCAGCTGCGGATAGCGCCGAAACTTTTCATGACGTCTTCTTTGCTCTTGGCTTTGACGATTTCGTCGGCGCGGGTCTGGCGTCCCTTAAATTCGATTTCTTCAACATTTTCAACCGGTACGCCGTAGGTCCTCTCAACCATTTTGCCGTTGAGTTCGACAATCAGCACAAATTCGGCTTCGGCCAGCGGGCCTTTGGTTTCCTCGTCGATGTTGTCCAGACGCACGGCCAGCCGCTCGTCTCTTTTCAGCAGGGCGGTTTTTTTGCCGTCGAACTCCAACACCGGATTAACCGGGCTGCCGTCGCGGGCGTCGATAAAAATAGCCAGTTCGCCGAACTTGTTTTCGATAATTTCAAAGAAATCCTGTTTTTCTATCAAGGTGTAATATTGTGTTTCCATCGTTTTTCCTGTAATATGTGTTAACACGCAAACTAAAAAACATATTATTACAATATCAGCAATGTGTCAATTTTGAGTTAATGGAAAAGGCCGGCAATGGAAAAAACACCCTTCAGGTATCTGTGGCATTATATTCGTATTTTCAAACTGCTGGTCGTTTCCGTACTGGCGCTCAATTTTCTTTCCCAGCTGTGCGGGCAGGTCTATCCGCTGTATTTGGCCAAGATTTACAGCACCGCTGCCGGCGAGGTCGGAACCCCGGGCTATTGGGACAAAATCGTCGGCTTTACGCTTGCCGCTTTTGTGCTGGGTTTGGGAAAAGTCATATTTTTTGACGTTACCATGTTTATCGCCGCACGGATTCTGCCACAGGTGCGGACGCTGGTTATCCGTGACAGCTTTGACTATGTTAACCGCCATTCCATAGCATATTTCACACAGGAAATGTCCGGCAATATTTCCAATAAGGTTACCCAGCTTAATACCGGTGTGTTGGACGGCTTCAACGAGTTTATGATGTCAACTTCAATGGTAATGTACGTATTGATTGCCATCGGTATTCTGAGCTTTATGAATATTTGGTTTTTTGCGGCGATGATGCTTTGGCTGGCGCTGATTGTTCTGGTCAGCTGGAAACTCGGCCAAAAGCGTTCGGCACTTTCACGGGAAACCAGCCGCCGGCAGAGTCTGGCCAACGGCGTTATTGTCGACAGTCTGGCCAACTACAGCGAAATTAAAAGCTTTGCCAATTTCCGTTTTGAGCGGCTGAACCTGATAAAACACCTGCGGATTCTGCGCCGGGCCGAAAACGTCGAGCAAAAGGCCAAAGCCTGGATTCACCTGGCACAGAACCTTTTTGCGGTTGTGTCTATGCTCGGTTTCATGTTTCTTTCAATATGGATTTTCCGCTGTGGCGCAATCGACACGACCGGCTTCATTTATGCCAATTCTCTGTTTGCGATGATTGCCGGCATGGTTTTTCAGCTGACTTGGGTTTACAGCAATGTCATGCGTATTCACGGCCAGCTCAAGTCGGCGCTGGACACGCTGGCGGTAGAACCGGGGCTGAAGGACCGTTCCAACGCCGCCGATCTCCGCGCGGTCGAGGCTGAAATAGAATTTTCCGGCGTTTCCTTTGCCTACGCCGGCAGGGAAAATCTTTTCGAAAATCTGAATCTGACGATTAAAGCCGGCGAAAAGGTCGGGTTGGTAGGGCATTCCGGCAGCGGCAAATCGACTTTTATCAAACTGATTGCCCGTTACTATGATACGACTGCCGGCAGCATAAAAATCAACGGTACGGATATCAGAGACGTCAGGCAGGATTCGCTGCATCGGCTGATTTCGGCGATTCCTCAGGACGTCTGTCTGTTTAACCGCTCGTTGTTTGACAATATCCGCTATGGCCGCACCAATGCGACGGAAGAAGAAGTTTACCGCGCGGCGCGTCAGGCCGGCGCCGACGAGTTTATCCGCGCCTTTCCGGGCGGCTACCAGACCAAAGTCGGCGACCGCGGAGTCGTGCTCTCCGGCGGCGAACGCCAGCGGATTGCCATTGCTCGCGCCATTTTGAAAAACGCGCCGATACTGGTCTTTGACGAGGCGACCTCGGCACTGGACAGTCAGAGCGAAAAGCATATTCAAAAATCTTTGGTCCGGCTGATGAAAAACAAGACCGTCATCGCCATAGCCCATCGTCTGTCAACCCTGCGTGAGATGGACCGGATTCTGGTTTTTGACAAAGGACGCATTGTCGAGCAGGGAACCCATCTGAGCCTGTTGCGCAAAAAAGGCCTGTATTACAAGCTTTACAATATGCAGGTTGACGGTTTCATGATGCAAAACGGCAATCGGTGACGACTTTGGGCGTAAGTCAGTTTTTGACTTTGAAATCGTCAAACAGCAAACCGTAAACGTGAAGAATCAGCCGGTAGGCTTCCGGCCGCAAATTATAAATTCCTTCCTCATAATCCTGCAGAATTTCGGGGTCGATATCGCAGAGTTTGCCCAGAGCTTCGAAACTCAGTTGCGCCTCCCGGCGGAAATCTTTAAGCAGCTGCCGCATGTCGTCTTGCGTGAGCAGATAACCTTCTTCGCCTTGGTCATTGTGGATGATGGTGAGAGATAGTTCTTTTTCCATAGTCCCTCCTTTCCGTAATGTAATATAAGGGAGCTAAAGAAAAACCACCTTGGAAAAGGTGGCCGGAGAAGTTGACGTAACCATGCACAAAGAAATGGCCCCGGGTCGCCCCGGGCTTCCCCGGCCATAAAAGGCTTTTATAACCGGGGATATAGTCCCAATTGTGGAAAAAGTCCACAATTAAGTTTCAGAGTTATATCCAAACCCTGCTTTGTGCCTTGAGCGAACGTCAATTCGCCGGACTATCTCTAGCCCTTCGATAACCGCCTCTTACTGCGGCTATGGATATATTTTACTTTTAACAAGTAAAACAACGTTTATTTGAAAATCGTTGTAATTTAACGATTTTACCTAAATTGGGTAAATGTTATAACATATTAATTTAAATGTCTATATTAAATTAAAAGAAAATCAGATGACACGTTCAATATTCACAGAAAGATATAGACATTTCAGACGTTTTTTGAAACAAAAACGCAAAGACAAAAATCTCACGCAATGGGAATTGGCAAGACAGTTAAATATGCCGCTGTCATTTGTCGGAAAATATGAACAAGGCGAAAGACGACTTGATATTATTGAACTGATGGATATTGCCGAAGTTTTGGATTTTGATCCGGCAGAAGTTTTTGTTGAGTTAAAGAAAATAAATAATTAGCCTTCTTCTTTTGCTGGAAAATATGAACTTGGCGAACGCCGCCTGGATATTATTGAAGTTTTGCAAATAGCCATGGTTCTTAATATAAATACCGGCCGTCTAATCTATGAAATCGAAAAAATTATGAAGCAATAAACTTATCCCGCGCTGTTGTTTTTTACCGTCAGAAATTGCGCGTCCTCGGCCAGTGAAGCAAAAAGTTTCGGGTCGGTCGAAGTAATCCAGGCCTGAATGCCCAGTTCACGGATTTTTTCCAGCAGCGCTTCGCGTTTCAGGTCATCCAGATGAGCAACCACTTCGTCCAGCAGCAACACCGGCGCAAAACCTTTGTCCAATGTCTGGCATTTGGTTTGTGCCAGAATAATGCTGATAAGCAGAGATTTTTGCTCGCCGGTAGAACAAAGTTCCGCCGGCATTCTTTTTTTCTTGTAATAAACTTTGAAATCTGTACGATTCACGCCGTCGACGTTGTCGTTATACAACACGTTGCGGCGTTGCGATTTCAGCTTTTGAATATAATAGTCTTCAACGTCAATCGCCGGCATCGTATCCAGCAGTTGTTCAATCGTACCGTCCAGTTCCAGCATGACGTTTGGAAAGACGTCGTCCGGTTCGTGTTCAATAAATTTGTTCAGCTTGGCAATCAGTTCGCGCCGCGCCGCCGCAATCGCCACGCCTGTGCCGGCCATGTTTTCCTCCAGCGAAGACAGCCAGCCGTCGTTGGCATTGCCGCTTTTCAGCAGTTGGTACCATTCTTTGTACAGGTGTTCGAAATTAGCGGTTCTTTTGGCATGTTCGACGTCAAAGGCATAGACCAGGCGGTCGAGAAAACTGCGCCGGGGCTGTGAGCCGCCGCGAAACAGCCGGTCCATCTGCGGCGTCAGCCAAATGGCGGAGATATATTTGCCGAGTTCGGACTGCGATGTGATTTTTTGGCCGTTGATTTTAACGATTCGCCGTTCGTAGGAGCGAATGTCGTCTTCGTCATATTCGCGCGCCGTACGTTCGACGGCCGTGCCGATTTCAATTTCTTCGTCGCCTTTGCAAACCTGTGCCGAAACCGCCCAGTTCAGATTCGAAATTTCGGTCGGACTGTATTCGTCGTTTATCAGCGCCGGCGTAATCCGCTTAATGTCGGCCAGCCGCGCCGAGCGCATGCCCCGGCCGGGGGTCAGAAAAGAAATTGCTTCCAGAATGTTGGTTTTGCCGGTGCCGTTTTCGCCGGTTATGATTATCGGTGCTAATTTAGCGTTAATGCGTAAATGTGCATAATTTCTGAAGTCAGTTAAAGTCAGGCGCGAAACGCCTGACTTTTCTTTGATAAACTGAGCCAGATTTAATGCTAAATTATCCATCGTGTCCTTATACGCGCATCGGCATCAAAACGTAAATGGCGCTGGCGTCGCTGGTATCATGAATAACCGAAGGCGAAGAACCGTCGGCAAAACTGATTTTGACGCTGTCGCCCTTGACTTCGTTCAGAATATCCAGCAGGTAGCGGAAGTTATAGCCGATTTCCAGCGATTCGCTGTCATACTTGGCCTCAACTTCTTCCATTGCGGAACCCAAATCGGGACTGGAAGTCGTAATCGTGACGTGATTTTTATTGGTAATCATTTTAATCGCGCGGGTTCTCTCGGCAACGACCGAAACACGGTCAACTGCCGAAGACAGCTCCTTAACGCCCAGTTCCAGAACCTTGTCATTATCGGTCGGAATGACGCGCTCATAATCCGGATAAGTGCCGTCAATCAGTTTCGAGGTCAGCGTAACGTCTTCCATCGTAAAGCGGATTTTGTTTTCAGAAAGGGCGATGGTAATGTTGTCGGTTGACGTATCGTCCAGCAGCTTGCGGATTTCTCCGACCGTTTTGCGCGGAACGATAACGCCGGCCATGTTCTCGGCGCCTTTCGGCAGCGGCGATTCGACACAGGCCAGACGATGTCCGTCCGTGGCGACGACGCGCAGAACTTTGGCTTCGCCCTCATTTTTGGCATGAATATACAAACCGTTCAGATAGTATCTGGTTTCTTCGGTCGAAACGGCAAATTGTGTGCGGTCGATAACGTCTTTCAGCTCGTCTTTGCCCATTGCGAAGTTAACCGGCAGCTTGTCGCCCGAAATAACCGGAAAGTCTTCGACGCCGATGGTTGACAGCGAAAACTTTGAACGTCCTGAAGCGATTGTCAGCTGGCCTTTTTCGTCCGGAAAAGTCAGCTCGACGTCCGAACCGTCGGAAAGTTTGCGGACAATATCGTACAGCATATGTGCCGGAGCCGTGGTTGCGCCGGTTTCAGCAGTTTTTGCATCGACGATTTCGGTAATTTCGGTATCCATGTCGGTCGCTTTAAAGCTGATGCCGTCTTCCATGGCCTCAATTCTGACATTGGAAAGTACCGGAATGGTGTTTCTTTTTTCGACAATGCTCTGAACATGGCTCAGAGTTTTCAGTAATTTTGCGCGCTCAATCGTAAACTTCATTTTTTTGTACCATTAATGTTTAAACATAAAACTCATTTTCCCGAAGATTAGCATAAACTTCGCAAAAATCGAAATCAAAACCGCGATTCGTCAACAGCTTTTTTAGCATTCCGGAAGCCTGTGCGTCTTCAAAAAATTGGCTGCCGGCAGAAACATGTTTTCCGGCAGCATGTCGGGGTGGAACCATTGCCAGTCGGCGCATTTGTCCGGTTCGGCGATTCGCGGTTCGCCGGCAAAAGAACGGGTTGTCAGATTGATTGTCACATAGTGCTTTCCCGATTCCGTGAAAAAGTCGTTGGTAACGCCCGCCACGCGGACGTCCGCGGGATTAACGCGGATGCCGGTTTCTTCAAAGGCTTCGCGAACCGCGCCTTCTTCAAAACTTTCGCCGTATTCCAGATGTCCTCCCGGCGGACACCAGGTGCCTTCGCCGTGTTTTGCCTTGCGCAGCCCGAGCAGAACCTGTCCTCTGTCATTGAGAATATACAGTCCCAAACCGACTTTTATCGTTTTTTCGTCCGTCATTTTTTTCTCCTTTCTGCCTATTTTAGTTTCATGGTTCTTTTCGGCAACAAAAAACGGGCGCCGTGTTAACAAACGGTACCCGTTTCGAGGAGTGTATGGTTAAGATTACGCTTCGAGGATTCTTTTCAGGGCATCGACGTTCTCGGCCAGAGAAGCGTCTTCCAGAATCAGTTCCTCGACTTTGCGGACGGCGTGCATGACCGTTGTATGGTCGCGGTCGAACTTGCGGCCGATTTCCGGCAGCGAACGTGAAGTCAGCTGTTTAGCCAGATACATGGCAATCTGCCGCGGCCGGGCAACCGTGCGGGCACGACGGGAAGACTGCATTTCCTTGACCGAAATGTTGAAATGTTCGGCCACCTTTTTCTGGATTTCGTCAATGGTTGTACGCTTGTCATACGAACGCAGCATATCTTTCAGAACGTCCTGCGTCATGTCCAGCGTGATTTCCTTGTCGCTCAGCAGCTGCGAATGGGCAATCACGCGGCGCAGGGCGCCTTCCAGTTCGCGGATGTTGGAAGTGATTTTGCTGGCCAGAAATTCGGAAACTTTCTGCGGCAGCTCGATTCCCAGCTGACGCGCCTTGTTTTCCAAAATGCCGATGCGCAGGTCGAAATCGGTCGGATGAATGTCTGCGACCAGACCGCAGCCGAGCCGTGACTTCAGGCGGGCTTCGATTCCTTCCAGGTCTGCCGGCGACTTGTCTGCGGAAATGATAATCTGGCGCCCTTCTTCAATCAGTGAATTGAACGTGTAGAAAAACTCTTCCTGCGTAGTGTCTTTGCCGCCCATGAACTGGACGTCGTCAACCATCAGCACGTCGACCGAACGGAACTGTTCCTTGAAAGCGGTGGTGTCTTTGTAACGCAGGGCGCGGACAAACTTGTACATGAATTTTTCGGCCGACAGATAAACGATGTTGCGGGTCGGATCCTGCTGTTTGATGTGCCAGGCGATGGCATGCATCAGATGAGTTTTGCCCAGGCCGACGCCGGAATACAAAAACAGCGGATTAAACGACACGTTTCTCGATTCGGCGACTTTCCGGGCAGCCGCATAGGCAAATTCGTTGGTTTTGCCGACGACAAAATTGTCGAACGTATATTGCGGATTCAGCGGCACCGACAAGGACTGGTCGGTATTGGCCTGAAATTCGTTGCTGTTGGCCAGAACCGAATTAAGGCCGGACTGGTAGATGTTTTGAGGAGCCGGGCTGGATGAAATCTTTTTCAGCAGCGAGCGGCAGGAAGGGTTGTAAAGGCCTTTGCTTTCGTCCTGAACGGCCTGAACAACAAAGTTGACGCTTTTAATGGCCGGGTTTTTCTTCTCCCATATTTTGTGGATGCGGTCGCTGTAATGCGTAATCACCCAGTTTCTCATAAATCGGGTCGGAACACAGATGTTCATGATTCCGTCGTTAAAAGCACCCGGTGTCAGTGGCTTTAACCAACTGTCAAAAGCTGTTTCCCCTACTTCAACTTTCAACTGGCTGCAGATCTGTCCCCATTGTTCCTGAACAGAACTGTTGTTGTTTATTGCTTCTTCAGCCATCATATCTCCCCATATTAATAAAATCACTAAAAACGCTTGTTGCTTAGGATACTTTCCGATGCAAAAGCCGTTCCCTGAACGCCGGAGCAGTGTTTCGTGCGGATCTTTGCCCGCCCGAAAATTCCGCTTTCTTTCCGGCCGCCGAAACAAGCCGTCCGCGCGTTCTTTTTCTTTCCGGGCAAATGTTTCCCGTTTCAAAAGCAACTTTTCGCGGCGCCGCGTTTCCGCCCGTTCTTTCCGGTCGGTTTTGCCTTTTTCGAACCTGTCCGTTTTAACGGTTTTCTTCCGAGGCAGCCTTTTCCGGAACGCGGGATTTTTTTCAAAAAGCCGAAAGCCGTCGTTTCCCCTAAAACGCAAAAGCTTAGGCTGTCCTTTGCAAAAAATCCGTCCTTTTCTTAATCCGCAGGCGGTTGTTCCCCATGTTTTTTTCAACCGGCATCCGAATTAAAAGGAACATCTTTCAAATCAGAAAGTGACTGGATAGTAGAGTCAAAAAAAAATAATTACAACAGAACATTCTCCGAACATTGCAATTAATTTCCTTGACAGAAGATTCTTGCAGAGTCGCTTAGATTCTGCCGTTTTTCCCATAAAAAAACGCAAACCGAATAACCCTTGCTTGTAAGGGACATAAGTCGGTTTGCGTCCGTAAAACTGCGTGTAATTAAAAAAACTACAGAGCTTTGATTTTGGCAGAAAGACGAGAAACGGTGCGGGAAGCAGTGTTCTTCGGCAGCACGCCTTTCTGGGCGGCTCTCATCAGTTCGGATTCGGCGACAATCAAAGCGGCCTTGGCGGCTTCTTTGTTGTTTTCCAGAATGGCGGCGTTGACCTTCTTGACGAAAGTGCGGACGCGGCTTCTGCGGGCACCGTTGATAATGCTTCTCTTGTTGTTTCTGTTAATTCTCGTTTTTGCCGATTTATGATTGGCCATATCTCTTTATCCTGTATTAAATAGTTACGACATTTTTCAATTCTGATATGCTTTATAAACTCTTAGCACGGCTTAAGTCAATACCTAATTTAGCAAAAAAGCCCTATTTTGAAACCTTGCCGCCGCTTATTTGTGCCCTGCGGCAAAATTTCTGAGCGATTCTCTGAATTCGTCCGCGGCCAGACAACACTGCGCGGCTTTCCCTTCAAAGGCGATTCCTTCTTCCAGCGGCGTGTTCTGAGCCGCCAGAACCGCTTCTTTTGCCGCCTTCAGGGCGCCGAGCGGCTGAGCTGCAATCCGGGCGGCGGTTTTTGCCGCGTCTTCAAACAAATCGGGCAGCGGCACAATCCGGCTGACGAGTCCGGAAACAAAAGCCTCTTCCGCCGTCAAGGCCCGGCCGCTTAAAATCATTTCCATCGCCTTGGCTTTGCCGAGCGCGCGGGTCAGACGCTGTGTGGCGCCGAATGCCGGAATTGTGCCCAGACTGAGTTCCGGCTGGCCGAACCTTGCGTTGTCCGCAGCCAGAATAATGTCGCAGGCCAGCGCCAGTTCGCAGCCGATTCCCAGGGCATAGCCGGATACGGCTGCGATAATCGGCTTCTTGACGGCGGTAAAACGTCGAAAACAGTTCTGCATTTCGTCAATGCCCAGAAACTTGCTGTCGGCGCGGCTCAGAACTTCCTTGATATCGATTCCCGCGGCGAAGGTTTTGCCGTCGCCTTTCACAATCAGAACCCTGACCGCATCGTTGTTGTCAAACGCTTCGGCGGCCAGAGCAAGCTCTTTCAGCATTTCTGCGTTGACCGCATTGAGCGCCTGCGGGCGGTTAAGTGTAATAATGCCCAGATTCTCTCTGGTTTCGACGGTAATGTTGGCATACTCCATTGCGTTATATCCTAAATCTGATTCTTAATGGTAAAACGGACGTTCAGCGGTTTGGCCGATTCCTTGACGATTTCCAGAGCTTCGCCGTCGCGGTAGAAAAGCAGGCTGTTGCCCCTTTGTCCCTGATAGGTCCAGCCGAGCTGCGGAAGGGTGTCGACGTAAAATTTCTTCACGCTCTTAAAACCGACTTTCGAACCGGTCAGCATGGCTTCGACCAGACGCGTTTCCTCATTGCCGAAAGAAATCGTGTCGCTCGGAATCTGCCGCAGGCCTCTCATAACCGGAATGTCTTCATAGCCTTCCAGAAAAGAAGCCGCCTTAACCGGTGCCGAAAAAGTCAGAAAACCGAGCAGCGCGGCCGCCAGAAAATAAAATTTGTTTTTCATCGTCGTCATCACTTTTGTTTAACAGGGCAGTAGAAAGTCGAACGTCCGGCCTGGACTATCTTTTTTATACCGCCGGTTTGGGCAATATTGCAAGTGCATCCGGGACATTTTTGCCCGGTTTTGTTATAAACGCAATGCATGTTTTGAAAATACCCCAGGCTGCCGTCGGGCTTGCGATAGTCATGAATGCTCGAACCGCCGGCCTCTATGGCCTGACGGAGAATCTTCCTGACGCTTTGCACCAGCCGGCCGCAGTCTTTCTGACTCAGGTTTCCTGCCGGCCGCGTCGGGTCGATTCCCGCATCAAAAAGCGCCTCCGAAGCATAGATGTTGCCGATTCCGTTGACAATCGACTGATCCAGCAGCGCCGCCTTTATCGGTATCTTCTTATTTTGCAGTTTATTATATAAATATAATCCGTCAAGACGCTCGTCAAAGGGGTCGGTGCCGATGTGGGCAAAAAGGGAACAGTGCCCGAGGCCGGAAGTTTCGGCATAAGTCAGCATGCCGAAACGCCGCGCGTCGTTGAAAACCAGCGTTGCCTTGTCGGTTTCAATCATGACATGGTCATGCTTTTCCTTCTTTTCCGGGGGAAAGTCGCTGATTTTGACTTTGCCGCTCATGCCCAGATGCCAGATGACGGTCAGCCCGTTGTCGAGTTCCAGCAGCAGATATTTTGCCTTGCGGCGGACTGCCGCAATCTGCGCGCCTTCGATTCGCCGTGCAAAATCGTCCGGGATTATTTTCCGAAAACGGTTGTTGTAAATGCTTACTTTGGTTATATTGGCTTTGTCGACCGCTTTGAGCAGCGCGTTTTTTACGGTTTCGACTTCAGGTAATTCCGGCATGTTAACCTCGGGTAAAAAGATGCGTATGATAAACCGTTTTGTTTACAGTTGCCAAAAATTGAAATTGGCCGTCGGACTGGCCCGTTTTGACTTGTTGTTTTTGTTGGACGGACTGTCGTCTTTCAAAGATGTTATAACCCCGGCGCGCTTTTTTGTAAAGCCGTCGGCGGAACCTTTTCCACGGCGGCTGGAGTCTTTTCTGGCTGTTCCCCGGAATGCCGGCCTTACCGTTCTGCTTTCAGAATTGGCCGCTTTGGCGCCGTCCGGCGCCGCGCCGCTTCTTTTGTCGGAAAAGACCGAACATTTTTCGGCCGGGCCGGTAGTGTTGCGTAAAAAGAGCGACTGCGATTCCTTTTTTTGCCGCCGTCTGTTTCACGAACTGGCGTCCGGCGATTTTGCTGCCTGGCCCGATGTCGCCGCCGCGTTTGACAGGCGCTTGCTTCTGGCTTCCGATATGCGTCTGTATGCCTCCGAACAGGAGGCGTTGACGAATGTCCCCGCGGATTCGGAAACATTTTGGGCGCTTCCGACCGATTGGATAAAAACTTCTTCCGGACAATGGATTGCGGATTCGCCGTGTGATTTTGTTTTAACGGCCGATTTGACGCCGGAAGCAGGGAAAAACTTTGCGCGGCTGTTTGCCAAAATGCTGTTTATCAGGAAGATTATCGTTTCCGGCTGGAACCGGCTTGCCGTCGATACCGAAGGGCGCGTTGCTTTTGCCGGCGTTGACGCGGTCTTTCCGGCGTCTTGCGAACATCGGCTTTTTGCTTTGGGGCGCGGTAAAGCGCCCCGTGATTTTGCCGGATTGAAGCTGTACCGGGCGATAAGGGAACTTAAAAGTTATTGTCCGGCATCCGAGATTGAAAATATATTTGCGGATTATGCCGGCACGGTTGAACCTGAAAAAACTTTTTTAGCGCCCGGCGAAAAATTCGTCAGCCAGATGAATCTTCTCGGTTTTAAAACCGGCAGACTGTCGGCGGTCGAAAAGAAATCCCCGAACTTTTGGCCGCGTTATCTTGATAAAAAACGTTCAACGGTGCCGGTCGGAACTTTTAAAACATCGATTCTGTATTGGGGGCCGGCGTTGATTGCCGCGCTGATTCTTTTTATGCTGTTTCGCTTTTGACCGCGTAGAGTTCTTCAAGAACCAGCCGAATCTTTTCTTCGCCTTTCTTGCGGCCGAAATGTTCTTTCGGACTGACCGCCTGATTGTAAAAATAAAACAGCGTAAACAGCCTGGTCAGATATGTCAGGCCCAGATTGACCCGGTTGTTGTTCTCGATGATTTCGATAAGGCGGTTGCGCGAAAGCTTTTCTTCGCGGCAGATTCTTTCCAGCGCGTACCATTCGCTGAGGCATAAACGCATGCTTGTTCTGCGGCCGTTGATAATAAGCACTTTGTTAACCAGTTTTGTCATTGGGCAGTTCTCAGGCAGTCCGATAATAATGTTAAAACAAGGCGAAATTTATTCTATACTGTTGCCATCGGGGCAAGAATAGGCTAATAATATATCCTTGAATTATAAAACACAACCGTAAACGGAAAAAACTTTAGCATCTATGAAAAAAGCTGTACGAAGCCGCAAATATTTTGCACCGCAGACCGATGACAGGGAACGCCGGTGCGACCACCCGGGCTGCAACAAACCCGGAGAATACCGCGCGCCCAAAAACCGCAGATTGAAAGAATATTATTGGTTCTGTCTGGAGCATGTGCAGGAATATAACGCCAAATGGAACTATTATGAGGGTATTTCGACCGAAGCGCCGGAAGAAGAGCCCAAACGCCGCATGCACTTCCGCGGTTTCAAATCAAAGGTCAAATACAATTTCGGATACAACATCAAAGACGATTTTGGCTTCTTCGGCGAATATGCCACCGATTTCGCCGCCATGGACGATGTCTGGTATAACGAGGAAGAAAGGCGCTTTTTGCAGATTATGGAGCTTAAACCCGGCGAAGTAAGCGTTGAAACCCTGAAAAAGCAATATAAGAAGCTGGTCAAAAAATATCATCCCGATGTCAATCGGGATGATCAAAACGCCGAAGAAAAATTCAAGCAGCTTACGATCGCCTATAAGGCGTTGCTTGCCAAGTTTTCCTGAATTTTTGCCGCCAGATTCCGGCAGGCTTTTTCAATCAGGTCGTAAACTGCCTCAAAACCGTCTGTTCCGTATGGATTCGGAATCTGCGAAACGCCGGCGTAAGCCGCCAGGTTTTCTATTTTTGCTTTCAGATAACGTTTGTCGCCCTGTGGCCGCCGCAGTTCCAGATATCCGGCGCCGTCTGCATCCATGGCCAAAATCCGGTCGAAGACGGCAAAGTCGTCGGCACGCACCGGCCTTGAGCGCAACCCGGAAATATCAATTCCGTGCCGTGCGGCGCAGGTAACGGCGTATATGTCCGGAGCGTCGCCTTCATAAGCACAGAGGCCGGCGGAGTCGATTTGCGCTTCCGGGCAAAGCTGCCGCATGATGCCTTCCGCGGTCGGCGACCGGCAGATGTTGGCGGAACATACAAACAGAATTTTCATCTTATTTGCCGAGACAGCCGTTGGTTTCTTTGGCAAAATGGACATAGCGCTTGTAATAGTGTTCCAGACTCTTTTTGACCATGTAATTGACGGTGCCTTTCGGATAATCGCCGTTTTTGTCGGCCTTGCCTGCCGGAATTCCGGTCAGGATTTCAATGCCGTCGTCGACGGTGTCGACAGCCCAGATATGGAAACGTCCTTCGTCAACGGCAGTCAGCACGTCTTCGCGCAGCATCAGGTCCTTGACGTTGGTGCGCGGAATAATCACTCCTTGGTTTCCGGTCAGGCCGCGATGGTTACAGACATCGAAGAAACCTTCGATTTTCTCGTTGGCGCCGCCGATGGGCTGAATTTCGCCAAACTGGTTGATGGAACCGGTTACCGCAATATTCTGCTTAATGGGCAGGTTGGCAATGGCCGACAACAGGCAGTAATATTCGGTCGACGAAGCGCTGTCGCCGTCGACGCCGCCGTAGGACTGTTCGAAAACAATCGAAGCCGACAGCGACAAGGGAGATTCCTTGGCAAAACGGTTGGCAATCAGCGATTGCAGAATCAGTACGCCCTTGCTGTGTATCGGACCGCTCATTTCGACTTCTCGTTCAATGTTGATAAATTCGCCCTTGCCAAGCCTGACCTGCGTGGTAATTCGCGACGGCTTGCCGAAGGAATTACGCGAGAAGTTGTACACGACCAGACCGTTGATCTGCCCGACGCGTTCGCCTTCGACGTCGATGAGAATAGTTCCTTTGTCAATCTGTTCCAACATGGCCTGCTTAATGCGGTCGCTGCGGTAAATCTGCGCGTCGATAGCCTGCTCGATATGATTTTTGCCGATTTGGTTGGCTTTTGATTTGCGCGCCCAATAGTCGGCCTCGCGCAACAGGTCGCCGATAGAGGCGATGTGCGCGGTCAGTTTTTCGGAATCCTCGGCCAGCCGCGACGAATATTCGATGACTTTCGCCACCGCCTGCCGGTTCAGCGACCGCAGTTTTTTCTTTTTGGAAAGCGAACCGATGAGTTTGGCATATTCCAGTTCGTTTTCTTCGGTTCTGTCCATCAGTACGCCGAAATCGGCCTCGACTTTAAAATAGTCCGAAAAATCGGGGTCGCGTTCGGAAAGAACCTCATACAGGTCTTCGTCGCCGGTCAGGATAACCTTGACGTCCAGCGGAATGGGCATCGGATCCAGCGAAATGGTCGTAAAACTGGTTTCGTCGCTCGGCGTTTCGATTTTAATGGTTTTAGACGCCAGAGCGCGTTTGAGAGAATCCCAGGCATAAGGCTGCAACAGCAGCTTGCGGGCGTCAATCAGCAGAAAACCGCCGTTGGCGCGGTGCAGTGCGCCGGCCTTAATCAGCGTAAAGTCGGTCAGCAGGGCGCCGTATTGCTGCAAACGCTCAACCTTGCCGACCAGATTGCCCTGCGTCGGATGGTCCAGATGGACAATCGGAGCGCCGGAACCCGGCTCGTTTTTGACGACGACGTTAACCTTAAATTTGGCAAATTTGTCTTCTTCCTGTTTGTTCATGCGGCTCAGCAATGCGGTCAGCGCGTCTTCGCCTTCGCCCTGGTTTCCGTTTTCATTGCCGCCGTTGGGCAGAAAATCTTCGATGTTTTCGATGATGTTTTTCTGAACCGCTTTCAGAAAGTCGCCGACCTGTTTGTGCCCTTTGTATTTGTGGCGCAGATTGTCAATCGGGTTTTTAACCGCGACTTTAATGAACTTTTCGCGCAGCAGGCTCGATTCGCGACGCTGTTTGTCCTCCCATTCGGGCAGGTCCTGCGCGGCGTTTTCAATTTCTTCCTGCATCATGTTCAGGTCGTCGATAAGCGACTTTTTCTCGTCTTCCGGCAATTCGTCAAAGGCTTCCGGACTGAGTACCTCGCCGTTTTTGACCGGCGCGACGACCAGTCCGACCGGCATATGCAGCAGCGAAACGCTTTTGCCTTTTGCCTTTTTTTGCAGCAGGCGGATGTATTCTTCCTTTTTCTGCTTATATTTTTCACGGATGATGCTCAGAGCCGCCTTATATTCGTCGCTGTCCAGCACGGCCGGAATGGAAGACGAAAATTCTTCGATGAGTTTGTCAATGTCCTTGGCAAATTCGGGAGCGTCGCCGGCGGCGAAGGATATGGCAATAGGTTTGTGCGGTTCTTCAAAATTGTAAACGTAAACCCAGTCCTGCGGGGTTGGACGCTCTTTGGCTTCTTTGACCAGAATACGTTTGACCAGGCTGGTCTTGCCGGTTCCCTCGGGGCCGAGACAGAACAGGTTGTACCCTTTGGACTTGATGTTGATACCGAGTTCAACGGCACTCAGGGCACGGTCCTGTCCCAGTGCCGAAAGCCGCTCTTCCAGCTCTGCGGTTGTCGTAAACTCGAACTTGTGCGGGTCGCATTTTTTGTATAACTCGTCAGATTTCAATTTTGAGATAGCCATTTTGCAAAAATCCCTATATATTTTCATTGTTAAGCCGAATATAACCCGGGAATAACTAATTTAGTGTTAAACGTCAGATGATTTATTGGCAATATATATTAATTTTCGCCGTTTTTTTCTATGCGGGCTGGAATTTGTTCCGGCTGCTGCGCCGAATACGCCGCGACCATTTTCAGAAAATGGCGGTTCGAAAACTCTTGAAGCGCAGCCGGATCGAACGCGGCCGGATGTATTTCAATTCGGACGTACTGCGGCGCACGATTGCCTTTTTGCTTGGCTGTCGTTCCCAAAGCGCGCGCCGGGCGCTGTTAAATATGGCCTGCGGCAAAACCGCTCCGGCGGAAGCTTTTCTGCGCCGCCGCGGTCGCGAAACCGATGCCCTGTTGCTTGAAACATTGTCTGCTGCCGAGCCGGATAAAAGGCTTTCTCCGGTCGAAACCGCAGTTTTTCGCTTGTTTGCCGGCGATAAAGACGCCGCGGAAAAAATCATCGAAAACGTTCCGGACAGTGATTTGTCCCGTTATGCCAAGGCACGCAAGCGGTTTGTGCAGGGCTGGCTGTTTCTCCGCGACGGCGACATGCTCTCCGCTTCGGCCTGTGCGGCGGAGGCGGTTAGTCTTTTCGAACGGGAAAAGGCTTTTGTCGAAGAGGCGCAGGCACTGCTTTTGAGCGGAACGGTCTATCGGCTTTCCTGTGTCGAAGACGTGGCGAAATTTATGTTTGACGCGGCCGCCGGCCTTTTCCGTTCATATGGCGACGCGGTCGGAGAGGCCGAAGCTGTCGGCAACTGCGGTATGCTCTGGACGCTTCAGGAAAAATTTGCGGAAGCGGCGGACGATTTTGCGCAGGCGCTGAAACTCAGCCTGACTGCCGGCGCCGAAAGACTTGCGGCCGGCCTTCTCAACCAGCAGGCATTGCTGAACATTTTACAGCGCCGCTATACCGAAGCGCGCCGCTGCCTTGAGCAAAGCGAAAAAATCAGCCGACGTCTGAATTCCGTTTCAGGGCTTGCTTTTTCAGCCGAACTTTCCGCCCATGTCTTTTATGCGCGCAAAAAAAGGGACAAAGCGGCCGCCGCTGCGGCAAAAGCGGCCGGATACTACCGGCGGGACGGTAATCTTGCGGCCTGTTTCGAAAGCCTCTATCTGCAGGCGCTGGCTCTGTTTGAAAATGGTGAAACCGGAGCGGCTGAACAGGTGCTGCGCGCTTTCCTGCCCGAGGCGAAGAAGCAACGGACTTCTTTTCATATTGCCGGAGCCTATAATCTGATGGGGCTGATTTTTCTGCGCCGCCGTGAAGAAACGGCGGCTAAGGTATGGTTTCAGGAAGCCGCAGCGCTGGAACGGAAAAACGACCGCTATACCGCGGCGGCAGCCGATTATGCCAACATTGGCCTGATTGAGCTTCATCAGGGTAACGCCGAACAGGCGCGCAAAAATTTGCAAACCGCGGTTGCCTGCGCCGAAACTTTCGGAAAAAACGGTTTTTCCCGGATGTTAAATGAAAAGTTGCAGAAACTGAACTAAAAGATCAGGTCGAAACGGAACGGACGGCTGCCTTTGTGCGCCGGCAAAATGTCAATATTTTCCAATCCGAGGCTGCGATAACCCAGAACATTGACGCTGGGCACCGTAAACAGGTTGAACCGGCTGCTGCCGTCGCTCATGATGATGTGGTTTTTTACTTCCAGTCCGGTCTGAGCCAAAAATGTTCGAAAAGTTTCCGACCAGGCGGGAATTCCGAAATCGCCGACGATAATCAGCGGCTCGTCCTGACTGAGAACAAATTCGGCCAGGTTGCCAAAAACAGTTTTCTCTTCGCTGCCGGTCAGTCCGGCAAAATTGACATTGACGAAAATCAGATTTCTGCCGCCCTCTTCAAAAGTCAGAAACGATGCGGTTCTTTCTGCGGTCAGCCGCAGTTTACCGGCGCGAAGCGGTGCTTTCCGGGTCAAGATGAAACTCTTTTCGGCGTCGCCTTCCTGATGAAACAGCTGATAGGAGCCGAAACTCTCCGGCAGATATGCCGGAATCCGGCGGTGGTTGACGCCGATGATGTCGGCGTTCGCTTCCTCGGCATCGCGAACCAGCGGCTCGGTATGCCGCACATTGTTCTGATACAGGACGGTAAGCCTGTTTTCGCCTTCATGCGCCGCGTTGCTGAAAATGTTGGCGGAAGAGGCTATCGCCGCATAATTGATTGTCAGCAGCACAAATGCCGCTGCCGCATGAACGAAAAATCTGCCGGCCAACGCGTAGAAAAACGCCGCCAGCGTAATTATATAATAATGAAAGCGCCAGAAACCGAGCAAATCGAAAAAACGGCTGATTGAGCTGTCAAAAAAGGACAGCACGGTAAACACGGCGATGACCGTCAGCGTAATGTTAAGAATCAGGTTCGCCCTCTCGTGTTTTTTTCTCTGGCTGAAGTAACCCATTTTTAATCTATTTCTGCTAGTTCTTTTTCTTGTTGTGTTTTTGCCCGCACCTGTAATATAATGCGTTGCAGTAAGGTATACTAAACACTAATTGACAATTTGTAAATGGTGGCCTTGAAATTATGCCGGATCAGGTAATAACTGTTCTCTCCGCAGGAGATTTTTTAAGCGCGGTGTCCAGCAATCTGGACGTCATGGCCGGGATTTTCAGCCGCTATTTTTCCGGCGCCGACAATCTCCGCATCGTTTCCATTATTTTGATGCTGCTGGCATTCATTCTGTTTTTGTTCCTGATAATCATTCTTTATGTCAAATCCATCGTCTCTTTTCTGAAAAGCGACCAGGCTGCTCAAAATCGCGGCAGCATTTTGTTTGACGACAGCAGCGCGCCGGAAGGCGACGACAGCATCGCCAGCGAGCTGGAGCTTGAAAAGGAACTTGAAAAGGAATTGGAGCGCGAGCTGGAACAGGCCCGTGCCGAAAAACAGCAGCTTGACGAACAGGAAAATCAGCGCCGACTGAATGAAGAACAGGAACGCGAGACCGCGCTGGACGAGGAAAAAGGCCGTCAGAAGAAAGAAAAATACGACCGGGAGCTTGAAAAAGACGCAATCCGAACCAACGAAAGAATCAAAACTTCCGGCATAGACTTGGACTGGAAAAAAGGAAAACTCAGCGAACTCGAAGCCAATCGCGTCCGGCTCGATATTGAGAGCCTGCAATATCAGCAGAGCCGCAAAGGCCTGCCGGAACTTCTGGGGCTGATAATCGACATGGCCGGCCGCGGCGTCGATGACCTTAAAATCGCCCAGACCGTCATGTTCCGTAATCAGGGACAGAATACCGAAGACGATATTTTGCAGGTTATCGAAGCCATTGAGGATTTTATTGCCCTGTGCGTCAACGGCCGGTTCGAACAGATTCGCGCGGCAACGGACAATCCGCTGCCCCGCGAGGACGAAGCGCTGTTTCATCTGGCCAAAGGCGATCCGTCGCTGGCTTTGGCTCTGATAGAAGCTCTGATGGACGTCGAAATTGATCGCGGCGCCTCCATGAGTCAGGGCGACAAACGCGATATGTTGTTTCAGGAAGTTTCCAACTATGCCTGCACTTTCGGCACGCTGGCCAGCCTGTCGGACGTTCATCTGGCAACCGGCGCCTTTGAACTGGCGATTGAGCTTGCGCCGCAGAATATCAACGCCTGGAGCCGTGCCGCCGACATGTATGCCCGGGCGGAATCCAACAATAAAGCCATTTGGGCTTATGAAAATGTTTTGAACCTTGCCGACGAGGAAATTTATCCGCGGCAGGTGGCCAATGCCGGCAAAATGCTTTCGCAGTATTACTATGCGCAGGGCAATAGCCTGCAGGCAGCCAAACTCTATAACAGTTCCAAGCAGTATTACGATTCCATCGGCATTAACCGCCGTCTGGATAAAAAGGAAGTCGAGATTATCGAAATCATTGAATCCCGCCAAAACGAGGATTTGGAATCTACCATTGCCAAAATTCTTCAGAACCGGGAGTTTCGTCAGTACAGCTACGCTTAAATTTTTCCCGCCACTCTCTTTCCTTTCCCTGTCATGTTCGCCCGCCTCTCTGTCATGTTCGGGCGCAGCGTGGGGAGCAGCTCCGGTGAAGCTGCGAGGCGGCTGCGGTGCAGTCCTGTTGACGAGCGGTCGAGCGACAGCGAAAACCGCAAGGCTTACAGGACAAACTTGGGAAGCATAACTTGACCATCCCCCCTTGTCATTGCCGGGCTTGCTTTTCTTTGTATCATGTTCAGGCTTATTTTTCTTTATGTCATTGCCGGGCTTGACCCGGACATCCAAGAGATTCCCGGGTCGCGCTACGCTTGCCCGAGGATGACTTAGAGGGAAGAAAGTCGGGAAATGACACCTGCAAAAAAGCCGTTGCAAAATAGCTTTTAGCCTTTATAATCATTTCTGCCGACGGAAGCGGTTAGACCGGCGGCGGAGTGTGACAGCTCCTTATAGAGGAACAAATATAACCTCCTTTGTGGAGGATGGTACGATATAAGCCGCTTTTGCGGACGAATAAGTACGCTGTCTCTATACAGCTGTCAACTCCTCCGCCTTTTCCAAACGAAAGGGCGGTTTTGTTTTAACAAAACATTGAAGGAGTTGAACATAATGGCAACCAAAAACCACGAAATTATCAAAATCAGGAACGGCATTGCCCGCCAGCTGCGCGATACCCGAATCAGTGCGCACTTGTCGCTGGCACAGGTCGAAAAGCTGTCCGGCATTCCGGCCAATATTATCGACCTGCTGGAAGTCGGCATCAAACCGGTTGACCTCGGCCATCTGCACCAGCTGGCCAAAGCCTACGGCAAGGCGGTCAAAATTACCCTGATATGAAAAAAGCCCCGCAGCGCGGGGCTTTGTCACATCTTGTCAAAGGTTATGCGCGGGTCGACCAGCGAATAGGTCAGATCGCTGATGAGTTTTAAAAGCAGGCCGAGCAGGGCAAAAATATACAATGTTCCGAAAATTACCGGATAATCGCGGGTCATAATCGCCTCATAACCGAGCAGCCCCAAACCGTTGAGCGAAAAAATTACCTCAATCAGCAGCGATCCGGTAAAAAGCATTTTAATCAGCATGGCAGGCATTCCGGCAATTACAATCAGCATTGCATTGCGGAAGACATGTCCGTAGAGCACCTGATTTTCGCTCAGTCCCTTGGCGCGGGCAGTCAGCACATATTGTTTGTTAATCTCGTCCAGAAAGGAGTTTTTAGTCAGCATGGTCAGGCTGGCAAACCCGCCGATAACCATGGCCAGCACCGGCAGCGTGATATGCCGGAAATAGTCGGCAATCTGTTTGTACCAGGGAAGTTCCGCCCAGTTGTCGGAAGTCAGTCCCCGCAGCGGAAACCATTGCAGATAGGTTCCGCCGGCAAAAAACACGATTAAAAACACCGCAAACAGAAAAACCGGGATTGCCGAGCCGAGAATAACCGCGAAAGAACTCCAAACATCAAATTTCGAGCCGTCGCGCACCGCTTTTTTTATGCCCAGAGGAATGGCAATCAGATAAATAATCAGCGTTGACCACAATCCGAGCGAAACAGATACCGGCAGCCTCTCGACAATCAGTTGTCCGACGGTTTTGTCTTTATAATAGCTGCGGCCGAAATCAAATCGGGCATAGTCCGCGGCCATTTTCAAAAAACGTTCGTGCACCGGTTTGTCAAAACCGAATTGTTTTTCAAGTTCCTTAACCAGCTCTTCCGGCACGCCCTGCGCGCCCTGGTATTTGGCTGCCGAACTTTCCATGTTCATGTCGGCCGAAGCCGTAAACTGCGATTTTGCGTCAACGTTCATGCCGCGGTATTTGGCCAGCACATATTCGACCGGACCGCCGGGCGCCAGCTGCACAATCGCAAAATTGATTGTCAGGATGCCGAGCAGCGTTACCGGAATAAGCAGCAGTCTTTTCAAAATGTAGTTTCTCATTTCCGGCCTTTCGTCCTTGTTTCTTTCATCCACCAGGTAAACGGCTGGTATCCGGCCTTGATTTTGCTCTGCGGGTGCCCGAATTTGTTTTGGTAAGCCACGCGGTTATACGGCGAATACCATTGGAAAATGACATAGTGCTCATTCAGCAGTACCCGGTCAAGCGCCCGGACGTGTGCCTCGTAATCTTCTTTTTCCTGTGCCTGAATCAGGCCTTCGATCAGAGCGTCAACCACCGGATTTTTAATGCCGATAACATTATAGCTGCCTTTGGCGTCTGCCGAACGGCTGCCCCACATCTCGCGTTGTTCGTTGCCCGGCATGCGGCTCACGCCGTAAGAAACAATGGCCATGTCAAAGTCGAAGTTGTCCAGCCGGTTTTTGAAAATATTGACTTCCAGATTGCGAAACACCGCCTTGACGCCGATTTTTTTCAGATTGTCAATAAAGGGCAGCATAACCCGCGTAAAGGAACTCCCGTTGGCCGAATTGCTCAAAATCTCAAACGCGAGCGGTTCGCCGGTTTTAAGGTTAGTCATTTTGCCGTCGACAAAGTCATAGCCTGCTTCTTTCAGCAGTCTGACCGCCCGGCGCAGGTTTTCGCGCGATGCCTTAAAGTCGGGATGCCGCGGATTGGCGAATTCTTTGTTGAATACCGATGGCGGCAGCTGCTCCTTGTAAGGCAGCAAAAGCTCTTTTTCCCGTCCCTGCGGCAGTCCCGTCGCTTCCATGCCGGTGTTGGTAAAATAGCTGTACAGCCGCCGGTACTGATTGTAAAAAAGCCGGTCGTTCGCCCAGTCAAAGTTAAATGCCAGCCCGATGGCCTCGCGCACCCGCCGGTCGGCGAATTTCGGCCGCCGGATGTTAAAGGCGAAGCTTTGCAGAATGGCGGGATTATTGTGCTCAATCGCCTCCTTGACTACCTGTCCGTTTTTAACCTTGTCGTTGTTATAGCCGGTGACCCAGATTTTGGCGATATATTCCTCGCGAACGTCGATGTTTCCCGAAAACAGCGCCTGCAGCGTAACCGTGGTGTCCTGATAAAAGTCAAACCGCACTTCATCGAAATTAAAGAAGCCTTTGCGCGTCGGCAGATTTTCGGCCCAGTAGTCTTTGACCCTTTCCAGCACCACGAATTTGCCGGGCTGAAAATTTTTGATTTTGTACGGACCGCTGCCGAGCATCGGCTTCAGACTTGGTTTGGCAAAGTCCTTTCCTTCCCAGTCGGCTTTGGACAATATGCCGATTTGCGACAAAATCAAAGGCAGTTCGCGGTTGTTGGAGCCTTTGCGGAAATAAAAACGTACATGCCGGTCGTTTATTTTTTCCGCTCTTTCGACGTCGGCATAATACATTTTGTACAACGGCTGGCCTTTTTCAATCAGACTGTTGAAACTGAAGATGACGTCGTCGGCGGTAACCGGCGTTCCGTCATGAAAACGCGCTTTCGGGTTAAGGATAAAGCCGACAAAGGATTTGTCCTGCGGCAGTTCAAATTTTTCGGCCAGCAGCGGATAGGCGGCCGAAGGGTCGTCCGCCGGCGACACCGCCAGTGTATCCAGCGTCAGTCCGACGGCGGTTGCCGGCGAAATGCCCTTGAAGATGAACGGGTTGAAACTGTCAAAGCCGCCGTAGTCCGGCATAACAATCCGCCCGCCTTTCGGCGCATCGGGATTAACATAGGAAAAGTTTTTGAAACCCGGTTTGTATTCGGCTTCACCGTACAGGGCAATATGGTCATATAACGGTACGGCCGCAGCTTTGACGCGACCCGCAAACAACAGGAATGCCGGCAGTAAAACGGCGTATAGCAGCCTATTTGTGATAATTCGCTTCATCTGTCCAGCTGCCGAAAGGATAGGCGTAATTTTCTTCCTCCGTCTTGTCGTCGGCCCGGCCGGCTGGCTCTTTGTTTTCCTGAGACGGTTCTGTTGCGCTGCGCATCTCGGCCCATTCCTTTTTCAGGTCGTTCAGCGTTTTGTGCGTATTGGCAAAACGGTCTTCTTCCCGCGTAACGATGATTTCCTCGCGTTCGATTTTCGGTGCCGGAACCGGTTCTTCGTCGTCTTTGCCCGTTTCAAAACGAAGTTCGCTGTCTTCATGTTTTGCCGGAATTGGCGCCGGCATCGGTTCCTCGTCAAAAACCGGTGCCGAAACCGACGGTGCCGCCGGTTCGTCGCCGAAGCTGCGTTCCAGCGCAATGGACAACGGATCGCGCTCTTCGGTCGGCATTATCGGTTCTTCGCGGTGTGCCGGTTCTTCCTTTTTTCGAAACGGATTAAGCCGCGCGGCAAAAGATTTGGTATCTATCCTTTCAAAAAAGCCGGTCTCGGTTTCCGGTTCCTGCCTGGCAAATCCGGGTTTGGGTTTCGGTGCCGGCGGAACTTCCGGCTCAAAGGATGACGGTGCTGTCTGCTGCGGCGCAAAAACCGGCGCTGCCGGTCCTGCCGGCGCAAATTCGCGGCTGCGGCGGATTTCGTCCGAAACCGGAGCCAGAATGGAAAAGACTTTTCCGAAAACGCCGGTTTCGATAATCGCAATGAAAACGCGCTCTTTGTCGTGCTTTTCGAGCAGGGCGGTCAGACTCAGATACCTTGCGCACCACTCCAGCACCGTGCCGGCAATCACGTTGTCGCGCTGCGATTTTTCAAACACCCGCATCTGAAAATTGGGCTGATTCTGGTTAACCTCAATCAGCACTTTGCCGAAAGCCCATTTGCCGCCGTTCTGAACTTTGGTCCACAGGCGTTCGATCTGTTCGGCCGAAGCAATGTTGCAGCGCAGCAGCAGGTCTGCAATCAGTTCGTTCATGTCGGCAATGAACAGGTCAAATTTGCCGAGAATGAACCCGTCTTTGATTTCCTGTTCGGCTTCAAGCATAATCCGAGCAATCAGGTCGGTATAGTCCTGATTTTTTTTCATTTGCTTAAACAGAGAAAACATATTGTTGGAAAGCGTGCGGCTGCCCAGATACTGGTTGATGAAGCCGAAAACCATCCACAAAACCAAAATCGGCAGCAGAATAAGCGCCAGATAAACCGAAATGTCCGTAATGCCGAGCGCGCCGAAAGCGACGCCGCCGAGATGGTCGTTGATGTAGGCGGCGGAAAATATCAGCCAGGTGAGGGTCGAGAAGACCGAAATAAAGAAAGCAAGCGCCAGCACGTCTTATTCTCCTCTGAGGTTTAATTTTTACTGATTTTAGCCCTTTTGCTCATTATTTCAATTAAAATCTGCAAGCTCTGCCCCGCTTTGGGATATGTTAAGCCGCTGATAATCAACATAACCAAAAAAAGAGTCGAAATTTTGAATAAATTGTGCTAAGACGTCATCAGGTTTAATTGCTGAAGAGAATTTTGATGAACACGAACAGTACAATGGTTTTGGATTTTGAAAAGAATATTGTCGAAATTGAAGCTAAAATCGAGGGATTAAAGCTCCTCGCCAAAGACGAAGATGTCGATATCGCTCATGAAGTCAACCGTCTGCAACAGAAACTCGAGAAACAGGTGAAACAGTCTTACGCAAATTTGACGCCCTGGCAGAAGTCGCAGGTGGCCCGCCATCCGGACCGTCCGCACTGCCTGGACTATGTTCATGCCCTTATTGAAGATTTCACGCCCTTGTGCGGCGACCGCGCGTTTGCCGACGACGAGGCCATGATCGGCGGCATCGGACGCTTCAAAAACATTTCCGTCGTTGTTCTTGGCCAGGAGAAGGGACACGACCTCGAAACCCGTATGAAACACAACTTCGGCATGGCCAAGCCGGAAGGCTACCGCAAGGCGCAGCGCCTGATGGACATGGCCGACAAGTTCAATATGCCGGTGCTGGCCTTTGTTGATACCGCCGGCGCTTATCCGGGCGTTGAGGCCGAGGCCCGCGGTCAGGCCGAAGCCATTGCCGCCACAATTCAGAAATGCCTGCGCATCCGCGTCCCGCTGGTTTCCGTTATCATCGGCGAAGGCGGTTCCGGCGGCGCCATTGCCATTGCCACCGCCAACCGGATTCTGATGCTTGAAAACTCCATTTATTCGGTCATTTCGCCGGAAGGCTGCGCTTCCATTCTCTGGCGCTCGGCCGACAAGGTCAAGGAAGCCACCGAGGCTTTGCGTCTGACGGCGCAGGATTTGAAACATTTCGGCGTCATTGACGAGATTGTCAGAGAGCCGGTCGGCGGCGCTCACCGCGACCCGCAGACCACCATCAGCCGTGTCGGCGACGCGCTGCTGCGCAATCTTAAAGAACTGCTGCCGTTGAGCGGAGAAGAACTTAAAAAGCAGCGTACCGAAAAATTCCTGGCAATGGGCCGCAATCTGCCTGAATAGGAACATAATGTTGAACAGTCTGCCGATTTCTGCCGAAACCCTGCTGCTTGCAGCGGCAGGACTGATCTTGCTGTTGCTGGTTCTGGTGCTGTTTCTGGCTTTGCGCCGCCGGAACGATCCGGCGCTTCAGTCTTTGGCCGAAACGCTGTTTCGCGGTCAGGCCGAGCTTGCCGGGCGTTTGTCGCAGCTTTCCGAGAGTACGGCTTCCCAGCAGTCCAAAATCGCCGGCGCCATTGACGAACAGCGTCTTTCCATGCTGAAGATGATGGACGAGAAGCTTTTGCAGGTTACCAAAAACGTCGGCGAAGGCTTGCAGAAGTCAACTTCTCAGACTGCCGAAACCCTGCAGGCGCTGCGCGAGCGTCTGGCCAAAATCGACGTTGCCCAGCAGAAAATTTCTTCTTTGTCCGAGCAGGTCGTTTCGCTGCAGGAAGTCCTCTCCAACAAACAGGCACGCGGCGCTTTCGGCGAAATCCAGCTCAACGATCTGGTAACCAACACGCTGCCGCCCTCCGCTTACGAGTTTCAGGTGGTGCTGTCCAATGCCAAACGGGCCGACTGCGTGCTCAGGCTGCCTAATCCGCCCGGCACCATCGTCATTGACTCCAAATTTCCGCTGGAAAGCTACAATGCGCTGCGCATAGCCTCTTCCGAGCGCGAGAAGCTCGAGGCCGAACGCTTTTTCCGAGCCTCGGTGCTGAAACATATTAAAGATATTGCCGAAAAATACATCATTCCCGGAGAAACCGCTGAGTCGGCGCTGATGTTTCTGCCGTCCGAAGCCATCTATGCCGAACTTCACGCCAATTTCCGCGACGTGGTCGAGGTTTCCTACCGTTCCAAGGTCTGGATTGTGTCGCCGACCACGCTGATGGCAACGCTCAATACTGTCCGTGCTATTCTCAAGGATGCGCGCATGCGCGAAATGGCCGGCGTCATCCAGAAGGAAGTCGGCGTTCTGGTCGAAGACATCGGCCGGCTGGACGACCGTATCGAAAACCTTTCCAAACATTTTGAAATGGCCAGCCGCGACATCGGCGAGATAAAGGTGTCTTCCGGAAAAATTTCCCGGCGTATTGAAAAAATTGAGGATTTGCAGCTTGGCGAAGCCGAAAAACCGCTGTCGCTGGAGCATGCCGCCGTCAATGAAAACTAGCTATAAAACTTTGGATAACTGCGCAATAAGATTTTGGCTTTTTTTGAAAACGGTCTATTGATTTATAAAACAAAAACGGATAGATTATAACACAAATAAAATAATATAATTAAAGAGGTAATGAAGTGACTAAATCAGAGTTAATTGAAAAGATTGCAGAAAAAAATCCCCACCTTTTGCTCAAAGACGTTGAGCGGATTGTCAATGTGGTTTTTGAAAAAATTACCATGTCGCTGGCCCGGGGCGAAAGAGTAGAATTCCGCGGTTTCGGCGCTTTCTCGGTTCGCAAACGGTCGCCGCGCATTGCCAAAAATCCGCGTACCGGCGAACAGGTCAAGGTTGAGGAAAGAAACATTCCCCACTTCAAAACCGGAAAACAGCTGCACGAGTTATTGAACAAATAATCATCAAGCAACCTCATCAAGGAAAGGGCTGTAGCCATGGGTTTCATAAAATTGCTTATCGGTTTGCCGCTTGTCGTCGTTATTCTGGTCTTTGCCTTTGTTAACAACGATTTGGCAACGTTTAACCTGTGGCCTTTTTATGTCGAAATTACGGTTTCGCAGAGCGTGGCTATCGTTTCCTTTGTCGTCTTCGGCTATATTCTGGGCAAGGTCAGCTCCTGGATGTCCTATGCGCCGGTTCGGGCTCAACTCCGCAAACAGAAAAAGGAAAACAAAAAGCTCAACAAGGAACAGCAGAAACTGACCGAAAAGGTCAGCGGCCTGCAGGAAAACCTCGAAACGCTCAAAACCCAGACGGCGGAGATTTTGCCGCCGAAGCCCACGCTTAAAGACATGATGAAAAACATCTTTAAGCGCAAAGAGAAAGAAACTCTATAAAATGACGTTTTAACAACAATGGTACAGTATAATGAATTGGCTTACAGATTTCGTTCGACCGAAAATTAAAAAAACCACACCCAAAGAAATTGCCGACAACTTATGGGTCAAATGTCCCGTCTGCGGACAAATGCTTTTCTCCAAGGAGATGAAGAAAACCCTTTATGTCTGCACCAAATGCGGACATCATCTGCGCCTTTACATCGACAAGCGGCTAAAAATGCTTTTCGATAACGGCGAATATAATGAAATCAGCCTTCCCAGAACCAAAGAAGACCCGCTCAAATTTCGCGATTCCAAAAAATATACCGACCGTTTGAAAACTTACCGCAAAGCTACCGGCAATGACGATGCCGTCAAGGTTGCGCAGGGCGAAATCGGCGGTATAACCTGCGTGGTTGCGGCACTGGACTTCTCGTTTATGGGCGGTTCCATGGGCACGGCGGTCGGCGAAGGCATTGTCAAGGCTGCCGAAATGGCGCTTAAAGGCAATTATCCGCTGATAACCGTCGCGGCTTCCGGCGGCGCCCGTATGCAGGAAGGCATTTTGTCCCTGATGCAGATGGCCCGTACCACGGCAGCGATTAATATGGTTAAGGAAAAGGGTCTGCCCTTCATCTCGATTTTGACCGATCCGACCACCGGCGGCGTGTCAGCTTCGTTCGCCATGCTCGGCGATATTCACATTGCCGAAAAGGGCTGCGTTATCGGTTTTGCCGGTGCCCGCGTTATTGAACAGACCATTCGCGAAAAACTTCCGGACGGTTTTCAGCGCGCCGAATATCTGAAAGAACACGGCATGGTCGACATCGTCTGCACCCGCGACGAATTGAAAAATGAACTTGTCAAGGTCATCAGCATTCTGACCCATAACAAACCGCGGCTCAATACGCCGTTGCTGGACAATAAATAAACCCAAAGCCCCTCGGAAGAGGGGCTTTGTTTTTTGTCATGTTCGACCTTTTTTCTTTGTTATGTTCGGCCTTTTTTTCTATGTCATGTTTGGGCTTGAGCCGGACATCTCCTTTACAGATTCCCGTGTCAAGCACGGGAATGACAGAGGAGAAGAAAAAAGGCCGGCAATGACGAAAAGAAAAATAAGCATGAACATGACAGAAGAGAAGAAATGAACCATATTATTTTCTCTTATGCTTGACTTTTAATATCGAGGCTTTTTTCAGCGTCTTTTTTGCGGTCAAGACCGCTTTCGCCTTTGAGCAGCCTGGCAAAATTAATCGTCCGCTCATAATAATTCAGCAGCAAAAGAACATAGCCCCAACGAACGTCTCCTTTGCCGATTTCCAGCCGGTCAATGATTCGGATCGGTACGCCGGTCTTCTCCTGAACGTGTTTCAAAGACTGTCGCAGTTTTTGCCGGCAGGCAAATAACTGTACACCCAGAGTACGCCGCAGGGCGTGCTGTTTCTGTTGTGATTGTGACGTGTATTTTATCAGATTCATTATGTTCAACTCCTTCATGTTTTGTTATAAACAAAACCGCCCTTTCGTTTGGAAAAGGCGGGAGGAGCTTCAAACTGCGAATAGACAGCGTACTAATTCGTCCGCAAAAGCGGCTTATATCGTACCATCCTCCCTTGCAGGAGGTCATTTATTGGTTCTATTCGAGGAGCTTGAAGGCTCCGCCGCCGGTTTAACCGTTTCCGTCGGCAGAAATGATTATAAAGGCTAAAAGCTATTTTGCAACGGCTTTTTTGCAGGTGTCATTTCCCGACTTTCTTCCCTCTAAGTCATCCTCGGGCAAGCGTAGCGCGACCCGGGAATCTCTTGGATGTCCGGGTCAAGCCCGGCAATGACATAAAGAAAAATAAGCCTGAACATGATACAAAGAAAAGCAAGCCTAAACATGACACAAAGAAAAACAACCCGATAATGACAGAAAGAAACAATCCCGAACATGACGGAGAGGAGGGCGAACATGACGGAGGAATGAAAAGGCAGAGTATGACTAAAAAAGAACGATAAGAATGGAACAACGGTTTATCGCTGAAAATGTTTTCAGAGCGGTTGTTCCTGAAAATATTTATAGGCGTCAAGAATTTTGCGCAAATGGTAAGGCGTCATCGGCTTTTGTCCTTCTTCCAGCGCCTTGAGCGTTTCCGGCGAAAGGCCGCTGCGTGCTGCCAGTTCCTGATAACTCCAGCCGGCAGCCTTGCGCAACCGGCAGATTTTTTGTCTGGCTTGTCCGGCCAGTACCCTTTGAATAAAGTTTTCTTCTTCCTGAACGCTCATTTTGTTTTCTTTCCGCTAAGTACGTTCTTGCCGCATTGCCCGCAGAGCGGTTTCCCAACTTAGGTTTTGCCTTTTTTCAGCCAGATAGCCGCCGGCGAATTTTTCCCGGACGTTTTCGGCTTTCTGCGCATAAGCGCGGTATTTTCCGGCAAACTTGGCAGCGCGCTTTTTCAGCCCCTTATATTTTTTTATATATCCGCTCCGTTCGAAAAAGTCGATTCGCGCCTGTACAAAGGCATTGTAAAAGGCCTCCTGTTCTTTATTAGTGCAATCGTTCAGAAACGGCGGAACGTCTTTCCAGTTGCGCGGCCGTTTTTCAATGTCTTCGCCGCGCAGTCGCATGACGGCAATCAATCCCTCTTTGGCAAAATTTCGAAAAGTCTTGTAGTCATGGTTGTAAACGGCGTCCAGCAGCATTTCCGACAGCGAATTGTTGCGGATTTCGTTTATTTTATAATGTTCGTAGAAGGCTACCCGCATAATCTTTTTGGCCTGGGTGCGGGAAATGTCCTTAACCGTTTCCGGAAAGCCTTTCGCCTCTTCCGGAAATTTTTCCTTAAACAGTTTGAGCGTCGGATTGGTAACGCCGTATTTGGTTTCCTGGTCGGCTTTTTTGTCGTCGGCATAGCCGCCCTCGCAGCGCAGAATTTCGGTTGCTGCCAATTCAAAGCGCAGCATTTCGCAGCCTTTGAAACCGCCTGCCGATGCGCCCGCAATCAACGTACCGTAAAGAAAGCTTTTTCTCTTACGCCTGATTTTGGCCAGAATGGTTTCGCGACTCTTGCTCATAAATTTAATATAATCCATGCCGTTTTTTCTGTCTATGCCAAAAAAACAACCCGGTATCGGAAAGATACCGGGTGTTAAGGTCAATAATTCGTTACGACAGGGCGGCGCCGATTTGTTCGTCGAAGAGCTTGAGCACTTCCCCGAACAGTTTTTGACAATCGGGAACCGTCATCAGCTCGGCTTTGATGTCCAGCAGCGCAGCGGTGTCATACTGCGAAATAATTTTACGGATTGCCGTTTTTGCCTCGCAGTTGCCGGATTCCAGCAGTTCGTTGAGACTGCTGTAAACGTCGGCGAAAGTCATAACCGTTACGCTTATGTTCCGGTTGCGAAACTCTCGGACGATTTCCTTTTCGGCCGCGTTCCAGTAAGCCGTTTCCAGCGAGGCATCCAAACCGCGCTCTTTGGCAAAATGGTCACGAATGCCTCTGGACGCCGAAAGCAGCTGTCCGAGTTCGGCATTGTCCAGCTTTTGCAAAGCTCCGGGCTTCAGATAGTGCTTCATCTGAGCCACCGTCATGTTCTCAAAATTAATCATAAGCCTTCGGATATGTCTAGTTCAACAAAACGGTGCGCTTTTGCAACTGCTGCCGCACTTCTTCCATATAGGGCCGATAAAGCGGCGGGTTGGAAGACAAAACCTTTTTGATTTCCGCTTCCACGCGCTTTAACGCCTCAAAATCGAGAATATCCAGAATCGAATAGGCCTGAACCTGAAAGTCTTCGTCTTCCATGTTCAGAAGTTCGACGGCGCTTTTGCCTTCGTTGCCTTTTTCAATCCCGACGTACATCAGCTGAATGCCGCGGCGGTTGACTTCTTCGGTTATCAGCGCCAGAGCGGCATTCCACCATTGGCGTTCCATAACCGCGTCCAGACCGCGGGCGTTGTTGAGTCTGAATAATTGCGAATTGACGTAACCGAAAAGTCCGGCCAGGTCGTTTTCGCTCAGGCTTTTGATTTTTGCTTCCGAGCAGAGCCTCTTGACTTTCTCGGACGAGAGCTTCTTAAAGTCGTACATGTCTTTTGATTTTTTAGGTTTTCTCTTTTGGGTTCTGCATAGGCGGGCTCGTTTTCAACCGTTACCTTAACGCAGATGCATACGCCGAGCGGCGGCATCTGCATGGCGATTTCCAGCGGCGCACTGTCCAGATTGCGAAGAATGCTTTCTTCATAAAGAATGTCGTCCATGTTTTCCCGAAAAAACTTGTAGTCGTCGTCTTCGGGGACGGAACCGGTTCTTTCCAGATAGCGGCGGTTGATTTCCTGCTCAATGTAGCCGACCAGGTCGCGGGTCAGCAGAAGCGTGTCGTATAAACGGCTGTCTGCTTCCGGGTCACGGGACGACAAAACGCATACAACGTCTATCATGTCCAGCTTGTTGACCAGTTCTTCCCGAAGGCTGATAAGTTTTGAAACCGGCGTCAGAAAAATTGACGACACTGCACTGTTTGCAAAGAAAAAATTACTTTTCATAAGATAAATATTTTAGATAAAACAATAAGTTAATTAGCGAAAAATATTGTGTCTTATGCCCAAAGGAAAACGAATAAATCCGTATTCATTCATCATCTATCCACAATAATTTTTCTTAAGACCCTCATCAATATCATACTTTTAGACAAAAAACAATAAAAAAAACCGCGGCCGGAGCTGCGGTTTGGTATAAAAAGACGTTCAAATCAGGAAGCTTTGTTGAATAAATCCTTGATTTTGTCAAAAAAACCTTTCGTTTCCGGCTGGCATGAATCGTCTTTGCTTATTTCACGAAACTGTTCAAGCAGTTCCTTCTGCTTGGCTGAAAGGTTGACCGGCGTTTCGACGCGGTATTTGACAAACAGGTCGCCGCGCCCTTTGGCACGAATGACCGTCATGCCTTCGCCGCCGATTTTCTGAATTTGGTCGGACTGGGTGCCTGCCGGAACAGACAGTTCAATCGTCGAACCGTCGATGGCCGGAATCTCAAGTTTGCCGCCCAGTGCCGCGCAGGCCATGCTGACCGGCACGCGCATATACAGGTTGGCGCCTTCGCGGCTGAAAATCTTGTGCGGTTTTACGGTAATGAAAACGTACAGGTCGCCGTTTTCGCCGCCGCGGCTGCCAGCTTCTCCGGCGCCCGGAATCCGCATTCTGGTGTCGTCTTCAATGCCGGCCGGAATTTTGACTTTAAGCGTTTTGTCTTTGTTGACCACGCCGCTGCCGCCGCATTTTTTGCAGGCTTCCTTAACCAGACGCCCGCTGCCTTTGCATTTTGGGCAGGTTGTCTCGACGATGAAAAAACCGCCCTGCTGCTGATGAATACGGCCGGAACCGCCGCACTTGTCACAGATTGGTGCTTCGCTGCCGTCTTTGGTGCCGTGACCGTGACAGTCTTCGCAGGTTTCGGTCGACGGAATGGTTATTTCTTTCTCAACGCCGCTGAAGGCTTCTTCCAGACTGATGCTCAGATTATAACGCACGTCTTCGCCGCGTTGCGCATAAGAGCGCTGCCCGCCGCGACGGCCGCCGCCCATAAATTCGGAGAACACGTCGGCGAAAATGTCCGAAAAGCCGCCCGACCCGAAGTTGAATTCAAAACCGTTGAACGGGTTGCCGCCTGCGCCGCCGGCAAAGGCCTGATGTCCGTAACGGTCGTATGCCGCCCGTTTCTGGCTGTCTTTCAGCACGTCGTAAGCTTCGTTGATTTCCTTAAATTTGGTTTCGGCTTCCTTGTCGCCCGGGTTGCGGTCCGGATGATATTTCATCGCCAGACGCCGGTAAGACTTCTTAATGGTTTCGCCGTCGGCGTCACGGGAAACTTCCAGCAGTTCGTAATAGTCTTTTTCAGTCATTTCTTCTGCTTATAATTCATTGTTGCAAAATCGATTTTACCCTTATTTAGTTTTTTTAAAAGCAAAAGGCAAGCGCTTTTCCGTAAAGTAAGGCATTTTTTAATAATTTTCCGCTAAAATTCAGACGGTAAAAGAAATTAGACAAAAAATTATTGCCAAAACATACAAAAATATGGTATGGTAAGGCATTGTCATATTCGGATTTTTTTTTCAGGAGTGCATCCATGGCTGACATCAACGAAATTTACGCACAAACGCCGGAGTACAGAAACTATGTGCAGAAAAGCGGCGATAAAGAGCCGACGGTTGAAAAATTTTTGGAAACGATGTCACCGCAGCAACGCGTGGAGTTTGAACGGAAATACGGCGGCAAAGATGACCGTGCGGCCGAAGTGCAGAAAAAAGACAAACCTGTTGAAGAACTTGAGAATGTCGCCGAGACCGAACGCCTGAGAAGCATGTATTCCGACCAGAATGAAATCTGGCTTGACCGCATTCGCGTTAAAGTTCTCCAATCCATGAACAAAGTGGACGGCAGCATCAACGTCGATATGCTGCCTGTTGAGCAGCTTGTGGAAGAGGTTAAAAAAGCCGAAGCGCTGAAGGAAGATGAACAAAGACAGTATCGCCGCGCCGTTGAAAAAAGTCTGGAAGCCGAAATGAATTTCGATCTGGTTCCGCCAAAAGCGCTGGTCGAGTGGGAAAAGCACCTTAACAAAGACATTGCCGAAGCCAAAAGCAAAGACGCCGGAGCCGATACGACCAATGAAGAAACGGTTCTTGCCGCCGTACACGGGCGTATGGACAATCTGATTAACGACATGGCCGACCGCAGCGGCATGTATTGGGTAGACAAGAGCAACATTGCCGACGTTTATGACGGTTATCTGGAAATGATTGAACTGCGCAGCCAGAATAAAAAAGGAACCCCGGCCAAGGGAATTCTGGACGAATGGATGAGCAAATATGAACATGACTTCGGTCTGGACGGCAAAACGGAAAACGATGCCGCCGTTCTGGAGCGGATTGCCGCCGATACCGAGCGCAAGCTGGAAGACTTTCAGTTGGACAGCGACAGCCGCACGATTCTCAATGCTCTGAACGTTGCCGGCGCCAGAAGGGAAGATATTGAAGAAATTTTAGTTTTGGCAGCCAAAAGCGACGCCTTGGACGATCAGGTCTTAATCGAAGTCAAAGCCGCCGGGAAAAAAGATGTTCATGCCGCCGTCAATGACCAGTTTGTCAAAAACGTCACGATGCTGGTTAACGCCGACCGCGAGTCGAAAAAACAGCCTTCGGTACCGTTTGACGTTCTGCGCGCAGAGCTGCTGAGCGGCAAGACATATGAGGTTTCCGCCGAAGGTTTTGACGGTGCGCGCGATGCCTGGGTAAACAAGAAAACGAGCAAACTGGCGCGTCTGGGCAAGAAAATCGGCAAGTCGGCTCCGGCTTTGGGACGCCTCTATGCTCCGGTCAGAAAACTGGACAAACTGGCCGAAGCCCGTTTTGAAGAAAAGGCCGATACAAAAAAATATCGCAGACAGTTCTGGACCGGTCTGGCCGGCAACGCCGCGCTGGTCGGTACCATTTCCGCGGGCTTTGCGGTTGCCAGCCGTATTCCGGGCGGACAAACCTATTGCGCCTATGCTTCTGCCGGTCTGGCGGTTGTCGGTATGACCGTCGCCTATCAGCAGCGTCGCCGTGCCGCTCACGCGCAGGGCAAAAAGTACAATTTCTTTAAAGATCCGGAAGGCATGACCAGTGTTCTGATGAGCGGTGCCGCAATGGCCGCCGTCGCCTGGGGACGTCCCGAAGGCCTGTATGCCGTCATGGGCGCCAATATGGTCAGAACCGGATATTTTTCATATAAAAAGGCAAAAAAAGCCGGCATCAAAAAAGGCGAAGCCGCGGCAATGACCGCCGCCGCCGTTTTGACCACGCCGTTGGCCGCCTGGGCCGGACACGCGGCCGGTACGCATATCGGCGATTCGCTGGCCGGCGAAAACGGCCCGTTCGGTCATTGGGCCGAGAAGGACGGCGAGATTATCCCCGGCGAAAAACACGATATCAAGACCTATGAACAGAAACACATTGACAAGGCTGAAATCTGGAACAACAGCGACGGCGTCAGCCACGGCGCGCGCTATACGCCGGACGGCTCGCAGCCGATGGAATCCGCTTTCCATGCTCACGGAACCTATAATGAGGCTTTGAACAACTTGCAGCAGCATCATACGGGCTGGGCGCCGGAAGCCGCCGATGTCAACCTTGCCAAGCTTGAAAATGCCCATCTGCTCGGCGCGCCGGATACGCCGCTGTCCTATGATCCTTCCAAAACGCTGGGCGATGTCATGGGCGTAACCGATGCCAACGGCAATCACATTACCTATGACGATGTTTTCAAACATCTGACGACGGATCCGCAGACCCCGCTGAGTGAAGCCGAAATTCAGGTAATGGACAAAGTGGCTCAGCATATCAGCGCCGATGCCAACGGTCATATGGGACACCTGATTCCCGACGTCGGCATTAAGCCTGAAGACCTTTACTCTTACGATCCGTCGCGCCCGGACGGCATTATTCATGACGTTACACAGGAACCGGACCGCGTAATTCCGGGCGAAAAAGTCTGGGTTCCGAACCCGGCCGAAAAAATTGTTCCCTATATTCCGCCGTATTTCTTTGCTCAGGTTAAGAAATTGAAGCAGATTAAGGAAAAAATCGGTTCTCTGGCCGACCGTATCGTCAAAAAGAAAAACGGCGGCAGTGACAAAGTCGGCGTTACGCCCCCGAATAACGGTAAAGAAGACAAAATCGGTATCGTAGCGCCGAGCAACGGTGGCAAGGATGATAAAACCGGCGTCGTTCTCCCCGGCGGAGACAGGGATAATTCTGACGCGGTTCCCGTGACTTCCGTTTCGGCCGACGAGAATGAAATTCTGACCGAAAAGCTGGCTGGATTGCAGGGTGACAATGTTTATTACGGTCCGACCTCAGGCGAAGTTGCCTATAATGAAGTCGAAGGTCTGGAAGACAAACCCGAGACCAAACGTACAGCCAAAGAAGACGTCAAAACGCCGCCGCGTTATGAACTGACCGACAAAGACAAGGAAACGCCGGAATACAGCGAAGCCCTTTCCAAAGCGCTGGATGGAGATGCCAATGCCGTTGAGGCATATCGTCAGAAACGCGAAAAGGAAGAAGCCGCCAAAAGCGAAGTTCAGGAACATATCCAAAAACGCAAGGAAGAACTCCGGGCGCGGCAGCATGAATGGAAAGGCAAAATGCATGGCTCTGTCGTTGCCGACAAGTTTGCCGAAGAGGATATTCATGGTGTCGAAATTTCCGAAAACACGCCCGAAGGCTATAAACAAGCGCAAATGCAGCGCGAAGCCGATAAGAAAGAGTTTAGGGAAACCGGCAAAATCGCACGCTTTATGAAAATTTTCCAACGCGAAAAATAATGCGCAAATGCCGGGCAAAAAGCCCGGCATTTGTTTGTCGGCTTTCGGCAAAATTAACTTTTATTAAATGAAAAACGTGTCATAATAATCCATATTTTCACACTGGCTTTTTTGAGAGTAATTGATGCTGACACTGAAACACCTGCCGATAAATTCTTTTAACGAAAACCTGGCCTATGTTCATAAGGACTGCGCGGCGTATAAGGTAGACGACATTCGCTCGTTGACCAAGGTTGAAATTCACGGCGGCGTCAAAACGGTTTTTGCCTTTTTGCAGGTCGTCGACGATGCCCGTCTTTGCAAGCCCGGCGAACTGGCGTTGAATACCGAAGCCTTTAATCAGATTAACCTGCCTGAGGGCGCCAACGTATCGCTTACGTTGTCGGCGCCGCCGCCAAGCCTGGCTTCCATCAAACGCAAAATTGCCGGCAATATTTTAAGTTCCGGCGAATACAGCGCCATTATCAACGACATTGCTTCCAAACGCTACTCCAATATGGATATCGCCTCATTTCTGGTTGCCAGCGGTTCGTTTATGAGCGCTCCTGAGGTTTTGGCTCTGACCGAAGCCCTTATCGGCGACCGGGTGCTGCATTGGGACAACGAAAGCATTGTCGTTGACTGCCATTGCCTCGGCGGCGTTCCCGGCAACAAAACCGATATCATCATTACCGCCATCGTGGCCGCCTATGGCCTGCCGATTCCCAAAACCTGTTCCCATTCGCTGACTTCCTGTGCCGGCGTGGCCGATACTTTTGCAGTGCTGGCCAATGTTGACGTTGACGAAAAGGAGCTAAAGGAGCTGATCAGGGAAAACCGCGGCGCCATCGCCAGTTACAATTCGCTGGACATCGCCCGCGCCAACAAAATGGTTTCTTCCGTCGAACGCCAGATAGGCATTACTCAGCAAGAACATATTGCCGCGTCGATTCTTGCCATCAAACTTTCGGCGGGCATTACGCATCTGGTTGTCGACATTCCCGTCGGTCCGAAATCGCGCATTAAAAACACCAACGAAGCCATGCGCCTGCGTAAACTGATAGAGTATGTCGGCGATATGCTTTCTATCGAAATTGACGCGGTCATTACCGACGGTTCCGAACCGATAGGCAACGGCGTCGGAGCGGTTCTGGAAGCCCGGGACGTTATGAAGGTTCTCCGCAACAAGGACGATGCGCCGCAGGATCTGCGTGAGAAATCTTTGTTTCTGGCCGGCCGCATGCTTGAATTTGATCCCAAACTGCGCGGCGGGCAGGGGTACCATGTCGCCAAGGAGATTTTAAATTCTGGCCGCGCGCTGGAAGTTATGAACAGGATTATTCATGCTCAGGGCAAAGCCCCGCAGCCGCAACTCGGGCATCTGACCCGAGATATCGTTTCCAACGTCAGCGGCGTGGTCGAGGCGATTGATAATGCCCGTATCAACAAAATCGGTATTTGGGCGGGTGCCGGCCAGTATCCGGGTGCCGGACTGGATTTAATGAAAAAAGTCGGAGACACTGTCGAACAGGGCGAAACTCTGTATCGGATTCATTCCTGTAATTCTACGGATTTTGCCTTTGCCAATTCGGTTGTTGACGGTTATACCGGTTATGAGATTTCCGGCCGCGGAGGTTATTAATGGACAAACTCAGAATAGCGGTTGTCGGTTGCAAAAACATGGGCAAAAAGCATGTGGCCGTCTTGCGCGGGCATTTTGCCGACCGGGTTGAAATTGCCGGCATTCTCAATTCATCTGCCGAATCTTCGGCACGCGTTGCCGCTGAATTAAATGTGCCGTATTTCAAAAATCTTGATGACATCGACAGGGAAACCGCTGATGCGGTCATTGTGGCAACGCCGGGCATAACCCATGCTGAAATCGGCGCTGCACTGCTTGCCCGCGGTTTGCCCTGCCTTATTGAAAAACCATTGGCAACTACGCCGTCCGGCTGCGAAAAACTGATTGCCGCGGCGAGGGAAGGGCAAACGTTTATTCTGCCGGGGCACAGCGAAAATTATAATCCGGCGGTGGTTCGCCTGAAAGAGGAACTGCATTCGCCGATTGTCCGTATCAGGGGAATTCGTACCAGCCGCAATGCAGCCAACAAAACCGGCATCAGCGCCGTTCAGGAACTGATGATTCATGATTTGGCCATTGTTTATTCTTTGCTTGGCAGCGACATAAGAAAGGCTGAAGTCGGCAAACGCTCGGATCTGAGCTGGGAAAATCATGCCGTGGCGGAAATGGAATATAAAAACGGTGCGTCCGTAAAATTGGAAGCGCTGCGGGAAGACAGGGAAATAGAACGTTTTATGGATATTGACGACACTGGTGGGAATACTTTCCATATCGATTTTACGGAGCGCCGGCTGCTTAAAAACGGCCGGATATTGACCGAAGGCGGCAATTCGCTGCAGAATGAACTGACAAATTTTCTAAACAGTGTTGAAGGCAAGGAAATACCAAAAGTCAGTGCTGAAGAAGCCGCAAACATTTTAAAACTTTGCCTGAAATTAGAGCAAAATCCTTCAATGATTGACTATTTTAAAGTTTATAAAAACGAAGGCAGATAAAATCAATGGCCTTGGTGTTGAAACATCTGAAGAGAGATTGCAAATGCACTTCGCGTTTTCCCCGCATTCAGAAACTCAGGATTTTGTTGTAAAGAACCTTTCGACTTTTTGTCTGAGCAGTCTTTTGTCCATACTTAAAATTCCTGACTTCCTAATAACTGTCACTTTATCGTAAATTTGACAAAAGCACAATCCGGCTTTCTCTGAAACAATTGACTTTTTGTCAAATTTTTTATATTCTATTTTCGAGATATTAAATATATAAATTTATTAAGTTTTACAATTATGGAAGATGAATTGGGACGTGCCTATAGTTTGGCAGTAATAAAAAGACGGCTGTGGTATGCGCCGTGGTGTAAAAAAGCAATCGGTATCCGCTTCAACATGTTTTTCATTCCGTTGAAGCAGCCCGCTCCCGCAACTTTTAACAAAGCCTTCCGCAAATGCGGCCGCTTGAAAATGTGGGGCAACAAGGGGCGTCTCGGATCAGATTGGAGCTGGCGCATTATCTTTGACGAAAAAAAACGCATAGACGCCTTCCTGACGGAAAACGGCGGCGATGTGCTTCCTGACAAAGTGATGACCGAAGACGGCGAGATATGCTATGTCAACGGCGACGTCTGGAATATTCCTCAAGGTGCGCTCAAATGCGAGAAATATCCGTATCGTCCGCTGGTCAAGGCTGACAAGGGATAATTTCGTAACTTTCTTAAGGTTCGAAACAAAACGTTTCGAACCTTTTTTGCTGCCGTCAAAAAAAATGTAAAAAAACTTCATCAAGACTTGCTTATGCTTTTCCGGCTTCCTATATAAGTTTACAGAAAGAATTAAAGCGGTTCCGCCCTGTGGCGGGACGAAGATTTTTGTAATAAATGAGGATGATAAACTATGAGCAACAAAGTTATTGGTATTGACTTGGGTACGACCAACTCCTGCTTTGCCGTTATGGAAGGCAAGGAAGCCAAGGTTCTGGAAAATTCTGAAGGCGCCAGAACCACTCCGTCCATGGTCGCCTTTACCGACACGGAAAGACTGGTCGGTTCGGCAGCCAAACGTCAGGCCGTTACCAACCCCGAAAACACCCTTTTTGCAATCAAACGTTTAATCGGGCGCCGTTTCAACTCTCCTGAGGTTTCCAAAGACCGCGGGCATGTTCCGTTTAAAATCGTCGAAGGCGACAACGGAGACGCCTGGGTTGAAGTAAAAGGCCAGAAATACGCCCCGTCGCAGATTTCCGCAATCGTTTTACAGAAGATTAAGGAATATGCCGAGAGCTATCTGGGTGAAAAAGTTGAGAAGGCCGTTATTACGGTTCCGGCATATTTTAACGATTCGCAGCGTCAGGCAACCAAAGACGCCGGTAAAATTGCCGGATTGGAAGTTCTGCGTATCATCAACGAACCGACGGCAGCGGCTTTGGCTTACGGTATGGACAAAAAAGCCAACGGCACCATCGCCGTTTATGACCTTGGCGGCGGTACGTTTGATATTTCCATTCTGGAAATCGGCGACGGCGTTTTCGAAGTAAAATCCACCAACGGCGATACTTTCCTCGGCGGCGAAGACTTTGACCAGCGTATTGTCAACTATCTGGCCGATGAGTTCAAAAAAGAGTCCGGAATTGATCTCCGCGGCGACCGTCTGGCTCTGCAGCGTTTGAAAGAGGCTGCCGAAAAAGCCAAAATCGAGTTGTCTTCCGCTACTCAGACCGATGTCAACCTGCCGTTCATTACCGCGGACGCAACCGGTCCGAAACATCTCAACATCAAACTGACCCGCGCCAAACTGGAATCTCTTGTTGAAGATTTGATTGACCGCACGGTTGAACCTTGCAAGAAGGCTCTGGCCGATGCCGGCTTGAAAGCCAGCGACATAAACGAAGTCATTCTGGTCGGCGGTATGACCCGTATGCCGAAAGTTCAGGAGAAAGTTAAGGAAATCTTCGGCAAGGAACCGCACAAAGGCGTTAACCCGGATGAGGTCGTTGCCGTCGGTGCCGCTATTCAGGGCGGCGTACTGATGGGCGATGTTAAGGACGTCTTGCTGCTGGATGTTACCCCGCTGTCCCTGGGTATTGAAACATTGGGCGGTGTCTTTACCAGACTGATTGACCGCAATACCACCATTCCGACCCGCAAGTCGCAGGTCTTCTCGACGGCCGAAGACGGTCAGACCGCGGTTACCATTCGCGTCTTCCAGGGTGAACGTGAAATGGCCGCCGACAACAAACTGCTGGGTCAGTTCGATTTGGTCGGTATTCCGCCGGCACCGCGCGGTATGCCGCAGATTGAAGTAACGTTTGACATCGACGCCAACGGCATTGTTAACGTTTCGGCTAAAGATAAGGCAACCAACAAAGAACAGGCCATTCGCATTCAGGCCAGCGGCGGTTTGTCCGATGCCGACATCGACAAGATGGTCAAAGATGCGGAAGCCAATGCCGAAGCCGATAAGAAGAAAAAGGAACTTGTTGAAGCCAAAAACCAGGCCGAAGGTCTGATTCATACCACCGAAAAGACCTTAAAGGAAAACGGCGATAAAATCAGTGCGGCCGACAAGACGGCGATTGAAGATGCCGTCAAGGCTCTGAAGACCGGCGTTGAAGCTGAAGATTTGGCTGTCATTAAGGAGAAAACCGAAGCTTTGATGCAGGCTTCTCTGAAACTTGGCGAAGCAATGTATAAACAGCAGGCCGAAGCGGCTGGTGCACAGAGTGCTGCCGGTACTGACGCCGGAGCTGATGCGGGTGCTTCCGGTCAGCAGAACGGCGACGAAAAAGTCGTCGACGCCGACTTTGAAGAAGTCAAATAAATAACTTTGGCTTAATCCTCAGCAAACACCCCCGTTAAATTTAACGGGGGTGTTTGTCATAGGACTAAAATTCCAATATTGGCTGAATGCGTACAGTCGCTTTGTCTGACTTGTTTGCATAGCTGCTGTAGTCCATACAAATCTGTCTTTGTACCCGTAAAGATTCGTTTCTGTTGATGACCAAAAGGGAATTAGAATATACAGCAAGCCGACGTATAGGCTTCTTTATTATACGCCTTATAGAAAATTCCCGGTTTACGGGGAATATTTTTTTGCAAAAAAAAAGTCTCCGGCGGATAACCGGAGACTTTTTTGTAGTGCTTAAAGATAAACTTAAGCGTTTTTCTTCAAAGCTTCGCCCAAAGCATCGCCCAGAGCAGAATTGGAAGAACCGGTTGAAGAGTACTCTTCCAAAGCTTTTTTCTCTTCTTCGATTTCGAGAGCTTTGACCGAGAGACCAATCTTGTTGTTCTTCTTGTCTACGGAGGTTACTTTGGCTTCCAGAACGTCGCCTTCTTTGTAGTTTTCGGGATTCTGGGCAGCTTTGTCCTTGGACAGGTCGGCCTTCTTAATCATTGCGGCAACGCCGTTAACTTCGACGTTAACGCCTTTGTCGTCAATTGAGGTAACGGTTGCTTTGACAACGTCGCCTTTCTTGAGGCCTTCCATGGCTTCGGCCATGGCGTTTTCGGACAGCTGTTTGATACCGAGGCTGATACGTTCTTTCTCAACGTCAACGTCGATGATTTTAGCCTGAATGTCCTGACCTTTGGTAAAGTCTTTGACGGCTTCTTCGCCGGACTTGTCCCAGGAGATGTCGGACAGGTGGATCATACCGTCGATTTCGTCAGACAGGCCGACGAACAGACCGAATTCGGTAATGTTCTTGATTTTGCCTTCGATGACGGAACCGACCGGATGCTCTTCAACATAAGCAGCCCAAGGATTCGGGGTGCACTGTTTGATACCCAGGCTGATGCGGCGTTTATCGGCGTCGACTTCCAGAACCTTAACTTCAACTTCCTGAGAAGTGGAAACGATTTTGCCCGGATGGACATTCTTGCGGGTCCAGCTCATTTCGGAAACATGAACCAGACCTTCAATGCCGTCTTCGAGTTCGACAAATGCGCCGTAATCGGTAATGTTGGTAACTTTGCCCTTGTAGACTTCACCGACTTTGTACTTGTCGGCAACGGCCTGCCACGGGTCACTTTCCAGCTGCTTCATGCCGAGGCTGATGCGCTGGTTGTCTTCGTTGAATTTGATAACCTGAACCTTAACCGTCTGACCGACCGACAGAACTTCCGCCGGATGATTGATTCTCTTCCAGGAGATGTCGGTAACATGCAGCAGACCGTCAACGCCGCCGAGGTCAATGAATGCACCGTAATCGGTAATGTTCTTGACAACGCCTTCCAGAACGGAACCTTCCTTCAGAGTGTCAATGAGTTCGGCACGCGCTTCGGCACGGGTTTCTTCCAGAACGACACGGCGGGAAACAACGATGTTGCCTCTGACCTTGTCCATCTTCAAAATCTGGAACGGCTGAGAAATGCCCATCAGCGGCGTAATGTCGCGGATTGGACGAATATCAATCTGAGAGCCGGGCAGGAAAGCAATGGCGCCGTTGAGGTCAACGGTAAAGCCGCCTTTGACGCGGCCGAAGATAACGCCGTTGACTCTTTCGCCGGAGTTAAGGCATTTTTCCAGATCCTGCCAAACTTCTTCGCGGCGTGCTTTTTCGCGCGATAAAACAATCTGGCCGTCTTTGTCTTCGTAGCGGTCGACATAAACTTCGACTTTGTCGCCGACTTTGAGTTCGGCGTTCTGACCGAATTCGCGCAACGGAATACGGCCTTCCGATTTAAGTCCGACATCGACGATGGCGAAGTCGGGAGTCAAACGGATGATGGTACCCTTGACAACCGAACCGGTAATGCCCTTGTCGCCGAACTGTTCGTTCAGGAGGGCTTCAAAGTTTTCGTTTGTTTCGGGAATTTTTAATTCGGTATTTGTCATAAAATATTGGTATTTCAAAAAACTGCCGGCCCCAAAATGTCTGAAAGCGGGGCGGACTTGTGCGGATTAAACATGACACGCCGGCGCACCCCGGAAACGTATCGGGTTTGTTTATACACCTAAATTATTATTTTTCAAGCAGATTCTTTATGGCTTTCGATAATTTTGCAGGCTTGTTCAACAACCTGCTCAATACTTAGGTCAGACGTATCCAGAAGATGTGCGTCAGCTGCCGGTTTTAAGGGGGCAATTTTGCGGTTGGTAGCCATTTCGTCACGATGGTTGACGTCTTTCAAAACATCTTCATAAGTTACGTCCATCCCCTTAGCAGCCATTTCCTTAAATCGGCGCATAGCCCGAACTTCAGGAGAAGCCGTAATGAAAAACTTTATGTCTGCCTGTGGGCAAACCACGGTGCCGGTATCGCGTCCGTCATAAACGGCGCCATTGGCCGGAGTGCCATCGGCAAAAACAGGATTTAAAGAGAAATCCTGCTGCATTTTAAGCAGGGCAGCACGAACAGAGGGGATGCAAGAGACGACGGTTGCCGCCTGACCGCCTTTTAAGGAGCGGAAATCGGCATGCTTGGACAACTCAATCATTCGCGGAAAAGTCAGATTCTTGGCAAAATTTTCGGCGGCTTCGGCATTATCGGTTTCATAGCCGCTCAAAATCATTTCTAGCCCGACGGCACGATAAACCATGCCGGTGTCAAAATAGGCCAGATGATAAATCCCGGCCAGAGTCGATGCCAAAGTGCCTTTGCCGGCAGAAGCCGGACCGTCAATCGTGATAATCATTATCCTCGTCCAAATTGCAGCAAAAATTATTTATTCCTTAACATATCTGATATAAAATCTGATGTGTATGATATTTTGAAATTATACCAAACTTTTATGCACAACCGGACAGGGTGTTGACCATGAGATTCAAAATTTTTGCCATAACCGCGGCGACACTGCTTTTAAGTCAGCCGGCCGCAGCCAAAACGGCTAAGCATAATATCGTCGTGCAAAGTTATCGCGATATTCAGAACAGCAACATGTACGAGCCGGGTTTCAATCAGGGCGGTTATGAGGCGCGTGTCAAACAAAAGCAGAAAGAGTCGGTTATTGCCGTAGCCGAACCGGATGCAAAGCCGGCTGAAGATTATAATGAAAAAATTGCCGGCGAACTTTTCAAAAAAGACATGTCGCCGGTTACCGTCGAACTGCTGGAACCCAGAACCGGAGTCCGGGTAAATGTCGGGCAGCCGCTGCAGATTTTGCTGCCGGAAGACGAAAATTCGCCGACCAAATGGTACTACGGCGGCAATGAGCTGAAACATGTGCGGATTGCCGAAGACTACCGTTATATGGGGCAGCGGATAATCAACGTCAATATTCTGGAGCCGGGAAAGGAAAAGGTCTTTTTTGATTTGATTGACGACAGCGGCGAAAAGATAAATGTTTTGGGTTCAAGGGTTTTGAATATTACGGCGGAATGAACATGGCGGGAAAAAAGGCGAAAATAAGGCTTTGGTGCGAAACGCCTCTGGCGGCGGGACGGGAAGTCATGCTGAACGACAAGCAAAGCCATTATCTGACCAATGTCATGAAACTTGCCGTCGGCGACGCGGTTTTGGCTTTTGACAACGAGCACGGAGAGTTTCTCTGCACATTGAAAACCGCCGGCAAAAAGAGCTGTCGGCTGGAAGTTTCCGAACAGACCCGCGGCTTTGAAAAATGTCCGGATGTTTGGCTGCTGTTTGCGCCGGTAAAAAAAGATCAGACCGATTTCATCATTCAGAAGGCGACCGAACTCGGCGCGGCAAAAATTATGCCGGTCATTACCGCGCGCACCATTGCGGACAAAGTTAAGAAAGAACGCTTCATTGCCCAAAGCACAGAAGCTGCCGAGCAGTGCCGCCGGGTAGATTTGCCGGTGATTGCCGATGCCGAGCCTTTGGATAAGGTGCTGAAAACATGGGACAAGGAACGGATTCTCTATTTTATGGACGAAACCGGACAGTCGCCTTGCGCGGCGGAGGTTTTTCGGCCTCAGGACAAAAAAGCGGCGCTGCTGATTGGACCGGAAGGCGGCTTCAGCGAAGCCGAGCTGAACGCTTTGCGGACTTTGCCTTTTGCCCGCGGCGCCGTGCTGGGCAAACGGATTTTAAGGGCGGAAACGGCAGCGGCCGCGGCTTTGGCCGTCTGGCAGTCTGTTGCCGGAGATTGGCGGGAGGAATAAAATGCGCATTTTGGTAGCCGATGATCATGAGTTGTTTTTGAAAGGGCTGGAATTTATCCTTTCCGATGTTAGCAAAGACCTGCAGTTGGTTTTTGCCAAGAGTTATACCGATATTTTCAAAATTCTCGAAACCGACCGCGGTTTCAATTTGGTGTTGACCGACCTGGCTATGCCCGGCGCCAACTGGGAAGAGGCGATAACCCGGATTCACAGCACGCTGCCCGAAACGCCGATAATTATTCTTTCGGCGGTGTTTGACAAGGAAATTGTCGAAAAAACCATCGAAATCGGCGTGTCCGGATATATTCCGAAAACCTCTTCAAATGCCGTTATTCTTTCGGCGGTCAATCTGGTCATGTCCGGCGGTGTCTATATTCCGCCCGAGCTCCTTAACCGCAAGCTTCCCGACGAATTCAACGAGTTTCGACAGGCGGTCGAACTCCCCGAGGGCAAGGCTGTTGAAGAAAACATCAAAAGTCTGACCCCGCGGCAGATTGATGTTCTGCGCTGCATTTCGCAGGGAATGTCCAATAAGCAGATAGCCTATGCGCTTGGTCTGACCGAAGGAACCGTCAAACTGCATGTGACCGCAATTTTGAAAATTCTTAACGTTTATAACCGCACCGGCGCGGTGGTGGAGGCGTCCAGGCTGGGACTGATTAAGAAAAATGACTGATTTTGACGCGGACAGGCTTGGCGAATATCGCGATATGCTCGGCTCTGCAGCCTTAAGCCGGCTGTGGCGCGAGTTTTCCGCAGACACGGAAAAGTTTTTCGCTTCCGCCGCCGGTTTAAAACGGGAAGAACTGCGCCTGAAGTTTCATAACCTGCGCGCCGGCGCTCTGGTCTTCGGGCTGCGGGCTTTTTCCGCTTCCTGTGCCGTGCTGGAGGAAGCGGTCATGAAAGAAATTTCCGCGGCGGATCTTGCCGCGGAAATCAAGACGGCGCAAAAAACTTTTGCGAACCAAAGCGCAGAAGTCGATGCATTTTTGGAGTAGGTAAAATGTTTAAGATTGTCGATGATGAAAAGAACCGCGTCAGTGAAGAGGAACTTCTCGGAGCCATAGAGGAGAACGAGGAGCCGAGGCCTGTGCTTCCCAAATATCTGACGGCGATTTATGGCCGGATTTATGAAAATCTGAAAGTAAGCAGCTTTCTGGACAATCCCCGTCTGCTTAAAATTTTTACGCTCGGAAACAGCAGCCGGTTGATTGACGCCGCGTTGAAGGAAATCAAACAAAGCCAGAAGGTGCTTCAAATCGGCGCGACCTTTGGCGACCAGATTGAACAGACAGCCGACCGCATCGGCCACTACGGAAAATATGATCTGATTGACATCAGCGAAACCCAGTTGACCCGCGCCGAAGAAAAATACAAATATCTTTATTCCAACATGCGTTTCCTGCGTCATGACGGCCGCGAACCGCTGACCGAAAAATATGACGTCGTGCTGGTCTACATGTTGCTGCATGAACTGCCGATTTTGAGCAAAATACAGGTTGTCAACAATGCCCTTTCCTGCGCCAACGAAAATGGCAGGGTCGTTTTCATTGATTATCATAACCCGGTCAAATGGCACCCGCTGCGCTATTTTGTTCGTATGTTCAACCGCCTTTACCAGCCGTTTGCCGAAAAACTCTGGGATAGGGAAATTTATACGCTGGCCGATAAGAAAAACAGTTTTTTCTGGCGTAAAAAGACCTATTTCGGCGACATGTATCAAAAAGCCGTTGCTTCTCGCAAAGACGACCGCAACTTTTTCGGCGGCGACGAAACGGAATAGCGACGCCCGGGACAAAAGCCCGGAAATTTGCCACAAAGCTACAGGGCGTCAATTTTCTCGGCGATTATTCCTGCCGGATTAAGAGTTTTCTGTGGTCGGAAAGACAAAGCGTCCGGCGCATCAATATGCACGGCATAGCCGCCGTCAATCAGCGATTTTACAAACCGTTCATGCTTGGGCGTCAGCCACCCTTCACCGGTAAACAGCAGCACCGGCTTGCCGGATCCGCAGCATTCACAGGGCATGGAAACTGAGTCTCCGGTGGCGATAATGTTGTCGGCCAAAGCCCAGAAGCCCATAATCGGATTGTCTTTCTTCTCGCCCCACCAGTAAGTGTAAGCCGGAATTCCCTCAATTTCTTTTTTGATGATGTTTTCGGCTTCGGCACCGGTGCGGCGTGAAGTCGTAATCAATATTGAACCGCCGGTCTGCTCTTTGATTTTGCGAATGCTTTCGCCGAGCCTGCGGGCGTTTTCGGTCGTAAAGGGTTTATTTTTGATGGCGCCGCCGACAATTACCGCTGTCAGCGGCCGCGGCAGCGAAGCAAAAGTCTCGGACCATTTGCCGGCGGCCTCGGCCAGTGCTTCCGGCGTTACGCGATGCGGGCATCCAGTAATGTAAAAAATGTTCGGCGCAGACGTTTTGCCTCGGTCATGTTCGGGAACCGCCGCCAGTGAAAAGTCTTTCAAACCGCTTTTCCCCGGGTGCATCAGCTGAATCAGTTTGGTCATTCCTCCGGAGGCCTTTTTGATGAAACGGGCTGCCGGAACCGTCCGCCGGCTGATGGATACGGCCAGGTCGGGCCAGGGTGCCCGCAGTTCTTTCCGGGTAGCGGCAGTGACGCCGAGCAGGCTTTTGCCGAGCAGAAAATTCGGCAGGTTGGCCAGCCGGTTGTAGTCGATTTTTTTCTCAACGATTTCATAGCATTCCTTGTCCAGAGCTTGGATAATTCCCTTAGCCTGTCCGACGCTTCCCATGCGGTTGTCCATTAAAAACCAGATGATTTTTTTCATGTGTAAACTCTAAAATTTAAATAGTCAAAGGACTCGAATTATTATATCCTCACATCATATAAGGTATCTTAATTAACGCAATGTTTTTTTAAGAAAGGAACAGAAAATGAAGAAACTCGGACTGGCCGTCGCCGCTTTGGGTATTTTGGCCGCCGGCGGTGCCGCCGCCCAATACAGCGCCCAAAACGAAGCCAAATATATAGCGACGCTGAAGGCTGTGGTCAATTATAAAATTGACGATCAGGAAAATATCCGCGATATTGAAGCACTGCGCCAGAACCGCCAGTTTAACGAAAAACTGCAGCGCATGCTGGACAAGCTCAGCAACGAGCGCACCAAAGACGCCAAAAACCGCCGGGTTTTAAAAGTTCTGGAACAGGCCGGCGAAGAAATTTACAAAATTCTTGACTAAAGCGGAGGACGGGCGATGAAAATATTTTTAAAATTGGCCGCGGTCAGCCTGCTGGCATCTGCCTGTACGGTTTTGCAAAGCGCCGGCAAAGTGGAAAACGACTACTATAGCAGCAATATTGAGCGCTTTATGCAAAATGTAGCCGTTAAGGAAGAAACCGCCCGTTTTGTCACTTACGAATATAAAGATGTCCGTATTGACGAAGTTTCGTCGCTGGCCGCGCGCTATTGTGCCGAACACGGCGAAAAGAAGGCTTTTCTGCGCGAAAACATAACCTATCGCAATCGTCTGCGCCGGGCGACTTTTGACTGCGTCAACTTGCAATAACCCAATTCTCTTCCTATATAGAAATTTAGGATAAGAATTAAGGAAGCGCTTAATAAAATGAATAAAAATCTGTATCATGTTCTGGGGGTTTCCAAAGACGCGGGCGATGCCGAAATCAAATCGGCATACCGCAAGCTTGCCCGCAAATATCACCCCGATCTTAACAAAGACGACAAAGACGCTGCGGAGAAGTTCAAGGAAATTTCCTGTGCTTACGATATTTTGGGCGATAAGGAAAAACGCAAAAAATATGATAACAACGAAATAGACGCTGACGGCAAACCGACCGGATTTGGCGCCGGTTTCGGTCAGGGCGGCTATTCGTCCTATGGAGGCGGTCCTTTCGGACAGGGAGGCGGCCGCACCTATTACAGCGGCAACGGAGAAAATTTCGACTTCTCTTCCATTTTCGGCGACGATATTTTTTCACAATTTACCGGCGGCGGTTCCGGCTTTCAGGGTTTTGGCGGAGCTTCGCGCCGTGCCCGCAAGGGTCAGGATATTGCCTATACCATGCGGGTCGACTTTCTGGATGCGGCCAAAGGCGCTGAAAAAGGCGTTATTATTAACGGCAAAAACATCAACGTCAAGATCCCGGCCGGAACCGAAGACGGACAGACCCTGCGCCTGAAAGGACTGGGATACGAGGGGTTTAACGGCGGAGCCAACGGCGACGTGCTGATAACGGTCAATGTTGACAGGCACCCGTATTTTAGCAGCGAAGGGTTGAATATTCTGCTTGATTTGCCGATTACCGTCAAAGAGGCGATTCTCGGCGCCAAGATAACCGTGCCGACCATCAGCGGCAAGGTTGTGGTCAACATTCCGCCCTACGCGTCTTCGGGCGAAAAACTGCGGTTGAAAGGCAAAGGCATCAAGAGCCGGAACGGACAGGGGGATCAGTTCATAACGCTCCGTATCGTGGCCCCGAAAGCCAAAAACGCCGAATTGGAAAAGGCTCTGGCCGCAATGCCGGATGAAACGGTCAGGAACTTTTAATGTTTTTGGAACAGCTGCGCGACTTTGAATGGTATAACGAACCCGCCGACGTTTCTTTCGATGAAAGGGGCATGCGGGTTTTGAGCCGGGCCAGAACCGATTTCTGGCAGAGTCTGCACCACAGGTTTTCCAAAGACGACGGCCATTTCTTTTTCACGCGCAAAACCGGCAATTTTTCCTGCACTGTCAAATGGAATTTTGAAACCGACGGCAGTTTTGACCAATGCGGCATTATGCTCCGTATAGACGAACGCAACTGGGTAAAGGCTTCGGTAATGTTTGAAAATTTCCGGGCGCCGCTGCTTGGTACCTGTGTAACCAATGCCGGCTCTTCCGACTGGGCTTCTCAGGAAATTCCCATTGGCATTAATCAAATCTGGTATCAGCTCAAGCGCATTAACGGCGATTGTGTGCTTCATGTGTCACTGGACGGCAAAAAATTTAAGCAGGTGCGTATGTTCCATTTGCTCAACGATTGCCCGGAAGTCAAAATCGGCGCTTATGCCTGCAGTCCGCAGCGCGACGATTTCGAAGCGATTCTGTCACAGATTGACTTTGAATAAATACTCGAAAAAACTGTTCAATTTTAAAAATCTGTGCTTAGGTTAAAAGGTCAGGAACAGAGATTATATAAGGAAAACACAATGATGAAAAACAAGTTTTGGATTTTTTTGATGTCAACGCTCTTATTATCGGAGGCAGCCATGGCAGAAGCAGTTGTAAAAAAACTTCCCGCCCCGGTCGTTGCCGGAGGCAAACCGCTGATGGAGACAATCGGCGAAAGAAAAACGATTCGCGAATTTAAGGCGCAGAATGTTGACGACCAGACCCTGAGTGAAATTCTCTGGGTTGCTTTTGGCATCAGCCATGACGGCAAAAGGACGATTCCTACGGCCATGAATCAGCAGAACCTCAAAGTATATGTCGTCAGAAACGACGGAGCCTGGTTGTATGACGCCGCTGAAAATTCCCTGACGCAGGTAACCGCCGAAAACCTTCAGCCGTTGTTTGCCACGCAGGATTTCATGAAAGATGTTCCGGTCAATCTGGTCTATGTCGGCAGCGATGAGAAATATTCGCCGATGCATGCCGGTTCAGCTTATCAGAATGTTGGGCTTTATGCCGCGTCAAAAGGCATGCACAGCGTTGTCAGAGGTTATTTTGACAACGACAGGGTAACAGGCGCTTAATTTGGAAAACGGCGAAAGGGCCATCGTTTCGCAGGCCATAGGTTGGTAAAACGCCGGTTTGTAAAAATTACCCGCCTTTATTGCTAAAGGCGGGTTTTTTTAGAATTCCAATACGCCGATATAAGAGTTGCCGTCGTCTTTGTCATTCGGGTCAGCAGGATCTCCCGAACGATGGTCGTTATTTAACCGGATTTCGTCAACGTCAGAACAGTATAACCACATTTGCGTACTGTCATATTCGGTAGATGACCAGAAACAGTTGAAGATTACCGTCTGCCCTATTTTCTTTAAGGATTCGTTTATGGTCGTTAAGTTTTGTTTATAGCTGTTCAACACGCCGGCCGCAGGCAGGCACCACTTGCCTTTGGTAGCGGGCGTCGGTGCATAGCTGCGTACCCTTGCCGCCGCATAACCGCTGCCGACGGCGCTGACGATGATGTCCGTATTGGCACAGCTGTCAAAATCTTTTATCGCCGCTGATTTGCTTGTTCGGTTCGGCAGGGCGGAAATGTCAAAGGCGGTTCTTCCCGAAAACCATTGCTGGCCTAAAACACCGCTCATGACCTGTCCGTGTTCTCCGTCCGGTGTCACATAAGCCACGACGCCCAAAGCTTTTTTGCTGCTGTCGTATTCGCTTGAGGGCGAGCAGCTTCCGTCGCTGTAGTAAACAGAACCGATCTGACACTTGGGTTCGCTTTTTGCAACTTCACATTTTGCCTGACAGTCGGCATAATAGCTTTCGCAGCCGTATGGATGAGAAACTTCAATCCGGTTTCGGCAGTTGTCGTTATAAGCCGTTTTGCATTTACCGGAACAGTCCGGCCAGTACTCGGCACAGCCGTAAGGCGTTGAAACCGAACTGCGGTTATGACAGTTGTCGGCATAAGCTTTCTTACATACTGTTTCGCAAGGGGCGGCATAATATTCCTTACAGCCGTATTGCCCTTCGACGACCCCGGCCGGACATTTGCAGGATACGTATTTGCCTTCGCAGCTTTCTCCGGAGCCGATTTGCGGCGTTGGGCAGGAAATCAGCGTTTCGACGCATTTGCAGCTTTTGCCGTAAGCCGTGTTATATGGACAGGCTCCGTCAATTTCCTGTAAGGAGGAGCAGTTCAGTCTGACAAAACCTTCGTTTTTGCACTGTTGCTCCGTATCAATTTTGTAATCGCCGTTTCCGGAATCAAAACCCGCATCGCCGCAGTTGTCGGTGCCAAGAAAACACACGGAAGCCGTCTTGTAGGCATGAGCCATATCGGCAAAAGAGACGGGCTCTGGCCGGGGTGTGCGTGTGTGTGTTGCATAAATGCCTGAGGCAACTGCTGCGTCGGAAAGAGCAAGTGCCGTTCCCGACAGTAAAGAGATAAGTAAAACAGATTTCTTCATCATAGTATCACCTCACGACAGTTAAAACCAAAGCCCGTTAAACAGGTGAGGAAAATTTGCCCGAAAATATGGCAGAATGAGAGAAAAGATAATCCTGAATCGATTCTTCCGACACATATCCGCCGGCGATACTCCGCCACGGTTAAACATCCACACCTGTAAATTAGCATAAACTGATTCGGAGAAAGAGTCAACCATTAATGAGGCTGCAAATTTTTCTGTCAACCAATAATGGACGTATGTTTATTTTTGTCCCATCTAAAAAACATAAAAAAACACCCCGGAAATCCGGGGTGTTCAAAAAGATACGAACTTACTTCTTCAGCTGGGAAGCGACTTCGGCAGCGAAATCTTCATTGCGCTTTTCCAAACCTTCGCCCAGACGGAAGCAGACAAAAGCTTTCAGTTTAATGTCGGCACCCATTTCTTTGGCCGCGTCGGCAACAATCTGTTTAACCTTTTTGTCCGGATCCATAATGTAAGCCTGTTCTTCCAGAACGACTTCGTCAAAATATTTTTTGATACGGCCTTCAACCATTTTTTCAATGATGTTTTCAGGCTTGCCGGAAGCTTTGGCCTGTTCGGAGAAAATGGCTTTCTCGTGATCGATAGAAGCCTGGTCGACGTCGGCAATTGTCAGAAACTGCGGATTCGAAGCGGCAACGTGCATGGCGATGTGTTTGCCGAGTTCCTGCAGTTTGGCTTTGTCGCCGTTCGATTCGAGAGCGACCAGAACGCCGATTTTGCCCAGATTCGGTTTGCAGGCGTTGTGAACGTAAGAGGCGATAACGCCGTTGCTGACTTCCAGCATGGCGGCGCGGCGCAGGTTCATGTTTTCGCCGATTTTTGCAATCAGGTCGGTCAGGCGTTCTTCAAAGGATTTGTGAACTTTCGGGCACTGAAAAGTCTTCATGTCGCAGACTTCGCCGTTGTGCATCAAAGCAACCAGAGCGGCATCGGCAACATATTCCTGAAACATGTCGTTCTTGGCGACAAAGTCGGTTTCGGAGTTTACTTCGACAATGGCGCCTTTGTTGCCGTCAACGGCAACCGCAACCAGACCTTCGGCCGCAATGCGGCTGGCCTTTTTGGCAGCCGAAGCCAGGCCTTTTTTGCGCAGCCAGTCAACGGCGGCTTCCATGTCGCCGTTAGTTTCGGTCAGGGCTTTTTTGCAGTCCAGCATGCCGGCACTGGTGCTTTCTCTTAAATCTTTAACCATTTGGGCAGTAATTTCTGTCATTTGTTTTTTTCCTCATCACAATTTTTAAACCATTGCGGCGATATTCATTAAAAAACAAATATCGCCGCATAAAGTTTCAGACTTTATTTTGAAAGAATATTTTTCAATTATTCTTCAACGGCTTCAACTTCCTCTTTGGCTTTTTTGGAAGTTCTCTTTTTGGCCGGTTTGGCTTCTACGGCGTCAACGGCTTCTTCAACCTTAACGCCCTGAGCCGCAATTTCGGCCTGCATGCCGTCCAGAACGGCGCCGGAAACCAGTTCGCAGTAGAACTGAATGGCGCGAATAGCGTCGTCGTTGCCCGGAACCGGGAAGTCAACGTCGTTCGGGTTGGCGTTGGTATCGGTAATGCCGATAACCGGAATGCCCAGCTTTTTGGCTTCTTTAACGGCTAAGGCTTCTTTCGGCGTATCAATGACGAACAGCAGATCCGGCTGACCGCCCATGTTCATGATGCCGCTGAGTTCGCTGGCCAGTTTTTCACGCTCTTTTTTCAGGTTCAGCATTTCTTTTTTTGTGTAACCCTCATAAGCGTTTTTTTCTTCCATTTCGTTCAGTTTGACCAAACGGGAAATTGATTTGTATACGGTTTTCCAGTTGGTAAGCATACCGCCGAGCCAGCGATGGTTGACATAATACTGTCCGCATCTTTCGGCATTCTCTTTGACGATGTCCTGAGCCTGTCTTTTAGTGCCGACAAACAGAACCTTACCGCCCTGAGCGGCAATGTCGCGCGCGGCGGCCAGAGCCGTATACAGCATCGGATAGGTTTTCTGCAGGTCGATGATGTGGATGTTGTCTTTCTTTCCGTAGATGTACGGAGCCATTTGCGGGTTCCAGCGGCGTGCATGGTGACCGAAATGAACACCTGCTTCAACCATCTGGCGTAATGTAAATTGTGGAATTGCCATTATAAATGTCCTTATTTTTCCAGTTAAACCTCCGCAGATTCTAAAAACCGCTCTCGCGGCACCGGAGCGAAACGCGAACGCCACATTCCGCCTTATCTGCGTGCGAAATTACAGAAAACATATGTTTTCCGAGCTTTCTTTTATACGCTATTTGTCTAAATATCAAGCTTTTTTTGCGTGCGGCGGCAAAATTTTTTCCGATGCCGGGAAACCGGTCTTTTTTTTGTTTATGAATCGACCTTAAAGCTTGCGTTTCTGCCGCTTTTGCGCTAATTTACGCCCATCGTAAAGGAAAATTTGAGGAAGAAATGTCGGATTTATTTGATAGCACGGCGCCGCAGCAGCAGTCCTATTCGGCGCAGGATATTCAGGTTTTGGAAGGTTTGGAGGCGGTCCGCGCCCGTCCGGGCATGTACATCGGCGGCACGGATGCCACGGCGCTGCACCATTTGGTTGCCGAAATTCTGGACAACTCGATGGACGAGGCAGTCGCCGGTTTTGCCAACCGTATCGAAGTCCGTATGAATGCCGACAGTTCCGTTACCGTTACCGACAACGGCCGCGGCATTCCGGTTGACCCGCACCCGAAATATCCGAACCTGTCGGCGCTTGAGGTTATTCTGACCATGTTGCATTCCGGCGGAAAGTTTGGCGGCGGTGCCTATAAGGTTTCCGGCGGTCTGCACGGCGTCGGCCTGTCGGTGGTCAATGCGCTTTCTTCATCGCTGGTCGTCGAAATTGCCCGCGACAAAAAACTTTATCGCCAGGCTTACGAAAAAGGCAAGCCGGTAACGCCGCTTGAGTTGGTCGGCAATGCGCCGAACCGCCGCGGCACTTCGGTTACCTTTCTGCCTGACCCCGAGATTTTTAACGGCAATTCAACCCTGAATCCGAACCGGGTTTACCGTATGGCGCGTTCCAAGGCCTTTTTGTTCAAAGGCATTCACATCAACTGGAAATGTGCGCCCGAAATTCTCAGCGAAGGCGACCAGACCCCGCAGGAGGCCGAACTGCATTATCCCAACGGTTTGCTCGATTTCTTAAATTATCAGGTCGGCGCTCGTCCGACCGTCAACCGCATGGCCTTTTCCGGAGATGCCGAACTGGCGAACGACGAGGGGCGGGTCGAATGGTCGGTAACCTGGCCCGAAGATGAAAACGGTTTCTGCTATTCCTACTGCAATACGGTCATTACGCCCGACGGCGGCACGCACGAACTGGGTTTTCGCTCGGCGTTGATTCGCAGCCTGAAGGAATACGGCGAAATGGCCAATATCAAAAAGGTGTCTCAGGTTACGGCCGAGGACTTTTTGAGCGATGCCTGCGTCATGCTGTCGGTTTTTATCCGCGATCCGCAGTTTCAGGGGCAGACCAAGGACAAGCTGACCTCGACCAAGGCGGTTCGTTTGGTGGAGCAGGCCGTCAAGGATTCGTTTGACCATTGGCTCAGCTCAGACAAGGAAAATGCCGCTGCGCTGATTGAATATGTGGTTGAGCGCGCCGAAAGCCGTAAAAAGAAAAAAGAAGAAAAAATTCAAAACCGCAAATCGCCGACCAAAAAACTGCGCCTGCCCGGTAAACTGGCCGACTGTTCGCAGGCCGCGGCCGAAAATACCGAAATCTTTATCGTCGAGGGCGATTCGGCGGGCGGTTCCGCCAAACAGGGACGCGATCGCATGACCCAGGCGATTTTGCCTTTGCGCGGCAAAATTTTAAACGTAGCCAGCGCTTCGCTTGACAAGATTACCCAGAATCAGGAAATCAAGGACATGATTGAGGCACTGGGTTGCGGCATCAAGGAAAACTACCGGGAAGAAAACCTGCGTTACGAAAAAATCATCATTATGACCGATGCGGATGTTGACGGTGCGCACATTGCTTCGTTGCTGATGACGTTCTTCTATCAGCAAATGCCGAAGCTGATTGAAAATGGACATTTGTATATCGCAACGCCGCCGCTGTATAAAATTGTTGTCGGCAACAAAAATTTCTATGCTCTGGACGATGATGATAAAGATGTAATCCTCAAAAGGGAAGTCAAGGGTAATCAAAAGGTCGAAATCAGCCGCTTTAAAGGCTTGGGCGAAATGAGCGCCCAACAGCTGAAAGAAACGACGATGGACAAGAAAAAGCGCCTGCTGCTGAAGGTCTTGATTCCTTCCTGCAACACAGAAGAGGGCAAAGAAGAAGCCTTTGAAACTCGCCGTCAGGTTGAACGCCTAATGGGTAAAAATCCGGAAATGCGCTTCAAATTTATCATTGAGCGCGCCAAGTTTGTTGATGATTTGGATATTTAACCGTGATTCGCCGAGCCGTTCCTGCCGATACGGATAAAATCATGTCGCTGTGGTTCAGGGAGAACGCGGCGGCGCATTCTTTCATTCCTCGGCGCTTCTGGGAAAATTGTGCGGAGATGGTCAGAACTGAACTGTTGCCTGCCGCTGAAACCTTTGTTTTCTGCGATAAGCGTCAGATTAAGGGATTTATCAGTCTGTTGAACGGGGATTATGTCGGCGCGCTTTTTGTCCGTGAAGATTGTCAGGGAAAAGGCATTGGCCTCAGATTGCTGGAATATGTCCGCCGGCGGCGGCCCCGTCTGAGTCTCCATGCCTATATCCGGAATGCGGGCGCGCTGTGTTTTTACCGTCGCTGCGGATTCAAGATTGTTGCAGAAAGCGTCAATGAACAAACCCAAGAACCGGAAGTCCTGCTGGTTTGGAGCCGGGGCTGCCTCAGCGGTTGCCGCAACCGTTTTCCGGGTGATTCGTAGAGGAGTCGTTATGCCGAAAATTTCAGTGATTACCGTTTGCTACAATGAACCGGAGGTCAAACGTACTTGCAACAGCATCTTAGAACAAACCTGTAAAAATTATGAATGGATTGTTATTGACGGCGGTTCCGCCGGAAAATGTATCGAAACGCTACGAGAGTTTGCTGATAAAATGACGCTTTTTGTTTCCGAAAAGGATAATGGAATTTATGACGCCATGAACAAGGGCATAGCAAGGGCGCAGGGAGAATATCTTATTTTTATGAATGCCGGCGACGTGTTTTTTCACTCGGAAATCCTTCGGCTGGTTGAGCCTTATCTGAACGGCGAAAATGAGGTTGTTTACGGCGATACGCAGTATATTAACGAAGACGGTTCTTCCGAAATTGTTTCCTGTCCGGATTCGCTGTCGAAAGAGTTTTTTATCGGTAATACCATAAACCATCAGTCTGCCTTTATCCGGCGCAGCCTTTTTGCACGGTTCGGCAGTTATGATGAAAAATTTCCGATTTTTGCCGATGTGGAAAAATGGCTGGTTTATAAAGAAAACGGCTGCCGTTTCAAACATTTGCCCGTTATCGTGGCCGGATTCTATCGTACCGGCGTTTCCAGCCGTTATACCGAAAGCTATTATGCCGAACGGCACCGCATGTATGAAAAACATTTTGACGCCGATTTTCTGAAAAAATATTTATAATTCCCGGGCAAAAATATAAATGACTTCGGAAATGTCATGTCCCGCATATTCTTTGTTGCGATTCTGCTCGGGAAAATTTTTGCCGCCCATGCTTTCGTAAAATCGCGCGGCGGGAAGATTGCCCTTAAGCATATATAAATAATGTGGAGCATAATTAATCTGTGTCTGGTAAGCCGTAAGCAGCGCCCGCCCGATTCCCTGCCGCTGTCTGTCGCTTTTGACATAAAGCGCATAAATTTCATAAACGATTCCGATATCGTCGCGAGCCGGCCCTGCTCATAAGTAGCCGGAAACCTCGCCGTCGTCATAGACAAGAATGGTGTATTTGCCGTTATCTGTTCGCTGTTGCCAGTCGTCGATTCTCTTTTCATCGGCCTTGCGTGTATTTAAAACTTCTGCGGGCAGCAGATTTTTGTATGCGGTCTGCCAAACTGCTGCATTGATTTCCGCGATTTCCCGGGCATCATCAAAAGAAGCTTTTCTGACTACAGGCATCAACTTGTTCCTTTAAATATACCATTGTGATTTTAATTGTTGATGCTGTTTTCGTCAAAATAAAAAAGCAGGATAAACCTGCTTTTTTATCGTTAATGGTGGAGCTGAAGGGGATTGCAGAGCAAAAACAATTCAGAGAAATGTTTTTGCCGAAATCAGTAGCAGTTGTTAGCAAGCGATGAGCGACAGCGAAAAGAGCGCGCGTTACAACTGGCTTGACCGAAGCGCAGTTAGGGTGCGCTTTGATGCGCGCCCTTACGAAGCAAGAGCGAACCCCGGGTTCGATCCCCTAAAAAATGATTGGATAATAACAAAAAAAAGCAGGATAAACCTGCTTTTTGTCGTTAATGGTGGAGCTGAAGGGGATCGAACCCTCGACCTATTGATTGCGAACCAATCGCTCTCCCAACTGAGCTACAGCCCCATTTTTTATTCCGGCACGGAGAGCGATTTCCAATCGCCTTGCGTACCTATGCTTCGCCGCGGTTGCTGTCGCTGCCCTTGCTCAGACAAGGATATCAAGACGTTGCAGATAAAAACGATTTATCGTTTTTACTTAGCCGCCCCAACTGAGCTACAGCCCCAAACGAAATTCTATAAATAAACCGGCTGGGCCGCCGGTTAGAAAAATGGTGGAGCTGAGGGGAATCGAACCCCTGACCTCTTGAATGCCATTCAAGCGCTCTCCCAACTGAGCTACAACCCCAAAAGTCAAACCGAATATATGCAAATAAAAACGGCTTGTCAATAATTTTTCTTATCAACGCATAAATTTATTTGCCTGTCGAAAACAAACTGCCGTCCGGACTTGATTTTTTTGTCGGCATCTCCATATTTCAATGGGCAGGAGGGAATAGATGGAATATTTATGGGTTTCTTTACGGTTGATTTATGCCTTTTTTCTGGTTCTGGTTTTTTTCCAGATATCAGGAAACAAAAGGCAGTTCAGCCAGATGACAACGTTTGACCTGATTAGCAATTTTATTCTCAGTGCTATTTTAAGCGGTTATATCATTAGCGGTAAAGCCGGTTGGAAAGGTTTTACCGTCGTTATAGCCGTTTATTTCTCTATCAATTACCTTATTAATCTGATAGGTCATACCAATTGGGGGAGGAGGCTGATTATCGGCACGCCGACGATTCTCATCGACAAAGGCAAAATTAATCGTCGTAATCTGCAGAAAATGAACATGAATATGACCGATTTTTTATCACTGCTCCGAACCAAGGATATTCATTCGCTGCAGGATGTTTCTTTGGCTCAGATTGAAATTGGCGGCAACCTGACCGTTTTGCGCAAGGGCGAAGAGGCTTTTTCCGTTTTGCTGATTGAAAATGGTGTCATTAATCATGAAAACCTGCGGCAGATACAAAAAACCGAAAGCTGGCTGCGTCGGAAACTTAAGGAAATGAAAGTCAATAAGGCGGAAGAAGTCTTTTATGCACAATGGCAGAAAGGAAAACTCTATGTCATAAAAAATTAAGGCCCCTGTCGGAGCCTTAAACTTATTATTCTGCCGCTTCCAGATATTGTTCTTCCTCTTTGGCAAAATCCATACCGTAAATGCAACAGTCATCTTTGCGGTCATAATATTCCTTTAAGACCGCTTCTCTTCTGAAGCCGCATTTCTCGTAGAATTTGCGGGTTGGATAATATTGGTCGGTATTGTCAGTTTTCACATACAGCTTCTGAGCATCGCGTTCCTTCAGAATTTCCGAAAGACGGCTGAACAGCTGGTGTCCGATACCGCAGCCGCGAAAGCTGTTTAATGTTGAAAGCCAGAAAATTTCAAACGTCCCTTCCCGGGCATCGGGAAGTTCGCCAAAACAGACATAAGCCACCGGTTCACCGCCGAATTCGGCAATGATATATTCATAACCGCAGTCTTTGTTGTGCAGTGCCTTTTCGGCCAGCTTGCGGTTAAGTTCAACGTCGCTTTCGTCAAAAAATCCGGTAGATGCTGCAATTTTACAAATGGCATCGGGGTCGTTTTTAGTCAGGTATGTTCTGAAAGTAAGCATGGCTACACTCCTTTCAAAACATTGTTTCCCCCGCAGTCAGAGAAGTCCAGGTCGTTCAGACTGGCATAGTTGAAAAGAAAGAAAAACTTTTTTTGATAAAAATTCGGCCTGTGTACTTCCGAATTTTCATTCAGACTGCATGACGCTGCAGCAGGCGTTACAATACACATAAAAACTCCATAGTTGTTAATACGGCGTATGTTTTTTGCAAAACCATACACTTCTAATATGCACTATTTTTTTGATTTTGACAACACCTGATGACGGATAATTTTTTTTCATAAAAAAACCCCGCTTAACGCGGGGTTCGTTTTTTTGTCTTGTTTACTTGACGTAAATGTGAACTTCCGAAGAATTGGCCTCGGCACTGGTTCGCGCCGCAAGAGCAATGTTGTCGGCGCTTACGCCCATGTTAACCATATCCTGAAAGATTTTGGTCGCATTGTTTTTGGCGTTGCCGCTTGAAAGTTGCTTGCCGTTGGCCGGGCTGACGGCGACAACTTCAAACATAACGTTCGGTTTTTTATTTCTGGCACTGTTAACGGCTCTTTTCAGAGCTTCTTTGTACTGAACGTTTTCTTTGTTGAATTTGGCAACAAACAACGGTTTGCTGCTCATCTCTCCGGCGTTCGTTTTAAAATTGCTGCCGCGGGGAGCGGGGGTTCCGACCAGCGGAACATTGTTTACGCCGTAACTGCCGACCTTGATGGCGCTGTTCAGGTCAATAATGTAATTTCTTGCCGTCTGAACATATTGCTGCTGACGCATAACGTCAGTATTGACCTCGTTCAGCAGGCTGTTCATCAAAATAGCGGTCTGATTGGTTTCGTTCTCCAGAATTCTTAACTGGCGGTGATCTTCGTCAACCGCACCGGAAACGCCGTAAGCTGATTTGATGGAATCAAGCAGGTATGACGTCATTGCCGTATCCGAAGCGACGCGTGCGGCCAGCTGGGTCAGGGCGTCGGTATTGGCATTCATAATCTGAATATTGTTCTGGGCATTCTGCAGCAGGGCGAACATGTTCGGGTTGCCCGGCGTTGTGCCAACCTGCAGTTTGGCCTCTATTGTGCCGACGGTTTTGTGATACTGCTGAGCGTTGGCGATAACCGAAGCTCTGATTTTCTGAAGTTCGGCGTTGTGCTGGCGAATGGCTACCTGCAACTGCGAAAGTTCATTGCGGAAAGAAACGACTTTCTGTCCGACAAAGGTACCGGTATTGCCGCCTTCGGAAACCTCTACCGGCTCAAAATTAGTCGAACCCAGCTCCGGCAGAGCATTGCCGTCGAGATCGACGATGTTCGTGCCGCGGGTTTTGATTTCTTCCTGAGAATCTGAGCCGACAAGAGACGGAAACAACGCGTCCTTGCTGAAAGAGCAGGCACTGATAACCAGCGACAGGGCTGATACCAACGACAATCTGAGAACTGTTTTTTTCATTGAATTAAGTACCTTTTTGAAAACCTGTTACATATCTGATTGCTTTTTACACTTTTATCTTCTTTTGTAAAGACTATTTTGCAAAAAAACAAGTAAGAATTTATATTTATCGTTTATTTTACATCGAACCTGAAACGAATTTTAGGTCAAATAGATTAAAATTCTTTTAAATTAATAAAAATAACACTTGCAAAAAAAAATGAATCGCGCTATTAAAGCTTTGTTGTTTGAAAAACAGATGCACCCGTAGCTCAATTGGATAGAGCATCTGACTACGGATCAGAAGGTTGTGAGTTCGAACCCCGCCGGGTGCGCCATTAAAAAAACCCTCCATATGGAGGGTTTTTTTTAATGGCCTGCTCGACGGGAGAGAAATCACAGCAGTGTGTAGCACGCCGCGCGATTTTAGACTTTTACCCGTTCAATTTTAGACTTTTGCGGCCATTTCTAGACTCTTTTAGGAGCTTTTTGACCCCGATTCTGCGCTTGGTTAAAATTTAAATACATTGTTTTTAAATTCTCCCGTTCTTAGACTCTTGCGGGATATTTTTTCGCCCTGCAGTAAGTTTTTATTTCAAGCTCTATATCCCGAGCCTATTTATAACCGGCTTAAATCGACATTACCGATTAACAGCTCTTTTGCCTGTTTGGATTGTCCTATCTCTTTTGTTGCAATCGTATATCTGGTTTGAACTTCCATAATATAAAAGGCTCTAAAAATACGACGGATTTCCGGCACGTCGTTAATACTCATTATAAATTTGCCTTTAATCCCTTTTAACAGTTTGGTCAGCTCGTCAAAATCGGCCTTGCCGAAAATTCCTTTACCATAGTCATTTTCACAATTCCAATAAGGAGGATCAAGGTAAAACAGCGTGTCCGGCCGGTCATAGCGGGTTATAAACTCCTGATACGGCAGGCATTCGATGTAAACACCGGCAAGCCTCTGGTGCAATTCCTGAATTTGCGGAATAAGTTTTTCAGAAATAAGGCGGCCGCTTCGTCCGACATCAACACCAAAAGCCTGGCCACGTACCTTTCCGCCAAAGGCGTTTTTTTGAATGTACAAATATCTGACGGCCCGTTCCAGCTCGGTCAAAAGTAGCGGCGGGGTGGCAAGCATCCGTTTGAACTCCGCCCGACTGCAAATTTTGAATTTCAACATGTCGGCCAGATAATCAGGGAATTTTTCAACCATGCGAAACATATTGATTATTTCGCTATTTATATCATTAATCGCTTCACATTTTGGCTTTTGGGTGCGACGGAAGAACACTCCGCCCATGCCCATAAACGGTTCACAATATATATTGTGCGGTATCTGTTCAATAATAGGAACTATAGTCTTGGCCAGTAGCCGCTTGCCGCCCAGATAAGGCGCAATCGGCTCTGTCGGTTTGACCTGTTCAAAATTAATAATATTTTGTGTTGACTCTGTTCTCATATTGTTCTACTTCCTTTCTGCATTTTAATTAAGATGTAAAAGAGCAGGAAGCCAGCCCGCGCGGGGCTTTCTCTGGCAGAATCGGAACTTCTGTCGGCGGGGCGTTGGCGCGCCCCGTCCTTTATTCAATTTTAGTTATTTTGAGATAACCGGTATAAAATTCCTGTCCGTAATTCGTGCCGGGTATCGGCTGATGACTGCCGGAACGCTGGCCGTTGGTCTGAATTTCCGGCGTGCCGTACAGTTCGGCCCAGCTGACGTTGTTAATGGTTAAAACGCCGTCGGCATATTGTTCGTAATTGTAATCGGTTGCCCCGGTTGCGCCTTCGGCAATAATAAAATCGCCGACAAAAGTATTCTTTTTAAGCGGATAGGTGTTTTTGTTTGTTTTGGCTCCCACTTGAACCGCAACTTCAACCGTTTTCAAGATCTTAATTTTGCCTTTGAACGCGGCACCGGAACCGCCGTCAAATCCAGACCAGCCGCCGTTGGCAGAATTTGAACCGCCGCCGGCTGCGATAACTTCGCAAATATCGCCTTTATAGAACTTGACCGTGCCGTTGATGTTATCCTGTCCGCCTTTTTCCGGCTGCGGTCGTCCTTCAAAAAGCGTTTCGCCCGTATTGTAAGGACTGCATTTGCCGGTATTAAAGACATGAAAAGTCGTTCTGATTCCGGACATGTCAGGCCTCGCTTCCGAGGCTTGCGCCTGCATAATAATTATTAAAAAAATTAAAGTGTCGGGTTAGGCTAAGCTCGGCGGAGCGTTCCCCTAGGTTTCTGCTGGTTTGCGCCATTTTAACCTCCGTTTGTTTGTGATAAATTTTATTTAGGTCTCAGATATTTCAGCAAAGCTCCGCCGGTTTGTTTCTGGCCTGCCGGAACGTTAGTGCCGGCGCCCCAGCCATATGACGAAGTCGATGCGCCGCCGGTTCCCAATCCCTGCACGCTGCCGCTGCCCGGATTACCATTGGACGCCTTTATTGTCTCTATAACTTCCAATGCCGGATTAACCGTCAGCGTACCGCCCGGGCCGCCGTTATGCCCCCACCATGTGCTGGCGCCGGAGTTACAGACAATCATTTCAACGTCATCTATAATCAGTTTGCTGACGTGAACCGAGCTGTCGGCTGGCTGTGGCCCGGAAGCAATCAGCCGTACGGTTGACTTCAGGCGCAAACGGAAACTGCCTTCCCAGGTTGCGCCGCTGCCGCCGGACGTAAATGCCCAGACCCCGCTGGCTGCATACCAGCTGCCGCCGGTACCTCCGCCACCGGTAATTGCCAGATAATAAACTCCGGCCGGAAGTTCGGCCGTAATTTCATTATTTTCAATCTGATATAGAACTTCATCACGCTTAAACGGCTCTTTTTTACCGCCAAACGGAGTTAAAGCTGTTCTGATTCCCATTTAAGCCTCGCTTTCGAGGCTTAAAAAGCCTTTACAATAATAAGTTGAATAATCAGCGGAAAGCTCTACCCCCCCCCGCATAATTTTGTTGTATTTCAATGTGTTATACTTCATTTTAACTAAACTCCTTTAGCTTTCCAATAAAAGCCGACAATTCCGGGAGCCGAGTTTGCAACACCGGCACCGTTGGTGGTGGCCGCTTTTGTAAAGTTCCCAATGTCCGTTGGCATTGCTGCCGTAGTCGATGATTTCGTCATCGGCGGCATCGCCGCTGCCGAAATCATGCTGTGTTGTTCTGATGCCTCTTGTCATTTGATGCCTTTCGTTTTGCAAAATGCCGGCAATTGGCTGAATTTATAAATTCGGTTAAAATATTCATTGGCGATTTTTTTGTCTTCTGCCGGCAGACGGCGGTAAACGCCGCCCATCGCCTGTCCGCCTTTGGGAAAATCAAGGCAGTCCTGCCTATAGCTGGTTGTTGTCGAACAGCCGAACAATGGCATCGTCATCAATATTAGGCTGGCCCAGAAGACCAGTTGCACAATTTTTTTCATAGCGGACAACCTCCTTTTCTTTGGTTATATATTGGATTTCAGCCTTGGTGGTGCCGAGCCAGTAGGCAAAAACCCATGACGCAGCCAGCGCAGCAATTAAAACAATGTATTTGCACATAACGCCTCCAAGACTTTTCCGCTGATTGTCATAAAGCTGAGTCGGATTTCCGGGCTTAACAAAGCAAGAATAAAAGCCAACAGCAGAACGACCAGAATTAAAAACTGCGTACGGCTTAAACGGCCCAGCTGTTTGACAATCGTTGATTTCAGGCTTTTCACCATAAGAACACCCCGAAAATAAAGCCGTAAATGATTTCGGCCAGATTTTTCGGCGATCCGCACCATTCAGGCAATTTATAAAGTGTCGGAACATGGTCGAACAACCACCAGCAGCCGTAATAGACCGGCGAACCGGCAAGGCCGACAATAATAAAAGACCAATCGCAAAGAACTGCGGCGGGAACAATCATCGGCAGCCCGTAACGCAGCCAGCCGTACCACCAGTCATAAAGACCGGTATATTTTGTTTTGCCGAGTCTGTCGTATATCAAATCCAGCGGCTTTCTGAACCAGCGGTCATAACTTTCCGCCGTCTGGGTAACCCGGCCACTGTCCAGAATTTCACCGGTTGAACGACTCCAGAATTGGAGTTGAATCCATACAGACAGACACAATGCCAGCCAGGCGATAGTACGGTCAAACAAGGTTAAAAACAAAGCTATGACCATGACAAAGGTTTGCAGGCCGCGGCTGTCAAACACCTTATACAGGCGTGAGCTTTCAGAAAGCGGGTTAAAACCGCCAAACCAACGGCGTAAAAACGCCCACATTAAACCGTTAATCGTTGCTAACATTTGTATTTACCTCCTCATTTTCGTTTGTTTCAGGTTTTGGAAATTTTCTTTTGACCGCCAGGCAAATTTCATAATAGGCGGCCAGCTGTTTTTGCCCGGCGGCAACCATGTCCGCGTCGCCGGAATTGATTTTGACCTGCGCGTCAAGATATTCTTCAACCGGCGGGTAGGCAGCAGCCCGCTTTTCGTAATAGGTCGGTTCCGGAACAATCTGCTTTTCCCAATGTCTGACAATCTTGTCTTCGGCTTCTTCGTAAGTCGGCAGATATGAACCGTCAGACGGCAGCGGTTCGCTGGCATCCAACGGTTTGAAGCCGTCAGCAGCCAAAAGACGCGGGCATAAATTATAGTTTGAGACATTGCCTTTGACGTTTTCCGGAAAAGAAATCTGATATTTGTTAATTATTTTAACGTATTGCATTTTGTCCTCTCTTAAGCGGTAGCCGTGAATTTAGCGTTTAACGAGCCTTCCCAGACGCTTTTGATTCTCCGAAAGGCAAAAAGATACAGGCCGGCTTCCGACATGTCTGGCGCTTCGTTGTCCGGCCAGTTGACGCCGGCAGGCCAGTGAATGGTAACCGGCGTCGGCATATTGACATAAAGTTCCAGCGTTACCACATCGTCAGCCTCGTTCTTGCTGACTGCCGACATATCAAAGCTGAAAGTCGTTTCTGCCGCAGCCTGTGCCCAACCGATGATTTTTTCGTCTTCAGCCTTAATAATGCCGTTTTCAACGGTTCGCAGGCGTTGATAAAGCGACTGGTATCGAACGCAGCCCTGCACCATTTTCTGAATTGCAGCCGCCAGCTGGCCGTTGTCATCCTCTGTCGGTTCCAGCCCGGCCGCTGTTATGGCGTTGACGATTTCTCGCTGCGTAGCGCCAAATCCGCGGGCGTCCGGCATGCTGTTTTCCCATTTATGATTGACCGGGTCGCAGTTTTCATAATCTGCATTGTCGTCTTCTGCGCCAAGGGGAGGATAATATTTCATTGTTCTAGCGTCCTTTCATCAATAAACGTCAGCCAGGTGTGGCTTTGCTTTAATTTGATAACAAAAAGTTTCATTTTTTCGATGGCCTCGTCGGAAGCTGCTTCCTTAATAAGGATTTCCCAGCAAAATATAATTTCCGGCGCACCGCATTCGTCTTTGCCGCCGAAACGGGACAGGCCAAACATAAATGGGGTATGTTCGCGAATTTTGACCGTGACCCCGAGCGTTGCGCAAAGTTCGATATATTTGGCAATCGGCAGTACGCCTTCGCTGTCGGCGGCGTTCAGGGCGGCAAGGCGTTCTTCATAAGTGCCGGTATGCGGCAGCTCAAAGACGTTTTCCCATTCTTCAAGCAAATGGAAGACCTGGCGCAGGTCGGCTTCTTTTATCAGGTCGTCCACGGATTGGTGGATTTCTGCCAGCTGTTCGGCCTCAATACGGATTTCCCGTTCGGTCACGCTGCCCGGCTTGACTTCCCAGATGACGCCGCGCGGCCGCAGCGCTTTGTGGGCAGCGATATAGCGATCGACTAGCGCCATGTGATTTCTCCCAAAATTGCCAGCTCGCCCAAACCGCACTGAATATTTGCCGTCGGTTTATACAAAGTATAATCGTCAAGGCCGGAAACGGACAGGATTGCCGCGTGAATGCTGGAAACGAGGACTTCTCCTTCAGGTTCGGACTTGTCGTCGAGCAGACCGCGGAAAGCGGCGGTAATATTGCCGCGCAGCTCTTCGTTGTCCGGCGTGATGCTTAATTCTATGTCTATCGGTTTGCCCGTCGGTCCCATAACCAGAAAACGCTGATAGGTCGGCGGCCGTAAAGAATTGATATGCGCAACGACTTTTTGACAAAGCTGTTCGTCCGGAAAACCCTGCGGCGTCATAATCCGGACAATAACCGTTCCCGGCCCGAGAGCGCAGGGATAGCACCAGGCACGATTGACGCCTTCGACCTGCAGCGCCCATTTGACGTAGTCATTATCGTTGCCGCCGTGAAAAACGTTACGGACGACTTCCAGATAACGGGCCAGCAGGTCTTTGTCGGTTTCAATATCCGCGCCGGCACCGATTAAAACGACAACCGCCTGTGTTTCAACGCTGGCAATGGCATTGGCAAAGGTCATAATTTCGCCTGCATTGCAGTTTCCGACCGTGCCGGCAACCAGACATTCGACTTTGATTTCCTGTTCGCCGCCGGTCAGGGTTACCGTTTCCGTTACCTTGTATTGAATGTTGTCTGAATTGCGGTTTAGAATCGTTCCTGCTTCAATAACAATGCCGCTGCTGCCGGTGACTTTAACCGTACCGTAAGCCGCGACGGCTTGTTTGCGGTAAATACCCTTGGCGGCGCAGTGATACTCCAGATATTCCTTTTCGGCCGTTGTCGGCACCATTTGCTTGGACATATATTGAATATATGTCTCCATGGCGTTGATTTCGTAAGCCAGAATACGCGACCGGGCTTTTTGTTCGGAAAGCGGCATTTCGTCTTTGGCAATATATCGCGCATAGGCGTTTTCGATTGAGTCAATGCGCTGAATTAAGGTTTTTACAGGCCAAGCCATTGTTCTATTCCTTTAATTTCATAAGTTTCGGATTCCAGAGGAATGATTAAAACCAGCATGTTTTTCTGTTTTTCAAATGTGACGCTGTTTTCGGTAATAAAACCGGCATCTATCAGCGGGGTCAGGCATTCCTGCAACAGCAGGTTGGCAAGACCCGCCTCGTCATCGGTCATTTTGGCCCGCTTCAGCATCCACAGCTTAGACCCCCAGCTGATTTTGGTTTGGCGACCATTGATAACCATTTCCAGGTCATCGCCCCACCAGCCGCCCTGCTGACCTTTGGCATATTCGGGCAGCTCGCTTTCGTCTGCTTCGGCATCGGTGAAAATGGCGATTAACAAAGCTTGCAGCAACGGGTTTTTAATCCTGCCGATGTCAATTTCGTTAATGTCCAGAACAGTTGTCATCCGGCCGTTACCTCCGTACTGGCTGCGGTTATGGTACCCGACCAGGTTCCCGCAGATGAACCCGACGTAACATTAACCTGAACGGCATCGCCCAGTCGGGCAACGCCTTGTCCACCACCGGCAAGATTGACCTTGCCGTTGACGGTCGTCGTTTGGGCGTCAACCGTGGCGGTTTTTGCCTTAACCGAAACGCTGTCCGCTTCAGCTGTCAGGGTTTTGGTTTTGACATTGACGGCAGTCGTTCCGCTGATATTGATAGTCTGTGCTGTCTGATTCAGGGTTGCCGGAGCCTTAAAGTCAATGATTCCGCCGTTTTTAAAGTGCAGCAGATTGCCGCTGTCGTCATACATGGCGACTTCGCCGTCTTTTAACTCTTTGAATCGCAGCTCGCGGTTGCCGATTGACAGAATGACGACATTGCCGGGATTGCCCTGAATATTGAACAGCACACATTCGCTTTTCTGTTTGGGTTTGCCGGTAAAACCGTAATTTTCAATATATTTAGCGTTGTCGGCTATCTCGTTATTAGCGGTTTCGGCCTGTACGGACTGGGTTTTGCCGTCTTTTAGCAACAGCATTTTGCCAAAGCGCACCATATTGTTTTGCCGGTCGTCATACGGTTTCATCAGGCGGGAAAACAGGGCGATGATTTCATTTTCAAGCTGTTTATCCATATCTAAACCTCCAGAAACAGGTCGGCTGCATAGCCGTTTTTGTTGTTTAGTCTAAAATCAAGCGCATATAAACGCATGGCGCCGTCTAGGTCGTGCCAGGTATCGGTGGTTTTGTACCAGTTGTTGAGCTGCAGCAGGTTTCCGGCTGTGTCAAACCAGTTGGGAATACTGACCGGCACCCGTTTTGACCAGAATTTCAGCGCACTGACCGCCGCCGGGCTGACATCGTCGCCATAATAAAGGTGGGTTTTGCCGCTGCCGGCCGCGCTGATTTTCGTGCAGACCGCCGCATCAAGACTGACATTGTCGTCAAACGGCAACTGTCCGGCAATAACAACAGTATCGTCATTTTTTTCGACCCGGCCGATTGCCAGAACGTTTTTGCCGGTAGCGACAATTCCGGACGTGCCGGCATATTCGGAACGGGAATCAATCACCAGTTGGCCGTAAGCGCCGGAATAGATGACAGAATCGGTTTTGTTGCAAAGCTTTTGAATAACCCGGTCAACAAGCTCAAATCCGTAGATGACGAATTTGGGAAGAACTTTGTCATTCCTGATTTCAAGCCCGATATCCGGACAGAGGTCGGCCAGAATGGCGGAAATCTTCTGATTATAGTAGATTTTGCCGATTTTGACGGCCTGACCGATATATTTGGCAATTGGCGAAGTAACGATGACATCCAGACCGGCACCGGCATCGGAAAAACCGGGAACAGGCTGGTAAATGTAGCCGCTGACAACCGGTTTGTCGTCAAAATAGACCACCGCTTCGGCGTTGGCCGTAATGATTTTCTTTGCCTGAACCAAACTGTCGCCGTCTTTTTCCGTAAAAGACAGGCGCGCCAGATTGGACAGGCTGTAAAGGTTTAGGCTGACGCGCAGGTCATCAAACCCGCTGAGCATATAACCGTTTACTTTGAGGGAAACATTAATCATTCTCGGCTACCTCCAGCGTGACTCCGGCCGGAACGAACAGCGGATGACGAATATTGTTGTTTTTTAGAAAAGCCGCTTCGTTGCAGTTTTCGGAATGGCAGATAACCACTGCCGGCAGACAGATGTTGGTCTGAATTTGTCTGGCATTGCAGACCGGCTGCGACTGTAAGATAACGATTGCCTGATTGACAACGTTGTGCAGATCGTTTTGAATGGTTTTGTCCTTCTCGGCGGACTGGATTATCCGGTCGGAAATTTCTTCCAGTTCTTTGATTGCCGTTTCAATCTCTTCTTTAGTGTCAAAAGGCTTGTCAGTAACGCATTCGCAGGCTTTGACGATTGCGGCCTGTTTGACGAGGTCGAGCGCGGCGGTTGTGTTTTGTTGAACTTCCGGCTGACTGTCTGACAAATCTACGCTGTCGTCAATTTTTTCGGCAATGTCGATATAGCTTTGAAAGTATTTTTTTGCGTTGGTGCTGTCTGTTTGGCTTGCAGACCAGACATTTGAGCGGTCTTTTTTAGACTTTCCGAGATTTAGATAGGACAACAGCGTGCTGCCGATGCCGCCGCTCATTGACACCAAACTGTCAAAAGTGCCTGTAAACGGGTTTGTCAGGCTGTTTAGCAGGTTATCCGCCGAAAGGTTGGATATGGCGCCGCCAATTTTGAACAGGTTGTTGACAACGTCGTTTTTTACCAGGCTGGTGATGTCGTCAATCAGAAAGGACAGGTCAAACAGCGCCAGAATATCGTCCAGCGTCAATTCCGCTTCCTGTTCCAGCTGGGTTTCGTCCAGCTGCTCGACTTCGACAACGTCAATTTTAAGCCCGGCCGCATTGGCTTTTATAAGATTTAGCGTAAATTCACGGTACCATAACCGGTTATTGCTTTTCTTGACCCGATAACCGTTGCGGGCAAATTTGACCTTAACCCGGCCGATGTCGTGGTGTTCCAGCAGCATGGTTTTTTGCTGCCGGTAAATACGATACAGTTTGGCAACAACGTTTTTATAATCCTTGCCCAGATAATAAGCCTCAATGCGAAAATCGACGGTGTCCAGCTGGCAATCGGTTTGCTGGGAGGACGTTTCGTCCGTCAGCAAAACCTTATTGCTCGTTTCCTTGGCAGACTGTCCCCAGTCGTCAGATTTGGCGTACAGGGTGATTCCGTTGATTTTGATGATGTCTTCACGCTCAAATTGCATAGTTCGGCATCCTTGTATATCCGAGGTCAACATTAATCTGGGTTTGTTGCGGCTCGCTGCTGTTCATACGGGTTATATGTGCGCCGTCACCGTCAATTCGCAGATTGATTTCGTTTTTGATTCGTGAAATCGTTTCCAGCGTTTTGGCCGCAGCGGCAGCCTCTTCTTTGGCTTGTCTTTCGCCGATGTTGTCGAAAAAACGCCCGATAAGGCCGCCGAGTTTGGCTCCCGCCGCTTCAGAGTACTCGGACAGGATTTCGCCAAAGGGCAGAACACGAATGGCTTTGCCCAGTTCCCGTCCGATGATTGCGCCGGTTTCTTCCCCGTCGGCGGCTTTTTTTAGCTTGTCGACCATACCGCCGACATAGCCGCCGATTTTCTCGCCAGCATAGGTACCGATAAGCACGCCGACCGGGCCGCCGAGAAGTCCCAGCGCACCGCCCAGCGCCATACCGACCCCGGCACCGCGATCAACGTTATTATTAGCGGAAAAGGCCTGATATAATCCGAAAGCACCGGCACCGACCGCGCCCAAACGGCCGCCCCATTTGGCAAGCGAGGCCAAGCGGCCGCCGCCGGCAACCGAACCGGCAGCCTCGGCAAAACTGCCGAGATTGCTCCGGCGTCTGAAACGGCTGGTATAACCCGGCAGCTGTGGGCCGCCAAAGCCGTTGACAACAAAGACCGGCAGCGGGTTTGACATGCTGGACAGCCCGGCTAAGCCACCCAAAGCGCTGCCTACACCGGATTTTTTACCAAACAGGGAAAGGAAAGATGCACCCATGCCGATAACTTTGGAACCAGCCCAGACGGCAGCCAGACCGCCTAACGCCGTGCCGCCATAACTTAAAATTTGCTGCAATGTTTCCGGGTCAAGCGAATTGAGTGCATCGGCCAGCGTCTGGATTGGTCCGGCCAGATTGGTGTTGGCAAAGTACATAAAAGCCGTTCTGAGCGAGGTCATTGCCGAATTGAACGTTTGCGCCACTTCTTTGGAATCGTCCAGGAGCGTCTGCGAGTCGGAGCTGGTTGTTAAAAACTCGTCTATACTTTTGAAACCGCCGGTTTGGTTATATTCAATCATCATGGCGGTCAGAGCGCGGATACCTTCCTGATCAACAGCCAGACCGATTTTACTGCGGTCGCCTTTGGTGACGCGAATTATATCTTTTGAAATTTCAATAACTGAGCGCATTCGTTTCGGATCTTCCGGATCCATAAGCCTAATACCGGAATCGAGTAGAATTTTACGCTTCATCGGGTCGTTAAAGTTGCGAATCAGTGCTTCCAGCGCGGTGGCTGTTTGTTCGGGACCGCCGGTCGCTTTACGCGTCATTTGCAGCATGGCACCCATTTCGGCAACCGCTTCCCGACCTTGGCGGCCGGTGGATGCATAAGCGGCGGTAACGCGCTCGCCCTGTGTCGCCAGGTCACGCAGTTCAAACGCGCCGGCTTTACCCTGATTGACCAGCAGGCCAAGGGTTTTGATGATTTCCTGCTGGTCTTTTATACCGAACTTTTCCATTAAATCGGCACCCATGGCGCCGACGTCTTCACCGGCAGCACCCGTTGCCGAAATGGCATAAGCCAGATTTTGCATATTATCGACGGCAAATTGCAAATCACCGGTTTTGCCGACAATTTTTTCAATAGCCGAAATCAGTTCGTCCGGTGCAATGTTTATATCGCGCTGCTGGGAAATTTTGAACAGTTCTTTGTTTAATTTTGCCATTTCCGCTTTGCTGACACCGGCTTGCAGGCGCAGACGGGTCATCCGGGTTTCAAGATCGGCGATTGATTTGCCGGAAACAGCCAGCCCGACGCTGCCAAGTATGCCGGTGGTACGGTTGAAAACCGTGCCGAGCGAAGAGTTCATCTGATTGGCGATATTGGCAACGCCCAGCAGGGAACGCCGCCCGGTTGAAGCCAGACGGTTCAGGCTTTTGGCAAACATATCGCTTTGTGTCGATACATTGCCGAGCAGGCTGAGTTCCAAAGCTGTGCGTATTGTTTTCATCTTAAAATCCGTAAATCAGAAGAACCAAGGTTGACAAAGGCATTTGCCGGGCTTCTTTGAGGGAAATTCCGGCCTTGGCAGCATCACGAAACAGACGGTAAATCTGCGGAAGCTGCCTGATTATGTCGCCCCCGGGCTGAAATCTTTTCCACCATGGCGTTGTCAATTTTTGACGCCTGCGTTTGCAGAATAATCAGGTCGGTGCGGCTCAACAGGCGGTATTCGGATACCGACAACGGCATCGGAAGGTTTCCCAGCTTGGCGATGCTGCGGCGCAGAATTTCATGCGCCAGTCTGGTCGGTGAGGTCTTATAGGTAACTTTACCGTCTTCCGTAATGACCAGTTCTTCAACTTCTGCCTCGGCATCCAGCATGTCGCCGGCGGTTAATTCGCGCAGTTCGACGTCTTTGTGAATTTCTTCGCCTTTTTTTAGACCGTTTTCTAAAGTAAACTTCAAATTAGCCATTACTGACCTCCTCACTCTCAGAAGAATGGAATTCTCCGTCATAACCCGAGCTGCTGATTTCGCTCGGCGTCATTTTGACGGCATGCGGCATCATCCACACCTGCCCGGTGTTGGCGGTAATGGTAATTGTGACGTCGTCTTTGTCGTTGATATTCTTTAGGCTCTGTCCTTTGAGCAGGCGACTTTTGTATTTCAGAACCGCGCCGGCCAGCGACGGAATGAAACAAGTGCCGTTGTTATCGTCTTCATACTGGACGCCGGCCGGTTTGAAAGCGACATCTGAAATCTTGGCAATGATTTCGCCGTCAGCCTTGACTTCCGCAATGCCGAAAACAATGTCGGGATTGTTGGACTGTGGCAGTTTTCCCATAATATTTTACTCCTTGCTATAGTTTGAATTGGATTTTGCAGGCGATAATCATCAAATTGTTGATGATGTCAGGCTGCAGCAGCTGGTCGACACGATTGACGTCAACGGCATTGCGCTCGCTGACAAGGCCGGCCTTGAAGTCGTCCAGATTCTCAATCAGTCCGGCTTTCAGCCAGTCACCAGCCAAAGCAATGGCCTCGGCCTTGATAACCGAAGGCGTGGCAATCGCCTGTCCCGGTTCGACCGGATAGCTGTCATCGGCCAGTTTGTGGCGGGGGAATTTCTGCGCCATGCGCTGAATATAGCTGTAACGCAGATAAATCAGGGTTTTGACCGTTGTCAGGTCAAGATAGGCATCGTCCGCCGCGCCGACAGAGTTCTTCTGATAGGTTGTAACGATGCGCTCAATTGTGACATTGCCGGCCGAATCGGTCAGCGTCGTCGCAACGCCATGGTTCAACAGAAGATTGCGCTCCTTAAAGCTAAAAGGGGTCTTGCTGGGCAAAATGCCGGTCAGTTTCAGAGTACGGTACTGACGAGCCGGATCCTGCTGCGCCTCAAAAGCACAGACCGCAGCAACCGCGGCGGCGCGAGCTTCCGGCATTTGCGGGGCTTTGTAGTTTTCGACCAGAACGATATGCTCGGAATTCAGGCTGTTTGACAGAGTTGTCAGCTCGGAATATGAGCCGTTGGTTGAAATATAGAGCGTGCTTTCATTGCAGGACATGGCGCCGAATCTTTCGACCAGCACATCGCGCATCTGGCGCAAATTGGCATTGTCAACATACGGGGTTGTAATGTCGGTTGCGTATTCGTCACCAAGCGCGGCCAGAGCATCGAGCAGCGAAACATTGCCGGAGCCTTCAGTTCCTTTGGCAATTTCAATCGTAACGCCGTCCGCGGTTTTCTCGCCGTCATAATAGTTCAGCTGAATGTCGATGTTGTTGCCGGCTTCGCCTTTATGCTTGGCTGTCAAAGTGATTTTGCCGGTGCTTTCCTCTTCGTCGGTTTTAGCGGCGGTGACCGGCAGCATTACTTCGGCATTAATCGCTTCAATCAGTGCATCTTGCAGAATTGCGGTCGTGTCATCGGCAGCAACCGTGACATTGACCGGATAACCGGCAATCAGCAGGTTAATCATACCGGCTGAAGCTTTGGTTGCCGAGACGGTCAGGGTATAAGTGGCTGCAGTGCCTTCTTTCTGTTCAACGGCCATGATTTTAAGCAGATTATTCTGGTTGTTTTTATCCCAGAAGGTAGCCATGCGGTGAAGCTCAGAGCCTGAGCCGGTCAGTTCAATGACCTGATTGATGTCGGTAATCTGGTACACCCGGTTATATTCGGCGGAACCGGTGGAAAGTTTCTGTCCGATCAGCAAGCCGACGCTTTCCTTGCCGGAAAGACCGCGGCGGGCCAGTGAGGCGTCAATTTCGACATAATTGCCGGGAACCTTGAGATTATTGGCAATTTCATTATAAGTTACGGTCATTGGTTATTTTCCTTTTTTGTCAGTTGAAGAAGCGGCGGCTTTGGTATCGGCGGCCGGGGTTTTGGGCGGCTGGGCGACGACAACGTCCCGGTCATTAAGCCGGCGTTGCCAGAACGGTTCGGCGTCGACATACTCGCCTTCGCTTTTCAGACGGCAGCCGTTGGGCTTGAAAACGATAAATTCCGGTTTTCGCGGTTTGATAAAAATTTTATTTAGCATTGTTTTCCTCTCTTTCGTGTTCAAATTCGACAACTGTCTTTGATTTGGTGCCGTTCACAATCCAGTCGGCGGCAATGGTCTTAAGCAAATCGGGTTCCGGCATGCCAGGCCAGCTGCCGAAGCGGTCAAAAAACACGCCTTTAAATTCAAGTTCCCAGCAAGCGGCGTTAAAATGATTGACTTTATTGTCGAATATCGGCCGGGCTTCGCCTAATTTCAGCGGTTCGCTTAAAAAGCCCAAGTCATTGCGGTTTAAGAGCCGGACAACATCGGTAATCATACGGTAAAGCCCGACCGAACCGCGGCCGCCGAAACGGGTTGAACACTCGTTTAACTTGGCGTTGCGGCTGTAGAGATAAATCAGCAGGCTGAAGCTGTAGTCGCTGCCTTCGGGATAATCCGCCTCCAGTGACAGGCCGCCGCAGGCGACCAGTGCCGCCGTCCGCCGGTTTTTAATCAGAGTGCCAAAGTCGGATAGTTCGGCTTTGTAGCTGTCGATTTTTTCGATATGATAGCCAAGTGCCGGCTTGGTATTGCCAAACGCCTGGTTAAGCCTGTCCAAAATGGCGATTTCGATTTTTTCAATCATCTAAGCACGCCTCCGCAAAAACTTTGACAGTCTCGGCCAAAGCCTCCTCGTCCTTTTCCGATATACCAAGATATGGGTTCGCCTTAATTGTTACTTTGGAGCGGAAAAGAGTTTCGCCGCCAATGGTAAAACGCAGGACTTTGCCTTTTTTTGCCCGGATAATGCCGCCGAACTGGTGAATTGCGGCATAGACCAGATTTGAACCGACCTTTGCAACGCGCTCATCGGCATCAATCAGCAGTTTGTTACGCAGGTCGCCGCTCTTGACCAGCGGGGATGTCCACTCTTTGCCTTCCGGGTTTTTCTTGGTTTCAAAGCGTTTGCGTGTGCATTCCCGCAGCGTGGTGGCTAAAGCCAGATTGAGCGCCCGCCGGTCTTTGAGTTTCCGGTTGAGGCTTTCCGCAACTTTATTAAGTTTTGACAATCCGCTGAGGTCTATTCTGACTGAAACACCCATTTAAACCTCCTACCACATATCATTGGTAAACCGGCGCGGCTGCGACTTGATAAAGACCTTGCGGCGCGGGTTGCTTTCCGTACCGCTTGGCTCATTCAGGCGGGCTTTGCCGCTTTGAATGTCTTTCAACAGGGAAATTGCGTCCTCATACCGTTGACGGACGCTTTCCGGCACGTCAACGTAATAGAGCTTGTAATAGGCAATGTCGCAGGCGGCGTCGGTCAAGATGTCGTGTTTGTTCTGCAGCGGCAGGCGATAGCGCGGGGCAACGTAGCCGTCAATCAATGCCGAAGTGGAAGCCAGCACGGCATTCAGCCGGGTTTCGTCATCCTGCGTCAGGTCGGCAATATCTTCCGCTCGGTAACGCTTCAGCATTTGTTCTTTGTCGGCGTACAGCTGCCCCATGGCGTTATTCTCCTTGGCTTTCTTCGGTCTCATTGCCGGCCGCGGCCTGTTTGAAGGCGGCAACCGCGGCGTCGCGTTCTTCCTTGCGGATGTTCAGCAGGCCGGTTTTGGCGGCAATGTCCGGGCATTTGGGCGTGGCCTCAGGGTCAGCTGTCAGCATTTCGGCAACGGCTGCCTGAATTTTGGCCTGGCGTTCTGCCTGATTTTCCTGTTCGCTTGTTTCTGGACCGGCGGAAGCCTGGGCGGAATTTCTTCCGCCCGTTTTTAGACTTTTGTCCGCTTCGGCGCGGCCGTGAGCCAGCAGCCAGTCGGCATATTTGTCGTCAAACTCGGCCACATCTCCCCGGTTTAATGCCTTGCCGTTATGAAGCAGCGGCCAGTTTTGAAGGATTTTCAACTTTTTCATGGCGCAGCTCCTTAAGCGGCAGAAACCGGCGTTTCAAACAGGAATCCACACTGTTTGGCGACAATCAGTTCTTTGATTGATTCGCCGGAACGGACTTTATAGCCGCCGCGCATGCCCATGTTCGGGTCAAAAATGCGGCCGGCCACTTTGTCACCCAGACGGGCGGTCAGGCCGAAAGTCATTCCCTGATTGTTGTCAGCATTGGAATTGATATACAAAAGGCCGCAATAGTCCTGCCAGCAGGGTTCAATACTGGCGGTCTGTCCCTGCTTGGCAACGTTGTAACGGCTGTTGCCGACAATGATTTCGGGGATTTCCAGAAGTTCGGCCAGCTGCTGGCGTGAAACGGCGCCTTTGTCTCCGGCAGTGCCGTGTACGGCCTTGAGCAAATTCGGGTTCAGGCGCAGTTTAGTCCAAACGTTCATGCTCATGACCAGGGCATTGGGAGAAACCAGCATTTTTTCGATTGCCGGAATAAAAATGGACAGAGGGTCGCAGGAAGCATTGTCAAACTGTGAAGTGCCGGACAAAGTCTGTTTGTTGGCATAGTTAGCAGGGTCTTTGACCAGCTTGGCCACCCGCAGCTCGCGCGCCAGCATGCACAAATTAGTTGCATTTTCAACGCCGCGGCCTTCAGGGTCATAGTTCTTGGGAGCGCGAGTTTTATCCCAGTTCGGCACCAGAACATCAAGCGCATGGTCTTCAACTTCGGCCGTGTGTTTAATGGCGCTGAAATCTACGGTTTTCGGAGCGGAAACGCGGCCGACTTTGGTATCGGGAACGCTGAAACCTTCTTCAAGAGGATATTCATTATAAGAAAACTGCGCTGCTTCAACCGGGATATAGGGCAGAATTTTGTCGGCAATATAGTTTTCTTTTTCGTTCTTATAGCCAATCGCAATGGCGGTCAGCTGTTCATCGGGTTCAAAAACTTGCGTGGGCATGTAAAAAACTCCTTATTTTCTCAAAAATTCAATGACGTCACCATCGGCGCCGGCCTGAAGCGCCATTCCGAACACCCGATCACCGGCTGTGGAAGAAGCGCCATAGGTCGGAGCGGTAGCTTTGGCGGCTTTGCCGTCGGCGGCTGCGGTTAAATCATCACCGGCCGCAACTGTGCCGGAAAGTTTGACTTTGCCGACATTGTCAACATTGACGTCAACGGTAGTGCCTTCCGGAGCGCCGATGTAGTTAGTGACACCGATGACCGGGTCTGTTTTGGCGGTTGTCGGTTTGACTTCGCCGTCGTTGGTGCCGAAAGTGACCAGGCGGTAGCCTTCAATGTCCGTTTCGGCGGTATAGGGCAGGTTTTTCATAAGTTTGTTGCCTTTCATTTGTTGGGGGTTACATAACAAAGTCGATGTCATCGCCGTCGACTAAATCCAGCGACCAGCCGGCAGCCAGGAATGCACACTGAAAATAGAACTCAGCGCGCTGCAACAGGGCTTCGTTGCCGCCTTCCTGCCGCAATTTGTTAATCATGGCGTGAATGGCGTCTGCTGTGTCGGCAATGCGGTCGCAGTATTCTTCCCGCCGGGAGCGGATTTCGGCCCGGTTTTCCTGAATGGCGGAAGAATTAGCTTCGGCTGCCGGGAAGGATTTGTTCTGATTGGGTTTTCTGCCTCTCATGGTCGTTTCTCCTATTTGCAAACTGCCCGCACCGCTTCGCAAAAGCGGATGTCTTTGCCGCTTTCGGCCTGTTTGGCCTGATATTCGGCCGCTTTGGCGGCAATGCCTGCGGCAGTCTGCGGGGCTGCGTCACCGTCTTCCGGCGGGGTTACTTCGGAAAAATTGACGGACGGCGGCAGCTGGTTGATAAGCGCCTTAAATGCGGTCAGGGTTGAATTTTCTTCCGAAAACTCCAGTTCGAGCTCGCTCAAGTCGTCCATGAAAGCCAAGACACTGTCCTGCATGGCTGGCAACAGACGGCCGGCTTTGACTTGATTTTCGCAAAACGCCCGGTTTTCGGCGGCCTGTTTGTCGGCTTTGGCTTTCAAAAGTTCGGCCTTGAGTCTGGCATTTTCGGCTTCTTTGGCCTGAACGGCATCAGCCAGCTGATTTTTGGCGGCCTCGACCGGTTCCGACGGGGTTTTCGGTTCGGTTTCAGGCTCGCCTTCGGAAAATGAAACTTTATGTTTGGCTCTGTCTTCAACGATTGCCGTTTCCGCATTGCTGCTTAAACTTTCGATTTCATATTCGGGAATGATGTTATCGGCCTCTTCTTGGCTGTATTTGCCAATCAGGAAGTTTTTGAGATTGCGGAACAGGCGGGCGATGCCTTTGTCGTTGTAGGCCAGCTCGGTTTCGGCAAAATCAAGCTCAAAGGAAACATCGGCATTGTCGCTTTCGGCAAAGCTGACGCTGCCCAGCCCTTTAATGGCCGGCGGCTGTGCGCCCAGAAAAGCAATATGGCGCAGGGTGAAATGTCCCGGATTGGGATTTGCCGGGGAGCTTGGAGAATAAAAGGCGGGAGAAATTTTCTTAAAAGCACCGGAATTTACCATTTCGGCAAACTCGGGGTTGACCTGTGCCGGCATGGCCCGCAACATTTTGCTGCCAGCGTCATAGCACAGCTGTTTAATCCAGCCAAAGGCCGGTTTGTCATGTTTGGGATGCCCGCAACAGATGGGGGCTTCGTGAACTTCGGAATTGTAGCTTGCGGCGATGTCTTTCAAATCGTCTTCGCTGAAGCTGATTTCCTGACCGGCTGCGTCAATGTGTGTGCCGGGTTTGAAAATATTAAAAAATTTGTTTTTCAATGTCTTTAACTCCACAGGTTTGTTGCCTATGAAGCCAAGATAATTGAAATTTAGCGCTTAAATAATGGGAAGTGTTCGTATAAAATACTGATTTGTCATTATAATTTTTTTGTTTTCTGCTTTAGCGGATAAAACACTTCCGATTTAAAGTCAAGCTGAAATTAAAAACGAGTGGTTTTTAATATATTATAATACCGTTTATTGTCCCACTAACACCCCTCTAACAGGGGAAATTTATTTTTTTCAGGCAGACGGGCGGGATTTTATGATTTTTGCTTTAAGGCGGCTTTTTATGTTTTTTCATAATATGCCGCCTTAAAACAAAGAAAGTTATTCCTCATTCAATAAAGAGGATTGGCTGTACGGCTTAGACAATCCGATAATTAAATCGAAGATGTTTTGTGCCGCCTTTCGGTTGGGTATTTTGTAATAAGCCTTAATCAGCTGGATAGTTTCGTCCCGGCTCATCGGATCCGCTTCCTGAATTTCGACTTCAGGCCATGGCTGGGGAGCGGTGTCTGAAAGCTGAAACATACGGGGTGATTGATTTGCCGTGTCCGGATCCATATCATCATAAAAGAAACTGACCGGAACATTTAAGATGTTGCCAATATCCCACAGACGACTGGCACCGACACGGTTCATGCCGCGTTCATATTTCTGAACCTGCTGGAAAGTAAGTCCGAGCAGTGAAGCCAGTTTTTCCTGACTGTATCCCAGAAGCTGACGGCGCAGGCGAATCCGGTTGCCGACATGGACATCAATCGGATTTGGGGCACCTTCCGGCGTACGGCCGCGGCGGGACGGTTTTGGTGTTTTTATTTGAAGGGTAGTCGCAGATAGTCCGTTTTTATTGTTTTTCATGGTTCCTCCTGCAATATAAGAAAACAAAACTCCGACCTGATGAAGGTCGGAGGAGTTTCGCATGCACGAGAGGTGCAGCCACATATTCGTGGCTATGCCCTTATTTCTGTGGCACTCCTCCGTCAACAGACGTATGAAGTGCCGTTAATTTCTCCTATATACCTAAACGGCGATAAAACCACAGCCCCTATACTAATGTATAAAAAGGCCAAAGGTATTAAGGTATCTCTCGAGGATGCGATTCCCCATAGGCTTAATAATTTGCGGAATTATCCGCGCAAAAGTATATCCGCGATTTTTGCAAGAATCAACTAAAATATAGATTGTCTTTTGTTTTATAATAGTATATAATAATAGCATAAAGTCAGCAGGGCAGTCCGGTAAGCGGAATCAGAGCCTTGTCTGTCTTATCCCGGCAGCTTACCTGAACCGGGATTATTTTTTATATAATAGAAGACCGTTTCGGTATTTGTTAAAATAGGCGTCTTTGGCTGCCTGAGTTTTGCCTTCTTTGGGGGTAAAGGTGGTTGTGCCGCTCCAGCCGTCGTTGGTCTTGTCAAAGATTGTCAGGCAATGACTGCCGTCTTTTCCTTTCCAGATCTTGAAATAACGTTTTTTCAGCACCCACATTCCGGCGGCGTTTTTTATCCATTGCAGCCATATTTCGTCAGGTTCTTTCAGCCCCAACGCCAGCAGTGTCATATAAGACCCGCGGCCGAATTTGGCGGCCTTGACCTTTTTGCCACGTGACAAAAATAAATCTTCATTAATCGGCATACGGTCCCCGGCTTTGTCTTCAAAAAAGCCGGTTTGACCGGGTTTAAGCCCGAACTCCTTAAGAAAAGCCGCAATATAGGCATTATCATCCAAATCGTCCGGTAATATTGCCTTTGCCGGCATTTTGGACGGTTTGGGCAGTGCCGGCAACTGGGACGGAAGTTGCAGTGTATTCGGCAGGCTGGACAACGGCGGCGGGGTAAAAGCCCGGGCACGGGCTTTGCCGACGTTATAGTCAAAACCGGGGGCTATTCCCTCCGGTACGGCTATTGTCTGTCCGGTGCGCTTGTTTTTATAAGCGACATAGTTTGTTTTGGGGCGCGGGCTGACTTTGACCAGTCCCTTGTCAACGTCGCTTTTCAGCACCTGTTCAACCCAGCATTTGCAGTTCCATGCACAAGGCGGATAATGCGAATCCCACCACGGGTCGTCAACCGGCAGGACAATGCCGTCCCATGATTTGTGTGATTCGCGGGAAGTTTCCAGCATAGAACAGCGATAGCGCAAATAAGGGTGGGTCTTGCGGGTGGCTTCGATTTCCTCCCAGCGCCCGGCGGCGTATGCCATGTCAATATTCGTGCGATATATCGTCTTTAAACGGCGGGTGCTGCCGAGTTGGACTTCCTTAACCTCGCCGGTGAGCGGATCCTGCATATTGGCGCGCCCCCACCAGCCGCGCTCTACCAGTTTGGGCTTGAGATTCTTTTTGAAACTCTCGAAAGTTTCGCCGGATACAAGGGCTTTTTCTACTTCGTTGCGAATGTCCTGCAATAGGTCAATGCTGGCGGCTTTGGCAACCGTGAAGGCAACGGCGTGTTCTTCCTGCCAAATGTCGCGCCAGTCAAAACCGAGGGCGTAGCCTTTGGATTTGAACCATTTGACAGCTTTTTCCGGCGGCATCGGGCCAAAATCGGCTTTAGTCATTGCTTATCCCCAGTTTGCCGCTGACACGGGCCTTAAAATCTGCCTGAGCCACCAGCTCTTGCAGTTTGGCAATGTTCATTTTCGGATAAGCTTCTGTCAGGCGCTCCTCAAATTCGGCGAAAGACGAACAGTCGGCCAGAATTTCCTCCACCGGCTCGACCATCGGTGCCATGACCTGCTCCCAGTCGTCGGTCAGTTCTGCGGCCGTTTCCTCGGCGGCGGTCGGTTCCGGTTCGGCAAAAGCCGTTTCTGCCGGTAAGAACGTTGTTTCCCGCTTTTTCCATTCACCGCCGTATTTTTCGTTAATATATTTTTCCGACGGTTCAAAACCCATATTATAAATTTTAGTGTCCTGGTCGGCGGCTTTCATCAAATCTTCAGGCACCTCAAAACGGTGTACCAGCTTGGGCGGTGTCGCGCCGGGAAAGTTAAATTCCACCAGCCATTTGATGACCTCGTTAAAACTTTCGTCCAAAAGCTCGGCGTCTGATTTAACAATCAGGTCTTTGACGTTTTCCTGCACTTCGGCCGTGCCGACGTAAGCACCATTTTGGCTGGTGCCTTCCTGACCGAGAATCGCCTTGGCGATAATCTTATCCAGATAGCCGCAGAACTTTTCAAAATCGCCGCCGGAATTACGAACGGCTTCCAGCAGGTCAACCGTGGTGCCGTCTTCAACGATAATACTCGTTTCCTGCGAAATGGACGCCAGCATTTGCAGCAGTTCGCGCTTTTCCTCGTCGGTGGCGCCGGTGCGGTAAGTGCCGCGGGCGGTCGGCACGGCGAACTTTTCAACCGCCACCGACCAGAACTTGAGCCCGTTGCGTTTGAGATAAACCGGCCAAAAACAGACGTGTCCGAGGCCTAAGCCGTAAACTTCATCGTCATTGTCTCCGGAATTTTTATAAATCCAGAATTTGCGCGCCGGCATGAGTTCCAAGGTGCTGAAATCTTTTTTAAGGAAAAGTTCTCCGGTGTATTTGAAGTCAAAGCGTTCCGGTTTCTTAACGTTTATCGCGGAAATGACAATCCGGTTGTCTTCTATTCTATAGAGGATTTCTGCTACTGAATAGCCGAACCAGTTGCCGTAGAGCATTTTTTTATATTTGTCTTTGAAGCCTATGTTTTTCAGGTTTTCTTCAATGAAAGCCGCGATTTCAACGTCTTTTTTGTCTTCGGTGGCGGGGACGATTTCCCAGGGCGCGGCGACGGCAGCCGCAACACGCTGCTCGATAAAACAGGCCTTAACCTGCTCGTCGTAAAGCAAATTACGATAGGTTTTAAGGCTGCCGCCGTGTTCAAGCAAAATCTTGTCCAGCGGGCGGACGACATCGGCCAGCAGCATGCGGCTTTTGAAGTATTCCTGCGCGCTTGCCAGCTCCGTACTGACAAGCGGCTGCGCTGCCGGCTGGTTTTTGCGTTTGTTTTTAGACTTTTTCATCACTATATCCCACTATAAGCTGTTATTTTCCTGATTACCCGGTGCAAAACCGATTTGTTTTCCGCTCCCAGCGAGCTGGCGATTGATACCCGGCCGGTGCTGGAACCGGCATATTTAATGCAGTTTGACCAAAGTATCTCCAGACAATCGACGCCGTCGTCATGGTCAACCACCGGCCAATGGCGCATTTGTTGAATAAGCGCCGTCTGGTAAATTAAAAAGCGGATTGAACCTTCGGCAACATGCGGCTGTAACGTTTGAATACGCAGGTCTTTGTCAACGTTCTGGCTGATTCCGATGCAGTTCAGCTGCACACCGGCTTTTTTGCCGCGCTTAATAGCCTCGGTGCGCAAAAACTCCTGATATTGTACGGTTTCGACAAACCAGAAAACGCAGTTATATTTTTTTTGATAGTAAATCATATCGCTTATAATCTTATCGGGCAGGCGTTTTTTGATAGCCGCTTCCTGAAGATACAGCACACCGATATTGCGGTCATAAAAACCGACCAGAATCGCGGACGGGTCGCGGCGGCGGCCGAATTTGCCAAGCGAGGGATCAACCGCGCCGAATGCCGGCAGCGGCTTAGCCAGAACATTCCAATAGGTAAACTGGGCAAAAGTGGCGTCGTCTCCGGAAAGCGGATCGTTCTGATATTCGGCGTCAAAGGCGGCAGTACCGACTTCAACTTTGATTTTCATCAAAGTCAAAAGGTCGCGTTTGTCCGGCCAGCTTAAAACCGCACCTTTGTCCATAGCGGTTTTATGGGCAAAATAGAATTTATCGGCCTTTTCTTCCGGGGTTTCTTTGTCTTCGGCATCGGGCTTGCCGGTTAAAATTTCCTGCCATTCCTGCCAGAGCTGCTGGTTTTCCGGCGGGGTCATAACGGCGCGGAAAATGACGCTGCGCCACAGCGGATTATTAAGCGTACGGTTTAAAACCGAATCGTAATGAAGAATTGTCCCGATGTAAAAGACGTCAAGTTTTGCGCCGGCTTCGCCAAGGTTTTTGATTGCTTTGTTCAGCCAGCTTTCCAGATTGTCGCGGTTAGTGGGGTTTTTGACCTCCTCATCGTTTTCCATATCGTCCAGAATAACCATGTCCGGGCGGTAGGCGCCGTGTTTCAAGCCGCGCACGCCTTGACGGGCACCGCGGGCTTGAACTTTGATGTTATTTCTGGAAATAAAAACGCCGACTTTCCAAGTTGAAGTACGCCCAAACGCTTCCGGAAAGTCGCTTTTAAGCCGCTGGTTAAACTCAAGCTCAACCTTAATCGATTCAATAATCAGGGATGCTTGTTCAAAGATATCCTGAATAAACAGGATATAATGTTTTTTATTATAAACAATACAATAAAGCAAAGCAATCATCAAATAGGTGGTCTTAGCTTCGCCGCGCGGGGCAGCAATCGCCTGAGAAACGCTCTTTTTTGAACGGAGAAGCGGCAGAAATTCGCGAAAGAACCACTTATGAAACAATGACGGCTCGACTGGGCGCAGTTTGCCGGTCTTCTCGTCAACTTTGGGACGGATATAGTGCGGAAAATATGTTCGGGCGAAAAATTCAAAATCGTTTTCAGCCCGCGCGCGGCGTTCCTTAACTGCGGCGGGTGAAGCGTCAAAGCCTTCGGCGATATTGTCAAGCTGCTGTTTGAGCTGCCCGGCAATCTCGGCAAGGCTTTTCATAAACTCCGATTTTGAAACTTTAGCCATAGTGTTTCGTTAGCTCCTCGCCAAACGGCTCCAAAATCTCAATAAAGGCAGCGGCATGCTGCGGGAAGTTATCCCGGACAAAGTCGCCCAGCAGCTGGATAACTTCGGTTGCAATCGACAGTTTGGACAGTTCCGGGCTGGCCATGCCGGCCGATTTCATGGTTTTGGCAAAGGCATCAGCCAATGAGGCCAGGGCATCGACCTTGTCTTTAGCCGTTAATGCGCAATCGGGAGATTTTAGACTGTCCATGACAGACTGATGAAAGACGACATAGTCGTTAATCATGGTTTTAATGAGATCGTCCCGACCACCGGAAGCAATCGAGGCCGCCGCTTTCAGTTTATCCCAGTCATCGCCGTTTTCCAGGGCTTCAGCCTTCCAGCGGCGAGCCGTAGCAATATTTTTAATCCCGGCAAGTTTGGCCGCCTGGGTTAAGGGCAGAAGTTTGAATATATAGTTTTTGCGGACTTCGTTACGCGCTCGGGTTCCGTATGCCATGCCGGGCCTCCCGTCAGAACTTACCGAACTGCGAAGTAATCAGGCTGATTGCTGCCGAAAAAACGCCGCCGCAGACAACCGAGTTGCGGGCAACTTTTTTCAAGACGTCGTCCTGTTTGGCTTCCATACGTTCAAGCCGTTTGTCAAAACTATTAAAACGCTTGTCCATGCTGGCAAGCATTCCTTTGACTTCGCCGAGTTCATGGTACAGTTTTTCGTTACTGGTTGGCATTTCTTTTTTCCTTTTCTTCCTGACAGTCAAAACAGAGCCGGCAACCGGGAACGGCCTGCTGCCGGGCAAGAGGTATCGGTTCGCCGCAAACGGCGCAGACCGGGCTGGAGACCCCGGTCTGGCGGTTTTGCCGGCGGAAACGGTTAATTTGACGTTCCAGCCGGGTTTCGATAACCGGGGCGGCAATGTCGGCCAAGTCGCTCATGAATAGGCCCTCCGCAGCCAACTGGCTAAGAATTTTTTGTTTTTTGGCTTGATTTCAGCCAACAGGCGGTAGAAACCGGCAAGTTCGGAGCGGTAAGCGCAAAGAATGGCAAACTGCCATTCAGGGCAGCCGCCGTGATTAAGCGCTGTCAGCGTTTCTTCTCCGATTTGTCCGTCTTCAGATAATTTGAACCCCACACAGTTAAGCGCCCGTTGCAGGCAAAGGTGGGCTTGCCGGGTTCCCATGTTGATGGCTGCGTCAAAAATTTTTATGGCCAAATCGTCAACGGAGATGCGGTCATAGCCATAGCGCAGCCAAAACTCGTTAAAATAAAAGTCTTCAGCATCTTTGACCGTCAAGTTTTTGATTGTTTCAACCGTTGCCTCCGGGTGGCTTTCCTTATAGGTTTTAAGGGTAATGCCGTATTTGGTAGCGCCGCCGGCATCGTCGGGGTCGTTGACGAATCCGCCCTCGTGCCCCAGAGAATTATTAAAAGCCTTGTTAAAAACAGTTTTATCCATACAAAAAACCTTATAAGCGTTGAACAAAAAATATAAATTTATCCATGCTTATAAGGTTAGGCGGTTTTATGTAAAATCTTAATGGGAAGTGTTCGTATAAAATTATGCTTTTTCAATTTATTATTTATTTAAAATCATATTTTGCATAAAAAAACAAGAGTTTTTATTTACAGAGTGCCGAATAAATGTTTGAATAAAGCAGAGCTTGATTTTATGGGGGATAATATGAAAAGCAATTCTCAGGAAGTTTCGACAGGCGAAAAAATATTAAATTTTTTAGTCAAGCTGCCGCAGTATGTCGGAGCGATAATTAAATTTATATTCTTTTTGGCCGTTGCCTTTGGCGGGGTTTTATTAGTCCGTGCCTGCAGTTAAAAAAACAGCCGGAATATTTCCGGCTGTTTTTAGACTTTTATACTTCGACACCGTATTTTTTTAGAATATCTTTAGCCTGATTTTGAGGATTCAGACGTCGTTCGTAGTGGGCGTCACCATAATCCCAGCCGGTTTGTTCTATTATATACATATCTCTTTGCGCAATGCTAATCAGGGTTTGTTCATAGTCTTGCAATTTGTTCTGTGGATCTGAAGAGACTTTTGACTTGGTGCATTTTGCTTCAGTAAAGGGCTTCCGTTCTCTGAATTCTGCCTTTTTGCCTTTATTGAACTCGGAAAATGGGCGGAAATATCCCATAACCCGCGACCAGATTTCGCATGGCTGCCGTTCACTGTCAGGCAGGTCAGTGACTGGAATTTGTCCCAGCGGCATTTGTTCAATCTTATTTTTCATAAATTGGTTCCTTACATTCTTTAAGAATTTTATTAAATTCTTTTCTTGTCATGTTATTTGTCGTAAAATATTTACGAACCTCATCAAAAGGTCGTAAATGATGTTTAAGAATGTCCAAAGCCTCTTCCCTGGCTCTTTCTTCACAAAGTTTTATGTAATCCTCTTCTGTCATATTCCAGTGAGTTGGACAATCAACAATGCTTGAAAATCTTATATATCTGCCATTTGGCTGTTTAGCGATAAATGCTCCCATTTCTTTATTCTCCTTTTGACAGCGGTGGTTTTTAGGCCGCCGCCGGTTATCTATTTATTAAAAAAATTATCAAAAATATATTTTCCTACTTCCGGAGCGACACAGTTTCTTAAAATCTGTGCTTTATTGCGGATTTGATAAGAACTGAGGTCAATTCCCAGCCGGTTTTGATGCTGGGCAATATTTGCTTTTTGGATATTATCCGGGGCAAAATCAGCCTTTGGAACTGACCGGTTAGACCAGAAATAGTGTCTCTGCAGCTGAAAGGTTGGGGCTATCAGCGGTTGATAATAGGGAATAACATTCTCAACCACCCAATCACACCGGGCATAGTGTTTTAAGAAAATTATTTCCTGCCATAACATTAAGTCGGGATAAAGCGGGGCAAATCTTATGCGTTTTCCGCGGAACCCGAAACAGTATCTTATTCGCGAATGGCTCTGACAAGGCGGCGACGCCCAGATAAAGTCAAAGTCCTGGTAATGATGAAGAAGATATTCATGCGCGTCGCCGATTATCACTTCATCATTGGGATAGAGTTGTTTATAAATTTCTGCAATCTTAGGGTTAAGTTCAACTGCTGTTATTTCGACCGGCTGACCGTTAATCATAGTCGGCCAGTCTTTTCTATTGCCGCCAATTCCGGCAAACAGATTTAATATTTTGATTGTTTTTTCCTTTCGTTTTCAAATAAGTTGAGTTGATTTTCTTCGGCCTTCCGGCGTTCCCGCTCGCGGCGCAGGGTTTCCTGCACCCAGCGGTAAGTACAGTCGGCCGACTTGTATATGTCGCAGATGCGCATGTTTTTAGACCGGAGTTCTAAAATCTTGCGTCTGCGCTCGGCTGCCCGGTTGGTTAAATCGCGCGGTACGTCTATCTGGTTGCCGCCGAAGTTTTCAACCAAGACTTCGAGCTCTTCGGTGCTGAATGCCTGCCGCAGCTCGTGCTTTTCATGCGGCATTTTGTTAGGAATATAAATCCGGCCGCCGCGAAACTTCTCAACAAGTTTTTGCGCAAAAGCAATCGAGGTTACGTCAACGACCTCTTTTAAGAATATGACGCGGGGGTTTTCATTCAGCATTAAAACTTTCCTTTATCTGGCTATCATTTGTTTCAATATTTCGATGATTTTCCGGGCTTGGCTTTCATCCAGCCACTTAACATGGTCGACGCCGGTATATTTACGGACAAAAGCGTCCAACGCGGCCTTATCCTGGCTTTTGATTTTCCCGGACCGTTGCAAAACGCCCCACAAAGCATAGATTTTGCTGATTGACGGTTTGTTCGGTTTTTCATAGGCGCGGCGTTCCCGGCGGGTTTTGTCCCGCTCTGTGCGCGGTTTTGCGTCTTTCCAGCCTTTTTCTTTTAATGTTTCGATAATTTTTTCCAGTTGTTTGTCCGTACATTTGGTTGAACTGTCTTTGCCGACCGCCTGCCGGATAATGCTGCGGTAGGTGTCATCGTCCAGTCCCAGCTGGTTTTTAGCCAGGTGGATTTTGGCGATCATGATATTACGCAGCGTTTTCATTGAATTTCTCCGAGATACCTTCGCTCCAGAACTCCGGCGGCAAGACTTCGCCGGCAAAAATTCGTTCTGCCGGGATAATCTGGGTTAAAATTTTCAAAGCTTCGGTCTCATTTTCCAGATTGCGAATGCCGAACTTTGCAAAAACGCCGTCCAAGAAAGGTTCTTCCGGGCCAGTCAGGTGTAGTTTTTTATCCTGCCAGGCGTACGGCACGCCATCCGGAAAATCGGCAACGGCAATAAAACGGTCACCGAGCAGTTTTTGAAATTCTGCGACTTTTTCCGACGTTATAAAGCCGATAATGCTTGCATTTGCCATTTTTATAATCCTTTCTTCTTAACCTGACTCATCAGCGGCAGGTGGTTAATCTCTGCCGGACGGCGGATAATAACACCGCCGTTTCGTCTCGCGCGCTTAAATTTCTGTTACATGGCAGCCTCCCGGTTATGTTGCACAATGGTTTATTTTTTCGCTTGTTTTATTTGGAGTTAGATTAGCGAAAGGTTACAAATCGGCTGCGATATCCAGCGGAATGGCTCTATATATTTCTGTATCGCCGATGCGCTCGTACACTCGAATGTAGCCCTTTGAATAGGCCACATTCATACTGTCCATAATAGCCTGTTTGGCGCGTTGCCATTTTTCGTCCTGAATATTCAGGCGAAGCAAACCATAGATTTTGGACGCCGACAGATTGCCTTGTTTGTCAGTCTCAAAGGCATAATTGACCAGCGTAACAAGCTTCGGGTCGGCTCCGTTACCCCATTCAAGGACACATTCTTTGAACAAGGCTTCGGCCGATTTTGCGGCTTCGTTGAAAACAATACGGTCGGCAAAGCTGCGGACAACTTTATATTTGCCGTCGAAACTGTAGAGCGTTAGATTGCCTTTTTTGCCGCCCAGTTTGGCCTGATATTTTTCGGCGACAATCTCTTCCAGCTCGGAAATGTCTTGCATGGATTTGACTTTGCAATCTTTCAGTACGGACTGGCTTTTTTTAAAGCGATCGACAATGATTTTGACCGTCTGGTCACGCAGCTGGTCTTGCGGTTTGACCATAGCCTTGGGAATTAACCGGCCTTTAGCGTCGGTCATATAGTCGTTTTCGTTAATTTCTGTCATTTTGGAAGCCTTCCTTAATGTTTAAGTTTTTAATGGTTTCAATACCTTGATTCAGACATTCAAGATCCAACTGAACTCTTTCCTTTGTCTCAGTTATACTCTGAAGAGCCTCTTTTTTGGTCATACAACCCGCAACAACAGCAGCTATAGCTAAACCAATAGCTACCTCAAAATTGCTTTTATTTTGTTTCATATTTTTCTCCTTAAATGTCCAAAGCGCGGCGGTAGGTTTCGAGCAGGGTTTCCTGTTCATCGCGGTCGGCGGCGTTCATTTTGCGCAGCTTAATAATGGTACGCATAATTTTGACGTCAAAGCCGGCTGATTTGGCTTCGGCAAACACGTCGCGGATATCGCTTGAGAGGGCTTTTTGCTCCTCTTCCAAACGCTCAATGCGCTCAATTAAACTTCTTAATCTGTCAACGGCCAAGCCGCCGACTTCTGTATCTGGATTTGACATTGTTTTTTCTCCTATGCAGTTTTGTTGATGGTTTTAGGGTCATTTCCCGGAATAATAAGATTTTCCTCAATATTTTTGGATATTTCACCCAATGACATGAGATTGTAGCCGAGAGAAGACAGCAATTTATTGTTTCTCTCAACCTGCTGGAAGTGGTCGCTTATCTTTTGAAGATGAAAGTCGTTTTCTCCCTTGATTTGATTAACTTTGATTTCCAGCGTTTTAATTTTCGCGCTTAAATATCCGTATCCGTTCTGGTTATAATTACTCATCGTCATTCTCCTTAAATTGTTTCATAAATTCTTTTTTAGGGTTGTATTTTGCAGGGCATTTCAAGCAAAACTGATGAAGCTTGAACAGCATCGGGTTGCTGGTATTTGTCCCTTTGCGATTGGTTTCTTCACATTTCTCCTTGCTGATTATCTTTTCAGCGAAAGGGCAGAAAATATTGTCGGTAAAGGTTGTCAGAATTTTAGTCTCAAGCTTGCTGCAATCCTTAGCCGGGTATTTTCCGGACAAATACAGACTGACACTTGAGCGTGCATAGCCGATTTTTTCAGCAACAGGGCGGACTGAACCGGCTTTACAAACCTCTTCCCGGCAAATTTTCCGGGCTAGGCTTTCAGACATGACAGCACCTCCCCGTTGTTGGGATTGTAAACTTCATTTGAACGCCGTCTGAAAATTGGTGCCAAATAACCGGGGTCTTTGACGAGTGCGTAACGCTTGAATCCGTTTGATGTCATTGCATAGCCAGGTTCCCGGCTTTTCAACTCCATAAGAAAGCCAACCCTTGTTAAAGCTCTGAGGTATATATGGAGCTGATTAAGGGCTTGTTTCTCTGAGCCGTTTCTTGCCAACATTAAAATGTCGTTAACGGTAAACTTTTGTTTGATACGTATTGCTTTCCAAGCTCGGCTGCGAAAGTCGTTTTTTTCCTTTACTGGCCACTCATAGCCTTTTTCCGGTCCCGGATTTATAATTAACGGTTTACCGCTATTTTTTAGACTTTTTCCCTTTTCTGTCAGGCGGTAGATTCCTGTCGCTGACCGGGTAACGTAACCATGTTTGATAAGGTTTCCGACGGCCTGACTGATGCTTTTGGTGGATAACTCCAATTTTTGGGATAAAAACTCAATTCTGGTCGATTTGTCGTTTATTTCCTTAAATACTTTATTCATAATTTCGCAGCTCATTTTACCCTCTGACAATGATTGGATTAGAGTTGCGGCGGTCATTCATAAGCGGAAGTCCGACCATAGCTTCATAGGTAACCATTTCAATCCCTGGATTGCGAGAGGCAAAGCGATCAATGGATGCAATGGCTTCTTTTATTTCACGAGAATAACCATTGGTAACCTTATGAATAAAAGCGACCAGTTTGTCTTCTACTTTTACATTGCACAAGGTATTAACTAAAAGCTGGGTGTCTTCAAAATCCAGTTCTTTAAATTCAACATATTGCCCGATTCGGCTGGCAATTTGCGGAAAACGCTTCAAACTATTGCGGATGATGCCCATACCTACCAAAATAAAGGGAATTTCCAAATAGTCGGACAAGTCGCGCAAGGTTTCCAAACAGCGTGAGCTTCTGGCAATATGGTCTGCTTCATCGACAATAACAGTGAATGGTTTTCCGTTTATTGAACTGGCATTTGCAAATTGTGCCAAAAGCTCAAGAGCCTGCTTATACATCCTTTCAAAGGAAAATAAAGGCACAGCATTTAATGCTGTTATAAGGTCGCGCATCATCCACTGAGGTGTCCATTCCTTTTTTGCTCGTAAATAAATGCACTCGTTGCGAACAGCCCACCAATTTACAGTCTGGGTTTTTCCCAGCCCCGGTTGTCCGTCAACTATCATTAAACAGGCTTCCTGAGCGCCACGGGTGCTTAAATCTGCGATGCCGGTCAGAAAACGCTTAACATTTTTAGTTTTGACAAACTCATTTTTCATTTATATACTATCCTTGTAATATGTTATTTCGGTCTGGTTATTTGTGGTAATCAGGCCGTTTTTATAAGCGTCTTAACCTGGTCGACGCTTATATCCTCAGCATCCAAAAGCGTAAGATATTCAGGCTTTTGGATAAGATTATCCAGGTAATTCTTGTCATTTCCGGTTAAATCTTCCGGATGAGCCAGAAGCCACTCGATTAATGAAACATCGTCAGTAAACACCGGGCGCCCAGTTGGTAAAGTTTTGGGCGTTGTTTCAATTTTGGCTTCTATGGCTGGTTTTGGGGTTTCGACAACAGAAGTAAATTCTTCTAATTCTGTTTGAACCGGGGCTTCAATCAGACGATTTTTATATTCATCTTGAGCATCATCTACATGTTTTTGCAGACGTGTAATTTTGCCCGTCAAACGTTTTGAATCTCTGTGTTCAAAATAACTCTGTGGAAAATACCCGACAGTCCCACACAATGGAGCTGTACAAATTTTTCGGCCTAGCTTTTTCTCATCGTTATGAATAGCTATTTCGTACACATAAATTTCTTTTGCTTCCGCCGGGTCGTAACAAATTGCAACTTCCTGTTCATCATACGGGGCCAATGCAACTGAAGCATATTGATTGTTGCACCAGGTTATGCGTTCGCGGCGGACTTTACGGATTTCAAAAAATCGGTTAAGCGTTTCCGCCTCGGCCGGGGTTATTCTATCCGCAGCAAATCCGTTTTCGACAGCTTTATTCCAAAACTCAGTTGGAGTATAATGACGTTTCTTATAGGTTTGGGCATCGACCATTATCGGCAAACTTGAATGTTCTTTATTATTGTACCAGTCAACATGCCTTTGACAGAAAGCTATAAAATCAGCCCATTTTATAAGAAGCTTTGAGCCTCCTATTTTTGCTATATCTTGCCGGGTTTTCTTGAAAACAGCCTGTTTTGCCTGCGGATCCATATCTGCCCCCATGTATGTCGGCAGTTCTTTAGCCGCTCTGACCCAAATAGTCCGGTGTATGCGTTCGCCGATGCCGCGTGCTTGGGAGTTATAGGCAATAGAATTTTCTTTACGAATATTCAGTCGAGATAATAAGCCAACAACGGAATCGTCAAAAAATTTATTATTGAAACCTTTACCGTTATCGACATACCAGATTGCCGGAATTCCGTGGGTTTTGATTGACATAGCCAGTGCGGCATAAACTGAATTTGTCCGCTCATTTAAGTCAATAGACCAGCCGACAACCTTTCGGGTATAGACATCAACAACCGTTGTAATTTCAGGACGGAATGGTTTGCCTGTAAGAGGGTGTTCGATTTCTGCATCAAAGGTATGACCGTCAGCCGTATAAACAGCGGTAGGCCAAAGGTCAGAAGTGTCACGAGAAACATAGGCTTTTATCTTTTTTATTTCTCGCTGCCCCATTCTCCCTTTTTCCCTGATTTGAGCCGGCAGTTTTTTTATAAAACGTTGTGCAGCAGAATAACTGGGGCACTTTTCTTCAGATATAGCTTCTTTGAGTTGGTCCAAGCATTGCTGCAAAGATTTATTCTGTGGCTGCTGCCAAAACTTTAATAGCATATCTCCCCAATCAGGCCATTCTGCTTTAGGCATTTCCTTTGCCGTAAGAGCAAGCGTGGTTCCTGCATCTTTGACTGCTTTACGCCAGTTAAAAATGGTTGCTCTGGAAATCTTGACTTTGTTTCCACTGCGACCATTAGCTCTTTTAACAATCTCAATCAGTTCCGGACGTAATATTCCATCGGAAATCATTGTTTGAAATTTTGTAATAGCGGCATTGATACCACATACCTGTGCTAATGTGTCTATTTCTGCAAGAATGGCGGCTCTGGCCTCTAATGCTTCACGTTGATAAGGTAAAAGCTGGTCGAACATCACCGCTTGTTTTTGGACTATTTCTTGTTTTTCTGCTTCAACAATTTCTGCACAAGAAGTTGATTTCAAATTTAAAATATAAGTTTGTGCATCTTTAGGTAAAGAACTAAAGCAATATTCAAAACCGCCGCCTTTTCCTGATTTTGGGCGAGATTTCCATTTTTCTCTTTTTGCTTTTGCTATTAAATGCGGCCTATATTTAGGTAGTCCCGGAATTTCCATTTCTAACAATTCCGCAACAGAAAAATATTGTTTTACCATTACAAGCTCCTTTCTTTTGCTTTACAAAGGGGTTGAAATGGTTTAAGGTGATTCGCGGAAGCATGAGGATGAAGCGGATTTCCGTCCTTATCGTAACGATTGGGCCAGAGCTCTTTTGGATGGACATTCAAAAACTGAGCAATGACTTGTTCGCCGATAAATAACGGTGCCCGAAGAGCTTTCCTGATATTTACAGAGTTGACACCAGCAAGGCGTGCTAAGCTTTCTAATGTCTGCCCTCGTTTGTAAATAGCGCATTTTATATCTTCGGGATGTAATGGTTCGTTTCTCATCATCTTTCCTTATAATCAACTGGTTGCCGCCAGTTTTTTATAAAACTTATATTGTTAGTTCGTTCGTTACTAATAACAATATAAGCCGGATTTCCGCCTATGTCAACGGAAAAACGACCGTAACGGTTGGAAAACCGACCATTTTAAATGTAACATACTGAAAAATAACAAAATATTTTTGTTAATTGAGGTAACATTATGACCGTAACAAAAGACCAAACAAACTGTAACGGTTTCGGTGAACGCTTAACCGAAGTAATTAAGCGTGCCCAAGTTACCAGAGAAAACTTTGCAAAAGACCTTGGATATGGACTAACTGCCTTAAAATCTTGGATTTCTGAAGAGACTTCTCCGAATTTGCAGACGATTTTAAAAATTTGCGATAAATATAAAGTAAATTTAGAGTGGTTAGCAACAGGGGCGGGAACGATTGAGATTGGCAGCACCTTAAGACCTGACGGCTTATCAATTAAGGTTTACGATGTCAAACTATCAGCGGGTCCTGGTTGTTTTGCAACAAATGAAAATTTGCTTGAAACTATTGTCGTTCCTAGCCAAATGGTCAATAGATATAATCTAAACTCATATTGTGTTGGGGCTTTGATTGACGGTGTATCTATGGAGCCGAAGCTTCACGATGGTGACATAGTCATTATTGACCGGTCAGTTGATACTTTTGAAGACGACAATGTTTATGCTTTCTTTTATGACGATCATTGCTACATCAAGCAGTTGCAAAAGCTCGGAAATGAATTGAAAGTCAAAAGCCTAAATCCTGATTTTGACAGCTGGATTATTCACAATACAAAGGATATTATCATTGCTGGCAAATATAAGGCGCGATTCTCTGGTAATATTTTATAGATAAAGAAACAAAAGAGTCTAAAAAAAAGCATAAAAAACCGTTATACTTTGATAAAAAAGTCTAAAATGTTAGACTGAATAAAAACTTAGAAATTTTCCCCGAAACCCAATCCCGTATTGAGTTACAAGAAGTTTACTTCAAACTGTTACGGAGTCTAAAAATGAGTGGTACCCTACACAGTGAGTTCGGGCTGAGTTTGCAGGCAGACGGGAGTATGCCGATGAGCGCAGCGAAGCAAACGAAGCAGGCGCAGACGCAGTCAAGCCAGCCCCGCCCGGGTTCTGAATCATCCCCTCCATATGGAGGGTTTTTTTTAATGGCCTGCTCGACGGGAGAGAAATCACAGCAGTGAGTTCGGGCTGAGTTTGCAGGCAGACGGGAGTATGCCGATGAGCGCAGCGAAGCAAACGAAGCAGGCGCAGACGCAGTCAAGCCAGCCCCGCCCGGGTTCTGAATCATCCCCTCCATATGGAGGGTTTTTTTTAATGGCCTGCTCGACGGGAGAGAAATCACAGCAGTGAGTTCGGGCTGAGTTTGCAGGCAGACGGGAGTATGCCGATGAGCGCAGCGAAGCAAACGAAGCAGGCGCAGACGCAGTCAAACCAGCCCCACCCGGGTTCTGAATCATCCCCTCCATATGGAGGGTTTTTTTAATGGCCTGTTTGGGGCCGAACCTGATTATTTTATTTGAAAGATTCTGAATATCCGGTTTTCGTGAAGGAGCTTGAAATTTTCGGGAACGTCTGTCCCGTAGAACTTGTTTTCGACATAAATGTCGCCCGGCTGCGGCCGTTCCTGATATTTGAGCGGAAATTTCAGAATGTTGTTCTGTCTGTCGGCGGCGCTGTTTGTTTTGAATACGAAGTTTCGCTCGGGAAAATAGAATTTATACGCCGAACGATAGTAGTCGATGATATAACTCTCATATTTGCCGTTCAGGCTGTCTTTCACAAAAACAGACAGCGGTTTTTGGGCTGTGGTCAGCCGGGAGAGGAAACGGGCTGTGTCATGGTAGGCGTCGCCGTTTTGTTTCCGGTAAAGTGAAATGTTCTGAACGGCGGATATTGCCAAAAAGGCGAAACCGAACAATGTCAGCACAGATTTTTTTTCAGCTGCGTAAAAGAAGACGAAAAGGCTGAAAAGCCCGGATACAATGGCATAGTAAGATGCAGTGTTTTCATTGTGAATACCGAGTTTCCAGACCACGAAAAACAGAAGAACCAACGAACCGCCCAGCAGTCCCAAAAGAAGGGGCGTCGCCTTTTGGGAAGAAACCAATGCCGTCAGAGCCGAAAAACAGACGAAAATTTCCAGATAGTATTTTTTCCATGCTTCGTCGCTGATATGGGCAGAAACATACTGATTGCTCTCGATTCCCAAACCAAACAGCAAATAAATAAAGGCAAAAACAGCCATTGACTGAAACATTATGAATTCCAGCGGCAATTCCTTGGCGGTTTTAAACGGATGCAGAAACGAAGCTGGTTTGACAGTGCCTCTGAACACCAGATACAGGACGTCGACGGCAAGCAGTCCGGCGTAAAACAAAATAACGGTTTCTTTGGTATAAATGGCCAGATTCATCAGTATGCAAAACAAAATCAGAAGCGAAGTTCTGGGAGCGGCCAGATATTTTTTCAACATCAGCAGGCTTGCACAGATGAAAATAAGCATCAGCCGTTCCGGAAAAATCGGATTGTTGATCCAGACCAGCGCCGGATAAAATGCTGCCAGCGCCAGGGCATACAAGCGTCGCGAAACGGGGATAAAATCAAACAGACGGTAAAACAGATACAAAAGCAGAGCGGTCTCGCCCAGAACCATGCCGCTGACAATATACATATTGTGGCTGACGGCATAAAACAAGTTCAATTCTACATTGCCGAAAGGCGAAAACCGGATATCGGAAATGCCAGTGCCTTTGCCTTCCGCGAAGTTGACCGTGGTGCCGATGCTCATCAGATCAAAATTTGCAAACAGACTCATTTCCTGACTGTAAGTAATTGCACACAGGATTATAAAGGCCAGAAAAGCCCAGACAGCGGACATTTTGTCGCTTCTTGAATTAAACAGATAAATCCGGTCGGGAAAGGAAAACGCTGCCGGACGGGCACGAAGCCATATAAAAGGAAACAGAATCAGCCCCATAATAACCAGAAAAACATATCCCCAGTAACCGTCGCGAAAATAAAAACTGAAGTTGCGCAAAAGCGTTGACAATATGTTCGGTTCAAACAGCGGGGGCGTATACATGGCATTCTCCTTTTGCTCATGCTACCGTCCAAACCCTAAATAATATTAAACAAAAATCAGAAAATTTTAAAAATAAGAAAACCCTTGCTGAGCAAGGGTTTCAGTAATGGCGGAGAGAGGGGGATTCGAACCCCCGGTACGCTGTTGGCGTACACACGCTTTCCAAGCGTGCACCTTAAGCCACTCGGACATCTCTCCAAAAATTGGTATTTTCCTTTTAATCTATTATCAGAAATTTGCAAGAGTTATTTTTATTTTCGCCGCAAAATTTTTATTCGGGTTAATTTTCTTGACTATTTGACCGCCTTCCGTTAATCCTGACAACAGAACGTATAACACGATGTGTCTTATACGTTTCAGCGCCTGATAAGGTGCGGGCTGTCAGAAGCCTCATGCTCACACGGTGCATATGTATATTTATTGCATCGATAAATATCGTGCATATATCACATATGCACCGTTTTTCCATATTCCCTGGACAATTCGGCCGGGGAGCTTTAAGCGTATGTCCAAGACCGTTTTTTTGGGTTTAAAGGCTTAAAGAGTCATGTTGTGAGCGTGATTTCTGAACTCCCCGGCCACCTTATTGAGGTGGTCTTTGTTTTATGTCTCAGGGGAGTTTATTATGACTGACCAGCCTTTAGTATCTATTGTCGTTCCGGTTTACAATACCGAAAAATATCTTTCCGACTGTTTGGAAAGCCTGTTGGCACAAACTGAAAAAAACATTGAAATTCTGGCCGTCGACGACGGTTCGTCAGACGGCAGTCCGGCCGTCTTGCGCCGGTATGCCGCTAATTGTCCGCAGATACGGATTTTTGCGCAAAAAAACGCCGGCCCCGGCGCCGCGCGTAATACGGCATTGAAAAATGCCCGTGGCAAATATGTCATGTTTTGCGATTCCGACGATATGTTTAAGCCCTCAATGTGCCGCGAAATGGCTCAGATAATGGAAAACGAAAACGTCGATTTTGCTTTTTGCGATACCGAAGAATATAAAAAGAAAGTTCAGGCCTCTCATATTCGCAAAGCGGGAATGATTGATATTTCGCCAAATAGTTTTCCCGAAATTGCCGTAGGTATCCCTTGTTTTATTTTTCGCAACGACATTCTCAAAAAGTATGGCATTGATTTTCCTTCAACCTTCTATGGAGAAGACTTTGCCTTTGCCGTGAAATATATTTTTATTTCCCGCTGTTTCTACGCTTTGGATAAAAAGCTTTATGTTCTTCGTTCGCGAAACGATTCGCTTATGCGCAGTCTGGTTGTCGGCGGAGATAATCCGCGCATGCTCGGTAATATGGACGCTCTGGCGGACATGTACGATTTTCTTGTCGACTGCGGGCTGGCCAACATATGCCGCGGCAGTTATTTGCGGATTGTCGAAAGGCTGACGGTCGGCAGTTTTGCCTATATGTCGGAAAGTGACAAAAGAAAGGCTTTTGTCCTGTTGCGAAAAATTTTAGCTCCGTTTCGGGAAAAGCTGGAAGATTTCCGCTTGCTTGCTCTGGCCGCCGACGGAAAGGAAAAAGCGTTTTTCCGCCGTCTGGGCTCTTACAACATGAGCGGAACTGTCAAAATAAAATTTTTCGGTCTGACCTGGTTTAAGGTAAAAAACAAAGCCGGCGGGCAGATTTATTACGTTGCCGGCATTCCGCTGCTCAAATTCGTACATGACGGTAAAGGCTGTCGTCGCTATGTTCTGGGGATAAGGATATCTTAGGCCGGATTTTGTTTCCGGTGGCTTCCGTATCCGGAACCGATTTTGCGCCCGATGGCTTCAATTCGGGCACCGATGCTGGTTTTGGAATGCAACGGCGTTTCGTTTAACCCGGCTTTGCCCGGATAAAGCTGATATAACTGTCGGTACTCGCCTTCGGTAACGTTTGGCATGATTACATTGGCGCCGCATTGCAGGGCGATAATTCGTCCGTCCGGGTGCAGGGTTTCCATAGCGGTGGTTGCCGGGATATTGATGTCCGGCAGCAACAGCCGCATGATGGCCATGGTTCGCAAAGACAACCGAAACGCGCGCCCGTCTTCGTCTTTAAGCGGCGTATCCGGATGCGGAATAAACGGGCCGATTCCCGCCATGTCGATATTAAGCTCCTTAAGAAACAGCAGATCGTCGGCTATCGATTCCAAAGTCTGTCCGGGCAATCCGACCATAATTCCCGAACCGACCTCATAGCCGAGTTTGCCGAGGTTGAGCAGACATTGTTTTCTTTCTTCCCAGCTCATGCCCGGATCCAAACGATGATAAAGGTCTTTGTCGGTAGTTTCAATGCGGATAAGATAACGGTCGGCGCCGGCTTCCCTGTATGCGGCATATTCCGCAAAGGTCTTTTCGCCGATGCTCAGCGTGATGGCAACGTCAAGTTTTTTGATTTCGGTCAATATCGGCTTGAGCCTTTCCTGCGTAAACCACAGATCCTCGCCCGACTGCATGACGATAGTCTTAAACCCGTATTCGCGAACGGCGCGGGTGGCCAGCGCAACAATCTCTTCCGGACTCATCCGGTAACGTTTCAGATTGCGGTTGTCTCGACGCAGCCCGCAGTAGAGGCAGTTGTTTTTGCAGATGTTTGAAAATTCGATAAGTCCGCGCAGATGGACTTCGTCGCCGACGAATTCCTTGCGCACGGCGTCTGCGGCGGCAAACAGTTCTTTTTCATGCCGGTCTTCGCCGAGCAGTGCGATAATTTGGTTTTTGTTTAATTGATGTTTTTTTGCGGCTTCTGCCAAAAAGTCGGTTTCAGACATAATTCAGTCTCAGTTTCAGTTTTTTTACGCTTCCGAAACGGTCGCGACCGTTTCGGATTGTTCCGCGCGATTCTTCTCGTAAATAAACGCCCAGACGGCCGCGGCAAAAATCAGGACCAGAAGAATACTTGAAATATATTTTTTCATTGCCTTCTCCTTATCACAGCACCCACAAGGCTATCTAATCAGTTTGCCGTTTGTTTGTCAATGTTGAGAGTGCCGGTTTAAAAATTAATTTTGATGACTATCTTTGTCTTAAACGCTTGTTACAATTCTGTTTATCATCATATAAAAATTATCATTATGGCTTTAACCGTATTTTTGGCTTTTGTTGTGGGAGCGCTGTGTCTGGAAAGATTGTTCTATTATATTTCCAACCGTGCATATCTCTTGCAGAGCCGCAAATTGTGCGCCGACGTCTTTCATCGCCACTGTCAGTGGTATGTCATCGGCGTTATGCTCTCGGCTGTCTGGCTGGTTTTGAATTTTGCTTTGCCCGCCGGACATTTCTGAACCGTCGGCGGTACATAAAAAAACGGCACTCCGCAGCAACCGGATTGCCGTTTTTTTGTATTTTGCCGCAATTACAGCTTGTTCAGCCAGTCAGTAATTTTGTTGTCGATGGCATCGTCATATTTTTTCGACAGATTGTTGAATGACGCGCCCGGCAAAATCTTTGCATTTTTGGCCTTGGCCGCAAAATCGTCAAAATAGCTGCCGAAATTGCTGCCCTGCGTGGAAAAGGGAACAACTTTCCGGCCTTTGAAGTCGTAAGTTTTCAAAAATTCCAGAACCGGTGTCGCGGCCGTATACCACCAAATCGGCGCACCGACAAAAATCATGTCATAAGCTGACGCGTCAGGCAGGTTTTCCTCTATTTTCGGATAGTTGCCTGATTTCAGCTGCCTGCGGGCGTCAAGCGAAAACAAAATGCCCGGTTTCAGCGGTTCCTTGGGCTTGATTTCATAAACGTCGGCATCGGTCAGCAGGGCGATTCTGTCGGCAATGTCCTTGGTATGTCCGCTCAACGAATAATAAATGACCAGCGTTTTGCCCAAAGTGTTGTGATAACCGATTTTCGGTCCGGCGAACTGCGCCATTTCTGCCTTGTTTCTGGCTGAAACCCGATAAAGATGGATTCCGCCGGCAATCAGCGCCAAAACCGCAATCGCCAGCAAAATATAAAGAATGTATTTAAGCATGGTTCCTCCCTCTCTGATTAACCGATAAAGGCGATTCAATCACAAAACTCCTAAAAAGGATTTAACAAAATATCTGAAGATTTCAATATTAACGAACAAAACCCGCCGGTCAGGCGGGTTTATGTGGCGTCCCCGAGAGAAATGCTAAGAAAGAACAACCGCTGCTCCGGTTGTTCTTTTCTGTAAATTCTTGGAACATCTTGTTGAGAACGGCTGCGCACAGCCGGAACGAAACTAGATGCCCAAGTGATAGTCCTCTCCGGACGAACAAAACCCGCCGGTCAGGCGGGTTTATGTGGCGTCCCCGAGAGGACTCGAACCTCCTGCCCACAGTTTAGGAAACTGTTGCTCTATCCTGATGAGCTACGGGGACACGCCGCAATTTTTATAGCCGTTTTTGCCGGTTAATGCAACAGTTATTTTCCGGCCAGCTTATCAAGAAACTTTTTTTGTATCTCAGCGATTTTTTCAACGCTGTCGACAATGACGTATTCGTTGGCGGCATGCATGCCTTCGCCGGTTCCCGAATGCATAATGACAATCGAACCGCGCTCGGCGAAAGCTCTGGAATCCGTGGCGCCGCCTATTTGTTCAAACTCGATTTCCCGGCCGAGTATATGCTCGGCAAAACGTTTATAATCCTGAATGTAGGGATTGTTTTCATCCATGACGACCGGCACGCTGGACGAAGCGATTTTATAGGTTACGCCGTTGACCATACAGTTGTCGAGGTTCTTTTTCAGATTGTCGACGCTGGAGGTCTCAATCAGGCGGAAGTCCAGCAGAGCCTCGGCGTAATTGGAAATGACGTTTGAAACCTGCCCGCCGCATATTTTGGCAATGTGTACCGTGTCAATCCAGGTATTTTCGGGCATTGGTTCATTTTTGGAAAAGTACGGATAAATTTTGCGGATGTTGTTCAAAACCGTCAGCAGATTTTCGTTGGCATCGATTCCTTCCCAGGGGGTTGAGCCGTGCGCTTCCTTACCGACCGATTCGATTTTGACAAAGACCGGATTTTTGCACTTGCTGACGATTTTCAGAATGTCGCCGCCGACGTCGTTGTCCAGTACGATTTTTGCCTTCATGTCCGGATGTGCTTCCATAAAGGCTTCCGTTCCTTTGCTGCCTTTTTCTTCGTCGGAGGAAAGGATAACGCCGAACTTGAGTTTCAGGTTGTTTTGCAGAACATGAAACATTGAGCTTAATGCGACAGCGGCAAAAGACTTCATGTCCAGCGTGCCGCGCCCGAACATTTTTCCGTCTTTGATATATGGTTCAAACATTTTGTCTTCGGCCGGAACTACGTCCAAATGGCCGAGGATCAGTACGTCAAAGTCTTCGGTTTCGCTGTTGCTTAAAAACAGTACCGGGGCAATGCCGGGTTTTTCAAAAATTCGGACCAACGCGCCGCTGCTGTCGAAAAGGTCGGCAATATAAGCAAAACATTTGCGAATTTCTTCAAGGTTTCCGGTTTCGGTGCGGAAACGGATAAGGTCCTGTGCGGTTCTGATGACATCCATCGGAATTCTCCTGTCTTAACTGAATTATTTTTACGTTTTGTTTAATATATTTAGTTATCATTACCTCAAATAAAATAAGAAAAGATTAATTAAAAGGAAAGAAAATGAAAGCGGTTTTTGCTGTTTTATTGGGACTGATGATATCTGCGGCGCCTGCGTTTGCGCAGGAAACGGCGGATGAAAGCGAGAGCGGTCTGTCCGTTCCCCGCATGGTGTCGCTGCGATCCAACCTGATTAACGCCCGTTCGGGTCCCGGCGCGCGTTATCCGATAGAGTGGGTTTATATGCAGAAAGGCGCGCCGGTGGAAATTATCGCCGAGTTTGAACTTTGGCGCAAAATCAAAGACTGGCAGGGTTCGGAATCCTGGGTGCACAAATCCATGCTTTCCGGCCGTCGTACGGTTAAAGTAACAACGCCCGGCGAAAACAATGTTTACGACAAACCCGATTATCAGGCCGGCGTTATTGCCCGGGTTGAGGACGAAGTTGTCGGTGATGTAAAGAAATGTTCCGCCGAGAGCGGCTTCTGCCTGATTAGGTTTGCATCTCTCGAAGGCTGGATTCCCAAAAGCAGTCTCTTCGGAATTTATAAGAACGAAAACATCGACTGATTTATATCTGCCGTCAAAGTCCCCGGTTGTGTCCGGGGATTTTTTTTCGCTCCGGCGAGGCTTGACAAAATTTCCGAAAAACAATAAGCTGTTCTCGGAAAACTTTATTAAATTATATATATTTTAAAACTTATTTTTATGAAGAATTTAAGAAAATCCGAAATTGTGGATTATATTCAGGAAAGATATAATCCCGAGACAATGCCGGAAATTTATTTCAAGGAATTGTCGGTTCTGAAAGATTTCAGTTTACGGGGCCTTAAACTTGCTGCCGGCGAGCGCCGCAAATTCGGCTGTTACGTTTGTCCGAAGGACAAGGCCAAGCTGGTTGTGTTCATTCCCGGAAAGAGCACCCACTATCCGGTGCCTGCCGAAGTGTTTTTCAAATTTTCCGATCCTTATGAAATCGGCGACATCCTGCGCAGCAAAAAACGCTCGCGAAATGCCGTGATTTTTACCGTCGGAAAATACGATTACCGCTATGTGCCGGGAATATGCGCTTTTGTCCGCGTCGATTTTTTCAATAAGGACTTTGTTTTGGACAAGGCCGTAAAAAAATATCGTATCGGGCGTGAAAATCTGGTTTGTGTGGCGCGCATTTTCGGCAGCGGCGACAACTACAGCGTCTTTTGGGATATTCGTCGCAAGGGGCGTAATCAGGTTTCGCATTTTTTCAAAATCTTTACCGGGCAGTTTCAGGAACATACCTATCCGCAGCCGGATACCCAGATTACCATCGGAGCCAATTCCAAAACCGTCGTCTGGAAAGGGATAATGTTCAAAATGACCAAAGGCAGGCTTACCGTCAGCTGACGTGGCCTTACATAAAAGAAAAGGGTTCTGATTTTCAGAACCCTTTTTTTGTTATTCGCCGTTTTTGATTTTTTCAATCAGTTCCTTTACCGTCGGAATTCCGTTGCGATACAGCGGATCGGTCGCAAACCGGTAAACCTGATGCCCGGCAAACAGCAGATTGTCTTTAATGCTGCCGTTGTGCCCGACTTCGTACAAGGTTTTGTGAATGCAGTAAGAACGCGGATCCGGAAGCTTTCCGGTCGTGCCGTTGGCACGCGACCAGGTTGAAAACTGGCATTGCGACAGACAGCCGACGCATTCGGCGCGATCCTGCTTCATCTGTTTCCATTCGGCCGGCGTCAGAAAGACCACCGTGCTGTCCGGCGTTTCCTGAATTTCGGTATGGCCGGCGGAAAGCTGCTGCTCTGCTTTGGCGGCATCTTCGGGTTTGATGTAGACGGTCTTGTTCTCCCGAATGCTCAAAGGATGGGAAAACTCGGATGTCTGCTCTTTGGAAAAAGCAATCTCACCCTGTTTGCGCAGAATCAGCTTTTCAAGGAACGTATTCTTGATAGCTGAGGAGAAAAAGCCGGTTGGGCTGAATTTCTGTAAAATGACGTCACCTTTTTTTACCTGAAGCATGACTTTTTTCCACGCTTCCGAAATCGGGCTCTCTTTGGTAATCATCGGACGTGTGCCGAACTGGAACGCAATTTTGCCGATGTCGGGATTGTCGATGTAATCCTGCCAGTCTTTCAACGACCAGATGCCTCCGGCCAAAATAATCGGGATATTGTCAAGACCGAGCGTGCGCAGCAGACGGCGCAGTTCGACCAGACGTTCATAAGGCGCCTGCGGCTTGGCCGGGTCTTCGGCATTGGAAAGGCCGTTGTGTCCGCCGGCCAGCCACGGGTCTTCGTAGACGACGCCGCCCAAAAATTCCCTGAAATTCGAATAAGCGCGCTTCCACAAAACCTGAAAAGCGCGTGCGGAAGAAACAATCGGGTAATAATAGACGCCGAAACGCGAAGCCAGCTCGCCCAGATGGTAAGGCAGGCCGGCACCGCAGGTAACGCCGTGAATCAGGCCTTTGGCCTTTTCCAGGACGCCGCTCAGAATTCTTTCGGAATCAGCCATTTCCCACAGCATGTTCATGTGAATGCGGCCGTTTCCGTTGGAAACCTCATGAGCGACCTGTGCCTGGGCGATACCGCCCTTGATGGCGTATTCAATCATTTCTTCATGGCGTTCTGCCCGGTTCTTTTTCGAAAAAGTCTCAATAATGACATTGCCTTTGCTGTCATAAAAATCCGGACTGACGCCGGAGAAAGTCCCCACGCAGTTTTCTCTGGCCCAAGAGCCGGAGCTGCGTCCGTCACTGCCGTTAATCCCTTTTCCACCCTCGATTAAAGGCAGTACTTCCTTACCTGAAATCATGATTGGATTTAATTGTTTCAATGTCTTATTCCTTATAAAATTTTTTAATCAGGCTTTATATAGCATATTTTTTTTGATTTTTACAGCAAAAAAAACAAAATGTTACAGTTTTGTTACACTTGCCGCGTTCAGCGGGACAGTTCCAGTAGCCCCTGCGGAATGTGGTCGATGGTAACCAGCGCGATAATCATGCAGATGAGTGCGTAAACCTGCAGCATTTGGGTCAGTGCTTTGTTCTGAAACAGGGGCATTCTGTCGCGGTATTTGTGCAGCGCTTTGTTGATGCCGAGCATGACGAAGGTTGTCAAAATGGCCTGGATGCCCAGACCTGCTTCCCGGACCGTTTCTTCAATCCCCGAAAGGATTTTGAACAGAAACGTAAAAAACAGCATATAAACGGTAATAACGGCATAGGAAATATGCTGCATACGGATGTCTTCAATCTTTTTTTCTTCTTTGTTGCGGCGCAGATTTTCCACCGACAGTGAGGAAATTTCCATGCCGCGCACCATCTGCGGGGTTTCCCGCTGTTTTTTGACGTCGAGCAGTGTTTCCTTAAAGCGTTCTTCGGCCACGCACAGTCCGCAGCCCTTGGCCGTAAAATAGGCGTGGTTGGTGTCCTTCCGGCAGGTTTTGAGATTGTGCATCAGATAATGTAAATGTTCCTGCCATTCTCTGGCCGACGGTCGAATGCCTCCCTTGACGAAGGCTCGTTCGAAAAGTTCCAGCGTTTTCTTGTCAAAATATTCATGAATAGAATAGGGGTGCGGTGCCTGATAGGTGTCGGGCCACAGGCCGTAGGCATAATGATATTGCTCAATGCGGTTCTGAATGGTCAGCATTTCTCCTTCGTTTTTCCGCGGTACGCCCGAGAACGGATGGATGCCGTTGTTCAGCAGTTTGAAAATCATGACCGCCAGCGCGAATTTGTCCTGTTCTTCGCCCATTTCTTCGCAGGAAAGGTCCATTCCTTCGGGATAAATGTATTCTTCGCTGACAAATTCTGCCGGATAGCGCCCCAGTTCCCCTTTGATGGAAAAACCGTCGCAATCGACCATTGCCACCATCATGGTATCTTTGTAAACCGAAACGTTGGACGGTTTGAGATCGACGATGTAGTGTCCGCAGGTATGCAGCGCCGCCACCATTGACGCGATGTTGTAGGCAGCGAAAACCCTGTAGGCATATTTTTCGGAAAGGCGCAGCTTCTTGCGGATGGCCTTTTGCATCAGGTGGTCGAGCGAAACCGCTTCGCTCATGTTAATCAGCGGCATCAGATAACCGACGCAGAAACCGTTTTCGTCTTCAAGAATGGCGTCAGGCCATGCAATCTGCACATATTCGGTTCCGTCTTTGACCGCCGGCGGAAAGTTCGGGCGGTTCAACAGCATGGCTTCGAGTTTTTTGCGATTGGTCGAACTTTTGCTCTTTTTATGGAAGATTTTTGCCACGCTGTTTGGATTAGCCAGATTCATGTAGATTTTTCCGGCGGCGCCGCCCTTGTTAACCAACTCGCCGAGCCGAACTTTTTCAAAATGTCCGTCGGCGTAAATGGCGTTGTAGATAACCGGCTGTTCTTCTTGCTTTTCCATTAGAGTTTGGCCCAGAAAAGAGTTTTGTCGTCATTGTTCAGCCGTTTGGCGTCCGGCGTATTGAGCGTGTTGTTCAAGGCGCGGATGGCTCTGGCCTTCTGAGTTTCGTTGCTGAGATATTCGTGAATGGGGTAGATAAATCTCTTTTCGATACGGCGAAAATCTTTCGAAAAGGCAAAACCGGTCACGCCGTCGCTCATCAGAAAAATGGCGTCGGCGTTTTCAAAGGCCGTAAACCGCAGATTTTCGCGCCAGTCGTCCATGGTGTAAAAATAGGTTTCGCAGGCAAACAAACCGTTTTCGGGACGCGAGGCGACGAAGTTTTCCGGATTATGTTCGTCCAACGCCAGCGCCGCACCGTCGCCAATATGGAAAAACAGGCCCTGCCGTCCGTTGCAGACGGTGCCGACCAGCGTTGCCGCAAAATCGTTGATGCCTTCCTCGCTTTTGGTCTTGTTGTAACGGTGGCGCAACAATTTTCCGCGCGAAACCTCAATCGCCTTGACGATTGTCCGCCGAATGTCCGAAAATTCCGCGTTTGCCAGCAAGTCTCCGACAGTTTCGCAGATAATTCGTGCGCCGATTTTGCCGTATTTGGCCGAACCGGCGCCGTCCGAAACCACGGCGACGAAATTTTTGCCCCGGTCTGTATAACGGCAGTAATCCTGGCACGGCATGTTGCGAGCCTCGTGCAGGGGGCCGGTAATGCTCGTCGCCAGTGCGCGTATCTTGCCGTTTTTAGTTTTCATTCCAGTCACCGGTGTCTTCCAGTTGGTCGGGAATATTCGGGGCTGCTTTGGATATGCAGGAAACGCTGCGGCTCAGCCACAGGAAAAATTCGGTAAATTTAAGCCCGGTCAAACGCTTGGGCGACATCAGCGAAAACTTTGCCAGCTTTTCCAGATTGGCACCCTGCGTGCCGACGGCATGTACCACGACTTTTTTGTTTTTTTGGGCGTAGCGGCATTTCTCGGCAATGATTTCCCAGTCGTAATCGGTCGGTTCGCCGTCGGAAATCAGAAAAATCCACGGCCGCTTTGACGTAATTCCGCAGCTGTCATACAGACATTTCTGTTCCTCGATTTTCTGCAAGGCAAGTTCCATCGCTTTGCCGAGCGGCGTCAGCCCGCCGGCTTCCATTTCCGGCGCTTCGAAATTCATGGCGTCGACCCAGTCGGAAGAAATGACGGCTTCGTCTTTGCCGAATGCTTTGATAATCAGCAGCTGCACGCGCGAGCTGGCGTCAATATCTTCCTTCAGTTCCTTTTCCAAGGCCTTGAGGCCGGCGTTAAGCTGCTTGATGGGTTCGCCGCGCATGGAGCCGGAACAGTCCAGAACCAGAACGCAGGGCGTACGTTCGTTGGCGTTGTCGGCAAATTCCACATAGGGAATCATGTCATTTGTCAGATTATCGTTGTCAACCATCTCAAACTCCCGGAATTTCAGCTTTTAACGGCGGGGATAGCTGTGCGGATAGCCGCTGCCTTCAATCGGCGAAGGATCGGACATTTTGCCGCAGGCAAAAACCCCGGCAATGAGCAGAAGCAGCATCAAAACTCTCAGACCGTTTTTCATTTTTATTAACCTTTTCCTTGTATCAATAATTATAATACCTATATACTCTTAAAACCGGGTAAATACAAAAGTAAAAAACAAGTTATTAATAGGCGCAGCATGAAAAAGATTTTGATTGCACTTCTGATTTTGGCGTCGACGGCCGGCTTTTCCCTGGCACGGGAAGACGGCGTCAACATTTATGACACGCCCCGCGAACCGCCGTCCCGGCCGATTTATACGGAGACCGGCCGCAAGGTAAATCTGGCGGATTTCAAGGGCGATTTTCTGATTGCCGTTTTCTGGTCGCGTTATTGTGCGCCCTGCCTGCGCGAACTGGACAATCTTAACCGCTATCAGAAGATTGTCCGCAACGACGGTATCAGGGTTATTCTCATTTCGCCGGATACGGAGTGGAATACGGTTGACGAAATGAAAAAAATGTTGAAAAAATACCGTGCCGGCGATTTGGAAGCCTATACCGACGTCAACGGCCAGCTGGCTTCCGATTTCGGCATTTTTACTTCGCCGAATACGGTGCTGATTAACAAAGACGGCAAGGAAATCGGCCGCCTGCGCGGTTCCGCGGAGTGGGACAGCGACGAGGTTGTCGAATATCTTTACAAAATAAAGGCCGAACATAACTAAAAGGACTGCCATGACTGAAAAACTCCATATATCCTGGGAAGAGTTCCATCGCGATACCCGGGAACTCTGCGCTAAAATCAAAAATTCCGGAAACTATGACAAAATTGTAGCCGTCAGCCGCGGCGGCCTGCTGCCGGCCGGCATCCTTGCCTATGAGCTGAATATCCGCAATACTGCGGTTGTCAATATGTCTACTTATGACGGCGACGTCAAGCGCGCCGCCGAAAGCTTTCAGCTTGCCGCTGCCGGGGTTGGTGCGGTTGATGAACATACCCTTGTTGTCGACGACCTGTCTGATAGCGGCAATACCTGCAATTTGCTGCGCCCGCTTTTTCCGCAGGCGCGTTTTGTTACCGTTTACGCCAAGCCCGCCGGCCGGAGCGCGGTTGACGTCTATGCCCGCGAAATGCCTGATTCCTGGCTCGTTTTTCCCTGGGATTGAAAAGCTTTTCCGACAGTCCGTTTTTTGCTTGTCAAAAGATTTTTTTTAGGATAGCATACATCATAGGTTGTATTTTACGGTGTTTTGCCGGGAAATCCGGACACTGTCTCGTTTTGAATTCGTTTTTTTAGTTTTTATCACGGAGAATAGCTCAATGACAACTTCTTCCGGACTATCTAAACCCAATATGTATAAAATCTCGCGCGGGCGCACGCTCAACGGCGAGCCAAACCCGATTGACGTCTACATCGGCCAGCGCATTCGCGTACGCAGGCAGCTGCTCGGGCTTTCTCAGGAAGCCCTGGCCAAGAAAATCGGCATAACTTTCCAACAGGTGCAGAAATATGAACGCGGCATGAACCGCATCGGCGCCAGCCGCCTGTGGGACATGATGCAGGTGCTCGGCGTCGACGCCAACTATTTTTTCAGCGGCATTGACGAGGAATTAAGCCGCCAAAGTCCGCGTAATCTCATTTTGTCGGACAATCTGCCGCAGGTCGAAAGCGAAAATCCGATAAAAAGCGACATTATGCAGGATACGGATTTTATTCGTATGGCTCGCGCTTACGAGCGTATTCAAAATACTCAGGCCGGGGAATATGTCCGCGGCCTGATTTTCAGCATTTCCAAATATTATCGGGAACCTTCCGTCACGTCATAAGTCGGGGAAGATGTTCTTGCCGCGCGCCATGCGCGTCATCTGGGTTTCAATTGAAGTCGCCAGGTTCAGTTTGCCGGTTTTGATTATGCCGCGAACCTGGTCGCCTTTGGTTGAATCCGGATTGGCGAACAGATAGCTGACCAGCGGTATTTTGCGTTCGACGCCGTTCAGCGTCTGGTGCAGGACGCCGAGCATGCCGCGCGAGAACAGGTCATAGGCCAGTTCTTCACTCATGCTGGTTGAGGAGGCGTATTTAACCACCGAGTTGATGGCGTCGGTAATGTTGTTGGCGTGAATAGTGGAAAGCACCAAATGCCCGGAAGTTGCCGCGCGCAGAACTTCGCTGGCGGTGTCCGGCGTACGGATTTCGCCGACCATAATGTAACGCGGCTTGGAACGCAGTGCCGATTTCAGCCCTTCGCCCCAGTTGCCTTTCGGCGGCAGGGTCTGTTTGCATAGTCCCAGACTGCCGCCCACCGAGTGATAAATGCCGTCCAAAGGCATTTCGGACGGGTCTTCAATCGTGTAGGCAAAACCGCCTTCCATGGTCAGAAATTCTTTCAGCAGGCTTGATATTGCCGTTGTTTTGCCGGCGCCGGTCGGTCCGGACCACAAAATCAGGCCGGAAGCCGTGCTCAGCGAAAGCAGATGCGTTGTCAGTTCATGATTGAAACCCAGCGAGGCGAACGGCGGAATCTTCTGCGGCATTTTACGCGCGCAGTATTGCACGCCGTAAAGGGCAACCGAGCGTTCAACGCGGTAGAACGTCCGCTCAAACAAAACCGAATAGCTCGGATTATTGCCGTCCCATGATTTTTCAACCAGATTGTAAAAAGCTTCAAAATCTTCGGCTTCGATAATTTTCAGGCCGTTTTCGGTCCGGTTGTCGCCGATAAAGGCCGTTTTGTCCGGCGTAATGTAAATATCGGAAAAAGGTATGTCATTAAGTTTTACCATCGTGTCCTCGTTGTCTTAACCATTTTGGACTACAATAGCATAAGATGTTTTAAGAAAGATTAAAAGAAAGCGAATTTGTTACTGGAAATACCAGCCGATGGCACAGGTTGAAGCCTCGCGGCAGGTACATTTGGCAACCGCTTCGGAAATGGTAATCGGCAGGTCCGTGCCGGTGTAGGTTTCGGCGTCCATTTCGGCCAGCGCCAGTTCCTGATCGGAAACCCGCATACCGATCAGGCCTGCGGAAGAGCCGGTTCCCCAGTCGGAACTCGCCATTGTCACGCAGGCTTCCTGCCCAAGTCCGTTATATACAATCTGAAAGGCGGCGCCGGCGGTTTCGCGGTATTTGGCTTCGCCGAGCAGCACGCTGCCGGCAAAAACGTTGGTAACCGTAGAATCGGAGGCCTTCATGTCCGGCGAAATCACGCCGTAGGAAATTGCTTCTTTAAGCGTCAGTCCGGAATAGTTGCGCTGACCGGAATAGAGGGTTTGAATGGAGGCGACCAGCATTGAAATCTGATCCAGGCTTTTGCCGACCTTAAATTTAATCATTGCCCGCGAATAGCCGGCGATGCCGCCGATGGACAGGACGCCGATAATGGCCAGCACCCCGAGCATTTCTACCATTGAGCGGCCGCTCTGGCTGCCGTCTGTTCTTTTGTTATCCATTGTACATAATCCCCTCTGTACATGTTTTGCAGCATTAAAATATAATATCTGTTGAAAATAAACGTTTTTTTTGACTTTTTAACAGAGGCTCCGTACCGCCGTCAGATACGGAGCCGTAAGGAAGGGCAGAACCGGTATTACAGATAAGTCCATTGAATGGAGCAGGTAGCCGTCGTACAGTTACAGTTGGCAGCAGCATTGATTAATGTAACCGGCAAATCCGTACCGGAATACGTTGTTCCACCTTTGTCCGAAGCACTGACCGCCATGTTGACCAAACCGGAAGACGAACCGGAACCCCAGTCGGAAGTTGCCATCGTGACGCAGGCTTCCTGACCCAGACCCTCGTATTTAATCGTGAATGCCGCATCGTTGTTGCCGTTTACCGCGGTCGTACCAATCGTTACGGCACCGGCAAAAGCGTTGGTAATAACTTGGCCGCCACCGTCCATTTCGCCCGGGATAATGCCGAAAGAAATGGCATTGGCATTGCTCAGGCCGGAATAGTTGCGCTGGCCGGAGAACAGTGTACGGATGTTGGCGACCAGCATTGAAATCTGGTCCATGCTCTTATTGATTTTGAACTTGGTCATCGCCTTTGAATAGCCGGCGATACCGCCTACTGACAAAACGCCGATAATGGCCAGCACGCCCAGCATCTCCACCATCGAACGTCCGTTCTGTTCGTTCTTGTAAATATTTCTCATTGCCCTTCTCCTCATGAACACACACAACCTTTATGATTACACTATATCTGAGAAAACGCTGATAAACAATCCTGTCTTTAGTCATAAACAAATTTGTGTATATCAAAGGTCATATATGACTTTTGAGCGGTTATATACCTGTTTTTTGGGCGCAGCGTGGAGAGCAGCTCCGGTGAAGCTGCGAGACGGCTGTGGTGTAGTCCTGCCGGTGCTGCGGTCAAGCTGGCAACAGCTTGTCATATTCAGGCTTGTTTTTCCTTACAGTCATATTCGGGCTTGACCCGAATATCCAAGAAATAGATGCCCGAGTTAAACCCGAGCATGACGGAAATGCTTAACCGGAATTGAGCCCGACAATGACAAGAGAGAATGAAAACCGGGGAATGACAAAGAAAAAAAGCTCCCGAAGCGGGAGCTTTCTTTAATCAGGGAAATATTACAGATAGGTCCATTGAATGGAGCAGGTAGCTGTCGTACAGTTACAGTTGGCGGCGGCATTGATTAAGGTAACCGGCAAATCCGTACCGGAATACGTTGTTCCACCTTTGTCCGAAGCACTGACCGCCATGTTGACCAAACCGGAAGACGAACCGGAACCCCAGTCGGAAGTTGCCATCGTGACGCAGGCTTCCTGACCCAGACCCTCGTATTTAATCGTGAATGCCGCATCGTTGTTGCCGTTTACCGCGGTCGTACCAATCGTTACGGCACCGGCAAAAGCGTTGGTAATAACTTGGCCGCCACCGTCCATTTCGCCCGGGATAATGCCGAAAGAAATGGCATTGGCATTGCTCAGGCCGGAATAGTTGCGCTGGCCGGAGAACAGTGTACGGATGTTGGCGACCAGCATTGAAATCTGGTCCATGCTCTTATTGATTTTGAACTTGGTCATCGCCTTTGAATAGCCGGCGATACCGCCTACTGACAAAACGCCGATAATGGCCAGCACGCCCAGCATCTCCACCATCGAACGTCCGTTCTGTTCACTTCTGTTTAAATTTATCATAAGACTTTCCCTAACATGTAGAATACTTTTACATACACACTAACAGCTAATGGTTAATAAATTACAAATTTATTCAAAGTTCCATAAAATAATGCTTTTTTTCCGGCAAATTTTTGCGGCTTTTTCTTTGCTTACCGGCAGGGCGTTTTCGCCGCCCCATTGAAAAACGGTTTCTTCGTCGCCGTTTTTAAGAGTAACGGAAAGCAGCCCGAGCTTGATTTTTTCGCTCAATGGATAAACGGCCATGTCAACGCAGTCTTTTTTTGACAGATTTTTGAAGGCGATGTAAAAACTGCGCATGCCCGGCATGACCATACTGCCGTTTTCGTCGCCGCCGACGCTGATTTCCGCAGCAACCGGGCTTGTCAGGCGGCCGTCACGAAGCATGGCAGACGGAGCAATCTGCTTTTGTATGACGTTTTCGGTTGAAAGCCCCCAGTAGTCCGGCCGGTTTTTATAGTTGCGGCGAATGTTTTCGGTCAGCTGTGCCAAATTGTCCATCGCGCCGATAACCCGTTGATTCGGACGGCTTGCCGCATACCAGACGCCGGCAATAATCAGTAAAACCGTCAGCCCTGCCGCCAACGGCGTGGGGTAGGTTTTAACAAATTTTTCAACGCGGCGGCAAAAATCGGTCATTTTCATCTTTAAGCTCCCATTGAACTGGTAATCTGGTCTTGCATCTGGAACACGCCCATAACCGCCCAGGCAATGACGCCGCCTACCGAAAGCAGGGCAACCATGTTCAAAATGGACGCCTTTTGCTCAATCAGATAGACGGATTCTTCCAGCCAGTCGTTGGCTAAGGCTTCCAGCGCTTCTTCAAAGTTGTCCAGTTCCGAATAGATTTTCAGGTCGCTGATGATTTCCTTGTCAGGAAAGTCAAGGCCGGTTTTGCTCAGCGCCTGGCCAAGGTTGTCACCGTTATTGATGAAAACCAGCGTTTTGTCAATACGTTCTTTCAGATACCGGCTTGAATCCCGGCGCAGGGCGCGCAAAGCCGTCGAAACCGGCGTACCGCCCTTGACCAGAGCCGACAGAGCCAGCAGCCAGCTGATGCCGGTAAAGACCTTATACAGCGACCATGGCGGCAGCCGGTCGATAATTGCGCGGATTGTTCCCGTCCAAATGCCGATGGTAAAGTAAATGACCGCCATAACGGCCGGCAACGAAGCAAAAGCTACCGCCCAGTAGTTTTTAATCCAGTCCGACAGGTTTACCAGCGTCAACGCCATGCCGCGCCAGCGTACCGTCGGCGCCGCGTCAATCATCGGCGGCACCATGTAGACGCCGATACCGTAAATAATCAGGATGGCCATCATAAACAGAAACGACGGATAGGCGATGGCGCCGATAATCGGGCGTATCATTTTGGTTGAACCCTCGGTAACGCGAATAAGGTTCATTAATGCGCCTTCCAGGTCGGAAACGTCGCCCACCGAAAGCATCAGCCTTTCGCGGTCGGGCGCCCAGCCCTTCAGCGCGTCGGAGAACGGCAGACCGTTTTGCAAGGCCTTGGCCCAGCTGGCAATGGCGATGGCCATCGGTTCGTCAGGGTTTTTGCCGCCGTTGGAGGCGCCGTCATGCAGCATGTCCAGCGCGTTCATCAGCGAAAAGCGGTTACGCATCAGCGAGGCGATTTTGCGATAGATTTTCAAACGCGTCTGGTTTGAAAAATTGCAGATCATTTTGGCATAATAAACCTCAATGGCGTTCAGCTGCTTCATGGCGCGGGCCATGGAGGCCGATCTGCGTTTGCTGTCATCCTGAGCCATAGTAAAACTCCCTAATAAACCGGACGCTGGTCAAGCAGGCCGCACCAGCGCTCGACTTCGTCCAAATCAATATATCCCTTGAGCATGCGCTCAATTGCGGCGTCTTTCAGCGGCCGTCCGTTCAGGTCGCTGGTCCAGTAGTCGATGGCCTTTCTGGTTTCGCCGTTGATCATCAGTTCCAGAAACATTGCGTCCGGCAGAATGATTTCCGGAACGCTCATGCGTCCCTTAATGCCTCGGCCGTCGCAAAATTTGCAACCCGGCCCGCGCATATAGGTATTTTCAATGCCGAAGTCGCCCAACGCGACTTTCAGGCGCTGTACCTGCGGCATGTTCAGTTTTTCTTTGACCGAAACCCGGCAGTGCGGACACAGCTTGCGGAACAGACGCTGCGAAATCAGGCCTTTCATCAGTTCCGGGTCTGCCAGCATATAGGGCTGAACGCCCATGTCGCGGAAACGGGTAATGATGGCCGGCGCCGAGTTTGCGTGCAGGGTCGACCATACGCCGTGGCCGGACAATGCGCCCTTGAACGTCAGTTCGGCGGCTGCCAGCGCGCGGATTTCGCCGACCATAATAACGTCCGGGTCGGAACGCAGCGCCGCCGACAGCGCTTTGTTAAACTGTTCGTCTTTTTCTTCTTCGTCGTTGGCGTTGGTAACCGGCATCTGCCGCGCGCCCGGTATCGGATACTCCGGCGGGTCTTCCACCGTAATCAGATTGATTTCGTAGTTTTTTTCCTGCAAAAGCTTAATCATGTTACGTTGCAGGGTCGTACTTTTTCCGGAACCGGTCGGGCCGGCGATGATGTTCAGGCCGATTGGTACCGCACGCAGACGATAAAACAGGTTTTCTTCATATTCGCCGAAACCCAGAGCCGCCAAATCGCCGGAACCGTCAGGATTGTCGTCCGCATACAGCAGACGCATAACCAGATACTGCGTGCCGAATGCAATCGGGTTGAACTGCAAACGGATGGCCAGCACGTTGTGCGGCAGCATCAGTTTGCCCTTTGAACCGCGCAGCGGCGTGGAACCCAGTTTTTGCGCGCCCTGAAATTCGTTTTGCGCATAGTTCGCGTCCGAAATGTCCGCCGAGGCAAACGCCGCGCGCACGAAAGATTCGCCCCATTCCTTGTTATATTCCATTTCTGTCTGCATCATACCGTTGATGCGGAACATAATCTGCGTGCTGTCGGCGACGACGATGTGAATATCGGAAACTTTCTGCGAAGCGGCTCGGGCGACCACGTTGACAAAGTCCTTCTGCATCTGCAGCTGGTTCAGGTCTTCGTCGTTCTCCGAAATCGGCTGGTTGCGCTCGCCAAAAGCGTATATGGCGTTCAGTTCGTTTTGCGAAACGTAGCGGGGTTTGCCGATGCTGAGTTTTTTCTTGCGCGCCAGAACCTCAAAACTTAAAACGCGGCCGTCGAATTTATGTGATTCCGAAACCAGAAACGTGCCGTCGGAAAACAGCGCCAGCAGGCGGCGCGTGTCATCGTTGATAACCAGCGAAGAACCCGGCAGCGTCAACAGCCTGTTGCCATGACCAAAAAGCTGGTCAAGAATATTGACCGGCTTTTCTTCAACAGTCTCGTCTACCGCCAGATTGGTGTTCCTTTTAAGAATACCGGTGTCCGGCTGCTGCAAGCTGTCTTCGTTGTTTTCGGGTTCATCAACCATTATGCCTGCCTATCGGACGAACATGCCGCTTCCTAAACTCGGAACCCCCTTGTTGACCATGGTTGTGTTACGGAGCTCGGCGTTGGCGTTCGGTTTGGCTGTCGTCTTGGTTTTTTTGCCCTGAATATCCGATTTTACGGGTTCTTTTTCCAAAATTCCGCCGGCGGCAAAGTAAAGATAATCTTTCATGCCGTTGATTTCAGCCCGGACATAGGTCTGAGTGATTTCGTCAATCCTGTGGCCGGTCTGCAAAACGGTACCGTTGCGAACCATAAATGAGTCGCCGCCTTTGTTAATCAGTTTGGCCGTCAGGTTTTCGCCCTTGCCGCGGATTTCCATAATGGCGTATTCCTCGGCCAGTTTCGGCAGCTCTTCCTCTGTTTCCGTAACCACGACCTCGGGCTGGGCAAACGGATTGGTCTTGTCGTTTTTCTTTTCGGCGATTTCGGCTTCCAGACGCGATTTCAAAATCGAAATCTGTGTCTGCAGGTTTTTGACTTCGCGCTGATAGTTTTCCTTGGCGGTTTCGGCGTCTTTCTGCGCTTTGGTTGCCAGAGCCGAAATATGCGCCATCTTGGTCTTCAGTCCTTCAATCAGGTTCTTTCTGTCCCTTTCGACGTTTTTAATCTGTTCATAGAGTTTGCCGTTGTTTTTAATCCATTCCTGCTTTTCTTTCAGCATGGTTTCCTTGTAGGCTTTCAGAATTTTTTCCTGTCTCAGGCGTTCCATTTTGGCCATCGCGTCCATAAGCGCTTTTCTTTCGCGCAGGATTTTGGCTTCCTGTTCTTTTTCCCATTCAATGCGTTTGCGCTCTTTTTCTTCTTTTTTGGCTTCTTCTTCTTCAAGGGCTTTCTGACGCTGGGCTTTTATCGCCGCAATCTCGTTTTTGATTTTTTCACGGCGGAGTTCGAGAGTCAACAAAGCCGTCTGTTTTTCCAAATCGGACATCTGCGAAAACAGCTTGTTGTCAATCTGGTCCAACAGTCCCTCGCCGAGATTTTCAACATCCGGCGCGTCAATATTTTCCACGGGATCCGGCTGTGCGCCCGTATCGGCGGGCAGGACGTTGGGGCCGTTCATCGGTGCGTTCGGGCCGATAATGGGAAGATTGGCATTCGGACCGGTTAACGGCATGTTTGCGTTCGGTCCCATCAAAGGCATGTTGGCATTCGGGCCTGTCAATGGCATATTCGCATTGGGCCCCGTCAGCGGCATATTGACGTTGGATGCGGCGGCGTCCGGTGCGTTCGGGCCGATAAGCGGCAGATTGTCCTCAACCGGCTGCGGCGTATTCAAATCCGGCACTTCCGGCATATTTTCCTGCTGACTGTTTTCATCCGGGTTTGTCAGCGGCTGATCCTTGGGAAGACTGTCCGGAGCCGGGAGTTCGTCCGGCAGCGACAACTCGTCGGGAATACTTCCGTCAACGCCGAGAAAATCGGTGTCGTTAGAGAGCTGCGGCAGTTCATTGGTCTCCAAAGTCACGTTTTGCGCATGCAGGTTTCCGGCCGCCGTCATGCTGATGACGGAAACGCCCAGAGCCAGACACAAAAGCTTTTTCAAATTACAAAACATAGATTGCTCCCTCATATTCCCAAGTTTTAGCACCGGTATTGTATCTAATCATAGTAATCTCAAGTCCTGAAAATTTTATTAATAAATCGTTCCAAATCACCGGATTGTGTGTCGACGTAAATTTAAATTTTACCGAACGGTACACGTTCTGCTGCGGCGAAGTGTAGGAAAAACTCGACAGGTTGACGGTCTGTCCGATGGACTGAAACAGGTTGTTCAGGGTATTTTTCAGGTCAATGTCGGTTTTCAGCGGCGGTGACGAAATCTGGCGGATTTTATCCAGCGGTACCGATGCAATCAGGCTGTTTCCGTCGTCGGAAATCGAACGTCCCGAGAACGTGATGCCGGACATGTCGAGCGCTTTTTCAATCCACGAAATCCGCCCGACCTGCCGTGACCATGAAGTCGTCAAACCGCCCGGCGTACACGAAATGTTGCCGATAACCCAGCCCGGCGGCATAATCGAAACTACGTCCTGAACTGCCTTATAGCAGTTTTTCATAACCTGTTCAGGGTCGGAAAGCTTCTCCCAGGGCTTGATTTCCGGCGGCACCTCGACGGGCTTGACCACTTTGGGGGCAATCGGCGCGATAATCGGCCGTTTCGGCGGCGCCAGAAAAATGCCGTTGATGATGCTGGAAAGCAGCCACAGGCCGATAATCGCCGAAATCGCGATAACCAGCATCAGCTTGGTGCCGCGCAGCGCCTTAATCTTTTGCAGCTTGGCGCGCATGCCCTGCGACATGAGTTTTTTGAGGTCGGGATATTCGGTTTCCTCAATTCCCCATTCCGGCGGTGCGATTTTTCTGCCCCAGTCCGGAACGGCCAGCATTGACAGAAACTGGTCTTTGGCTTCCTGTTCGTTCAAAAACAGCATATCGCCGTCGGAAAGGATAATGTCGTTGCGGATACAGGTATACCACCAGCCGTTGTCAACCTTGAATACCGCCACAAACGAAGATCTGTCGGCCATGGCCGTCGCCAGCGTGACCGCCGCGACGTTTTCGCCGCTCTTGTAGCCTTCTTTCGAGGCGCAGATACCAAACTGCGGCGCTTTGCCCTGCTTTATGCAGAACAGGTCGGCGCCTTCCATAACGCCTTCCGAGGCCTCTCCGACTTCCGTAAACGGATCGTCCTTGTTCTGTAACGGCTGCCAGAATAAGCTTGTCGCATAGGTAACGCCGTCGAGTTCGATATTCGTACCCCAGGTACGTCTGCCGTCCGCGTCGTAGTCGTCGTCTAATAACTTAGCTTCTTCCAGCACTGTTTTGCCCTTCCGAGATTAGTTGCCGCTCATTCTGGATTCCGGTGTCAGCGGGGATTCCAAAACAACCGGCGTTAACATGATGACCAAAATGCTTCTGGTCTTTGTGGCTACGGCCGTACCGCCCAGCAACGAGTTGGTTGCCGAACCGACGCCGGTCTTGGTCGCTTCGTTTTCAACGCGTTCATAACCGGTCAGAACCAGCGTTTCGCCTGATTTCAGAGCCACTTCCTGCGTAAAGCCGCGGGATTCGATAATCGGGTTCTGAATATACTGGCCGCCCTGGCCGCTTTCTGTGTCGCCGCCGCCCAGGTCAACCCTTTCCAGCTGAATCAGGTCTGACAATGTCAGGTTAAACATCAGCAGCAGTCTTCCGTGTTCCAGAATGCGCGGCAGTACGTCCAGCGTAAAACCGGTTTCGATTTCTTCCGTTTCGGTCGAAATATCGTAGTAGCTTGCGTCGCCGCCGCTGTTGGTCTTGGTAATTTCCGAAACGTAGTTTTGTTTTTTGATAACCTGAATCGGCGCCGGTTTGTTATTAAGTGTCGTAACCGTACCGGATGTAATCAGGTTGGTTGTGCCCTGGCTCGACAAAGCTTGAATGGCGCTGGTAACCGTCCAGTTGCCGGGCAGGATTGTCATGGTCAGGTTTTCGGTAATGTCCGTGCCGAGGCCGGGAACGCTGGCCAGACCGAGCTTGGTCTTGCCGTCGTCGAACGCGGCAGTCAGGTTCAGGCCGTACTGGTCGCTGTCGTCAATGTTAACCTGCAGAACCTTAACGCTGATGGCAACCTGCCGCGACAGGCGCGCGTTCTGCTCGTTGATGAATTTTGCGACTTTGGCAATATCGTTCGGGGTCGCCGTAATCGAAATTGTGCCGTTGGCCGGATCCATGGTCAGCTGCGAACCTTTGTCAATCATGGATTTGATTGATTTTTCAATGTTGCCCCACAGTTCAATTTCCGCCGAGCTGGCCAAAGTCAGCGAAGAGCTGCCGCCGCCGCCGGAATCCGTCGACGAACCGCCGACGTTGACCGACAGGGTCGGTTTGGTCGGCAGGCTGTAAAGGACAAAGGTTCTGGTCTGGTACTTATAGAAATAAATTTCTTTCTTTTCATATTTCCACCAGATGCCGAAACGCGAGGAAATTTCGTCCAGCAGGCCGCTCAGGGGACCACGGTAGGAAACCAGCATTTTGTTCGGTTCGGTCCAGTCTGCGCCGACCGTGTTGGGGTTCGGCTTGTTCTGTGTGGCGTTTTTCAGTACGTCGGTTTCCAGTTGCGGTGCGTAACGTACTTTCAACGACGTGATTTTGTTAATCATGTCGCCGATTTCATACAGCGTAATCGGCCGGTTGGAGATAAGCGTAATGCCGTCTTTGGCTTCCAGATAAGAGGGAACCGGTTCGCCGTCATATTCGATTTCGCTGGTGTCTCCGAGCCAGATGTCGTTTTTGACCCGAACCACGTCGGTTGTAATCGGTTTTTCCGGAATTTTGGCCTTTTCCTTCAGGTCAATAGTCGCCTCAACTTCGCGTTCAATAGTCGCGTCCATGCTGGTAGACAGGGAGCATGATGCCGCAAAGACGACAACAGCCAGACCCAGCCCGAATTTCTGTAAGTTATTAATATGCATTCTCATCCTCCATGGTCTCGACAACTAAGACGCGGTTTCCTTTGTAAAATGTGGCAATCGGTGCCGGCCGTGCTCTCGCAAAGGCTCTGATTAAGGCCGAACTGACGTCGGCGAAACGGCCGCGGAACATGGCCCCCGCCGTTAAGGTATAGTTGCGGTTGGAGTTCCATATTAATCTCCAGCCGGCCCTTTCGCTCCACTCGGTCAACAGGGCTTTGAGCGTTTTTCCTTCTTCGGCGAGCCAGTCTTCAACCGGATCTTCGCCGGCGGCCATTCCGGCCTCGTCGCTCTGGCCGTTGTCCTCGGTCAGCTTAATTTCCTCTTCGTAATCGACAACTTCGTCTTCAATGCTCGGCGGAATGGATGCGGACAGGTTGTTGCCTGCCGCGGCCTGCGTGATGTTCTGGTCGCGGGGCGTTCTTTCGCCGTATTCGCGGTAATCTGCCGCCACCTTGGTATAGTTTACGAACTCATTTTCGTCGGCGCTCGGATCCACACTCTGAAACTCGGAAGTCTGGTAAGTGTTGCCGGCGCAGCTGTTGGGATCGGTGCATACAAAATTGTCCGGCGCGGGTTCCATAATGGTTCCGCGGCAGCCGGATGTAACAAATATGCTGAAGAAACAAGCGGCTAATAAGATTGTCTTGTTCATTCTGAGGTTTCCTAAGCTGTATTTTGTCATATTTTTTTACCTATCATACATATTGAAGAATAAATAATCAAGCGCGGTGCTTTACTTATTACCATGACTGGTAGTATGCCGCCTGGTCTTTGCTCTCCTTTACGTCCCTGTCAATGTTGCTGTTAATTCTTACCGTCCTTATAATAAACGAGTTTGGTTCGCGGGTTGTGAATACGGTATTGATTTTACGATAATCTACACCCTTATTGGTTAAAATATTATGTAGCAGGTTCAGCCTTTTCTGCTGCAAGGCATACGAACTGGTGCCGTCAATGCGGATTTCCAGAATAACCGAACGGTCGGAATTGACTTTGTTGGCGAAAGCCTGAATCCACTTCAGCGTCGTTCCTGAAATCTCGGCGCGGTTGGGTTGAAAAGCCAGCCGCATTTCCGCCGGCAGGATTTTGGTCGGTTTGTTTCCGTCTTTGTGCCGGCCGACCCTTCCGGTAATCCGGTCGACAAAACTGTTGCCTCCGTCTTCTTCGGCGGTTTCTTTGCTGTTGTCTTCCGTTGAACCCCCTCCCGAAAACAGAGAGGTAATGCTTTTGAGCAGTCCGCCCTTGCTTTCTTTTTTGGGGCTTTCCGTCGGCATGCTGACGCTATCCTCTTTGGAAAGCTCTTTTTTTATCTGGTTTGCCGCTTCCTGCTGGTCGTCGGTTTTGTTTTTGTCGTCTTTGGAAGATTCCAGCTGCGGAACCAGATTTTTTTCGTTCAGAATGTCTTCCGGAATGGGAATCAGAATATTCTGCACCATGTCGGCGGCCAGTTTGACGCTTTTGCCGTCTTCGGCCGTGCCTTGAGGAGCTTCAAGCGCAGCCTGATCTGCGTCTTTGTAATATTTGGCGTCCAGAACGGCGTTGTTTTTGGGAAACTTTGTGCCTTTTGCCGCAACCCACGGATTGTCGCTGCCGCTTTTTTCGGCCATGCTTTCCCAGTTTTTGCCCGGCTGTTGCTCTTCTGCCTTCGGCTCCCGGTGGACAATGCCGTCGGCGGCATTGTCTTTGTTGATCATGCTGCTTATCGGCGTATTGCCGCTGACCATGGCAATCTGATCCTTGTCGGCCGTCCTGGCGACTTTGAAGCTGCCCTCGGTTGCGGCAAAGTCTTTTTGCAGCGGAATGAGCAGGTTTTGATCGTTTTCTTCAATGTCATAATTGTCGCTGCCCTTGTCGTAACCGCCTTCGTCGTTGCTTTCCGCAATCGGGTTTATGGCTTTTCTGGCCGGCTCCCTGGTTTCGCCGCTGGCAATCAACAGCGGTTTCGGCGCATGCAGTTCGTTCTCGTCGACGCTGTAGTCTTCGTCGCCGGCATCCCAGCCGCCCTGGTCTTTTTCGTTTTCGGGGTCGGTTATCGAAATAACCCTTTTCTTCGGCGCCTCTTTTGCCGGTGCCGTTACGTCTGCGGCGGCAAGCTGTTTTCCGACGGAAACGGCGGTTTCTTTCTTCGTTTTCTCGCCGTCATAAACCGGAGGAGGGGTGTTCATGATACGGTCAAAGTCGGCGGAAACGAATTCCTTGCCGGATTGGCTTGCCGGCTCCGCCGGCATATCGGCAATGTCTGCCGCGGCAATTTCAAGCGGAATGTCGTCGAAAGCGGGTTTGTCTTGTGTTTTTGGCGCCTTTTGAACGGCCGGCTCGGCGGAAGGGGTGGGCAGCTTTGCCGGCGCGTAAACGGTTTCGGTTGCCTGCGCCGGTTTTTTCTGCGGCGGCAGGCTTAAGGCGATTTTCTTAATCGGGCGAACTTTGGCGGAAACGGCGCCGCCGGCGTCGCCCATGAAAAACAACGATATGTTTTTGCTGGGAATTTTAACGTTTTGAGAGGTTGCTTCCGGGGTATAAAAAAACAATCCGTTTATTGTGAATAAAATAAACAGTGAAAAAACAAAGCTGCAAACAAAAGTTTTAAAAGCCGTTTTTTTCATAAATTATAAACCCCTCTAAACTCTAGATAATTCAATATGCGACTCTTGGCAAGCAGATATGAATTTATGCACAAATTTTGTGGATTCTTTCCCCTTGGCGGACATAAGGCCTGCCGTTATGGCAAAACGGAAAATTTCCGTTTCGCCGTTTTGCTCTTACTGCCACTTTTTGCTGCCGATTTTTCCGGCATTGGCCGAAAACGTGTTTTATGTGCCTGTTGTTAGAGAAAAATTTACCATTCCGGGCGTAAAAATAAGGGTGCTTGGACACCCTGCTAACTGTGAATTTTTTGTTACAGGAAAAAATATTAAGCCAAAACAACAGGTTATCTCTTTTTGGACTGGATGATTAATGCTGGAAAAAAGTTTAAAAATTAGCTATTCTAAAAGAGTATAAGAAGTTTTGCTAAATTAATTTAAGGAGAAAGATTATGCGATTTTTAAAGAAAAATTTTTGGACCCTCAGCTGTCTGGCATTAGTAATGGTTATGGCAGTTAGCGGCAACGCTCTGGCTGACGGCAATACCCTGATGGAAACCGCTCAGACAAAAGCCAAGAGCGTATTCTCGTCAGTTAAAACCATCATCTTCATCGTCGGCGGTTTCGGTCTGGTCGGTCTGGCTTTCCAGGCTATTTTCGGAAAAGTAAAATGGCCTTGGTTCGCTTCTCTGGCCGTCGGTCTGGCTATTCTGGCTGCTGCCGGTTCCATCGTTGAATACGCTACCGGTTCCCGCGATGCCGGTCTGGAAACAACCTTCGGTGACATCTAGTCTGACCGCTTGATGTGAACTGACTGATACTTGAACTAAGGGAGGCAAAAATGGTAAATTTTAAGCAAAATAAACCTGAAGGCCTCCCTTTTGTTCGCTCAGACGCAACAGAAACAAACAAAATTGCAAAGGTGGTGAGTAAAATGTTGTGCGTAAAATTAAAGAAATTCCTGTTTCTTTCCATGTTGATGTTCGTGGTTTCTTCAGTTTTATTTGCAACGGACTCATACGCGTTGTTTGAAACCCTGACACAGTCAGGTACCGAAATCTTTACCGGCATGCGCGAGATTATCTTTGCCGTGTCCGGTTTTGGTATCGTTGCCGTTGCCATCGGCGGTTTCTTCGGAAACCTGAACTGGAAATGGCTGAGCGCAATTATCATCGGCCTGGTTGTTATTGCAACCACTGCCGCCATTATTAACTATATGGTAGATAGTACGGCCATTACGGCTGAGCAGATTCAAGATACTCTGATTCAGGCAAACTAAAGAATTTTAGAACAGAGATTGAGGACTATGAGGAGGATGCCATGTTAAACATTAAAAATAAATCTAACTTATTTTTAGCCGCCTTTGTGTTTGCAGCACTGGCTTCTTTCTCTGATTTTGCTAAAGCCGATGTCGAAATCGACTGCTCGGGTAAGGAAGGCTATCAGCTGACCATTTGCGAACAGCAGAAGGCTCTGGCCGAGAAGAATGCCAAATCCAACGAGAAAGCCGAAGATAAGGCTGACAAAAAAGCAGCAAAAGCAGCCGAACAGGCTACGGAAGCAACCAATGCCCAGAAAGCGGCGGATGAAAAGCGCAAAGCAGAATATTCAAAATATAATGAAGCGTCTAAAACGGCGGAAGCCGCTGAATCTAAAATGAAAGCAGCAGAAGCCGCTAAAAAGGACGCAGAAAAGAAAATGAATGATGCCATTGCCCGCGGCGATACTGAAGCGGCAAAAGCGGCGCGTGATGAAATGACGAAGCAACACAAGGCAGCTGCTATGGCTTATTCTGAATTGAACAGTGCCAATGAGGCTAAAGATGAAGCCTACAAGGCGGCAAGTAAGGCACAGAAAGAAGCTGATAAGGAAAAGAAAAAAGCCGACAAGGCAGCCCAAAAGGCTGAGAAAGAAAAAATAAAAGCAGCGGAAAAAGCTGAAAAAAATGCCAATAAGGATTTGAAAAAGGCTCAAAAAGAGTACGACAAGCTGCAGGAAAAATGTACAAAAGATCCTGATAAATGCGATGTAGACGCGCTTCAGGCAGCTCAAACAAACCTTATGGCAGCCAAAAGAAATGCCGATGCGGCCACCAAAAACCGTGAAGATGTGGATGGAACAACGGCCGCAAATGAAAAAGCTGCTGCCGAGGCTGAAGCCGCCGCAGCAGAGGCCGCCGCGGCTGAAGAAGCTGCCCGTCAGCAGGAAATATATGATTATATGGATGAAGAAGCGCCAAATGAGGCTGAAATTCAGGCCTATAACTGTAAGGATTCATCAACCGGAGAAAGTTGTACACTGACTGCGGATAATGCAAGCACCTGTAAATGTGAATATAAGGAAGTTTATACCGATGCAAACGGTAACACCAAGGAGGGCAAGGTCGGCACTTTTGATGAACTTGATGCCAACGGAAATCCGGTTGCTATGCAGCGTTGTTATGAGGCCAAAGACGATATTTTCAAATATATCGCCTGCAAAGCGATGACGACGCTGGCCGATGTCCGTGTCATTGTCTATACGCTGGCCGGCTTTGGTTTGATTGCCTTTGCTTTCGCAGCGATTTTCAACAAAATCAGCTGGAAACATCTGGCCAACCTTTGTATCGCTCTGTTCATCCTTTCCATGATGACGCCGTTCATCAGCTACTTTACGCAGGATAACGGTGCGCAGATTACCTATGGAAATTATTTACCGGCGGGATTTACGAATATAAGCGGCTCGGACGTAGAC